>Ga0134124_10000006_pt1 | contig 474392 bp, 342 predicted proteins | sample KB304_FD_96880 | JGI IMG/M metagenome (GOLD analysis project Ga0134124, IMG submission 96880) | Terrestrial soil microbial communities without Nitrogen fertilizer from Kellogg Biological Station, Michigan, USA - KB3-0-4 | ecosystem: Environmental > Terrestrial > Soil > Unclassified ...
CCTAACGCAAGTCGCTGCCGCTGGGAGCGCTGCCATCTTGGCGGCCCGGTCGACTCTGTCGACCGGGCCGGCTGGAAGCCGGCGCTCCCAGCGGTCCTTTCATCGATCTTCGGGTGCAGCGCATCTGCATGAAAGACTCCCAGGGTGAAAGAAGCAAGAACGTCAGTCGCGACTGCGAAGCGGTCTACTTCTCCCGCCGGGCGATTCTCAGCAGAAGACGGTGCGCAGAGCGCACTACGCTGGGGCGGTGCTTCCTGTCCGCCGATCCCCCACCATCTATCGTACTTCAAGGGCGAGGCGCTCGCCCCCGGGGGGCAAGCCTTCCGCCCCACAGGGCAGACCGTCTGCCCCAGGGGGCGAGTCGTTTGTCCGAGAGGGCGAACCCTCTGCCCCGAGGGGCGAGTCGTCTGCCCCGTGGGGCCGACTATTCGCCCCAGAGGGCGAGCCGTCCGCCCGGTCGGTCAAGTCTCTCGCCCCATGGGGCAGACCATTCGCCCCGGGGGGCGAATGACTTGACCCGCGGGGCAGATGGCTTGCTTTCGTTGCGTCCATTCGGTAAGATGGACGTCCATAGTCGACGCATCGACCAGGGCAGACGAGGAGACGTGCTCATGTCAAGCATCAATGGATTCGGCGGTATCATGGTGGACTGGAAGAACGTGCTGGGCGCCTACGAATACCACGCAGAGCTCTTGGCCACGGCCGCCGAGGATCGAGACCTCCTGAAGCGTCTGTTGCAGAACGCCGAGAGGCTCAAGAGCGAGCAGGATCGTCTCCAGGGAGAGCGGCAGTTGGTGACGCAGCAGCTCAACGCCACTCTCGTGCAGGGCAAGGACGCGGCGATCCGCATCCGCGCGCTGGCGCGCAGCAAGCTCGGTCACAAGAACGAACAGTTGGTGCAATTCCGCATCGCCCCCACCCGCCCGCGCCGGAACCGCCAGTCGTCGCCGCCGATCGATATCGGTCTGCCTCCAGCCGAGGAGTGAGAAGGCGGCCCGCACACCGACTCACTTTCATCGGTTCGCTGCACTCTAGTAGATAGCCTTACCGGCAAGCAGATGGTCTCGGCTTCCTCAGCCAGGGCTTGACGTAAGGCACCGCTTGTTGCGGGTTCGCTGTCTCTATCCCGTCTCAGCGAATTAATCTGGAGGAATCCCGTCATGTGGATTCGTGGCTCGAAGTCTATCCTGCTGTTTTCTCTCGCCTCCCTGTTGACCGCCGGCAGCGCCCGCGCGGACTACTGCATCAACAAAGATCTGGTCAACCTCGGCCCCCCGGCCTATGACATCGCTGTTCTGATCACGCCGATCCAGCCGGTGACCTTGCACTACGATGGCGGCACGGGAGCCCTCTTCACCAACTTCACCCTCGGCACGTCGGGGCTGGACAGTGTCCTCCACTGGCAGAACCTGAACGGCAGCCACGCCCCGATCCCGACCGGCAGCGGAACGGGCCCGGCCCAGGTCCACGTCGGCTGGTGCACTGTGCTTCCGAACGCCCTGGACAACATGTATTGGACCGATCTGGCCGGCAACCAGATTCCGGGAAGCATCGTCTTTCAGATCAGTGGCCATGCGTCCAACAGCCCAATCCCGGGAGTGCAGTGGGACAACGCGACCAATCACCCCATCATCGTGAACAAGGTTTTTGTCGGACTCTCTCCGACTCCCTGGAAGCTGGGCGACCTGAACCGGTTCAACACGGTTCTCTCGCGGCAGCTCCAACCCCTTGCCGGCGGCGAGTCTCTGGCGATTGCCGCGGGAAAGAGCGTCCAACTCCTGGTGCCCAACGCCAAAGCGGGCGACTGGGTGGTGCTGGTGTATGGCGTCACCGGCACCGGAACCAAGGCGGTGGTCACGGACTTCGTGCAGTTCCAGTTCCCCGTGAAGAGGTAGTCACGCTTCGCGGGCGCAGTCCCAGCCCTCATTCGGAGGGCTGGCGGTTTCAACGAATTCCCTGGGAGGAATTCTCATGAGGATGAGTCATCTCAAAATTCTGATCGCTCTGGCCTGTATCCTGCTGGCCGCCACCGTGAACGCCGCGCCTCCCGCGGCGGCGCAGCGCGCCTGGGCGGATGCGGACCACGTGATCTATACCCCGATCCGCGGCGGCTCGGCCGGACACAGCATGGACAAGGCGAACCTGATCAACCATGGCGGACCGACGATCACCACCGCCAAGGTGGTCTATATCTTCTGGGGCGCGACCTTCTGCCTCGGCGGCGCCGAGCGGGCGTACGCCACGACCTTGCAGGCCTACCGCAATCAGCTCGGCACGACTCCGGAGTACGCGGTCATCACACAGTATTCCGGTATCACTCTCGCCAACCTCGGCACCGGCACCGCCGATCTTTTCGACTGCACGAACCCGCCGCTCAACGTCACCGACGCCATCGTCCGGGCCAAGGTGGCCACGTATCTGACCTTCTTCCCCTTCAACGCCAGCACGATCTATGAGGTCGTGACCCCCAAGACCTCCTACTCCTCCAGCGGCACGAGCACCTCGTGCGGCGGGCCGGGCCTCGCGTACTGCGCCTATCACGGCCACTTTGCCAGCGGCGCCAGCGACGTGAAATATTCCATCGAGCCCTGGCCGGGCTGCGGCGGCTGCCAGGTCGCCGGCTGGACGAATGTGCAGAACCAGGAGCACTTCGTCTGTCACGAAACCCGGGAGGCCGTGACCGATCCGGATCTGAACGCCTGGTGGGACAGCACCGGCAATGAGGCCGACGACAAGTGCGCCTGGGTGCCCGCGCCGTTCCTCGGCACCGGCGGCTATGCCTACCAGTGGGAGTGGTCGAACGCCTTCTCAGCGTGCCGCAAGACGCTGCCCTGATTCTCCGTCACCAAATAAAAAGGGCGGCCGCCGTAGCGACCGCCCCCGGAGTGGCTCTCTCGAATCGAGCTTCAGACCTGGAACTGCTTGAAGAAGTTCTCGCGCAGCTTGTCGTTGAAGTCGCACTCGGTGAGCCGGTAGTAGATGGTCTGAGCGTCGCGGCGAGGAGCGACAAGACCATAGGCCCGCAGCTTCGCGAGGTGCTGGGACACCGCCGACACTGAAACCCCCAGCAGCTCCGCGAGGTCGCAGACACAAAGCTCTTTCATGTTATCGAGCAGATAGAGAAGCTTGAGCCTGGTGGAATTGCCCGCCAGGTTCATCAGATCTGCGCAATCTTCAATTGCCGGTGTACCCTCCAGATTCTTCCGGATCTGGGCCATCTCTTTGGACGACATGTTCGGTGCTTCGCCTCTCATTTGCATACCTCGAAGGTTATACAACACATTGACATTCCCACCGCGATCCCCGGACCAACAGAAATCTCGATGTCTGCTTTCCACCTTAATACCAGTGTTGTCGCTTCCTGTCAACCAATATCTTGCATCAAGCTTTGGCGCATGTTCTCGACCAGGTTTTTCTTATTGCCTATGTCTCTATTCTTTCTTCACTTTGGCCAACACTGCTCCGTCCGGATCGAACACCACCGCCTTCGGCGTTGCGGGCAGGGAAATGGAAAAAGTCTCGTCCGCCTTGGCCACGTCGACCACGCGGCGCTCTGCTTTGCCGCCGGCGTAGTCGATACGCACCGGCACCGGCATGTGGAATCCGTCCGGCACGTCGCTCTGGCGGACACGGAGGGTGAGGGTGGCGCCGTTCGGCGCCGGGGTGATGGTTTCGCTCCAGCGGTAGGAGGGGATGGCGGTGCGGTCGATCCACTGATCGAAAAACCAGGTCCAATCGCCTGGAGCGTGGCGGGCCACTGTGGCGGCAAGGTCGTGCGTGGAGGCGTAACCGCCGCGGTAGGTGGTCGCGAAGTCGCGCAGGATATCGTCGAAAACCTGATCCGATCGCTTATCCGCGCTGCGCGGGTCCGCGAAGCGGTCGTTCAGCAAGACACGCAGCATATGAAGGACGAGCGGACCCTTGCTGTAGACGAGCGAAGTGTAGGCGCTGGGCAGCTCGCCGGTGCTGGCGCGCCAGCCGAAGCCGATGGGACCGATGCGGCCTCCCCGGGAACGGTTCAGAAAGTTGACGGTGGGGTTCGAAAATTCGCTGAAGCCACTCTCAATGGAACCGGTCAGCTCATCGGAGTAGGCGCGCACGATCTTCTGGAAGGTCTTGCCGCCGTCGTTCATCGCCGATTCGACGAACAGCATGGCCGAATACTCGGCGAGCGACTCACCCAGCCAGGCGTCGCGGTAGGAAGCCGGTCCCACCAGGTGGCCCCACCACTGGTGCGCCACCTCGTGGGCGCGGAACAGCTCGCCGGCTCCGGGACCGTGCTGCGCCAGGCTGCGCGCGCTGAGCTGCAGGAAACCGTCGAATGACTGGCCGTGCGCGCCGTCGATGCTGGTGACGTAGAGGGTGGGCACGGCGAGCTTCTGGCCGAAGAGAGCCTGGAAGAAGGCGACGCTGGCGGCCACTTGATGGGCGACGTCGGCGAATTTGCCCGCGGTGCCGAGACCGACGCGAGGACCGAAGACGATGATCTCGGGGACTCCTGCGATGCCCGAGGCAGGGTCCGCCGGGAAGCGCTCTTCGTGGAAGTTCTCGCGGATGCTCTTCGCCAGGGAGAAGGTCACCATCTTGACCGGCTGCTCGACGGTCCACACGGAGGTGACATGGTCGCCGTCCTTCCGCTCCCCGGTCTTGCGTCCCGAGGCGCGGACCTCTTGTTTGCCGGTGGTGGTGAGCGTCAGGCTCGCGGTGTGGAGATCGCGGAGGAACGTCTCGTCGAGCTCGGACGACGGGTACCAGTCGCGGCCGGGGACGTAGTTGGTGAGCTGGATCTCGTACTCGATCTCGACGGTCCGCGGCTGGCCGGAATGGATGGGCTCGTCGAGGAGGAGGAGCAGCGAGCGGTCGTGGATGCGGTTGTCGAGCGAGCGCGAGCGCCTGCCGACGGCGTCGCGCACGAACGGGATGGGACGGCCGTTCTCGCGCACGGCGTCCACCCGGGCCAGGGGGTGGAGGAAAAGGCGCACCGCCTGCGCGCCCTCGGGCCGCGCGGTGAACCGGATCGTCGTCTTGAAATGCGCCGCGACCCAGTCCTTCTCGCGGCCCGCCTGGGTGAGGTCGACGGTGATGCCGGCGTCCTGGATGTCGACGTCCGGCGTCCAGCCGGGAGCCGGCCGTGGCCGCCACTCCGCAGGAGAGCCGGGGGAGCCCGGATCGAGGCTGACCCAGACTTCCAGATAGGGATAGGTCGTGTTGTAGGACATCAGACGGACGGTCTCCAGACGCCGCGCATCGAAATCCCATGTCAACCATCCGAAGGACGCCGTCTTCATCTCCACCCGCAACACCCGGTCGCCCGGTGTATCCAGAGCGGCGAGGATGCGCGCGTCCTCGTCTTCCAGGCGTTCCGTCAGCCATTGGAGGTGGCGGTCCCGGGCGACCGGCTGGACCGCGAAGCCGCCCTTCGCTGGAGGGGTGACCGCCTGGAGCAGGGGGACCGGCACGTCGCCTGCCAGGCGGAGCACGAAGGAGGTGAACGGCTCGTCGACCGCGTCCATCTCCGGCCGCTTCGCGAACCGCCGGAGTTGCTCCCTCTCCACCGGGTCGGGGACGTCCATGTGAAAGCGGCCCTTCCCTTCGAAGACGATGCCGGTGACGGCTCCGTCCGCCACCGGCTCGGCGAGCCAGAGCCGGCCGGAGTCGAGGCTCCAGGAGGCGCCGGCAAAGCTCCAGCGGATGCCTGCGGCGGGAACCGCCACGGGCTCGGCGCGGTAGCGCCACTGCTGGAGCTTCTGGTGGTCCTCCACAGTGGCACGCGGGGCGGCCAGGGCGGGTGCGGCGAGGAGGAAGAGGATGGCAATCGTGGAGCGCATGGCGGGAAACTGTAGCCCGACTTGCGGTACGATGCGCCATCATGGCGGCACTCAAGGGTTCTGTGCGGAAATGGCTTCGTGGGCAGGCTCACTCTCTTCGGCCGGTGGTGCAGATCGGCCGGCTGGGTCTCACCGCGGGCACTCTGCGGGAAATCGACTTCGCGCTCGAAACGCATGAGCTGATCAAGGTGCAGGCGGCGGCTCCCAAGGAAGAGAAGCGGGAGATGGCGGAGCGGATCGCGGCGGAGCTCGGCGCCGAGATGGTGGGGCTGATCGGCCATGTCCTCATCCTGTATCGCGCCCAGCCCGACCCCGAGCTGCGCAAGATCGAGCTGCCCGACCTCTAGCCGCCGGCCTGTCCTCCTTGAGGAAACCTTCGCGCCGCCGCTTCGTACGCTGGTCAGTGCCTCCGAACGGTCTCCGAATGGCCTCCGAGCGCCGGACGGGCATTCCGAGCCCGCGGATGAACACCTTCTCCCAGGATCTCCGCTTTGCCGTCCGCACGGCGCGCCGGACGCCCGGGGTGACCGTGACCATCGTCGCCTCCCTGGCGCTCGGGCTCGCGGCGTGTACGTTGATGCTCTGCGTCGCGTACGGTTTCCTCCTGCGTCCTCTGCCGTTCCGCCACCCGGAGGAGCTGGCGGCCGTCATGGCCCGGCGGCCGGGAGAGCCCGCCAGTCCCTCGGACGACCGGATGTCGCAGGCCGATTTCCTGGACCTGCAGAGGCAGACCCGGACGTTCTCCGAGATGGGAGCCTATTTCGAGAATCTCGGCCTGACGGTGATCGGGGGTGGCGGCAAGGACGGTGGCGCCGGGGAGCCGGAGCGGGTGACCGCCGCGATCGTTTCGGCGCGGCTTTTTCCCCTGCTCGGGGTCAAGCCGATGCTGGGGAGGCAGATCCGGCCCGAAGAGGATCGCCGCGGCACCGAGCCGGCTGTCCTCCTTGGCCATGCTCTCTGGCGGCGCCGTTTCGGCGGCGATCCCAGGATCGTCGGCCGCACGATCACGGCCAACGGAGAGCTCTACCAGGTGATCGGCGTGATGCCTCCCGGGTTTGCGTTCCCGGACCACAACGAAGCGTGGGTGCCGCTCGGCATCCAGAGCCCGCCGCCGTCCCTGGCGCGCTCGCTGCACCGCTACCGGGTGCTGGGGCGGCTGCGGCCCGGCGCCACCCTGGACGCGGCGGGGCGCGAGACGGCGGAGATCGCACGGCGCATGGCAGCCCTCGATGCCGCCGATCCCGCCGACCGGACCGGAACCGGCCTGCGCCTCGACGTCATTCCCGTGCGCCAGGCCCTGCTCGCCGGCGGCGGGGAGAATCTGCGGCACAGTGTCCTCGCGCTGCTGACCGCCGTGCTGGCGGTGCTGCTCATCGCCTGCGTCAACGTCACCAGCCTCCTTCTCGCACGCGTGCTGGAGCGCCGCGGGGAGATCGCTCTGCGCGCCGCGCTCGGCGCCCGGCCGGCGCAGATCGTCCGCCAGCTCGTGACCGAAAGCCTCGTGCTCGCCCTCGCCGCGGCCGCCGTGGGCCTGCCGCTCGGCGCCGCGAGCGCACGGTTGGTGGAACGGCTTCTGCCGCCCTTGCCGTATGGCATTACCCTGGCCGCCGCACCGCAGCCGCTCGTCGCCGCGTTCGCCCTGGCGCTGCTCGCCGGGCTCGCCTGCGGTGTCGTGCCGGCGCTCCAGGCCCGCCGCCCGGACCTCGGACGGATGCTGGTGCGCGGCGGGATGCTCTCCGGCGGGGGGCGCAGGCAGGGCCGCCTGCATGCCGGCCTGGTCGTCGCCGAGGTGGCCCTGTCCACCGTCCTCCTGGTCACCGCCTTCCTCGAAATGCGGACGTTCGCGGCGCTGCGAAGCGCCGGGACGGGAGTCGTCGAGGCGCGGCTGCTGACGGTGTGGATGCAGCTCTCCGGGGACCGCTACCATCTCAGCGAGGCGCGTGGGCGGGCAGTGCAGGAGCTCGCCTCCCGGGTGGCGGGCACGCCCGGCATCGAGGCGGCGGCCGGCGCCAATTTCGTCCCGCTCGGCATCGACAACGGCTCGCAGGTGCGGATCGAGGAGGCCGAGGGAGCCGCGGCCGGTGGCGCGCGGATGGCGCACTGCCTCTCCGTCACCTCCGGCCTCTTCCGCTCCCTCGGCACGCCGCTGCTGGCCGGGCGCGACCTGACGTCCGAGGAAGGAGGAAGCGCATCGGCCGTGGCCGTGGTGAGCTCGTCTCTCGCCAGCAGCCTCTGGCCGGACGGGCACGCGCTCGGGCGGCGTCTCCGGATCAGTGGCTTTACGGTCGACGGCTGGCTTACCGTGGTCGGAGTGGCCGGCGACCTCAAGACCCACGACCCGCGGGCTCCGGCGGAGCCGCTGATCTTCGTGGCGGCGCCCTACAACCCGTTCCGGCCGGCGGCGCTCCTGGTGCGCACTGATCTGCCGCGCGCCGCCGCGCTGACCACGGTGCGGCGGGCCGTCCACTCCGCCGATCCCAACCTCGCGTTCTTCGGCGATGCGACCATGGAGGAGGTGCACGCCGACCGTCTCCACGTGGACCGCCTGGCGAGCGGTGCGCTCGCCCTGTTCGCGGCGACCGCGCTCTTTCTCGCCGCGGTCGGCACGTACGGGGTGCTGGCGGTGACGGTGGTGCGGCGGCGCCGCGAGATGGCCATCCGCCTGGCCCTCGGCGCCAAACGGGGCGCGCTGGTGCGCCGGCTGATCGGCGGTGGCGTGGCCTTGACGCTGGCCGGGCTCGCTCTCGGCCTGGCGGCGGGGCTCGCGGTCGCCTACGCCCTCGCCCGCCAGCTCTTCGGAATTGCTCCGACCGACCCGGTCACCTACGGCGGCGTCAGCATTCTCTTGCTGGACGTCGCGTTCATCGCCTGCTGGCTCCCGGCGCGGCGGGTGCTCGACGTCCAGCCGGCCGAGGCGCTCCGCCGGGAGTGAGCATGCGGGCGTTCCTCCACAGCCTTCGGCTCGACGTCCACGCGGCCCTCCGCTCGCTGCGGCGCAGCCCCGGCTTCACCGCCACCGCGGTCTTTTCGACCGCGCTCGGCATCGGCGTCGCGACGCTGATCTTCGGCGTTCACTACGCACTGGTTCTGCGCCCGCTGCCGCTGCCCGAGCCGGACCGCCTGGTCGCCGTGTCCATGGTCGGCGGGTTCGGCAACGGCCACGTCTCCTATCCCGACTTCCTCGATTTCGCGGCGAGCCAGAGCTTCGCGGGCCAGGCAGTCCACTTCAACGGCGGCAGCCTGACCCTCCTCTTCCATGGCCGTCCGGAGAGGGTGGCTGTGGAAGCCGTCTCGCCGAGCCTCTTCCAGGTTCTCGGCGTCGCACCGCTCCTCGGCCGGACCTTCCGGCCGGAGGAGGACCGGCCCGGGGCACCCTGTACGGTGATCCTCGCGCACGAGCTCTGGCAGCGGAGATATGGCGGCGATCCCGGGATCGTCGGGCGGACGATCATCGCCGACGAGGCGCCGTGCCGGGTGATCGGCGTGATGCCGCCGGGCTTCCGGTTCTGGGTGAACCAGGAGGCCTGGGTCCCGCTCTTCAACCGCCACGAGGTCGTGCCGGAGCGCCTGGTGCGCAATCTCATGATGATCGCGCGGCTGCGCCCCGGCGTCCCGGTCGCCGCGGCGCAGGCCGATCTGCGGGCGATCGCGGGGCGCCTCGCGGCGGAGCATCCGGAGAGCAACCTCGGCTGGAAGGTGCAGGTGCGCTCCCTGCGGCGCTTCAGCATCGTCTCCTACGAGAATCGCCGCATGCTCCCGGGGTCTGCCTGGTTCATCCTCCTGATCGCCGGCGCGAACCTCATGCATCTCCTGCTGGTGCGCACCGAGGCACGGCGGCGCGAGCTCGCCATCCGCGCCGCGTTCGGCGCCGGGCCGGCGCGGATCGCGCGGCAGATCGCCGGCGAGAGCGCGCTCATCGCCGGCAGCGGCGGCGGCCTCGGCGTGCTCGCGGCCGCCGCCGCTCTTCACATCGTCGAAGGGCTGCGCGCCACCGCCTCCCTCCCCTACTGGATCCGCTTCGAGCCGGGGCTGGCCTTCGCGCTCGTCGCCCTCGCGGCGATGGCGGCTTTCGCGCTCGTTCTCGCCCTGCCGGCCATCCTGCGGGAGCTTCGCCCCGACCTCGCCGCGGTGCTCAAGACCGGCAGCGCCGGCGCCGGCCACAGCCGTGGGCAGCAGGCCTTCCGCGGCGCCCTGATCGTCGCCGAGGTCGCGGTGTCCGTCATCCTCCTGACCGGGTCTCTGCTGATGGCGCGCAGCCTCTTCCACCTGCGCAGCGAGCGGGGAGGGATCGGGGCGGAGCGGCTGAGCACGGCGTGGCTCCTTCTCCCCGGCGACCGCTATGCCGACGCCGGGGTGCGCTCGGACTGGATGGAGAATCTCCTCATCCGTCTGCGCGCGCTCCCGGGCGTGGAGGCCGCGACCGTCTCGGACGACATCTTTTCCTATCTGAGCGGCGGCCAGGCGGAGGTCCGGACCGGAACCGGGGACCGCGCCGCGCCGCCACTGCACGTCTTTTTCAACACCGTGGGCTCGGACTACTTCGCGACCCTCGGCACGCCGCTCACCGCCGGCCGCGAGCTGACCCGCGCGGAGGTCAGGGCCGGTGCGCCGCTGGCCGTGGTGAATCAGACGCTCGCCCGGCGCCTCTGGCCGGACGGCCGTGTGCTCGGCCAGTCGGTGTGGCTGCAACGCGGCGGGCTTCACGACCGCTTCACCGTGGTCGGCGTGGCGGCGGACATCCGCCACCAGCGCCTGCGCCTGCGCGCCACTCCCAGTCTTTACATCCCCTTCCGCTACGGCCTGCGGCGGCGCGCCGGAATCATGTTGCGGACGAGCGGCGATCCCAAAATGCTGTTGCCGGACGTATCGCGACTGGCGCACGCGGTGGACCCGCAGGTCCCGGTGTTCTACACCTCCACGCTCGAAGAGCTCCGCGAGACCTCCATCCTGCCGGACCGGCTGTTCACCCAGTCCGCGCTCGTCGTCGGCGCGGCGGCCTTCCTCCTCTCCCTGGTCGGCGTCTATGGGGTGCTGTCGTACACGGTCAGCCTGCGGTTGCGGGAGATCGGCATCCGCATCGCGCTCGGCTCCCGGCGCGGCGAGGTGATGCGGCGGATCGTCGGCCGCGGCCTTGTTCTTGGCCTCCTCGGCATTCTCCTCGGTCTCGCCGGCGCGGTGCCGCTCGGACGCCGACTCTCACCGCTGCTCTACGGCGTCGCGCCGACCGATCCGTTCAGCTATGCGGTGGTCGCCTTCATCGTCTTCGATACCGTCTTCGTCGCTTGTTATCTGCCGGCCCGGCGCGTCCTGGAGATGGACCCGGCAGACGTGCTCCGCAAGGAGTGAGGGCCCGGATGCGGCGCCTCTTTGAAACGGACCTGCCGCAAGCATTGCGCGGCTTGCGCAAGAGCCCGGTGTTCACCGGCGCGGCGGTGCTCTCCCTCGGCCTCGCGCTCGGCGCGGCCACGCTCACCTATGGTCTGGTGCGGGGAGTCCATCGTCCTCTCCCCTTCGCCGGAGAGGACCGGCTGGCGCGTATCCTCAGTGTGATCATCGCTCCGGGTGCGCGGAGCGGCGGCCGCTTTTCGTTGCCCGACGCGCGCGACCTCTGCGCCCGCACCCAGAGCTTCGCGGAGATCGGCATCTATCACTGGCAGACGTCCAGCCTGACGTTCCCCGGCCCCCGGCCGGAGCGGGTGGCCACCGCGGCCGTCTCGGCAAACCTGTTCCCGGTCCTCGGCGTGCAGCCGAGCCTCGGCCATCCATTCAGCGCCGGCGACGACCGCCCGGACGCGCCACCGGCTGTACTGCTCGGCTACGAGCTCTGGCAGCGGATCTTCGGTGCCGATCCCACGGTGGTCGGGCGGACGGTGCTCGTCAATGGAAGCGGCCACCGGGTGGTGGGAGTCATGCCTCCGGGGTTCCATTTTCCGGACTGGGAGGAAGCCTGGGTGCCGCTGGCGAGCCGGCTGGCGCCGAACGAGCCGCGCTCCGAGCCGCGGTTCTACCTGATGGGCCGTCTGCGGCCAGGGGTTTCGCTCGCCCAGGCGAACCGGGAGATCCTGACACTCTCGGAACAGCTTGCGCGGGACTTCCCGGAGATCAACGGCATCCGCCGCGCTCAGGCGGTGCCTGCCAGTTGGATCGTCGGCGACGACCGCGTGCTGCCCGGTCTCAAACGGGTGACCGGAGCGGTGGGTTTCATCCTCCTGCTCTGCTGTGCGAACCTCGTCCACCTCTTCCTGACCCGTGCCGCCAACCGCGCGCGGGAGATGGCCGTCCGTTCCGCCTTTGGCGCCCGGCGGGCCGACATCTCCCGCATCCCTCTCCTGGAGAGCGCCGCGCTCTCCCTGGCCGGCGGGCTGCTCGGCACCGCGCTCGCCGCCGGCGGCCTCGCCCTGGCCGCGGCGCTCGTTCCGCGCGAACGGCTCCCGTCCTGGGCGGCCTTCAGACTGGATGGTCACATCGCCGCCTTTGCCGCGATCGCCACCGCGACAGCCTGGCTCCTTTCCGGCTTGGGCGCGGCGCTCTACGAGGCGCGAACCGATCCCGCCGCCCGTCTCAAGACACGCCGACCGGGCCGCTCGGGCCGCCGCCTCCGCGCGGCGCTGGTCGTGACCGAAGTGGCGGTCGCCACCGTCCTGCTGGTCGGTGCCCTGCTCTTGCTGCGCAGCTATCGCGCCTTGCAGGAGGAGCCGGGAGGGATGCGACAGGACCACCTGCTGACCCTGTGGACCGCGCTCGAAGGAGAACGCTACGCCGACCCGAAGACGCGCGCGGACCGGGTGGCCGACATCCTGCGCCGGATCGTGGCGCTGCCCCAGGTCGAACGGGCCGCGGCGTCCGACTACCTCCCCTTCTATGCCGGAGGCGGCGGCTGCGTCGTCGAGCCGGACAAGCCGGTGGCCAGGAAGAGCCTGCCGATCACTTTCTGTGTCACGGTGACCGCGGGCTACCTGGAAACCCTCGGTGCCAGGATCGAGAGCGGCCGGAGCCTCACCGCCGCTGAGGTGGCGGCGGACCAGCCGGTCGCCGTGGTCGGCCGCCGCTTTGCGGAACAGGTCTTCGGCTCGCCGGACGCGGTCGGCCGGCGGTTCCGGCGGGTCGCCGGCGGTTCCTGGCTCACCGTGGTCGGCGTTGCCACGGACATCCGACACTGGGACCTCTGGAACGTTCCGCCGGAGACGGCCTACCTGCCTTTGTCCCGCAGCGGTTTCCGGCGGGTCGGCCTGGTGGTGCGCACGCGCGGCGAGCCCCTCGCCGCGGCACCCTCGGTGCGGCGCGCCGTCCAGGGCTCCGATCCCAGCCTGCCTGTCTATCAGGTGACGACCATGGACGCCTTGCGCGCCAACCGGCTGGCCCTCGATGAGGTCTGGAGCCTCGCTTTTCTCCTCCTCGGAGCCATCGCGCTCACCCTGGCCGCCGTCGGCGTCTACGGTGTGCTCGCCTACCAGGTGAGCCGGCGCCTGCGGGAAATCGGCATCCGCCTCGCGCTCGGCGCCCAGCGCCGGGACATCCTGCGGCTGGTGATGGCGGAAGGTCTGGGCCTGACCCTTGTCGGCCTCCTCCTCGGGCTCGCCGGTGCCTTGGCGCTCAGCCGATCCCTGACGCCGTTGCTTCATGGGGTGAGCGCCGGCGACCCGGTCTCCTACCTGGGCACGGTCATCCTTCTCGCCGACGTCGCGTTCGTGGCCTGCTGGCTCCCCGCCCGCCGCGCGCTGGACGTCGATCCGGTCGAGGTGCTGCGCGCGGAGTAGGCGCTCAGCGCCGCCAGCCGAGCACCCGCACCCGCGCGCCGGACGCCGCCGCAACCTCGCGCTCCTCCTCGGGCTGCAACGCCGGATGCCGCAGATACTGCGGCGGCTCTCCACCGGCGACCGCGGTGATCAGGAGGAAGCGTCCGCCGGGAGCGAGGCGCGCCGCCGCGTTCTCCAGGAGGATCGGGCGGTTCCAGGCGGCGGTGAAGTCGGTATGCAGCCAGAGGTCGTTCGGGCTGCGGTAGGACGGCCCCGCGGAGGAGAGGCGGCCGCCGAAGTGCCGGCGCGCGGCGAGCAGGAGACTCTCGGCGCGGGAGTCCTGGAAGGAGACCTCCACCGCGCCGGCCGATCCGTCGTCGAGGACGGCGAGCAGGGTCGCGAGATCCGCGGCCGAGAGGGGGATTCCGGCGGCAGGCGATGCGGAGCCGGGACCGGTCGCCGCGGCGAGCCCTCCCCGCAGATCGGCCATCGCGCCCTCCAGCAGCGCCTGGCGGGCGCGCAGGGTCTCCTGGCGGTCCCGCAGATTGGCGACGCCACCACCGCCCGCGCGCAGCTCGTTGATCGCTCCGCGGATGTCCGCCTCAGCCCCCCGCAACCGGGCGAGCTCGGACTCCAAGGCGGCGATCCGGCCGCCGGGACCGTCGAGGGCGCCCAGGCGCTCGTCGAGCCCGGTCTGGCGGTCGAGCAGCGCCCGGAAGAGGTCGCGTTGGAGGTCGGCCGCGGTACCCAGATCGCGCACGCGGCCGGCGGTCCGGCGCAGGAAGCCCACCGACCGCCCCACCCGGCTCCCGGAGCTGGGAACGTCCAGGCCGGTCCGGGCGCGCAGGGCGTCCCAACGGCGGTAGATGTCGTCCGCGGCGGAAACCGGGACGGCGGGCTGCGGCGCGGGCTGAGGCTTCCCCCTCCCAGATCCTTCCGGCTCGCCGGGCTCGCCCTCAGGATGACCAGCAGGAGAGCTCATGAAACCCGCGGCCGTCGCTTCGGCGGCGCGGACCCGGGCGCGCAGCTCATCGGACGGCCGCGCCCAGGCGTTGTCGGCGGCCGGATAGCGCCCGGTCTTGTGCAGGGCGAGCGCGACCGGCACGCTGACACTCCCCGCCTCGGCCGCCACCAGACCACCGGGGCGTCGCGGGGCGGTGAGCGTCGTTTCCGGCACGTCGAGAGCGGGCTCGTCGACCGGCTCCAGGCCGCTCGCCGCGATCACCCAGCGCCGCAATTCGTCCGGCGACAGAGAGGTTCCCTCGCCGGCGACCCGCAGCCCGGCCGACAGCGCCAGAACTCCGCCGGGCGCGAGCACGCGCCCCATCTCGAAGAGCGCGGCGGCGATCTCCTCCCGGCTGCCGAAACGCTCGACCTCCGGCGCGTAGATCGCGGTGAACGCGCCGTCCGGCAGCCACAGCACCCGGCCGTCCATCGCCAGCACGGTCAGCTTCTCCCGCGCGAAAGGGAGCGGGCAGACACGGTCGGGAGCGGTCAGCATGAGCGCGCCGGGGTGCCGCTCGGAATCCGGCTCGAGATACCGGTCCACCGCCGTCACCCGGCGGGCCAGACCGGTCAGGTGGAAGACCGGCATTTCCGCTCCCGCGCGCACGCACAGCACCTCGGACGCGGACCCGAGGGCGCCGAGATCGCGCAGCGCCCGCACCGCCATGGCTCCCCGCCAGTGCTCGCGCCCGCCGTCCTCCGAAAGAAACGGGAAGACCTCGCGCACCACGGCCTGGAGCACGGGATCGGCGAAATCGTCCGGCGCTCCGGCGGTATTGAAAGGCAGGGACCTGGTCACTGCTCGCTCGCTCATCGGGTCAGGCTCCTCGATCGGCCGGCCGGTCACTTCATGAAGGACGCGGAGGTAACCGTCCGCCATGCGGGCCGGCGTGGCATTCTCCCGCCAGAAGCGGCGGGCCACCGCTCCCATCTCCCGCCGCCCCGCCGGATCACGGGCGAGGCCGAGCAGATGCCTGGCGAGCGCGCCAACCTCTCGGTCATCCCCTTCATCGGACACTACACGCAGGCAGAAGGCCGCGGGAAGATGGTCCCAGGCGGCGACATCCGTGATCACGACCGGTTTGCCGGCCGCGATGGCCCGCATCAGCGTCGCCGACATCTGATGGCGGAAAGGGTAGCGCAGATTGACCACCACGTCGCAGGCGAGGAGAGCGAGGTCGAAATCGCGCCGCGTGGTCCGGCCGAGCAGGCGCACGCGCGCCGCCATCCCGAGATCGGCCGCCGATCGCTCCACCCGCTCCTGATACGCGGGATCGGGGAAGCCGCCGGCGATGAGCAGGATCGGATCGGTCTCCGCGGCCCCGTCCGCCAACCGGGCGACGGCACGCACCACCGCTTCCAGCCGTTTCACCGGATCTGCCACGCCGAACACCCCGACGACGAAGGCTTCCGGCGCGATGCCGAGGCGCGGCCGGAGGTCGTTCCAGCCCGCGGCCGGCAGGGCGAGTCGGGGATCCTCGACGCCCATCGGGAAGGTGAAAATCCGGCCGGTCAGCTCCGCCGCAGCGCGCGGCAGGTGGATGATCGCGGCCAAGCTGCTCGCCAGCACCCCTCCCAGGAGAGGGTGGCGGTTGAAGAAGTCTTCCAGGCGCTGGGTGAGCACCGCGGGCTCGACGGTTTTTTCCATCAAATCCTGGTATTCGGCCGCCGTGGCCTCCCCGTCCGAAGCGGCGAGCTCGCGGAGAAACTCGTTCTCATCACCCCAGACAGCGCGAGCCCGATGAATGAGGGCGCCCCAGGTCAGGTCGTGCAGCGTGACAATGCCCGGCCGGTCTCGCAGCGTCTCGGCCATGTAGAAGTGGAAGAACGACGCGCCAAGCTGATAGAGCACGCCATCGAACGGCGCGCGCCGGTCGCGGCGCGCGAAAGCCGTCCAGGAGCGCACCGGCGCGAGGTCCGCCACCTCCGGTCCGGGCACGGCGCCATCGTCGGTGAACACCTCCACGTCCGCCCGGCGGACCAGCTCAGCGAGCAGCTCCTGGCTGTAGTCCGCGATGCCGCTCTCCTGCGGCGGAACCGGCGTCCACAGGGCCAGCCGCAGCGATCTGCGAGGACGCTCCACCGCGGCGGCGTCTTCATAGGCGGCGAGGGTTTCGCTCCCGAGATCCTCGGCGCGGAAGCCCGCGGCGCGCTCGACCGCCTTCACCCCCAACTCCCGCCGGCGCCCCGGGTCGAGCCGGAGAGCTTCCAGCGCACGCGTGATGGCGGCTGGATCTTCGGGATCGAACAGCACGCCCGCCTCTCCCACCACTTCGGGCAGCGAGCCGGCCGCCGCCGCGGCCACCGCCGCGCCGCAGCGCATCGCCTCCAGCACCGGCAATCCGAATCCCTCGTTCCGCGACGGATGGACATAGGCCGTGGCCGCGCCATAGAGAGCGGCCAGCTCCTCGTCGGCCAGAAAGCCGGTGAGGAGCACGCTGTCCGCGATCCCGCGCTCGGCGGCCCAGCCGCGCACGATCGCCAGATCGGCCGGATTGAGCTCGCAGGCGAGCACCAGAGGAGACTCCCGCCGCGCCTCCACCGGCACGAGTCGCCAGGCGTCGAGCAATCCGCGCAGGTTCTTGGCATGATGGAGGTGCGAGACGGAAAGAAAGAAGCCGCCGGGCAGATCCAACCGCTCGCGGAGAGGACCCAGGATGCGCTCGCGCTCCGCCTCCGGCAGCGGACGGAAGCAGGGATCGGCGATCGGGTAGGCGACGCGGATGCGGGCGGACGGCACAGCGAGAAAAGCCGTGGCCTCCCGAGCGCTGTGGTGGGAGATGGCGACCAGCCGATCAGCATCCCGGACGGTACGGAGCGCCCGCTCATAGAGAGCCCGCCGCTCCGGCTCACGATAGTAGTGCCGCGGATAGACCGCCGGGATCAGATCGTAGTGGTTGGCGACCAGCGGGCCGTCCAGAGAAGAAGGGATGAAATCATCCAGATCGCACGGCGTGGTGAGATGGAAGACGTCGACCTGTTGCGCGTCGATGATCCTTTGCAGCTCTTCGGTCAGCCGCAGGACCGCATCCGGCGGCTCCCAGGCACGGCGCGCCCACGACAACGGTGGCAGCCAGGCGATGTCAACATTCGGAGCGAACGCTTCCGGCGGCAACGCGGAGATCTCCGCGTCCTCGCGGCAGAACAGCACAAATTGATGCGAAGAACCGAGGCGCAGGACCTCGCGGAGCTGTTGCCGCGAATAGCGGCCCATGCCGCGATGGACGGTCAGCGCTCCCCCGGAGAGCAGGCGGAAATCGATTCCGATCCGCATCGCTTTCTCAGAATGCTAAGAACGCCACGCCATCACGGCCGCCATGGCGCCGGCGCCGGCGCCGGCATCGTGGCGGTCGCGGTAGTCGTGCTCCTCCACAGCTTCCTCGGGAATCGGCCGGTAGATCGCTCCGTCGAAGCCCCAGTAGCGGATCTCGTGCCGCCAGCCGGCGAACAGGCGGTGCAGGTCGGCCGGGCTGTATTGGCGATACCAGGAGACGAGCTTGCTCTGCCCCGCCGGCACCGTGACGAGGGCCGGAGCGCCGGGCTTGAGCAGCTCCCAGACTTCCGCCAGCGCCACCGCATCTCCCCGCGGGAACGGTTCCTGCTCATAGCACGGCAGGCCGATGTGCTCGAGGACCGAGATCACCAGCACGGCGTCGTAGAAACCGCGGCGCAGCGTATTGCCGATCAGGCTCTGGTGGTGGAACACGGCGCCGGGCGGGATGCCGGAGCGGCAGTCCCTGGGGTCGAGGCAGTGCAGCTCGCGGTCGACCTGCTGGATGACGCCGAGGTACACCGCCTCGCAGCTTCCGACGTCCAGGATGCGCCCGGATTGGGGGAGCTGCGCCAGGCACCAGGGAATCTCGATGACCCGTTCCGTCGTCATATCTTGCGTTTACGCGGCTCCCCCCGCTACGCTCCAGCGGCGCGTGATTCTACCGCGCGAGACACCGCGCGAGCCAATGCCCCCTCTCTCCGTCGTCATCCCCACCCACAACACGCGCGAGCTGACCCTGCGCTGCGTCGCGTCGCTGGCCGCCGCCGGCGCGCCGGATCTCCAGGTGGTGGTGGTCGACGACGGCGGCACGGACGGCACGGACGATGCCCTGGCGGCGGCCGATCCGCAGATTGAAATCCTCCGCCTGTCTCCCGCCGCCGGCTTTACCCGCGCCGCCAACCAGGGTCTGGCGCGGGCACACGGCGACCTCCTCCTCCTGCTCAACAGTGACACCGAGGTGGAGCCCGGCGCTTTCGCGGCCCTGCTCGCGGCCTTCGACCGCGACCCACGGCTGGGCGCGGCCGGCGCCGTCCTCCACTATCCGGACGGTAGCCCGCAGTGGAGCGGCGGGCGCGCCCCGGGCCTGCTCTGGCTGTTCGCCCTGGCGAGCGGCCTGCCGGCGCTCCTCGGCCGGCTCCCGCGCTGGCGGCGGGTGAAGCCCGTCGGCGCGCCGCCTGGAGCAGTCGACTGGGTGACCGGCGCCGCCCTGGCTCTGCGGCGGAGCGCCTGGGAGGCGGCGGGCCCGATGGACGAGGGGTTCCGCTTTTATGCGCAGGACCTCGACCTCTGTCTGCGATTGCGTCAAGCGGGCTGGTCGGTCGAGCTGGTCCCGGAATTCCGCGTCCTCCATCATCACGGAGCCACCATCGGACAGGCTTCCGGAGGCGGTGGACGGCAGCACCCCGAGCTGCTGTGGACCGATCTTCTCCGCTGGGCCGTCAAACACCGCGGCGCCGCCTGGGCGCGCCAGGCCGCTCGCGTCCTGCGTGCCGGCGCGGCCCTGCGCCTGCTCGGCCGGAGCCTCGCGACCCCCTTCGTCGCGGCGGAGCGACGGGCCGGCTGGCGGGAGGAGAGCGGGGCCTTTCGCCGCGCCGCGGCGGCGGTCAAGCTTGCCAACCCCGGGCAAGCGTTATAGAAAGCAGCCTCCATGACCGACGTTCTGCGCTACCGCGACCTGGTCCGTGCTCTCGTGGCGCGCGACCTCAAAGTGCGCTACCGGCGTTCGACCATCGGATTTCTGTGGACCATGCTGCAACCGCTGCTCATGATGCTGGTGCTGCGCACCGTGTTCAGCGCCGTGTTCCGTAGCGACTCGATGATCAACTACCCGGTCTTCGCCCTCTCTGGCATCCTCTTCTGGAATTTCTTCAGCCAGAGCATCGTCACCTCGATGAACAGCCTGCGCAGCAACGCCGGCCTGCTCCAGAAGCTGCCGGTGCCGAAGGCGGTCTTCCCGCTCGCCACGGTGCTGTCCGGGGTGATCAATCTCCTCTTCGCCATGGTGCCGCTCTTCCTCATCCTGCTGTTCAGTCATCATCCGATGACTCCCGCTCTCTTTTTTCTGCCGGTATCGATCTTCCTCGCCATGCTCTTCACCCTCGGGGCCGGTCTGATGCTCGCGCCGCTCGCCGTCTTCTTCACCGACACGGTCGAGATGATCGGAGTGGTGCTGACGCTCCTCTTCTACCTGACGCCGGTGATCTACCCCAAGGACATCGTGCCGGAGCGGATGCGGTGGATCGTGCGCTTCAATCCGATCCGCTCGATCCTGGAAGTGTTCCGCGACCCGATCGTCTTCGGCAAGGTGCCGCCCCTCTCTCACCTCGCGGTCTGCGCCTCGATCGCGGTGATCGCGTTCGTCCTCGGCGCCTGGGTCTTCCGCCGCAGCAGCGACCGCATTCCCTTTTATGTCTGAGCCCGATCTGCGTATCCAACTGGAGGACGTCTCCCTCTGCTATCGCCTGGCGAAGCAACGCATTCCGTCGTTCAAGGAGTACGCCATCCACTGGATGCGCGGCTCTCTGGCCTACGAAAAGCTCTGGGCGCTACGCGAGATCAATTTCACCGTGCGGCAGGGCGAGACGGTCGGTATCGTCGGGCGCAACGGCGCCGGCAAGAGCACGCTCCTCAAGGTGATCTCGCGGGTGCTCAAGCCGACCGGCGGCAAGGCGGAGATCCGCGGGCTTCTGGCTCCCATCCTCGAGCTCGGCACCGGCTTCGACTATGAGCTGACCGGGTTTGAGAACATCTACCTCAACGCGCTCCTCCTCGGCCGCTCGCGCAAGGAGATCGACGCCAAGGTCGCCGAGATCATCGACTTCAGCGGCCTCGGCGATTTCGTCCGCGCGCCGATCCGCAACTACTCGTCCGGCATGCAGGCCCGCCTCGGCTTCTCGATCGCGACCGCCTGGACGCCGCAGATCCTGATCCTCGATGAGGTGCTGGCGGTGGGCGACGCCGCCTTCACCGAGAAGTGCGAGGAGCGCATCCGCGAATTCCACGCCGCCGGCACCACGGTGCTCATGGTCTCGCACAATCCGCAGGCGGTGCGGGAGAACTGCACCCGCTGCCTCTGGCTCGACGCCGGCCGCCTGCGCGCCGACGGCTCCACGGAAGAGGTGCTCGCCCAGTACTCCCACGCCGGCACCGATCCCAACCAGCGCCCGGCGGGGAAGCTTCACCTGGAAGAGACGAGCGCCCGCTAGGCGGGCCGCTACGCCGACCGCGCCACAGCCGGCGCGGCAGCAGTGTCGGAGATATCCTGCTGCGCCGGCATTTCGTCGATCCAGCGGGTCAGGGCGTCCTGGCCCGCGACGTGGACGTGGACCTGCGAACCGAGCGCCATCGCAACTTTAGTCATGGTCTGTAGCGTGAAGTTGGCGTTTCCGCCGAGCAACTTGGTGACGTAGGCTCTGGAGGTCCCGAGCCTCCGCGCAAGCTCGGCTCGGGAGACCTTCTGTTCCTCCATGAGCCGCCAGACGTCCTCGATGAATTCGGTGATCGGGCCGTCAACCCAGTAGTCGACCGAGGTCTCGGCTCTCTCAACGAATGCGCGGAACCGTTCCAGGGAAGTGGCGAGCTCGGCCGGAGCGTCAGCGTGTGATGATTTCGAGCTTTTCATCCCTTCGATCCTCCAAGTAGGCTTTCTGTTGGGCTCGCGCCCGTTCAATCTGGGTCCGCGGTGTTCGTTCCGCCTTCGTGAAGGCGACGGCACAGACAATGACCGCACCGCCTCCATAGAACCAGACCACCCGAAGCTTCTTCCCCTTGGGCTGCTTTCGGAATTCGTAGAGCCCATTGCCAAGGTGCTTGCACAGAGGCTCCGCCTTGGGTGGACCGCTCAGCGGGATCTGGGTGCGGAGAAGCCTGGCCATCTGTTCCGCCGCGATCTGGTACGTCGTTCCCTCCAGCTCAGCCAGAAAGTCGGTCACCTGGCAACGCCCTCGGGCGTCGCAAACCGCCAGCACATCCCAGCGCAGCTTGGCGATCCGCGTGAGCTTCACGTTAACTCCCCTGTTAACAGATTGTCAAGCCTCATATCGTCACTCTCCGGTCGAGACTTCGGTATTGGATGGCTTCCGCCAGGTGGGCGGCGCGGATGGCGTCGCTGCCGGCGAGGTCGGCGATGGTGCGGGCGACTTTGAGGATGCGGTCGAGGGCGCGGGCGGAGAGACCGAGCCGCTCGAAGGCGGCGTCGAGGAGGGTGCGGCCGGCGGGCTCGACGGAGCAGTGCCGGCGGAGAGCTTCCGGGCCCATGTTGGCGTTGACCGGGGTCGCTGCCTTTGCGCCGAAGCGCTCGCTCTGGATGGCGCGGGCCGCCGCCACGCGGGCGGCCACGGCGGTGGTAGGCTCACCCGGCTGGCCGCGCAGCTCACGCAGGGAGACGGCCGGTACTTCGACGTGGAGGTCGATGCGGTCGAGGAGCGGTCCGGAGATGCGCGCCCGGTAACGTTCGACGAGCGGGGGCGGACAGCGGCAGTCGTAGCGGGGGTCTCCCAGGTGGCCGCACGGGCACGGATTCATCGCGGCAAGCAGCGAGAAACGCGCCGGGAACTGAAGATGGGCGCGGACGCGGACGACGCTGACCTGCCCTTCCTCCAGAGGCTGGCGGAGCGCCTCCAGGGTGTCGCGGCGGAACTCCGGCAACTCGTCCAGGAAGAGCACACCGTTGTGGGCGAGGCTCGCCTCGCCCGGCCGGGGCGCGCTGCCGCCGCCGACCAGGCCGGCGGTGCTGATGCCGGTGTGCGGGCTGCGGAAAGGGCGCTGGTACAGCAGGCCGGCCGGCGGCTCGTCGGCGACCAGGGAGTGGATCTTGGTGACCTCGATCGACTCCGCCAGGGTGAGGGCCGGCAGCAGTCCCGGCAGGCGGCGGGCGAGCATGGTCTTGCCGGAGCCCGGCGGACCGATGTAGAGAAGATTGTGGCCGCCGGCTGCCGCCACCTCCAGGGCGCGCTTGGCGGTCTCCTGGCCGCGCACCTCGGAGAGGTCGGGACCGGAAAGTGTGAAATCGAGCGCGAAGGGGTTCGGCTGGACGGCCGGGAGCGGCTCCAGGCCGAGCAGGTGCTGGACGGCCTCGGCGAAGTTGCGGACGGCGATCACCCGCACCGAGCCGAGGGCCGCGGCTTCCGCCGCGTTGGCGGCCGGCAGCAGCACCTCCTCGACACCGAGGCGGTGTCCCAGGTCGGCGAGGGCGAGACCGCCGCGCACGGAACGGATGGTGCCGTCGAGACCGAGCTCGCCGCAGAGCAGGCGGCCGTAGAGGACCTCCTGCGGGAGCTGATCGTGCGCGGCGAGCATGGCGGCCGCGATCGCGAGATCGAGGTGGTTGCCTTCCTTGCGCAGGTCGGCGGGAGCGAGATTGATGATGATGGACTTCGGGGCCAGGTCGAAACCACAGTTCTTGATCGCGGCTCGCACGCGTTCGCGGCTCTCTCGCACCGCGACGTCGGCGAGACCGACAATCTGGACCTGTGGCAGTCCGTTGTGGACGTCAACTTCGACTTGGACGGGTCGGGCTTCAATGCCCCATGGCGTGGCTGCAGTGGCTCGGGCTAGCATCACCCCCATATAAGACGGAAAATGGCTCTCCAATCTCACACGTTTTTTCAGACTTTCTTTCGCCTCCGCCTCACTTTCGCCGCATGAACGTTCTTGTCGTCGCTACCAAGGCCCCTTGGCCGCCCATCGACGGCGGGCGTCTCCTTTTGCGGACGATGCTGGAAGGGCTGACTTCGGCCGGTCATCGAGCCGTCTTGGTGGCCCCGGTGGACCCCATGCGGTTCGACTTGGCCGAGGTGGCTGAAGCCCTGGCTGACTGTTGCGTGCCGCGCCTCATTCCGGCCCCGGCCACCTCTCCCGCAATGGCCCTGCTGCGCGCGATCCGAACCGGAGCGCCGTTATCGATCTCCCGTCATGCGGTGCCGGCGGTGCGGCGCGAGGTGGAGCGTTGTCTCCGCGAAGGCGGCTTCGACCTTCTGCATGCCGAGCAGCTCCAAGCGCTGCCACAGGCGGAGCCGGCTTTCGCCGCCGGCCTGCCGGTGGTCCTGCGGGCGCAGAACGTGGAGAGCGATCTATGGCGGGAGACGGCGCGGCGGACCCGCGGCACGCGCGGTCTGCTCCTCGGCATCGAGGCGCGACGCCTGGCGCGGTGGGAGGGGGAGGCGGTGCGGCGGGCCGCAGCCACCCTGACGCTCACCGCTGAGGATGCCGCTCGGTTGCAGGCGCTGGCCGGTTCGAGCAGCTCGGGCGGAAAGATCTCCGTGGTGCGGGCGCCCTTTCCGGATCTTCCGGCCGCGGCGGGAGAATCGCTGGCCGGCGATCCAGCGGTCGTCGTACTCGGCAGTCAGGGATGGTTTCCGAACGAGGATGCGGTCGCCTGGTTTCTTTCCGAAGTCTGGCCCGCTGCCTTAGCCGTTCTCCCCGGCGCCGTGCTACATCTGTTTGGTGCCGCGCCGGTGGGGCCGCTGCCGAAGGGGGTGGATCTCCATCCGGCCCCTCGCGACAGCGCGGAGGCCTTCCGGCCTGGCTCGGTGCTGGCGGTGCCGTTGCGCATCGCCTCGGGAGTCCGGATGAAGGTGTTGGAAGCCTGGGCGCGCGGTGTGCCGGTGGTGGCGACGCCGGCCGCGCTGGCCGGCCTGGAGGTGGAAGACGGCCGGGAGGTGTTGGTGGCTGGCGACGCCGCGGCGTTTGCCAACGCTCTGGTCCGCCTCCACCGCGAACAAGGTTTGGCCGGGCGCTTGGTGGCCGCGGGCAGGCAGGCGCGGCGCGAGCGCCACGATCCGGCCCGCATCACCGCCGACCTGATCGCCGCCTATGAGCGGGCGCTCACCAGCCGGCGGTGAGCGCCCGGATCTACATCCAAGCCGGCCGCGAGGCCCTACACCATCGTCGGCAACAGCTCTTCAAGCCGGTCGTAGCTCGCGGCCACTCCCTGCTCCATGGGAGACTTGAGGACGCCGTCGCGGATCTCTTGGGACTCATAGCGGACAGTGACGGTGAGGGTGGTCTTGCCGTCCTTCTCGACCAGGACCTGGGTGACAGTCGCCTCGCCGGGGTACCAGGCCTGGTCGAACTTCTCCGTCGCCACCAGCCGCTCCGGCGCCACCACCTCGGTCAAGACGCCGCCCATCCCCATGCTGGAGCCGTCCGACTCGCGCCGCCACTCGTAGCGGTAGGCGCTGCCCACCTTTGGCTCGATCTCGCAGACCACCATCTCCCAGCCGGGAGGGCCGAGGAGCCAGCGCTTGAGAAACTCGGGCCGGGTCAAGGCGTCGAAGACAAGTCGGCGGGGCGCATCGAAGACGCGCGTCATGGCGATCTCGCGGTCGCTGGGCGTCGTGACTTGCAGGGTTCCGAGGCTGTTCATCAGAGATCTCTCCTATCACTCCGTGGGTTCATGCTTCTTCTCTTCGGCTTTCATCTCGTCGAGCAGGGTGTCGAGGCGCTGGAAAGAGGCCTCCCAGAAGCACCGGTAGCCTTCCAGCCATTCGTTGATTTCCGCCAGCGGTCTGACTTCGAGCCGGCTCGGACGCCGTTGCGCGTCTCTGCCGCGCGAGATGAGGCCGGCGCGCTCCAGCACCTTGAGATGCTTGGAGATCGCGGGCTGACTCATCGCGAACGGCTCGGCCAGCTCAGACACCGACGCCTCACCCAAGGCAAGCCGGGCCAGGATCGCCCGCCGGGTGGGATCGGCGAGCGCCGCGAACGTCGCGTCGAGGTGATCAGGTGCCTGTCCATAGCCGGATGATTTCATAACTCCTAGGTTATGTTTTGCGGTGGCGTTTGTCAAGCGCTTCTTGCGGTCTCCCGGCCATGCTAGGCTTGAGGCGAAAGCTCAATTCCAACGCCTGGAGATCGCCATGAGATTTCTCAGCCGCTCGCTTCTCATCCTGCTCGCGCTGTATGGGTTGGTCTTTGCGGCCGGTGACGCGTTTCTCGCGCACGTCGGCGTCCCGCTGTGGGTGGCCGTCGTCTTCTCTGTGGTCATCATCGGGATTCAATATCTGATCGGGCCCTGGCTCATCCAGTGGCTCCTGGACATCCGCTGGGAAGGGCTTGGAGATCAAGGCACCGAGCTGCCGGCGCGAAACCGCGAATTCGTCGAGCGGCTCTGCCAGGAACGAGGTCTCAAGGTGCCGCGGATCGGGGTGATCCACAGCGGAACGCCCAACGCGTTCGCGTTTGGCCATGTGCCGGGGAACGCGCGCGTCGTGGTCACGACGGGCCTGCTGGAGGTGCTGACACCGGAGGAGGCGAACTCGGTCCTGGCCCACGAGCTCGGGCACGTCGAGCATTGGGACTTCGTGGTCATGACGATCGCGGCCCTGGCGCCGCTCATCCTCTATCAGATCTACGCTTTCACCCGGAGCAGCAGCAACACCCGGGCGGTCGCCTATGGCGCCTACCTCTGCTACTGGCTGAGCCAATTCATCGTCCTGTCGCTGAACCGTACACGGGAGTATTTCGCCGACCACTACTCTGCCGAGGTGACCCACGCACCGGACCTGCTCTCCTCGGCTCTGGTGAAGATCGCCTACGGAATGGTCAAGGCCGAAGGGGAGACCCTCCAGGCGCTGAAGGACAAAGAGAGACAGTCCGAGGCACGGAAGGCCCAACGGGTCGCCGGCGCCGTGGCGGTCATGGGGATTTCCAACCTGCGCTCGGGAGCCGCCCTTGCGCTCGGCGGCACCGATCCGGCGGCCGCGGCGGCCGTCATGCGCTGGGACCTGGTGAATCCGTGGGCTCGATTGTACGAGCTGAATTCAACCCATCCGCTCACCGCGCTGCGCGTGCGCGCCCTGAACCGGGATGCGGAGAAGATGCACCTGGCCGTGCAGTATCCACTGCCCGAAGACCGGCGTGTCCGCTGGGGGACGTTCCCGCTCGAGGTCCTGCTCTGGGCGATGCCCTGGCTGAGCGGAATGGCGCTGGCGACGGTCGCCTGGCATCCGGAGTGGCTCTCCTCCCTGGGCAGCCGGCATGCGCTCGAGACGGCCAAGCCACTGCTGCTGATCGCCCTCGGCGCCTCCTGGTTCCTGCGCACGCTGTACCGCTATCGCGGGAGATTCGAAGACGCCACGGTCGGCTCGCTCCTGGAGGACGTGGAGGTCTCGGAGATGCGGCCCCGGGCGGTGCGGCTGAAGGGACAGATCCTCGGGCGCGGCGTGCCCGGCGCTTTCTGGAGCGCCGATCTTGTCCTGCGCGACTCGACCGGCATCCTCTTCGTTCTCTACCGCCAGTCCATCCCTCTGGCGCGCCTGATCTTCGCCATCACAGAGGCCGAAGACTACATCGGCCGGCAGGTCGAGCTCGCGGGATGGTTCCGGCGCGGCCTGACTCCGTACGTCGAAATGGCTCTCCTGACCGGCGGCGACGGAGCCACGCACCGCTCCTACTCCCGCTGGGTTCAGCTCGGGGCCTCGGCGCTGGCGGTCGGCGCCGGATTCTTCTGGCTGTTCCATTGAGCGGCCGGGCGCGCTGACGCCGTCCCGCAGGCGCGCCCCGAGTCTGGAATCGGGACGAGTCTGAGATTCAGAACGCCAAAGCGGCAATTTTTCGAGCCCGCCCTCGGGGTGCAGGGGGGGTTCCAGGCTGGCATCCCCGTTGCACCTCTCTCCCTGGCATCAGAAACAACGAGCCCCCCGGTAGCAGCAGGCGGAGCTGCGGTAAGGGCTTCTTCCTCGAACCGGCGCCGGAAGTGGCGCACGGAGGAGAGACGATCATGTTGCGAACCACCGAGTCGGTCGATCCCAAGCGGGCCCGGCGCCGCGGCCGAACCCTTGCCATCAGCCTCGCTCTCGCCGCGTGCGTCGGGGGCCTCTCGGCTCTCTCCGCCCAGGAGGCGAGCCCTGCACCGGCGGAGGCGGCCGTCAGCGGCCCGAAAATCACGGTTCATGGTTTCCTCAGCCAGGCGTATGCCAAGAGTGACGGGCACCAGATCCTCGGCATTTCCGACCAGGGAAGTGCCGACTATCGCTCGGCGGCGCTGCAGATTCGGGCTGACATCAGCCCGAGCGACGTCTTCGTCGTCCAGATCAGCCACGAGAGACTGGGCAGGAGCCCGGTCATGAGCATCAAGAGCGACGTGGAGCTCGACTGGATCTTTTACGAGCACCGTTTCGGCGACTCAGCCGTCAAGGTCGGGCGGGTACAGATCCCTTTCGGGATCTACAACGAAGTGCTGGACGTAGGCACGATCCTGCCCTTCTACCGCCCCTCGCGCAATTTCTATGGCGAGACGGCCTACAGCTCCGAGACGGTGGACGGTGTGGTTCTGACGCATACCTTCAACTTTGCGCGCGGCTGGAGCTTGGATGGTGACGTGTACTTCGGCAACCTCCAATTTCCCGAACGCAACTTCGAGACCGGTAGCTATGTGAAGTCCAACGCCCGCAACACCCGCGGAGCGGAGGTTTGGATCGACACGCCCGTGGCGGGTGTCCGCCTGGGTGGCGGCGCCGTTGCCTACGAGATCGACAGCCTGTTCGCCAAAGGCACCTGGAAGACGAAGCACCTTTCGCTGTCGGCCGAGCGCAAATGGTTTGACGTCCACTCGGAGATCAAGTGGGTCGACCTCGGCGTCGGGAAGCTGGAGCTTGGGTACGTGCAGGCCGGCGTCCATTTCACGGACAAGCTGAGGCTCAACATCCAGCAAGACCTCTTCTACGCCAACCTCACCGGTCGCAGGGAGCGGACAGACTCCGACCGTGCCTTGGGTCTCAACTACGCGTTCAATCCAGGCCTTGTCTTGAAAGCGGAGCACCACTGGACGGAGGGCAGCTTCTGGTTGGAAGACCAGAGCGCTCTGGGGCCTCCGACGACGAAGACACGGTACTGGATACTCAGCCTGGCGACGAGCTTCTGATGCCCAGGTGACCGGCGGCGCTCGTCTTCGTCTTTTTCACCGACTGCACGCGCCACACGCCGTCGGCGCGGCGGGTCACGCGGAGACACCAGAGCGCGTTCTCCTCGGAGCCGTGGTGCAATGCCACCAGGCCGCGGCCGGTGTCGAGATCACCCGATTCGTGATCCACGGTCGAGGAGTCTCGCAGCTTCTCCACCCCCACGCCCCGGAGGGCCGGAGCCACGACCCGCTTCCCGTGGGCCGCTCCGACCGTGAGATCCGCAGCGGTCAGCCAGGGTGCGAGGTCCGTGAGGGTCACCTCGGTGCCGCCGGGGCCTGGATTGAGATCGAGCTGAAAGACCAGCCGGACACCCAGAAAGGCCTCCAGAATGTACCGTGGCGTCTCGGTGTAGACGACACGGACGCCGGACGGCGTCTGCGCGAGATCGGCGTCGATCAACCTCTCCCATCTCCTGGCCTCCCGGGTCAGGCTCCCGGCACCGACTCGCCACGTGCTGACCGCCAGCTCGGTGCGGTCGGCGGCCAGGAATTCCTCCGAGACCACGAGGGTCGAGCATCCGGTTGCATGATCGAGGCAGGTGGCGGCGAGGGCTTCGGAGCTGTCGAGCCCCGCGGTCCGTCGCCAGCCGTCCGCCGTCTTCGTGAACAGGCTGAGGTGTCCGGGACCCCAGCGGTCCGGAATGGAGAAGTTGAAGATGCCGAGGACCTGCCCGGCCGGACGGCCCGGTGATTCCGGCAGGGGGGCCATCACATAGCTCGGCGCCGCGCGGGGCGGCTCGCTCCAGAAGGTGGCACAGCTCGCCTGGACGCCCTTCCCTTCGGTGGCCGGCAGGTAGCCGGCCAGCTTGCCGAGCGCCCGGTTGACCTCCTCCGGCGAGCGGCCCGCCTGGAGGAGGCCGGCGACGTAGCGGTCGATCTCGCGGCCGGCGCGCACCGTGGCACGCTCGCAGGCCTTGGCCGTGTCGTCGTCGTCACAGGCGGCGAGGGCATCCTGGGCCACGTTGAAACGATGTGCGGGACCGGGTGCGGCGGACACGGCCGCTCCTGTCCAGACCGCCACGATGCCGGCGCAGAGGGCGCCCCAACGTCCTGTCCTCACCGATCTCCTCCGGCTTTTCTTTTCCGGATTTTACCCCAGCCATTGACTCCGCGGAGCAGAGGGCTTACCGTTCACGCGGAACCAGCGATGGATGCCGCCGGGAGGCGGAGAAAGGAGCCTTTGTGCCCTACGTGATTACTGACATCTGCCTCGGCGAGAGGTATGCAACCTGTGTCTCCGTTTGCCCGGTGGACTGCATCAAGCCCGGCGACTACCAGGGTGAAGAGTTCATGATCATCGAGCCCGACGTCTGCATCGATTGTGGCCTCTGCCTGCCGGAGTGCCCGATCGGCGCGATCGTGGAGTCGGAGGACGAGTCGCCCGAGTGGGCGGCCATCAATGCCGAGCTCGCCCCCGCGTACCACGACAATCCGCCGGTCGCCGAACGGCCGCGCAACGATCCGCCTCGCAAGCCGGGCCACAAGATCGTCAATCCCTGAAGAGGTCGCCGGGGAGCGGCCGAAAACGCCCGCCCGGTCCCCGGCCCTTCCGCCTCCTGATCACCGTCCCCGCACCCTCCCTCCTCTGAAAGCCGGAACCGGCCGGAACCGCCCTTGCCGCCGTCCGGCGAGCGTCAGGATGTGCTATACCTCTTTCTTTCAAGGAGGAAGTGATGAAACCTTCCATTCCGTGGGTTGCCGTTGCGGCGTTGGGCATAGCCCTCCCCATCACGGCTCAGAAACCTTCTCCAACCAGGATCCCGACCCTCGGAGAAACGATCGACGTGCGGGTGGTCAACGTCGAAGCCGTCGTCACCACCGCGGCCGGCGAGCGGACGCACGGCCTCGCGGCCGGAGACTTCCGTCTGCTCGTGGACGGCAAGGAAGTGCCGGTCGAGTACTTCGCGGAAATCGAAGAAGGTCGCTCGGCGCCTGTGGCGAGCGGCGCTCCCCGCGCTCCCGTCTCCGCGGGCGAAGAGGTGGGGCGGAATTACCTGGTCTACGCCGACGATTCGTTCTCCCTCGCCAGCCGGCGCAACCACATGCTGGACCTGCTGGAGCGCGATCTCACCCTGCTCCGGCCCGCCGACCGGATGGCCATCCTCGCTTTCGACGGCGCCCGCCTCACCGTGCTCAGCGGCTGGACCGGCGACCGGGAGAAGCTCCGGGATGCTCTCGCGAAAGCCCGGCAGCGCAAAGCCCTCGGCGGCGACATGCTCTCCCACCAGGCCGCCCTCCAGGCCGACGTCAACTGGGTCCTGGACAGCGCCGACAGTCTCGACAGCGGCGACTCGGTCACCCGGGCGGGCGGCCCCAAGGTCAGCGAGGTCCAGGACATCCTCTTCTATATGTCCACCCGGAACAGCCCCGAGGCCCGCACCCAGCTCGGCAAGACCACCGAAGCAGCCGCCTCCGCCTTGCGCGGCTTCGACACACCGCCCGGGCGCAAAGTCATGCTGCTCCTCTCGGGCGCCTGGTCGACGTCGGTCGCGCCGCACCTCTTCGCGCCCCTGGTGGAAGCCGCCAACCGTCTCGGCTACACGGTCTATCCGGTGAACGCCTCGCAGTCCGACGCCACGGAAGTCACTGCATTCGATCAGTTGGCGCGGGCCACCGGCGGCCGGGTCGTAGTCCCGGCAAACGACGCCGTTCTGTCCGAAGTAGTGGCCGACACCGGCTCCTACTACTGGCTCGGCTTCACCCCCACCTGGAAAGCCAACGACCGGCAGCACCGGGTGACGGTCGAAGTCCGCCGCGCCGGCTTCCAGGTGCGAGCGCGCGGCGGCTTTTCGGACCTCTCGCCGCGCACCGAAGCCGCGATGAAAGCCGAGAGCGTCCTCCTCTTCGGCGGCACGCAGGACGACCGCCGTCTCCTCGTCGAGCTCGGCAAGCCGCAGAAAAAGAGCGGAGCCTACGAGGTGCCGGTCACCCTCGGCGTGCCGGTCGAAGCGCTGGCGCTGACCCCGAAAGGCAAGGGGTACCTCGCGCGCGTCCCGCTCGCCGTGGCCACCGAAGAGCCGAACGGCCGCCAATCCAACCTCTCCGGCCCCATCCTCCAGGTCACCGTCGCCCAACTGCCGAAGCCCGGCACCTACGCCCGCTTCCAGACCGTCGTCCGCCTGAGCGATCCCAATCAGCGGGTGATCTTCACGATCCACAACGCGATCGACGGGAAGGCGCTCTGGGGCGAGGGGCAGGTCATGGCGGCGAAGTAGGGGTGCAATGTTGCAACCTATACGCTCTGTCTGAACGGATGCCGCGGTTTTTGTAGGGGCGGTCCCACTGGATGCCGCCAGGCACCCCGCGTGGCCGCCCTCAACGGTTGGTGCTGCGCTGAGGGCCCGGTGCGCTCCGGTGCGCCCCCCTCTCCCAGGGTTAAAACCCTGGGCTGGCCGCCCTTGTCCCTGCGGGACGGCTGACAGGTTCTCTGAGGCCCAACGCCGTAGGGTGCTCTGCGCACGTTTTCTTCCCGAGAACGGCCCGGGACTGCGATAAGCTCTCGCAGGAGAACCAACGCACATGCCCAAAGGTTTCTCGTGGCTGCATCTCACGGACTTCCACTACGGTCTGAAGGGGCAGGACTGCCTCTGGCCCACACTGCGCCAGCCGTTTCTCGACAGCCTTGCGGCTCTCCGTGAGCGATGCGGTCCCTGGGACGCCGTGCTCTTCACGGGCGATTTCGTGCAAGAGGGCAAGGCCGAGCAGTTCGAGAAGATGCAGACCGAGGTTATTGATCCCCTGTGGGAGAAGCTCAAAGAGCTGGGATCGGAAGGTGCCGTCTTGCTCGCGGTGCCGGGCAACCATGATCTGTATCGCCCCAATCCTCTGGACGACAATGCGGCGATCGACGCATTGCTGGAGAAGGACGGATTCCAGCGCATCGCCACGAAATTCTGGGACCAACCCGCAGGTGGCTATCGGCGGGTGATCAAGGACGCCTTCGCGGCCTACAGCCAGTGGTGGGAAAAGGCTCCGCATCGACCGGCAACCGTAAAGCCCGGCGCCCTGCCCGGCGATTTCTCGGCGACGCTCGACTGCGGTGGTCGGCGCATCGGCATCGTAGGGTTGAACACGACGTTTCTCCAACTGGCCGGCGGTGATTACGAGGGCCGCCTGGTCTGGGATTCCCGGCAGGTCCATGCGGTCTGTGGCGGTGCCGTCGATACCTGGTTGAAGCAGCACGACGTCTGCCTGCTGCTCACCCATCAGGGGCAGAATTGGCTGACTCCTGAAGCTCGCAAGCACGGGGAGTCGGAGGTCGCGCCGGCTGGGAGGTTCGCGGCGCATCTCTTCGGCCACCAGCACGAGACGAAGATCACCTATATACGGCAGGGTGGATCCCGCAACGCTTCTCGTCTCTGCCAGGGCTGCTCCGTTTTTGGGATGGAGAAATTCGGCGAGCCTCCGACTGTTAAGCGAGCCCATGGATACGCCGCCGGGCGCATCGAATTCGACGAGAAGGAAGCCAACCTGCGTCTCTGGCCGCGCAGCGCGACGAAGGAGACAGGCCCCTGGCGATTCATCCCCGACCACGAGCATGCTGAGCTTGAGCAGGATGAGGGAACGCCCGCAGAGTCTGTACTCGTCCGGCCCCGAGCCCGCGTTCCAGTAGTTGCGGTACCGGCCGAGCCGTCCTCACCTTCACCTGCCGCCACCGGCCCGCATTCCACTCTGCCAGCCCGGCGACCATTTTTCGGGCGGACAAAAGATCTAGAGAAGATCGCGAAGTATCTTCTTCCAGAGGACCGCAGTTGGGGCGTCGTGCTGGATGGCCCCGGCGGCGTGGGAAAAACCGCGCTCGCGCTCGAGGCGGTCTACCGGGCGCCGGCCGAGCACTTCCCGCTCAAGCTGTGGATCACGGCCAAGAACCGTGAGCTGCACCTTGACGGTGAGCAGACATTGCAGGACCATCGCGTGGAGAACTTCTACGCGTTGCTTAACGAGTTGGGCCAAGCGCTTGGGCGCGACGACATCCAGAGAGCTGTGCCGGAAGATCGGCCCGGCCTCGTGCGCCATGCGCTCGCCAGCTACCGCGCGCTGCTGGTACTGGATAATCTGGAGACGTTCAGCCCCGAGGAGCGCCGCCGTGTGTTCGAACTGCTGGACAACCTTCCCTCATCCTGTCGCACCATCGTCACAACCCGCCGTCGCACCGATACGGCCGCGCACAACCTGCGCTTGGACAAACTGGAACGTGACGCTGCAGATGAGTTGCTGGCCGATCTGGGCCGGCGCTGGGAGCCAATCGCCCGCCTCACCCAGGCCGAGCGTGATCGGCTCTATGCCGAGACCGGCGGAAACCCGTTGTTGCTGACCTGGACAGCGGGCCAACTGGGCCGAACAACAGGCCGCTGCCGCACAGTGGCTGAGGCCATCGAGCGTCTGCAAGAGGCGCATCGCCTCCAGAAGGTGAACGAGAGGAACGACCCTCTGGACTTTGTCTTTGGCGATCTCGTCGAGACCTTTACAGAGGCCGAGACGGCGGTGCTAGCCGCTCTGGTCCACTTCGCTCAGCCGGCGCGCATCGAGTGGCTGCTGCCGCTGACTGAGCTGAGCCCGATGGCGGCGGAGACCGCGCTGGACGGTTTGCGCGACCGTGCACTGCTGATTGAAGATGTCCAAGCCGCCACATGGCTGCTCCCGCCGCTGGCCGCTAGGTTCCTCCGGCGCACGCGCCCTGAGGCGGTCGGCGTTAGTGGCGAGCGTCTGGCAGACCAGGTCTATGCCGTGGCCGTGGAGAACGGATACGAGAAGTACAGCCGCTTTTCTGCCCTGGAAGCCGCCTGGCCACAGATCGCCGCTGCTCTGCCGGTGTTGATCTCGAGCGACAACCGCCGCTTGCAGACTGTATGCGCTGCATTGGGTCGATTTCTTAATTTCTCCGGTCGTTGGGATGACTGGATCTCTCTCAGCACCGAAGCCGAGGTCAGGGCCGTCCGTGCCGGCGCTCTTAAGAACGCCGGCTGGCGGGCCTATCACGCCGGCTTCTGCCATTCTCTGCGCCGTCAAGCCGCCGAGGTACTAGCCTGCGCCGACCGCGCCGCTGCTCACTGGCAAGCAGCACGTGCAGACGCAAACGAGCGCGCCGAAGCTATCAGGCTGCGCGGCCTAGGATTCGGGTTGGCGAGGGACTATCCAGCCGCGGTCAGTGCATATCGCGAAGCGCTCGAACTTTGGCGTAGCCTCTCGCCGAATAGTCTGGACACAGCCGTGGGTTTGAACTCCCTCGGCGGCGTCCTTCGCGAATCAGGGCAGCTCGACGAAGCTGAGTCCCATCTTCGCGAGGCCCTCGCGATCTCTAAAGCTCTGCCCGATTCCGAATGTATCGCCACCTACACGGGCAACCTCGCCGAACTGGCCTTGGATCGTAAGCAGTGGCCGGAGGCCGAACGCCTCTCCTTAGAGGCCCTGAAACTAGCCGAGGAAATCGGCCGCAAAGAATTGATCGCGAGCGACTCCCTGAACTTGGCTAAAGCCCTTGTGCAGCAGAACCGCGGCGCTGAAGGTCGCAGTCACGCCGAGCGTGCGGTGGCGATCTTTGCCGAGTTGCGCTCGCCACACTTATCAGAGGCACAAGCGGTGTTAGAGGAGTGTGTGGCCGGGGGAGCCGGGGGAGGCCTCACCCCCCTGACCCAGGGCGATGCCCTGGGCTGAGGAAGCCCGGGCCTTCAGCCCTTCCCCCACCAGCCCTCTCTTTGTTTGAGGCCCAACGGGCCGCTCTGATTCAGCCCAGGGCAACGCCCTGGGTGCGAGAGGGCGGATCGCCCCCCTACGGCGACGGCAAAACAATAGACCCCACCCGCTCCATCGCAGAGAAGTGCGGATCATAGGTCAGCACACGCGCGCCCGTGTGAACGGCCGCTGCCGCGATCCAAATGTCGTTGGAAGGCACCGGCGTCCCGGCCTTGCGCAAGGCGACGACGATCTCTGCGTAGATCTCGCCCATCTCGCTGAACACGGGGATCTCCTCTACCACGGGTTGGCGGAGGAATTCGGCCAGATCCTTCCGGTTTTTCTCGATCCGGTTGCCGAGGAGGAATCCGACCCAGAGCTCGCCCACGACCGTCGACGACACTCCCACCCAACTGGCACTGTCGAGAAGCTCAACAACAGGAGGATGGCCACGCCTGAAATGACTGTAGGCTGAGGTGTCGAGGCAATAGCGGCTCACCGCCAGAGATCCTCGTCGATCTTCTCCGTGACCGCCACGGCGGCTTCGAACTGCTCAAACTCCTCCTCGGTCCAGGTACCCGCCAGACTCGCCAAGCCGTTGCTCACTCTCCCGCCGGAGACTCCCAACGCCCGGCGAAGGAGCTCGATCACGGTCTGGTTCAAGGAGGCCTGCAAGCGAAGGCGCTCCTGATCGAGGGCCTCGGCGACTTCGGCCGGAACGTTGCGGATGGTTAGGTGGGTCATGGCTTCACCTCCTGTGCAGTCATAGTATACAGCCAGTGAATGCACAGGGCTCGCCGGAGCAAGAGCCTGATCGCCAGCCCCACGCGCAACGTCCCCCCGCCCAGATCCTTCCCGCTCGCGGAGCTCGCACTCAGGATGACCTCGTGTTGGGGGAGTGCAATCTCGCCCGCCCAACCCCACGCACCCTCACACCCCGCACCTCTTCCCTGAAACCACCCGAAGAAAAGCTGCCGGTGGTGAGGGCGCGCCGTCATGGCGCACTCTTCCCCGGGCAGACCGCGGACCGGCGCCAACAGCCGGCGGTCTGCCCATCTCACAGGATTAAGTTGTCAAAGAACATCATTCTGCCTCGCCCAGGCTTCGGCCGGCTTGGAATGGGCGGCGGGCGTCTTGCCCAGGCCCATTCCGTGTTGGCCACCGCTCTGCCGCGCTGCAGAGTCCTGCACCTGCTTCAGATCCGCGTCTTCCGGGCTGACCTCGCCCCGCTCACAACGGAATGGCGCTCGCCAAGTCGCCGGAAGCTTCTGATCCTCCAGAATCGCCCTGCTCAAGCCGTCAGAGACTTCTGACGGCCCGGAATGCCGCCGATCAAAGCAGAATGACCTTGTGATGATCTGGAATGGCACCACTCAACGCAGAATCGACTCATTCTGAGACGCAACCGATCTATTCAGAGCGTCATCCGCTTCTGACGACAAAGAATCCAGCAATTCAAGCCGCCATCGCGATGTATATGACCACAGATCAGACGAAAAATCAAGAATCGATCTTGACAAAGCGTCGCCTGGATGGCACTCTAGGCCGATCCTGAAGCTCTGGTCAGGGAAGACCAGGAGCCGCAACTCTCCGAAGAGATTGACGGTTATGGCAGAGGTGTTGCCGGATTCAGGAGGATCGAGGCAGGTGGGTTCATTGACAATCGAACAGCCATGCGGAGGGGCCTCGGGCCACCTCTCCGCATGGTTTTCCTTCCACTCCTCCGCGGAGCGCCGAGTCCTTCGGATCTCGCGGAGGAGGGAGCTTGCTTCCTGCTTGCTTCCTAATGGATCGTGACGGCCTTGAGCCGCTGGAACGTGGGCGCATCCGAGATGCCCAGGAATTTGCGGCCGTCCTTCAGCTTGGCTTCGAAGCAGATCTCTTTCTGCCCGCGGCCGCCCCAGAGCGCTCCGAGGAGGAGGCCGGTCGGGCCGAGGAGGAAGGAGCCCACGATGCCCCAGCCGGCGGCTCCGAGGAGGCTGCGGACCTCTTCCTCGGTCTGCACCGTGACGGTGTCGAGGCTCTCCTTGAGATCGATTTTCTCTCCCTGCGCGGTCTCTTTACCGTGGATGCCCAGCATCATGCTGTCCAGCAGGTTGACGACTTCAGCGGTCTGCTCGGCAAAGTCGGGGCTGGCGAGGATCTTGATGTCGGCCATGGGGCTCGTCTCCGTAGTCAGGTGGAGCCTCTATTCTACTCTGGTTGCAACTACTCGTAGCGGATCGCTTCGAGCGGCTCGACCCGCGCCGCCCGTTGCGCCGGCACCCAGCTCGCCAGGAGCGCGACGGCGGCGAGGACAATGGGCACGATCACGAAGGTGGCGGGATCGAAGGAGCTCACCTCGAAGAGGAGCGCGCCCATCAGCCGGGTTACCGTCAGCGCGGCGGCGAGTCCGAGCACCACGCCGGTCACCGCCAGGGTGAGCCCTTGCTGCAGCACCATCCTTTCCACGTCCTGCCGCCTCGCTCCGAGCGCCATGCGCACGCCGATCTCCCGGGTCCTCTGGCTGACGATGTAGGCGATGACGCCGTAGATGCCGACGGCTCCCAGCACCAGGGCGATGACGGCGGCGATCGCCAGGAGGAGCATGGTGAAGGAGGTGCGCGCCATGGAGCGATCGACGACCTCGGCCATGGGACGCACCTCGGCGAGCGGCAGGTTGGGATCGAGGGCGCGGATGGCGTCGCGCACCGGGCCGGCGAGGCGGGTGGGATCGCCGGTGCCGCGGACGGCCAGGGTGAAGTCGTGCGGGATGGAGCGGGGGCCGCCGGTGCCGGCGGGGATCCAGGGGAAGTAGACGGCCTCGACCGGCGGCTCCTCCAGCGTGCGGGAGCGCGTGCTGCCCACCACCCCGACGATGGTGTTCCAGTCCGACGGAGCGACTTCGAGCCCCGGCGCCAGCCGCTTGCCGAGGGCGCTCCGGCCGGGCCAGAACCGCTTGGCGAGCGCCTGGCTGACGATGATGTCGCGCGACGGCTGCTGCGGATTGATCGGCTCGAAGGCTTTCCCTTCCAGCAGGGGGATGCCCATCGCCGTGAAGTAGTCAGGGGTGGCGAAATGGGTGGCGAGGAGCGGAGGCACGGCGTCTTTCGGCAGCGGGAAGTCTTCGATCGCGTAGCCGCTGTTCGAGTGGCTGCCGCCCAGGGGGATGCCGGTCACCGCGCCCGCCGCCGTGACCCCGGGCAGGGCGTGGACCTTCTCCATCAGGCGCTGGACGAAATTGCCGGCGGCGGCTTTCGGGTAGTCGCCCGGCGGCAGGTACAGGTGTACGGTGAGGACGCCGTGCGGATCGAAGCCCGGATTGACGTTTCTCAGCCGCCAGAAGCTCTTTCCCATCAGGCCGGCAGCCACCAGGAGCACCAGGGCGAGGGCAACCTGGGCCACCACCAGGACGTTGCGCGCGCGGTGCCGTTCGCGGCCGGCGGTACCGCCCTTGCCGCCCTCCTTGAGCGCCACCACCAGCTCCGGGGTGCCATAGCGGAGCACGGCGAACAGGCCGAAGAGGAGGCCGGAGGCGATCGCGAGGGCCAGGGTGAAGAGGAGGACGGTGCCGTCGACGCGGATCTCGCCGAGGCGCGGGATGCCCTGCGGCCGGAGGGCGACGAGCAGGCGCACCCCGGCGGCGGCGAAGGCGAGGCCGAGGGCGCCGCCGGCGAGCGAGAGGGCGACGCTCTCGCCGAGGAACAGGCGGGCGACGTCCACGCGGGTGCCACCGAGCGCGGTGCGCACCGCCACCTCGCGCTGCCGCCCCTCGGCGCGGACGAGGAAGAGGTTGGCCACGTTGGCGCAGGCGATGACCAGGATGGTGCCGACGCTGCCGAGCAGCACCCAGAGGATGCGCTGGATCTCCCCCACCACGTCGTCGCGCAGCGGATGGACGAGCACCGCCATGTGGGCGCTCTCCAGCATGCCGCGGGTGATCTGCGATTCCGGCGCCACCGCGGGGATGCGCCAGACGAGCTGCGACAACTCCCGGGCGGCGCGCTCGGGGGTGACACCCGGGCGCAGCCGGCCGATGGCCTCGTAGTTGAAGCTGCCGCCCTGGAGCTTTGCGGGATCGAGGGTCAGGGGAAGCCAGAGCTGGGTGTCCTGGTCCGGGAAGTGGAAGCCGTCCGGCATGACGCCGACCACGCGGCGGGCGACGCCGTCGATGTGCAGCAGGGTGCCCACCACGCCGCGGTCGCCGCCGAAGCGGCGCCGCCAGAGGTCGTGGGAGAGGACGGCCACCGGCTCGGCGCCGGGCCGCTCGTCCGCTTCGGCGAGGGGACGGCCGAGGGCGGCCGGCACGCGGAGCACGCCGAACACCGAGCCGGTCATGCCGGCGGCGCTCACGCGCACCGGCTCCTGGCCGCCGGTGAGATTGGCCGAGCCGTTGGCGTAGATCCCGAAGTCTTCGAGCACCCGGTTCTCTTTGCGGTAGAGGAGATAGGTGGCGTCGGACTGCTCGAACTTGCGCAGCCCGATCCCCGGCGCGTCGTGCCACACCGCCATGATCCGCTCCGGCTGCGGATAGGGCAGCGGCCGCAGGAGCACGGCGTTGACGACGCTGAAGATTGCCGCGTTGGCGCCGATGCCGAGGCCGAGCGTCAGCACGGTGATGAGGACGAAGCCGGGGCTGCGCAGGAAGCTGCGGCCCAGCGAACGCAGAGACGGCGGCAGGACGGGCATCAGGGTCTCCTGAAAGCGGTTTGAGCCACGGCTCATCCGCTCCTCCTACGTGAAGACGATGACACGGGTTGCAGCGTTACGCTTCGTGCAGCTTCTGCGCCGTCCGCCCTCACCCCCGCCCCTCTCCCAGCTCCCCCCGCCCTGCCCCGGGAGAGGGGAGAAAAGCAAATGCACAAGCGACGCGGTTTCTTGCTTCTGCTGGTCTCCCCTCTCCCGGTGGGTGCGTGGGGGGAGCCGGGAGAGGGGCGGGGGTGAGGGGCCCTACGCTTCGTGCAGCTTCTGCGCCGCGTCGCGGCCGGAGAGGTGGGCGCCGTGGACGGTGCCGGGGTAGGCGGCGCTGGCGTGCTCGCCGGCGAAGAAGAGGCGGCCGTGCAGCGGGTCGGTGAAGACGTTGTTGTCCTCGCCACTCGCGCCGACCTGCCAGTAGGTGTAGGCGCCCTGGGTCCAGGGGGAGTGGACCCAGTCGGAAGCCACCATGCGGATGGGGCTCTGGAACGAGCTGCCGAACATCTTGCGCAGGGCCGGCTGGATGCGCGCCGCGGCACGCTCCGCCGACAGGCCGTCCAGGGTGCGCGCGAAGTCGGCGGTGGTGTTCACGGTGAGGATCGGCTTGCCGGTGCCGCGCGAGGCTTCGTTGAGCTCGAAGTGCTCGCCGTTCTCGGGCGAGGTGTAGCCGAAGAACTCGGTGTTGCGGTCCCAGAAGACGCGCGGAAAGAGCAGCGCCAGGCGGTGCGCGGCGCCGAAGCCGAGGCTGTCGATGGCGCCGCGCAGGGGGGCCGGGAGCTGTGGGGAGAAACGGACCTTGCCCGCCTTGAGCACTCCCAGGGGGAGCGTCACCACGCAGCGCTGCGCCTCAAAGACACCGCGGTTGGTGGTCACCCGCACGTCGTGGCCGCTCCAATCGATCGCCTGCACCGCGGTGCCGAGGCGGACGTCGAGGCCGGCGGCCATGCCCTGCGGGATCTGCGCATAGCCGCCCGGAAACAGCTTGTCGGTCCCCGGATACTCCTCGTCCTGGTTGAGCTGGAGGGAGGAGAGCTCGGAGAGCTTGAGGGTGAAGTCGAGCTCCAGGTTGGTGAAGTAGTCGTAGGAGAGGATCCGCTTCTGCACCGCGGTCAGCCCGTCCCCGGCGTCGATCTCCTCCAGCGTGCGGGAGAACGACTGGTCGCCCTCGAGGTCTTCCGCGGCGTAGCGCTCGGCCTTGGAGAGGATCTGCTCGAAAAGGGTGTTGACCTTGTTCACCTCGGTGTCGCGGAGCAGGCGGCCGTCGGTGTCGTAGAGGTGGAAGGCCTCGTAGTCGGTGGGGATGCGGGCGGCGCGGTAGCGGTCCGCCAGGGCGCTCACCGGGTTGCCCTGGCTGCCGTGGATCCAGATGGCGCCCAGGTCGACTGGCGCGCCGAGGTCGTGGTTGGTGCTGATCCGCCCGCCCAGCCGGTTGCGCGCTTCGAGGACGATCACCTGCCCCTTGTCCCGGTAGCCGTAGTCGTCCACCAGCCGGCGCGCCGCCGAGAGGCCCGCCATGCCGGCGCCGATGACGATCACCTTGGCCCGCGTGCTGCGGCCGAAGAAGTGGAACCGGCGGGAGAGGGCGAGGCCGGCCAGGGCGCTCGCCCCGCGCTGGACGAAGTCCCGGCGGGTCAGCCCGGAGGGCACGGATCGAGATCGTTGGGCGCTGCGCATCATTCTTCCGAAGGACCGCGGGTGATTCTAGTACGAGATACACTGGACCCGCTCATGAACAATGACGCCATCCCTCTCGGGCCCTTCGGCCTGACCCGCCGCATCGGCCGCGGCGGCATGGCGGAGGTATGGAGCGGCGTCCATGTCTCCCAGGGAGTGCCCGTCGCGGTCAAGGTGATGACGGGAGAGCGCCTGCGCGACGCCCAGTACCGGGAGGCGTTCCGCAACGAGGTGCAGGCGGTGGCGAGCCTGGACCATCCCGGCATCGTGATGGTCTTCGACCACGGCGAGGTCAGCGCCGAGTCGGAGAGCGCCTCGAAAGGGCTCCTCCCCCTGGGCAGCCCCTACCTCGCCATGGAGCTCGCCGGCGGCGGCACGCTGCTCGAAACGGCGGGAGAGTGGAGCGATTGGAGCAGCCTGCGCTCGATCCTCTTCTCCCTCCTCGACGCCCTGGCGAACGCGCACGCGGTCGGCGTCGTCCACCGCGACCTCAAGCCGAGCAACGTGCTGATCTTCGGCACCGGCGCCGACCGCCGGCTGAAGCTCGCCGACTTCGGTCTCGCGCAGGCGGTGGAGGCGATCCAGACGCACCCGGACTCGACCGACTTCGTCTGTGGCACGCCGAGCTACATGGCGCCGGAGCAGATCCGCGGCGAGTGGCGCGATTACGGCGCGTGGACCGATCTCTACGGTCTGGGCTGCCTGGCCTGGATGGTCGCCACCGGCAGGGCGCCGTTCCACGACGTCGGGCTGATCGAGCTGATTCGCCGGCAGCTCTCCGAGGAGCCGCCGGATTTTCAGCCGCTCTTTCCGGTGCCGGCCGGCTTCGAGGGCTGGCTGCGCCGCCTTCTCGAGAAGGAGCCCGGGCACCGCTTCGTGCGCGCCGCCGACGCGACGTGGGCGCTCCGCGGGCTCGGCTCGGTGACCACGCCGCGGCTGCTCCTGACCACCGCCGGCACCGACGACGACCCGACGGAGGTGATCGCCCCGGAGCACATGCGGAGCGACGAGCCGCTCACCGCGCCCTCCGCGGGCCGCGCGCTGACGCCGCGGATCTCGCCGCCGTTGCCGCTCACCTGGGACCGCTCCACTGGCCGCCCGCCGTCGCCGCTGCTGATCGGCGCCGGCCTCGGGCTCTACGGCCTGCGCACCATTCCGCTGGTCGGCCGGCGGCTGGAGCGCGACATCCTGTGGGGAGCGCTCTCCATGGTGCATGCCAAGCAGGAGCCGCGCCTGGTGCTGCTGCGCGGTCCGGCCGGCACCGGCAAGACCCGCCTGGCGACCTGGATCGCCGAGCGCGCCCACGAGGTGGGAGGCGCGGTCGTGCTGCGCGCGACGCATGGGCCGATGGCCGGACCGGCCGACGGCCTGCCGCGCATGCTCGCCCGCCACCTGCGCTCCGTGGGGCTCTCCCGCGCCGAATTGGTGGAGCGGACGGCGCGCCTGCTGCGCCTGTGGAAGGTGGACGACGAGGAAGAGCTCTTCGCCTTCGCCGACCTGATGTCGACCGGTACCTTCGCCGAGGCCGACATGCCGCCGGCGCGCCCGCAGACCGCGCGGGAACGGTTCGAGTTGCTGGAGCGCCATCTCCGCCGCCTGAGCCGCCAGCGGCCCGTCATCCTGCTGCTCGACGACGTGCCGTGGGGACCGGAGTCGCTCGCCTTCGCGCGCTACCTGATGGAGCTGCGGCAGGAGCGGCCGTTCGCCGTCCTCCTGCTGCTCACCGCGCGCGACGAGCTGCTCGCCGAGCTCCCGGCGGAGTCGGCCGAGATCGCCTCTCTCCTGGCCCTCCCCGGCGCCGCCACGGTCGGCGTGCCGCCGCTGCCGGCGAGCGACCACACAGCGCTGATCCGCGAGCTGCTCGGCCTGGCCGGCGATCTGGCGGCGACCGTGGACGAGCGTACCGGCGGCAATCCGCTGTTCGCCGTCCAGCTCGTCGGCGACTGGGTGCATCGCGGCCTGCTGGACGTGGGAACGGAAGGCTTCGTCCTCCGTCCGGGCGTCGTGGTGCAACTTCCGGACGGTCTCCACGAAGTGTGGTCGGACCGCGTGGCCCGGCTGGTGGAGGGGAGACCGAAGGGGACCCGCGAGGCGCTGGAGATCGCCGCCGCCCTCGGCGCCTCGGTGGACAGCCGCGAGTGGGCGGAAGCGTGCGCGGCGGCCGCCGTCCCCTGCCCGCCGTCGCTCGCCGAGAGCCTGGTGGCAAACCGGCTGGCGATGCGCAACCAGGGGGGCTGGGACTTCGTCCACGCCATGCTGCGCGAGAGCCTGGAGCGCCTGGCCCGCGAGGCTCGCCGCTGGCCGGAGCACAACCGCGCCTGCGCCGCCATGCTGGCGCCGCGGGCGGCGGCGGGAGAGCGCGGCACCGCCGAGCGGCTGGGCCGCCACCTCGTCCTCGCCGGCGAGCACGCCGCCGCCCTGGAGCCTCTCCTGCGCGGCGCCCGCGAGCGGCGGGAGACCAGCGACTACGATCTCGCCCAGGGACTTCTCACCCAGCGCGACGACGCGCTCGCGGCCATCTACGCGGGACCGCGCGATCCGCGCCGCGGCGCCGGCTGGGTGCTGCGGGCGCGCATCTATCTCCACCAGGGGCGACTGGACGAGGTCTTCCGCTGGGCCGGTCAGGCGGTGATGGGCGGCATCGACGGCGACTGGGCCATCGTCCGCTCCGAATCGCTCCGCCTGCTGGGAGACGCCGCCCGCCGGCGCGGCGATCTGGACGAGGCGATCCGCCTCTACCGGCGCTGCATCGAGGTGAGCATCGATCCGCACGGCGCCGCCGGCAGCATCTGGGGCCTGGGCGACGTCGCCCGCCAGCGCGGCAACCTCGCCCAGGCCGGTGAGCTGTTCACCCAGTCGCGCGCGCTGTATGAGGAGATCGGAGACGTCCACGGCCTCGCCGACCATTGGATCGGCCTCGGCGACACGGCCCGGCAGAGCGGCGACCTGGACACCGCCGAGGCGCTGTACAAGGAAGCCGAGGCGCGCTTCTCCGTCCTCGGCAATCAATACGGCATGGCGCGCGGCAGGAACGGGCTTGGCGAGGTCGCCCGCATGCGGGGAGAGCTCAACCGGGCCGCCGACTTCTATCGCGCCTCCCTCGCCCTCCTGACCCGCCTCAGCTCGGCCGACGACATCTTTCCGCGCGTCAACCTCGCCCTCACCGCCCTCGCCGGTGGCGACTTCCTCGGCGCCATGGTCGCGCTCGAAGAGAGCCGCGAGATCCTCACCCGCCGCGGCTGGGGAGGCCTCGAAACCATCGTCCGCGCCGCTCTCCTCCCCTGCTACGCCAAGACGCGGGACTGGAAAGCCTGGGACGAAGGTTTCGACCTCGTCTCCGCCACCTTGAAGACCACCGGAGTCATCGAGCCCGACATCCTCTGGGCCGCGGCCCTCGCGGCGGAAGTGGCCGGGGCGGCCGGAGAGAAGAGCCGGGAGGGGGCGGCGCAGCGGATGGCGAAGCGCAGCATGGTGGACTGACGGTGGCGCGGAAAGCGGAAGAGCGGTCTGGACGCTTCACCGGGGCGAAGGCAGGAGTCCGTTCTATACTCGATCCTTCATGGACTCTGTCTTCCTCGATGCCCTGACGATCCTGCTGTCTCAGGCCCTCCCGCTCCTCCGCTCCGCCGGCGGCAAGGCGGCGGAGAAAGCTGTCGAGGAGGCCGGCAAGCAGGCCGGGGCCGGGCTCTGGGCGAAGCTCCGCGGCAAGGTGGAGGCCAGGCCGGCCGCCGCCGAAGCCGCGGAGGACGTCGCGCGCGAACCGGAAAATCCCGATGCCCGCGCCTCGCTCCGCCATCAGCTCGGCAAGATCCTCGCCGCGGACCCGGCCCTCGCCGCCGAGATCGCACAGCTCGTGGCGGCCGGCCGGCCGAGCTTCCAGGTGACTTTTGAGGCCGGAGCCCAGGTCGGAACCGTCGTCATCAACGCCAACGCCGGCCCGGCGGACTCCAAGGCGCTCTGGCAGAGCCTGGGCACGGCCCATCCTTCCGCGGACCTGAGCCGCGCCACCGCCGTCTATCTCCAGAACCTGGTGCAGCGCTACCAATATCTCGACTTCAAAGGGCTCGGCGTCTCCGACCGCGTACCGCTCAAGATGCCGCTGCTCGAGATGTACGTCCCCTTGAAAGCCCGCGTGGAGACGCCGGAGGGGGAGACGTGGCAACGGCTTCGCCTCGCCGGGCGCCAGCCGACCGAGGACGAAGCGGAGGAGATCGGCCGCCGCGTCAGCGCGCCGCAGGCGATCCTGGATCTGCTGAGCATGAACGACGGCCTCGTCGTCCTCGGCGATCCGGGAGCCGGCAAGACGACTTTCCTGAAGTTCCTCGCCTTGGCCCTCGCCACCGGCCAGGGGGAGCGGTTGGGGCTGAAAGTCCGCCTGCCGGTCCTCGTCCCCTTGTCCGCCTACGCCAACGCCCTGGCCGAAGAGGACATCCGCCTCGACCGCTTCATCGCTCGCTATCACGCGGAGCGGGGGGTGGATCCGTTGGAGGATCTGTTGCGCGCAGGCTTCGCGCAAGGCGGCGTCCTCCTCCTTCTCGACGGCCTGGACGAGGTGCGTGACCCCGGCCTGCGCAATACCGTGATCGAGCGCGTCATCCGCGACTGCTACAGCGACCATCACGCCGCGGGGAATAAATTCGTCCTCACCAGCCGCATCGTGGGTTACCGCGACGTCCGGCCCCGGGCCGAAGGTCTGACCGAATGCACGCTGGTTGATTTCGACCAGGAAGAGATCGAAGCGTTCGTGGACAAATGGACGGCGGCGATCGAAAAGGCGGCCGGCGGCGAGCCGCTCCTCGCCGGCCGGGAGGCTGCCCGCGAGCGCGCCGAGCTGCTGGATGCGGTGAGCCGCAACCCGGGTGTGCGATCGCTCGCCGCCAACCCCTTGCTCCTCACCATCCTCGCGGTCATGAAACGCCAGGGCGTCACCCTGCCGGAACGGCGGGCGGAGCTCTACAGGACCTACGTGGAAGCCCTGCTGCGAAGCTGGAACCTGGTGCGCAGCCTGGCCGGCCGCACCACCCGCGACCTCGACGTGGTGGAGACGCTCAAGGTGCTGGCGCCGCTCGCGCTGTGGATGCACGAGACCTCTCCCGGCGTCGGCCTGGTGAAGGAGTGGGCGCTACGCCGGGAGCTGGAACGCATCTACCGCGACCGCGGCAACGCCGACCCCGAAAAGGCCACCCGCGGATTTCTGGAAGACGTGCGGGAGCACGCCGCCCTCCTCGTCGACCGCGGCGGGCGCCAATACGGCTTCATCCACCTGACCTTCCAGGAATACCTGGCGGCCGTTTCTCTGGCGCAGAAAGGCCAGCAGGAGATCGGGCCGGTCGTCGAAACCCTGGCGGCCCACGTCGGCGAGCCGGCCTGGCGCGAAGTGAGCCTGCTCACGATCGGCTACCTGGGAATAGTCCAGGAGCGCGATGAGGCGGCGAGCGCGGTCGTCGAAGGTCTGCTCGCTCGCCGGCCCGGCCCTCCCGGGGAGGCTCTCGTCTTGGCCGGCCGGGCTGTCGCCGACGCGGGAGCCTCCGGCGTCACGCCCGCCTGCCGCGAGGCCGTGGTGGCCGCCCTTCTCGCGGCGATCCGGTCCGCCGAGCTCCCAGCCAAGCAGAGGGCGGCGGCCGGCCGCGTGCTCGCCGATCTGGGTGATCCGAGGCCCGAGGTGACGACGGTCGATGGTATGGAATTCTGCCTGGTGCCAGCCGGGCCGTTTCGTATGGGCTCCAACGGGAGGGAGGGTTTCGGAAACGAGGCTCCTTCCCGCGAAATCGATTTGCCTTACGCCTTTTCCATAGGCAGATACCCGGTGACGGTGAGCCAGTTCCGCGAATACGTCGACGCTAGCGGAAACAAGCCCGGCGATCCCGACAGCGTGCGCGGCCACGCCAACGCGCCGGTCAACTTGGTGAGCTGGCACGAGGCACAAGCCTTCTGTGCCTGGCTGACGGAAAGATGGCGTGGGTCCGGGAAGCTTATCGGCGAATGGACCGTGGCTCTCCCCTCCGAAGCGGAGTGGGAGAAGGCCGCGCGTGGCTCGGACGGCAGGACCTATCCCTGGGGCTCGGAGCCTGATCCGGAACGGGCGAATTTCGCCAAAACCGAGATCGGTGAGCCGAGCACGGTGGGCTGTTTCCCAGGCGGCGTCAGCCCTTGCGGGTGCGAGGAGATGAGCGGCAACGTCTGGGACTTGACAAGGAGCCTCTATGCCTATCCCTACGATCCGTTGGACGGCCGGGAAGACATGACCTCCTCCGAAGACCGTGTAGTGCGGGGAGGCTGCTTCTACTATCAAGCGCCGATCGTGCGCTGCGCTATCCGCTTCTGGGACAAGCCGGCGGACTCTGGCTGGCAGGTCGGGTTCCGGGTCGTGCTCCTCCCATTCTCCTCTGATCTCTGAACCCAACCCAGGGCGTTGCCCTGGGCTGAGGAAGCCCGAGCCTTCGGCCCTTCCCCCAACGGCGGCGTCATCAGGCGTCATCAGGCGACCGGCACAGACACGACTCCGACGCGTGCCCTTGGCCTTCGGCTCAGCGGGAATGGCGAGCCACGTACTCCCGCAATACTCCGTCCATTCGTGCCTGCCAACCTTCGCCGGTCGACTTGAAGAACTCGACGACTTCCGGGCTGTAGCGCACCGAGAGCAACAGTTTCTTGCTTGCCGACTTCGGCCGGCCGCGTGCCGCACGCATCGGCACCATGGCTTGGAGCTGTGCATCCGTCAGAGGCTGGGCATCCGGATCCGCCTTCGCGGCGGCAACGATGACCGCATCCTCCTCAGGAGAGGGCAGTCTGATGGCTGGCTTAGATGTTTTTGACATAGTGCTTCACCTCGCGACGCTCGGCTCGTTCCAAGCCGCTGCGAGCCCTGGGACCCCGACAACTTAGCAAACATGCCCCACGGCGTTCGACTCAGAGCCGGGCAGCCTTGCCACCAGGCCACCGTAGCCCCATCATAGGATCAAAAGCGTTCTGGCTGCCTCGACAGGAGGAGCGGTGATCAAGACCTTTCTGGATGCCTTCAAGGGTCCTCTCGTGAGCGGCGGCCTCGTCCTCCTGGTGAGCGGCGCGCTGATGGCTCTCCTCCGCAAGACACCTCTCCAGATCCTTGCCTGGATCCGGCGCCGGATCATCATCGAGGTCGAAGTCCGCGACCCTGCCCTGGTGGAACAGGTGGGCACCTACCTCAGCACGCACCTCCTGGCGCGGCGGACGCTGCGGGCCCGACTTCTCCACTCCTCCACCCAGAGCCCCGGCGGCCTGGCGCGGCTCCCGAGGGTGCTTCTGGAGCCGGGGATCGGTCTCCACGTGACCCGGTTCGAGGGGCACCGCCTCCTGCTGAGCCGGGTTCTGGAAAGCGAAGCGAGCGAGCTCCGGCCGCGCATCGAAACGTTGGTGATCCGCTACTTCGGCCGCGATCCGGGCCGTGCCCAACGGTTCCTCGATGCGGCGGTCGCCGAGCATGCCCGGCAGCATCGGGGCGCGACGCCGATCTACATCCAGAACTGGAACGACTGGCTCCGGATGGATCTGCCGGCGAGCCGCTCGCTCGATTCGGTGATCCTGCCCGGTAACCTGGCCGAGGAGCTGCGCGCGGACGCCGAGCTGTTTCTCTCCCGCCGCGAGTGGTACGCGGGCCTCGGGCTCCCCTGGCGGCGCGGCTACCTGTTCGAAGGCCCGCCGGGCTCGGGGAAGTCGTCCGCCGCCCGCGCTCTCAGCGGCGCCCTGGAGCTGCCGCTCTACGTCCCCGATCTCCGCGATCCCCAGCTCACCGACCGCAGACTGGCGCTCATCTGGTCGCGCATCCCGTGCCGCGCGGCCGTGCTGATCGAGGACGCGGACTGCATCGCCCCCGACCGCAAAGGGGAGACCGGGATCTCGCTGGCCGGCATGCTGAACGTGATCGACGGCCCGCTCGCCGGCGAGGGCCGGATCATCCTCCTGACCACCAATCATCCGGAGCGTCTCGATCCCTCCCTGATCCGGCGCGGACGGGTGGACGTCCATGTCCATCTCGGGCCGGCGACAGAAGACCAGGCGGAGAGGCTCTACCGCCGGCTCCGGCCGGACGGCGACGGCGCCCGCGACTTCGCCCGCCGCGGCGCCGGACGCCCAATGGTCGATCTTCAGGCGGAGCTGGTGGGGATGCAGGTGTGAGGGCCCGGCGCAACCTGAGGGGGACGAGTTGCGCCGGGCCGGGCAGGATCAACGAATCAGAGATTGAACAGACGCGCCACGCGGCTGTTCCTGGTGAGGCGGTCGAGGAGCTCGGCGAGGCGGGCCGAGGTGGGATCGGAAGCGCCGCGGGCGGCGGCGCGGCCGACCAGGCCGTTCGAGAAGGCGCGCTTGTACTTCGGCACGATGCGGGCCTGGCTCACGTGCTCGAAGCCGGAGGCGATCTTGATCAGCTTGGGCTCGCTGTAGGCCGTGCCCATGAAGCTGATGCCCACCGGCAGCCCGAAGGAGTTGCCGGCGGTGATCTGGACGATCGGATAGCCGGCCATCGCGCACGCCGAGGAGCTGGCGCCCAGGAAGTGGTCGCCGTTGATCAGATCGGTCGGCCAGGCCGGCGACGCGGTGGGCGCCACCAGGGCGTCGAGGTTGTTCGCCGCGAGCGCCGCGTCGATCCCCTGATCGCGCGACAGGCTGTGGCTGCGCGCCAGGGCGTCGGTGTAGTCCTGCGCGGTGAAGGGGTCCGCGTCGCAGAGCAGGAACAGCTCCTGGCCGAACCACTTCATCTCCTGCTCCACGTGCGCGTTGTTGAAGGCGATCAGGTCGGCCAGGGTGTGCATCGACAGGCCGGTGCGGGTGGCCAGGTAGGCCGCGATGTCCTGCTTGAACTCGTAGACCAGGACGGTGAGCTCGGACGGATCGGTCGCGATGTCGTTCGCGCTGGGTGGATCGGCCGGATCGACGACCACGGCACCGGCGTCCTTCATCATCTGGATCGCGTCCTCGAAGATGGCGTCGGCCTCCGGGCTGTAGCCGGTGACTCCACCCCCGCGGTAGATGCCGATCCGCGCACCGCTCAAACCGTTGGGGCTGAGGAACTGGGTGTAGTCGGTGAAGAACTTGCCGGCGCTCCCCGCGGTCGCCGGATCGCGCGGATCGACGCCGACCAGGGCGCCGAGCACCGCGGCGGCGTCCGCCACCGTGCGGCCGTGGACTCCCACCGTGTCCTGGCTGTGCGAGATGGGAATGACGCCCGCCCGGCTGGTCAGGCCGACGGTCGGCTTGATGCCGACCACGCCGTTCAGCGAAGCCGGAGAGACCACCGAGCCGTCGGTCTCCGTCGCCAGGCCGGCGGCGGCGAAGCTCGACGTGACGGCGGCGCCGGTGCCGGAGCTCGAGCCGCTGGTGTTGCGATCGATGAAATAGGGATTGTTGGTCTGCCCGCCGCGTCCGCTCCAGCCGCTGGACGACTGGAAGGAGCGGAAGTTCGCCCACTCGCTGAGGTTGGTCTTGCCGAGGATGATGGCGCCCGCGGCGCGCAGGCGCGCCGCCACCGTGGCGTCGTGCGGCGCCGGATGGCCGAGCAGGGCGAGCGAGCCGGCGGTGGTCTGCATCCGGTCGCCTGTGTCGATGTTCTCCTTCATCACGATCGGAATGCCGTGCAGCGGGCCGCGCACGTGACCGCCGCGCCGCTCGTTGTCCAGCGTGCGGGCGATGGACCGCGCGTCCGGATTGACCTCGACCACGGAGTTGACCTTCGGTCCGCGATGGTCCAACAGATCGATGCGTTGCGTGTAGAGATTGACCAGCTCGAGCGCCGAGAGCTTGCCGGACGACATCGCCGCCTGCAACTGCGCGATGGTCATCTCCTCGACTCCGGTGCTCACTCCCGAGACTTCGGCCGCCGCAGGCTCCGCCGCCTGCGCCGCGCCGGCCCCCAACAGGCCCGTCATGGATGCCGAGGCGCCTGCCAGGGCGCCCAGGCGGAGAAACGTCCTTCGGTTCACCTCCCCAGAAACACTGTGATCAGCCGGACCGTCGTCGCGTGGATCATCTGCCGACATCGAGCTTCTCCTTTCGGGTTGGGAAACACAGGAACATCAGGAAAGCAATCCTACTCCTAAGAAAGGACGCTGCAAGGGGGAGAAAGCGAGCCCTCACCCCCGCCCCTCTCCCAGCTCCCCCCGCCCAACCCCGGGAGAGGGGAGAAAAGCAAAAACTGACAAACTCGGTTTCTTGCTCCGCTTGTCTCCCCTCTCCCGGCGGGGGTGTGGGGGGAGCCGGGAGAGGGGCGGGGGTGAGGGGTCCTACGGGCTCTTGGCCGGGCACTGGACTTCGAGCCAGCAGCCGGATTCCGTCTTCTCCAGGTTGAGAGCGACCTTCCACTGCTTGCCGTCGCCGGCGCGCTGCTCGGTGGCCGGGACGCGCTGCAGATCGATCGTCCACGGGCCGGGCGAGCTGACGGCCTGCACCGTGCACTTGTCACCGTTGGTGCTGGCGGTGAACGGCAGCGACATCCCGCCTTGCGGGAAGATGGTGTCCGCCAGCTCCAGGCGCCACTCCCCGTTTTTGCCGCCGCTGCCGCGCAGGCTGAGCTTGCGGCGCAGACGGGCGTTGTCGGAGGGGCAGGGAGACGCGAACTGCAAGCAGATCGGCTGACCGGTGACCGTGCCCAGGGCGCTGGCGAAGGACGCGAAGTCCTGGATCACGAGGTTGTTGGACGGGTCCGTGCTGAAGGTCCAGACATTCGCGGGCGCGGGCGCCGCCGCCGGAGCTGGAGTCTGTGCCCGGGACACACCCGGGACCATGACGATCAGGGCCACGAGCCAGAAGGCCAGCTTCTCGAACCTCGCCATATGCAGCATCCTCCTCTTGATGAGTGCACCAGTCTATCTACATCAGTCCTTCCAGGCGAATACGATCATCTGATCGGTGTCCCGGGTGAGCGGGCGGCGATCGAAATCGCCGCAGATCTGCCAGCGCGGGAAGCCGGCGGCCTGGAGCAGCAGCTCCATCTCCGGCTTGTAGGTCCAGCGCATGGCGGTGGTGGAACGGTGCGACGCGGCCACCCGGCCCTCGGCGTCGAGCTCCTGGATCTCGATCTGCGAAGTCTGGATCTGGGCCAGCAGATCGAGCGTCCGGGTGTCGTAGATGCACACCGGCAGGCCGGTCACCGGATGCGCCGCTTCGTGCTCCAGCACCGGCGTGCCTTCGGAGCCGCAGACGATCGCCCGCCCCGGGAAGAAGACGTTGAAGACCAGCAGCCCGCCGGCCGCCAGGTGTTTGCGGCAGGAGCGCAGGGTCTGGAGCTGGTCCTCGGTCGTCAGGTTGTGCACGAAGCCGTTGAACGGCAGGATGATCAGGGCATAGCGGCGCGGCAGGGTGAAATCGCGCATGTCGGTCTGGTAGAGCCGCGGCGAAAGACCACGCTCCGCGGCCTTGTGGCGCAGCACGTCGAGCATCTCCGGGAACAGGTCCAGACCGTCGATGTCGACCCCCGCTTGCAGGCACGGCAGGAGAATCCGCCCGGTTCCGCACGCCACTTCGAGCACCGGTCCGCCGGCCTCGCCGGCCAGCCGCACATAGAACTCGCGGTCGAAGTCGAGATCCCGGAACAGGACGTCGTACAGCTCGGCGTCCTGGAACGGCGTCCGCTCGGCGCTTGCGGTGGGGGGGTCCGTCATCGTCGCTCTCCTCTCCGCCCAGGAACATGCGACAGCCAAATCGTATCTGCCCCGCAGGATAGCACCGCTGCGGGCTCAACCTCCCAGATCCGGCTCGCCGCAGCGTTCGAGAATCGCCGCGCGGACGGTATCGCGGAGATCGACGGCGGCGGTCCAGCCGGTTCCCTGGGGACCCTTGGGGAGAGACACCGGCGCCAGAGCCGCCACCGACGCCGTGCCGCGGCGCGGGAACAGGCCGTCACCGCGCAGCATGGAGCGCGTGCCGCGGATCACCAGCGGCACCACCGGCACACCCGCCTCCGCCGCCACCACGAAGGTGCCCAGGCGGAACGACAGGAGACCCGGACCGCGGCGGAACGTCCCCTCGGGAAAGATCACCAGCGACGCGCCGCCACGCACCGCGTCGAGAGCCTTGCGCGTCTCCTCCGCCCCCTGGGCCGGATCGAAGCGTTCGACGAAGATCGCGCCCAGGCCGCGCAGCAAAAGCCGCGTCGCGAAGCTCTTCTCGAGCTCCTTCTTCACCACGTAGGCGAACCGCGGCGGCAGCACGGCGGTGAGCACGATGGCGTCGAGATAGCTCTGATGGTTGGCGGCAATGATGATGGGAACGACCGGGCCGGGCGTCTCCCGGGCCTCCAGGCGCTCCAGCCCTTCCGTCCGCAGGCGGATGCCGGTCGCCCAGACGAGCCCGCGGGCGATCCGGCGCGCCAGCCGCCGCCGCCGTTCGACGCCGGGAGTGAGCACGAGGAGCGGCCAGAGCGGCACCAGCACCGCGAGAGCGAAGACGCCCCAGAACCAGCCGGCGTAGAGCACTTCGCCGGCCCGCCGCACCAGGCCGGCGGCGCGGGCGCGCAGGCCGGCGCCGGCGAGGCGGGCGATCTGCCAGCCCACCGACGCCGCGTGCGCGCCGATCCGCCCCTGCTCATACAGCTCGCGGCTCGCCGCGCGGCGGATCTTGCCGCTGGAGGTCTTGGGCACGGCGTGCGGCGGCGCCAGCACCACGTCGTCCGCGGGCGCGCCGAGCAGATCGACCGCCCGACCCTGGATCGCCTCGCGCAACGCTTCGCGAGCCGCCTCGTCGCGCTCGCGGGTTTCGGCGAGCACCACCAGCCGCTCGGTGCCGGTGGCCCGGTCGGCGGCGCCGAAGACGGCGACACACCCCTTGCGCACGCCGGGGATCTCGCCCACCGCCTCTTCCAGCTCCTGCGGATAGAGATTGCGCCCGGCGCGGATGATGATGTCCTTGTCCCGCCCGGTGATGTGGACCTCGCCCTCCGCGATGTAGCCGCGGTCTCCCGAGTCCAGCCAATCACCGCGGATCAAAGCCGCCGTGGCTTCCGGATTGCGCCAGTAGCCGCTCGTCGCCGAAGGGCCGCGGAACTCGATCCGCCCCTCCTGCCGCTCCCCCACCTCACGCTCCGCCTCGTCGACCACCCGGATCTCGTGTCCCGGCACCGGCACACCGCAGGAGACGAAGCGCAGAGCGTCTTCCGCCGGCGCCGCTTGATCCGCGGGGACCGCCTTCCCCGTGCGCTGGAACCGATCACGCTCGACGGCATCGATCCGCGGACCGCGGCCGAGAGGCGTGAAGGCGAGGGCGAGAGAGTTCTCGGCGAGACCGTAGACCGGCGCCAGGGCCTTGGGGTTGAACCCGTACGCCGCGAAACGCTCACTGAAGCGACGCATCGCCTCCGGGCTCACCGGCTCGGCGCCGTTCATCGCATAGCGCCAGGACGAGAGGTCGAGCCCGGCGATTTCATCGTCCGCGATCCTGGCGACGCACAGCTCATAGGCGAAGTTGGGAGCCGGCGAGAGAGTGCCGCGGTGGCGGTGGATCGCTTGCAGCCAGCGCGCCGGCCGGGCGAGAAAGGTGAGCGGCGACATCAGGATCAGCGGTGTGGCGTAGTAGAGGCTCCCCATCCACGAGCCGATCAGCCCCATGTCGTGGTAGAGCGGCAGCCAGCTCACCACCACGTCCGCCGGGCTCATCTCCACCGCCGGCCCGATCGCCCGCAGATTGGCGAGCAGGTTGGCGTGGGTGAGGGTGACGCCCTTGGGATTGCCGGTGCTGCCGGAGGTGAATTGGAGAAACGCCACGTCGTCCGCGCCCACCGGCGGATATCCGGCCTCGGTGGTCGCCAGGGACGAGAGGTCCGCGACCGTCGTCAGCCGCTGCACCGTGGGCACCTGCGCGCGCAGCAGGCGCGCCAGGGTCAGCACCTCGGGGAAGGTGATGAGGAGCACCGATTCGGCGGTCTTGAGAATGCCGGCCTGGCGCCGCAGATGGTCTTCGATCTGGCTCTTGCGCGCCGGCGGATAGAGCGGGACCGGAATGCCGCCGGCCCGCTGGACACCGAAAAACGCCGCGAAGTAGTCGAGGCCGCTGGGGAGCATGATCCCCACCGTCTGCCGCGGCTGGAGGCTGAGCGCGCGGAGCCCCGCCGACACCGCCCGGCTGCGGCGGTCGAGATCTCCGAAGGTCATCTCCTCCGGCTCGCCGTCCCCCGGATAGAACAGGATGTGCCGGCGGTCGGCATGCTGCTGCACATGCCAGTCGAGGACCTCGAGCAAAGTCCGGGTGCGCGCCGGAGCCGGCTCGACGGTGCCTGACACGGCGGCCGGAGCGGCGGCTTCGAGGACTGCCAGATCGGCCCCACCGCTGGTACCGGAGACGACCGCGCGCCAGAGATCGCGCGGGCTCTCGGCCGTAGTCAGCGTCGCCTCGGGAAGGCGCACGTCGAACGTCCGCTCCAGCCGCTGCACCACCTCCACCCGGCCCAGGCTGTCGAGCCCGAGATCGCGCTCCAGCGAAGAGTCGAGATCGGCCTGGAGCGCCTTACGCTGCGGGTGAAGCTCCTGGACGACCGCCGTCACCACGGCCAGCACGTCCGCGGGATCGGCCGTGGCTCTGTCCGGTGTCTTCTCGGGAATCGTCAACCTGCCTGCTCCAGCTTCGCGAGGGCCTCGACCGCGCGGCGAATCTTGTCCCGCGCGGCCTGGCGTGCCGCCTCGCTCTCGTAGGGTGTCCGTTTCCAGATCAGCTTGGTGGAAAACAACCCATCCCCCTTCCAGCGCGGCACCGCATGCGCATGCAGATGCGGCACGCTCTGGCTGATCTTATTATTGATCGCCACAAACGACCCCTCCGCCGCCATCCCCGCCTCGACCGCCCGCGCCATCCGCCGCACCGTGCCGAAGAACGGAGCCACCAGCGCATCGGGCAAGTCGGCGAGCGTCAGGACATGCGCTCGCGGCACTACCAGCACATGCCCGGGCAGGAGCGGCTTGTAGTCGAGGAACGCGACGGTCTGCTCGTCCTCGTAGACCACTTCGGCGGGGGACTCGCCGCTCACGATGGCGCAGAAGGCGCAGGTCGTCTTCATCAGGAGCGAGTCTATCGCGGGGCGTCCGGCTTCCGCAGGAGCGGGTATACTCTCGATAGACGTCATGGTGACCAGCATCCACATCCCGAAACCCCTCTTGGAAGCTGTGGACCGCAAGGCCCGAGCCCTGAAGGTGAGCCGTGACCGGCTGATCGTGCAAGCAATCGAGAAAGAGCTGGCGCCGGGAGGCGACTGGTCCCCGAGCTTCTTCGAACGCCTGCGCGCGGTCGACGCCGACACCGCGTCAGCGGTGGACGATCTTTTGGCCTCGGTGCGGCAAGCCCGAACGTCGAAGCCCCCGAGAGCCCTTTGAAGCTCGTTCTCGACACGAATGACGGGCGCAGCTTTGGTCACCGCGAACCTCGATGACATGACCAGGGTTCCGGGGCTCCAGGTGGAGGATTGGACAGCCACGTAAGCACGGAGCAGCGAGCGGGGTCCAGCTCCTTTCCTACAAACCGCACACCGCCGAGGTTCTCGTCCAGTCTGGCGAGATCGGCGACTTGATGATCTCCGCCCCGCGGCCGTATAAGAAATGAATGGAGGTCCTATGCGCACTGTCATCCTCGTTGCGGTAACCTTGGCGGCCCTGGTCACTCTGGCGAGTTGGAACCGGCCGGTCGTCGCCGACGGTCCCGAAGCCGTGGCTGTTACGAATTTCCCCGAGGTTCAGCAGGTCAGCGGGCAGGTCGTCGTCAGCCAGCCGATTCCGCAGACGCGGCTGGAAACGAAGAAGGCGTTGGTCGCGCCTGCCGAGCGCTCGAACACCAGCGACCTGACCGACGCCGGGACGATCGACACCACCGGCTTCACGCATGTGACGTTGAGCCTCACCGGACTCCTGCAGGGTACCCCCCAGGGAGGAGGCGTGGGCGTCCTGCTCGTGCCCGATGTCCCGGAGGTCACGACGGCCCTGCGGAACTATGGAGTCCTGCAGCTCGAGCTCGGCGTGGAAGCGCCTGTCAGCACGTCGAAGGCGGGCCTGTTCAGCTCCCAGTCGGAGACGTTCCGGCTCGCCTTCCCGCGCTACCGGGTGCTGCTCTACAACGCCGCGAAGAAGTCCGCCGAGGCAACGGTGTACGCCTATCTCAGCACCTCGTAGCGCCCGGGGGGTGCCGTGCCGCTGCCAGGGGCCCTCAGGTAGGCTTTCCCGTTCGGCGGAGACTTTCCCGTTGAACGGGAGACCCTTTTTGTTGAACGGGAAACCCTTTTTGCTCGACGAGAAGGCTTTCTTGTTCAACAAAAAGGCTCTCCCGTGAGCAAGTACTGGATAACGGCTCAACAAAAAGGGTCTCCCGTTGAGCGGAAAGGCTCTCCCGTCGAAAGAAAAGGGTCTCCCGTTCAACGAAAAGCCTTTCCCGTCGAGCAAAAAGGCTTTTCCGTGAGCAAGTACTGCGTAACGGCTCGACCAAAAGGGTCTCTCGTTCAACAAAAAGGTTCTCCCGTTCAACGGAAAGGGTCTCCCGTTGAACCCGAAAGGGTCTCCCGTTCGACGAGAAGCCTTCCCGTCGAACCAAAAGGGTGGTCTCCTGTGAGCAAGATCTCCCCCGTGCTGCCGCCGCCCCCCAACCCGAGCAACCCGAGCGGGCATAGGCGTTAACTAACTTAAAGTAGGGGAGGGGCTTGCCCCCTCCCGGGCGGGCGGCGGAGCCGCCCAGCCAACCCAGGGCGTTGCCCTGGGCTGAGGAAGCCCGGACCTTCGGCCCTTCCCCCAACGACAAAAACAACAGAGAGGCTCGAAGGATGATGTTCGGGGCGGGGAGGGGCGGACGGCGGGGGCTCGGTCTTCGTGACTCGGCGCAAGAGCCTCAACGCCGTTGCGATCGAAGCGCTGATTCGCGGCGCAGGCTTGAGCGAGGCCCCGGTCCGGATGCGGGACCTCAGTGACATTGCCTTCACTTGGCAGGAGGACCCCGAGTTCGATCAGGCTGTCGCTGAGCAGGATCGGATCGACGAGCAGCTCTGGCGATGAGGTTCGCCCTCCCTCTCCCCTGAGCTCGCCGCGCATGACGCCGCAGAATACGCAGACTGCTCCCATGCGGGAGCAGTCAAATCGCGACTGTCGACGAAGCAAGCGGCGTGGATCAATTCGGGATCTTGGCGATGATTTTCTGGAGGTCCGGCATCACTCCGATGAGATCGTCAGGGCTTGCGGAAGCGGTGCCGTTGGCCGGATCGCGCAGGAGGTCCCGCAGCTCCGCGGGCTCCAGCGGACGGCCGAGACGGGCCTTGGCGATCCCCTGCACCACGACGGCCACCCCGGCCACGATTGCCGCCGCCGCCGAGGTGCCACCGAAAGTATCGGTGAAGTCGTCGATCTGCTCGCCCTGGAAGCCGTCGCCGGTGGTGACCACATGCTCACCCCAGGCGAAGCAATCGATGCGCCGGCCGTAGGTCGAGCCGGCGATCCGGGAATGCGGAGATCGGGCGGTCGCCGCTCCGACCAGGATCGCGCCCGAATCGCGGAAGTCGGGGCTGCCGGGGTCCAGGAAATGTCCCCAGCTTTTCTGCCGGACGACGCGCAGATCGAGACCTCCGTCGCCGGCGGCCTCGACGACGGTGATACCGCGCGCGACCGCTGACTGGATCGCCTTCAGGACAACCGGCTCCGCCTCGGATGGGAGGCCGACGCCGATGCCGCGCAGCATGGTCTGCGCCTCCAGGAGAAGCACGCCGCCCGGATTCAGCGCGGCGACCGCGGCCTCGATGGCGCAGGCGGTGCAGAGATGGTTCTCCGCCCGCCATTGCGACACCGTGCGTAGCGAGCCGATTTCCGGCGCGATCCCGGTCACGCCCCTGTCGTTGTCGACCGCGGCGATGAGGCCAAGGACCGCCGTTCCATGGCCGCGAAAGTCCGCGTCGACACCGGAGACCAGCGAGATCTGCCGGCCCTGGAGGTCCAGATGGTCGAAGACCCAACCCTGCTCGATGTCGATCAGGTCGACGTTCTGGCCGCGGCCACCGGGGAACCCCCAGGCGAAGCGGGCGTCGACCCCCTCGGGCGCGGGATTGAGATGAGGCTGCTCGAAGGGGCCGAGCTGGGGAGCCACCAGGGGCGGTGGTGGCAGATCGGATTCGTTGGCATGGCTCTGCATGGTCCTGTCCTTTCCTGTCCTGGTGGCGCCTAGGCCGCGCTGGAGGGCTCAAACCAGCTCGGAGGACACTGGGGGCTGCGGAGGATTGGAGGCTCCGCTCCGAGGGCCGCACAGATGTCGACAGCATTGGGGACCAGCCCGTGCCCGGGGCCCGGATCGGCGGCCGAAATCCGGAAGAAGTGCTCGAAATGAGTATCGCGGGCGCGGCTCTGACCGATGACCACGGGCTCCACCGGCCGGATGCCGAGCGCATCCTCGAGAGGAATGCTCTTGATGGTGGCGATGACCACGCCCGAGCCTCCGGCGGCGGGGACGAGGCGGAGCGGCGGCTTGTGCGCCGCGTCCTGGCGGAAGGGAGTCGTCGACAGGATCACATGGTCGCCGGGGATGTTCATCTCGAGCTCCACGACCTCGGCCAGGGCCTGCTCGTGCCCAGTGGCTCCACCGCGGATGGGCAGGAACTTCCAGCGGATGACGCCGCCTGTGAACTGGGAGAGCGACTGGGTGCGCAGGGTGCCGTGCGTCAGGCGGACGCGGGCGCTGATCTCGGAAGGAACGCCGTGGCTCCCCAGGCAGTCCGCGGCGACCTTGCCCGCACCGCGGCGGATGTGCTCGATGGGAGCCACCCACGAAAGCCGGGTCCGGTCGGAGCCGGTCGGGCAGACCGCTCCCGCGTGGGCGGTGGTCCCTTCCAGGACGAAGGGGTCGGTGCTGGTGGACTGGATCTCCATGTCCTGCCCTTCCAGGAGGCAGAGACCTCTCTCCTTGAGCTCGAACGGAAAGCTCAGATCGGGCTGCCGGGCGCTGGACGCGGCGAGGTTTTTCTTGTCGAAAATGACCACCGGACGGTGCACCTCGGAGGCCATTCCCATGTGGTCATGCCCGCCGCAGTCGGCCCCGCTCAGGAGCAGGACACGCGCGCGCCTGCCTGTCGTGTGGGGAACGAAGGCGCACAGCCCGGTGAAACGCAAAAGAAACTTGAAGCCCATCGGGAACTCCTTTCTTTGATAGGGTTTAGATCTCATTCCCTCTGCCGCTTTAGACGGACGGGAGGGAGAGTTTCCGGGCTATTTGCGGGAAGCCGTCGCGAGGCTTGGAGAGGCGCCGCCGAAGACCTGGAAGGCGGCCCAGGTGCGCGGCGCGTGCAGATCGGGGTCGGGATCGTCGAGGAGGGAGAGCTGGGCGCCCCGCAGGGCGGCGACGGAGCCGTCTCCGGCCAGCAGGCGCCGGTGGAGCTCCAGCATCAGCCGCGAGGTCGCGGGCTCATCCCGCACGTCCCACAGGCTGGCGATGACCGACGGGATGCCGGCGGCCAGGAAGGCCCGCGTCAGGCCCGAGGCGCCCTCCGTCCCCGCCGGCTCCCGGAGACCGGTGCTGCACGCGGCGAGCACGATGAGGCGCGTGCCCGGCAGGCGCAGGGTGGAGAGGTCGCGGGCGTAGAGGGCTCCGGAGTCGGGTCTGTTCGGAGCGAGAGCCGGGGCGAGAGCCAGGCGCGACAGCCCGGGCGTGACCGGATTGATCAGGGAATGCCCGGAGAACTGAACCACGCCGTAGCGGCCGATCTCGGCGAGAAAGCGGACGCGGGTCGCCTGGTCTCCGAGGAGGACCAGGGCCTGGCCCGGAGGGTAGAGGCGGGCGAGGTTCGCCGCCTCGTGCCCGGCCTCGGGGAGCCTTCGCAGGCCCGGAAAGAGGGCGCTGTCGAACGCCGGGTCTCCCACCACCAGCACCCCGGCGGCGGACCGCCCGGCCAGGCTCTGATCGAGTTGCAGGGCCTTGGTGTAGAGGCTTGCGCTCGGCGCCACGCTGACCGCGTGGTCCTGGACGAGGTAGCGGCCGGTGGCCGGATCGACGAGAGCCGCGAAGGGAAGGTCGTGCAGCGCCTTGTCCGGCACGAAGACGAGCGCGTCCCCGGGAGCGGTGCGGGCGAGCGCCGGCTGCACGACCGCGTTGTAGAGACGCCGGGAGAGGAGCCGGATGCTCCGCGTGTCGACTCCGCCGAGGAAGGCGGCCCGGAGCTCGCTCACCCAGCGGGTCAACCGCGCGGCCGGCAGCTTCACGGTGACCGACTCGAAGCGCCCATGGCGAATGATCCACAGGCAGAGCCTGTCCTCCAGCACCGCGTACTCGACCACCGCGACTCCGGCCGGCACGGCGCGCGGCAGGAGGTCGGAGCTGAGGGGGCCGCGCTCCCCCGCCGGCGCACGCGCCTCCAGGAGGTCAAGGAGAGTCCGCGCCCGTGCCCGCTCGGCGTCGTCGAAAGCCTGGGCGGGCTCGCCCCTTTGCATCGCACGCCCGATCCGCTGATCGAAGAGCGGCTGCGCGCGGGTGAAGTAGGCCGCCCGCTGGTCCTCGTCGCGGATGGCGCCGCGTTGCTGCTCGAGCTCGGCGACACCGGCGGCGAGGTCGGCGTCGGCCTGCGCCTCGTCGCCGGCCGCGCGGCGGGCGAGAGCCCGCTGTGGGTAGACTTCGAGGGTCCGCACACCGTCACCGGTGCGGCGAAAGAAGGCCAGGGCCTCGCTCAGCCGCTCCGCGGCGTACGCGGGACGTTCCTTCAGGGTCACCTCGCCTTCCGCGAGGGCAAGCTCTGCCTCGACGCGCTGGCGCGGCCCCTCCGGGGCCCTCCCCGCCAGGTCTCCCGCCTCGGCGAGATCCCGTGCGGCCGCTTCGGCATCGCCGAGGCGATGGTGCAGCACCGCACGCCGCAGTAATGCGAAGGAGATCGAGACCGGATCGCCGAGGAGCCGGGCCTCGCGCACGGCGCTTTCGCGGAAGAGGAGAGCGGTGGCGGTCTCACCCTCCGCCGCCAACGCCAGCTCCACCTCCTCCAGCGCCGCCTGCCTGCGCTTCGGGCTGATCGTGGCGGCGAGCAGGGCGAGGGAACGGGCACGGTGCTGCCACGCGCCGCGATCCTCGCCCAGGTAATCGAGCACCTCGGCAACCATCGTGTGGACGGCGCCCTGGTTCTCCACTTCACCACCGCGCTCGAACTGGGTGAGAGCCCGCCCATAGTCGACGAGGGCGGCGCTGGGATCCGCCCCGCGGAAGCGCGCCAGCCCGGCCAGCCATGCCGTGTGGCCCAGGAGGCTCGGCGAGCGTCCGCCCTTCTGGCCGCGCCAGAGGGGATCGAGAATCCGGAGTGCGGCCTCGGGGTCGTTGTTGTCATAGTCGCAGCCCGCGAGCCCAAGGTCCGCCCAGGCCGCAAAAGGGCTGCCGCCCTCTCTCAACCGCTCGCCGGCGGCGCGCAGGTGTTTCCGGGCCGCGCCGGTCTCGCGGCGGCCGAGGAGATCGCGCCCTTCCTTGAGCTCCAGGTGCCCCTCGGCCAGCCGACGCGCCTGCGAGCGGTCCACCGGGGACGAGACCGCGGCATCGATGGCAGCCACCGCATCCGCCGGCAGGTGCTCGCCGTGGAGGGCGGCAAGGGAGGCGCCGGCGGATCGTGCCGCGGTGAGGAAACCTGCCGCCTCGGGGAGGCGGCCGTCCAGAAACGCACGTGCCCAGCCCGGCAGAAGCTCGTCTTGAACGTGCTCCCGTGCCGGCTGCGGAAAGCCGGCCACCAGGCGGCGCACGGTCGCCGCGTCACCTCCCCTCGCCGCGCGATCGAGCTCCGCGGCGGCGGCGGTCCAGCGCTCGGCCGGCGTCGGCTCCAGGAGGGCCTGCCGCCGCTCCTTCGCCTCCTCGCGCCAGCCGGGGCCGGGATCATGCGCCAGGCAATCTCCCCAAGCCGCCGCGGCATCGGAGCGCAGGGAGAGGCGATCGAGAGCCAGTGCGCGGTTGAACCACGCCTCAGGGAGATCCGGATCGAGGGCGATGGCGCGTCGCGAGGCCGCCAGGGCCGCGACGAAATCGTGGGCCCCTTCTTGCCTCGTGGCGCGGTCCAGGAGAGCCGCCGCCAGATCGCTCCAATGCCTCGCCTCCTGGGGCTCGCGCCGCACCGCCGCCTCCAGCCAGACCACCGCTTTGTCGGCGTCGCCGGCCAGCAGGTCCACCACTCCTCGGTCGGCGAGAGCCGTCCCTGGAAGCGTCTCTTCGATCCGTTGGCCGCCGCGCCCCAGGAGCCCTCCGCCGGGAGACTCCTGGGTCGTGGCGGCACGGAACATCCGCGCATACGGCGCATGGCGAAAGCCACCGGTCAGGCGGCCTTCGACCGGCCGCTGGGAACCCGGCGCGGAAACCAACGCCGCCCGCGGCGAAGCGTGGCGGGAGCCATCACATCCGAGGAGAGCGAGGCACGCCAGCAGGATCGCCAGCCGCCTTCCAGAGCTTTCTACGATTGACACTGCAGGGATTATGGGCGATCTCAGCAAGCCCCACCAGCCTACGATAGAATCCGGTCACCCGTGGCCCTCCCCACCTCCATCGAAGGCAAGTACGTCGTCCTCGCCAAGCTGAGCGAGGGTGGCATGGGCGCCGTCTACAAGGTGCGGCACACGCTGCTCGACGAGATTCGCGTCGTCAAGGTCATCCTCCCCCACCTCGGCCACACCGAGGAGCTATCGGACCGCTTTCTCCGTGAAGCGCGGGCGGCGAGCCGGTTGCGCCATGCCAACATCGCGCAGATCCTCGATTTCACGGTCGACGAGCAGGGGCACGAGCTGCTGGTGATGGAGTTCATCGACGGCCTGACGGTCAAGGAGATCCTGCAGCGCACCGGCCCGCCACCGCTCGGCCTGGCCGTCGAGATCGCCCGCCAGGCTCTCGCCGCGCTCGGTTATCTGCACCGCCGCGGCTTCGTCCACCGCGACATCTCGCCGGACAACCTGATGCTGAGCCGCGACGCCGACGGCCGGCCGCTGGTCAAGCTGATCGATCTGGGGATCGCCAAGGCCATCGCCTCCGACCTCGGGCGGGACCTCGACGACTCGCTCACCCGCACCGGCATCTTCCTCGGCAAACCGCGCTACGCCTCGCCCGAGCAGCTCGAAGACCGCGGTCCGATCGACGCCCGGAGCGACCTCTACTCGTTCGGCATCGTGCTCTATGAGCTGCTCACCGGCCGCTGCCCGATCACCGGCCGCTCGCCGCAGGAGCTGATGGCCGCGCATCTCCTGCGGGCGCCTCTCCCCTTCGACGAGACCGACCGATCGGGGCGGGTGCCGCCGGCCCTGCGCGAGATCGTCCTGCGCATGCTGGCCAAGAAGCCGGAGGAGCGGATCGCCACCGCCGAGGAGCTGTCGGACGCCCTGGCGCCCTTCGCGGCGCCGTTCTCCGCCGCCGAGCTGGCGGCGATCCTGCCGCGGCCGAGCGAAGAGACCGCGCCGCACGCGCGGCACCAGGGACGCTCCGAGCCGACGCCCGATCCCTCGACCTGGGCCGACGGCCTCGCGCCTTCCGTGGCCGCCGCGGCGCACGTCACCCGCCGGACCGCGCAGCCCGACCCGGCGCCCTCGCCGCCGCGGCGCAGCGGCTACACCACCATGCCCGAGAAGCCTCACCCCCCTGGCCCCCCTCTCCCATCGCCCTCCCAACCGCCGGGAGAGGGTGGAGCAAGCTTGGGCTCGCCGAGCGAGGAGCCCCGCCAAAGGTCCCGGGGCCTCGCCGCCGCCGGTCTGGTCACCGCGGCTCTCGTCTTGGGCGCTCTCGGTTTCTGGATCGCCGGCCCACGAGGCGCGACTGACCCGAAGCTCCAGAAACCGACACCGCCACCGGTCCATCAGGAACCTACGCCGACCCTCACGACCACTGAGGGCGACTTCTCGTCGATGGGCACAGACGAGTCCACGTTGATGGGCACAGATCTCACGCCGCCGGCCGCGTCGACCCAGACACCGCCGCCCTCCGCGCCTGGCTTCGTCAAGGCACAGCCGCTCGATCCGCCGCGGGCGGACTATCCGGATCCGGCGCGCGGCACCGGCCTCGCGGTCCGCGTCACCGTCGACCTGGACGTCTCCGACTCCGGCCGCGTGCTCAGCGCCAATGCGCCGTTCCTCGCCTCGGCGAAACCCATTCCGCAGAATCTCTACCTCCTGTTCAAGGAGGCCGCTCTGCAAGCCGCCCGCGGCACCCGCTTCCAGCCCGCCACCCGCGACGGCGTGCCGGCCGAGGACAAGGTGCGGTTGATCGTCGAGGTGCGGGAGGACTAGGACAATCATCGGAACACGACTTGTCGAGTCATGACTTGTCGAGTCACGACTTGACGAGTCGTGTTCAGCCTTCTACATTCCCCTGGTGATGATGGATGGATTCATCGGCAGGGAGGATGAGCTGCGCGTGCTCGATGCGGCCTATGAAGGGCCGCACAGCGCCTTCATCCCCATCTACGGCCGACGCCGGGTCGGCAAGAGCGAGCTGATCCTCCGCTTCCTGCAAGGCAGGCAGGGCGTCTACTTCCTGGGCAAGAAAGCGCCCGCCGCCCTCCAGATCCGCGAATTCCTCGGCGAGGCCGCGGTGACTCTCGACGAGCCGCTCCTCGCCGGCTACGCCACGGAAAGCTGGAGCGAGGCCCTCGATCTCGTCGTCGCCCGTCGCCGGCCGGGCCAGAAGCTCATCCTGGCCCTGGACGAATTCCAGTGGACCGTCGACGCGAGCCCGGAGCTTCCCTCGATCCTGCAGGAGAAGTGGGACCGTTCCTGGCGCGATGCCGGAAAGGGGGTCGACGGCGGGAGCGTCGTGCTCATCCTCTGCGGCTCCTACATCGGCTTCATGGAGCGCGAGGTGCTCGGCCGGCGCAGCCCGCTCTTCGGCCGCCGCACGGCGCAGATCCTCCTCCGTCCCTTCGGCTACCGCGAGGCGGCGCTCTTCCATCCGCGCTACTCTCGCACCGACCAGGCGAGGACCTACTTTCTCTGCGGCGGCGTGCCGCTCTACCTCAAGGCATTCTCACCCGACCGCTCGGTCGAGGCGAACATCGGCGCCGAGCTGCTGGACGAATACGCGGCGCTCCACCGCGAAGGCGACTTCCTGCTGCGCGAAGAGCTGCGCGAGGTCGAGAGCTACTACGCCGTGCTCCTCGCCATCGCCTCCGGTGCCACCAGCAACCAGGCGATTGCCAAGGCGTCCGGGCAGGATGTCCGGAGCCTTCACTACTACCTCCAGCAGCTCATCGAGCTCGGCTACGTGGAGCGGCGGCATCCGCTGACCGGCGAACCGCCGTCGCCGCGGCAGGTGCGCTATTTCGTGGCCGACCCGCTGATGCGCTTCTGGTTCCGCTTCGTCTTCCCCAACACCAGCTACAGCCGCCACATGGGACCCGAGGCGGCGCTCCGCGACCGCATCCGGCCGCACCTCGACGCCTACTTCGGCGCCTGCTTCGAGAGCCTCTGCCGGGAAGCCCTCCCCGGGCTCTACCGCCGCGAAGGGATCACCGCCGCCTTCGAAATCGGCGACTACTGGTCCAAGACCGCCCAGATCGACCTCGTCGGCCTGCGCGACGACGGCTGGACCGATCTCGGCGAGTGCAAATGGGGCACCGTCCGCTCGCGCCCCGCCGTCGAGCAGGAGCTGGAAGCGAAGATCCGGGAGTACCCGAACAGCCGCAATGCCACGATCGGGCGGCGGATCTTCACCCGCGGCAAACCTCCCGCCAGCCAGCAGATGGGGGCGCGCTGGCACAGCCTGGACGATCTGTATTCCTGACCGCTTCCGGCCGGCGACTCCTTCCGCCTTCTTTCAAAAGGCGTCACCAGCACAACAATCCGCGATACACTCGTCCGCGATGTGCCCCTTTTTCCGAGGCCCATAGCGCGATGAACGCTCCCGTCGCTTGTACGATCGTTGCCAATAATTATCTCGCGTATGCGCGAGTGCTGACCGGGTCATTTCTGGAGCGTCATCCGGACGGCAAGATGTTTGTCCTGCTGGTCGATCGCCCTGATCCGTCAATTTGTTATGGCGAGGAGCAGTTCACGGCGGTGTTCGCGGAGGATCTCGGGGTCCCCGGTTTTCTCCATGTCGCGTTCCGCTACTCGATCATTGAGCTGAGCACGTCCATCAAGGCGTTCTTCCTGCTCTACCTCCACCGGACCACGGGCTGCGAGCACCTGTGCTATTTCGATCCCGACATCCTGGTGACCGGGGACCTCGGAGCGATCTATCAACGCCTCGGCGACTCGGACGCGGTGCTGACGCCGCATATCTCCGCTCCGGTCGAAGATGGGCTGGTCCCGGGCGAGCGGGACTTCCTGCTCTCCGGGATCTACAACCTGGGCTTCCTCGGCATCTCCTTCAATGAGCGCACGGTGGAATTCCTGGAGTGGTGGCACCGCCGTCTTTATCGTGAATGCTTGCACGCCGTGGACCGCGGCTTGTTCGTCGACCAGCGGTGGATGGACTTTGCGCCCGCCTTCCTCGACCGGATCTCGATCTGCCGCGACCAGGGGTGCAACGTCTCCTATTGGAACCTCATTCATCGCACTCTCAGCCGCACGGATGACGGCTGGCAGGTGGGGGCCGCGCCGATGCGGTTTTTCCACTTCAGTGGCTATTCCCTGGACCGGCCGGAGGCGATCTCGCGGTACCAGAACCGCTTCGTGCTCTCGGATCGCCCCGACCTCCTGATGCTCTTCGCGGACTATGCGCGCCGCCTGCGGGCCGCGGGCCATCCGAAGCTGGTGGTTCTGCCCTGCGCGTACGATCGCTTCGCCGACGGCACACCGATTCCGGACGTGGCCCGGGAAGCGCTCCGCCTGACCGATCCCCTGGCTCAGCGGTGGCCCGATCCCTTCTCCAGCCAAAGGTCCGACAGCTTCGTCGCCTGGCTGGAGCAGGCCGATGATCCGGCCGCCCCGGTGGCTCTCCCTCGCCTTGCCCTGTTCCTCTGGGAACGCCGCCCGGACCTTCAGCAAGCCTTTCCGCACCCCGAAAAGGCAGACCGCATGGCCTTCGCCCAATGGTTCGCCCAGCGTGATGAGACCGAGAAGATTGGTCTGCGCTTCACCCGGCGGGTGGTTGCCAGCTTGCGGCAGGCCGGCGTGTCCGTCCGCACCCCGCGCGGCATGACGGTGGCAGACCGGATGGCGGCCGGCGTCTCCGCCGGCGACGACCTGGCGGGCGCCCTCCCTCAGGACGAGCTCGAATGGCTGAGCAACGACGCCCTTCTCGAGACCGACCGTCGTCCGCGAATGCCGCGCCTGGCCATGATGCTGCACCGCAACCGGACCGACCTCCAGGGGACCTTCGCCGACCCCCTGGGCGCCGACCGGGCTCGCTTCGCCCTCTGGTTCGCCACCCATGGCCGCGCTGAATATTCTCTCCCCGGCGCTGTAGTCGCTCCGGTCCTGAGCACTCTTCCCTTGCGCGACCAGATGCGGGCCCGACTCTGGTGGCAGCGCCAGAAGGTGCGCCGGCGGCCAGACGGGAGACGAAGGCAGGCCGCCCCCGCGGAGCCGGCCGTGCCTGTCGCCGAGGTCACTCGCCAGCCCGGGCCGCCACAGATCGCCGGCCTCAACGTCGTCGGCTGGGCGACTGCCCCGACCGGCGTCGGCGAGGCGTGCCGCAGCTCCCTGCGCGCGCTGCAGGAAGTCGGGCTCCGCCACGCCCTCTGGAATCTCGGAGCGAGCGCTGCCGACAACCCCAGGGCCGGGGAGGTGGGTGGCGTCGGCGGCCAGGGGCTCCCCTATGAAATCAGCCTGTTTCACGTCAATGCCGACATGATGGAAGTGGTCAGCCGGCAGCTCCCGCGTGCCCTGGTCACCGGCCGCTACCAGATCGGCTTCTGGTTTTGGGAGCTGGCGCACTTCCCGCTCTCCTTCGCCGACGCGTTCAGCAGAGTGAGCGAGGTCTGGGCGCCGACCCGGTTTTGCCAGCAGGCGTTCTCCCCGCTCGCACCGGTCGAGGTCCGGTGGGTGCCTCCGGCCGTCATCCCGCCGGTGGCGGCTCCCATCGACCGGCGGGAGCTCGGAATCGATCCCGGCGAGTTCCTTTTCTTCTTCGCTTTCGATGCTCTCAGCATTCCCGACCGCAAGAACCCGGAAGGGCTGGTGACGGCCTTTGCCCAGGCGGTGCGTAAATGCCACCGCCCCCTCCACCTCCTGCTCAAGATCAATCATCCCGAGGCCGCGCCGGAGCTCGTCGAGAGCTTTCAGGAGGTTGCGGCGGATCTCCCGATCACCGTGATTTCCAGAGGCATGAGCCGCGGTGAGATGGATTCCCTGACCGCGGCCTGCGATGCCTACGTCTCTCTCCATCGCTCGGAAGGACTCGGCCTGCCGCTCATCGAGGCGATGTACCTCGGCAAGCCGGTCATCGCCACCGGATACGGCGGCTGCACGGATTTCCTCGACGATTCCACCGGCTGGGTCGTCCGCCACACCCTGACCGTTCTCGACAAGTCACGCGGCCCGTACCCGGCCGGCTCGGTCTGGGCGGAGCCCGACGTGGAGAGCGCGGCCTCCCACATGATCGAAGTGGCCTCCAACCCGGAAGCCGCAGCCGTCCGGGCGGAAGCCGGCCGCCGCCGCGTCACCGAGATGTACACGCCGGCGGTAGCCGGCGCCCGGTTCCGGGACGAGATGGAGCGCATCCTCGACAAGAGGGGACGGTGTACGGACTGAAAAGCGCCGGTTGAGGGCATGATCTACGGCCTCCGCGCCCCTTTGCTATGCTCCCACCCGGCCCGCCGCCGGGCCGCATCACGAGGAGACGCCGCGCATGGAGTTCCAGGGCACCGACCGCTACTACCTCGACCCCGAGCTGGGGGCGATCGTCAATATGGCTCTCGTCATGGAGAAGCCGCTGCTTCTCACCGGCGAGGCGGGCACCGGCAAGACGCAGCTCGCCTTCGAGGTCAGCCGAGCGCTCGGCATGCCGATCGAGACCCTCCGCTGCAAGTCGACGATCAAGGGCGAAGAGGCCTGCTACGTGCAGGACACCGTCCTGCGCCTGAACGATGCCCGCTTCGGCACCGCGACGACCGGGCGCGACGTCAACCACTTCTTCGACTATGTGATCTGGGGACCGATCGGCCGCGCCTTCCGCAGCGAGCAGCGGGTGGTGCTCCTGCTCGACGAGATCGACAAGACGGAATCGGACATCCAGGACAATCTGCTCGACGTGCTGGAAGACTGCCAGTTCACCATCCGCGAGGTGAACCAGATCATCCAGGCCGACAAGCGCCCGTTCATCCTCGTCACCTCGAACGCCAAGCGCGAGCTGTCCGATCCATTCCTGCGCCGCTGCTACTGCCATCACATCGCCTTCCCCACTCCGGCGCAGATGCGGGAGATTGTCGATCTCCATTTTCCGGACATCGAAAAGGGACTGCTCGACGCCGCCCTCGGCATCTTCTACGAGCTGCGCCAGCGCGGCTTCGAAAAGCCGCCGGCCACCAGCGAGCTGCTCAACTGGCTGGGCGCCCTCCAGCACGCCCGCATCACGCCCGAGCGCCTCAGCACCGTCCCCTACGCCGGCACGCTCCTGAAGCGCACCGAGGACATTCTCTCGTTCCGCAGCGGCCCGAAGCGGAAGGTGGTGCATTAGGGTCGACCCCGGGGTATCCTGCCCTCCTGAAGCCAGAAATCCGAGGGCGACGATTTTGAGCTCTCCCGAAGCCGTTGGTGGGTATGTGGGGCCGTACCGTGTCGAGCGCCGCCTCGGCCGCGGCGGGATGGGGGAGGTGTACGCGGGCTTCGACGAACGCCTCGACCGGCCGGTGGCTTTGAAGCGGATCTGGTCCGGCCGCGAGGAGGACGCCACGGCCCGCAAGCGCTTTCAGCGGGAAGCGCGCGCGGTCGCCCGGCTCAACCACCCTGCGATCGTTCAGGTGTTCGATTGGGTCGAGTCCGGCGACGGCGACTGGATCGTCATGGAGCTCGTCCAGGGCCGATCGCTGCGGCAGCTTCTGCACGAGGGTCCGCTGGCACCCGGCCGTGCCGCGCGCCTCGCCCGCGACATCCTGGTCGGGCTCGCCGTGGCGCATGGCGGAGGGATCGTCCACCGCGATCTCAAGGCCGAGAACGTCATGGTCGCGGCCGACAGCTCGCCCGGCAAGGTGGAACAGGCCAAGATCCTCGACTTCGGATTGGCCAAGCGGGTCGATCCCGGCAACGTCGAAACGCGGCTCTCGCTGGAGGGCGTGCTGGTCGGCACGCTCTCCGCGATGTCGCCGGAGCAGGTGCACGGCGGCGAGGTCGGCCCGCGTTCGGATCTCTTCTCCCTGGGCAGCCTGCTGTACGAGATGGTGACCGGCGTCACACCGTTTCAAGGCGGCTCCGCCGGGGAGGTCCTGCAGCGCATCTGCACCTGGGACCCGCCGGCGGCGCGGTCGGTCATCCCGGCCGTGCCCGAAGCGCTCTCGGCGCTCATCTCTCATCTGCTCGAAAAGGACCTGCGGAAACGCCCGCACAGCGCCGAGCACGCGCTGGCCGAGATCGACGAGGCCCTGAAGCAGCTTCCCGCCGGAGAAACGGTCGCCGGGAGTCTCTCCGGAAGCGCCTTCCGCACCGCCGTCGATCGTCCAGTCGTTCGAGCTGTCCCGGCCATAGCGTCCGGCACCGGGCGGCGGGGCTGGCTCGGATGGCGCGCCGCGGCCGCTGTCGCGGTGCTCGGTATCCTGGCTGCGGTGGGCGTCTGGCTCCGGCCTCCTCCGCGGACGCTCTATGTAGCGGTTCCGGAGACCGCGATCGCGGCTTCGGGAGATGCCGGACAGGGTCTCGCCCTGGCGGCGAGCGCGGTGCGGACGGCGCTCCTCCAGGGCCTGCTCGGCTTTCAGCACGTCGCCGCCCTGGAGCCTTCCCGCGACGAAGCCGCCGCGGGCGACCCGGTGGCGCTGGCTCGCGTCCTCGCCGCCGATGAGATCTTGACCTCACGGTTGGAGTGCGGGGACCGCACCTGCCGGCTGGTGCTCCGCCGCCTGCGCGGCGCCGATGGGCGTCTGCTGTGGACCGAGGGTTTTACGGTTGACAGCAGGAGCCTCCTGGAGATGGGTCTCGCGGTCGTCGAGCACCTGCACGCCGCCTACCCGGATGCCCGGCTGCGCTCCGGCGTGCCCGACCTGGAGGTGCGAGCCGAAGACTACGAAGCGTATCTGCGCTTGAAAGGGAGATTCGACAACCGCGAGCAAGGCTTCTCCACCGACGATCTGCTCACCGGTCTGGAGCGCCTGGAACGCACCTCGCCGCGCTTTCTCGACCTGCCTCTCTATGCCGCCGCGGCCTTGGTCAAACGCTTCGAGGTGACACGGAACCGCGCCGATCTCGAACGCGCCGCGCAGGAGGTGGAACGCGCCCGCGCCACGGCGCCGGACGATCCGCGGGTTCTGGTGCAACAGGCCACGGTGGCCCGGGTCGCCGGCCGGCTGGACGAAGCGGAGGCCGTGCTCGAACGGCTGCGGCGGCTCGAGCCCGGCAACGCCCAACGCCTGCAACAGAAGGCGTTGCTTCTCGAACGCAAGGGACAGCGGCCGGAGGCCCTCGTCCTGATGCGCGAGGTGGTCCGCCAGCTCCCGTCGGCCGGCTCCCACTTCAACCTCGGCAGCATGCTCTACCGCCACGGCGACGTCGCCGGCGCGCGCCGCGAGATGGAAGCCGGGCTGGCGTTGGCGCCGGAGCATTACAACGGTCTCTCCTCGCTCGCGCAGCTCGAGCTCGCGAGCGGCGACCCGAAGCGCGCGGCGGAGCTGTACGAGAAACTGGTACGCCGCTCCCCGGAAACCACCGAGCTGAACAATCTCGGCACCGCCTACCTGCTCGCCGGGCGGTACGCCGACGCGGCACGGCGTTTTCAAGACGCTCTGGCGCTGACGCCGAGCTCGCCGTCCGCGCTGCTCAACCTGGCCGACGCCGAGCTTCTCGCCGGCCGGCGGGAGGAGGCTGCAACTCTCTATCGGAAGGTGCTGGAGCAGGTCGACAAAGATCCGCAGCCTGAGAAGCTCCTCACCGTCCGCGCGCAGGCGCTCGCTCACTTGAACCGCGCCCCGGAAGCGGTCGCCGCCGTGCAGGAGGCTTTACGCCTCGATCCGGAAAGCCCGTACAAAGCCTATGAGGCGTCTCTGGTCTTTACCCTGGTCGGCGATCAGGCGTCCGCCCTGTGGAACGCCAAGCGGGCCCTCGACCGCGGGTTCGATCCGCGCTGGTTCGCCTTCCCCTGGTTCGACCCCCTCCGCGCGCAGCTCGCGAACCTCACACCTCCGGGGGCTTCTCGATGATGGTCGGATCGACCTGCATCCCCTCGTCATTCTGGATGCGCAGTGAAAAAAACATGGACTTTTCGGGATTGTAGACATTCAGATTGAAGCTGGCCTGCCGCCCGGACGGGATGTCATCCGAGCCCTCGACGACCAGGGCCAACGTCTTGTACGGCGGATCGATCGGGTCGTAGAGCACGATCCACTGCGGCGCCAACGGCTCGATCCAGGAGACCGGCTGGCGCGGAGTCCCCTCCGAGTCAGCCGCTTTGTTGAACCGGAGAGCCGCCTCCGCGCCATCCGAGGGAATCGTGAAAACGAAAACGGCTCCACCGGAAGGCTCGACAGGAAACTCATGATTCGTCTGCAGCAGACCGTCGGGTTTGTACAGCTTGGGAACCCTGTACCCATCCGCTTCTTCGTTGGAATATTTGATGTAATAGATCTCGGTCAGTCTCGCCATGACGTTCCCCTCCTTGGCCGCATTCGCGGCGCCTAGTCTACATCGCCGGCCGTCCAAAAAGCCGCCTGCCGGAGCGGCAGGCGGCTGCGGCGTGGCTCGCGGTCTCCTCAGGACAGGTCGACGGTGGTCGCGTCGCTCTGGGTGAAGGGCGGAGCCGCCGAGTAGCTGACCGTGTACTCAGGAGTCATCATGGGTGTGACCGTGAAGTTGTTGGGCTCGTTCAGGCCCTGCTGATGCTTCAGTGTCCAGTAATAGGGTTGTGTCGGCGAGTTGGTGCCCGGATCAATGTCCGGGAAATTCATCGTCATCGAGGACTTCATCAGATTGGTACCGGTCTGGTCGCAGAAGACCGGCTTGTGGACGGCCGCGCCGTTGTCCAATTGAATGTAGACGGCGACATTCTTCAGCTTGACCAACTTCGAGTCGTTTTTCAGCGTGATCGTGCCGGTGACCACGTGATTGAACGTGGTGCCGTCCTTCAGAACGGCCTGCGTGAAGTAGACGTGCTCGATCTCGAGCTCGGGAGCTCCATCACCCGCGATCACATCATGCGTGTGATTGGCCTGGCTGCTGGGAATCGGGTCTGCACCTGAATAATTGGTGGCCATTTTTGCTGTCTCCTTTTACGTTGTGAACGATGTTCGTTAGCTGATCCTGACGGTGTAGCTGCCCATGGGGATCAACAGGCCCGGGGCTTGCTGCTGAAGACGTGCGACCTGCTGCTGTCCGAGCCCTCTCTGCTTCAGGCGGGCCGGCGTAGCGGCGTATTTCTGGAGCCGCCCGCCACTGGGGGCAGACCCGATCTGGTAATAGCTGAGGTGGACGCTCGCGCCGAGCGGCAACGGCGCGTTCCCGGGCATGCTCAGGCTGACGTCGAGGACGCCTTGGAAACCCGCGGGGAGGATCGACTGAAAGATCTCTTGATTCCCGTTGATCGGAGGGGTCGGCCCCGCTTCGGCGCACTGCATGGTGACCTGCGGCGTCACATTGAACCCGATCAGCGTGGCGAGGAACATGAACGGAGCCGCCTGGGTGTTGGGATTGCCGAACTGGAGACTCCCTTCCCAACTGGGAGGCGCAGGAGTCCCCGACAGGTTGACATTGCGCCACGCGACCGCCGGGTTGTCGCCCACCCAGTCCGCGAAATCCTCGGTCGAGCTGAAGTCACCGGGCAGCGGGTTGTCCGAGTCGGAAGCCATCGCGAGCAGGCAGTAGTGCGTCGTGCTGCCGGTCGGAGTCGCCCAACGGAAGGCGGCGCTGCCGGCGGTGAACTGATTTCCGCTCACCGTCAGCGGCAAGTACCCCAGGCCGTTGGCCGCCGGGATCTGCGTCCACGTGGAGGGCTGGCAAAACAGCGAAGGGTTCGCCCAGTAGAGATAGAGCCGCGTGGATTCCGTGGCCCCCGAGAGGTTCAGGCCGCGGAGATAGATGTAATTGACCTCTCCCTGATTCAGTTGCCGTCCGATGTCCTGGCCGCGGGTATTGATCAGGTTGTTGGTTGCGTCGGGCATTTCATCCGGCCCCCAGGGCACGATGTCGGGCGAAACCCATAAGACAGCATACGGGTCCGGCTGGCCGGTGTCCTGCAGGGTGTCGCGGAGCAAGAAATTGGAATACTGTGACATGGATCAATCTCCTGGTTTGGTCAGTTTTTCGAGACGCCAGGAGCAAAGGCAAAGGTTGTGCCATAGGGTTTGACGGGGGATGACGCAGGAGAGACGCCGGAGAAATGATGTCCATGGACATCTTCGGACGTCCGCGGAGATGTCCGCGGTCATCCTGGGCGGGACAGAAAAAACGGAAACGAACGGCTCAGCGCAAGCCGAGCCGGGTCATCCGGCGCTTCAATCCCTGCGGCGAGACCTGGAGCCTGGACGCCGCAGCGAGACGATCCCTGCCGCAATGTTCCAGAGCGTCCTCGATCTCCGCGCTCTCCAGCTCCGCCGCCTTGCGGATCCGCGAGCAGCTTTCGATCAGCCGGTAGAGCGCCGGCCGCGAAACACCCAGGGCTTCGGCCGCAGGCTGGAGCTGCCAGCGGTGGCTCTCCAGAGCGGCGAGGAGCGCCGCTTCGCTCACCTCGGTGGATTTGCGGAAACGCCTGGCCGGATTGGACGATGGCCGAGGAGAGGCAGGGGGGTGAGGCGCCGGCTCGGCGAGAAGCTCCTCCACCAGGCGCCCGATCTCCTGCTCTCCCAGGCCGTCGCGCCGGGCGATCAGCAGCCGCCGGGTCACATTGCGCAGTTGGCGGACATTGCCCGGCCAGTCGTGCTCCACCAGGCGGGCGACCAAATCAGCCGGCGACCAGGGCTGCTCCGCAGGTTCGAGAGCGAGACCTTTCGACTCCTCCCGGAGGAAATGAACAAAGAGCCGTGCGATGTCGTCGCGCCGCTCGCGAAGCGGCGGCAGACGGATCTCGAAACCGGCGAGACGGTGCAGCAGCGGCGCCCGGAAGCGCCCGTCGGCGATCGCCGCTTCGAGCGCCGCATCGGTGGCGGCGACGATGCGGACGTCGATCGCCACCGTCTCGACACTCCCCACTGGCTGGATCTCGCGGCTTTCGAGCGCCCGCAGGAGCAGCGCCTGCACCTCGGACGGCATGTCGCCGACCTCGTCGAGAAAGAGAGTCCCGCCCTGGGCCGCGCGGAAAAAGCCGGTCTTCGCGCGGTCCGCTCCGGTGTAGGCGCCACGCGTGGCGCCGAACAGCTCGGAGGCGGCGAGCGACGGCGGCAGCGCTGCCATGTTGACGGCCATGTACGGCCCCTGGCGGCGCCTGCCCGCGTCGTGGAGGGCGCGGGCCACGAGCTCCTTGCCGGTGCCGGTCTCGCCGCGCAGCAGCACCGGCACGTCGAGCCCGGCAGCCGAGCGGATCTCCCGGCGCAACCGCAGCGTCGCGGCCGACTCCCCCACCAGGCCGAAACCGGGCACCGGCACCGGCACGGGATCGACCGGATGCAGAAGTAACGCGATACGCCGGCCCAGCACCAGAACGACCCCGCGCTCGATCTCGGCGGCGCTGAACGTGCGGCTCGCTCCGATCTCCTCGCCAACGACGGTCACCCGCGTCGGACTGTCGGAGCGGTTGAGAGTCACGCTGCCGGGCTCGGCCCCGGGGCTCAACAAGAACGGGCTCCGGCTCAGGTAGCTATCGTCCAGCGGACGGAACGCCGCCTCCGGGCCGGGCGCCGCGAACTCCGGCTCACGGCGCGACAGCCCCACCGTCTGCCCCGAGCCCAGCTTGACCAGCGCCGCCTCCTCGCCGACGCGGCGCGGGTCGGGATGGCTGAGGATCACCAATCCCGGCACGCGGAGGCGAACCGACTCCGCCGTGCCGCGCGGATCGGTCGTCCGCGTGATCCGGGTGTCGGCGGTGTCGTGAATCTCCCGTGGCATGGCGTGCTACCAGTGTATGCCACGATCCGGTGGGGTCTCTATGGCTCGTCCGCCAGATCCACCACCAGCGGCCGGTGGTCGCTCCACGCCTTCCATCGAGCATAGCCTCCGACGCGAACCTTGCTGAGCCGCGGGCTCCAAGCTTCCGGAATGAAGCAATAGTCGATGTGGTACGGCTTCTTCTTGTCCCACTGAAAATAGAACGTCGGTTTCCGTTCTGAGCCATGCGCTTCACCGAAGAACCGGTGATAGCTGCTCACCAGCCCGAGCTCCGCCAGGAGACGAACGAGGTAGCTGTGGTCCCGAGCCTCCTCGCCGGTTCGATCCCAGAAAGAGTTTGAATTGAAGTCGCCAAGCATGACCGTCGGCTGTGAGGCGATCAAGTCGCGGTAGAGCTCGACCGCCCGAATGACGGCTCGGACATACGGATATGTCGGGTCCTTCTGCGCCCAGACCGCGAACAGGAGGAAGGACCGGGCACCGGTGACCTGCAACGGGATGGCGAAGCGTGGCACGCCGGCAGCACAGGGAAGCGGACTGACTTCGTACCTGGACGCCGCCCAGACTCCGATCCCCTGGCGCGGATTGTCCCCGAACCATCGCCATCTCGATCTTGCGGTCCGCGGGCTGCCGCACTCCTGCACGACCGCCAGATCCGGCCTGAGTGCCTTGACTCGCGGCCCTTTGACCGCCAGCGGGCCTCGGCAGCAGTTCCAAGTGACCAGACGCATCGGACTCCATCCCTTTTGCTATGCTCCCCTCTGCCCGGAGAGCACCATGTTCCTCGACGACTTCATCATCCGCCTGCGCGACTACGGCGTACCGGTCAGCATGACCGAGAGCCTCGACTTCTACAAGGGGATGGAACGCGGCCTGGCGCCGGATCTCGAGACGCTGTTCGTCTTCGCCCGCCTCTGCTTCGTGCGCCGGGTGGAGCACATGGACGCCTACGAGCGCGCGTTCCTCTTCCACTTCTACGGCATCGACGTGCCGCGGGTCGCCGAGGGGGACCCGGAGCTGTTCAACACACCGCAGTTCCGCGAATGGCTGAAGGAGGCCGTCCGCAACCGCGAGCTGCCGCCGCAGGCGCTGTGGACCTTTCCGCCCGGCGAGCTGATGAAGCGGTTCTGGGACACGGTGCGCAAGCAGATGGAGGCGCACCACGGCGGCAGCAAGTGGGTCGGCACCGGCGGCAACTCACCGTTCGGCCACTCGGGGAACTCCAAGGGCGGCGTGCGCGTCTTCGGAGAAGGCGGAGGCCGCTCGGCGCTCAAGGTGATCGGCGAACGGCGCTATGTGGACTACGCGGACACCAACAATCTGGCCGGCGCCAACCTGAGCCAGGCGCTGGCGCGCCTCAAGAGCATGGTCCCCGCCGGCCCGCGCGACCAGCTCGACCTCGACGCGACGATCTACCAGAGCGCCCGGAACGGCGGCGAGATCGACCTCGTCTTCCGCCGCGACCTGCTCGACCGCATCGAGGTCGTACTGCTGATCGACAACGGCGGCAGCTCCATGCTCCCCTGGGTCGACCTGACGCGGCTCCTCTTCTCCAAGATCCGCGACCGCTTCAAGCGCGCCGACACCTACTTCTTCCACAACACGATCTACAACCGCGTCTACAAAGACGCGCGGCGCTTCGACCCGCTGCCGGTCGCGGAGCTGTTGAAGCGCAAGCCGGAGACCCGCCTCCTTTTCGTCGGCGACGCCTCCATGGCGCCCGAAGAGCTGATCTACGGCCGCGGAGCCATCGATTACATGGCGGAAGACGAAGAATCGAGCCTCACCTGGCTGCAACGCCTCCGCGACCGCTTCCGCCACTCGGTCTGGCTCAATCCCATTCCAAAAGAAAACTGGCGAGGCAGCTACGGCAACTTCACCCTCAACAAGATCGCCGAGGTCTTCACCATGGAAGATCTGACGCTGGGCGGGATCAAGCGGGCGGTGGAGGCGTTGAAGGGAAAGTAGAAGGCAGCTCACCCCTCCGGAACATACGCATCCGCCTCGATCTCGGGTGTCATGGAGGTGCAACCGGAGACATAGATGTGCGGCCCAACGCGGAAGGCCCGGGAGTAGCCGACAATGGGCTCCCAGGGGCCGCCGCTCGAAATGTTCTGACGTTCGGTCATTGCGTTGCCTCCCCTTTTCTGCGCGGACGTCTTACGTAGACTTTTTCATCACCCGGAATTCTCTCCAGGGGAGCAGCGAACGGCGAGGAGCGACCCGCTTGGCCTCCCTGTGCGGCGAAGCCGAAATGGAGCACTTCCCCCTCCAGCGTGCCCAGAAAAAGGCCATTCCCATCCGGCGCAAAGGACAGAGCCGACACCCCTCGAAACGATCCCTTGAGAAAGCTCCGGAGGTCGAGCTCATCGATCTGCTTCTGAGCTCCGAGGTCGATGAGCGTAACCCGGTCCTTGGTTTTTTCAGCGCCCAAGCGCCCGACAGCGGCGATGGTCCAATCAGGATTGAGAGCTGCCCTCTGGGGACAGGGGTACAGCATTCTTCCGCTGCCGACCTCCCAGATCTTGGGCGCCTCTTCATCCATCAACACCTTGTTCCAGTCACGGGACATATCCATCGCCTTCGACAGGTCCCGGATCCCTCCGAGTTGGTCGACCCTGGCCCCTGTTTTCACATTGCGCATCTCGGACCCTTTTCTCATCACGGCCAACAGCAGGTCCTCTTTGGGCGAGATCGAGATCTTATCCACCCAGTCTTTATAGCCGTCGAAGGTCTTGAGCAAGCGGCCGGTCTCCACGTCCCAAACCTTCACCGAGCGGTCATAGCTCGCCGAATAGAGCCTCTTCCCGTCGGCGCTGAACAGAAGATCGCTGACATTCGACTTGTGTCCCTCGACATGCAGCCTTTCGCGGCCCGTCTTCAAATTCCAGACTTTGAATTCCGTGCGATTGAAATCGGTCGCGGCCAAGGTGCCGTCGGGAGAGACGACGGGAGAAGAAACCCCGTCGGTGGTATTCTGCACGAAAAATCGATAGTGCCAGCTCTCGAAGTGCACACTGAGGGTATCGATCAGCTTCTGGGTTTCGACGTTCCAGAGCCTCAGCGTGTCGTGTCCGCTGACCAGCGCTAATTTTCCGTCTCCAGAAAAAGCAATTTCCTGGACAGCATCTCCATCCATTTTGTTGTCGTGATAACCTTTGCTGTACCAGATTCCTTGCAGCTCCAGGAGAGCGGTCCGCTGGATCGAGGAAGCCCTGGCCGGCAGAGATCGAGGGGTGTAGACCTCGATCGGAGGAGGCGACTTTATCTTGGCTCGGAACTCAGAAGCGTCTTTCCAGGCTCCGGCGAGCACGATGAAGACGATGAGCAGAGCAATGATCCCGAAGGCCACCGAACCGATCGATACACCAGCCGAGCCTTTGGAGCTCTTCATAGTACCCCCTCACTGCGTCGCCTCGCACTTCCGCTTCCAGACACTCACCTCCAGCGGAAGATCTTGAGCGCGACGGCGAAGCTCACCAGCCCCCAGGCGAGGACGATGGCCATCTGCGGCGCGACGGCGGCAATTCCCTGCCCTTCGTTGATCACGCCGCGCAGCGCTTCGTTGGCCGCGGTCAGCGGCAGGGCGCGGATCAGCGGCTGGATGGCGTCCGGGAAGCGCGCTGAGGAGAAGAAGACGCCGGAAACGATCCACATCGGCATGAGCACGAGGTTGGCCAGACCGCTCGCCCCCTCGGTGGTGTTCACCCGCGAGGCCACGAGGAGTCCCAGGCCGCAGAAGGAGAGAGCCGCGATGAAACAGATGACCAGGAGCAGGAGGACCGAGCCGCGCACCGCGACGCCGAAGAAGATCCAGCCGAAGCCGATGAGGAAGACGACCTCGAAGATCAGGAAGACCAGCCGCGACAGCATGTGCGAGAGCAGATAGTCGGATTTCCGCATCGGTGTCGCGAGGAGCCTTTTGAGCAGCTTGCGGCTGCGCGCCGTGGTGACCGCGAAGGCGATGCTCCACACGCCGGTGCTCATCAGGTTCATGCCGAGCAGGCCGGGGATGAGGAAGTCGATGTAGCGCGCGCCGGGCTCGCGGATCTTCTCCTCCTTGACGGCGAGGCGGTCGGCGCGGCCGGCGCCGCGTTGCAGCGCGTCGTCCGCGGCCAGGCGGGCGATGCGCGAGTCCGGGCGGGTCTCGTCGAAGTGGAAGACGGCCGGCGGACCGGGCTCGACGAGAAGCGAGATCTTGCCGGTGCGCAGGGCTTCGCGGCCCGCGGCCTCCGGCATCACGCGCGGCAGGAGGAGCGGCGAGCGGCCGAGAGCCGCAACCGCGGTGTCCGCGCCGGCACCGGAAACGACGCCGATCGGCGTGCGGTCCGGCGGCTTCTCACGGAAGGCGAATCCCAACGCCACGGCCAGGGCCATCGGAAAGAAGAAGACCCAGAAGACGGCTTCCGGCTCGCGCAGGAACTCCTTCATGCGGGCGACGGTGAGCTCGTAGAGGGCGGGACGGCGGCTCATTCAATCCTCCCGCAATGCCCGCCCGGTGAGCGAGACGAACAGGTCTTCGAGCGTCGCCCGGTGGGTCGACAGGTTCTGTAACCTGGAGCCGGCGTGGTCGATGGCGGCCAGCAGGGCGGGGACGCTCTCGGTGAGCGCGTCGACGGCCAGGCGCCAGTTCGGACCATGGCGGCGCGATTCGGTGACTCCCGGAATGCTCCGCAGCAGCTCTTCGGAGAGGTCGGGCTCGCAGGCGAATTCGATGACGTTGGCGGCGTGCAGCGAGTCGATCAGCTCACGCGGTGTCCCCAAAGCGATCACCTGGCCGTGGTCCACGATGGCGACCCGGTCGCACAGGCGCTCGGCTTCGTCCATGTAGTGGGTGGTCAGCAGGATGGTGCCACCGCTGGCCCGGAAGCCGATGATCTGATCCCAGAGCTGGATGCGGCTCTGTGGATCGAGGCCGGTAGTCGGCTCGTCGAGGAAGAGGACCTCGGGATCGCCGACCAGGGCGCAGGCGACGGCCAGGCGCTGCTTCTGGCCGCCGGAGAGCTTGCCCACCCGCGCCTTGCGCTTCTCCTCCAGCGAGAGGCGGGCCAGCACCTCGTTCGGGTCGCGCGCATTGATGTAGAACGAAGCGAAGAGGCGGACGACCTCGTCCACGGTGAGCTTGTCGGCGAGTTGGGTCTCCTGGAGGGAGATCCCGAGCTTTTCGCGCAGCTTCCGGGCGTCCTTCTCCCACGACTGGCCGAGGATCTCCACCTCGCCGGAATCCGGAGGCGTCAACCCTTCGAGGATCTCGATCGTCGTCGTCTTCCCGGCACCGTTCGGGCCGAGCAGCCCGAAGCACTCGCCGCGCCGGATCTCCAGGTCGAGACCGTTGACGGCGACGACGTCGGCATAGCGTTTGACCAGCCCGCGGCAGCGGACGGCGATGTCAGGGTTGGTGGATGTCATGGGGTTCAGAAAGCTCGCGGGGCGTCGGTCCGGAGAGATAACGTAGCACAAGCGCCTGCGTCCTCACCCGCCAGCGGAGCTCGACTCGCCCTACTCAGCGGTGGCCGGGCTGACCGGTTCGCCGAGCCGCAGGCGGAGCACCGGGGTGACCCGCTCGAGCTCGCGGGCGATCTCCTCCAGCGTCGTCTCCGCGCCGCCGCGGCCGGCCGCGAGAGCGATGCCGCCGGCCTCGATCTCGCCGCACAATTCGGCGAGGAGGAGCGCCCCCAACTGGGCGCTGCTCCCTTTCAAGCTGTGGGCGGCGAACACGAGCGTGGCCCCGTCGCCCTTCGCCAGGGCCTGGCGCATCTCGGCCAGTCGCCGCGGCGCCTCGGTCAGGAAACGCTCGACGACCGGCTGGACGACGTCCCGACCGGTCGCCGCGCCCAGGGCGGCCAGGCGGTCCAGGGAGGAAGGATCAAACCCCTCCGGATCGGCGGCCGGCGCCAGGGGCTCGGCCGGAGGCGCGGCGAGCGGGGCCTCTCCCAGGATGACCGCCTGCAGAGCGTCGAAGAGGAAGGGTTTGCTCAGGTAGTCGTCCATGCCCGCCGCCAGACAGGCCTCGCGGTCGCCACGCAAGGCGTTGGCAGTCATCGCGATGATCCGCGGCCGGTCCGCGGCCGGCCATTCGACGGCGATGCGGCGGGCGGCTTCCAGGCCGTCCATGCCCGGCATCTGGATGTCCATCAGGATCACGTCGTAGCGCTGGCGGCGGAGCGCGTCGAGGACCTCGTAGCCGGTGGCGGCCACGTCGGCGGAATAGCCCATCTGCTCCAGCATGAGCAGCGCCACTTTCTGGTTTACCGAGTTGTCCTCGGCGAGCAGGATGCGCAGCGGCCGTTGCGGCTCCTCAAGGGACCTGCGCCCGCGGACGGCCGGGGCCGCCGCCGACGCCGACGACGATGCCAACGATGCCGGAGAGCCGGCCGGCGCGGCCTGGCAGCGGATGGTGAACCAGAACAGCGCGCCCTGTCCCGCTTCACTCTCCACTCCCATCGTGCCACCCAGCCCGGCGGCCAGCCGGCGGCTGATGGCGAGGCCCAGGCCGGTGCCGCCATACAGGCGGGTGGTGGAGGCGTCGGCCTGGCTGAACGGCTTGAAGAGCCGGTCCATGCGGTCGGGCGAGATGCCGGTGCCGGTGTCCTGGACCTCGAAGCGGAGCTCGAATTCAGCGCCGGTGACCTGTGGCGCGGGGTGTCCGGCGATCCGCAGCACGACCTCGCCGTGCTCGGTGAATTTGACCGCGTTACCGAGCAGGTTCACCAGGATCTGGCGCAGCCGGCTGGCGTCGCTGACCACCACCGGCGGCACCTCCGGGGCGATCCACGTCTCGAGGCGCAGCCCCTTGCGCGCCGCTTCGGCCGCGAGGAGCTGAACCGCCTCCGCGACACAGGCGCGCAGGTCGAACGGCACCGGCTCGATCTCCAGCATCCCCGCTTCCACCTTGGAGAAGTCGAGGATATCGTTGAGCACGCCGAGCAGCGACTCGCCGCTGCTACGGATGGTGTCCACGTGCTCGCGTTGCGCGGCGCTGAGCGGCGTGCCGAGCAGGACGCTGCTCATCCCGATCACGGCGTTCATCGGCGTGCGGATCTCGTGGCTCATGTTGGCGAGGAACTCGCTCTTCGCGCGGTCGGCCCGCTCGGCTTCGCGCCGCGCCTCCTCGGCGCGGTCACGCTCGGCCAGCAGGTCGCGGGTGCGCCGGTCGACCAGCTCCAGGAGATCCCGCTCGCGCACTCGCAGGCTGTGGGCGCGCAAGCGCCAGACGCCGATCGCCAGGGCGGCGGCGAGCCCGAGGCAGAGGGCCGCGAACCAGCCGGTCTGCCAGACGTGGGGCGTGAGAACGAACGACAGGCCCGTCCCGGGCGAGCCCCAGCGCCCATCGCCATCGGCCGCCACGACGCGAAACGTATAGGTGCCGGGGCGCAGGTTCGTGTAGTAGGCGGTCCGCCGCGACCCGGCGTCGACCCAGGCGTGGTCGAATCCGTCCAGCCGGTAGCGGAAACGCACCTTCTCCGGAGAGGTCAGGGAGAGGGCGGTGTATTGGATCTCGAAGCTCGCCGGATCCGGCGGGATCTGGATGGCGCCGGACCGCGGCACGGATCGGCGGTCGACGAGCAGGTCCTCGATCGCCACCGGCGGCGCCGGCCGGCCGGCGGGAATGTGGCCCGGATCGACGGCGACGACACCGCGCAGGGTCGGAAACCAGAACCTGCCGTCGCGCGTCCGCCAGGCCGGCGGCTGGCTGGCGCCGTTGCACTCGGCGCTCTTCATGCCGTCGGAAACTCCATAGGAGACCGAAGGGATGGAGGGGATCTTCCCGTCCGCATAACTGTCCAGATCGGCTTTCCGGACCCGGGAGACGCCATGATTGCTGCTCATCCAGAGGGAACCACTGTCGTCCTCCAGAATCGAAAAGATCCGTTGATCGGGCAGGCCGTCGCGAAAGTTGAACGCGCGGAAGACGCCGTCGCGGTAGCGGTAAAGCCCCGACCGGGTGCCGATCCACAAAGTGCCGGCGCGATCTTCATGGAGCACGAAGACGTTGTCCTGCGGACCACCCGTCGCCTCCCCGACAGTTTCGATGCGCCGGCTGCGCTCTCTCCAATCACCGCGCAGACGGGCGAGGCCCCGGCGGGTGCCGATCAGCAGGCTGCCGTCCGCTTCCTTGCGCAGGGAGAAGACGCTCTCCTCGGGCAGGCCGTCCTGCCGCGTCCAGGCGGTGAAGCGGCCTCCCTCGTACCGGGCGAGACCGCCCAGCGTCCCGATCCACAATCCTCCGGCGTCGGGCAGGAGGGTGAGGATGGCGTCGTTCGGCAGCCCATCGCTCCGCCGGAAGGTCGAGAGCCGGCCGCCGGCGCGATGGACGAGCCCCTTGAATGTGCCGATCCAAAGTGTCCCGTCCGCGTCTTCCGCGATCGACCGCACGATACCGCTCGGCAGCCCGTCGCGTGTCGACAAACTGGTCAGCCGTCCGTCCGCGAACCGGTTGAGCCCGTTGTCGGTGCCGATCCACAGGGCACCCTCGCGGTCCTGGAAGATCGACCAGGCCAGGTCGCTGGACAGACCCTCCGACCGGCTGATGGTGGTGAACGGCACGTCCTTGAGCCGGCCAAGGCCGCCGCCCGAGGTGCCGATCCAGAGGTTCCCCTCGCGGTCCTCGAACAGAGCGCGTACCGAAGGGTTCGGACCGGGATCGCGCGGCAGGATGGCGAACACGCCGCCGGAGAACCGGCTCAAGCCGCGCTCGGTGCCCACCCACAGGCTCCCCTCGCGGTCCCGGAGGATGCTGAGGACACTGTCGTCCGCCAGTCCGTCCTTCGCCGTATAGGCTGTGATCTTCCCCGCCTGCAGCCGGTTCAGCCCGCGCGGCGTGCCGATCCACAGACCGCCGTCGGGGTCCGGCCACAGCGCTCTCACCTGGTTGTCCAGCAAGCCGGCCAACAGACGGTCTTCCCCGCCCGCCGTCACATGATGGAGCCCGTGATCGAACGTGCCGATCCACAGGCTGCCGTCGCGGTCACGGCGGACCACGGTGACGCGGTCGGTCAATGGCCCCTGGGCGGTGGCGAAAGGCGTGATCCTGCCGTTCGCCACCCACACCAGCCCGCCGTTGTCCGGAGCGGCCCAGAGCCCATCGCCATCCGGAAAGATCCTGTACAGGTGGCCCAGAGGATCCCCGGGGGCCGGCGGCAGCGGTGTGAACGTTCCGTCCTGATAGTGGAGAGCGCCGGCTCCGGCGGCGCCGATCCACAGGCCGCCGGTGGAGTCCGCGGCGAGCGACGTGATGTTGTCGCTGCGCAGCGCGGCCACCGTCCGCCGGTTGAAGGTCACGAAACGGACGCCGTCGAAGCGGGCGAGCCCTTCCTGCGTGCCGACCCAGAGATACCCGTCGCGCGTTTGCGTGATGGCATCCACTGAATTCTCTGGCAGACCCTGCTCGGTCTGCCAAAGGTCGAAGCCATAGGCCGCAAGGGGACTCCCGGGGTCGAGAGACAAGGCGGTCCCGCCCCCCGCCGCGAGCACGGAAAGAAGAGCGGTGGCGCGCACGAGCCATGCGCTGTGTCTGGCGTTCATCTCGAAGAAGTCGCGTTTGAGGCTACGCCGTAGCGGCCGAACGGTCAACCGCCCGGCGTCCACCCGGTCGACCCGCTCGGTCCGATCGCTTCACCTCATTCGCGCAGAGTCGACAACAGCTCTTCGAGATCGAGGGGCCGCGTGTACATGGCGAGCTTCCCGTCCGCGGTGCGCGGCCAGAGGCTCTCCGGGCGGTCCCAGTAGAGCTCGACGCCGTTGTCGTCCGGATCGCGCAGATAGAGCGCCTCGCTGACCCCATGGTCCGCGGCGCCTTCGAGCGGAATCCCGGCGACGAGGAGACGCCGCAAGCCGTCGGCAAGCTCGCGCCGTTCGGGATACAGGATGGCGAGATGGAAGAGGCCCGTCGTGCCGGGCGCCGGTGGCGAGCCGCCGCGGCTCTCCCAGGTGTTGAGACCGATGTGATGATGATAGCCCCCGGCGCTGATGAACGCCGCGGCAGGCCCCATCTTCTGCATCAGCTCGAAGCCGAGGACGCCGCAATAGAAGTCGAGGGCGCGGTCGAGATCGGCAACTTTCAGATGAACGTGGCCGATGCGGACCCTGGGGTCGAGAGGCGCGGTCTGTGCCATTCCGTCATTCTACTCACCTCAAACCTTGCCGAGCACCTTCTCCACCGCCAACCGGATCGTCGCGATGAAATCCCCCTGGCTCTGCCGCGCCGCCGTGGTGACCTCAGGCGGCGCCTGGCCGGGATCGCCGGACGAGAACGGCGGATCGGGGGCGTACTGCGTGCCGAGCTGGGTGGACATGCTCTGCGTCGGCCCGGAGATCAGGTTGACCAGCTCCAGCGCGAGATCGATCGATGACGAGATGCCGCCGCCGGTAAAGCGCGTGCCGTGGATCACCCAGCGCGGGTAGCCGGCCGAGACGCGGATGTTGGGGAAAAGCGCCAAGTTCTCCCGTTGGCTCCAGTAGGTGCTGGCCTCATAGCCGTCGAGCAGCCCGGCGGTGGCAAGCAGGAACGCGCCGGTGCAGACCGAGCCGGCATATTGAGCGCCGGGCGCCGCGGTCTTGAGAAAGTTGATGTACGTCTGCTCCGGATCGAGCATCACCTCGCTGACCTTCGATCCGCCACCCGGCACGAACAGCACCTCGATCGGCTGTGCGATCACGTCCTCGAACGTACACCCCGGGAGCACCTGGACGTTCTCCGTCGTGGTGATCGGATCGAGCGTCGGCGCCGCCCACACCGTCTGGAACCCCGCGAACGAGAAGATCTGCGTCGCTCCAGCGAAATCGAGAAGCGTCGAGCCGTTGTACAACGGAAAGACCACCCGCGGCTGGTCTGCCATATCCCTCTCCTGCTGTGTGTCAGAGCTACGACAAGAGCCTACCATGCCGTGCTCCGGCTCATCGGAGCATCGACACGACTTACTCCGCTGACTGAAGAGCCGATTCAACCGCCCGGCGGAACGCCGCCGGATCGATCGCCGGATACCGGTAGAGCCGCGGCTCGATCTCCTCGAACCGGCGACGCAGCTCTTCGCGACCGATCAACCCCCGCTCGATCATGTTTCGGACATCGAGCCGATCCTGCGAATGTCCGCGCTGGATCTTCGCAAGCGCCTGGGCGTAGAAGTCGTAGTGGTAGAAAGAGAGCCGGCCCTCCCGGGCGATGAAGGCGCTCCGCTCCTGCCAGCCGGGAAGCTCGGGGATGAACTGGTCCGGAGAGGCCAGCTCGATGTTGATCTCGAGCTTCTCCTTGATGCGGGGAAGGGCACGAAAGAGCCGGTCGGACTCGGGCTCCAGCTTGACGTCGACATCGACGGTGCTCTGCCGCCAGCCGAACAGCACGGCGGTCGCCCCACCCGTGAAGTAGAGGCGGACATCCTTCTCCGCCTCGTCTCCCAGCTCCTGCATGAACCGGCGGATGCGCTCCGCGTCTACAGGCCGCCGCATTCCGCCGCATTCTCGAAGCTGACCAGCCGCCGCACGAGGGCGTTATACCGCGAGTGCGCCGAGTCGGAGTCGGTTTCCGCGAGCAGGTCGTAGAGCCGGCGCTCCGGGGACCCGATCACGCTCTCGGGGACGGACAGGCCGATCCGCCGCAGGCGGGGGGCGCCGATCGAGACCAGAAGAGCCGGTACGGACTCAAGGCCCCGGGCCAGGTCGGCCAAACCTTCCTGGACCAGGTCACCGCCGGGGAGCGCGTCCAAGTTCATCCCTGAAGTATACCGGGAAGGCTCAGTCATACCGCAGCGCCACCAGCGGATCGACCTCCGTGGCCCGCCGGGCCGGGATCAGGTTGGCGCCGAGCGCGACGCCGCCCAGAATGAGGGCGACGGCCAGGAAGGTCAAAGGATCGCTCGGCGCGATGCCATAGAGCAGGCCGTGCAGGAGCGTCGTGCCGAGCAGCGCAAGGCCGATGCCGATGCCGAGGCCGGTGCCGGTCAACACCATCCCTTCGCGCACCACCAGACGCAGCACGTCGCCACGCTGGGCGCCGATCGCCATGCGGATGCCGATCTCCCGCGTCCGCCGCGCCACCGAGGCGGCGACGACGCCGTACAGGCCCATCGAAGCCAGGATCAGTCCCAGGCCGCCGAAAGCAGCCAGCAGAATGGCTCCCATGCGCGCCAGGAAGAGCATGATCGACAGGTGCTCGGACATCGTCTTGATGTCGAAGATTGGAACGTTGGGATCGGTGGCGTCGATCGCCCGCCGCACCTCGCCGAGCAGGACCTTCTCATCGCCGTCTCCCGCCACCACCAGGGTGCGCCCGAACGATTTGTCCTGCTCGACCGCGGTATAGGCGAACGGGCGCGGATCCTCGCCGAGCGTGCGGTACTTGCCGTCCCGCGCCACGCCGACGACGGTGAGCCAGGGAGCGTCCTTGCCGAAACGGAGGTGCTTGCCGAGCGCCGCCTCACCCGGCCAGAAACGCTTCGCCGCGGTCTCGTTGACGATCACCACTTTCGGCGCATCGGGGCCGTCGTGCTCGGTGAAGGTGCGCCCGGCGAGGAGGGAGACGCCAAGAGTTTCAAAGTAGCCCGGACCGGCGCCGTCCCGGTCGATCTCGGGCCGGTCCTCCTCGCGCACCGTGGGCCTGCCCTCGATGTCGGCGCGCGAGACGTGGATCTGCAAGGCGAGCGGCAGGTGGTCGGCGTAGGCGGCCGAGCGCACGCCGGGGATGGCACGCGCGCGGTCCAACAGCCGCTGATAGAAAGCGCGCGCCTGCGCGTCGGTGTAGGCGCCCCCTAGGCCGACGACGAGCTGGGCCGCGACGCCTTTGCGCAGCTTGAAACCGGGATCGATCGAGCTCGCCTGGCCGAGACTGCGCAGGAAGAGACCGGCGCCGACCAGGAGGACCGTCGAAATGGCCACCTGCGCGATCACCAGGATGTTACGCAGGCCCAGACGCCGGTGGCGCCGTCCCGGTCCAGCCGAATCGTCGCGCAGCGTGCCGACCAGATCCGGCTTCGACGCCTGGAGCGCCGGCGCCAGACCGCAGACCAGTCCTGTCACCAGCGCCAACCCCATGGTGAAGACAAGAACCTTGACATCGAGGGCGACGTCGAGCGACAGCGGAACGGCGAGCGGCGGCTTGAAGGCGACGATGAGGCGCGCCGTCCACAGCGCGAAGAGCAGGCCGAGGGCGCCGCCCATCAAGGCGAGAAGCATGCTCTCGGTCAACAGTTGGCGCATCAGCCGGCCCCGCCCGGCGCCGATCGCCAGGCGGATGGCGATCTCCTTGCGCCGCTCGGAGGCGCGCACCAGCAGAAGGTTGGCGACGTTCGAGCAGGCGATGAGGAGCACCAGGCCGACGACGCCCATGAGCAGCCCGGCGACGCCGACGATCGGACCGTCGATGCCGGGGTTGAGCACCACCTTGCTCGTCTTGACCAGGGTGATCTCGAGATTCTTGTCCTCCTGCGGATAGGCGGTGCGCAGGCGGTTGGCGAAGGTGGTGAACTGCGCCTGCGCCTTCTCCAGCGATACCCCGGGCTTCAGGCGTGCCTTGAGAAACAACGAGCGCGAGCCGCGATCGGTGAGCGTCGGCGTGCGGTCCATCGCATCGGACATCTGCATCGGCACCCAGAATTCCGATACCACCCCGGGGAAGCTCCCCTTGAGCTGCTCCGGCGCCACGCCGATGACCGTGAAATGGATGCCATTCAGCTTGAGAGACCGGCCGATGATCTTCGGATCGCCGCCGAAGCGCTGCCTCCAGGCTCGCTGCCCGAGGACGACCACCGGATGCGTGCCCGCCGTCGCATCCTCTTCGGGCAGGAACGTCCGTCCGAGAACCGGGGGCAGTCCGAGGAGATGGAAGTAGCTCGCCGTCACCTGCTCGCCGAACATCAGCTCGGTCCGTTTGCCGGTGTCCCAGGTGGCGACCGTGACGTTGAACGCCGCGAGATCCGTCACCACGTCGTTCCACGCCCGCAGGTCCGCATAGTCGAGATACGACGAGGTGGCGTAGCGGAACTCCCCCGTCTGGCCGACGTAGACGTCCACCAGCTCCGCCGGCCGCACCGCCGGCAAGCTGCGCAGCAGAACGGCGTTCACCAGACTGAAGATGGAGCTGTTGACGCCGATGCCCAACGCCAGGGACAAAACCGCAAACGCGGTGATCCCCGGCTTCCGGGCCATCTGTCGTGCGGCGAAGCGGATGTCCTGCACCAGGTCGCTCATCGGGCTCAGATCCTCCGCCCCTAAGACGCGGGAGGGACGGAGGATGTTTCACCGGGCTTGGCAGCCACATGCGGTTGCGCCCTCACCTCTGCTTCTTCAAAAACGAAGCCATGCCCGCTATAGTCACTGCATGGCCCCACCCCCGCAGCCGACCGCCCCTGGTTCGTCGCCGGACGAGATTCTGCCGGATGAATCGCCCGACGGAGTCGACCTCGGCCTGATCCGCTGGACCCTCAGCTTGTCTCCGCTCGAACGGCTCGAGCTTCTCCAGGATTGGGTGGACGGGCTCACCGAGCTTCGGAATGGCCGAGTCACCGAGCGTTAAATTCCTTGGGCTCCTCCGGGTGCTACTCCGCCACAGTGTCGACTTCTTGGTGGTCGGTGGAGTCGCCGCCCAACTCGAAGGTGCGCCCATCCTGACGCTGGATCTGGACATCCTGTTCGATAAGTCCCCGGAAAACTTCAGCCGCCTTCTGGGCGCGCTCGGCGAGCTCAAAGCGCGCTACCGCGATCCCGCCGGACGCCACATCGAGCCGGACTTGGGCAAGCTCGAGACACATCGGATGCACCTCCTGCTCACTGATCTCGGAGCCCTGGACCTTCTTGGCTCCATTGGCAACGGCCTCACCTACCAAGATCTGGCGGGCCGAACCGTCACCTACGAGCTTGGCCAGGACCGCGTGCGCGTCCTCGAGCTGGCCGCGGTGATCGAGATGAAAAAGTACGCCAACCGCGAGAAGGATCGTGCAGTGCTCCCCGTGCTGCAGCGGACGCTGGAGATGAAGGACAGGCTGAGCTGATTTGTCATCTGACGCCGCTTGGCGTTCCTGGGGAAACGGCCACCGATCAATTTCTCAGGCAACGGAGGGAGCGGGATTCGAACCCACGCAGCGGCACACGTCCGCTGGCCGCCGGATAGCAACCGGGCACCTTTCCAAACTCGGTCATCCCCCTCAAAAACGTGGTGGGAACGGAGGGAATCGAACCCTCTTGGCACGTAAGTACGATGGGTTTACAGCCCAGCCCGTCTCCATAGCGGTCTACGTTCCCAGAAATGCGAAAAGCCCCCGCGGCGTTGACGCCGGGGGGGCTCGCTGGTGCTACGCGGCTTCAAGTCGATCGTCTACACGATCACTCCCCCGACGAATGTCGGCGAGGAATAGCGACTTGAATACGAGCGCCAGAAGAACATGATGGAGGCAAGATAAACAATGCGAGAGGTCTTGTCAACCCAGTCTCCCCCGCTCGGCCCCGCTCCCCCACTTCGACCGCAAGATCCGGATATCCCCCACCTCCCCTTGGGCGTTAGCCTCCGGTTGTGGCATTCTTGAAAGGAGCGACAGCATGGATGCTTTGAGGATGACGGAACAGACGACCAGCACAGCACGTGACACCCGGTGGGCGGCGGTCCTGGAGCGCGACTCGCGGCAGGATGGACGATTCGTCTATGCGGTGTCGTCCACCGGTGTCTATTGCCGCCCATCGTGCCCGTCGCGGCGGCCGCGGCGGGAGAACGTGGAGTTCTTCTCGGCGCCGGAGGAGGCGGAACGCGCAGGGTTCCGGGCGTGCCGGCGGTGCGCTCCGAAGAGCTCGATGGCTCCGGCTGCCCGGACGGTGCAGCGGGCGTGCGCGTATCTGGACTCCCATCTCGACGAGCCGGTGACGCTGGCGGCGCTCGGGGACGCGCTCGGAGTGAGTCCCTACCATCTCCAGCGGATGTTCAAGCGCGTCACCGGGGTGAGCCCGAAGGAGTACGTGAGCGCCCGACGGGTCGAGCGGCTCAAGGGGCGTCTCCAGCAGGGGGACGGCGTGGCGGATGCGACCTATGAGGCCGGCTACGGCTCCGGCAGCCGGGTGTACGAGCAGGCGGACGCAACGCTCGGCATGACCCCGGCGACCTACAAGCGCGGCGGGACGGGCGTGACGATCCGCTACGGCACAGCGGCGTCGCCGCTCGGCCGGCTGCTCGTGGCGGTTTCGGAGCGCGGGGTGTGCGCGGTCACGCTCGGCGATTCGGACGCGGCGCTCGAAGAGGCGCTCCGGCGAGAGTATCCGCGGGCGCGGATCGAGCGCGGTGCGGATCGGACAGAGACCGGCGGGCAGTTGGAGGATTGGCTCGGCGCCGTCGTCCGCCATCTGGAAGGTGCGCAACCGAGCCTGGCGCTCCCGATCGACGTGCAGGCGACCGCGTTCCAGCGGCGGGTGTGGCAGGCGCTCCAGGAGATCCCCTACGGCGCGACCCGCTCCTATGGGGAGATCGCGGCGGCGATCGGGCAGCCCGAGGCGGCGCGGGCGGTGGCCCGGGCCTGCGCCTCGAACCGGGTGGCGCTGGTGGTCCCCTGCCATCGCGTGGTGCCCGGCGACTTCGCCAGCCGCGGCGAGGCGGGCGGATACCGCTGGGGCGCCGAGCGCAAACGGCGGATCCTGGAGCAGGAACGAGAGGCGACACCCGCTTGAAGATCACCCTTCCGCAGCACTTCGATCTGGGCTGGGCGCTCGGCTTTCTCGCCGAGCGGACGGTCTCGGCCCTGGAGTCCCTGGAGGACAGGACCTACCGGCGCAGCGTGCGCGTGGACGGCGAGCCCGTCGTGCTCTCGCTGCGGCCGGTGCAGGGGCGGGGTGGCGGGGTGGCGGGGGCGCTGGAGGTCCGCACGGCGCCTGTGCTCTCCGCCGGGGAGATGCGCCGCATCGTCACCCGCATGTTCGATCTCGACGCCGACCTCCCGGCCTTCCACGCCCTGGCGGAGGAAGACCCGGTCCTGCGCGACCTCGTGCCGCGCCGGCCGGGCATCCGCCTGCCGCAGCTCATCGATCCATTCGAGGGGATCTGCCGCGCCATCCTCGGCCAGCAGGTGAGCGTCACCGCGGCGAGCACGATGATGGACCGCCTCACCCGCCTCCTCGGCAAGCCCGCGCCATCCCTCGACGGCGACCGCTTTCTCGTCTTTCCCCTGCCCGCCGCGGTCGCCGCGGCCGGTCCGGTGACGCTCGCCACCATTGGGCTGACCCGTGCCAAGGCCGCCACCCTGCACGCCGTCGCTCTCGCCGCCACCGACGGCCGTCTCGATTTCGAGCGCCTGCGCCACGGCACCGCGGAAGCGAGCCACGCGACCCTCGTCGCCCTCCCCGGCATCGGACCGTGGACCGCCTCCTACGTCCGCATGCGCACGCTGGGCGACCGCGACGCCTTCCCGGCCAGCGACCTCGGCGTGGTGAAAGCCCTCCGCGCCCTTCTCCCCCAGGGAGACCGCCTGTCGATCGCCGAAATCGTCACCCTCGGCGAGTCCTGGCGCCCGTGGAGAGGCTACGCGACTCTCCATCTCTGGAATTCGCTCGCGTCGTAAGGGGCGCGACGCCCCCCAGAAGCAAGGGAACGAGGCGTTCCCTTCTTCACTCGGCTCTCACCAACCAGGGAACATGACGTTCCCTCCTTCACGCGGCTTTCAACAAACAGGGAACGAGGCGTTCCCTCTTTCATGCGGCTCCCGGAGATCAGGGAACGTAGCGTTCCCTCTTTCCTGAGACTTCCAGCAACGAGGGAATGGGCCGTTCCCTCTTTCGCGCGGCTCTCGGGAAGCGGGGAACATGACGTTCCCTCTTTCCCGCGCTCGCAGTGACCAGGGAACGAGGCGTTCCCTCTTTCCTCGGGCTCTCAGCAACCGGGGAACGCGGCGTTCCCTCTTGTCTGTACTGGAAAGGAAACAGGGAACGCGGCGTTCCCTCCTCGTTACTTAGCCGGTTCGGCTTTCGGCGAGGAAGAGCGGCGGCGACGGGGGCGGCGCGGGCGGATGTGGAACTCGACGAGCTTTTCGCTGTCGTTCCCGTAGTTCTGCCGCATGGCGGCACGCAGGAAGTTGGCGACCTTGCGTCCTTCTTCCAGAAGCTCGCGGAGCTCGCGCGTGGTCTGCCGCTTCTCCGCGTCGAGAGCGTTCCGCCTCACCAACAGAGCTGTGACCCTCGTCGCCATCCCCGCGAGCTTCAAGCGGTGCCCTTCGAGCTCGGGGTAATCCGCCGCGTTCACCTCCAGCCCATCTCCAAGCTTCTCCCAACCAACGACCGTGACACTGAACGTCTGCCGGGGCATCGTTTTCCTCCGTGTGGCAACGATCCACAGATCTTAGCTCACGCCGCCGCTTCCGCGATGCTCGCGCTCCCCGTGTACCGCGCCGCAGCCAGGAACTCACGCGGCGAGAAGCCGCTCAGCTCGCGGAACTCGGCGTTCATGTGCGGCTGATCGTAGTAGCCGGCCGAGAGGGCGATCTCCGCGAGCGGCTCGGTGCCCTGGTTGAGCAGGGTGACGACGCGACGGAAGCGGTGGAGGCGCGCGTAGAGCTTCGGGGTGACGCCGATCTGCTCGCGGAAGGTGTTGACCAGCCACGTCTTCGACTGCCCCACCCGCTCGCGGAGCGCGGCGATCGACACGGCGCCCGACCGCCGCTCGATCTGGCCGGCGATCCAGGCGACGGACGGATCGACTCCCGGAGACCGCGCGGCACGCTCCTCCACCCAGGCTGCCGCGCTCCGCAGGGCCCCTTCCGCGGACGCCGCGGCCTGACAGCGCTCCGCCAGCTCCTGTGCGGCATCCCCGGCGATGTCCTGGAGATCGACCGAGAGCCCGCTCACTTCCGACAGAGGACAGCCCAGAAGCATGTAGGCGCCGACCGGCGTCAGCCGGACGCCGAGCACAGCGCACGGCCGCGGCGGGGCTTCGACGACGATCGGGGCCGTCTGCAAGCCGGTCAGACAGGTCACCGGACAGACCTCCCCTCCCCTCTCATCGACCAGCCGATATCGGTCACCGAGATGGACGATCACCTCGAGCTGTCCGTTCGGGAAGACCCGCTCGCGCAGATGGGTCATCTCTCCTTCGAAGTGCCAGAGGAAGTCCACCAGGCCCGCGAGATGAGCGGGCCGCCACTCGGTGACCGTCCAACGGCCGAGAGGGGAGATGACCTGTTGGCTGATGAGAGTCATGGACGACCGTTCTTGACCTCCAGCGTGCCGTTCTTCCCCATCTCCTCCCGGAATTCGCCTTTCGCCAGCCAGCTCTTCGCCGCGGCGTCGTTCTTCAGGTAGGCGTCCCAGAAGGCGGTGGTGCTCTGGAGGATGAGGTCGTGGAAGAGCGGGTCCTTGTCGGAGGGGGCGCCGCGCAGGCGCTGGCCGGCGAAGACCATGTGGTCTCCCCCCGCGAAGATGACCTGGTACTGGTCGGCGCCGTGGATGTGGTCGAAGGGGATGCGGCGCTCCGCGGCTTTGGTCTCGCCGATCGGGCTGTCGTCGAGCGTTCCGGTCATGTGCAGGAGGGGGATGCGGATGGAGCCGTAGGTCTTGCCCGGATCGCGGCGTTGCTCGACCGCGGCGCTCATCGCGACGCCCGCCTTGAAGCGCGGATCGGCGAGGCTCCCGGTGGGAAAGACCTGGCCGGCGACGGCGAGGGTGGTCCAGCCGCCGAAGGAGTGGCCGGCGATGCCGGCCGCGTTCAGGTCGAGCCGGTTCTGAAACGGCCCCGGCTGATGATTGAGCGCGGTGAGCTGGTCCAGTGCAAACTTGACGTCCAGCGGCCGGGCGACGGCGGTCCGCACGTCCCGCGCCGCCTCCGCGAGTGCGACGCCGGGGTGCTCCTTCCCTTTCCAGACCTGATCGTCGCTCCCCTCGTGCTGGACGTGGGCGACCACATAGCCGTGGCTCGCCCAGTGCCGGCCCAGGTATTCGTAGGCCTCGCGCGAGCCGCCGAGGCCGTGCGAGAAGACGATGACCGGAAACGGACCGGCGCCCTTCTCCGGCGCATAGATCTTCACCGGCACCGGCCGGTTGTTCCGCGCCGCGTCGACCCAGTCGTAGCGCGTGACGGCCACGGCGAAGGGGCCGGCGTCTTGTTTATAGGGATGGGGTGCGACGGCGAGAGAGGAAGCGGCCAGGGCGACGAACGCGAGAGCTGCCGTGCGGATCATGCCGCAACGTTATCAGACGTCACGAGGAGAACGGCGGACCGAGAATAGAAGGCGGGACGGAACGTGTTGAAACCCGCATGCGGTCGTATTGGCGTATCCTCGCTTTCTTCTCCCTCTGGACGGCGGCCTGCTGGTCGGTGATCGGTGGGCTGCTTCGTCCCGTGCTTCCGGGCGGCTGGCTCACGGTCGTGGCCGCCGCCTTCCTCTGTCTGTCCCCGAGCTTCTGGATGCTCAGGAGCCTCGGGCGCTCGACCTATCCGTCGGCGTTCACGCGCCTCTGGCTGGCCCGTCCGTTCTGGTATGCCCAGCTCTTCCTGCCGTTTCTCGCGGTCGCCGGCCTGCTCGGCATCCTCGGTGGCCTCCCCTTTGCCGCGAGCGGCATGGCGGGCCGCTGGGCGCTGGGCGGAGCGGCCTTGCTCCTCGGCGGTCTCGGCGTCGCGGGCTACGCCGGCGCGCGCCGGTTGGTGGTGCGCCGCCTGGACGTCGGCGTCGAAGATCTTCCCCCCGGCCTCGAAGGGATGCGGATCGTTCAGGTCTCCGATCTCCACGTCGGACCGCACACCTCGCGGCGCCATCTGGCGCGGGTGGCCGATGCGGTCCGCGACGCCCGGCCCGATCTGATCGCCATCACCGGCGATCAGGTGGACGACTACGCGCGCGACGTCGAGCCGTTCGCCGCGGCCTTCCGCGGGCTCTCCGCGCCGCTCGGCGTCTTCGCCATCCCCGGCAACCACGACGTCTACGCCGGCTGGCCGGCGGTCCATCAGGGGCTGGAGGCGATGGGGATCACGGTACTGGTCAACCGCGCGGTTCCGGTGGAACGCAACGGCGCGTGCTTCTGGGTGGCGGGCACGGGCGATCCAGCGGGCCGGCGCGGCACTCCGGTCGCTCCGGACATCGGGAAGACCCTCGCGAGCATTCCCTCCGGAGCCTTCACGCTCGCCCTGGCGCACAATCCCGCGCTCTGGCCGGCCTTGGCGGAGCGCGGCGTGGAGCTGACGCTGAGCGGTCACACGCACTATGGCCAGATCGCGATTCCGCGCCTGGGCTGGAGTCTCGCCTCGCCGTTCCTGGAGCACGCGATGGGGAGCCACCAGCGCGACGGCTCGCAGCTCTACATCAACCCGGGGACCAACTACTGGGGCATCCCGATGCGCATCGGCACGCCGCCGGAGGTGACCGTGCTGACCCTGCGGCGCGGGAAGACGGCTTCGATGCGGCCGGCGTCAGGGCGCCGGAGGCCTCAGGAAGCGACGCGGGCGATGGCGTCCTTGAGCTGATCGAGCCCGACCGGCTTGACCAGATGCTCGCTGAAGCCGGCCTCCCGGCTGCGCTTCAGATCCTCATCCATGCCGTAGCCGCTCACCGCGATCCCCGCCAGGCCGTAGCGGTCGCGCAGCTCCAGCATCAGATCGAGGCCGCTGCCGTCGGGCAGGCCGATGTCGCTCACCACGAGATCGAAGACGTGCGTCTCGGCAAGCCGCCGGGCGCCGGCGAGATCCGAAGCGGTCTTCACCTGGTGGCGGATCGATTGGAGGAGGCTCGTCATCACCTGCAACGTGGGCTGGTGATCCTCCACCACGAGCAGGCGGAGCGGCCGGGCGGCGGGCTCGACGTGGGTCGGCCGCGCGAGCTGCAAGCGGACCTCGACCGGCACGGTGCTCAAGGAGACGGTGAACGTCGAGCCCTTGCCGACGCCTGAGCTCACCACGCTCAAGGAGCCGCCGTGGAGATCGACCAGCCCCTTGGCGATCGCGAGCCCGAGACCGAGCCCGCCGCCGAACGAGCGCGAGCGGTGGTGGTCGCCCTGCTCGAAGGCCCGGAACAGGCGGGTCAGGACCTCCGGAGCGATCCCCACGCCCTCGTCGCGGACGTCGACCTGGAGGCGTCCGGCCGTGCTCGCCGTGCGCACCTCGATCCGCGCGCCCTGCGGGCTGAACTTGACCGCGTTCTGCAAGATGTTCCAGAAGATCTGCTGCAGGCGCGCGGCGTCTCCCCAGACGTGGTGCTCCTTCGCGCCGGTGACGATTTCGAGCTGGATCTCCTTCTCCCGGATCGGCTCGCGGCAGAGGCCGGCGACGTCCTTGAGCAGGCGGTGGACGTCGCGCACCTCGAAATGCGCCTTGACCTGGCCGCGGGCGATGCGGGTCAGGTCCAGCAGATCGTCGATCAGCTTCGCCTCCAGCTCGACGTTGCGCTCGATCAGCTCCACCTCGTCGCGCAGGCTGTCGTGCAGCTTCGGCGATTGGAGGAGGGAGGTCGCGGTGAGCAGGACCGGCGTCAGCGGCGTGCGCAGCTCGTGGCTGATGGTGGCCAGGAAGTCGTCCTTGGCGCGGCTGGCGTCCTGCGCCTGCCGGTAGAGGCGGGCGTTGTCGATGGCGAGGCCGGCGCGGAAGGCGATCTCCTCGCCGAGCGTCAGATCCTCGGGACCGAAAATCCGTCCGGATTCAGCGGTCGCGAGCAGCATCACGCCGAGCGTCTGACCGCGCGCCGCGAGCGGCAGGACCATGAACGAGCCCGCTTCGAGGCGCCGGTAGATGGTGACGATCTCGGGATCCAGCGCCACCGCCTGCGCCATCTCCAGCGTCGAATGAGGCACCAGCTCGCTCTTGCCGCTCCGCGCCACCCGCCACAGCGACAGGCGCGGATTTTCCGGAAAGACCCCATACAGCTCGCCGAGCCGCTTCGGCAGGTGCTCCTTGCGCGGATCGACATGGCTCGACGCCACCTGGCGCATCGCGGGAGGATCGAGCAACTCGAAGATCAGGCAGTAATCCGCGAAACGATGAAGCACGAGCTGCGCCAGATTCTGCAGCGTCTGCTGATATTCGAGCGACGCCGAAAGCACCCGCCCGGCCTCCACCAGGAGGGCCACGCGATCCTCCGGCCGCGTCGCCGCCGGAGGAGGTTGCGCCGGCTCCGAAGGCGCCACGTTGGACGGACGCCGCTTCAGCGCGGACGAGAGGGTGTTTGTGAGCTTACGGAGCATTCGGAGCCTTGGCTTCTCAGGCACTTCTCTATCAAGTGCAGGGCGGGGCGTCAATGAGGACGCCCCGCCGCGAAGTCGTGCTCACGGCACGTCGTAGGTGTCGATCTTCTGCCCTTGCAGATACTTGTCGAACCAGGCGACGATGTGTTGCAGGCGCTCGATGCGGTGCCAGGGCTTGCCGGAGCGGGAGAGCTCGTGGCTCTCTCCCGGGAAGCGGATCATGACCGTCGGCACCTTGAGGTATTTGAGGGCGCGGAACATCTGCTCGCCACCGGAGGTGGACGGCGTGCGGTAGTCGGCCTCGCCTTCGATGAGCATCAGCGGGGTCTTCACCTTGTTGATCAACGTGATCGGTGAGCGGGCGGCGAAGTCCTGCGGATCTTCCCACGGGGCGCCGCGGAACCAGGTGGCCTGGAATTGGGCAAAGTCCGCGGTGTACCAGAAGGCTGACCAATCGGCGATCGAGCGCTGCGCGGCCGCCGCGGCGAAGCGATCGGTCTGGGTGACGATCCAGTTGGTGAGGATGCCACCGCCGCTGCCGCCGGTGACTCCCTGCTTCTTGGGATCGATATAACCGCGCCGGATCAGCTCGTCGACGCCGGCCATCAGGTCTTTATAATCGTCGCCCGGATAGTGGTATTGGATGACGTTGCCGAACTCCTGGCCATACGCCGAGCTGCCGCGCGGATTGGGATAGAGCACGACGTAGCCCTTGGCCGCCATCCACTGGAATTCGTGATCGAAGGTGTAGCCGTAGGCCGAGTGCGGCCCGCCGTGGATGTTGAGGATCACCGGATACTTCTTCGCCGGATCGAAGCCCGGCGGCTTCTGCACCCAGGCCTGGATCTTCCGGCCGTCGAAGCTCGCGTATTCGATCTCCTCGGGCGCTGTCAGATTGAGACCGGAGAACAGCTCGTCGTTGAAACCGGTCAACCGGCGCGGTTTGCCCGCTTTCGCCGGCGATCCGGTCACGTCCAGGGCGTAGAGGTCGCCGATCACCGTGGGCGTTGAAATGACCAGCGCCAGGCGCGAGGTGTCGGGCGTCGCGGAGTAGGAGACGACTTCCTGATCGCCCGTGGTCAGCAGCTCTGAGGCGCCGGTCGCCGCGTCGAAACGCCGGAGGTTGCCGCGGCCACGCTCCTGGGTCGAAGTGATCACATATTTGCCGTCGCCGCTCCACACCACCGGCGTCGGCGAGCCGCCACGCGGCGGATGCTGGTCACCGGAGACGCCGCCTTCGACGTCGAAATCGAAGCTCGCCGCCAGGTTGCGGGCACTGCCGCCGCTCCCGCCAAGCGGAGCCACGAAGAGGTCCGGCTGGTTGTAGGAGCGCGGCTTCTCGGCATTCAGATAGCCGGTGAAGGCGACGCTCTTGCCGTCGCTGGAGAGGGCGAAATCGTTGATCGGACCGGCGATGTCGATGACCTTCTGCGGCTCGCCGCCGGCCGCCGGCACGGACCACAGATCGCTGTCCGGGCTCTGGTAGTACTCCTCCTTGACGTGCGACGAGTTGAAGACCAGGAGCGAGCCGTCGTGCGACCACTCAGGCTCTCTCTCACTGAAAGTGCCATGGGTGATCTGGCGCGGCTTCGGCAGCGGCGCGCCCGCGGCGGCCGGTACGGCGACGGTCCACAGATGACTCGGACGGTTCGGATCGAGATAGCCCGAGCCGTTGTTGCGGTAGACGGCGCGCGAGATCACCCGCACGTCGCTCTCGTGCTCCTCGTCCGCCTTCTCCCCCTTCTTCTGCTTCTCCTGCTTCGCCAGGTCCTTGTCGTTCGCCCGGGCGGTGAAGGCGATCGTCCTGCCGTCCGGCGACCAGACCGGCGAGCCGGCTCCCCTGATCAGATCGGTGAGCTGGACCGCCTCGCCGCCGGCCGCCGCGATCAACCAGATCTGGCCTCCTTCCGTGGATGGCGTGCCCGCCTCGGGGGACTTCGGCTCGGCGGAGCGCTCGAAGGCGATCCACCGGCCGTCCGGCGACCACCGGGGCGACGAGTCGCGCGGGCCCGCGGAGAACGGCCGAGCCGGCTGGCTCGCGTCGGTGGGGACGATCCACAGGGCCATTTCGTAGCCCTCTTTCTTCTTGTTGACGGTCACCCGCACGAAGACGACCTGCTTGCCATCCGGCGAGATGCGCGGATCGGCGACCCAGACGAACTGGAACAGGTCGGTTTCGGTGATCAGGCGCTTCTCCGCCGCCGGCAGAAGCCGGGGCGCCAGCAGGAGTGCGCCGAGAGTCAATCCGAAGAGCGCTGCCACGACGGCAGCTCGGGAGCGATGGTAAATCAGGGGCATTCGGGGTCCTCCATCAGAAGATCCAAGGCGCCCAACTCTATACCGGTCCACGTCCTCTACGGATAGACCTCCAGCTCCGCCGCCTCGCGGGTCACCAGCGTGCCCGCCTCGCCGCGGGCGATGCGCTCGACGTCGGCGAGAGCGCCGATCGCCGCCGTCTTGCCGGTCCGCTCGGCGAACTCGACGGCGGCCTCGACCTTGGGCCCCATGGAGCCGGCGGCGAACAGCGCCGGATCGAGGAGATGCGGTGGCACGCGCCGGATCGCCCGCTGCGTGGGCTTGCCCCAATCGAGATAGACGGCGCCGGCGTCGGTCGCCATGATGAACAGGTCGGCCTCGAGCTCGCGGGCAAGGAGCGCGCTCGCGCGGTCCTTGTCCACCACGGCCTCGATGCCATGCAGCTTGCCGTCGGAGCCATACATCGTGGGGATGCCGCCGCCGCCGGCGCAGATGACGATGCAGCCGTGCTCCAGCAGCCATTTGACCGGCCGGATCTGAAAGATCCGCTTGGGCAGGGGCGACGCCACCACGCGGCGCATCTTGTCGCCGTCCGGCGCCATCGTCCACCCCTTCTCCGCCGCGAGCCGGCGCGCCTCCTCCTCCGCATAGAGCGGACCGATCGGCTTCGAAGGATTCTGGAACGCCGGATCGTCCGGATCGACCTCGACCATCGAGAGGATGGTGGCGAACGGTTGCTCGAAAGGCAGGATGTTGCCGAGCTCCTGCTCGATCATGTAGCCGATCATCCCCTCCGTCTGAGCCCCCAGAACGTCGAGAGGATACGCGGCGACCTTCGTATAAGCCTCTCCCTGGAGAGCCAGCAGGCCGACCTGCGGGCCGTTGCCATGAGAGATGATGAGCTCATGCTCGCGGCCGAGAGGAGCCAGAGCCTCCGCCGCGATGCGCACGTTCGCGCGTTGATTCCCCGCGGTCATCGCCTCCCCGCGGCGCAACAGGGCGTTGCCGCCCAGGGCTACCAGAATTCGCCTTCGCATGGCTGAAACCACCTCGCGCACGGCCCGGACCGGAGGTCCGGAGCCTTGAAATGAAGGCGGAAGTGTACTCCAGGGCGGGGGATCAGGCGTTGCGGACGGTTGGGGGTGAAGTCGGCTCATGAGCCTCAGAGATCGCTTCTTCGAGTGGCTCGAGGTCGTCGATGTCAGGGAACTCTTCGTCGAGAGGCTCCCATGTCGAGAGCAGCTCAAGGAGAGACTTTCGGGGCATTGGCTCGACGATCAGCGGAGGTTTTCTCTTCACGATCTACGGATCCCCACCTGACGCCAGCAGACTCTGCAGCACAGCCGGATCGACCGGTTTGACCAGGTGATGGTCGAAGCCCGCTTCGCTCGACATGCGGCGGTCGCGCTCCTGGCCGTAGCCGGTCATGGCGACCAGCAGGGCGCCCGCCATCGCCGGCTCCTGTCGCAGGCGGCGGGCGACTTCGTAGCCGTCGATTCCGGGGAGACCGATATCGAGCAGGACCACTTGCGGTTGCCAGGCTGGAGCTTCGGCGAGGGCGGCCGGGCCGTTGTGGACGATGCGGGCCTGATGCCCCCAGAGCTCGACCAGCATGGCGATCGTCTCGGCCGAATCCTGGTTGTCGTCGACGACGAGAACCCGGCGTGAAATGCTCCCCGCATCGCTCATGATCAGGCCTTGACCCCGATCTCCCGCAAGCGCTGGTCGAGAAACGCGCCGGCGGTGATCGGCGGGAAGCGCGGCGGATTCTCCGGCGACACGAAACGGTCGAGCACCGTCAGGTCGCAGGACGGATAGGGGTGGACGAAGAACGGCATCGAGTAGCGTTCGCGGTTGCCCGCCGACGGCGGATTGACTACGCGGTGGGTGGTCGCGGGGACGACCCCGTTGGTGACCCGCGAGAGCATGTCGCCGGCATCGACCACGATCTGCCCGGGGCCGGTCTCGACCGGCAGCCAGGAGCCGTCGCGGGTGAGGATCTCGAGCCCGGATTCGGTCGCTTCACAGAGCAGGGTGATGAGATTGATGTCCTCATGGGCGGCGGCGCGGACGGCGGGATCGAGCTCCGGCGCCACCGGCGGATAGTGGATTACCCGCAGCACGCTGTTGCCCGCCTGCATCATGGACGCGAACGTCTCGCGCAGCAGCTCGAAATGCTCGGCGAGGGCGCGCAGCAGGTTCGCTGCGACGCGCTCAAGGCTTCTGTACAAACGGAGCGTGGGCTCCCGCAGCTCGGGGATCTCCGCCGGCCAGACGTTGCCCGGATAGACGCTCGCGAGTGGATGCTCCGGCGGCGTCTCCTGCCCCACGTGCCAGAACTCCTTGAGATCGGGCTCCGGGCTGTCCTTGGCGTGCTCGACGCGGAACGGCGTGTAGGCGACCGATCCGCCGGCGACCCCGGCGTACTTCCGCTTCACGTCCTCCGGCAGCGCGAAGAAACTCCGCCAGAGCTCATAGGTGGAGCGCACGAGGCCGGCGTCCACGCCGTGCCCCTCGACGTTGAGGAAGCCGAACTCCGCCAGCCCCTCACCCAAAGTCTTCACAAGACGGGAGCGCGACGGCGAGCCTCCGTCGGTAAAATCGGTCAGATCGATCGTCGGAATGGTTTGCGTCTGGCTCATGGCCGGGGATGGTATCCGCTGGCCGGTGTGGAGCGCAAAGGCTCGGCTCTCTGTACTCTCTATAGGGCCTCCACCCGCCCGCGCAGCCGGACGAGGGCCTCGTCGACGGCTTTCAGCTCGCCGTGGACCTCGGTGAGGCGGTCGCGCTCGGCGCGGACGAAGCGGGTGTAGGGGCCGATGGCTTCGTCGATCCGGCGGAGGCTGGCTTCGATCTCACGATCGAACTGGCCGGTCAGGGAGGTCATGAGGTGGGTGCGCAGGGCTTCGATCTTCTCCCGCAGCTCTTTCTTCGCGTCGTGACGGCGGTTGGGGATGATGAAGAAGCCGAGAACGGCGATGGTACCGGCCGCCAGGATGCCGGTGAAGTCGGCGGCGGCGGTCACCGCGATGTGGGTGAGGACGGCGCCCAGGCCGATCGCGCCGATTTCGACGAGGGCGGTGCCGGCCACCGCCACCTGGACGGACTCCGCCATCCGGCTCGCCTCCGCCTCCTTGTCATAGGTCTCGACCGAGCGCTGCGCCGCCCGCCCGACGCTGTCGAGGAGCCGGCCGCGGTTGAAGTCGAAGCTGCCTCCCACCCGGCCGACGATGCGGTCCGCGTGCTCGGTCTTCCGCTTCTGGAGGTGATCCATCACCGCCTGCCACTGTCGCAGGTCGGTGCCCACCAGCCAGTCGATCACCTCGGTGACGCGGCGCTCGATGAGCTGCGGTGTGTCCGCCACCACCTGGCGCGCGAAGTCCGCCTTCATCTTCGTCTTGTTCACCAGGTCGAGGAAACGGGCGAGCCGCATCGTCTCGTCGAAGAAGGCCATGCCGCGCTTCTCGAACTCCTGGAGGACGTTGTCCACATCCGAAAGGCGGAAGCGGAACTCGCGCTGCATGTCCTCTTTATAGAGGGCGAGCTGGCGCTCGATGTCCTCCATCGTGGTGAAGTCTTCCTTGAGCAGCTCGAGCCGCTTCTCGGTCACCGCCAGGTATTGATCCGCCAGATGCTCCGCGACGCCGAGCGGATTGAGCAGCTTGAGGCGCACCCGCTCGCGGGCGTCGAGCGTCGAGACGATGTAGCGCTCCAGCGCCTCGAAGCGGCTCTTCGCGAGCAGCTCGGGATCGTTTCCGGTCTTGCCGCGCAGGGCGAGGCGGGCCGCCACCGGAAAGATGTCGGGCGTCTCGCCGAGGAGCGTCCGGGCGTTCTCGGAGACGAACGACAGAACGCGATCCAGGTCCTCCGGCGTCTCCAGGATGTCGATCTTGTTGAGGACGATGACGATCTTCTTCCCCCAGTCGCGGATGCCCTGGAGGAAGGCGCGCTCGCTCTCGGTGAACGGGCGGTCGGCCGAGGTGACGAAGAGCACCATGTCCGACCGCGGCACGAACTCGCGGGTGATCGCCTCGTGCTCGCGGTGGATGGCGTTGGTGCCCGGCGTGTCGACGATGTTGATGTCCTGGAGGATCTCCGCCGGCACACTGATGCGGTCGAGCGCCGCCTCCAGCGTCTCGCGCTGCAGCTCGTCGCCGTGGCGGATGAGATGGATGCGCGTGGTGGTGGGAGTGACCCCCTCCTCCAGGAACTTGCCGCCGAGGAGGGCATTGATGAACGCGCTCTTGCCGGCGTTGAACTCGCCGGCGATGACGAGCAGGAACAGCTCGTCGAGCTGCCGCGCCGACCGCTCCAGCGTCGCCTGATCCTCCGCCGACGCGTCGAAGCGAGCGAGCGCGGCGCGGAGCTCCCCCAACAGCCGGCGGTTCTCCGCCAGCATCTCCTCCTGCCGTTTGTCGAGAATGCGCCGCAGCATTCGTTGCACCCCTCCCCCCGCGGGACGATAGCACGGGGTTTGCGCTAAGCTCTTTCACATCCTGAGCCATCCGGCGACATGCCCACGGGAGATTTCGTTGAGTCAAGAAGCAACCGACACGATTGCGAAGGATGCCGCCGCCGCGACACCACCGCGCAAGCCCGGCATGGGCGACGTCCTCCGTTCCTTCCGGAATCCCAAGGTCGCGGTCATGCTGGCGCTCGGCTTCTCGTCCGGCCTGCCGTTCCTGCTCACCGCGGGCACCCTGGGCTACTGGCTGCGCGACGAAGGGGTCGACCTCAAGACGATCGGCTTCCTGTCGTGGGTCGGCCTCGCCTACTCGCTCAAGTTCCTGTGGTCTCCCCTGATCGACCGGACGGACGTACCGGTGGCCGGCCGGAAGCTCGGGCGGCGGCGCGGCTGGATGCTGGCGGCGCAGCTCGTCGTCGCCGCGGGCCTGCTGACCATGGCCTCGACCAGCCCGAAGAGCGGCCTGATGGTGCTCGGCGTGGCGGCGCTCGTCGTGGCCTTCGCGTCGTCGACCCAGGACATCGTGGTCGACGCCTGGCGGATCGAAGCCGCGGCGACGAACGAAGAGCTCGGCCTGCTCACCAGCGCCTATCAGCTCGGCTACCGCGCCGCCGTGATCACCAGCGACGCCCTGATCCTCTTCGCCGCCAACCATCTGGGCTGGCAGATCTCCTACGGCTTGATGGCGGCGCTGATGGCGGTCGGCCTGACCGCGACCTTGAAGGCGAAGGAGCCGGAACGCGCGGAAGCGATCCTGCACGAGAAGTCTGCCGAGGCGCCTCTGTGGACACCCAAGGGATTCCTCGACGCGGTGGCCGGTCCGTTCCTGGCCTTCTTCAAGACCTGGGGCTGGGTCGGGCTGCTGATGCTGGTGTTCATCAGCCTCTACCGGATCCCGGAGTTCATCATGGGACCGATGGCCACGCCCTTCTACCACGATCTCGCGATCTCGAAAGACACGGTGGGCGCCGTGCGCGGCACGGTGGGCCTGGCGGCCTCTTTCCTCGGCATCGCGGCCGGCGGCTTGCTGGTCGCCCGGCTCGGGCACATGAAGGGGCTCATCCTCGGCGGCATTCTGCAGGGCGCCGGCATCGCGAGCTTCGCGCTGCTCGCCGTCTACGGGGGAGATCCGCGGCTGTTCGGTGTCGTGATGTTCTGTGACAATTTCGGTGTCAGCATCGCCGGCGTGGCGCTGGTGACCTACCTGTCGAGCCTGACCAGCCTGGGCTATACGGCGGCGCAGTACGCCCTGCTCAGCTCCACCTACGCGCTGGTCGGCAAGTTCCTGAAGGGCTATTCCGGCCTGGTCGTCGACAGCCTGCACGGCCACGGATACACCCTGATGGAGTCCTACGGCCTCTTCTTCGCCGGTGCGGGCGCCGCCGGTCTGCCGGCCATCCTCCTCTGCCTGTGGCTCGCGGCCGCATTGCGATCCCGCACCGCGAAGCAGAGCCAGACTGCGACATAATTGAGTCTATGCAGAGACTGAAAAGCCTCCTCGCCGCCGCCCGGGGTGACAGCCCGGCTGATCTGAACCTGCGCAACGCGCGGCTGGTCAACGTCATGTCCGGCGAGATCCTTGCCGCGGACATTGTGATTGCGGATGGGGTCATCGCCGGTTGGGATGAGCCGGGCGGGTCCGGACGTCCGGCGCACCGGACGCTCGACCTCGACGGCCGCTTCGTCGCTCCCGGTTTCATCGACGCCCACGTCCACATCGAAAGCTCCATGGTGCCGCCGGCCGAATTCTCCCGCGCCGTGGTGCCGCACGGCGTGACCACGGTCGTCACCGATCCGCACGAGATCGGCAACGTCCTCGGTCTCCAGGGCATCCGGTTCATGCTGCGCGACGCCGAGGAGGCCCTGATCGACATCTGGGTCAACGCGCCGTCGTGCGTGCCGGCGACCGACCTCGAAACCTCGGGAGCGCGGCTGGAGGCGGACGACCTCGCCCTGCTGCTCACCGAGCCGCGGGTCCTGGGGCTTGCCGAGGTGATGAACTTCCCGGGCGTCATCGCCGCCGATCTGGGAGTGCTCGCCAAGCTCGACGCCTTCCGCGGCCGGTCGCTGGACGGCCACTGCCCCGGCCTCACCGGCCGCGCCCTGCACGCCTACGCGGCGTCCGGCATCCGCAACGACCACGAGGCGACCACCGTCGAGGAGGCGCGGGCCAAGCTGCGCGCCGGCCTCACCGTGTTCCTCCGCGAGGCGACCAACGCGCGCAATCTGCGGGCGCTCCTGCCGCTGGTCTCGGCCGTCACCGAGCGCCACCTCTGCCTGTGCACCGACGACCGCCAGCCGGCCGATCTCCTCGACGAAGGATCGATCGATCATCTCCTCCGCATCGCCATCGCCGGCGGGATCGATCCGATCACCGCGATCCGCATGGGGACGCTCAACACAGCCGAGCACTACGGACTGCACGACCGCGGCGCCATCGCTCCCGGCCGGCGGGGCGACCTGGTGGTCTTCTCAGACCTTGCGGCGCCGCGGGCGGAGATCGTCTTCCGCGGCGGTCACGAGGTGGCGCGGGACGGCAAGCTGGTGATCGATCGTCCGCACCGCGTTCCGGCACCGCTGCCGCCGACCGTGCATCTCGATCCGGATCGCCTGGATTTTTCCATCCTTGCCGCCGGCCGGCGAATCCGTGTCATTGGAGCGATCCCCGATCAGCTCCTCACCGAGAACCTGGTGCTCGACGCCAGCGTGCGGGACGGCCAGGCGGTCGCGGATCCGGACCGCGACCTCCTGAAGATGGCCGTCGTCGAGCGCCACCACGGCTCCGGCCGCACCGGCCTCGGCTTCGTGCGGGGGATCGGCCTGCGGGCGGGAGCGATCGCCGGCACCGTCGCCCACGACCATCACAACCTCGTCGTCATCGGCGCCGACGACGCCTCCATGCGCACCGCCGCCCGGGCGGTCGCGAGCGTCCACGGCGGCCTCGCCGTGGCACTCGGCAATGACGTCCTCGCTCTCCTGCCCCTCCCCATCGCCGGCCTGATGTCCGACCGTCCGATCGAAGAGGTCCGCGACGGCATGCGCGCGCTCCTCACCGCCGCCCAGGGCTTGGGCGCCCACCTGCGCGATCCCTTCATGGCCATGAGCTTCCTCGCCCTGGAGGTGATCCCCTCGCTCAAGCTGACCGACGCCGGCCTGGTCGACGTCGAAAAGTTTGAGGTAGTGCCGCTATTTGTTTCGTGACTTGAAGGTTGCATCTTTGCCGATCCCTGGACTACGATAGTCGCGCAGTTCCTGCAAGCCCGTTGTCGCATCCCTGTCCCGCTGCCATAAGCCGTCGCCGGCGGAGCCGGTTCAAGGAGACAGAGCGCCATGTTGCCAACGTTCCCGCGGAGTCAGGCGAAGATCTGGTCCTTTCTCGTCATCCTGGTGTTCCTGATCAGCTTCGGGGGGAGGGCCGCATGGGCAGGCCCGGTGCTGAGCCGCGAGGTGGAGCCCAACGGCTCGATCGCCACCGCGACCGCGATCGCCGGGACGAGCGCCATCATCGAGGGCAACGTCTTTCCCAACGGTGACATCGACTACTACTCGTTCACCGCGGCGGCCGGCGACCGGATCTATGCGGCGACGATGACCTCTCTCTCCGCGAGCGCCTCGGTCGACAGCACCCTCGATCTGCGCAACGCCGCCGACGCGGTCCTCGAGACGGACACCGACGACGGCAGCTTCGGCACCACCTCCTCGTCGATCGCCGGTTTCACCATCCCGAGCGCCGGCACCTACTACCTGCGGATCGTGCATGCGAGTGCCACCGCCCAGTTGCGGCCGTACCGGCTGTTCTTCCAGCAGCGCACGGGCGCGCCGACGGCGGAGACCGAGACCAACGACACCTTCCCGGGGCAGGCGATGCCGGCGGGAGGCTGGGTCTCGGGCGCCACCAGCAGTACGACGGACGTAGATTTCTTCTCGCTCAGTCTCAACGCGGGGGACACGGTGTTCGCGAGCCTCGACCTCGACCCGGAGCGCGATACGGTCGAGTGGAACGGCCAGCTCGGCCTGGGCGCTTTCGGTACACCCCCGCTGGTCCTGGTGGTCAACGACGCCGGCGCGGCGACTCCGGACTCGGAGGCGTTCTTCATGACTGTGCAGGCGGCCGGCACCTATGGCGTCTTCGTGGGCCTGCCGACCGGCGGCACGACTTTCGGCACCTATCACTTGAGCGTCACCGTGTTTCCGGCGGCTGACGAGGGGATCAACTGCACGACCTACACTTCGACGAACGTGCCGGTCACCATTCCCACCGGCCCCGCCATCGTGACCTCGACGCTCACCGTGCCGGGCAATCCGCGGATCGCGGACATCGACGTCTCGATCAACCTGACGCACAACTTCATGGCCGACCTCGACGTCGAGCTCACGGCGCCGGGCGGCAACACGGTGGGCCTCTTCTCCGACGTCGGCTCGGTCACGGCGGGCGCGCAGACGACGATGGACACCACCCTCGACGATGAGGCGGCCATCCCGATCGGCCAATTCACCGTCGTGCAAGGTCCGAGCTTCGCACCGGAGCTGAACTACCGGCTGGCGTGGTTCGACGGCCAGCCGGCGGGCGGCACCTGGACGCTGACCCTCCGCGACGACGCCGCAGGGGACGGCGGCACGCTCAACAGTTGGAGTGTGCGCATCTGCGAGCCGCCACCACCACCGCCCTGCGCTCCCGGATTGGTCGCGACCACCGTGTTCAGCTCCGATTTCGAATCGGGAGCGGCGGGCTTCACCCACTCCGGGACGCAGGACGAATGGGCGCTGGGCAATCCCACGTCGGTGCCGGTCACCGGCTGCAACAGCGGCACGAGCTGCTGGAAGACCGATCTCACCGGCGGCTACAACGCCAGCAGCAACCAGGACCTGCTGTCGCCGAACATCAACCTCACCGGCTTCTCGCCGCCGGTGGTGGTGAGCTGGGCGCAGAAATACCAGATCGAGAGCGCCAGCTTCGATCATGCCCTGATCGAGGCGCGCGAGGTCGCGACGCCGGCCAATGCCGTGCGCCTCTTCGACTGGCTCGGCGCCACCATGACCAACGCGGTCGGCAACCCGACGGTCACGGTGCAGGAGGCGTCCGGCTGGAGCCAGCTCTCGGCGCGGGCCGATGCGCTGGCGGGTCTCAACAGCGAGCTTCGCTTCCACCTCGACAGCGACACCACCGTCCAACTCGCCGGCCTGGCAATCGACGACGTGACCGTGACCGCCTGCCGCGCGCTGTCGGCGGATCTCTCGATCACCAAGACGGATGGAGTCACCACCGCGGTCCCCGGCGGCCCGGTGACCTACACCATCACCGCGTCGAACGCGGGCGCCGATCCCGTCGCCGGCTCCACCGTGGCGGACACCTTCCCGGCCACCCTCACCTGCACCTGGACCTGCGTGGGAGCCGGCGGCGGCACCTGCACGGCGGCGGGCGCGGGCAACGTCAATGACAGCAGCGTGAGCCTCCCGGCCGGTGGCAGTGTCACCTATACGGCGAGCTGCACGATCAGCGCCTCGGCGACCGGAACCCTGACCAACACGGCCACGGTTTCGAGCGCGGTCACCGATCCCAACCCGGGCAACAACACCGCGACCGACACCGACACGCTGACGCCTCAGTCTGACCTTTCGATCACCAAGACGGACGGCCTGACGACAGCGACCCCCAGTGGCCCGGTGACCTACATCATCACCGCGTCGAATCCGGGTCCGAGCGACGCGCCGGGCTCTACGGTGGCCGACACCTTCCCGGCCGCGCTCCTCTGCAGCACCTGGACCTGCGCGGGCGCCGGCGGCGGCACCTGCACGGCATCCGGCTCGGGCAACATCAGCGACACCGCCAACCTGCCGGCCGGTGGCAGCGTGACCTACGTGGCGAGCTGTACCCTCTCGGCGTCGGCCACGGGCACGCTGAGCAATACGGCGACCGTCGCGGCTCCCGCCGGCGTCACCGATCCCACCCCCGGCAACAACTCGGCAACCGACACCGACACCATCGCGGCAGCCCCCGGGGCCCTGGTGTCGGGCACCAAGACTGTTTCGGCCGGCCCCTACACCGTGGGCTCGACGATCACCTACACCATCGTGCTGACCAACAGCGGCACCGGAGCGCAGGCGGACAATCCGGGCAACGAATTCATCGACGTCCTGCCCCCCACCCTGGCGCTCGTCTCGGCGACTTCGCCCGCCGTCGCCAACACCGGCACCAACACGGTCACCTTCAACGGCGCCATCCCGGCCGGCGGCTCGGTGACCTTCACCATCACGGCGACGATCCTGCCCACCGCCGCCGGGACGACGGTCTCCAACCAGGGGACGATCTCCTACGATTCCGACGGCAACGGCACGAACGATGCGACGGCGCAGACCGACGATCCGGCGGCGGGCGGCGCGGCCAACCCGACCAACATCCAGGTGCCGGGAGCATCCACCGTCCAGATCCCGGCCCTCTCGCCCCTCGGCCTCCTGCTGTTGGCGATCGTCCTGGCGGCTCTCGCCCTGGCGATCCTGAGGCGGCGGACGCAGCACCAGTAGCCACACTCTCCTGGATATGGACACCCGGGCCGCGGAGGAGCTTTCCGCGGCCCGCCGTGTCAGAGGGGTGTGGTGACGTTGCCGTTGATCGAGGCGTATTGCGGTTCCCGACCTCCTGGGATAGCATTCACGCCTTACAGTTCCTGCAAGGCATTTCCAGCTTCGTCGCCAGGTCACTAACGTGTTTGTCCCGTAGGAGGAGGCTGCCATGTCGCCGAGGTCCTCGAGGAGTCGAGCTATCAGTCGTTGGATGGTGGTTCTGATGTTGTCTTTGTGGGGACACGTGGCGTGGGCGGGACAAGGCTACGTGGCCGAGGTCGAGCCCAACGGCACGTCGGCGACGGCCACTCCGCTCGCCGGCACCAATCTGGTCGTCCGGGCGAGCCTCTTCCCGAACGGCGACATCGATTTCTACTCCTTCACCGCCAACGCGGGAGACCGCGTCTACGCGGCGACGATGACCTCCTTCTCGGCGGGCAGCAGCACCGACAGCCAGCTCACCCTGCTTGCCTCCGACGGCACGACGGTGATCGAGTTCGATGACGACAACGGCTCCTTCGCCGGCCTGTCCTCCTCGATCGCCGGCGCCACGATCCCCACCACCGGGACCTACTTCCTGAAGGTCAACGACTTCACCGCCGGCACCACCTCGGAACGCCCCTACGAGCTCCATCTGCGGGTGCAAAGCGGAGCGCCGACGCCCGAGGTCGAGGGGAACGACACGCCGGCCACCGCGAACCCGCTGCCGGCCAACGGCTGGGTGAGCGGCACGCGGAACCCCGCCGCGGCGACCGAGCAGGACTGGTACAGCCTGACGCTGAATGCCGGCGACACCGTGTTCCTGTCGCTCGATCTCGACCCGGAGCGCGACGGAGTGACCTGGAACGGCCGCCTCGGTCTCGCCCTCTTCGGCGACGCGGCCAACCAGATCCTGGTCGTCGACGACGCCGGCACAGGGGACGTGACGCCCTTTCCCAACATCCCCTCGGAAGCGCTGTTCTTCACGGTCAAGACGGCCGGCACGTACTTCGCCTTCGTCGATTCCGCCACGGCCGCGACCGGCGGGCCGACCGCCACCTACAACCTGAGCGTCAGCGTTCACCCGGCGACGGACGAGGGCGTGAACTGCACCACCTACACGAGCGCGGACGTCCCGAAGACCATCGGCCCGGGGACGGGCCTGGTCAGCTCGACCATCACCGTGCCGGGCAACCCACGGATCGCCGACGTCGACGTGAGCATCGTGCTCAACCACGCGCTGATGGCCGACATCGACGCGCACCTGCGCTCGCCGGCGGGCAACGACAACGGACTGTTCACCGACATCGGCGCCGCGGCCACGGGCGGCCAGGCCCAGATGGACGTCACCTTCGACGACGAGGCGGGAATCCCGCCGAGCTTTACCGTCCTGAAGGGAGTCCAGCTCAAACCGGAGCTCAACTACCGCCTCTCCTGGCTCGATGGAGAGAACGCCGGTGGCACCTGGACCCTCGACCTGCGCGACGACACCGCGGGCGCCAACGGCGGCACGCTGACCGCCTGGAGCCTGCGCATCTGCGAGGCACCACCGCCGCCGCTATGCGCGCCGGGTTTCGCACCGCAGACGGTGTTCAGCACCAACTTCGAGAGCGGAGCCGCCGGCTTCACCCACTCCGGCACCGGTGACCAGTGGGCCCTCGGGCTGCCCAACACCGTCGCGACCAGCACGGCCAACCCGGTGGCGGGCTTCACCACCTGCAACAGCGGCACGAACTGCTGGAAGACCAACCTGAACGGCACCTACAACGTCTCCACGGTCCACGACCTGCTGTCGCCGAACATCAACCTCGCCGGCCTCTCCGCGCCGGTGGTGGTCACCTGGGCGCAGAAGTATCAGATGGAGAGCGCGAACTTCGACCACATGTTCGTCGACTTCCAGCAAGCCGGCGGCGCGACGCCGGTGCGGCTCTTCGAGTGGCAGGATGCGACGATGACCGACGCCCCGGGCAACCCGACGGTCAACGTCCCGGCGAGCTCCGGCTGGAGCGTCCTCACGCGGCGCGCCGACAGCCTCGCCGGTCTCAACACCGAGATGCGCTTCCACCTCGACTCCGACACCACCGTCAACTTCGCCGGCCTCGCGGTCGACGACGTGACCGTGACCGCCTGCCGGGCGCTCAGCGCCGATCTGTCGATCACCAAGACCGACGGCGTCACCACCGCGACCCCGGGCGGCTCGGTGACCTACACCATCACCGCCTCCAACGCCGGGGCCGATCCGGTGACCGGCGCCACGGTGGTCGACACCTTCCCGGCGATCCTCACCTGCACCTGGACCTGCGTGGGAGCCGGCGGCGGCACCTGCACGGCATCCGGCTCGGGCAACATCAACGACACCGTCAACCTGCCCGCCGGCGCCAGCGTGACCTACACGGCGAGCTGCGCGATCAACGCCTCGGCGACCGGCACCCTCTCCAACACCGCCACGGTTTCGAGCGCGATCGCCGATCCAAATCCGGCCAACAACACCGCGACCGACACCGACACGTTGACCCCGCAGGCGGATCTCGGGATCACCAAGACCGACGGCGTCACCACCGCGACGCCCGGCGGCTCGGTGACCTACACGATCGTCGCGTCGAACCCGGGCCCGAGCAACGCGCCGGGCACCACGGTGGCGGACACCTTCCCGGCCTCGCTGACCTGCACCTGGACCTGCGTGGGCGCCGGCGGCGGCACCTGCACGGCGTCCGGCTCGGGCAACATCAGCGACACCGCCAACCTGCCGGCGGGCGGCAGCGCCACCTACACCGCGAGCTGCACCATCTCGGCGTCGGCGACCGGCACACTGAGCAACACGGCGACGGTGACGGCGCCCGGCGGCGTGACCGATCCCACCCCCGGCAACAACTCAGCGACCGACACCGATACGCTGGCGGCGCAGGCCGATCTCGTCATCACGAAGACCGACGGCGTGACCGCGGCGACTCCGGGCGGCTCGGTGACCTACACCATCACCGCCTCCAACGCGGGTCCGAGCAATGCCACCGGTGCCACCGTGGCCGACACCTTCCCGGCTTCGCTGACCTGCACCTGGACCTGTGCCGGAGCAGGCGGCGGCACCTGCACCGCGTCCGGCTCGGGCAATATCAACGACACCGCCAACCTGCCGTCGGGCGGCAGCGTCACCTACACGGCGAGCTGCGCGGTCTCGGCATCGGCCACCGGCTCATTGATCAACACCGCGACCGTGACGGCACCCGCCGGAGTCACAGACCCCACCCCCGGCAACAACTCCGCGACCGACACCGACGCGCTCGGCGCCCAGGCGGATCTCAGCATCACCAAGACGGACGGAGTCACGGCCGTGACGGCCGGCGGCTCCGTGACCTACACCATCGTCGCCTCCAACGCGGGTCCGAGCGTCGCCACGGGCGCCACGGTGGCCGACACCTTCCCGGCCTCGCTGACCTGCACCTGGACCTGCGTGGGAGCCGGCGGCGGCACCTGCACCGCCTCGGGCTCGGGCAACATCGGCGACACCGTCAACCTGCCCGCGAGCGGCAGCGTGACCTACACGGCGAGCTGCACCCTTTCCGGCTCGGCGACCGGCACGTTGTCCAACACGGCCACCGTCACCGCGCCCGCCGGCGTCACCGATCCCACCCCGGGCAACAACTCGGCGACGGACACCGACACCATTTCGGCCGCCCCGGGCGCCCTGGTGTCGGGAACCAAGACCGTTTCGGCCGGCCCCTACACTGTGGGCTCGACCCTCACCTACACCATCGTGCTGACCAACAGCGGCACCGGAGCGCAGGCCGACAATCCGGGCAACGAATTCACCGACGTCCTGCCGCCCACGCTGGCTCTGGTCTCCGCGACCTCGCCTGCCGTCGCCAACACCGGCACCAACACGGTCACCTTCAACGGCGCCATCCCGGCCGGCGGCTCGGTGACGTTCACCATCACGGCGACGATCCTGCCCGCCGCCGCGGGGACGACGGTCTCCAACCAGGGGACGATCTCCTACGACTCCGACGGCAACGGCACCAACGATGCGACGGCGCAGACCGACGATCCGGCGGCCGGCGGAGCAGCCAACCCGACCAGCATCCAGGTGCCGGGAGGCCCCGCCGCCCAGATCCCGGCGCTCTCGACCCTCGGCCTCCTGCTGTTGGCGATGGTCCTTGCGGCTCTCGCCCTGGCGGTGCTGAGGCGACGGACGCAGCAGGAGTAGCCTGGATCGACAGAGATTGACACCTGGGCCGCGGAGATACTTTCCGCGGCCCTTCGTGTCAGAGCGGTGGTACTGTCCTCCCTGAGGAGGCTCACCATGACCCTCGCAGCCGAAAGCAGGACCGTCGCCGCCAATCCCCAGACGTCACACACCGCCCTCGATGCGGCCGTCGCTGGCCTTCAAGAGCGCAAAAAGGCCTGGACGGCTGTGTCGCCGCGCGAGCGGATCGCCCTCCTCGCCGAGATCACCCGCGACTTCCTCGCCATCTCCGGCCGCTGGGCCGCCGCCTGCATCGAAGCCGAAGGGCTCGATCCGGTGCACGGGCACGCCGAAGAGGTCCTCGTCGGCCCCTACTTCGTGTTACGCAACCTCCGCCTCCTCCGCCTCGCCCTCGAAGACATTGCGAGGCACGGCCGGCCGCGCATCCCCGGCTCCGTGCGCACCAGACCCGACGGCCAGGTCACCGCCAGGGTCTTCCCCTACGACATCTGGGACCGCATCTTCTACGCCGGCGTCACCGCGGACGTCTGGATGGAGCCTGGAGTCACCGCGGCGTCGCTCCCCTCGACCCAAGCCGTCGCCTATCAAGGCGAACGCCGAGGCGGAGTCGCCCTCGTCCTCGGAGCCGGCAACGTCTCCTCCATCGGCCCCATGGACGCGCTCTACAAGCTGTTCGTGGAAGACCAGGTCGTCCTCTACAAGACCCACCCGGTCAACGTCTACCTCGGACCGCTCCTCGAAGAGGGACTGAAGTCGCTGGTCGCCCGCGGCTTCCTGAGCGTGGTCTACGGTGGAGCTGAAGAAGGGGCCTACCTCTGCCGGCATCCGGGAGTCGATGAAATCCACATCACCGGCTCGGACCGCACCTACGAAGCCATCGTCTTCGGTCCGGGAGACGAAGGACGGCGCCGGAAAGAGCGCAACCAGCCGCTCCTCGACAAGCGAGTCACCGCCGAGCTCGGCAACGTCAGCCCGGTCATCGTCGTCCCCGGCCCCGCCGGCACCTGGAGCCGGAAAGACCTGCGCTACCAGGCCGAGAACCTGGTCACCATGCTGGTCAACAACGCCGGCTTCAACTGCAACGCCACCAGGGTGATCATCCAGCACGCATCCTCACCGCAGCGCGACGATCTCCTCAAAGCCATGCGCACCCTGCTTCAGGAGACGCCCCTGCGGCGCGCCTGGTATCCCGGAGCCGCCGAGCGCTGGAGCGCCTTCAACGCCGCCCATCCCGACGCCGAAAACTTCGGGGAAAAAACCGCGGACCACCTCCCCTGGACCCTCATCCACAGCCTCGATCCGCAAAGCCGGGAAGACCTCTGCTACACCACCGAAGCCTTCTGCGGCGTCTTCGCCGAGACCCCCATCACCGCCCCGAGCATCTCCGCCTATCTGGAGCAAGCCGTCGCCTTCGCCAACGAGACGCTCTGGGGAACTCTCAACGCGAGCCTCATCGTCCACCCCGCCTCCCTGCGCGACCGCGAGGTCAAGAAAGCCGTCGAAAAAGCCATCGCCGACCTGCGCTACGGCACCGTCGCCGTCAACCACTGGGCCGCCATCGGCTACGGCCTCGTGATCACCCCCTGGGGAGCCTTCCCCGGCCACCCGCCGCACGACATCCAGTCCGGCACCGGAATCGTGCACAACACCCTGATGTTCGACAAGCCGCAGAAGACCGTCGTCCGAGCGCCCTTCCGCGTCTTCCCGAAGCCCGTCTGGTTCGCCACGCACAAGACAGCGCACAAGCTCACCCCGAAGCTGGTGGCGTTCGAGGCGGACCCGTCGTTCGCGAAGCTGCCCGGGATCCTGGGCCAAGCAGTGCGGGGATAGGCCGGCTCAGGCCACCTTCTTCTCTTCCTGTCTCTCCTTGATGCCGAGATCGGCGAGGATCTCGACCGCCGCGCGCTCGCCCGTCTCGCAGGCTCCTTCCATGAAGCCTTGAAAGTTGGCCGAGCAGTGCTCACCGGCGAAGTGGAGGTTTCCCACCCGCTCTCCTTCGGCCCCGGAGAAGCCGGTCCATTGCCCCGGGAGATAAGCGGAATAACTCCCTTGGGAGTAGTGAAAGGTAGGCCAGTGGAATCTCACCTGGATGGTCCGCCTCTCCGCGATCCCAGGAAAAATTTGCTCAAGGTCGGTCGCGAAACGTTTCGCCTGGAGCACGTCCGTCACCTTCCCGACCTCGACTCCATGACGGCCGCCGGTGTAATTGACCAGCACGCCCGGCTTGCCCGGCTGCATGCGGGTCGCTTCCCAGGAGGTCTGGAACGGCAGATCGGCCATGATGCTGCCGTTCGAGTCACCCGCCGTGCGCCAATGCCGCTCGGAAAAGCCCACCATCAGCTTGGAGTTAGTCCCATATCCGAGCTCCTGAATCGCCCGCTGCTTGACCGGCGGCAGCTCGACTCCCATCCGCACCTGGCGCAGCATCGTGAACGGGATGGCCAGCAGCACATGCCGCGCCGAAAGCGTCTCACTGGTCTGGCCGCGCCGCACGGAGCAACGGTAGGTCCCGTCCGCGGCCAGGTTGATCGCCTCAAGAACCGTCCCGGTCTGGACGCGATCTCCCAGCTTCCGTGCCAAGGCCGCCGGGATCTGGCCATTGCCCCCACGCACGTGGAAGCGCTCGTCGCTCTTCCCATAGACCCGGAACGGCTGGTCGGCATCGATCAGCATCAGGAAGTTCCAAGCCGATTGCTGGTCGATCTCCAACCCATACTCGGTGGTGTAGGCCACGTCCAGCAGAGCGCGGAACCACCCCTCGGCCCCGGCCTTGTCCAGCCATTCCGCGATCGACATCCGGTCGATCGCCTGGCCATTATTGGGCTCTTTGTACGAGATGGTGTCTCCGGTGAGGGTCTTCAACGCCGCGGCGATCTTGGCCGCGATCGGCAGGAAGGCCTTGGCCACGTCCTTTTCGGAGAACCGCCTGCCGGAGAAGTACCAGACATCACGTGCAAGAGACGAGTCGTCCTGAGCGAAGTCTTCGAGGGACAGCCCCATCTCCGCGGCTAGGCTCCTGAGGCTCTGGTGGTCGGAGTCGATCAACTCGCCGCCAAGCTCCACCACCTGCTTGTCGGGGAAGTGGTCGCGCAAGCTGAACATCCGCCCCCCGGTCCGCTCCTGCGCCTCCAGGATCCGCACCCGCACTCCCTGTTGGGTGAGACGGTAGCCGGCGATCAGCCCCGCGATTCCAGCGCCGATGATCAGCACTTCGCCGGCGGTCTGTGCTGCTAAAGGCAAAGATCCAGATGGGGAAGACCTGGCCTGAAACCGTCGGACCCCGGTGGTGGCCAAGCCCGCGGCGCTGATCGCCGAGGCACCGAGAAAGAGGCGCCGGGAGATCTTGGAATCTTCGTGCCAGAGATCGACGACCTCGTCGACGGGTATGCCGCTGCGGAGCGAGATCTGCGCCAACCGGAGCGAACGGCGGATGAGGTGGAAGAGGGGGGTTCTCGACATTTAGGCTCCGAAGAATTTTCGACAAGGTGTGATTTGCCGCAATTTTACAGAATTCTTCGCAAAGCGCAACCCAGCGCAACCCCTAGTAACGGGACCGGCTCCACGGACGCCCTCTACAAAGGTTCGTGGAAGACCAAGTCGTGCTCTCAAGAGCCATCCAATGAAAAGCGCAACCAGCCTATCCTCAACAAGAGAGTTACCGCCGAACTCCGCAACGTCAGCGCCGCGATCGTCGTCCTCGGACCGACCGGCACCTGGAGAAGGCCAGCGCACATTCCCTGGACCACCCAAGCCTTCTGCGGAGTCTTCACCGAGTCCCATCGCCGCGCCAAGCATCCCTGCTTGGGCCTGCGCCGGTTTGGTGGACAGTTTATGAGTTGGGCGTCGGGCCTTCTCTTCGGGAGGTCTGGGGGCCAGAGTCCCCAGCTCATCGGTCCACGAAAACGCGTAGGGGACATCCCTTTGCGTTCAGCTTTGGCTCGTCACGGAATATAGCGATCAACTGTCAAAGGCGCGGCGGCGATGATACGACCCGAAAGCCGATATCGAGTAGGCTCTTTTCTGGGGAGTGACGGTGACGGTGCGCGCAACGGCAGAACTGATGGGGAGAGCGGAAGGAACCGCCGCGCACGACTCGGTAGAAGGTCTTCGGTGCATTCAAATCTTCTCGCCCGTCTGTCGGTACGTAGGGCTCATCGAACTCGCAAACCTTAAGCTTTTCCCCCCACAAGCTACGCGTCCATTCCCAGACGTTCCCCGCCATGTCGTGGCAGTGATAAGGGGACTTCCCAGCCTGCAGTTCGCCGACCGGAGTTGTCCGCGCCCAGCGATCAAGATTGCGATGAAAGAAGAACAGCCCGCGCGTCCGCTTGCGTAGATGCTCGAGGGTGTTGGCGCGCCTCCGCTCCCAGCGGTTGCCCCATGGAAACTTCCGACCGTCGGTTCCACGGGCAGCCTTCTCCCACTCGGCCTCGCTTGGCAGGACCAAACCATTCCAGCGAGCATATTCCAGCGCTTCATACCAAGTGACCCAGGTCACAGGGTGTGAGTCATGCCCGCCAAAGCAATCCTCATTTTGAGGTCTATACTTTTCTTTCTGCGCTATAAACTCTTTGAATTTCTGGACTGTCACGGGATACTTCCCAATGTAGTACGAAGGGAGAGAGAGGACACGGAGATCATCTCCCATCTTAAACTCACCCGCCTCAACCTTAACCAAGCCCAGATCTCCATATCCCCCGAGCTCACAGAGAGCCCACGTGGCGGCCGCTTGAAGGTCGGGAGAACTCCTCTCTTCTCTGATCCTCGTCAGCACGTCCAGGATATCGGTTTCGTCGTTGTTTCCGATCGTTGCGAGAGCGAGTACAGCCTGCGCTCTTACTCCCTGATCCTCTTCTTTTTCTTCAACTAGTTCGAGCAAGATATTTCGAAAGTGCCCTCCACGTGGCCTGCCGAGAGTTGGCAGGAGTGCGAGAATCCATTTCCGACGGTTACCTCCCTGCTGGAACGAGTCCGCGAGCCAGTAGCGTCCAGCGTCAATATCCGCTGCCATAAGAGCGTTCGCGAGTCGCGTGAAATCTGCAATGGAGTCAACGACCTCGAGACGGCTCTTCAGGCGATCGAGCACTGTATCCCAGACTGTTTCGGGCAAATCGCGTTTCTCTCTCTCGGCGAGAGCTAGAGCCGCAAATTCGGCTTCAGAGCCATCCTCTTTCTTCAGCAGGCCTTTCACCAGATCGTTCGCCTTTTGGGGATCGACAAGACCGACTGCATTCAGGACTACTTCACGCCAGTTCTCGTCATAAAGTCTTCTCTGAAGCTGATTGTAATAATGCTCATTTTCAACAATATAGGATGCCGCAAGATGGTCTCTAAGTGAGCGATGAATGAATCTGCAGTGGCTCCGATCATGTTCGGTAGTAACCAAAATGTCCGGACGCTTTATTAACTGGCTAACAGCCTGCCGAACAGATTGTAAATTCAGATCGGTCGGCAAAAGACTCACAACCTCTTGTGCAAGCGTAGAAATGGGTAGATCTATAAGATTTTTCTTGACCGAGTAATAAGCAATAGCCTTGAGTAGAACCAGCTTTTCCTCGTGAGCCTGAGGGGAATCCTGCCCCCTCCACTCGATCAAATTTTGTACGCACTCTGCGTAAAGTGCCGCATTACCCTTCGGCAAGACATCGCCGCGAAGAAAATTGACTAGTGTAATAACAGAGAGCATCAGCGGACTGCTCGCGGTGCTCAGCAGGTCTTCCCTGCTAACCAATGAATCCCATAGCCGCCTTTCCTTAGCAGCGACGCTTACCTCTTCCGACCCAATCGACCGCTCGAGTTCATCGTGCCAAGTCCGAATGAAGCGCTGGACGTCATCTCTGTCGAGTGGCTGGATCTCATATGCTTGAAAACTCTTGAGTTGCCCACGCCAACTGGCAGCGCGGCAAGTCACGACGAACCAACAATCCTCATGGCTGTCTGCAAGATCCTGTATTTCCTCCAGAACCTTCTGCCTCATAGCCTCCTCAAGAATCTCATCTAGTCCATCAAGGAGAACAATGCAATTACCCGCATTTAGCCGTTCTTCTGAAAAATTAGGAGGTAGAGTAGGCATACGAATCGAGTCGTCGAGCAGCTTCACAAGTGGACGGGAGTCGCCTACCGCTCCAACTTCACTCAGACGAGCGTAAAGCGGAAGAGGATTTCCCAACCGCTCACACAGCAAGGGGTCGATTCGACTCGAGAACACGAGAGCAAGGTAGTCGAGAAGCGTCGATTTCCCCGTGCCGGGATTGCCAAGAATTACCTGATTTCGCTTCTCCCGAGAGAAGGCTTCACGCCAGAGCAACAGCTTTGTTCCGTGAAATGATTTGACCGCCAACCGAGGGTTGAGAAAAATCCGCTCGAGCGGCAATCGGAGACCTAGCCGCTCGGCGCCGACGACATAGAGCCATCTGTGCCTACGCGCCAGGAAAGCGAGATATCGCTTTTCAAAAGCAGGATTGATATATTGAAAAGTATACCGCAAATAGGACCAAGCGTGTCTCGATCCATGCTTGGCTTTTTCCAGCATCTCTCCCAAGAGGGCATGCTCCATAACCCTTTTGGGCCATTCGGAGAAATAGTCTGTAAATTTTCGGAACAATTCGATGACAAGGGTGATCACGTTCTCTTTGCCTCCCTGTTGGTCCAGGAGTCAACTCCTGCTGCGAAGGTCTTGCGCCATGGCTAATCCGGCATTAGAGCTACTGGTCTCGTCTGCGCAGCCAAACTTCGACGCGTCTATTCTTCCGTCGCCCCTCTTCGGTGTCATTTGAGGTTACCGGAAACTGTTGACCAAAACCTTCGACGACGGAAGGATGGATTTGATGCTCGACCAGTCCTCTTGCGACGACTAGAGCACGCTGCTTTGAAAGTTGGTTGTTGAGGAGGTCACCTCCTTCGGAGTCAGCGAAACCGAACAGCAAGACTTCCTTGTTTTGCTCCTCGTGGGAATTCATGAACTGGAGAAAGCGTCCTAACTCGTCGAGTGTTCGGCCGTCAAGGATGGAACTGTTGGTGTCGAAGAGAAGGTCGAGTCGGTGCTCCGCTCCTTGGGTCAACCTAGCGTAGCGGGGTGGCAGAGGCTGTAGCGCTGGAACCACGGCAGGAGATGGGTTTGGTGCGCTCGACTGAGTCTTTCGGTTTGCCTCCATCGGCCCGAGAGGAGCAGTTTGCAGTGCCATTGGCCGTGAGGGGAACTGCCGATAGGCCACAAGGCTGACGGAGACAAGAAGCATCAAGCCAACCAAGCCCACAGCAAGGCGATTGATGATGAGATTCCCGCCTGGGTAAGCTTTGAGCTCCCAGCCGCATTCCGGGCAGACGAAGAGCTCTCTCGGCACACGCATTCTCTCGGCTTGCACAGCCTTGGTGCAGTCCGGGAGGTTCTTGCAAATACCAAGCCGGCTCGACATCGTCATTCACTCCCTCTTACGGTGAGGCCGACTCTCAACACGCACGCCGCAGTGCAGTATTGAGCGAAGGAACTGACTAGTCATTCTCCTGAAGCAGGTGCCACGCAAAGCCTAACACAGGTGCAAGCCTCCCGCTAGCCTCGGAATGTTCCTGGCGCGGCAACCTGGGAGTCGCCCAGGGCGCCGCAAGATAGAGACACCTAGTGAGCCTCTTTGTTTAGGACCTCGGCTAAAGCAGCCGGACAGGAGGAAGATCGTGTAGATTTGCCCCCGCTTCCATAAAGGACGAGAGATTGGGATGTCCAACTTAAGGGATTCAGGGACCTTGACGAAGTGGTGCCATAGGGAAGCTCTGGTGTCCTCTGGTGTCATGTCAGCGCAGTTGACAGACAACGCATGTGCCGGTACGATGTCGTCGCTCGCCTAAAGTAAGTGAGAGAGGCTTGCCCGACGGCTCGCCTATTCTGTTTTTGATGAGGGGGATGCTGGAGTGGCTCCAGGCTCAAACCTGCGACGTTTCCCCACCCGATTCGTGATTTCTACCCTAGCCGGCATCGCCCTGGGTGTCGTGATCTTCCTCGCTGTGGGTGCGAGATGGCGTCGGCAGCACGAAAAATCAGACGTAAGGCTGGTACCGAGTTTTCCACCGTCTCCCTCTATCGTGCACCTTCCCCCTATGCCGGTACCCGGCCCACCACCGGAAACACCACCACCACGTCGGGAACACATCATCCGATCGCCTACGAAGCTAACTACACCCGAGCCCAACGAGCCGCCCTCCGTTCCGCTGACAAGCGAGCTGCCTGAAGCCGCCTCCGAGTTCGTCCTCCCGCCACCTCTGCCGACACCGGCGAAGGAGGTGATTGAGGTCACAGTCGGTGGCGACTCAATCACGGTGCAGGCTCCGCCGTCCGGACCGCAGTTCAAGAGGTCCAGCCGCTCCTTTCGGCTGCCAGAGGGCTTTCTATCGCTTCTCGCCAACAAGAGCCTCATCCTCGAAGTCTCGATCGACCAACAGGGCCGCGCCACGATGCTCGACGCCGTCGAGTTCCCGACGGGGACGTCAAAGAGCCTGCAAGGCAGACTTCGCGAGGAGGCGCGCAAGTTTGTCGAGAGAACGATCTGGGAAGCGGCGCGGAATCTCGCCGGGGAGCGTATCTCTTCCATTGTGCGCCTCCGATTTACCTTCAGTTAGCCGGCCTATGCCTCTGGCCTGTCTCCAAGGGGTCTTTCTTGGACCGCTACTACCAGTAGAGGGGCGAGCCACATACAGGCGGCGCCCCACTCTCCCGGGAGTAGGGGGAAGGCGGAAGGAAGAGGAGGAGCGGCAGCGGGGGACCGACGTGGCCTCGGAGGTTGCCTGGGACCAATTAGCGATGATACCATCCGCTTGAAAGCTATCCAGCGGCGAGCGGAAGGAGGTTGTCACCTTTCTTAATGAGGGTTCACTTGAAGACGCTGTTCGCCTCGCGCTCAACAAAGGGCAGTCTGAGGTGTCTTAAGGGGAAGAAGACCGCTTGCCCAGGTCGGACGGAAGCGGGTCGGGAGAGCGTAACGAAGACATGCGCGACAGTCTGAATCATTACACCGAACGGGTTGGCCCCATTCTAGACTCGCTCAAGCCGCCGTATCTCGGTACGCAGCAGGAAATCTCTCTGTTGGACGAAGCGACCTCGTTGAGGATCTCGCAGGAGGACGCGGAGCGCTACCTCATCCTTCTTTGCCGACGCAAGGGGATCGAGATCGAGCACTTCCTCGAGAGGGACTTCCGCCTTCGGGTACAGGCGGCCTTGGGCGACCGGTTTCTGGACGAGAGGGAACGCAAGCTGCTCCTGGGACAAGGGCACGAACTCTTCGCCTCGGCTCCCGACCCCGACGGGATAGCGAAGGGGATCATCGACCGGGAGGTCAAAGCTACGCGTGCGCTTTCAGAACAGGATCTCCAGAAGGATCTGAAAGAGAGACTCGCCGGCCGGCGGAAGTTGGCACGGCGCGACTGGGAGGCGATCCGGAACCAGGTCACCCAGGCAGCCGAGAAGGCGGGCGTAGATATGGAGGAGAACGAGCTGGGAGAGCTATACGACCAACTCCTGGTCGACTCGCCCGTCAAGATTCAGGACGGGGCGGCACCGCTCGTGATGTTCCTCTGGACAGCCCTAGTCGCCGTCCTCACCTACGTCGGCCTTCGGTACTTCCTTTTATGAACAGAATCCTCGTTTTGGGCTGCGGCGAGCTGGCATGGGGACGCCCCTCGCAATCGGCGCTCTTCGGACGGCAGTGGACTCGCGGCCGGCTTTCCGAGAAGATCGGCCTCGGGGTGGAAGGCCCGCTCACCGGTACGACGGCTGGGCTCGACTGGGTGACGCTCGCCGATGAAGTGGAGCGGCAACGGGCTTGGCGCCCCAAAGTCCCCCTTGAATCGGCGCCCAACCTCCTCTTCCGTAAGGCCCAGCCGGCCAAGTCTTCGCTCCTCCCGACCTGGCAGGAACTCGCCCGGAGCCAGGCGCTCTGGGCCACCCGAGAGCTCGGCGGAGTCGGGGTTCTGGTCACCCCCAAGGAGTGGCGGGAGTCGATCGCCGGCCGGCAGCTCCTTGCGGCCTGGGCCAGCGAAGGCTGGTCCTGGGCCACCCTCGAGCAGGTGCTCCGCAAGCGCTACTCCGCCGGCACCCGCTGCGTCTCGGCGAGCGGGCTCTGGGTGCGGGTCCTCGAGCGAGAGGGTGGGTGCACCTTCGCCAACGGTCCCGAGGCCGCTCGAGCACTCGAGCTGGCGTCGGCGATCCTCGACCGCGCCATGGAACAGTTGAGTCCCGAGCTCGCCGGTCGCTGGCGGCGGGAGGAGGAGTCGGCAAGTGGCTGGTATGTCCACCAGCAGCTCGCCCGCCGCATCGCTCAGGCCTTGAAAGAAGGCAAGACGACGGTCGACCTCGCAGACAGCACCGACTCGGGAAGCCCGAGCGGCGTCCTTTTCCGGTTTTCTAGCCATGAGGCGCAGGACCGTTACCGGGCGCTTTCCGCACTTCGCGTCAAGGTGGTGCTGCCAGCCGCAGCCCTGCCGTGGTGGGATAAAGTCTCCCAACCCAATCTCCTGTTCAGCCCGGAAGGGGTCGCCCATTCCGGCGTCCGCTGGGAGGAAAGAAAGACCGTTCTCCTTGAGGGGGCGGAGAGCCGCCAACTCGCCGGCTATCTGTCGTTTCACGGCTTGGAGCGGGAGGAGGTGGATCCGGCCCGGCTCGAGGAAGCCCTGGAGCTCGGCTCTCCCCTGCCGCCGCTCCTTGAGGAAGCGGAAGGAAGGGCGCCTGCGTCTTCGGCCAAGGTAGCAATTCCGCTCTCGGCACCGCCGACATCTCCGGCGGCCGAACCCGCTCCTCCTAAGGCGAGCGCTCCAGAGCCGGCGGTGGTGACGAACGTCGGACCGCCGTCGGTCGAACTCTCCCCGCCCGGGCCTGTAGCGGTCACAAGATCCGCGCCTCCGGCCGCATCGCAGCTAGTGCCAGAGCCGAAAGCTCAGGAGGAGGAAGATCTTCTATCCTCCGCGGCGACTTTCGCCGATGACGAGCCGATCGCGGAAATACCGGTGGCCTTATCAGATGAGTCAGATGATAAGCTCACCGCACTGCCAACATTCCAACCCCAGACCTTCAGTCTGGCCGATGTTCAGCATCGCCCCGATCGGGTGCGTGTGTGGCTCGACGGCAGCCGGGTCGAACCGGCGAACGTCCGCCGCTCGACTCGGCATGGGGTGTACACCATCGAAGGGATCCCCGTGCCACACGGCGCGATCGTGCGGATCGATTTCGAGCCACCACAGGACTAGGCTCCGGATACCCTGACGACCATGCCAGCACCACCAATCTGCCCGTCTGATACCTGCAAATCTCCTGTCGGCGGTTTCGACCAGTACTGCGGCGTCTGCGGCACGGTCCTCGCCCGCCTGCGCTGGAGCACACCCGAGGAGACGGCATGGCACTCCGTAGACGGACATGTCGCGGTGCGCAGAGGGTCGCGGTCGGCCAGGGTACGCTTCCGTAACGAAGGAGTGGTTCCGGCCGGGCTCGTGCTGCGCGCCGAGGACGTTGCAGAGCTACCTGACTGGGTCGACCGCGAAGAGTTCGGCAAGCAGATCGCCGAACAGACCCTGGTCCTCCCGCCGAGCGCTGGCGAGAACGATTTCACGGAGCTCGAGATCCCGCTTGTCTCCGCCCGCTTGGCGCCGCTCTTCGAAGAGGTAGAGAGCGCCACGTCTCGGAACCTGGTGCGCGAGGCCTATCTACCCTTCCTGACCAACCTGAATGAGTTGCGGGACGGGCGCTGGACATCGCGTCCCTTCAAGCTCACCCTCCTCGCCGCACGCCAGCCCTGGATCTCACCCGCCCGCTCCCACTATCGCTTCCTGCCCAAGGACCGCCTCGCGGGCGACGGCCTCGAGCACCGGATCGAGTTGCACAACGAAACCATCCAGGCCCTCGACTTGATCGACGTCCGGATTGTCGACGACATGGACACAGATACTCCTCGCGGTTTCGAGCGCCTCCCGCCCGACGCCATCGTCCACCGACCGCGACTCGACGAACCGCAGCGCCTCGAGTCCGGGGAGACCTGGCACGACATCTTGCGGCTGGCAATTTCGGAGCAACAGCCTGACAGACAACAGCAGTCCGAGGCGCTCAAGTGGTTCGCCGTCCTGATCGAGTACGAGAGCAGGAGTGTCGACGGCCGCGAGAGCCATCCCATTGCCTGCCGGGTGCAGGGACGAGTCGGCCGCGGTCCAACGGTGCAGGTTTTGGGTCCCTCCAGTTTGCCGATCGCTCTAGACCAGGTCCAGAAGGAACATTCCTTCACAGTGGAGAACCCTGGCCAGATCCCCGTCGCAGTCGAAAGAGTAGAGATCCTGCGCGAGGCCGATGAGAAGCTGGAGCCGGCACCGAGACGGGACTGGCTTTTTGTCACCGGGCTGGCTGGAGGAGATGTGCTGGCACCCGGGGAGGTACGGACGCTCCGCATCCGGGTTCAGCCTTCTCTGCGCCCCACCGACGAGCTCGACATACCCGAGGTCCAGCGGCGGATCCGGATCTGGCACGACGGCCTGCCAAGCCCCGCGCGCTTCCTCGATCTCGAAGTCTTTGCCTACCTCGGCCGCGCCCAAGAGTTCATCGCGGGAATCGATTTCGGTACTACCAACTCCGTGGTCGGCATCGGCGGCGCGACGCGCTCCTATGCCCTCCGGCTCGACCGCAGTCTCAGTCAGGACCTCTACCGTATCCGCTCGCTCATGTACTTCGATAGCGGCAAGCGCACTGTCGCCGACGAAGGCTTTCTCTTCGGTGAAAAAGCCTTCAACGCGGCGGGAATTCAGCCGGAAAACCTCGTGCGCAGCATCAAGTCCGTCGTCTCCCGCGATCCGCGCACGCGCTACGTCTTTCATTGGCGACCACCCGGACTGGGCGATCAGCGCCTCACCAAGACACCGCAAGACCTTCTTGATCTCTTCATTTCAGAGCTGCGGGCGCGCGCCGAATCCGGGGTGAGCTCCCTGCCAGACGAAGCATACGAGGATCTCAACTTGGATGTTGGGACCCAGATTACGCTCAGCCGGGCGGTCTTCAGTCACCCGGTTGAAATGACCGACGAGGCCCGCCGAGCGCTTATGGAAGCGGCCCACGATGCCGGCATCAATGAGCCCGTGCTGGAAATGGAGGAGTTTTTTGAGAACAACTGTATCGATGAAGCGACGGCGGCCATCCTCGCCTACGTGCAGGGTCGGATTAAAAATCCGCCAATCCTGGACGTACCGCCACTCGATCGTGAGCGGGTGCTCTGTTTCGATATGGGAGGGGGCACCACCGACCTCGCCACCGTCGAAGTACTTGAGATGGCAAAATTTCTCGCCGATCCAACGGGGAACACCCGAGTTATTGTCAACCTCGAAGCAAAGGAGGGCGCCCGCTTCGGGGGCGACGATCTCGACGAATTGTTGGCCTTCACAATCCTCGCTGAGGTCCGGCGGCAGAGCGAGAAGCAAGGCGCCCCGGTGATTGTCGAAGACATCCAGCGTGCCATTCGGTCGCGGTCTTACTCGGACTTCAAGACGGACTTCCTCCGCCGACGCGGCACAGTGGTCGCACAGCAGGAGGGCGTAGCCATTGAGTCCAGGTCAGAAGACGAAACGTACACTCCCTACAAGTTGGCGACGGATATCCTCACGAAAGCGGAGGAGGTCAAACGAAAACTCTCGGTTCAGGCGCAGGACGAAGTCAACCTTTCCGGCACCTATTGGCCACGCGAAAGCCAGGGCGAGAGGGCCGACTATCCTAATTTCGTAATCCGCCTTGATCGGGCCGTTTTTGAAACTCAGGTTCGGGAGCACGTGCGAGCTCATCTCTATCTGCTCGACAGCGTAGTCAAGGGCGCCGGATGGGAATGGAATTCGGTGACGACTCTTCTTTTTACCGGCCAGGGCGCACAGGTTCCGGCCATCCGCGAGGAGGTGACGCGCTACGTTGCCGCGCAACGCGGACCGGAAGCACCACCTCTTCTGCCGGAGCCGGATGCCCGTAGCTTCGATCCAAAAGACTGCGTAGCGATCGGCGCCGCCATCTGGGGCGCCAACCGGTACCAAGGCTCCTGGCTGGAGATCCACAATGGGGTTAGCGCGCGGCTAACCTTCGATGTCGAGACGATGATGGGGCCACGTTTTCGGCCGGTACCGGGCCTTTTGCGAGGCCAAGACCTGCCCGCGGAAGGCAAGGTCCCAGTCAATAAGGGGTTAGATTTCCTAACCTTGCATAGAAATCGCAGCCGAGAACCGTACGTGAAGTTTCGCTTCCCGGCACTAAAAAAGGCTGGCGAAATTACGGTCCGCGTCAAGGGACCGAGCGACTATACCGTCGTGATCGACGAAAATGAATTCAAGGGAGAAGTGAGATCATGAAGCGCTCCTCCGTACAGGTCGTCGGAACGGCTTTGTTTTTACTGCTGACGCTAATGACTCCGAGGGTCGCTCAGCCTGCGAAACACCATCACAATCCTGCTGCTCTCATAGGACCTCATAGGACCTCACCGACGCCTTCCCCCGGCCGAGCTAACCTTAACGCGCACAATGGCGTCGCTCAGCTCAGCGTACAGGTTGGCGACATCCCAAAGGTTGCTGGTCATCTGACTCAGGTCGACGAAGGCCTCCGGGAGAAATTGCAGGCAAGACTGGCGCTGGGGCTTCTCGCCTTGACTGCCTTGCTTGTCGCCACGGCGGTGCTGCTCGGTTTTTTGCAACTGCGGCGTCTCCGAGGCCTGGACACGAGGGTGGAGGAACTTTGGAAATCGCTGGAGGATTTGAAACCGAAATCTGGCCCGGAACCGAGCACGCTGACGGTAGGCGACCCGACTGGTACAGCAAGCGACACGGATGCCGCCCGGGTGGACATAACGGCAGTGGACGGGGACCTGAAGGTTCAGCAATCTACCGTGCCGCGCCGTGCGGCTCCTCCTCCTGAGGAGCCCTTCTTACCCGGAGATTCCACCAGTCTCCGCTTGACGGGTCGCCAGGAGCCTCCACCGCTCATGCCTCAGCGGCATCAGAGAATCGCGGATCTCCTCGCCCGGCTACACACCGAGGCCCCGAGGCTCGCTGACGGCTTCACGGATCTCTCTTTGCGAGAACGGTTCAAGGGCGAGTTCGATGCCCCATTGAGCGCCAGGATGGAGCGCTTAAGAACTTGCTCCGAAAAAGGTGAGGAGCAGCTCAAACAGCGCTGGCTAGGTCCGGACCTGGTCACCACGCTCGATGCGTTGGCCCGTTTCTACTCCGAAGCGGTCGAGGAGGGGCGGCACGGGCGCAATACCGCCAAAGGGCTCGCCCTTGAACTCCGCGGCTGGCTCTACGACGAGCTCAGCCCCGCTTGCCAAGCCGAGGGTTGGTTCTCGATTGACCCGATCGATCCCTACCGTACGACGTTCGATCCGAGCGTCCATCACGCCATAACCGGCCGCGACAGCGCTGACGCTCCGGGAAAGATCATCGCCATCAAGGCGATCGGCCGGCGCGATCCCCGGAATGGTGCTGTGATCCATCGAGCGGAAGTGATCGTAGGGCGCTGACGTGGCCGAAATCTCCTACTTCTCGGCCCTCGACGGTTGCACAGGCAACCGGCTCTTCGAGTTGATCTGCTTCTGTTCGGTCCCGGGCCAAGCATTGCCTGACCTACGTTGGCTGCCAAGGAAGAAAAAACATGAGCGCATGAGGCATTCGGCTCAACGGATTTTTGGTACTGCTTTCTTCCTGCTGCTCGCGGCTTCGACTCTGGATGTTGCGAGCGCTCAAGGGGCGCCGGCCGGGCAGGACCAGACTGGGAAGCTACAAGCCGATGTCGAGTACCTCATAAAAACGGTCGATAGCCTCACGAAGCAACTGAAGAAATCACCGGATGTCCCGCCGCCCCTCCCTGAGTCCGACAGCGTCCAAACTCAGGCCACGCTTCTGGATCTCCAGGTGCACCTCAAGAACCTCGAGGTCCAGTTGGATGCGATCCGCAACTCCCAGAAGGAACTCCCGGCGCAGCTCAAGAACCTTGAGCTCCAGGTCGACTCGCTTCGCACTGTCCAGAAAGGATTCTCCCCGCAAATCGAAAAAAGCTCCACGATCCAAATGCGGGTGGAGTTCCTAGCCCTCACCGCCCTACTTGCCGCCGGGACTCTCCTTCTCGGTCTGTTGCAACTTAGGGCCCTGCGGGCTCTCGTGCGTGAGCGGCTGGAAAAACCAAAATCGGTCGACGGGAGGGCAGATCTGCCATTGAACAGCGCAGCACTACTTACAAATACCCACCCTGAGGTGGCCTCCGGAAAAGAGGCTGTACCGTCTCCAAGTCACCAGAAGGTTGCGAAGCTTCTGACCCGATTACGCCAGGAATCCCCCAGGCTAGCCGAAGGTTTCGGTGATTCCTCCCTGCAGCAGCGTTTCCTGGGGGAGTTCGGCGCTCCAATGGGGGCCCTGCTGGACCGCTTGAGAGCATACTCCGAACAGGGCGAGTTGCAGGTCAGAGAGAAATGGCTGGGACACGACCTAGTGACTACCCTCGACGCGTTGGCCCGCTTCTACTCGGAGGCGGTCGAGGAGGGTCGACAGGGGCGTGCGGCCGCCAAGGGTCTCGCCCGCAAACTGCGAGCCTGGCTTTATGACCGCTTCAGTCCCGCCTGCCAAGCAGAGGGCTGGTTTGCCATCGACTTGGTCGATCCTTACAGGACAGATTTTGATCCGGACGTCCACCGTGCCGTGGCCGACCGGGATGTCGAGAGCGCTACCGGGAAGGTCATCGCTATCAAGACTATCGGCCGGCGCGATCCCAAGAGCGGCGCTGTAATCCACAAGGCGGAAGTGATCGTGGGACGCTAACGTGGGTGAGACTCTTTTTCTTCCCGACCCTTGGGTGCGCATTCGGCCTCCGCTTCAAGACAGGTCGCTTCACTTCGCCCCGGGAGAAGTTGCTGGTCGCCAGTCGGCTGCCAGGGAGAGGCAACTTGAGATAATGAGACGCTACGCTCAATGGATTCTAGCTACTGGAACCTTCATAGTGCTCGTCGCTTCGCCTTATGGTGTTGCGAACGCCGCCACTCACAAAAAGAAACCGAGCCCACCGACCAAAGAAGACTTACAGAATATCCGGAAAGGTTTCCAGGATGAGCTGGAGAAAAGGGACAATGAACTCCAAAAGAAGCTAGCAGAGTTAGAGAACGACCAGCGAGCCTTCGCTAGGCAACTTGGTAGCATACAAAAACAGATCGACGCACTCCGTGATGTTCAGGATGCCCAAAAGACCCTCCCGGGGCAACTCAAGGAACTCGACAAAAAGCTCAAAGATCAAATCGAGGCGCTCCTCAAGGAGCATGAAACATATTCACTTGCATTCGAGCGCACTAAGAATACATTAACTGTTGAACTCGCCCTTACGGCTCTGCTTGCTGCCGTGGCTCTCCTGCTCGGTCTGCTGCAGCTTAGGACACTGCGGTCTCTCATGCGTGAGCAGTTGGAAAAACCAAAACCGGTCGACGGGAGAACGAGCCCGCTACGAGCCCTGCCCCACTCCGAGGTTGTTTCCAAAGGCGTGCGTGACGAAGAGGCTCCCCCTCCTCCACCTTCGCGCCACGAGAAGATCGCGGCACTCCTGGACCGGCTACAGCAGGAAGCTCCCCGGCTCGCCGCAGGCTTCGGCGATTCCTCGCTGCGGGAGCGATTCCTAGGCGAGTACGACGCGCCGTTGAGCGCTATATTGGAGCGCTTGAGAATCTCCGAGCAGGCAGAGGATCCTCTCGAGGATAGCTGGCTGGGGCCTGACTTGGTGCCTACCCTCAACGGTTTGGCACGTTTCTATTCGGAAGCGGTCGCCGAAGGGCGGCAAGGACATTCAGCCGCCAAAGATCTGGCGGTTGAGCTGCGGGCCTGGCTTTACGATCGGTTCAGTCCCGCGTGCAGCTCCGAGAGTTGGTTCTCCATCGACCCGATCGAACCCTATGTGACCGGATTCGATCCAAAGTTCCATCAGGCCGTGGCCGGCAGCGATGTCGACGGTGCCGCTGGGAAGATCATCGCCATCCAGGCGATTGGCCGGCGTGATCCACAGAACGGCGATGTAATCCACAAAGCGGAAGTGATTGTGGGGCGCTGATATGGAAGAAATCTCCTACACCCCTGAGTGGGACCGCGCCAACCAGCGGTTCACAACCCCGTCCCGATGCCCCTATCCGGACTGCACGGCGCCGGTTGCCCCCCTCCATGCCGACGAGCCCACTCTCAGTTGGTGCGCGGTTTGCCAGCGACCCTTTGAGGTGGTTCCTTTCCGGCCGGCCCCCGGCGAACCGCCACTCGACCTCCTTCACAGGCCGGGAAGTGCCTACTGCACCTACACCGGCCAGCTCCTCACCGCCTACTCCGTTCTCGACTGGAGTGAGGCTGGCGGAGAGCCAGGCCGGAACTACTGTCTGGACGATGCCCGTGGCGCGGTCTTCGGCCGCCCTTCCTCCCGGCGGATCGTTCGCTTTGAAGAGGATTGGGCTCAACACTCGATCTTGACCGCGCGGGGCGATGACGACTTCGTCTCCTCGGTCTCGGTGGTGCGCGGTCGCGTCGTGGCGGTGACGGCCCGAGGCTGGATCGGCCTCTTCGATGCTACAAGCGGAGAACCGATTGAACGGCCGCTCGACTGGCCCACCGGCTCGCCCAATCCCGAGGATCCCGCGAAAGCCGTACGCTGCCCGCCGGCCTTTCGCGGCACTCAGATGGTTATCGTCGCCCCGCATGAGGCGCAGTTCCGCGATCTGAAACATTTCCTGTTCAGTAGCCGCGGCAACACGGCGCGCCAGCACCAGATGGTGATTCCCGGCGAGGGGAGGCAGTTTCTCAGCCCTCCGCTCGGCGTCGACGGTTTGGGTCGGCCGACCTTCTGTCTTCTCGAAGGTAGGGAGAATGCCGCCACCGAGACCATCGAAGAGGCCTCGCTACGCTTTTTCGACGAGACCGGCGAGGAGGTCGGTCGCTGCACCTCCCCTGACATTGCCCGCTCCCCGGTCTTTGACCGGCGCCTCGGGTGCGTGGTCTGGGTCGACGGCCAGGGCCGCCTCTGGAGCCTGACGGTCAGCCAGATCAGCGAAAAGAAGCTCCAGCCGACGATCTCCGACCTGCCCGATCGAATCCTCAAGGTCGATGTCAACCTCCGCCCCACCTTCGCCGTTGCCCCCAACAGCCAAGGGAGATCCGAGGTCTGGCTCTCGACCACCCTGCCGCAGGGAGGCGTCGAGCTTCATCGCACGTTGCTCGACGACGCGCTTCGCCGCAGAGTAACCTCCTGGCGCTGGCAGACCCAGACCCTGTCCGGCATCGGCGAAGTGACCGGTCTCGCCGTCGGCAGCGGCTCGACTCACGCCAACAACGCGACGAGCCAACTCCTCGCCGTGGCCACCGACCGGCAGGTGCTGTCTCTCAATCGCGCCAACGTCGCCGGCAGCGGACGAGCAGCGATGAGGGGACCCGAGTCTGCGGGTATGCCGGGATCGTATGACGTGCCGCTGCTCTGCTCGGCCGGAGTTGTCGCCCGCCTCCGCGGTAGCATCCGCCTCGACTGCCAGGGACTCGGCTGGAGCGATGAGTCCTACCAGCCCAAGGTCCCGGTCCCCGGGCTGTACCAGCGAGCGCAGGGCATGGCGATGTTCGGCCGCAGGGTCTACATCGGCCAGGGGATGGGGGTGCGCAGCTACCGGATCGACGTCAAAGAGTTGGAGGAAACCTGATGAGGCTTTCCGGCCGCATGGGTGATCGAGCCTGGGGCGCCCTCCTCACCCTCCTCGCGCTGGTCCTGTCCCAGGCCTGCACCAAGGTCTCACTGCCTTCCTGCCCGGACGAGAACGCGGAGATGCGCTCCGGCGGAGCCCTGCCCGAGCCCCAAGCCCATGCCCTCTCCGACCCGACCGCCGGCGGCACGCTCCATGGCAAGCCCGCCGAACGAGACCGGTCGAGGCCGAAGAAAGTGGTTTTACTCCTCGACTACTCGGGGAGCATGTACGGCGGTTACGGGAAGACGCAAGCGGCGGGCTGCAATCGCTGCACCGAGCGACCGCATCCCCCCTACTATGTGGCAACCCCGGAGTTTCAAAAGTTTCTAGCGGGCTGGCTTGACGCGGCGACTCCTCCGGGAAGTGACCTGGGGCTCGAGGTCCTCCTTTTTAACGGCACGATCTTCCGGCTCGGCGAGAATCGCATCGAGCCCTTTACGCAAGGTACAGAGCTGTCCTTCTCTCGCCGGATGTCCAAGGCGAACGCAGGAGAGATCGCGGCCTGGTTGCGACAGATCCCAGGAAACCCCTATTTCGTCGACCCGACGGCACCCAACCTGACTGAAAGCCGCGCCGCCCTGCGCACCGTCGTGGACGCCGTCGGCGACGAAGCGATCCTCTGGATGCTCACCGACAACATCGTCAACGAGGCGACAGCAGGCGCCGACCCCGATGCCCAGCTCACCATCGAGTTCTACCGCGAGCTCAATCGTGATGCCCGGGTGCAAATGATCACCGCCTACCCGATCTTTCAGGAAAAGTCCTGTGATTGGATGTGTGGCTCCTCTCTTTTCGCCTATGGCATGTACGTCTCACGCTTCGAGCGCCCGGAAAGCGCCGAGTTTCACCGCCTGGGGGGGACGACACCGCAAGGCGGAGGTCCCACGGCGGACGGCCTGCTGTGGAACGACGCGCTCCAGAAGCTCGCGGCGACATATAGTGGGCAGGCGGCAGCGGTCGGCCGGGGAGACCTGGCGGGAGTACCCGTCCGCCTGAAGCCGATCGACACCGAGGCGCTTGCCATCAGTTTCGGACAACCGGCCTTGCGATGTGGGCGGGCCGAGTTCGGACAGAAGTTGCCCTGTCGGGCGCAGATTGAGGTGCGCAACGTCCTACGCCACCAAACCATCGATTCGGCCCGGCTCCACCTCTCGAACGAGCTTCTCCTGCCGCGGCAAGCGCGTGGACGTTCACGACTGCCTTGGGCCTCAGCGGTCTGCGCAGACACGATCGAGACGCTCTCCTGGCAGGTCCGCGGCGGCCGTCATGGCGGCGGCGCGGATCCGATCGAGATCGGACCGCTCGCGCCGCTCGCGAGAGCAATCGTGGATGTTCGGTTCAAGCTGCCGCCGGTCCTGGTGAACACCTACCGCCGCTCGACCCTCTTCGAGGTCGCCCTCACCAACCATATAGTCCTTGACGGCCTCTTGAAAGCGGAGATCCGCGACTTCCGCACCTCGCTCGCCATCGACCCGAGCCGCTTCTCACAGGTCTACGGCTCGACCCAACTGCCGGGCATCTTCCGCCAGGGAGAAGTGGGATCGGCCGCTGCCACCTACCGGATCGAGGCTCGCCTAGCCAACGACGGCCAAACTCTGGCCCTCCTTGCCCTCCTCGCCCTCGGCGGCGGCGGTAGCCTGGTCCTCCTGGTCGTCCTGCGCTTCCAGAGCAAGCAACTCACTGTCGTGATCGACGGCAGGGAAAGCACGCGCATGAGCCTGCCGCGCTGGAGTCGCCGCGAGTTGGAGGTGGAAGGCGTCGTGCGCGCCTTCCTCTGGCGCGGCTGGGGTTCAGCCTACAAGGTCATTCCGCGCCGAGGGACACGTGTGCGCCGAGACGGCTCAGCCTGGATTCTGAAGATCGGCGACGACATCGGCGAAGAGCATCGCCTCGAGATCTTCCGTGGCTGGTCACCGGTCCGGCCCAAGTCGCAGTTCGGCGGTCACATGGACAATTGGTAGCCGGGATGAGGATGGCTGCACAAACGCTTCAGAAAGGTGTCTAATCTTGACGGAGGGACTCTTGCCATGACCGAGACTCGACTCGTCCACCGACGCAGTCGGCTGCGCCGCGCAGCTTTGCCGGCCGTCCTGCTCCTCGTGCTCACCGCGGCCCTGGCTCTGCCGGCCCGCACCCACGGTCAGGCGGTCTCCACCGATGTCACGGGGGATACGACACCGGCGGCCGGCACTGCGGAGACGCCACAGAACGACACCGCACAGAAGGAGGAGACCACTGAGGAGTGTCACCCGCCGTCGACCCAGGAGTGGGTGCTGATCGGGGTTGGTACCCTGGCCATCTTCGTCGTCTGTTTCTTCCTTTTGGTGCGGTTGGTGCAGCGGGCCTTCATCCGCCGCGACAAGAACGCCACGCTCGGGCGCCACTTCGGGATCTCAATCACCTTCCTCGTCGGCTCCCTGGGGATGACGGCCCTCACCTACCTGATCACCGGCTGTCTCCATCGCCAGTTCGTGCTCTGGCTCTGCTTCCCCTTGGCTTTGTGGGCGATCCACGGCCTCTATATCCTGATCGTCGTGCGCAACGAATGAACCGAAACCCCGTGGCCGGCCCGTCGCCGGCCCGCCCATAAGGGAGATTAACCGTGGTCGAACCTGCTGCCGGCTTGACGTCGAGAATCATCGACACCGTGAGCGCCGCCGACGAGGAGGCGTACTCCCAACTCCTCGCGGCGGAGGCCCAGAAGCGGGAGCGAGGAATCTATCCCCGCACCGTCTTCATTGCCCTGGGTGGCACCGGGGCCAAGGCACTGATGCACCTGAGGCGCCTGGTCATCGAGCGCTTCGGGGCTCTGGACAACCTGGAGGGGATTGCCTACCTCTCGATCGACACCGACGTCCACTCGCAGGAGCCGTCGGCCGAAGAGGAGAAGGCGAGCCCGCTTGACCGGGCGATCCGTTTCGCCAAGGACGAGCGGGTGAACGTCAAGGTGGACTTCAAGAACTACGTCGGCCCCAACCTCATCCATCACCCGGAAATCCGAGAGTGGTGGGACGAAGCAGCCCTGCCAAGCAGGGAGTTCAACTTGGAGATCGGCGCCGGCCAGATCCGCCAGCTCGCCCGCCTCGCCTTCTTCACCAACCGCGCCGAGATCGAGGAGGCGATCGGCCGGGCCTACCGCAAGGTGACCTCGATCAGCCTCAGCGGTCAGCGCGTCGACACAGCGAGCAAGGTGCGGATCGTGGTCGTCGCCGGCCTGGCCGGTGGCACCGGCTCTGGGATGCTCTTCGATCTCGGGGCCCACCTCCAGGACCAGCTCGGCCATCACGAAATCCCGAGCCTCGAAGCCTTCCTGGTCCTCCCCGGCGGCTTCAGCACGGTCGAGCAAGGCAAGAACTACCCCAAGGTCGCGGCCAACGGCTATGCCGCCTTGAAAGAGCTCAACCACTATCTCGTCCACCCCTTCAACGTACGCTGGGAGGCTCAGGCGCTGCCGGTCGAGATGCTAGGTCTCTACGAGCGCTACGTCCTCTTTTCTGGGGTCAATGCTTCGAACGAGCACCTCGCCGACCTCAGCGACTGCTACCGGGCGATCGGCGAGATTCTCTTCCTCGATTTCGGCGCCGGCCCCATGGCCGGCTGGATCCAGGGGGTGCGGGTCAACCGCCAGCAGTACCTGAAAAGCGCCACCACCAACTCTTATCGGTTGGAGAAGCCGGATGGCGGGGCGCTGGAGACCCACGCCGACCGCTGGAAGACCGCCTTCTCGAGCGCTGGCTTGAGCAAGCTGGTCTTCCCCTCCTGGCGGTTGATCAACCGGGCCAAATATGAGCTCGCAGCGCACATGGTGGCCCTGATGGACCCCGGCCGCATCTCGAAGCTCGCCGACATCCTAAATACCTATCGCGACCGCTTCCTTTTCGACTGCGGGTTCCTGCAAGGCGACCGGCAGAGTGAGCAGGGCCGCCAGACTCAGTGGCAGATCCGCGACCGGCTGGCCAAGCAGGTCAACGCAGGCCTGGAGGTCGCCGACGTCTACCAGCACATCCGCAAATACCAGGACGAACTGGTCTCCCTCTCCGAGAGCATGTACACGGAGAAGAACACGGTCGAGATCGGGACCGAGGTGTGGAAGAAGCTGGCGAGCCTGTGGGGAGATCCCTACTCCCCCGGCAACGAGGGGGACTGGCCGAAGCAGATCCGGGAGAACCGGCGGGCCCTGGCCAAGGAGGTGCACGAGCGGCTGCCGGCGGTGATCGAGGACTACCGCAGGAAACCGGCGGTTGGGCTCTCCGGCGTCATGGCGCTTCTCAAGGAGGTCCTGGAGCTCCTCGAACGGCCTGGCGCGCAAGCGCGCTACGCGGACTGGTTCCGCCAGGAGCGGGAGACGCTCAAGCGGACGATGAACGATAGCCAGAAGCTATGGGACAAGCGGCTTAGAAACGCCCACCGCACCTCGACTGGGTTCGGCTCCAACACCGACAACCATCAGGCTGCTGTTCGCCAGGCTGCTGACGCCCTGGGCGACTACTGGAAGGCACGTGCCAACGACTACATCTGCGACCAGGCGCCGGAGGCTCTGAAGGCCATCCGCGCCTCGCTCATCGAGCAGCTCAACCGGCTCGAGCGGATCGCCGAAAAGCTCCAGGCCCTGGAGGCCGAGTACCTGAGCTTCGCTGAGTTCTATAACACTCCCCAGCGCTCCTTCATCGTCCACGAGATGTCCCTTCCCCCCAATCTCGGTGACCTGCTGGAGCCCTACTTGGGCCGCCAGCCGGACGAACGTAACTTGCGCCTGCAGAGGCTCCTCGACAAGGGGTTGCGGCAGATGGGCCTAGAGACTTTGGAGCAGATCGGAGACAAGCTTACGGGCGAGTACGAGAAATTCCGCGATAACTTATCTACCCAGGCCTTCTACGCCCTGCGCGGTCAGGCTGGTGAGGACGGCAAGGTCTATAAGACTACGGCCTTCGCTGATAATCCCGATGAGGCGATCGACGGCTTCATCGAGCGGTACTCAATCTTCAAGGTACTCAAGGAAAATTTCAACGCCAGAGAACGTCACGACCTTTTTGAAAAGCTCTACCGTAAGGGACTCCCCTGGGCCCAGAAGAACCAATCCGATGCGATCTCCACCGAATTCAGGCCGCACGGCGACGCCTTTCTTGGCTACGTTGAAGGGGTGTATCCGGATGTCGCCAACGAGATGCTCGGGCAGATGCAGGCCGGGGCCGCGGACCTCTTCTCTCCTCGGCAAGTGCGTGCCTATGATGGATCTGAAATCATCTTCTATTCAGAGCTCACGGCCTTTCCAGCCTATTACTTAAGCGAGCTCCCCGACCTCAAGCGGCATTACGAGTCGCTCCTGAACGACACCCGGTCCGTCACCCCTCTCCACATCGATCAGGACTACCATCAATTCCAGCCGCTCATACCGTTCAATCAGGGACAGTTGGCGAGCTACCGGCACGCCTGGCAGGTCTTCATCCAGGCCCAGATGCTGGGGCTCGTCCGCAGCCTGCGGCTGCGCGCCGACGACGATCTGCGATTGGTCTACCAGTGGCGCCGAAAGGTCGGGGCATTCGACGTGCAATGGACCGACCTCGGCGCGGAAGGACGGGCGATCGAGAGCTTGATGTTCGACCAGAATCTGCGCAGCCGTCTGCAGGGGGAGATTCTCACCGAGAAAGAGCGCTTCCTCGCCACTCCGGGAGGGAGCCTCTATTACTTGATTGCGCTTGCCGACTACTATACCTACTGTGTCTTCCCAGTGACCAGCGCCCCTGGGGCAAAGCAGGGAATGAAGCTCTCCCTGGGCTCGATGCAGAATCTGGTCGCGAACGACCTGCGCCAGGAGTGGCGCGCCGAGCAGAAGCGCTATCAGCCCGACTCCCTGCGGCTCGAGGAGGAGGTGAAGAAGGTGCTCCTGGCTCTTGCCACCTGGAGCAAGCCGATCTATCGGGATCCACAGCAACTCGTCCCCAGCACTCCGGAGGTCCCCAAGGCGGACCGCCAACTGGAGTGGGGGCTCTCCGAGAACGCGGCCGAGGCCGTCCGCACTTTCATCGCCCAAGCTCTCGTGCCGCAGACCCGCGACCGGGTGGGCAACCTGATTCTGCGCTTCCCGCGGCTCGCGGTCGACTGGCCCTACTTCGAGCACGACGAGAACCGTCGCCAACCTTCTCAGGGCTTCACTTGGTCCTACCGCGGCGACCGCGGCCAGGAACAGGGGCTTTCGAGCCAGGAGGTCGCTGAACGGATGGCGGGTAACCCGGAGGGATCCCACAGCGTCTGGACCAAGGGCATGGACAACTGGAAGGACGCACGCGCGATTCCGGAAATCGCCCATCTCCTGACGACCCTTGGCGGACCGACGCCCCAATCGTTGGAGACCGCTCTTCCAGCTCCGTCCTCTCTGCCCCCCAGCCTGCGGGCGGACGACGATGATGATGTGCCGCCGCCGCTGCCGGGAGCGGAGGACCTAGGTCCCCTCTTCCATTACGCCTGTGATACCGAGACGGTCGGCAAGCTGGCAGCAGGGGAAATCGCCCGCCGCGTGGCAGCATCACCCGGTCGCACCCATCGGGTGTGGACCCGATCGTTCGGTACCGCCTGGAAGTCGCCGTTCGACGTGCCGGAGATCGCTGAGCGGATCCCGGAAGTCCCGCCGCCGCTTGCCTGAAACCGTGGAGGAACGATTGGCCAAGAAAAACAATCCCCAACAAAAGGGAAGCCCCATCCATCGGCGAACCTTCCCAGGCGTCCGGCTCGATGCGGTGCTCGAGCACGAGCTCCGCCAAGCGGCGGCAGCCTTGGGTTATCCAATGGAGTGGCAGGAGGAAGATGCCGGGCTGGTCGTCAGCCGGTGCTGGTTTGAGGGGACAGACTATCGGAAGATCTTTGGCGAGTCCACGCCGCAAGACCGCCTCCTATTTTCCAGGGATCTGTTTACCCAAATCTTCGAGCGGCTAGAGGGTCTTCGGCACAGTGCTCTGCATCCGGGCAACGTCTTGCATGTGGGGAGCTCGCCTGTCTTACTCGACCCGATCGCCAATGCCGCGCGCTTGGGGGGAACCGAAGGGACGCTCTCTCCGATCTATGCCGTCTGGCTCTGGGCGCCGCGCGTCCCGGAGGACTGGGAAGTTAGCGACTGGGATCGGGTCAACCTACTGCGCATGGCGATGCTCCTCGCCAGAGGGCCCGCCTCTTGGGAGAGCGCCCCGGCGACCACCGAGGCCGTGAAGCTGTGCCGTGAATGGGCCGAGGGATTCCGGCGCGCCCTGCCGGCCGGCGCCGACGCGGCGGCGATCCTCTCTCGCGTCCTCGAGCTACTCAGGCGGCTTGAGCGCGAGCCGGAGAAGGACAGCTTTGCGACGGTTGTCCAGCTCCTCTCGGGCATCTTCGAACGGCAAGGGGAGGACCGGATGTTGCGCCCGGCCGACGAGGACAAGGTCCGTACCCTCGCCCGGGAGACGGCGTCCGACCCAAGCGACGAGCTTCTGGCTGTCGAGCTTCTCCGGAGAGGCGTCCAGCGGCAGAGCGAGCTCAAGCACCAAGCCGAGGCTTTTCTCAGAGCTGGAGTGTATCCGGGGACCAAATTTGTCAAGCGGAGCGCGCGGCGCAACGCGGAGCGGCTCTACTGCGCCTACGGAGTTGCGGAGGGAGACGCGGGTGTGGAGGTCCAGTCGCTCCTCGCGGAGCTCGGCCTGCTCGATGAGATGGAGGCGCAGAAGACCTGGTCGAAGCTGGTCGACGAGTATGTCGAGAAGCACTGCCGGCGTGGTTACAACCGTAGGCATTTCGGGGAGATGATGGCGCTGGTCGATATCTATGAGCTGCCACGTGGGGTGGCAGAGAACCGGTTGCTCCGGTACCTTGAACGGGAGAAGAAGCTCCGCGCGCGGCGCGGCTTTCTGGGAATCGGATGAGGAGCGCCGGAGCCTTCGTCGAGGATAGGTGCGGCACCGCGGGCTGGCCCCTGTGCCGGACGATCTTCCTCTGTGGAGTCCTGCTGCTGCTCGCCCAGCCTTCTCGCGGCGAGTTCTCCGTCAAACTGCTCGCCGATTCTGTGCAGATGCGGAACTTCATCCAGGCGGGCCATCGAGACTCCCACTGGCTGCGCGTCCTACCGCCGCTCCAATCCTTCCCGGGAGATCCTCAAACTCTTTTCATGGTGGTCTGGGTTCCCGATTCGTGGGCTTCCGGAGAAAAGATCCCTTCGGCCGCGGATGTCGCGCGGGAAAACGCCCAACCGCTCGCGGCCTTGGACGGCGTCCTATGGACCCATGGACTGCTTACGGACGGTGATGCTCTGCTTAAAGCGGCTCGCGTCATTTCGATGGTCCGCCCTGTATCAGCCGGTGACAGTTGCAAGCAGGTGGCTCCCCGCTATGCCGAGATCTGGCCTTTGTGGCGGGTTCTCCTCGAGGCAGACTGCGCCGACACACTATCGGCTGCGTTCTCCGCTCTTCAAGTCCTCGATCGCAATCGAATCGAAGCCCGGCTGGCGCGCTATCCGGATGCTTCCGGCACGGCCGTCTTTGGCGTCCTCCTCCCTCAAGCGACGCCGGCCCTGGGAGCCCCCTGGGCCTACCGCCTGGGAACCGCCGAGTTGCTGCCGGTACACCCTTCTCTCGTTCCCGGCGCGGTCCTGGAGCCCAAAGACATCGTCTCCTGGTCGTGGACGGAGGTGCTTGCACCGAACTGGTCCCCGGCCGTTACCGCCGTGCGTGCCCCCACCCACGGAATCGGCCGGCGCCCAGCACCTGACCTCTGTCGCCAGCGCCAAACTCTGGGTCTCGATTGCAAGAAGCCCGAGCGCTGGCGCGGTGCGACTCTCAAGGCCCTCTCCGCCGCCATCCTCTTGATGCTCCTGTTCCTGGTGGTGGGCCTCTTCCAACAGCGGCGCCACCGCCTCACGCGCGTCACGACGAGTCGCGACGCAGCGCGTCGACGGACCTTCTAATGACTGCCAGAGCGCTCCCTCGCCTTCTCTCCTTCCTGCTGGTCTGGCTAGCATTGGCGACCTCTTGGCCGCAGGCAGCCCGGGCTGTCGAAGCGCTGCGCTATGTGCGGATCTTCGACGACGGGCAAGCCCATGGCACCCTCCCGGCCACTCATGACTCCTTCCTCCTCAATCGCACTTGGCCGTTCTGTCCGACCGACCGGATTCCATGCTCCGCCAAGAATCTCGCCTGGGTGGAGGTCGGCATCTCCGTAGATGTCTATAGCCAGCGCCGCAACGACGCCCACGACTCCATCGTGCGGATCGTTGGCACTACCCTGGCGGACTTCGCGCCCCTGATCGCGGCACTGCGCGAGCACTTTGAGCACCAGGACATTCGCTCCGACATCCAACGAGTCGCCTTCGTGCAGGGCTTGATCGAAGGGGTTCATTATGGGGACGATGCCGACACCGGCTGGACCGACTATCCTAAGTTCGGTATCGAGTTCCTTGCAGATCAGATGGGAGATTGTGACGACGCTGCCATTGCCGCCGGCGGCCTCCTGGACGGTCTTGGTTACGACGGCTGGTTCGTCCTTTGGCAGGCACGCGACCCCGGGCAACCGGGCCACCTGAGCACCGCCGTGACTCCCGGCCAAGGAAATCTCGCCGACATCCAACTACCTCCAGAGTCCTGGATCGCCGGGCCCGAGGGGAGGCTGCTACACGTCGACGCGACAGGCACGCCGTCAGGCTGCGGCCAGGCCTGGACGGATTGCGGCAGAGTTGGGGTCAATGAGTGGAACGAAAAGGGGCTAGTGGTCACTGCTGTGGACCGGGTCACCGACCCCGAGTTGGAAGCCAGGATTCCCCTCAAAGCCTGGGACAACGACGGACATGTCCAGAAGCGCACCGATCGGCGGGCAAGCGAGCAGGCCATCCGCGACGAGGTGATGACCAGATATGACCAGGGCAGACGGTTGCGCGAGCGGCTGCGTCGGCTGGGGCTCGAGCCTCCACAGATCGAGCGCTACCTTCATCCCCGCTGGTACCAGGTCCCCATCCTTCTCTGGTCTTATGTCTCCCTCTGCGGAGGGCTCGCTGGCGCTTTGACGTGGACCGCTTGGCGCCGACGGCGCGCCCGCCTGCAGCGAGCCGCAATCAACAAGATGGAGCGTTCATCCGGGAGATTCTGAGCGCAGTCAAGCTACGAGAGCAAAGCGCATGTCAATCCACTCTAAAGCGATCTGCACGGCCCTGGGGGTGCTCCTAGGAGTAACGGCGCTCTGGCTGACGCCAGGGATGAAGCGCAGGGCGAATCCTGCTCTGCAGTCTCCGCCGCCCGTCGCCGCTCCTCTCGCCCTTCCGCCGACATCCGAGGTACGAGTGGACCAGAGCAAGGAGGAGAGCCCGACCGCGCGAATGGAGGTCGAAGATCAAGAGCCGACCAAGACGGCTGAAAAGCCTCCTCGCCCGCTACACCCCCGACTCATGGGCATCCTGAGTGTCAACGTCTCGCCGCGTTACGCCAACGTTTACGTCGGCGGCAAGCTCAAGGGGCAGACGCCTTTGGAGATATCCCTACCGGTAGGGAGCCATGAGGTCGTGATCGAAGATCCGGAAGCACCAGCGGAGCGGTTTTCCGCCACCATTGAGATCAGGGCAAACGAGACCACACCGCTCAAGATGTCGCTCTCGCCGCCGGGAACGACCGCGATCGACAGGCGGCGCCCAGAGGGGCATGGAGGGTTGAAATGAACGGGACCTTGCGATCGTTGTTCTATCTACTCCTGATCGTTTGCGTCACGGCGGTCGCCCACGGGACCGAGCCGGCCGATCTCACTACTGGGATCAAGGCATACCGCGACGCCAACTACCCGCAGGCCGTCAAGATCCTGAAGGCGCTCGATCCGCGAAGCCTCGCTGTCCAGGAGCAGGTGCTGCTGTTCAAGTTCCTTGGCCTCTCACTGATTGCCCGCAATGACAAAGCAGGGGCCGAGGAGGCATTCACCGAACTGCTCAAAGTGAATGCGATCTACCCTCTCCCCGAATCCGAGTTCTCTCCCGAGGTGGTCAAGTGCTTCAAACGGGCGAAAGCCGCTCTGGGCAACCAGTTGAGCGATGGCGGACTCGAAAAGTATCGGGCGAAGAACTATGCGGAGGCAGCGACCCTGTTTCGCCGAGCTGGCGAAGTCGATCCGAGCAATCCAATTGTGAAGGACTTCCTCGCTCTCGCGGAGCAGGCCGCGCAGGCCGAACAACCCAAGCCGCCGGAAAAGCCCTCCTGTCAACCATCCCTGGATTGGGGGAAAGTCGATACCAGCCGCGGGCAGTGCCGGGGGGCGGACGTAAGCTCCGCCTTCAAGCTGCCCATACGGGCCAACAAGATTACCCTCGTCTACGCCGTCCACCACGGCGGCGTCGGAAATTGCTGGAAGATCGTCCTCTACGACGCCAAAGGCGAAGTGATTCATTCCTTTGAAGACCCGGAGCATAAATTTGCAAGCGAGAAGGAGCCGGACAGCGCCGCCCGTTGGCAAGTCGTCGAGCTACCCGAGGTGCAGACCGTTTTCAAAATCGTGATGCATTCGACTCCGAGCTCATCGCTCAAGAGGATCATTTCGCCGGATGTCGGGAAAAACCTGCTGGACACCTTTCTGCTTAGCTTCGAGGTGGCCTGCAAATGAAGCGGAGCTGCCGACTTGGTGGTGTCGTATCGTGCGCCCCTACTCCGTCCCCGCCGCCGCCATAGGCGCCATAGGCGCCGGTCGCGGCTCCTCCCCTACACCTATACACAAACACCGGCGTCTCCTTCTCCACCGTCTTCGGCAGCAGCTGCGAAGCGAACCTGGGGAATCCGGATAAACCCGTGGCTCGGCCAGGCACTGAAACGCCACACAGGCGGCCACGAGCACCACCCTCCGCGCTTTGCGATCCATGCCCGCATAGACACGCACCGGCGGATTTTGTTGAGGGAGCGCGGCGGCGTAACGAAGTACTGGGCAGGCCCGATGCAGTACTACGGCAGCCCACCCAAGTACTCTGTTGGCCCGATGGAATACTGCAGCGCCGCGCCGAGGTACTACGTTGGCCCGATGCAGTACCACAGCGCCGCGCCGAAGTACTCCGTCGGCCCGATGGAGTACTACAGCGCCGCGCCGAAGTACTGCGTTGGTGCGATGGAGTACTTCGGCGGCTCACCCAAGTACTGTGCTGGCCCGGAGAAGTACTTCGGTGGCGCAACGAAGCACAGCGTTGAGCCAAGACCGCACTCCGTTGAACCGCCACAACACCATGGGGGAGCAAATTTATACTGCGCCGGCTCAACTCGGATCTCCAGCGGCGCAACATGGAGCAACGTTGGTCCGACAAAGTGCTCCGGCGGCGCAACATGGAGCTTCGTTGGACCGGCACAGTACTTCAACGCCGCACCGAAGTACTACGTTCCCACTACTCCGTCCCCGCCGCCACCACCACTGGCACCGGCCGTGGCCCCTCCTCCTTACACCCATACACAAACACCGGCATCCCCTTCTCCACCATCTTCGGCAGGAGCCTGGAGGCGAACATGGGAATCCGGATGCATCCGTGGCTTGCGGGGTAGGTTCTCATGTCTTCGCTTCCGTGGATGGCGATGCCCCCCACGATGTAGAGCGGGTTGTACATCTCTCCCAGAGGGCTCTTCTTCCAGCCGGCGGCTCTGCTGAAGATTTCGAGGTGGCCGCAGGGGGTGACAGCGTGGGTTTCGGGGTAGCCGTTTTCGTGGAAGCTCTTGCCGCTTCCGGAGGAGATGGGGAGGATGTTTGCCACTTTGCCATCGGCGTCGACGAGGAATAGTACCTGCCTCGCGATGTCTACCTCGATGTGGCGCCCGGTCTTGGGCTCTCTCGGCAACGGGGGGACGGCCCGGGTCAGGGCGTTATATTCGGCCCTTGTGAGGACTCCGGTGGGCTTGGCTCCGGAGATTTTCTGGAAGGCGATCAGGGCTTGCCGTTCGGTGACGGTCCAGGTGCCGTCGATCGGGCCGGTCCAGTAGCCGAGGTCCTTGAGCTTCTGCTCGGCCTGACGGATTTCGGATTGGGTCAGCGGTTTGGCGGGTGTGGGTTTGGCGGATGCTGCGGAAGGCGCTGACAACAACAGGATCGACAACAGTGCCAAGGCGGTGACCCCGGCGGACATCTTTTTCGGTTCGAACATCTCATCCCCCGGCTCTGGTCCCCGGCGGCCCCCCTCGGCCTCCGGCTCCTCATCCTTATTTATATACGCTCGGCGAGCGGCGGTGTCATCAAGAGAAGACCCAGGAGGGCCGCCCGCTCGGGCATGCGATCGATCTGTACGTGCTCATGGAGGGCGTGCGCACCGTCTCCGACCGGTCCGAGGCCGTCGAGGGTCGGCACGAGTTGGCTGGTGAAGCTGCCGTCGGAGGCTCCTCCGGCGGTCCCTTCTCCCAGTTCGATACCCAGATCCTGTGCGGCGCGCTGCGCCTGATTCCAGAGAATCCGGTTGCCCGGTGTGGCTTCGAGGGGCGGCCGGTCCAGGCCTCCTTCGACGTGGATGCTGGTGCCTGCGGTGAGGGGCTTCAGGGTCCTCACGATGTGGTCGATCCTCTCGGCGTCTTCCAGAGTGAGGACTCGCACGTCCAGCTCGGCATTCGCTTCGGCGGCGATGACGTTGCGGCGGGTTCCTCCTTCGATGACTCCGATGTTGATGCTCACTCCCTTGTCCCGGTCGGCCAGGCTGTAGAGCTTCTGGATCACGTTCGACATTTCGAGGATCGCGCTCGCGCCTTTCTCGGGGTCGAGCCCGGAGTGGGCGGCCTTGCCCTCGACCTTGATATCGAACCGCAGGGACCCTTTGCGCCGGGTCTTGAGGCGGCCTTCGGGGCCGAGAGCAGGCTCCAGGACGAAGACTCGTTGCATACGGCGGGCCAAGCGGAGGATGCGCTCGGTGGAGTCGCCGCTGCCGATCTCTTCGTCGGAGTTGATGAAGAAGGCCGGGGTGAGCGGCGGCTCCCAGCCGAGGTCGCGCAGGGCTCGCAGTGCAAAAACGCCCTGGACGAGCCCTCCCTTCATGTCGAAAACGCCGGGCCCGGTGAGCTTGCCGTCGCGGATCTCCACCGGCAGGGTGGCCAGGGTTCCGTGCGGCCAGACGGTGTCGCAGTGGCCGATGAGGAGCTGGGCTCCCCGTCCACGCCTCGATGCACGGGAGATCCGGGACGAGCGGGACGGCGCGGCCCAGAGCTGGCCTCCGCTGGTGCGGCCTTTGAGGCGGCGGACGGCGAGGCCCGCTTTTTCCAGCTCGGCCGTGAGCCGGGCGAGGACGGGCTCCTGGGCGGCGGGGTCGACGGAGGGGGTTTCGGCACGGGCGAGGTCGGAGAGGAGGGCGACCATCTCTCCCTGGCGCTCGCGGAGATGGGAGAGGAGAGCCGCCGGGGATGCCTCGGATGGCGTCGTCATGCCGCGTATGGTAGCGGATCGATCCTTCAGATCAGTCGGCGCGGATCGCGACCAATGGATCTGTTCCCGCGGCTCGCCGGGCGGGGATCCAGCAGGCGAGGAAGGCGACGAGGGTGAGGACGGTGGCGACGGTGCCGAAGGTGAGCGGATCGTGGGCGTCGACGCCCACCAGGGCCGCGGCGATGAGGCTCGCGGCCGGCCAGGCGAGGAGGAGACCGAAGCCGAGGCCGGCGGCAAGCTGGACCATGCCGCGGCCGAGGATCAGTCCCAGGATGGTCTTCTTGCGCGCGCCGAGCGCCATGCGGATGCCGATCTCCTGCCTTCGCTGGTTGACCGAGAAGGAGATGACGCCGTATATGCCCACCGAGGCGAGGAGGAGGGCGCTCACTCCGAAGATGCCGAAGAGGGTGCCGAACATGTTGGCGAAGAAGCGGGACTTGGCGAGCGACTCGTCCAGGGAGAGGACGAAGTAGAGCGGCAGGTCGCGGTCGAGCTCGCCGAGGAGGCTCTGCAAGGAGCCGGTGAATGCGGTGGGAGTCCCCTGGCGCGGACGGATGATGACGGACAGGCGGGCCGGGCAGTCCTGGGGGAACGGCAGGTAGAAGCCGGCCGGTCCGACCGGGTCTCCGCCGCCCAGGGAGGACATCTGCGCGTCGCCCACGACGCCGACGACGGTGCGCCAGGGTCTCGCGGCTTCCCCCGGATCGGAGGCGAGCCGGATCTGGCGACCGAGCGGCTCCTGCCCCGGCCACTCACGGGCGGCGAAGCTGCGGTTGACGATGACCACCGGCAGGCCGACCGCGGTGTCCTGGGTGCCGAAGTCGCGCCCGGCGAGGATCGGGACGCCGAGGGTCTGGAAGAAGCCGGGCGCGATGTCGTCCTGGTGCGCGAGCGGCTGGTCTTTCTCCTGGGCGTAGGCCTTGCCCGAGACCGCGTAGCGGATCACCGGGGAGCCGTTGCCGGGGATGGTGGAGGAGAGAGTGGCCGCGGTGACGTTCGGATGCTGGCGCAGGCGGATCGCCAACTGGTCGAAGAGGCGCACCCGGGAGGCTTCGTCCGGGTAGGTGCTCTCGAAGAGGGCGATGCGCGCGGTGAGCAGGCCGTGCGGCTCGATCCCCAGGTTGACGGTCTGGGTGCGGAGGACGCTGTGGACGGTGAGGCCGGCTCCCACCAGGAGGAGGCAGGAGAAGGCCACTTCGCCGACGATGACGATGCGGGTGAACAGGCCGAGGCGCAGGCTGGTGCTGCCGCGCCCCTCGTCCTTGAGGACTTCGGTGACGTCGGTGCGCGCCGCCTGGAGTGCGGGCACGAGGCCGGACGCCAGGGTGGCGAGCAGGGTGGCGCCGAACGCGAAGGCGAGGGCGATGGGATCGACGGCGATGTGGAACCAGAAGGGCGGATTGGTGCTGACGATGGCGGCGTTGAACAGGCGGACTCCCTCCCGCGCGAGGAGGACGCCGAGCCCGGCGCCGCCCAGGGAGAGGAGGAAGCTCTCGGTCAGGAGCTGGCCGATGATGCGGCCGCGCGGCGCGCCGAGCGCGGCGCGGATGGCGATCTCGCGGGTGCGGCGCGAGGCCCGCGCCACCATCAGGCTTGCCACGTTGGTGCAGGCGATGAGGAGGACGAACAGGCAGGCCGCGAGCATGGTGTAGAGGAGCTGGTGGACCTCCCCGTCGAGGAGCACCTCGTTGAGCGGCCGGACGACGGCTTCGAGCCCCTGGTTGGTCTCCGGATGATCGGCGGCGAGCGTCTTGGCCACGGCGCCGATCTCGGCCCGCGCCTGCTCCAGTGTGGCGCCCGGCTTGAGGCGGCCGAGGACGCGGTAGGTCACTCCCTGGTTGCGCGGGGTGCGCAGCGGATCGAGCCGGAGAGGGGTCCACGCCTCTTCGCTGTCGGGGAAACCGAAGCCCGCCGGCATGACGCCGATGATCGTGCCGGGCGCGCTGTTGATCCGCACCCGGCGCCCGACGACGCCGGGGTCGCCGCCATAGCGGCTCTTCCAGACGCCATAACCGAGGAGGACGACGGGCTCGGCGCCGGGGGCGTCCTCGCCAGGGAGGAAGCCGCGGCCGAGCATCGGCTTGACGCGGATCTGGTCGAGCGCGTTGGCGGTCAGGAAGGCGCCGTTGAACCTCTCGGGCCGTCCGTCGCCGGAGAGCACGAGGGTGCCGTTGTCATACGCCGCCAGGCCTTCGAGCGTCGTCTGCCGGGACCGGTAGTCGAGGAAGTCCTGCGCGCGGACGCCGAGCCGCGGCTGGTCGCGCGACGGGTTGGCGTTGGCCACGGAGACGAGCCGCTCGGACTCCGCAAACGGCAGGCCGCGCAGCAGGACGCCGTAGACGATGCTGAACATCGCGGTCGACAGCCCGATGCCCAGGGCCAGGGCGAACACCGCCGCCACCGTGTGACCGGGGCTCCGGATGAGAAGGCGGAGGCCGAACCGAAGGCTGCGCAGGAGATCGCTCATGCCGGGAGAACGCACGGCAGAGGAGGAACGTTACAGCGAGGTCAGCTCGCCCCGCCCTCCGCCGTCCCCTCTTCGATGCCACGCCAGGTGGTCTCGTCCTCGTCGAAGATGGGGAGGGAGGGTTGGCGGCCGCGGGCGGCGCTGACGTGCCAGCCCCAGAGGAGCGCCCACTTGAGATAGGTACCGTAGGCCTGGAGCATGCAGAAGACGAGACCGTGCAGACCGTCGAAAAGGCCGAGCTGGAAGATGTAGGTGCGCAGGAAACGCCAGAGCGAGCGGCCGAAGACCTCCTGGAAGCCGGACTTCTTGCCGTCCTTCCAGTTCTGCGCCGCTCCCCAGAAGCTGTACTTCTCGATCCGCCGGATGTACTCGTCCAGCGTGTCGGTCATGTAGTGCTCCATGGGGTGGCGGAGGACCGGCGCCGGACCGCGGGTGATCATGTCGGCGTGCACCCGGCGGTTGGGATAGCGGGCGGTGCCGGTGCGCACCAGGCGGACGACCTGGTCGTGCTGCCAGCCGGAGAAGCGGATCACCCGCCCCATGAAGTAGACGCGGCGCTTGATGGTGTAGGCGTCGGCCTGCGGCCCGGCGCGCAGGAGGCTCTCGATCTCCTCCTGCAGCTCCTTGGTGCAGCGCTCGTCGGCGTCATAGATCAGGATCCACTCGTTCTTCACCTGGTCCATCGCCCAGTTCTTCTGCGACGCCGAGCCGAAGTAGGTGCGCTGGAAGAAGCGCACCTTGTCGAAGCCGCGCGCGATCTCCGGCGTCCGGTCGGTCGAAAAGCTGTCGACGACGAGGATCTCGTCGCACCAGAGGAGCGACTTGATACAGTCCCCGATGTTGGCTTCTTCATTGAACGTGGTGATGATCGCGGACACGGCGGGGCGGGGCGAACGGTCTGGGCTCGGGGCGGACATACTGCCGGAAGACTATCATGTGTCCGGGGGGTGAGCCGCCCGCCCGGCGGCTCGATCTTTGGTCTAGAATACGCCCGATTCCCTCAACGAGACGACTTCGGGGTGCACTTGCGCGAATATTTTGTTTTCACCATCCTGCTCCTGATCAAGGTCTTCGCCCGGCTCGTCTACCGCCTCGAAGTGCGGTGGATCGGCGATCCGCCGCCCGACCGCTGGCGCCGTCACCGGCTGGTGGCCGTGCTCAACCACACGAGCCTCTATGAGGCGCTGTTCGCCGCCGTCTGCCCGCTGAGCTTCCTCTGGCGCATCGCCCGCCACGGCGTGGTGCCGATCGCGCGCAAGACCGCGGACCGCGCCGTCGTCGGCCGCTTCTACAGCCTGATCGCGAAGCGCGTCATCTCGATCACCCGCGAGCGCGACGAGTCGTGGCGCGAGGTGCTGCGGCAGATCGATCCGGACGCCATGGTGATCATCCTCCCCGAGGGGCGGATGAAGCGCGCCGGCGGCCTCGACTCCGAGGGGAAGCCGATGACGGTGCGCGGCGGCATCGCAGACATCCTGGAGACGATCGGCGAGGGCCGCATGCTTCTCGCCTACAGCGGTGGCCTGCATCACATCCACACCCCCGGCGACCGCCTGCCGCGCCTGTTCAAGACCATCCGCATCAACCTCGAGCTGGTGGACATCGTCACCTACCGGGAGGAGCGCATGGCAGAGGCCGGAAATCCCCGCGGCTTCAAGCGCGCCGTGGTGGACGACATGGAGCGCCGCCGCGACCTGTACTGCCCTCCCGAGGAGAAGCCGAAATCGGCGTAGACCGGCGCGTGCTGCCGGGGCTGTTGGCGCTGGCACCTCTGCGCGCCCTGTTCGCCCACCGGCTGCGGCGGATGACCGACGCCGGTCTGCGCGCCCGCATGCAGGCGATCGGCGAGGCGTTCACCGCCGGGTACCATGCGGCCCTGGAGGAGCGGGAGCCGGAGGCGATCGACGCCCGGCTCGGCCGGGTGGAGCCCGAGCGGCAGGGCTTCGCGGCGGAAGGGATCGGCATGGGGCTCGCTCTCCTCGACGGGCTGACACCCGGGCGCCCCCCGGGAAGGCAATGTCGCCTGCGCCGGTATCTGGAAGGGCCGGGCGCACGGCAGTCCTACATGCTGCACGCCGGCGCCGGCTGGGCTCTGGCGGTCCCCCTGCTCTCTGGCCGCGCTCTTCTCGCCCGTCTCGACCCGTTGCTGGGCGCGATCTCCCTCGACGGCTACGGTTTCTATCGCGCCTGGTTCTTCCCCCGGCGCACGATCGACCGGCGCCGGCAGCCGCGCTGGATCTCGGGCGCCGCAGGCTGCTCCTTTGACGCCGGCGTCGGCCGCCGCCTCTGGTTCCTCGACGCGGGAGTGGAGCGCGCCCTCGCCCTCGCCGCGACTTTTCCCGAAGGCCGCCGCGCCGATCTATGGACGGGTCTGGGCGAGGCGTGCGGCTTCGGCGGCGGCCGGGAGGCCGGCACAGCCGCGGTGCTCCAGCGGGCCGCCGGGCCTTTCCTCCCCGCTTTCGCCCAGGGAATCGCGTTCGCCGCCGAGGTGCGCGACCGCGCCGGCATTCCGGCGGAGCATACGGAGCGCGCCTGCCGGACGGTCTGGGAACGCTCCGCGGCGGACACCGCCGCGGTGGCCCGCGAGACCCGGGCCGGCCTGCCGGGGACCGGGGCGGACGCCTTCGAAGCCTGGCGGCGGCGCATCCGCGACCGCTTCGCCGGCGGCTGAGCGTCACTTCTTCCGGCGGACCGGCTTTTTCTCCACCTCGCGCGCGATCTCCGAGTTCACCTCGCCGCCCATGATGATGGAAAAGGCGGTGAGGTAGAACCAGACCAGCAGCACGATCACCGCGCCCAGGGAGCCGTAGGCCCGGGTGTAGGAGTTGTAGTAGGAGAGATAGGAACGGAAGCCGATCGAGGCGCCGACGAAAAGGGCGACGCCGGTCGCCGCGCCGGGCGTTCCCCAGCGCCGCCTGGTCCTCCCCTTCGCTCCCCCGACGTCTGGAGCGAAGTTGTAGATCATGTCGAACGACAGCAGGAGGCAGGCGGCCACCAGCAGCCAGCGCGCCAGATGCCAGAGTGCCACCAGATAGGGACCGAGCGCCAGGTGATTGGAGAGCGCGACGGCGATCTCGCCGCCATAGATGACCAGGCCGAGGGCGCCGATGACCAGCCCGGCGAAGCCGATGATGAGAGCCAGCGCCACCAGGCGCCGCTGCCACCAGGGGCGCGTCTCCGTCAGGTCGAACGCACGGTTGAGGCTCCTCGACACGGCGATCATGCCGTTGGAGGCCACCCAGATGGTGACCAGGAGGCCCAGCGACAGCTTGCCGCCGCTCCCCCGCGCGGCGATCTCCTCCAGCGTCCGGTTGAGCAGCTCGGTGACCTGCTGGCTGGGTGAGAGATGGCCGATCAGCCAGAACAGGTTCCAGCGGACCCCCTCGCTCCAGCGCGTGAGGTAGCCGAGCAGGGCGGTCAGGAAGAGGAGCAGGGGGAAGATCGAGAACAGGAAGTAATAGGCCAGCTCGGCGCAGCGCCCGGGGACCTCGTCCTCGCCGAGCTGGCGCCAGAGCCGGACGCCGAGCTGCCACCAACTGAGGCCGCCGCGCGTCCACAACGATCCCTTGGATGTCTTCATCGGCTCATTTTCGCCCCACGTTTTGTCCCCGTGCTAGCATCCCTCTCCGCTGTGACAGCACGCCCGCACAGCCGTCTCAGAAACCTGGAGGAGACACACGGTGGACCGCGAGACAGCACAGGAGCGGATCGCCCGGCTGCGGTCGGAGATCCGCCATCACGACTACCTCTACTATGTCAAAGACCAGCCCGCCGTTTCCGACCAGGCGTACGACAAGCTCTACCATGAGCTCGTCGCCCTGGAGGAACAGTTCCCGGATCTGGTCTCCGAGGACTCCCCCACCCAGCGCGTCGCCGGCCAGCCGCTGACCAGCTTCCCCACCATCGAGCACGCGGCGCCGATGCTCTCCCTGGACTCGGACCAGGACGAGGCGACCCTCCGCCGCTTCGACGAACGGCTGCGCAAGGGGCTGGCCGCCGCGGGAACCTCCGAGGTCGAGTACGTCCTCGAGCCGAAGCTGGACGGTCTCTCGGTCGAGCTGGTCTACCGCGACGGCGTGCTCCAGCATGCCGCCACACGCGGCGACGGCCGGCGGGGGGAGGGGATCACGGCGAACGTGCGCACGATTCTGAGCGTGCCTCTCCGCCTGCGCGAGCCGGCGGCCGGCGAGCGGCCGATCCCCCCCTTCCTCGCCGTGCGCGGCGAGGTGATCATGCACGCGGAGGTGTTCGACAAGCTCAACGAGCGCCTGATCGCGGAGGGGAACGAGCCGTTCTCCAATCCGCGCAACGCCGCGGCCGGAGCTGTCCGCCAGCTCGATCCGCAGATGACCGCCGCCCGCCCGCTCGACCTCTACGCCTACGACATCCTCGCCTCGGAAGGGGTGGAGGTGGCCACGCAGTGGGAAGTACTGGAGGCGCTCCGCGGCTGGGGCCTGCGAGTCAGCGACCTGGTCGAGCGCACCCCGACGCTCGACGGCATCCTCGCCTATCACAAGGGGATCGAGGAGAAGCGGGACGACCTCGGCTTCGAGATCGACGGCATCGTGATCAAGCTCAACGATCTCACTGCCCGGGAGACGCTCGGCTGGACCTCCCGCCATCCGCGCTGGGCTTTCGCCTTCAAGTTTCCGCCGCGTAAGGAGATCACCCGCATCCTCTCGATCCTCCCCAGCGTCGGCCGCACCGGTGTGGTGACCCCGGTCGCCCTCATGCTGCCGGTCGAGATCGGCGGTGTCACCGTCGCCCGCGCCACCCTGCACAACCGCGAGGAGGTGGCGCGCAAGGACGTCCGCGAGGGCGACCGGGTGCGCGTGCAGCGCGCCGGCGACGTGATCCCGCAGGTGATCGAGCGGATCGAGGAGCCGGAGCGCGAAAGGGGACCGGCGTGGGCCATGCCCGCGGTCTGCCCGTCGTGCGCCACGCCGCTCGTCGAACGCGGTCCGTTCACCGTCTGCCCGAACAGCTTCGAGTGCCCGGCGCAGCTCGCCGGCCGCATCGTCCACTTCGCCTCGCGCAACGCCCTCGACATCGAAGGGCTGGGCGACGAGACCGCCAAGATCTTCGTCGCCCAGGGGCTGGTGCATCAGCTCCCCGAGCTGTTCGACCTGAAGGCCGAGCAGCTCGTCCACCTCGAAGGGTTCGCCGAGAAATCGGCCAACAACCTCGTCGCGGCGCTCGCCAAGGCGTCGCAGCCCGAGCTGCAGCGCTTCCTCTACGGTCTGGGGATTCCGGAAGTCGGCGTCTCGGTCGCCCGCGATCTCGCCCGCCACTTCGGCACCTTCGCCGCCCTGCGGAGCGCGGACGACGCCGCTCTCCAGGAGGTCTCCGGCGTCGGGCCGCGCATGGCCGAACAGATCACCGCGTTTTTCCGCGAGCCGAAGAACGCCGAGGTGCTCGACGCCCTGCTCACCCGGCTCCAGCTCGTCGAGACCGCCCCCGCTCCAGTGACATCCGACTCCCCCACCGCCGCCGTACTACCCTTGGCGGGCAAGAAGATCGTCTTCACCGGCGGCCTCACCCGCCTCGCCCGCCGTGAGGCCCAGGAGCTCGCCGAGCGCCTGGGCGCCCGCGCCACCGGATCGGTGAGCAAGTCCACCGATTGGGTGGTGGTCGGCGAGGACGCCGGCTCCAAGGCCGACGACGCCCGCAAGCTCGGGGTCGCCACCCTGGATGAAGACGGCTTCATCGCTTTGTTACGGGAGCATGGGGTGGAGGTCTGAGCAACGAAGGCACGAAAGGGGAAAACCACCGTGGACAGAAGAGCATTTTTGGGGACGCTGGCACTCGGTTCCCTGGCGGTCTGCGTCAAGGGATTGATCGGCACGAGTGGAGATATCGCGCAGGCGGCACCTGCGGGGAAAGGATCGAACGTGATCGAGAAGATTCACAAGACGGACGAGGAGTGGAAGAAGATCCTGACCAAGGAGCAGTATTACGTGCTGCGGCAGAAGGGGACGGAGCGGGCCTTCACCGGCGCGCTGGCCAACAACCACGAGAAGGGGATCTACCTCTGCGCGGCCTGTGACCTCGACCTGTTCAGCTCGGACGCCAAGTTCGAGTCCGGGACCGGCTGGCCGAGCTTCTGGCAGCCGATCGCGCCGAATCACGTGGAGACGGAGACCGACAAGTCGCTCTTCATGAGCCGCACCGAGGTGCACTGCGCCCGCTGCGAAGGCCACCTCGGCCACGTCTTCACCGACGGCCCGAAGCCCACCGGCCTGCGGTACTGCATGAACTCGGTGTCGATGAAGTTCAAGAAGGCGTAGGGCAGGAGCCCTCACCCCCGGCCCCTCTCCCAGCTCCCCCCACGCCCCCGCCGGGAGAGGGGAGACCAGCAGAAACAAGGCAAACGCTTTTCCTTTTGCCTTTCTCCCCTCTCCCGGGGACAGGGCGGGGGGAGCCGGGAGAGGGGCGGGGGTGAGGGCGCACCCTTTTCGTCTTTTTGCTACTATTGGGTCGCTTGACCGACAGCCTGTTTCCACTCCCGCGGATTCCCTACCTGCGCCTGCGCCTGACGCTCCGGGCTCAGCAGGCGGCGACTCTGCCCGTCTATAAGGGATCGATGTTGCGCGGTGCCTTCGGTCACGCCCTGCGCAAGGCGGTCTGCGTCGCAACTCCCGAGCAGCCATGCGCGACCTGCCTACTGCGCAACGACTGCTATCACACCCTGCTGTTCGAATCCGTCTTCGACGGCACCGTCCCGCCTCCTCTCGCCGACCTGCCGATCGTTCCGCGCTCCTATATCTTCGAGCCGGCCAACGACGCCCGGCATCTCGACGCCGGCGATCCCCTGGAGTTCGATCTCATCCTGTTCGGCCGGGCCACCGATCTGCAGCTCTATGCGCTCCTCGCCTGCGAGCGCATGGCGGTCACCGGCCTGGGGCGCAATCGCACGCCCTTCCGCCTGGAGAGCGCGCTCGCCCAGGCGCCGGACGGCTCCTGGCGCGTCGTCCTCGGCGACGGCCGCATGCGCGGCCGGGGGAGCACGCGGCCGAGCTATCCGTCCGACGACCCGTACCCCGGCAACCACGCCGTCCTCCGCTTCCTCACTCCCACCCGCCTGCGCATCGAGGACGATCACGTCGAAACCGTCACCTTCCCCGAGCTGGTCGCCGCCATGGCCCGCCGCGTCTTCGAGGTGGCCTTCTTCCACGTCCCCGACGCCGTCCTCGACTGGAACCTCGACCCTCTCCTCGCGGCAGCGCACCAGGTCGCCCTCGTCGCCTCCGACCTCCACTGGCACGACTGGGAGCGCTACAACGCCCATCAGCACACCCTGATGAACATGGGCGGCTTCATGGGAACCGTCGAGATCGTCGGCGACCTCGCGCCCTTCACCCCCCTCCTCCGCGCCACCGAAGTCCTCCATCTCGGCCGCGGCACCCCCTTCGGCCTCGGCCGCATGGTGGTCGACGGCCCCGAAGGCGGCGAGCCCTTCGTCTCCAATAAAGATCCGCGGGGGCGCGCCCGCATCGGAGACATCTACTACCACCCGCTGGATCCCGGGTTTTTCCTCTAAACCCTTCCTCTTGACAGTCTACAGGAGCCGTGGCAGTCTCTTCCTGTCGAACATCTAGAGGAGAGCGCCCATGGCTCGAATGGCCCAGCCCAAAGCGGATCTGTTGCAGGGGACGTTGGACCTGCTGATTCTGAAGACCCTTGCTCTCCAGCCGGCGCACGGCTGGGGGATCTCGCAGCGCATTCAGCAGGTGTCGCGCGATGTGCTCCAGGTGAACCAGGGGTCTCTCTACCCCGCTCTCCAGCGCCTGGAGCAGCAGGGGTGGATCGACTCCGAATGGGGGATCTCCGAGAACAACCGGCGCGCCCGCTTCTACCGGCTCACCGAGGCCGGGGAGCGGCAGCTCGCCGCCGAGACGGAAAACTGGGAACGCCTGTCGGAAGCGGTCGGCCGCATCCTGCAGACCGCCTGAGCCGCCTGGGAACGGAGAGACCACGACCATGAACGGAATCCGCACCCTACGGCTCGGCATGCGCTCACTCCTCCACCGCGACCGCGAAGAGCAGCGGATCGACGAGGAGATGCGTTTCCACATCGAGATGCAGACCGCCCAGAACGTCAAACGGGGGATGAGCCCCGCGGCGGCGCGCACCGAGGCGCTGCGCGCCTTCGGCGGCGTCGAGAAGGCGAAGGAACAGGTCCGCGAGACGTGGGTCACCCGGCGTTTCGAGGAGCTTGTCCAGGACGTCCGCTACGGTGTCCGCTCGTTGCGCAAGAATCCCGGCTTCGCGGCGGTGGTCGTCGTCTCGCTCGCGCTCGGCATCGGCGCCAATACGGCGATTTTCAGCGCGGTGCACAGCGTGCTGTTGCGGCCTCTCCCCTATACGCAGGGCGAGCGGGTCACCGTTCTGCGCCAGCAGGAGAAGCTCGCCGGCGTGGACGACGTCGGGGTCTCAGCGCTCGAGATGGCCGACTACCGGGCGCGCAGCCGGACGCTCTCCGGCATCGCGGAGTACCACACGATGACGTTCAACCTGGTGAACCTGGTGCGCCACGGCGCGCCGGAGCGGGTGCGGACGGGCGTCGTGTCGTCCAACTTCTTCGACGTCCTGGGCGTCAAGCCGATGCTCGGCCGCGACTTCACCGCCGGAGACGAGAAGCCCGGAGCGGTGCCGGTGCTGGTGCTCTCCTACGAGTACTGGCAGAACAACCAGGGCGGCGATCCGGCGGTGATCGGCAAGGCGTTGCAGATGAACGACAAGGCGCACACGGTGATCGGCGTGCTGCCACCGGTGACGCAGTATCCGGACACCAACGACGTCTATATGCCGACCACGGCGTGCCCGTTCCGTTCCAAGCCCATCATGTTGACCAACCGCTCGATGCGGATGGTCAGCGCCATCGCCCGCCTGGCGCCGGGAGTGCCGCTCGCCCGCGCGTCGGAGGAGACGGCCGGAATCCTGCGCCAGATGCAGCACGAGCATCCCGAGGACTATCCGGCGGCCCAGGGCTTCGCCGCCTCTCTCATCTCGCTCCGCGACGAGCTGACCCGCGGCGCCCGGCCGACGCTCCTGATCCTGCTCGCCACGGTCGGTCTCGTCCTGCTGATCGTCTGCGCCAATGTGGCGAATCTCACCCTCGCCCGGCAGGTGAGCCGCAGCCGGGAGCTCGCGGTGCGCACGGCGCTCGGCGCGGACCGTGGCCGGCTGGCGCGCCAGCTGCTCACCGAGAGCACCCTGCTCGCCCTGGGCGGCGGCCTCCTCGGCCTGCTGCTCGCGGCCGGCGCGCTCCGCCTGCTGGTGACCTTCGTCACCCGCTTCTCACCGCGGGCCGGCGAGATCTCGATCGACGGCACCGTGCTGCTCTTCACCCTCCTCGTGTCGCTGGTCACCGGTCTCGCCTTCGGCGCCCTCCCCGCCCTGTCGCGCACCGAGCCGGCCGACGCGCTCAAAGAGGGTGGCGACCGCGCCGGCAGCGGCGGCGCCGGCCTGCGCCTGCGCAACGGCTTGATCGTGGCGCAGCTCGCGCTCTCCTTCATGCTGCTGATCGGCGCCGGGCTCATGCTGCGCAGCCTGCTCAAGCTGCAACAGGTGGACCCCGGCTTCCACACCGGCCAGGTGCTGACCGCCGGCCTCGATCTCAACTGGTCGCGCTACGACACCGAAGAGAAACGGCTCGACTTCTACCGCCGCCTGCTGCCGCGTCTCGCCGCCCTGCCCGGAGTGACAGAGGTCGCCTTCGGATCGACCTTTCCGCTCAACGACTCGCAGCCGTGGACGAACTCGCTGCGCATCGAAAGCCGGCCGCTCCCCGACGGACAGGCGGCGCCGCGGGTGGACATGCGGGTGGCCAGCCCGGAGTACTTCACGACGATGGGCATCCCGCTCCTCTCCGGCCGGACGTTCACCCAGCAGGACGACGCCAAGACGACCGCGGTCGCGGTGGTCAACCGCTCGATGGCACACCGGTTCTGGGGCAGCCAGGATCCGGTCGGCCAGCGCATCTCCTTCGACGCCGGCAAGACCTGGAAGACGGTGATCGGCGTGATCGGCGACGTCAAGCAGTACGGTCTCAACCATGCGCCGAGCGAAGAGGCTTACCGGCCGCTGGCCCAGGTCCCGCTGCTCGGCGGCCACGTCCTGCTGCGCACTACCGGCTCGCCCAAGGCGCTGGAAAGCGGTCTGCACGAAGCCGTGCGCGCGATCGACGTGGAGCAGCCGGTCTTCGGTATCCGGACCGTCGCCGAGGCGCGCGCCGAGTCTCTCGCGCCGCCGCGCCTCACCGCCACCCTGCTTACACTCTTCTCCCTGCTGGCCCTGATCATCACCGCGACCGGCATCGCGGGTCTGATCGCCTTCTCGGTCAGCCAGCGGACGCACGAGATCGGCATCCGCATGGCGCTCGGCGCGGTGCGCGGGAGCGTCCTCTGGATGGTCCTGCGCCAGGGAGCCGTGCTGGTGCTCGCCGGTCTCGTCCTCGGCGTCGCCGGAGCGCTCGCCTTCACCCGGGTGCTCTCCAGCTTCCTCTTCCAGGTGGAGCCGAACGATCCGCTGACCTTCCTCACCGTGATCGCCACCCTCCTCGCCGTCGCCGCCCTCGCCTGCCTCCTCCCCGCCCGCCGGGCGACGCTGATCCAGCCGATCGTGGCATTGCGGAGCTCCTGAGCGGGTCCCCTGCCCTCGATCCGGGTTACCATCAACCCTGTGGCCCGGTTGCGCTTCGGCAGGCCGGCATGATCTGATCGGTGACCGACAGGAGAAAGGATGGCCCGGATGCACGCGATCCCCCTCCGATACGACGATGTCTTTTACCCGGAGTCCGACGGCCAGCCGATGGGTGAAACCGAGCTGCACCGCGATGAGATCGTCTACCTGATCGAAGCCTTCCAGGAGCGCTTCGAGGCAATGGCCGATGTCTACGTCGGCGGCAACCTCTTCCTCTACTACCACGAAGGGAACCCGCGAGAGGCCATCTGCCCCGACGTCATGGTCGTGCAGGGCGTTCCCAAGCTGCCGCTCCGCCGAACCTTCCAGATCTGGGCAGAAGGCGAGGTCCCTTGCCTGGTCATCGAGGTCAGCTCGGACAGCACGCAAAGCAACGACTTCAACAGCAAGAAGGCTCTCTACGAACACCTCGGCGTCGACGAGTACTTCCTCTACGACCCGCTCGCGATCCGAGACCCTCAGCTCCAGGGCTTCCGTCTTGCGGAGGCTGGTCTCTACCAGCCGGCGAACCCGGAGCCGGACGGCTCGCTGGTCAGCCACACCACCGGCGTGACGCTCCGTCTGGAGGGAGAGCGCATTCGGATGGTCGAGACCACCACGGGCCGGGCGTTTCTGCGGACGACGGAGAAGAACGCGAAGGTCCAGACGCTCGAAGCCGAAGTGGCCCGCCTCCGCCGTGAGGTGGAACGGCTTTCGAAGAAGACGTAAGAGGGCCTCGGCCTCAGCACAGTCGGCTGCCCGCGCCCATCCGCCCCCTCCCCGTCCCTCCCCCGCGCGTGCCGCCGCCCCCCGCCCCGAGCGGGAGAGGGCGCCACCGCCCAACGACGTCGAGACACAGCCCCTGGCAGCCAGCCCACCCGAGAGGAGGAAAGCAGAGAATCTCCAGGGTTTTGCAGAGAAACCCGAGATTTACGCAGAGACTCTGGAGAACTATGTCGAGACACCAGAGAAATTCTCTGCATTTGTCTCCGGTTTCGTCACGCGCCAAGGTAGAAAAGCAGAGAATCTCTGGCGATTAACAGAGATAATCTCTGGTTTCGCAGAGAAAACGCGCTCAAATGTCGAGAAACCCGGCTTAAATGCAGAGAACTGCGCGATGGGAGACGTGGATTGCAGCTCGATGCAGACCGATTGCAGTGAAAATGCGGAGAACTGCGCGAATGTCTCGACATCGGTCCGCAGGGGAGGCCCAGTCGGCTTTGCCGACCGGGCCGGCTGGAAGCCGGCGCTCCCAGCGGGTCAGGTGCCCTGCGCCGCCGCTTTCGCGGTGAGTCCCAGGGCTTCGAGCTCGGGGACGGTGCGGCCCTTCACCGCCGGCCAGGCGACGCGGCGGGCGGTCATGGCGGCGTCGAGGCGCTGCCAGAGCTCGCGGTGGAGGACGGGCTTGCCGTCCATCGTCTTCCAGCCGCGCTTCTTCCAGCCGTCGATCCAGTTGGCGGCTCCATTCCTCAGATAGTCGGAGACGGCGTGGACGGCCACCCTGATGCCCGGCGGCAGGGCTTCGAGGGCGGCCAGGGCGGCGAGGAGGTCGAGCTGGTTCGCGGAGGCGTCGGGATGATGGCCGGAGAGCGCTCGCTCGGCTCCCTCATGGCGGACGAGCGCCGCCCAGCCCGCCTTGCGGCCGGCGCAGGAGACGCGAAGGAAAATCTCGGCGTCGGGCGGCGGCTCCGCCGGCGCGGCGGGCGGGCCGGACTTGCCGGCCCCGGCGGCGGCCGGAGTCCCTTTCCGCTGCGCCTTGATCGCCGCGCTGGCGAGCACGTCGGCGCGCTCGTTCCAGCGGTCACCGGCGTGGCCCTTCACCCAGTCCCACTTGATCTGGTGCTCGCGGATCAGCTCCGAGAGGTGGCGCCAGAGGTCGACGTTCTGGAGCTCGCCGTCCTTGCGCTTCCAGCCGTTGGCGATCCACCCCTTGAGCCAGAGGGTCACGCCCTTCCTCAGATACTGCGAGTCGGTGATCATCCGCACCCTGCACGGCTGCTTCAAGGCTTCGAGGCCGCGGATCGCGGCGGTCAGCTCCATGCGGTTGTTGGTGGTCTTCGCCTCGCCGCCCGAAAGCTCGCGCGACTTGCCGCTCACCGGGTCGATGAGGATGGCGGCCCAGCCGCCGGTTCCGGGGTTGGGATCGGCTCCGCCGTCGGTGTAGATGGTGACCTGCGGCAGGGCGGAAGCGGCGGCGGGGGCGTTCGCGGGAGACATGGCGCGGGATCGTATCGCAAAGGCACGACTCGTGCTGGACGCATACGCCGCCTTTCCGATCTGCCATAGGTTGGATACAATCTGGACAAGCTGTGGAGGTCCTTCCCCCTTTGAGGTCACCGACACGAATGGAATCACTGCAAACTGAGAATCCTCCAGGGACACCCCCGGCCGGTATCGACAAAGCACTGACCGGCATCGCCGGCTTCGACGAGATCACCCGCGGCGGCCTCCCCGCCGGGCGGCCGACTCTGGTGTGCGGCGGGCCGGGCTGCGGCAAGACGCTTTTCGCCATGCAGTTCCTGGTCAGCGGCGCCATCCGATTCGACGAGCCCGGGGTGTTCATGAGCTTCGAGGAACGCACCGACGAGCTGGCGAAGAACGTGGCGTCGCTCGGCTTCGACCTGTATGACCTGATGGACAAGCAGCGCCTTGCCATGGATACGGTCATCATCGAGCGCAGCGAGATCGAGGAGAGCGGCGAGTACGATCTCGAAGGGCTCTTCCTCCGTCTCGACTTCGCCATCCAGTCGGTGGGCGCCAAGCGGGTGGTGCTCGACACCATCGAGTCGCTCTTCTCGGGCTTCCAGAACCAAGCCATCCTGCGCTCCGAGCTGCGGCGGCTGTTCCACTTCCTCAAGGACCGCGGCGTCACGGTCGTCATCACCGGCGAGCAGGGCGAAGGGCTGCTCACCCGCCAGGGCCTCGAAGAGTACGTGTCGGACTGCGTGATCCTGCTCGACCACCGGATCAACGACCAGGTCTCCACCCGCCGGTTGCGGATCATCAAGTACCGCGGCTCGGCGCACGGCACCAACGAGTATCCGTTCATCATCGACGAGCACGGCCTGGAGGTGATGCCGGTCACCGGCCTCCACCTGCGCCACCCGGCCAGCCGGGAGCGGATCTCCTCCGGCGTCGAGCGCCTGGACACCATGCTGGGAGGCCAGGGATTTTTCCGTGGCAGCAGCGTCCTGATCTCGGGGACGGCGGGCACCGGCAAGAGCAGCCTGGCCGCGCACTTCGCCGACGCCACCTGCCAGCGCGGCGAGCAGTGCCTGTACATCGCCATGGAGGAGTCGCCGGAGCAGGTCCTCCGCAACATGCGTTCGATCGGCCTCGACCTGGAGCGGTGGGCGAACAGCGGCCTGCTGCGCTTCATCGCCAGCCGCCCCACGCTGTTCGGGCTGGAGATGCACCTCGCCACGATCTTCCGCGCCGTGCAGCAGCTCTCTCCGGCCGTGGTGATCGTCGACCCGATCTCCAATCTCTCCACCATCGGCTCGCTCACCGAAACGATGTCCACCCTGCTGCGCCTGGTCGATTCCCTGAAGGCGAAGCAGGTGACGGCGCTGTTCACCAGCCTGACGGCCACCGGCGACGAGGAGAATGAATCCCACCTCGGGGTCTCCTCGCTGATGGACACCTGGATCTCGCTGCGCAACCTGGAGCACAACGGTGAGCGCAACCGCGGCATCTACGTGCTCAAATCACGCGGCATGAATCACTCGAACCAGATCCGCGAGTTCCTCCTGACCTCGCAGGGAGTCCGGCTGGAAGACGTCTACCTGGGCAAGGAAGGCGTCCTGACCGGCTCGGCGCGGCTCGCCCAGGAGGCGCGGGAACGGGCCGACTCCACCCTGCGGCAGGAAGAGCTCGCCGCCCTGCAGCGCCGGCTCGACCGCAAGAAAACCGCCCTGGAGGCGCAGATCTCCCTGCTGCATGCCGAATTCGAGGCAGAGGCCGAAGAGGTCCGCAAGCGGATTCTGGAAGCAGACCGCCGGGAGCAGGACCTGACGGCGGACCGCGATGCCATGGCGGTGATCCGCCTGGCAGATACCCGGAAAATCGCGAGGGAGTCGTGATGATGGACGACAAAAGATGGAACCTGCGGCTGTACATCGCCGGGCAGACTCCCAAGTCAATGGTGGCTCTCGCCAATCTGCGGCGGATCTGCGAGCAGCACATGGACGGGCGGTATACGATCGAGATCATCGACCTGATGGCCAATCCCAGGCTTGCGCAGCAGGATCAGATCGTAGCCATCCCAACCCTGGTCCGGGAGCTCCCGTCACCGCTCAAACGGATCATCGGCGATCTGTCGAACACGGAGCGGGTGCTGGTGGGGCTGGACGTCGCGCCGCGCGAAGCCTGAAGCACGGCTCACGAATTGCATAGGCACCCACTATGGACGGACTAGCAATGGAGCTTGACGCAGAGGCAGACGCCGATCCGGCGTCCGCCGAAGCTCCTCTCTACGCCCTCCGTCTTTACATCACCGGCAAGACACCGAACTCCCTGCGGGCGATCACCTGCGTGAAAGAGCTCTGTGAGCGGCATCTTCCCGGGCGCTACCACCTCCAGGTGGTCGACATCTACCAGCAGCCGGCCCTGGCCGAGGGAGATCACATCATGGTCGCCCCGACCCTCGTGAAGCGATCCCCCTTTCCGCTGCGGCGGGTGATGGGAAACCTTTCTGACACCTCGCGGGTCCTGCGCAGCCTGGACCTGCACCCCACGGTCGAGCCATGATCCAAAACCCTCCTGAAACACAGCTCCTCTCCGAGCTCGAAAGCTTGCGGATCCGTCTCGGCGAGGCCGAGGACACCATCCGGGCCATCCGCGGCGGCGAGATCGACGCCCTCGTCGTGTCGGGTCCGCAGGGCGACCAGATCTTCACCCTCGAAGGCGCCGAGCACTCCTACCGCGTCTTCCTGGAGCAGATGCACGAGGGGGCGGTGACGCTCGCCGCCACCGATCATGTCATCCTCTTCTGCAACCGCCGCTTCGCCGAAATGGTGGCGACGCCGCTCGAAGAGGTCATCGGCAGCACGATCGACCGTTTCGTCCGCAACGCGGACCGGGCCGCCCTGGAAGACCTGCTGCACGAGGGCCTGACGGTGGGGGGCAAAGGCGAGCTGACGTTCGCCGGATATGCCGGGGAGGCCGTGCCGGTCTACCTCGCGGCGAGCGCCCTGCCGATCGAAGCGGAGATCCAGGCTCTCTGCCTGGTGGTGACCGACCTCACCGAGCAGAAGCGCAACGAGCAGCTCGTCCTTGAAGAAAAGCTGGCCCGCTCGGTCCTCGAAGCCGCCAACCAGGCCAAGGACCGTTTTCTCGCCACCCTGAGCCATGAGCTGCGCACGCCGCTCACCCCGGTGCTCGCCGCCGTCTCCGGGCTCCAGGAGGATGGGCGGCTGCCGGAGGACGTGCGCGCCCAGCTCGCCCGGATGCGCCGCAACATCGAGCTCGAGGCGCGGCTGATCGACGACATGCTGGACCTCACCCGGATCACCCGCGGCAAGCTGCCGCTGCACCGCGGCATTGCGGATCTCCGGCAGGTGCTCGACGACTCGCTGCAGACCGTGCAGGCGAGCCTCGACGAGAAGCGGCTGCGCCTGGTCGTCGACCTGGCGAGCGAGGACCATCGCGTCTGGGCGGACACGCCGCGGCTGACGCAGGTGTTCTGGAACCTGTTCAGCAACGCCGTCAAGTTCACCCCCGAGGACGGCACGATCACCGTGCGCTCGCGGCGCGAGCTGACCACGGCCGGCCCCGCGATCATGGTCGAGATCATCGACACCGGCATCGGCATCGAGGCCGAGGCTCTGGAGACGGTCTTCGACGCGTTCCAGCAGGGAGAGATGACCATCACGCGCCGCTTCGGCGGTCTCGGGCTGGGGCTCACCATCAGCCAGGCGATCGTCGAGATCCACGGCGGCAGCCTCTCCGCCGAGAGCGCCGGCAAGGATCAGGGCGCGACCTTCGTCGTCCGCGTCCCAGTCGGCAATCTTCCCGCCGCGGAGGCGCCCGGAGAGGCGTCGGCCTTTGTGGTCGCTCCACCGCGCGAGCCCGGCGGAGCGCTGCCGCACATCCTGCTCGTCGAGGACCACGGCGACACTGCGGACGCCATGGCGGATCTGCTGCGCAGCCTCGGGTACCAGATCTCGGTGGCCCGCTCCGTCGAAGCCGGCCTCGCCGCGGCGGAGGACCACGCCGGCCGGATCGATCTCGTCTTGAGCGACCTCGGCCTGCCGGACGGCAGCGGTCTCGACCTGATGCGGGAGATCCACCGCCGCTACGGCGTGCCCGGCATCGCCCTCTCCGGCTACGGCATGGAGGAAGACGTGCGCAAGAGCCTCTCCGCCGGCTTCGACCGCCATCTCACCAAACCGGTCAACCTGCAGGCGCTGCAGACCGCGATCCAAGAGATCCTGCCGCGCGATTGAACGCGGCGAGTTGACCGGACCCTTGCCCCTGAGCTGATATCGTCTCCGCTGCAAGAGGAGACCGCCCGCGTGGACAACCCGCAGATCGCCCGTGTGTTCGAGGAGATTGCCGACATCCTCGAGATCCAGAACGCCAATCCGTTCCGCATCCGCGCCTACCGGAACGCCGTGCGCACGGTGGAGGCGCAGGCGACGCCGCTGCGCCGCATGGTCGAGGAGGGGCGGCCGCTGACCGACCTGCCCGGCATCGGCAAGGAGATGGCGGCGCACATCCAGGAGATGGTGGCGACCGGCACGCTCGGCTTCCGCGACGAGATGCTGACCGAGGTGCCGCGCTCGCTCATCGAGCTGATGCGCCTCCCCGGCCTCGGCCCCAAGAAGGCCCGCAAGCTGTGGGACGACCTCAAGATCCAATCCGTCGACGAGCTCGAAACGGCAGCGAAGGCGGGACGGATCGCCGCGGTGCCCGGCTTCGGCGCCAAGACGCAGGAGAAGATCCTCGCCGGCATCGCGGAGCACCGCCAGCACGCCAGCCGCATGCTGCTCTCCGACGCCGAGCGCTCCATCGAGCCGCTCCTCGCCTGGCTGCGCGAGATCCCGGACCTGCTGCGGCTGGAAGTGGCCGGCAGCTACCGGCGGCGGCGCGAGACGGTGGGCGACATCGACCTCGTCGCCATCTCCCAGCGCCCGACCGAGGTCATGGAGCACTTCCGCGCCTACGGCCAGATCGAGAAGACCCTGATGGCCGGCGACACCCGCTCGACCGTCGTCCTCGGCTCGGGTCTCCAGGTCGACCTGCGGGCCGTGCCTCCCGACTGCTACGGCGCCGCTTTGGTCTACTTCACCGGCTCCAAGGAGCACAACGTCAAGCTCCGCCGGCGCGCCGTCGAGCAGGGCCTGCGCATCTCGGAGTACGGTGTTTTTCGGGTCGACAAGAGCAGCGGCAAGGACGAAGAAGGCGAGGGGGAATGGATCGCCGGCAAGGAGGAGGCGGACGTCTACGCCGCGGTCGGCCTGCCGTGGATCCCGCCCGAGATGCGCGAGGACCGCGGCGAGATCGAAGCCGCGGCGGCCGGCCGGCTCCCCCGCCTGCTGACCCGCGACGACCTGCGCGGCGACCTCCACATGCACTCCACCTGGTCCGACGGCCGCAACACCATCGAGGAGATGGTCGAGGCCTGCGCCGCCCGCGGCTATGAGTACATGGTGATCTCCGACCACAGCAAGGCGCTGGCGATGACCAACGGCCTCGACGCCTACCGCCTGCGCCTGCAATGGAAGGAGATCGAGGGGATCCAACGGCGCCACCCCGAGATCCGTATCCTCAAGGCGATGGAGATCGACATCCTCGCCGACGGCAGCCTGGACCTCGAAGACGAGATGCTCGCCGGCCTCGACGTCGTCCTCGTCTCGCTCCACTCGCGCCTCGACCTTCCGGAGGCGGAGCAGACCGCGCGCGTCCTGCGCGCCCTGGAGCACCCCGCGGTCAACATCTTCTGCCATCCGACCGCCCGGCTGATCAACCGCCGCAAGCCGGCGGCGCTCGACATCGACACCGTGCTGCGCCGCGCCGCCGCGCTCGGCGTCGCGGTCGAGCTGAATTCCAATCCGCACCGGCTCGACCTCAAGGACTCCCACCTCCTGCTCGCCCGCGAGCTGGGCTGCAAGATCGTGGTCAGCACCGACTCCCACCGCACCACCGAGCTCGACCTCATGCGCTTCGGCGTCGAGCAGGCCCGCCGCGCCTGGCTCACCCCCGGCGACGTGCTCAACACGCTGCCCGGCGACGATCTGCTGCAAGCTCTCACGCGTTCGCGATAAGCTAGCGATCTGATTCTTCTTTTCGACCAACCCTCCACGAGGACCTTGCCATGGATCGACATCGTCGTGCTCCGCTCGCTGCCACGATCGCTACGATCGGGCTCCTGAGCTGGATCGGCAGCGCCGCGCCGGCCGCCGCCCAGGACCTCGCCTCCTTCGAGAAGCGGACCACCGTCCACAAGCTGGCCAACGGCTGGACCTTCCTCATCGTCGAGCGCCCGGGCGCGCCGGTCTTCGCCTTCTGCACCGTGGCCGACGTCGGCTCGGCGCAGGAGGTGACCGGGATCACCGGCCTCGCCCACATGTTCGAGCACATGGCCTTCAAGGGGACCCCGAACGTCGGCACCCGCGACTGGCCGGGCGAGCAGAAGGCGCTCGCCGCCGTCGAGGCCTCTTACCTGGCCTGGCAGACCGAGCGGCTGTCGAAGGCGCCCGATCCCAAGAAGCTCGAGAGCCTCCTCGCCGACTTCCACCAGAAGCAGAAAGACGCCGCCCGCTTCGTCGTCCACGACGAGTTCGACGACCTCCTGACGCGCGAGGGCGGCGTCGGCATGAACGCCTCCACCGGCGCCGACGACACCAACTACTTCTACGCCCTGCCGTCCAACAAGCTGGAGCTCTTCGCCTACCTCGAATCCGAGCGCTTCTTCCACCCCGTGTTCCGCGAGTTCTACGAGGAACGCGACGTGGTCATGGAAGAGCGGCGCATGGACGAGAGCAGTGGCTTCGGCCGTCTCCTGGAGCAGTTCACCATCGCCTCCTTCCAGGCCCACCCCTACCAGCACCCCGGCGTCGGCTATGTGAGCGATCTCAAGTCGTTCACCATGACGGACGCGGAAGCCTTCTTCAGGACCTATTACGCGCCGGCCAACCTGGTGACCGCGATCGTCGGCAACGTCCGCGCCGCGGAGGTCGTCCCGCTCCTCGACAAGTACTTCGGCCGCATCCCGGCGCGCCCGGCGCCGCCGCCGCTGCGCACCGTCGAGCCGCCGCAGGTCGCCGAGAAGATCGTCATCCTGGAGGATGCCACGCAGCCGCTCTACCTGGAGGCCTACCACAAGCCGGCCAACTCCGACCCCGATCAGCCGGTCTATGACGCGATCGACGACATCCTGACCGGAGGCCGCACCTCGCGCCTCTACCGCTCCCTGGTGCGCGACAAGAAGATCGCCGTGCAGACCAGCTCGTTCTCGAACTTCCCCGGCATCAAGTACCCGAACCTGCTCGCCGTCTTCGCCGTCCCCGCGTTCGGGGCGTCCAACGAACAGGTGCAGGCCGCCGTCCGCGAGGAGATCGAACGGATCAAGCGCGAGGACGTGACGGCCGAGGAGCTCTCCCGGTTCAAGACCCGGGCCAAGGCGCGGCTGCTGCGCAGCATGCGCAGCAACGTGCAGCTCGCGCAGCGCCTCGCCGACTCGCAGCGCCTGTACGGCGACTGGCGCGAGGTGTTCCACCGCCTCGACCGCCTCGACCGGGTGACCCCGGCCGACATCCGCCGGGTGGCGAACCAGACGTTCCAGAAATCCAACCGGACGGTCGCCATGATCGTCACCCAAGCCGCCGCCGCAACAGACAAGCCGTCGGAGAAGAAACCATGATCACCGCGCGACCGGCCACCTTCCGCATTCTCGTTGCGAGTCTCCTGCTGTCCCTCGCCTGCGGGCTGCCCGCACCCGCGCCGGCGCAGGCCGTGCACGCCGGGGACCTGCGCTTTCCGCCGCTGCCGAAATTCGAGATCCCCCGCCCGGAGCGGGTGGTGCTCGACAACGGCCTGGTGGTGATGCTCCTCGAAGACCACGAGCTCCCCCTGGTCGAGGTGACCGCCCTGGTCCGCGCCGGCGGCCGGCTCGACTCGCCCGACAAGCTCGGCCTGGCCAAGCTCGGCGCCACCGTCCTGCGCACCGGCGGCACCGAAACCCGGCCCAGCGATCAGCTCGACGAGTGGCTGGAGGGCCGCGCCGCGTCGATCGAGGCGACGGCCGACGGCGACCTCACCCGGGCCAGCCTCTCTTCCCTCACCCAGGATTTCCCCGACGCCCTGCGCGTCTTCGCCGACGTCCTGCGCCGGCCCGCCTTCGACGCCGGCAAGCTGGAGGTGGCGCGCAACCAGGCCATCGCCTCGGTGTCACGGCAGAACGACGAGTCGGACGACGTGATGCTGCGCGAGTTCCGCAAGCTCCTCTACGGCGCCGACTCGCCGTACGCGCGGACCGAGACCTACGCCACCCTCGGAGCCATCCGCCGCGACGACCTGGCCGCCTGGCATCGCCAGGCGTTCCACCCCGACCGCATGGTCCTCGGCCTGGTGGGCGACTTCCGCAGCGCCGACGCGCTCGCCCTCGTCCGCGCCGCCTTCGGCGACTGGCCACGCGGACCGCAGGGCGGACTGCCCGAAGCGGTCTGGAAGAAAGAGGCGAGCCCCGGCGTCTACTGGGCCGAGAAGAAGGACGTCACGCAGTCGAGCATCATCATCGGCCACCTCGGCGTGCGCAAGGACGACCCTGACTACTACGCGCTGGAGATCCTCAACAACGTCCTCTCCGGCGCCTTCTCGTCCCGCCTGATCTCTCACGTGCGCAGCCAGAAGGGGCTGGCCTACAGCGTCAGCGGCCGGGTGGGGAGCGACTGGGATCACCCCGGCATGACCTTTTTCTTCGTCGGCACCAAGACGCAGACCACCGGCGCCGCCATCCAGGCGCTGCTGGACGAGGCGCACGGCGTCCAGTCCACCCAGCCCCCCACCGAGGACGAGGTGGCGAAGGCACGCCAGGCGCTCCTCAACTCCTTCATCTTCACCGCCGACACCTCGCGCAAGGTGATGGGCCAGCAGCTCAACCTCGAAGTCTACGGCTACCCCCTCGACTGGCTCTCCCGCTACCAGGCGGGCCTCGAAGCGGTGACCCCGGCGCAGGTGCGCGAAGCTGCCGTCCGCCACCTCCACCCCGACGACTTCGCCATCCTCGTCGTCGGCACCGGCGAAGGGAGAGACCGTCCGCTGACCGACTTCGGGAAGGTGACGATGGTGGACATGACGCCGCCGGCGCGGCCGAAAGCACGACCTTAGCCATTACTCAACCAAATCCCTCAGAGCGTGTCTTACCGGGTGGTACTCAGCCCACCCGGGTGGGCGCCTGGAGGGATGGATGACCGAATTCGAGTCTGGCGACGCCACGACGAAATCCAAGGAGCCCGCGAAACCTCAGACGCATGAGGCTTCCAAGCTCGCCCTACAGTTGGTAGGGCCGGTCTTCCTCGCCTTCGGCGGAGCCCTGCTCACCTTCTATTACGCACAAATCCACTACTTTCCAGAAATCAGCTGGCAGGATTCGTTCACTTTTCTCGCGGCGATCTCACTGCTCGGAGGCGGTGCGGCTTTGACCTATAGCCTCCTCGTCTTCATTCCGGGCATTGTCTGGTCGGAACTCCTGATCTTCGATACGAAACTGAAAGTCCAACTCTGCCGCAGCGAGGAGCCCTGCTACCGGAACGTCGGCATACACTTGGCGCTACCGTTTCTCGTTTTCATGGCGGCGGTTCATGGGGCCAAGCTCCTTGGCTGGGTCGAGCCTGTCGGAATCGGCGGCCTGGCCGGCCTTATCGTGTTCTATGGCCTTGATTTCAAGGCAATTCTCGAGCCCCAGCACCCCGGGGAGCGCTCGTCGCACTTGGCGAAGGTCACCTCCTCCGCGGCATTGGCCTCCCTCGCCAGCCTGATTTCTCTGCTGATTCTGTATCACTTTATCGCGCCAGACAACCAAGGTCGCCCGAATCCTCTGTTATTACTTGTCTGCACCACCATCGTCGTGCTTTCGAATTTTTTCGTGTCAGTCTGGTTCCGGAAGCATCGCATGCAAGCAGTGACAACTGGCATCCTTGCGGGTCTCGTGTTGCTGTTTTGCGGAGAAATTCTTTCGGAGGGCGAAGCGAGGCACTCAAAAAGAATCATGGGAAGCTTTGGCCTCGGTGGCGACAAAGAAATGACTCTCATCGTCAATGACAATGGCAGGAGCATCCTTGAGAATCTGGGGTTCTCTCCGACAGCCGCACCGCCCAGCAATGATCAACCGAAGAAATCGCCATCCCAGACCGGATGCTGGATGTTTTCGAACGCCAGAATGCTTTCCTACATCGGCAAGCAGTACTACGTGCAAATAGAAGGCCGCTCTGTCATTTTGCCAAGGGAAGTGTTGACTGCATGGGCCGAGGCTCCTCAACCGACGGGTGAGCCACTCGCCAAAGGCCAATGCGCCTGCGCCGACACAGGCCATGAGCTCCGCGTCGACTTTGGAGCGACTCTCGTCGGAGTGCTGCTAGGCCTGTTTCTTGGCTGGGGCTCGGCCCAGCTCCAGCGGCGCCCCAAAATGAATCTCTGGCAAAAAATTGCTTCCGGAAGGGTATCTGTCTTCGTTCTGGCGGATTCATTCTATTCGCCATGCTTTACTGAGTTGGTCCTGACCGAGATCAACCTGCTTCTCAATCAGTTGCACCTGCTCAAAGGAAAGCCCAAGCTCTGCTCGAGCGACCAGGACTGCGAGGTCATCCTTAAAGGCATGCACCCTGAGCTCAAACAGAGTCTTAATCGTGCTCGGATTCGAGCCGATTATGGATTGATTTATTGGCTGCGAGGACCAGACGAAACGGAGAAAGACGTCCTAATCATTGCCGGAAATGGCAACGACATCATCTTGGCCGCAGCTCAGTATCTCGTTTCGCCCTCTTGCTTATCCCTCTTTGATGGCCGTGGATCTGGAGCCTTCGAATTGCTCATGCGGATCGATGACGCCACGATCGAGCCAGAGGTCAGCACCGTGTTCTTTGGAGCGACGGCCCAGACGGCTTGATTAGCCGTTCCCCGTAGGCCGGCCCACTCAGCTCGCGATCTGGAGCGCGGCCGTGACGCGGTCGCGCCCGTTCGCCTTGGACTGGTAGAGGGCGGAGTCGGCGGCGCGCAGGACGGCGTGGCCGGTCAGCCCCTGGTCGGGGTAGACGGCGACGCCGAGCGACAAGGTGACGGGGCCGAGAAAAGTGCCCTGGTAGATGACCTGGAGCCCCTTGGTCGCGATGCGCAGCTCTTCGGCGCGCGCCCGGGTGGCTTCCAGGGTCGCCTCGGGGAGGAGCAGGGCGAACTCCTCGCCGCCGTAGCGGCAGGGCACGTCCTCGCCGCGCAGCTTGCCGCGCAGCAGCTCGCCGAACGTACGGAGCAGGACGTCGCCGGCCTCGTGGCCGAAGCTGTCGTTGAATCCTTTGAAGCGGTCGAGATCGAGCATCACGACGCCGAGCGGCGTGCCGCGCCGCTGCGCCCGCCGGATCTCGCGCTCCAGCGACTCCTCGAAGTAGCGGCGGTTGAACAGGCTGGTCAAGGGATCGCGGATCGACTGGTGGCGCAGCGTCTCGCGCAGGCTCAAGTTGGCGAGCGCCATGGCGGTGTGCTCCGCCACCGCCGCGGCGAGGCGCCGGCGGGCCTCGTTGAGCGACGCCGCGATGGCCTGCTCCGTCTCTCCAAGATTGCCGGTGTACAGCGCCGGCTCCGCCCGCAGGTGGAGAACGCCGAGCGCTTCGCCCAGCGCCATCATCGGCACGCAGAGGTAGCGCGGCGGCACTTTCTCGCCGATATGCCGGCAGATCAGGTCCACCCCCGCGTCTTCGACGAAATGGTCGCGGCCGAGGCGGAGCCCCCAGCAGTCGTCGGAACGGAACAGGTCGACATCGGAGATCGGCCCGCTCTCGCCCCAGGAGGAGACCAGCTCGAGCTCCGTGCGCGAGCCGCCGATCCGGTAGACGGCACCGGCGAGGTCGGGGAACAGCTTGCGGCCCTGGCGCGAGATCACCTCGTAGGCTTCGCTGGTGGAATCGCAGGTCTGGAGCAGGCCGCCCAGCTCCGACAGGAGGACGATCTCGCGGTTGCGCTGCTCGCGCTCGAGCTCGCCGCCGAGCCAGAGGGTCATCAGCTTGAGGAATTCGAGGTCGGCCGGCTTGAACGGCGCCGGCCGCGGATCGGGGGCGGCGAAGTTGAGGGTGCCGAAGATGCGGCCGGCCGCCCGCACCGGCGCGCCGAGATAGGACTCCATCCCCCAGGAGGAGTAGGCGGGGTGCGCCTTGCGCGGCGAGGCGCCGGCGTGCTCGAAGGAGACCGTCGAGCGCGCCGCCAGGGTCTCCCGGCAGTAGGTGTCGGACAGCTCCAGCACCGCGCCGCGCACGATGGCGTTGTCCGGCGAGCGCACGGCCACCACCTCGTAGCGCTCCCCCTGCACCCGGGCCAGGATGCCGATCTCCAGGCCGAAGCGCTGGCAGCCCAGCTCGAGGATCGCCTGCGCCTTGTCGCTGAAGGTGAGGTTCTGCGCCGAGGCGATGTTGTAGAGGCTCAGAATCGACGCCTCGCTCTCGCGCAGCGCCTCTTCGGTGCGCTTGCGCTCGCTGACGTCGAGCAGCGTCCCTTCGAGGATGGAGAGCGAGCCGTCCGCCTCCTCCAGGAGCCCTTCGCTGACCAGACCCCAGAACACCGAGCCGTCGGCCTTGCGGAAGCGGATCTCGATGTTGTGCAGGGCTCCCTGCTCCTGGAGCCGGGCCATCAGGGAGGCGCGGTCGGCGGGGTCGGCGTAGAGGGCGTGCACCGGCTCGGCGAGGATGGCCGCCCGGCTCGGGTAGCCGAAGATGGCGGCAAATGCCTCGTTGCAGTCGAGAAACCGGCCGTCCACCGTGGTGCGGAAGACGCCGCCCGGATTGCGCTCGAAGAGCTGGCGGTAGCGCTCCTCCCCGCGGCGCAGGGCGAGCTCGGCGCGCGCCCGCTCGGCGGTCTGCGCCGTCAGCCGGCGCCGCGCCAGCTCGCCGGCGCGGGCGTGGAAGCGGGCGAGCAGCACCCAGTGCAGACCCAGGGCGAGAAGCCCGGCGATCAGGAGAAGGCACAGCAGGAGCAGCACCGATTCGAATCGGGCTGCCGAAGACAGCTTCCAGCCTACGGCCACAACCCCGGTCAACACCAATCCAACGACGAGCGACAGCAAAGGATCAGGACGCTGTTGTTCTTCACTCGGAGCGGGGGCGGGCGCGAGAGGCGCGGAAGGTACAGGAGGCGGGCGTTCGTCCATGTCCCTCCGGGAGGCCGTGCCACCGACCACCGGCGGACAGGCCTCCAGGTCCCTCAGCTCTCTCTACATTTTAAGGTGAACTGCCCGCAAGGTCCAAAAAACTCAGCCGGCGGTGTCGGCGATAGCGGCGGCGGGCGCCTCGTCGATCCGGTCGGCGAGGAAGCCGGGGATGGGGATCGCCTTGACGCCGCCGGGGTCGTCGAGGAGACAGCAGACCGTGGTCACCCGGCCGCGGGCGATCGGCTGGCCCTGGCGCGCGATGTCGAGGCGGTAGGTCAGCGAGCTCCGGCCCTTCTTGATGACCTGCAGGTGGATGTCGAGCACGTCGCCGAACCGGGCGGGCGCCAGGTAGTCGCAGGTGACGGAGACGCGCGGCCAGCCGATCGACCGGCCGCCGTCCTTGAACAGAACGGGCGTGCCGAGGGAGGACAGGAACTCGTGCTCGGCGGTCTCCATGAAAATGAAGAAGCGCGCGAAGTGGACGATGCCCACCATGTCGGTGTCGGCGAATTCGACGCGGCGCTGGGTGCGGAACTCGTACATGGCCGCTCATCCTAACCCGGCCGAGCCCGGCCGCCGTACAATAGAGACAACCCTCAGCGCGCTTTGAAGGGATTCCGGCCATGCGGACTGCATCGCTCCTCCTCCTCGTTTCCGTCCTCCCGGGCGTCACACACGCACAGGCGCTCCAGCTCCAGCCGCTGAGCGGCGAGATCCTGATCAGCGTCTCCGACGTCGCCTCCCGGCTGCGGCCCGCGGTCGCGGCGGACCGCTCCGGCCGCTTCGTGGTCGCCTGGCGGGAGATCGAAGGGCAGGACGGCGGCATCGCCGGCCGCCGGCTGAGCACCGCGGGCCGGCCGGCGAGCCCGGGCTTCGTCATCGCCCCCCGCGACACCGGGCTCCACACCAGCGATCCGCGGATCGCGGCCCGCGCCGACGGCGGCTTCGTGGTCGCCTGGGGCGAGTCGGCGTTCCTCCGGCCGGGCTGTGCCCGGGCGCGCGCCTTTGGCGCCGCCGGTCTCGGAGACACCGCCGCCGCGGCCGGCGAGGTGTTCGCCCTCGGTGACTGCACGGCGGAGAACGGCCGCGCGCCCGAGGTCGCCCTCGCCGGCCTGCCGGACGGCCGCTTCACCGCCGTGTGGGAGGCGGGACAGGCGATGTCCGCCAACCCGGCGGGTGGCTTCAACGTCCTGATCCGCCGCTTCGCCGCCGCGGGCGTGCCCCTAGCGGAGCCGCGCCGCGCCGCGGAGGACGCCAAGGACGGCGGGCCCGGAGCCGGCGAGCAGACCGCTCCGGCGGTGGCGGTGCATGCGGACGGCCGCGAATTCGTCGTCTGGCACGACCGCCTCCGCGCCGCTCTCATGGGCCGGCGCTTCGACGCCGAGGGCCAGCCGCTCGGTCCGTCGTTCCAGGTGGACGCCGGGGAGGGATTCCCGGTGCAGGCCGCGGTCGCCACCTCGCTCAGCGGGCGCTCGGTCGCGGCCTGGTCCGCCTTCTCCGGCTTGGAGATGCGGATCGTCGCGCAGCTCTTCGACGCCGGCGGCCGGAAGCACGGCGGACCACTCGTCGTCTCCCTGCCTCTCTCCGGAGGAGTGCGCGGCCCCCGCGATCCGGGGGTCGCCATGGACGCGGCGGGAAATTTCATCGTCGTCTGGGACGCGGACCGGGTCGACGGCGCGGGGACGGGCGTGCTCGGCCGGCTGTTCGATTCCGGCGGCGTCCCCCAGGGTCCGCCGTTCCAGATCAACCTCACCGGCCCCGGCTCGCAGGACCATCCGGCGGTGGCGTTCGGCCGCGACGACCGCTTCCTGGTCACCTGGGAAAGCCAGAAGGACGCCAATGCGCGGGGAAGTATCGTCGGTCGGCTATACTTGATCTTGCCGTCTGTGGTACCCTCGAAGCGCCAGAATGAACGATATTGACGAGATCTAGGTACGGAGTCGCTCGAACCCCATGAACGACCGCAACGGCCCCCTCCGTCCCCCCGCGCCTCGCCGCCTCCTCACCACGCTCCTCCTCGGCGCGATCCTGATCGCCGGGGCCTCGACCCCTGAAGCCCAGAGCCTGCTGGGCTCGAAAGCCTCGCTGATCAAGCAGAACGAGGAGGCGGAGGAACATCAGTTCACCTACCTCCAGACCGTGGCCGAGGTGCACGACTTCGCGCAGCGCGGCCTGCTGATCCGCGTTCCCGGCGACGACGACTACTGGGTCGCGGACGCCTCGTTCCCCTACGCCCGCCCGGAGGTGAAGACCTTCCTGGAGCGCCTGTCCGGCCAGTACCGCGCCGCCTGCGGGGAGCAACTGGTCGTCACCAGTCTCACCCGGCCCGCCGACCACCAGCCGTGGAACGCCTCGCCTCTCTCGGTGCACCCCACCGGCATGGCGATGGACCTGCGCCGCAGCGGCCGGCCGGCCTGCCGCGCCTGGCTGGAGAAGAACCTCCTCTCCCTGGAGGGGGACGGTGTGATCGAGGCGACGAAGGAGCAGCATCCGCCGCATTACCATGTGGCGGTCTTCCCGAAGCCCTACTTGCAGTACCTGGCCAGCCGCGGAGCGGGGCCGGACACCACCACGGTTCCGGCGGAGCGGGATACGGCCGCCGCGGAGACCCGGGTGGCCCGGATGGAAGGCAAGCCGCAGAAGCACTCCTCCACCCAGCGCTCCTCGCGGATCGCGCGCGCCAAGAGCTCCAAGTCGTCGCGGTCCACGAGGTCGACGAGCCATGGCCGCGCCAGCCGCTCGAAGCGCGTGCGCGTCGGCTCCGGCGACAGCCTGTGGAGCATCGCGCAGCGCAACGGCGTCAGCGTCGCCGCGGTGAAGCGCGCCAACCGCATGCGCTCCAGCCACCTGAAAAAGGGCCAGACCCTGTCCATCCCGGCCGGCTAGAGACGGGGGGTTCAGCCCCCCGTCACCCGGTACGCCGTAATCTTCTTCTGCAGTCCCTTGAGCTGGAACTCGCCGAGCGCCTCGGTGGGAATGGCTCCATCGAGGAGCCGGAAGGTCTCCGGGCCGAGGACGACGTCGCCGGGCTGGGCGACGAAGGCTTCCAGCCGGGCGGCGACGTTCACGGTGTTGCCGAGCACCGTGTAGTCGACGCGCCGGGCGCTGCCGATGTCTCCGACCACCACCGGACCGCTGTTGAGCGCCACCCGGGCCGCGAAACCGGGAAGGCCCTCGGCGTGCCGCGCGGCGCTCCACGCCGTCAGCTCGCGCTGGATCTCGATCGCCGCCCGCGTCGCCCGCTCGGCGTGATCCTCCTGCGGCACCGGCGCGCCGAAGAAGGCCATCACGCAGTCGCCGATGAATTTGTCCAGCGTTCCGCCGGCGCGGAAGATCGCCTCGACCGCCAGGTTCAGGAAGGCGCCGAGGAGCTCGGCGACGTCCTCCGGCCCGGAACGCTCGGAGAACGCGGTGAAGCCCACGAGGTCGGCGAAGAGCACCGTCGCCTGGGTCAGCTTCGGCCGCCGCGCCACCTCGTCCTCCCCCTGGCGAAGCACCTCTTCGATCACCGCCGCCGAGTGGTAGCGTTCGAGGCGCGTCCGCACCATGCGTTCGAGCTCGGCCTGCCGGGCGTAGCGGATGCGCTCCACGGCGACCGCCACGTAGTTGGCCAGGGTGGTCAGGAAGTCCAGGTCGCGCTCGCCGAAGGCGCCCACCTGGAACGGGGAGTCCACCTGCATGACGCCGATGATCCGCTCGCCGGACCACAGCGGCGCGCACATGGCGGCGCGGATCTGGTGCAGGCGGATCGACTCGCCGCCCGAGAGGCGCTGGTCCGACTGCGCGTCGAAAGTGACCAGGGCCACCCGCTCCCGCATCACCGCGCGCAGCATGGTGCGCGACACCGGCACCTCGCCCTCGGGGCGCATCTCCACCCGGTCCTTGATCCGCGCCAGCTCGCAGATCAGCTCGCCGCTGCTGTCGGAGAGGAGGATGAAACCGCGGTCGACCGGCACCGCCTCGAAGGCGATGTCGAGCACCCGCCGCAGCACGTCGTCCACGGTCTGCGCGTCGATCAGGATGCGTGCCAGGCGGGTGAGGAAGCCGAACATCCGGTTGGCGTAGGCCAGGTCCGGCGCCGGCGCCTCGCCCACCGGCAGCGGCGCGGCGAACGCCTCGGCGAAGTCGGCGAGAGGGCGGACGATGGTGGCGTTGGTGAGGCTGGCGAGCGGGGTGGTGTCCTCGTCGACCGGCTTCACCGGGCGGACGTCGGCCTGGTTCTCGACCAGCAGGTCGAAGACGCCGATCCCCAGCCGGTCTCCGGCCTGCAGCGGAGCCATCCGCACCGGCACCCGGTTCAGCTCGACGCCGTTGGTGCTCTTGAGATCGTGGATCGACCAGATACCGCCGTCGCGGCGCAGCTCGGCGTGATAGCGCGACACGGAGACGTCGGAGAGGACGATGTCGTTGTCGCTCCCCCGCCCCAGGCGCACCTTGTTGGCTCCGGTCAGCGGAAAGAAACACTCCTCGCCATCGAGGGCATAGCGCAGGCGCAACATGGTCTGGACGGGCTCCTTCGGCCCCGCATCATAGCAGCCTTGGCGCCCCTAGTCCGGCCCGAGTGGCTGGTAGACGGAAAGCAGAACGCTCTGGCTGGCGGCAGGCGTGAAGCGGCCGCTTTCGAAGAGCCCGCGGAACGCGGCGACCACCAGCGGACAGAGCTGGCTGCCCGCCGCACCGATGATCTCGGCAGCGGCCCGCTCGGCGGGCAAACCGGCGCGGTAGGGCCGGTTTGTGGTCATTGCGTCATAGGTGTCGGCAACGGCGATGATGCGCGCCACGAGCGGCAGCTCGTCACCGGCAAGGCCGTCCGGATACCCCTTGCCGTCGATCCTCTCGTGATGGTTGCGCACCCCCACCAGGACTTCCGTGTTTTCGAGGTGGCGGACGATCTCGGCGCCGGCGACCGGATGGCGCTTCATGACCTCCTCCTCCTCACGGCTCAACGGCGCGGGCTTGCCCAGGATGCCGTCGGGAACACCGATCTTGCCGATGTCGTGCAGTGTCGCGGCGAGCCACAGGTCCTGGAGCAGGGCGCGGCCCAGGCCGAGCTCGGAGCCCAGGAGCATCGAATAGCTGACCACGCGGCGGACGTGGTCGCCGGTGTAGGGATCCTTCTTGGCGATGGTCTCCGCCAGGGCGGTGACCATCTTCAGGAATTGCCTCTGTTGCTGGGCGTACAGACGGGCGTTCTGGAGCGGCGGCGCGAGGACGCCGGCAAACAGGGTCATGCGCCGCAGGTCGCTCTCCGTGAAGCGCTGCCGCCCCACTGGATTGAGGAGCTGCAGAACGCCGATGACGCTGCCGTGAACCTTGAGCGGCACAGTGAGGATGGCGCGGGTCTGGAATCCCTTGGGATCGCCGTGCCAGCGCGAATCCTTGGCGATGTCGTTCACCACCTCGGGAATCCCGGTCGCGGCGGCGCTGCCGACGATCCCCTGGCCGACAGGCACCCGCAGATCGCGGATCTCCCCCGCCGCCCGGCCGCGGACGACGCGGAAGAAGAGGTCCTGCTTCTCCTCGTCGACGTCCCAGATCGAGCTGGTCTCCGCCCGGCAGACTTCCTCGGCCGTCTCGAGGGCCATTTCGAGCACGGTGGGCAGATCCAGGGTGCCGGAGAGCTTGACGCCGATCTCCAGCAGCATCTCGCAGTCGGCCAGATGCCGTTCGCGCTCCGGATCAACCAGGGGGACCGTCATGCGTTCAATCCCTCCAGATCACGCAACAGCTCCTCCACCGAGCGGTAGCGGGCATCCGGATCCTTGGCCAGGCAGCGCAGGATCGACGCGTCGAGGCGCGGCGGGATCTCCGGCCAGTGGAGGTGCGGCGGCGGCGGCGGCTCGCGGAGATGCTTGATCATGATCTCCACCGCGGTCGGCGCGTCGAACGGCAGCACGCCGGTGAAGATCTCGTAGAGCACGACTCCGGTCGAATAAATGTCGGCGCGCGTGTCGATGTCGCCTCCCTGGAGCTGCTCCGGCGACAGGTAGAGCGGCGTGCCGACGACCATGCCCGCCTCGGTCTGCCCCGCTTCCATCCGGCGCACCGGCCGGGCGATGCCGAAGTCCATCAGCTTGGCGTTGCCGGTGGGCTCCAGGATCAGGTTCTCCGGCTTGATGTCGCGATGCATCACGCCCACCGCGTGCGCGGCGCCCAGCCCGGCACAAAGCTGCTTGGCGAGGCGCAGGCCGGCCGAATAGGGCAGCCGGCCGCTCTGGTCGAGCAGGTAGCGCAGGGTGACGCCGCGGATGTACTCCATGGAAATGTACGGAATGCCGTCGATCTCGCCGAAGTCGTGGGTGCGCAGCACGTTCGGGTGGGTGATCCGGCGCGCCAGCTTGAGCTCGCTCTTCAGGCGTTCGAGCTGGTTGCGGTCCCCCCACAGCTCGCGCTTCAACATCTTGAGCGCCACCAGGTCGTCGAGCTCGCGGTCGCGCGCCTTGTAGACCACGCCCATGCCGCCGGCGCCGAGCACGGAGAGGATCTCGAAGCGGTGGCCCATGAGGGCTCCGGGAGAAATCCCGGAGAGGGTGGGCACGCCGCTGCCGGCCGGGGTGACCCGCTCGCCGCGGCCCGTCTCGGTGGCGAGGCCGAGACCGCGCAGACCGGTGACGTGGGCGGCGATGCGCGCGCTGACCATATAGAGAGGCTGCGGGCTGAGCACGCCGCGGCGTTCCGCCAGGTGGTACCCCACCTGGGCGAAGGCGTCGCGCAGCTCGTCGTGGACCTCGCGGGAAAGGAGCATCTCGCCGGGCGTGGCCTCGCGCAGGAGGCTGTCGAGCTGCTGCACTGGCGGCCCCACCATGGCGCGCTCGACGTGGTCGCCATAGGCGACCGGACCGGTCACTGCCTTGCCGATGACCAGCGCGATCGCGGGGGCGTCGTCAGCCGCCTCGGAACCGGCGTCCGGCCCGGCGCCGAGCACCCGGGCCGCCGCGGACAGCGCCCGCCGGCCGCGCCCTTCCCCTTCGAAGCGGGTCAGCACGCGGTGGCCGGCGATCCCCTCGATCTGGCCGCGCTGCGCCTGGATCGCCCCGGTCACCTCCTTGAAGTCGAGCGCCAGGCGTTCGAGGATCACCTGCGGGGTGATCTCGCCGGCCGCGCGCCCGTAGCTGCGCAGCTCGATGCCCATGAGCAGCACGTCGCGGCTCTGCGGCCCACCCACCACCGAGCGCCCCTGCTGCGGCTCCGGGAGATTACGCGACAGCTCGGTCACATAGGCTTCCATGTCGCGCTTCTCACGCAGGTCTCCGAGCAGGTCATCGAAAGCACGGGCGAGCTTGCCGACCTCGTCGTTACGGTCGGAGCCGATCTTCTGATCATACTCGCCTTGCCGCGCCGCCTCGGTGGCGGTCACCAGGCGGCGCACCGGCGCCAGGGTCCGGCGGGCAATGAGGAAGGCGGCGGCACCGCCGAGGAGGGCCGAGATCAGACCCGCCACGAGGAGCGCCGTCTCGATCTCGCGATAGGCGGCCATCTCCCGCGCCAGCGAGACGAGCGCCACGGTGGCCCCCTCCGGCTGCCCCGCCGCGTTGAGGAGCGGCGTCGCCAGCGCGAGCCAGGGCTCACCGTCCAGGGTCAGCTCGACCTCCCTGGGCTCCTTGGGCGATCCGGACCGCTTCCGCATCTGCTCCACCAGGCGCGGATTGGCGGTGACCGCCGTGGCCAGGCTGCGCCCCAAGGCGAGAGGCAGCGTCGTGGTGACCAGCTTCGGAATGTTCGGAGGGTTCGGAGGGTTCGGAGGGTTCCCCGAGGCCTCTCCGACGTCGGTCAGGAACGCCACGTCGGCGCCGCTGATCTCGTTCACCTCCTGCGCCTGCACCTGGGTGATGGCGAAGCCGGTGACCAGATAGCCATAGACCGTGGACTGCGCCTGGACCGGCGCCGCCACCGCGTAATAGAGCCGGTCGTCCTCCCGCCAGACGCCCGCCGCCTGGAAATCCGTCAAGGCCTTGGCCACCAGCGGCCGCTGTGCCAGGTTCTGGCCGGCGGAGTTCTTGTCCGTCCGCGCCAGCACCACGCCGGTCGGATCGAGCAGGATGGCGAAGTCGAAGCCCAGGTCGTCCTTCCCTTGCTCCAACAGGTCGAGGAGCGACTTGGTGTCGTGGCTCTCCGCCGCGGTGTTCACATAGGCGGTCAGGTTGGGGTTCGAAAGGAAGATCCGCGAGGCGAGCTGCAACCGGTCGTAGCGCTGCGCCTGGAAGGTCTCCTGCACCGAGGCGCTGCTCTTCAGCGAGTCGCGCGCCGAGTCGTGGGCCACCTTGCGGATGAGGAACGACGTGATGGCCACCGCGGTGCCCACCGACAGGGCGATGAGCACCAGCGTCGCCAGGGAGATGCGGGTCCCGAGGGACATGCCGCCCCTCTTGTCCATACCCCTAGGGCTGCTGGTAGCGGTCACGGCCGGAGTGGAAGTAGGACTGACCGGATTTGTTCAGGTGAGGCGGAATGCGCGGCCTCACCACTTCGACGCGGGCGGTGATCGCAGGGCCAGAGGCTTGCGGCAGTGTGATCGGAGCGGTCCAGGGGTCGGCCTGCTCGTGCCAGATGGTCAGCCGGCCGGGGCCTTTCGGCAGACCGCTGAGAGTGAACCGGCCGTCCGGCCCGGGCTGCGTGTAGTACGGCGTGTCGAGCACCAGGATGTAGGCGACCATCGAGTGGTGGACGTTGCAGAACACCCGCACGAGGCCTGGCTTGTCGAGCTTCTGCTCCTTCCCCGGCCCCTGGTTGTAGAGGCCGAGGTCGAAGAAGTTGCCGGGCGACACCGAGAACACGTTGTGGAGGATCGGGTCCTGGTTCGGGAAGCGCACGCGGGCGCCGCGCGGCACCGCCATCACCCGCGGCACGAACTGTTTCTGCCGGGTGACCATCTCCTGCGGCGCCTCCGACCGCCGCGGCGGCGCGCCGCCCGCGGGCTCGAAGTAGACCACCGCCTGGGTGACGTCGCTCTCGGTCGCCGCGCTCTTGCCGCCCTTGGTGACGAGTTGGATGGTGCCGCGCAGGTCCTCGGCGCCGGCCGCGGCGGCGCCGGTCACGAGCAGGGCGAAAGCGAGAGGAGCGAGTCGTCGCATCGCGTCCGCCTACATCCGCCAGCGGAAGGTCGCCAGGTATTCGTTGTTGTTCCGGTGCGCCCCGTTGGCCAGGATGAAGTCGTTCTTTGCGTATTCGACGGTGAGGTCGGTGGCGCCGACGATCCCGAGCCGCAGACCGGCGTCGATCTTCTCCCAATCCCAACTGAAGCTCGGGCTCGGCGTCTGCGCCGGCTTCTGGAATTTGTTGTCCAGCTTGGAGTAACGCATCGCCGGCGTGATCGTCGAGAAGAGCTGCTGCCCGCCCAGCGACCAGACCAGCGGCAGGTCGAAGCTCCACGCCGCCTCCCCTTCGATCCCGGTCCGCGGCAGCCCGGCCAGATCCTGGTCCACGTACTGGCCGAAGAACGAGAAGCCGCCGAAGTAGAGCCAGAGATTGCCTCCCGCCTCGCGCTTGCGGTCGTTCTTGATCGCGTAGCTGAACTTATTGTCAGGGTCGAAAGGTCCGTTGAGCAGGTCGAGATCGGTGCCGTAGGCGCTCCCCTGGATCGTGCCGCCGGTCGCCATCTTGCGCTCGCGGCCCCAGGCCATCAGGTCGATGCCGTTGCGCCCTTCGCTGTCGGCGGTGCGCCAACCCAGCGCGAGACCGGTCTGCGGGTGCTTCTGGTCGATGTCCTGCACGCGCGCGTCATACAGGATGACGATGCCGGTCTTGAGCTTCGGATTGGGATGGGGGATCGGTGACGCCAACACCTCCGGCGTGCCGTTGTCGCCGGCCAGGGCGTTCGGATCGCGCATGAACACCGGGTTGCCCGCGGTGTACGACCCCTTCACGTAGAGATGCCGCCCGAGGTCGGCGCCGATCTCGACACCGACGTCTTCGATGCGGTTGAAGGCGGTCGAGACCAGGCCGTAGCTCTCCAGGTGGCGGTCGTTCTGCCGTTCAAACTTCCCCATCTTGCCGATCCGAACATAGAGGCTGGAGCGCGGCGCGAGAAGAGCGTGCCCGGTCTCGCGGCCGAGTTGGACCCACGCCTCGTCGACGTTGGTCTGCGTGCCGGTCGAGGTCGGATTGCGCTCGTAGAGGCTGATGAAGTCGACCTTCAGGTGCGCCTTGAGGCTCTCGCTCCAGATGCCGTCGAGGAAGAGGCTGACGTCCGAGAGCTCGATGTGCGCGCCGGCGTTGACCGTCTCCTCGAAGCCTTTCGTCTGCCCGGGCGGAAGTTTCAAGAGATCGAAATCGTCGAAGGGAACCTGGAACCTGTTGTCCTCGCTGCGCCGGTAGTTCATCTTGGCTTCGAGCCCCCACTTGAGCTGGGGCTTGCCGGCGGTGTCGGCCTGCTCCGGCGGCGTATTCGGAACGGTGGGCTGCTCCTGCGCACGCAACGGGATCGTCATGCAGAGGGCGGCAAGCAGGAGACTACACCACCGGCGGGTCATACGCAGCATGCTGTTACCTCCACGGAGAACCTCGGAACCGGCCCCTAGCTTAGATGGTACGGCACCCGCAGTAAAGAGAAAGTGTCCCTCCCGCCGCGCTTCGCTGCACTAAGGACATGCAAGCAGTTTCTTGAAAGGGAGCCCAGTGATCTCGTCTGAAGAGTTCCGCCTTGCGTTGCGCCACTTCCCCGCCGGAGTCACCATCGTCACCATCAAAGCCGGAGAGGAGGTCCACGGACTGACCGTCTCCGCCTTCGCCTCGGTGTCGGCCGAGCCGCCGCTGATCATGGTCATCATCGAGAACCGCCACCACGCCTTCCGCCTGCTCCAGCAGCCCGAGGCCGTCTTCGCGGTCAACATCCTCGGCGAGGAGCAGTCGGAGCTGTCCAACCGCTTCGCCTGGGTGAAGGACGAGAACCGCTTCGCCCTGGGCAACTGGACGACGGCCGCCACCGGCGTGCCGATCCTCTCCGACGCCCTCGCCTGGCTCGACTGCCGCATCCAGGCCCGCTACCCCGCCGGCTCTCACACCATCTACGTCGGCGAGGTGCACGCGAGCAGCGTGCCGAAGGAAGAGGCGCCGCCGCTGATCTATTGGAACCGCGGCTACCGCAAGCTCAACCTGGTGCCGGAGCCGCAGGTGCTGCCGCAGGCCTGAGCCAGCGCGCCAGCAGCCAGAAGCCGGCGCCGAGCAGCACGCCGAGGGCGCCGCAGGTGTTCCACAGGACGCGCGGGCCGAAGTGCTGGAAGATCCAGGTGCCGGCCGGCGCGGCGATCACGAAGGCGCTCTCGAACGATAGGGTGAACACCGCCATGTAGCGCCCGCGGCTCGCGTCCCCGGCGCGGTTGGCGGTGATGCCGGCGAGCATCGGAAAAGACATCATCTCGCCGGTCGTCCACACCGCCACCGTGAACGCCACCCAGGCGAACCCGGAGGCGAGCGGCAACAGCGCGAGGCCGAGACAGAAGAGGAAGGACCCCACCGCCACCACCTTGAGCGGATCGCGCGCGCCGAGGCGGTGGATGAGCACCATCTCGAAGAGGACGATGAGCAGCGTGTTGACCGACAGCGCGAGGCCGATCCGCGATTCGCTGAAATGATGCACCCCGCGCAGGGTGAGCGGAAAGGTGCTGACCACCTGGAAGGAGACCAGGGCGAGCACCAGCATCAGCCCGGACAGCGCCATGAACGGACCGTCCCGCCACGGCGACCGCTCCGCCGCCGCGGCCGCCCGCGCCTCGGCCACATCGACACTGCGCATATCGCGACGGAAGAACACCCAGAGGAAGACGGCGGCCAGGATGCACGTGCCGCCGTCCGCCCAGAACAGCCAGGTGTAGTCCTTGGCGGCCAGGAAGCCGCCGACGGCCGGCCCCAGCGTCATCCCCAGATTGATCGCCAACCGGTAGAGCGCATACGACTTGGTGCGCAACGCCGGCGGGCTGGCCGCGCCGATCGCCGTCGAGTTGGCCGGCCGGAACGCCTCGGCCACCAGGCTCAGGAAGAAGATGGTGGCGAAGATCGCCGGATGCGCATCCAGATGCCCGAGCACCAGGAAGCCGGCGCCGGTGAGCACCAGGCTCACCGCCATCACCCACCGCGGATCGAAGCGGTCGCTCAGCCAGCCGCCGAGATAGGTGCCGGCCACGCCGCCCAGCCCGTACACCGCCAGCACTGCTCCGGCCTGGATGACCGAAAAGCCCCGCTTCTCGGTGAGGAAGAGGGTCATGAACGGCAGCACCATCGTGCCGCTCCGGTTCACCAGGCTGGCGATGGCGAGCAGCCACACCGGCCGCGGCAATCCGGAGAACGCGTCCCGGTAATTTCTGGCGATCGTACGGAGCATGGAGCCGGTACTCTAGCAGCGGGGCTACAATCTTCTCAGTCTTCTCAGCCTTCTCAGACTTGGGAAGAACGGTGTCATGCGGCCCATCCCCTCTCTCCTCGCGATTCTGACTGCCGGCGTTCTCAGTCTCCTCGGCCAGCCCGCCCGCGCGCTGCCCCCCGAGAAGGACGCGTGGCTCGAGCTCAAGACGCCCAGCTTCGTCCTGTTCAGCGACGCCGGCGAGAAGAACGCCCGCCAGGTCGCCGAGAGCCTGGAGCGCCTCCGCTCCGTGCTCGGCCAGCTCAACCCCGGTCTCAAGCTGACCGCGCCCAACCCGACCTACGTCTTCGTCTTCCGCAACAACGACGCCTTCAAACCCTACCGCCGCATCTACAACGGCCGGCCGGTCGACGTCGGCGGCTACTTCATCACCCGGCCCGAGGCGAACTGGGTGGCGGTCAACGGCGACCCGCGGACGGACGAAGAGGCGATCATCAACCACGAGTATCTGCACTACATCCTGCGCAACAACTATCCGTCCCTGCCGCTCTGGTTCAACGAAGGGATGTCGGAGGTCTACAGCTCCTTCCAGGCCACCGCCCGCGAAGCGCGGATCGGCATCCCGGTGCCGGAGCACGTCTACTGGCTGCGCCAGCACTCCCTGATCCCGCCGGCCCAGCTCTTCGCGATCGACCAGACCTCGCCGGACTACAACGAAGGAGACCGCCGCGGCGTCTTCTACGCCGAGTCGTGGGCGCTCGTCCATCTCCTCCTCGTCGGCAGCCCCGAGCATCAGCAGAAAGCCGCGCTCTATCTCCAGGAGATGGCCCGCGAGCAGCCCGCCCCGGACGCCTTCCACGCCGCCTTCGGAGTGGACGACGCGACGCTCGAACAGGAGATCCGCGCCTACGTCCGCAAGCACCTCTTCACCGTGAAAACCGTCCCCGTGCAGCCGAACGAGGCGGTGCAGGTCACCCGGCGCGATCTGCCCCGCGCCGAAGCGCTCGCCCGCCTCGGCGGCCTTCTCGTGAGCCTCGATCCGTCGCTCCGGCCGGCCGCCGCGGAGCACTTCCAGGCCGCCCTCGCCCAAGACCCCTCGCAGCCGCAAGCCCTCGCCGGCAAAGGCTGGCTCGAATCGCTGGCCGGCCACCCGCAAGAGGCCCGCCCCTGGCTCGAAAAAGCCGCCCACAAAGCGCCGGACGACTTCGTCATCCAATATCTCTATGGACGGACTCTCCTCGAAGAAAACCCCGGTCCAGCCGATCTGCGAGAAGCCCGCCGCGCCTTCAAGCAGGCCGTGGCCCTGCAACCCGACTTCGGAGAAGCCTGGGCGCGCCTCGCTTTCGCCCAGGCGCAGGACGATCCCCAGACCGGTCAAATACCCCCCGACGCCGTCCGCTCCTTCGAGACCGCCCACCGCCTCCTGCCCACCCACACCGACATCGCCTACAACCTCGCCCTCGCCTATGCCAGGTCCGGCCAGAGAGACCGCGCACAAGAGATCATCGACCACGTCCTCGCCGTCCATGGCACCCCGGACGAAGTGCAACGAGCCCGCGCCGCGCTGATCCAGGAGCAGAGACGAGACGCCGAGGATCTGATCGAAAAGAGCGACCTGGAGCACGCCGCCGCGCTCCTCGAACAGCTCGCCGCGCAATCCCCGAGCCCCGACCAGAAGGCCGCCCTCCTCGCCCGCCTCGACGACGTCCGCCACGTCCTCGCCTACAACCGCTTCGTCGGCCGCTACAACAAAGCCATGGAGCTCGCCGGCCGAGACCCCAAGGCCGCCATCGCCATCCTCGAAGACCTCGTCGCCACGACCAGCGAGCCGGGCCAGCTCGAGCAGGCGAAGAAGGTGCTGGCGTCGCTCAAGGCGGAGCGGCGGCGTTGACGGGGCTGACCGGTTCGGATAATCCCGCTCGATTCGCCAAGAAGCTCCGAACCTGGTCTTGGTGGTCTGGTCTCCAGGTAGCTAGCCAAGCGAAAAACCGGACGAGATGCGGCCGGTCACCTTCAACGCTGAGAGCTCCTCGAGAGACTAGACCCACAATGTAGAGAAGAAGCTCAGGCGCTTGCCCCATCAAGCTTAACTCGCTTGGCTCAGCCGAAAACGAAGCGGGATGCCGAAGCCAAGCGAGAAACAGCGATTGAGTTGGCACGCGCAACTCGCGCCATCGAGAGAAGAGTGAGAAAACTTGCCACATCAAGGCGCGCTTCGTAGCATGCAGCGCCTGATTAGTGAACATCGCGCCTGCGACCTTTTCAAAAGTGATCAGCAAATCCGAAGTCAGCTCCACTCGATGATAGTGTGGTCCCAATTGGGCAAGCCGCCAGAGTGCATCTTCGCTCGAAGAGAAGGTGCGGCACCAAGCGAGGATATCGTGAACCGTCTCGGTGGGTAGCTCGGCCTCCAGGGCAAGAGACTTCGCCAGAAAGGATGCCTCTCGGCTGTCCTTGTGGAGCCGCATCCAACGGATCGCGGGTTCTCGCACAAGATCAAACTCGCCCTTACTTCTAAGCCAGGCCCTTATGAGAAAATCAGCTTCTGGGTCTTCCGAGAAGGATGCCAGCCATAGGCCAATCGCTTCCTTCACTAATTCCTTCTCACCACCAGCGTCAAGCCAGGACTTAAGAACGAACTGAGCCTCCAACGCCGCCCCGTTCAGATCCAGCCAGAGGCTTACCGCTTCCGTCACAAGAGCCTTCTCACCACCAGCGTCAAGCCAGGATTTAAAAACGAATTGAGCCTCCAAAGCCGTCCCGTTATGATCCAGCCAGAGGCTTACCGCTTCCCTCATTAGAGCCGGTTCTCCTCCCGCGTCAAGCCAGGACTGGAGAACGAACGAGGCCTCCAAGACTGTCCCTTGCTCACCATCCAGCCAGAGGCGTACCGCTTCCTTCACAAGAGCCGGCTTTCCTCCCGCATCAAGCCAAGACTTAAGAACAAACTGAGCCTCCAAGGCCGTCCCGTTCTGATCCAGCCAGAGGCGCACCGCTTCCTTCACAAGAGCCGGCTCTCCTCCCGCGTCAAGCCAGGACTGGAGAACGAACTCGGCCTCCAAGGCTTCCCCATTCTCATCCAGCCATTGGCTCACCGCTTCCTTCACAAGCCCCAGCTCTCCTCCTGCGTCAAGCCAGGACTGGAGAACAAAACTTGCGTGCGGGCGCTGACCGAACCGAGCAAGCCACTTGGCAACTATCGGCCACACCTCGGCGGGCGGCTGCTTTGCCAGAAGCCATCCTCGAAGAAGGTAATGAGTCTGGAACAACCCAGGGTGGGAGAGCAGCCAGTGAAGGGCAGGATCGCGAACGCTTGGCGGGTCGAGCCGAAGACTCTGAGTCAAAAGATAATTACTTCGCAGGGCCCTTGGCGCGGCCTTTCGGACCCACAAGAGGAGAACCACGCGCTTCGCGGGCTCAATCTCTTCCCCCCCCACGACAGCGTGGGCCAGCCAACCGAGAACGTTTTGGAACTCAACATCTTCCTCACTTCCATCCCATGCCGGCCCCTTCACTCCGAGTAACTCGATCTGCTCTCGGACGTCAAGCAGTGGGAAGCGAAGGGCCGCGGTGCGTGCGTGCCGCCATGCCTCAGGCTGGCGCTCCATCGCCTCCGTGATCAGTTCGGTCCAGGGCAGTTCACCCAGGAGCGACTGCGCACTGACCCGCTGGAGGGCGGTGAACGCCGAGAGCACACACCCGAGCCGGGCAGCTTCCTGAAAGAGGTTCCGAACGAACAGCCGCGTCGTCGCCGGACGGACCGCCAGGCATGCCAGTAGGACTTGGTCCGCGAGAACATCATGGGCGACCTCCCACCGCGCTGCACCTGCCAAGTCGGCCTCTACCCGCTCGATCCAGCCGTCCTGAGCCAGCGTATCCAGCAGTCCGGTCTGTCGTTCGTCCAACAGGTCTACCGCACATTCCTGTATAGGAAAGAAAGCCATGAACATCCCCAGACGATCCGCCGTAGACGGATCTGGGAAGCTCTGCTGGAGACGTTTGCGCACCCACGTCCCGAAATCTGGCTCGGCGAGGAGATTGTGGAGATCCGAGCTTCGCCCATGCGCGTAGAGCCATGCGGCAAAAACGGCCAGGACCGGAGTGCCCCGGGACATCGCCAAAACGCGATCAGGTAATGGCACGCCCGTGCTCGCCACAATGTGTCGGACCGTACTCTCCCGGAAGTCTTGAAGCCAAGCGGCCGCCGCTGGGTCGGACATCTGTGGCGACAGGTCCACCCGACGATGGCGGCCAATAAGCTGGATTGCAGGATAGAAGCTCGAACGACAGCAGGCGATGTAACGCAGAGGGATCGACCGCTCGTCCACCAGAAGATCGAGAGTCTCGATCGCCTCTCCATAGGCGGGCTGGGTTTCGATGTAGTCGATCAAGAGGAGCGCTGGACTCGCCGGACGAAGCCTGTCGGCCAGGCGCTCCAAAGACTCGGGCTTCAATTCCCCTCGCACCCTGAGCACCGGCCAGTCCCTTGATTGAGCGAGATGCCCGAGCTCGAACATCAGGCGCGTCTTACCGAAGCCACCGCCACCGGTGATGACCAAGCCGTTCACCTGAAACTTCTCGAAGGACTCCAACAGTCCGGCCTCGTCATCGATGCCGCTTCCCAGCGGCGCGGGATACGACTCAAGATGTCGGCGGCGGGGGTAATACGGCAGCTTCTCGCTGCTCAGGTATTCACTGAACCGGCTCCCGGCAACCGCCTCGCCCAGAGGCACCAGGCCGCGGGGCCGGGCCTCGGGGAACCAGCGGTAGAGAAGATGCGGCGCCTTGGCGAGAGCCGATGTCAGGTCGCCCCAGTCTCGCACCTGGACCCGGATGCCGGCCAGATGCCGGAGGTGCCGATACCCAGAGCTCAGGTCCTTGAAGAGCTTCCGCATCTCGGTCAGCAGCGACTGCCGCTGATCCTCGTTATCCAGGCGAGAGCTGATGACCAGGGTGTACTTTTCGATGGGCGGATCGGCGACGAACCAGGGACTGAATTGCGGCTGGCCCGACAGCGGACCGGCCGGATCGCTGAGGTTCCGGGTGAGTTTGTCGGCGACAGCGCCCCATTCGGCCTTGGCGCGAGCGCGACCGTCCTCCTGGAGGTGCTTGCATTCGAAGAACGATCGGCCAGCGCCCCCCTCCCAGACGAGGTCGATGCAGCCGTCCCGCCGACCTCCTCCGGGATACGGGTGGATTCCTGGATAGTCGTGGACAAGGACCTCAGCGGCGAACTGCTGAAAAGCGTCCTCTTCGCTCCCTGTGACCAAGCGCGGGTTCAAGGACTCGCGCCGGAAGCGTGGAATCTCAGCCGAGGAGATCACAGGTGATAAGCATACAACCTTGACGCCGCCTTTTCAGGCGCGCGTCTTCCACGGCCAGCTCTGTCCTCGCGGCAGATCTTCCTTCTCTAATTCCAATCCGACGACCAAGGCGCGATTTTTATCTCGGTCACCGTGGCTTCGTACTCGTTGAGATCGTAGGCGGGGGCGAATCCGAAGAGCAGAGTCGGGAGATCGCCGTCGGGGCGGCCGGCGAGACTTGGCATGAAGGCCCAGGCTTCGACGTGCGGATCCTGGGTTCCGATGTGCGGACCTGGGAGGTCTTCACTCTCCGGCAGGTCGGACGTCCAGAGCCGGAGACTCCAGGTCTCCTGGTGGACGTCGGACGGGACGGCATAGGCGCGAGTCCAGCCCATGACAGCGAGGAGATTCTCCGCCGGAACAGGCCGGCGGAAGCGAAGGATGAACCGGTTTACGCCCGGGCGCTCGGGGTGGGGGTGGTTGATGTCCTCTTGGAGCTCGAATCCGAGGGTGGGTGCCAGGGTTTTCAGCGCCCCGTCCAGGGACTTCAGGTCTTTGGATTTCTCGCAGGCCGTCTTCAGCTCGGCCAGTGATTCAAGGGAGGTGTCGGCCGGCGTGATGACGATCTCGGCCACCAGGGCCGGGTATTTGGAGAGATCGTAGGCCGCTGAGGCTCCGGCGCTCAGCTTCGGAAGATCGCCGGCGGGGAGGCCGGCAAGGTTTGGCGTCAAGGTCCAGGCTCCGATGCGCGGCTCTTTGATTCCGATGCTCGGCCCCCCGGAATTCTCGTCTTCCGGCAGGTCGGCGGTCCACAGGGCGATGCTCCAGGTCTCCTGGTGGACGTCGCCCGAGAAAGCGTAGGCACGGGTCCATCCCATCGCGGCGAGGAGCCTCGCGGCGGGAATGGGCCGGCGGAAGCGGAGGGTGATCCGGCCGTCCTCCGGGCTCTCGGGATCGGCGATGGAGTCTTCGAGCTCGAAGCCGAGGGTGGGCGCCAGGGCTTTCAGCTCCCGGTTCAGGGTTTTCAGGTCTTTGGACTTCTCGCAGGCCGTCTTCAGCCGGGTCAGCGGATCGGGAGGGGTGGCGGCCAGGCTCAGGAGGGCCGGGACGAGCAGGAGGACGAGACGCAGGCTTCGCATGTGCGTGGCATCTTACCCCCGCGCGAGTCATTCCGTTCGTAACCTTCAAGGCCCATAGTGACTTACAGCCGGGTGAGTCGGATCGGTTGGGGAAGAAGGAAAGGCGGGGGCTTGCGGTTCTGGAGGGCTTTTGAATTGTGTTTTCTGTGAGCCTCCGCCGGTCGTTTCCATCCTCCACTGTCGAGCTGGCCCGAGGGAAATCATCTAAGTCAGCGGGAAGCCTACGGCGTCAAAAAGTCTGCAGCTCATAACCGCCTCGGAGGGACACCCCTTCCGAGGCGGCCTACCTCAACCCAGGAAGCCCAGATTCGGATTGTTGAAACGCCCCAGGTTCGGAAAGATCGTCGCCATGTCGGAGGCTCCCACGCCGAACCAGCGGGCGAGGGTGGCGGAGTATTCGTCCACCGAGGTGGTGGGAATCCAGCGACCTTCTCCGGAGTCGTCGGGGCCTTCGGTCACCAGGGTCGGCACGTGGCCGTAGATGTTGCCGCCCTGCACCGCTCCGCCGACGATGATCTGGTGGCTCCCCCAGCCGTGATCCGTGCCGCTGCCGTTGCCGGGGAAGGTGCGGCCGAAGTCGGAGGCGGTGAAGGCGGTGACGTTCGGGGCCACGGTCAGCTCGACGGTCGCGTTGTAGAAGGCAGTCAGGCTGGCGCTCAGATCGTCGAGCAGGCTGGACTGGCTCGCGAGCTGGTCGCCGTGGGTGTCGAAGCCATCGGTGGCGACGAAGAAGATCTGGCGCGAGAGCCCCAGGGCGGCGCGCACGGAGATCAGCTTGGCCACCATGTTGAGCTGGCCGCCGAGGTAGCTGTCCGGAAAGACGGTGGTGAGGGCCGGCGCCTGGTCGAGGGCCGCTTGCAGGAGCGCATTGTTGTCGAGCGCTCTCTTGGTGACGTCTCCCGCCGCTCCGACGAGCAGGTTGTTGGTGTGATTGGTCAGCAGGCTGCGGATGGCGAGCGAGACCGGATCGCCGTTCGGGCCGTCGGTGAAGTTGTCGAGGCCGATGGTGCCGGCCGGCGAGACCTGGTACTGGGTGACGATGTCGCCGACCTGATAGATGTTCGAGCCGGCGAGCGACATGCTCATCGAAACCTGAGCGTTGCCGTTCAGGGTGCGCAGCAGGTCCGCGGTGCGGCCGCCCCAGCCGGTGTGCGGCGGCTGGTCGGGAATCGAGGTCTGCCAGTGCACCTGCTGGTCGCTGTGCGAGAAGAGCTGCGGCGGCGCCGCGACGCTGCCGTTCAGGAACTGGTCGCGGGTGAGCGGCGCGAGAAGCGGGCCGACGTTCGCGAGGAGCGCCATCCTGTGCTGCCCGAAGAGCCCCTGCAAACCGGTCAGGCTGGGATGGAGACCCCAGAGCCGCCCGTCGCTCGTCGCCGGCGTGATCGGCAGCAGCACGTTCTGCGGCAGCGCCACCTCGCCGCGGCCGGCGGCGTACTGGGTGTAGTCGCTGCCGGCGCGCGGCACGAGGAGATTGTTGCCGTCGTTGCCGCCGTACATGAAAACGCAGACGAGCGCCTTGTAGTCGGCCGCCGTGCGGTTCGCGCCGCGCGGCAGCTCCGCGGCGGCGGCGATGCCCCCGAGGTCGAACAGCGTGCGCACGATGGACGTGGTGCCCACGGCGGCGCACACGGAGGTGCGGAGAAAATCGCGGCGGCTGAATGACATGGTCTTGCTCTCCCTTACGCCCGCTCTAGCGCTGGACCGAATATTCCGGCGAGGTGACGATCAGCCGCACGGCCGCCCGCACCCGGTCGCCAGGATCGGAGAGCGACGGATCGCTCAGCGTATTGATCAGGATCGTCCGCATGCCGGATGACATGCTGTTGGACATCAGCATCAGGTTCAAGGAATCCACGAGCTGTGTGGGATTGGCGGCGGTGGCGAGCCAGGGAGAAAAATCGAGGGTGATCACTTCGCCGTCGTTGTCGTAGCCGTAATAGATCATCCAGTTCCACATGTTGGAGTTGCTGATCGCCGTGGTCTCGGTGAGGATCTGGAACTCCGGCGAGACGAGCCCGGCCTCGCCGACGGCTCCGGGCAGCGCGTAGTTGGGGCTGAAGAAGTTGAACACCGTGGGAGAACGCAAGGGATTCTGCCCCAGGCCCCAGGTCGGATCTTCGAGATACCAGATGTGGAACTTGCCGCTCGGCGCCGTGGCATGGAAGGCGCGCATGAGGTGGCCCAGGCGCACGATCGGCTCGCGTAGATGGCCGTAGCCCTGGTTGGCGGTGACGACCTCGGCGCGCGCCTCGTAGTCGAGCAGGATGGCGCGGATGACCGCCTTCATGTCGCCGCGTACGCCCGCGCCGTTGTTGTTGAACACCTGGCCGACGCGGTAGACGTAGGCCGGGCTGGGATTGCTGGTCACCAGCCGCTGGATGAGCAGGCGGGCGAGGAACGGCCCGACGTTCTGGTGATTGAAGATGTTGTCGAGCGCCGCCTTGAGATCCTGCGCCGGCGTCTGCCCCGCGGTGGTGAACACGCCGTCGAGGAGCCGCTTGGCGCCTTCGGAGTGGTGCGACGGCCAGACGGCCATCGGGATGCGCCAGTTTTTCGGCGGCCAATAGAATTGATCCGGATCGGTGGTGTCGGCGCCGCCGAAGCTCCAGCCGGTGAAGACGCGCGCGAATCCCTTCACGACCTCCTGGTTGTAGGTCGGGATCGGCAAACCGTTGGCGTCGAGCTGCAGGGTGCCGTCCGGAAAGGTTTTGTTGAGCCCGATCGAGAAGAGCTGGAGAATTTCGCGGGCGTAGTTCTCGTTCGGGTTCTGGCCGATCGAGGGGTCTTCCTTGTCGTTACCCAGCATGTTGAGATACGCGCCCATCGCCGGGCTCAGGGTGACGTCTTCGAGGAGCTGCCGGTAGTTGCCGAAGGCATCTCGCTCCAGGATGTCCATGTAGGCGGCGAGCCCGTCGGCCTCGAAAGCCGAGCTGGCGTCGGAGACGACGACGATCTCGGAGAGCGCCAGGGCGACGCGCTGGCGGAGCTGGTCGTTCCCCTGCACCGCCTGTTTCCAGATCGATTCGTTGACCTGGTTCGACGAAATCTCCTCACCGGCCGTGGCCGCCGCGTCGAGGTAGGCGAGGTGCGAAGTGACCGGCAACGCGAGCTGCTGGTTGAGCCAGCCGTCGAAGCGCTGGGTTTGCAGCGCGCTGATCTCGGCCAGCGACGCCGGACCGTAGGTCGCCTGGGCCAGGAACCGCGCGGCGTCGCGGGCGTCGGCGGGTCCCGGCGGCAGATCGGGCGGCGGCGGCGGCGGCGTGAAGACCGGCGAGCCGGTGGCGAGCAGGAACTGGCCGCGGATCTCTCCCGACGGATATTGCGAGGTGTGGATGTTGATGTAGGTCAGGCCGTTGCGGATCGCATCGACGATCTGCGGCACGGTGACCGCTCCCACGGGTACGAAGGTCCACAGATAGGAGCCGTCCGCCGCCGGCGTCGCCGCGTCGATGTCGAACAGGATGCCGCCGCTCACGCCCTGCGCCGCCGGGCCGTGGATGTGCGCGCCGGTGACCGGCGTGCTCAGATTCGAATCGTTGAAGCGGAGCACCGCCGAGGCGCCGTTCGCGGCGAGCAGGAGCGACGCCGAGCCGGTGCCGAGGGACTGGGTGCCGGTCTGCGGCGTCATGATGGCGATGAACAGCGTCGGCTGGTTGCCCAACGTGTAGACGCCGGAGACGACCGAGCTGTTCGCCAGGCCGCTCGCGTAGGCGATCGCCTTGACGGTGGCGGTGCTCGACAGCATGAACGGTCCGCCGTAGAGCGTGCCCGTGGTCGGGGTCGGCACGGAGCCGTCGGTCGTATAGCGGATCTGCGCGCCGGCCGTGCTGGTCACCAGGCTGAGGCTCTGCGCGCCGGAATAGGAGCCCGGCGGTGGACTGATCACCGGCTGTGCCACCTTGGTGTGGTCGATGGCTTCGTCGGCAAAGTAGCCGTTGACGTCGACCACCACGTGCACGTTGCCGCCCGACTGCCCCACCATCGAGGCCACGCCGCCGTCCGCCCCGAGGGTCAGGATCGCGTTGTTGGAGCGCACCTGGCTCGTCGCGTAGGTGATGGTGGCGGCGACCGGCTGGGTGCCGGAGGCCGGGAAGAAGGTCAGATAGCCGGCGCCGCTGGGAGTGACCACGGTGACGTTGGCGGAGACCGCGGTAGCGCCGGTGGAGATGCCGCAGCGCCCGGCGAGACCGAAGACCCGCGGCGTGCCGCCCGGAGAGAGCGCCGGTCCGCCGAACTGGCCGGTGGTGCTGCGCGTATCGATCGCGCGGCACGGCGTGACGGTATAGAAGCTGGTCGCCTGCGCCCCCAACGGCCCGGCGACGGCCAGCACGGCGAAAACGAACAAGAAGCAGCGAGACAGACCGATGGCTCGCGGGGTGTTTTTGAGCACCTTCCCCACCTCCCTGAGACAGACTCTTTGGGTACTACTTGGGATAACGGTACCAAAGATATTGACAAGCGTCAATATCTCGAAGCCGACGGAGCTCAGCCGGAAGAGCCCTCACCCCCCGAGGGCGCCCAGGAGCTTCTGCAACATCGCCGGCTCGATCGGCTTGACCAGGTGATGATCGAAGCCGGCTTCGCGGGAGCGGCGCTTGTCGTCGTCCTGCCCCCAGCCGGTGAGGGCGAGGAGGAGGATTCCCTGCCCCCACGGTTGCTCGCGGAGGAGCCGGCAGGTCTCGTAGCCGTTCAGGCGCGGCATGCCGATGTCGAGGAGGATCGCGTCGGGCCGGTATGCGCTCGCCGCTTCGAACGCGGTGAGCCCGTCCGCGGCGGTGCGGACTTCGTGGCCCATGATTTCGAGCATCATCGCCAGACTGGCGGCGGAGTCTTCATTGTCATCCGCCACCAGGATGCGGCGCCGGGAGGTCTCCCCGGTGCGCTCTCCCTCTTCGCGCGCCTCCTCCTGGGGAGGCGCGCCGGGAAGGATCGGCAGCTCGACGACGAGCTCGCTCCCCTGGCCGTGCCCATCGCTCCGCGCCTCGACCGTGCCGCCGTGCATCTCGACCAGCCGCTTGACGATGCTCAACCCGATCCCCAGACCTCCCCGCGTCCTTTCGAGCGAGCGGTTGACCTGGGTGAACATCTCGAAGACGTGCGGCAGCATCGGCGCCGGAATGCCGACGCCGTTGTCGCGCACGCTCACCACCACCGTGCCGTCACGCCGCTCGGCGTTGAGCCACACGCGGCCTCCGTTGTCGGTGTACTTGGCGGCGTTGTTGAGCAGGTTGGAGAACACCTGCGACAGCCGCACCAGGTCGGCCTCGATCACGATCGGCTCGCCGGGAATCGTCACCGTCAGCTCGTGGCCGGCCTGCTCGATCAGCGGCCGGCTGGTCTCGACCGCGTTCCGCACGACGGCCGCGAGATCGATCCGCTCCTTGCGCAGCTCGACCTTGCCGCGGCTGATGCGACTCAGGTCGAGCAGATCGTCGATCAGGCGGACCATCTGCCGCACCTGCCGCTCCATCATGCCGCGCGCCTGCTCGACCACCGCCGGCCGGCCGCCCGCGAGGCGCATGATCTGCAAGCCGTTGCGGATCGGCGCCAGCGGATTGCGCAGCTCATGCGCCAGGGTGGCCAGGAACTCGTCCTTGCGCCGGTCGGCTTCCCGGAGCACGTCGGCGGCCTCGCGGCGCACCTTGGCGAGAGCGAGCGTGCCGCCGACCCGGGCGAGCAGCTCGCGAGCGCTGAACGGCTTGATCAGATAGTCATCCGCGCCGGCCTGGAGCCCTTCGACGCGGGCCTCCTCGCCGGCTCGGGCGGAGAGCATGACGACCGGAATGGCCGCCGTCGCGGGATCCGCGCGCAGCGCCTGCAACAGGCCGAACCCGTCGAGCTTCGGCATCATCACGTCGGTGAGCACCAGGTCGGGCCTGCGCTCGCGGCTCGCGCGGAGCGCCTGCTCGCCGTCCGCCACGGCGAGGACCTCATATTCCGCGGCGAGGAGGCGCCCGACATAGTCCCGCATGTCGGCGTTGTCGTCGGCGAGCACGATGGTGGCCCGCTTCTCGCCATGGACGGCGGTGAGCAGCGCGGCGCGCGAAAACCCACCGGTGAGGGACAACGGATCCTGCTTCGCCCCGCCGCCGTCCGGCAACCAGCGGAGCGCCTCCTCGACATACGGGCTCGCGCCGAGCGCCGTCGACGCCAGTGTCCGGAGGCCGCCGATCCGATCCGCCGGCAAATGCCCGTCTCCCAGCGGCAGGGTCACCGTGAACGTGCTCCCCTTGCCGAACACGCTCGCGACGCCGACCGTGCCGCCGTGCAGCTTGACCAGCTCCTGGACCAGCGCGAGCCCGATGCCGGTGCCTTCCTGCGTCCGTCCTTGCGCTCCCTCGACGCGGTGGAAGCGGTTGAAGAGCTTCGGCTGCTCGTCCTCCGGAATGCCGGTGCCGGTGTCCTCGACCGCCAGCACGGCCGAGCCGTCCGCCGTGCGCAGCGACACCCGGATCTCCCCTTCCAGGGTGTACTTGAAGGCATTGGAGATGAGATTGAGAACGATCTTCTCCCACATGTCGCGATCTGCGAAGACCGGCTCGGCGAGCGGCGGGCAGTCGATCACCAGCCGCATTCCCGCCTTCTCCACCGCCGAGCGGAAGACGCTCGCCAGCTCCGCGGTACAGGCGGCGAGGTCCAGCGGCTCATAGACCGCCTGCACCCGGCCGGCCTCGATGCGCGAGAAGTCGAGCAGCGTGTTGACCAGCTTCAACAGCCGTTGGCCGTTGCGGCGCACGATGGTGAGCAGCTCCTGGGCCGCGGCCGGCGCTTCGCCGACCGCACCGCTCAGGATGTCGTCGAGCGGCGAGAGCATGAGGGTGAGCGGGGTCCGGAACTCGTGGCTGACGTTCGAGAAGAACGCCGTCTTCGCGAGGTCCAGCTCGGTCAGCGCCTCCGCCCGTTTGCGCTCTTCCTCATACGCCTGGGCGTTGGCGATGCACGCCGCGAGCTGCGCCGCGACGAGATCGATGAATCCGCGGTAACTATCGTCGAACAGGCGGAATGGATTCAGGCCGACGAGCAGCACGCCCGCCTGGCCCTTCTGCCCCGACGGCGCGATGGGCACCGCCACCGCCTGCCGCGGCGAGCGCGTCCAGGCGCCGGTCGGCAGATCGTCCAACGCCTCGAGACTGGGGATCAAGCACGCTTTGTGGACGCGCAGGACCTCGGCAAACGGCCACCGCGACGACTGGTCGAGCGGAACCGTCTCGGGCAGCGCCGGATGCCCGCGCTCGATGCCGCTGGTCGCCGTCAGGACGGCGTCGCCTGATCCCGGATCGATCAGATAGATCGCCGCGAACGGCAGATCATAGGGATTGGTCTCCAGGCAGCGCGCGCTGAGCGAGCAGGCGTCGTCGAAAGTCCGCGCGTCGACCGTGCTGGCGGCCAGCTCGCGGAGGAGAGCGAGCTGCCGCTCGCTGAGGATGCGCTGGGTCTCCTCCGTATTGGCGCAGATGATCCCGCCGGTGTCCCCCTGATCGTTGGGAACGGGGCTGTAGGAAAAGGTGTAGTAGGTCTCCTCCGGATAGCCGTGGCGCTCCATGATGAGCAGCAGCGCCTCGTCATAGGTGCCCTCGTTGTCGCGGATCACCGACTCCGCCCGCGGGCCGATCTGGTCCCAGATCTCACGCCACACCCGCGACGCCGGCTGGCCGAGCGCCTCCGGATGCTTGCCGCCGACGATGGCCTTGTACGGATCGTTGTAAAGATTGGTCAGCTCTGCGCCCCACCAGACGAACATCGCCTGCCGTGAGGTCAGCATGATGCGCACCGCGGTCTTCAGGCTCTGCGGCCACAGCGCCGCCGGCCCCAATGACGTCTGCGACCAGTCGAACGCACGCATCCGCGCCCCCATCTCGCCACCGCCGAGAAGGAAGTCGACCCCCATGCCGCTGGAAGACCCTGCGCCCTTCCTCATCCGCGTCCCCTTGACCTGCTCCGCGATGACACCACAGATTTTGCAGTAAAGGTTTGACTGCTCTTCAGGCGAGCGTTCCGCAAGGCCCACCGGAAGAAACCTTCGAGGCGAGGATGCGAAAACCGCGCCAGCGCACCGGTAGGGAGCAAGGCAACAATCCGCCGGTGGCTTCCGTATCATCAGACCATGAGTGTGATCTCCGGTGCGGTGCGACAGGCGGTACGGCGCCTGGCGAGGGCTCCCCTGTTCACCGGGCTGGTGATTCTCACCCTGGCGCCGGGGATCGGCGCCCACGTGGCGATCTTCAGTTTCGTCAACGTCCTGTTTCTGAAGCCGTTGCCGCTCCGGGACGCCGGCCGGGTCGTCGGGGTGTACCAGACGCGCCAGGGCGCCGGGTATAACCCACTCTCTCTGCCTGATTACATCGACACGCGGGCTGCCAGCACGGTCTTCGACGGGCTGGCGTCGCACTACCCCACCTCTCCTCTTCAACTCGCGAACGGGGACGAGTCGGTCGAGAGTTCTATCGAGATCAATGGCTCCGTCGTCTCCGGCAACTACTTCTCCGTGCTCGGCGTCGAGCCCGCCCTGGGGCGGTTCTTCGGACCTGAGGACGATACGCCGGGGGTGAGCCCGGTCGTCGTCATCTCCCACAAGATGTGGCGGTCGCGCTTCGGAGGCCGCCGGGACGCGCTCGGGCAGTCCCTGCGGATGAACAACACGGCGTTCACCGTGGTGGGAGTCGCGCCGGCGCGCTTCGAAGGCGTGCTGCTCGGCATCCCCTCGGACGTATGGCTGCCGAATTCCATGGCCACGGTCGGCTACCGGTTTTGCGACGCACGGAGCCGCGACTGCACGTGGCTCAGCATGATCGGCCGGCTCAAGCCCGGCCGCACCCTGGACGAAGCGCAGGCCGAGATGTCGGTCATGGGGAGCCAACTCGCGGCGGCCTACCCATCCACGAACCAGGGGCTCGGTCTCCGCGTGACGCCGCTGCGGGGCGTCCATCCCTCGGCGCGCGCGGACATGGTGCGCCTCGCGGCGCTGCTGCTCGCCGCGGTCACCCTGGTGATCGCCGTCGCCTGCGCGAACGCGGGCAGCCTGCTGCTCGTGCGGAGCCTCACGCGCCGCCGGGAGATCGCGGTCCGCCTGGCCCTCGGGGCGACGCGCTGGAGCGTCGCCGCGCCGATTGTGGCCGAGGCGCTGCTGCCGGCTCTCCTCGGAGGCGCGGCCGGAGTCCTCCTGGCCGGCTGGCTCGGCCGCGTGATCGTGGCCCTCTATCCCAGCGACGTGCCGCTCAATGTTGGAATCGATACCATCGACCTCAAAGTGATCGTCTACGCGGGTCTGCTGTCGCTCCTCACCGGGCTGATCGTGGGCCTGGTGCCGGCCCTGCAATCCACCCGGCCGAGCCTGGTGACCGCGATGAAAGAAGATGTCACCGGGGCGGAGCACGGCCGGCCCCGGCTGCTCGGCCTGATGATCATCGTCCAGGTGGCGCTGTCTTTCGTCTTGCTGACCTGCACCGGGTTGCTCGCGCGGAGCGCCGCCAACGCAATCCGCGGCGGCGGATTCGATCCGGCCGGCGTCGTCACCCTGCGCTTGCGCCCGCGCCAGATCGACTACACGCCGCGCCAGGGGCAGGCGTTCAGCCGCGAGGCGCTCCGCCGCCTCGGAGGGCTACCGGGAGTCCGAGCCGTGAGCCTCGGCGTCCAGATCCCGCCGGCGGCGCTCGGAGACACGGTCGCCGTACGTCTCCCCGGCCAGGCGCACAGAACCAAGGAAGAACCCAACGCGCAGGCCGGCGAGATCGCACCGCATTTCTTCCAGACCCTGGGCGTGCCGCTCCTCCAAGGCCGCGACTTCGACGATCACGATTCCTTGGGAACGGCCCCCGTGGCGATCATCAACCGCACGCTCGCGAGGCGCCTCTGGCCGGACCGCGACGCCATCGGCCAGCCGCTCGTCATCACAGATAAGACCTACACCGTCGTAGGCCTCGTGGCGGACGTGGGCTCTCTCCACGCCATGCAGGCTCCGGCTGCGCAGGTCTATCTCCCCTACTGGCAGAACGCGGACCTCCTCGACGCCCGCCTCTGCTTCCGGGCGGACGGCGATCTCGCGCCTCTTCTCCCCGCCGTGCGCCGCGAGCTTCACGCGATCGATCCCAACGTCCCGGTGACCGAAATGGAAACCTTGACCGCCACCCTGGACCGTGACGCCGCGCCGATCCGCGTGACCGGCACCGTCCTCGCCGCCGCGGCCGGCCTCGCCCTCGTCCTGAGCACCATCGGCCTCTACGGCATCCTCTCCCTCGCCGTCGCCCAGCGCCACCGCGACATCGGCATCCGTCTGGCCCTCGGAGCGAGCCGTGGCCACGTCGTCGCCCTCGTCGTCCGAGACGCCATCCGCCTCGTCGCCATCGCCCTCGCGATCGGCCTCGCCGCCACCCTCGCCGTGAGCCGCCTCCTCGCCCACGACCTCTATGGAATCACCGCGCGCGATCCCCTCACCTTCGCCGGCGCGCTCCTCCTGCTCATCTTCACAGCCGCTCTCGCAAGCTGGCTCCCCGCCCGGCGTGCCAGCCGAGTCGATCCGGTGGTGGCGATCCGGGGGATGTCCCATGGGTAAATGGCCATGCGCGACCTGATCAACCTGGACGACTATGTCGCGACCATCGGCGGCGGCTTGGGCCGGATGTCCATCGTCACCGGCGCCGTCTTTGGCCTCACCATGGGCCTCTTCGGCCTTCTGGCGCTCTGGCCCACGGCCGGCCCAGAGAGGGCTCTAGCTCTCGCGGTCCTGGGCGGCGCGTCATCCGGTCTCATTTTCGGGTTCTTCTTTCCCAGAAGCCTGCAAAAGAAAATGCAGCGAATCGCCCGCTCGGTCTTTACGGCAGAAGGACGATACGCAGCGCCGCCGCCCGCGGGGACCTGGACAGCGCGAGTGCCGTGCAATTACCTGCTCGGCTCGATCGGTGTCGGAGGCCTTCTTTATCTTCAACCGGGCGGATTCGCCTTCGTGCCGCACTCGGGAAACCTTCCCCGGCACCGCCAAACCGTGACCGCAACCGCCGAGCCTCTGTCCGCGAAGCTCGTCGCCCTGCCACCGTCCTGGTGGCATTCCCTCGTTATCTCAGAAAGGCCGCCACTTCTCGAGCTCGCCTCCGCGAGCAAGGCATGGCGGTTCGTAGTGCCCAAGACGGAGGAAGTGATGCCAGGGATTGAAAGGGAGTTGGCTTCAAGCCGAGACTGACCACCGCAACCCGGGACTGATAGGCTCTATCCATGGCGCGGCGAGTGGTCAGGCCCTTTTTCAATTCCAGCATCGAAGATCTCGATCAGGAGTTCGGTCGCGGTGAAACTGACGCGGAATGCCTGCTCCGGCTTGTGCATGAGCTATCCCACCGCACAACCCCAAAAGCTCTGGCACTGAAAGCTCGAGTCGAGAAGGCCCTGGAAACCGTCGAGCCCAGTCAAAACAGTCAGTCGGGTATTTCCTCGGCACCCTCTCCTCCCCCTCGGCCTCCTACGTCCGCCGAAGCCTCGCCCAGGTCCTCTCCTCTCTCTCCGGAGGAGACGGACGCGCCGGTTCAGGTCTTTGTCCGTGAGGATTTGCCAAGCTCAGGGGTGACAAACGCTCCGGACGCGATTCTCGACGCTTGGACCGCTCTTGAGGTCCTATCTCCCCAGACCTTCAAGAGACCCGAAGACCTGGCAGGAGGGGACCGTCGCTCGGTCGCCTCGTTTGAGGAGAAACTCCCCTGGGAAGGGATTGGCGAGAGGGCACGCCCGAACACGCGACTGTTTTATCAGGTGGTGCTGGGAACGGTGGACTTCGGAGCCGCGGTCGAGCGGCTCCTCGCCCTCTACGCGGACTCCCGAGCGGAGCGCCCGGCGGCCCGAGGTGAGGCCATCCTGGCGGCGGTTACGGTCAACCGGGAAGGCCGGCTGGTTGAGAAGCCGGCAGCAGCAGTCTCCAGCTTCGCCTGGGGGGTATCGCTTGCCTTGCGGGGGGACCTGACATCCCTCGCCGCCTGGCGTATCGAGGAGGAGAAGATCGTCGAAAGACTAGACGAGATCCTCCGTGCCTCTGCCGGCGAAGAGGACGAGCCAGCTCTGGACCGAGCAACGCTGAGTCGGGCCTATGAATGGCTTCTGGCACACCTCGGGCTGCCACGGGACCTGACCACGCCGCCGCACTTTGCAATCCGGGTCTATCCATACTTCAAAAGCTCCGAGCCTCCCGAACCTCTCCTGATGAACAGCTTTTTCCTTGGTGATCTCGCCATCGCCAGGACGATGTTCTCGGAAGGGCGAGCTACAGCCAACCTGCGTCTCTATCTCGGAGATCACACACCGCTGCGGACAAAGGACCTGTTGGTCGATCGAGAGGCTCTCGACGCGGCTGTCGCGCCGGGAATCACACCGCCGGCCCGCTGGCCCGGGAGGGGCAGGCATCCCCTGGTTCTGCTTCAGCAAGCGGCCGTCAATATGGCCTTCCAGGAACTCCAGCGAGGCGGCATTCTGGGGATCAATGGACCGCCGGGAACCGGTAAGACGACGCTGCTGCGCGATCTGGTGGCCGCCGTCGTCACCACACGCGCAGAGGCGATGGCGGGCTTCGACGATCCCTCCACAGCCCTGACCTCGGCGGGGCAGAGGATCAACGTGGGGCAGTCGTGGCTGCATCTCTACCGGCTCGATCCTCGCCTCAAAGGGTTCGAGATGGTCGTCGCTTCGTCCAACAACAAGGCGGTCGAAAATGTGAGCGCAGAGCTGCCAGGATTGAAGGCCGTCGCAGACGACGCTCCGGACCTCCGGTATTTCAAAGCTCTTGCGGATCAAGTCTTCGAGCGCGAGACTTGGGGTCTCATCGCGGCAGTCCTCGGCAATGCCAAGAATCGGACCCGGTTCAAGAATATTTTTTGGTGGGACAAGGACGTCGGGCTCTCGACCTATCTCGCTGAGGTCTCCGGCACACCGCAAGTCTTCGAGGAGATCAATCCCGAGACTGGCACCAGGACGACCCGGCCACCGCGCATCATCACTACGGAGAACCCTCCCAGGAGCCAGGCCGAGGCGCTACATCGATGGCGCCAGGCGCGCGCCACATTCCTGGCAGCCCTCGCCGAAAGCCGCGCGATGCTTGCCGCCGTCGAGAAAATCCGAGTGCTCGTAGCGTCACTGGCCCGTTTCGCCCGCGAGGAGGCCGAGGCAGAAGCTGCGGCGTCGCTGGCCGGCGCCGCCGTGGCACGAAGCCAGGCGGCCGCCGAGGAAGCCAGAGCTGTCCACGCCGGAGCTCTGGCGCACCTGAGTAGTGCTGAGGAACAGTTGGCCAAGCACGACCGCGGTGCGCCCAATTTGCTCGCTCGGCTCTTGCGAACGCGGAGAGCTCGGGAGTGGCGGTCGGCAAGAGAGCCATTTGCGGCAGCCGATCGACAAGCTCGGGCGGAGGCCGCAAGCGCCGCGCATCGGCGCACGCAAGAGGAGAAGGCCCTCGACGAGGCCACCGCTCACAGCCGGTCTGCAGATCACATACGGGTCGAGGCAGCACGCCGCCATCGAGAGGCACGGCGCGAGGTGGAAGCATGGCGCACGCGGCTGGGCGACCGCTTCATCGACGACGCCTTTTGGGGAAAGGCACACGCGGACAAGCAGAAGGCTTCGCCTTGGCTCGATGCCGAGCAACAGCGACTTCGTGACAACGTTTTCGTCGCGGCGATGGCACTGCACCGCGCCTTCATCGATGCAGCCGCGAAGCCCCTACGCCACAACCTCGGAGCCCTGATGAACCTTTTCGGGGGACGACCTTTGCCGACCGACGAAAAAAGGGCTCTGATCCCGGACCTGTGGTCCTCTCTGTTCCTCGTCGTCCCTTTAGTCTCGACGACCTTCTCTTCCGTGGAGAGGATGTTCCGCGATCTTCCCCCCGAGAGCCTCGGATGGCTCTTCGTGGATGAGGCCGGCCAAGCCGTGCCGCAAGCTGCGGTCGGCGCCATCTTCCGGACCCGCCGCGCTGTCGTGGTCGGCGATCCAATGCAGATCGAGCCGGTTGTGACTCTCCCCGACCGATTGCCTCAAGCGGTCTGCGGGCATTTCGGAGTAGATCCCGACTGCTTCAACGCTCCAGAAGCATCCGTCCAGACGCTTGCTGATTCCGCGAGCTCGTTCCAGACCGACATTGAGAACCAGCGTGGAAGCCGAACAATCGGGGCTCCACTCCTGGTCCACCGCCGTTGCAGCGAGCCCATGTTTGGTATCTCGAACGCCATCGCCTATGAAAACCTGATGGTCAACGCGAAAGCGCCAGGTGCCTTCTCCCATTGGCGACCTCCTCGGTCCATCGCGATGGATCGACGTGAGGGGGAGCGCCGAAGAAAAGTGGTGCCCGGAAGAAGGCCGGCAGGTGCTCAAGCTGCTGCGGAAACTCGCCTATCCAGACCTCACCAACCGGAAACCCACCCCGCCGGACCTTTACATCATCACGCCGTTCGTCGTGGTGGCTGAACGCTTGCGCAGGCTGGTCGAGGAGAGCGCTCTCCTGGTTTGGACCGACGATCCAAGGAGTTGGGCGTTCGAGCGTATTGGAAACGTCCACACCGTCCAGGGCCGGGAAGCAGAGGCAGTGATTTTCATCCTGGGCGCTCCCGCCGCTGAACAAAGGGGCGCACGTGCCTGGGCCGGTGGGCGGCCGAACTTGCTCAATGTGGCCGTGAGCCGGGCCAAAGAAAGGCTTTATGTGGTAGGCAACCGTGAGCTCTGGCGGATAGCCGGGCTTTTCAGCGAACTCGACGCTCGGCTGCCTCCTTCGTGACGACACAACTTCTTGGACGCAGGGGGAAATCGGGGAGGCTCCCCCTACTGAACAGCGAAGGTGAGCAGTTCCATAGAGAGGGATCGCGGAGCCGCCAGGCTGTAGGTTGACCGGCTTGCCTCACAGCTTGGCGGCTCGGGACTTCTTACCGGAAGAGCGCGACCACAGCCGCAAGTGCGCCGATGATGGTCGCCAAGCGGACAAGCCAATCAAGGATTGTACATCGCTGATCTTTTTTCTCATGCTGGCCGACCTCCTATACAAGGGAGGGGGTTTCCCGCAGTCAAACCTTACTTGACGACGCTAATCCGCAACTTCTCCGCCAGAGCGTCCCGGAACTTCTCTAACTGTTCTGAGGTCAGAGGCTCAAGCATCGCCGGCAACGGGCGGGTCGGAAACTGGGCGAGGAGCCAGGCCAGAACACCTGGATCGACACCGGAGTCTTTCTGCGAAGCAATTCCGAGATCTCGCTCGGGAGGGAATCCGGCCTGATCAAGGAAATAGAGATCGACCAAATCGCGCGGCTCCGAGCGAGAGAGGATGCAGGTCAGCTTGTTCGCCCGCAAGTCGGTGAGAGACTCGATGACGATCCCCTCGATCGGTGCCGGCGGCTCCGCGATGTCGGCGACGGGCTCGTGGACGATGTCGACGTCGAGCCTCTGGCCACTCCGGTTCGCAAGCTGCGCTCGGACGAGGTGCCCGGCATCGCGCAGCAGAGTAACGTCGATCCCAGCCTCAGCGGCAGCACCGGGAAGCAGACCGACGAGGGCACGCATCTCCTCGCCGTCGTGGACGAAGAGATCGATGTCTCCGGTCGTCCTGTGTCCGAGGTACGCCCCGGCAAGAGCAGCACCGCCACCCAAATGGCAGGCGATGCGTGCCTGGCAGGCTCTGACGAAGTCGATGACGAAATCCGGAACGACCCGACGATCCAGGGTCTTACGCATGGCCACCCCGGATCTCGCTCAGCGGCGGCCACTCCGGCGGTGGGAGCTTCAGGAGCCAGGCCCACATCTGCCGGGAGCGCCCCAGATACCTGATGAGGCGGGGCCAGAGTGCTCGAATTTCGTCGGACGTGACGAAGAGCCAGACGTCCCGGGTGTTGGCTTCCCGCAGCAACGCGCCCATCCAGTAGGCGCGCTCTTCCGGTTCGGGCGAGAGAAGATGCTCCTTGAGCTGGCCGACCGTCGTTTCCGTCCACCAGAGAAAGTAAGGACGCGCAGAGTCGTCGAGGAGAGCTTCGGTCGTCGGCGGCAGGCGAACCGGCTCGCCTTGGGAGGCGGTGATCATCACCTTTACCCCCGGCGGCGAGCCGCCAACGCCGGAGCCTCCGGTGAGAGCGCCCGCAAATATTGCCGGTCGAAGGCGGCGAGCTGGCTTTCGAGCTCCGAATAGGGACCCGGCTCCCAGGCGTTCGAAGAAACTCCTTTGTGGGCGTTCGCGCACAGCTCCCAATCCTGGCGATTGGTGAGATCCCAGAAGTCGATGGCCGGTTGGGGATCGAAGCCGGGCGCGGCGATCGCGTCCGGATGGAAATACCAGTCGCAGGCGATGCGGGTGTGATCGAGGCCGAGCGATTGCATGCGATGGATCAGCACGTAGTCGGGATGGAACGACAGGAAGGCGCTCGGGAAGACGGTGTAGTAATAGACGCGGCCACGCTCCTCGGTGGTGAGCCCGGCGAAGGGAGCCGCGCAGCGCTCGCCGCCGATCGTCATGCTCCCTTCCGGATTGCTCATCCACATCGGTCCGCCCAGGACCGGACCTTCGTCGAGATCGTTCTCGGTATTGCGGTAGGGCGTCAGCTTGTTGAGGTGCGGATGGACCTTCGGGCAGTGATAACACTCGCTGTAGTTATGGAAGAACAGCTTCCAGTTGGCCGCGACGTCATAGACCTTCTGATGGACCGACCTTAGATCGGGCAGCCGCCAGAGACCGAACTTTCCGGCCAAACCGGCCAGGGCGGTCTCGAAGGGGACCGGCTCCTCCGCGAGATTCAGGAACAGCAACCCGTTCCAGTCGGCGAGCGCGACCGGCTTGAGCCCATGATCCAGCGGGTCGAAGCCAGAGACCTCCGACATGTTGGGTGCGGCGCGCAGGGCGCCGTCGAGTCCGTAGGTCCAGGCGTGATAGGGGCACTGGATCGAGGGTCCGACCTCGCCCTGCGAGGCGAGGCAGAGGCGGCTCCCTCGATGCCGACAGAGGTTGTGGAAGGCGCGGATCTGTCCTTCGCCATCGCGGAGGACCATGACGCTCTCCCGGTCGAGCTCGAACAGGAAGAAGCTGCCGGGCGTGGCGAGTTGGGACACGTGGCCGGCGAGAAGCCACGAACGGTGGAAGATCCGCTCGCGCTCGGCGCGAAAGATCTCGTCCGAGGTGAAGTACTCGCCGGGAAGGGTGTGCTGGCCGAAGGCTGTGCGCTGTCTCATGACCGAGGGATTCTAGCGAAACTTTGCCGCAAGCAGACGGGAGCCTGCGTTAAGATGCTTCCAGACAGCCCCGGAGGAGAGCGGACATGATCGTCGACGTCCACAACCACTACTATCCACCGGCCTACCTCGACGCCCTGCGGTCGGGAGAGAGCAGCGTCCGGATCACCGAGGACACGGCGGGCAATCCGCTCCTCCACTATCCGGGCGACTACAACGTCGCGGTCCGCGGCCACCGCGACATCGACTACCGCGCGGGCGTGCTGGCCGAGCTTGGTGTCGACACCCAGGTGCTGACGCTGACCACGCCCGGCCCCCATGTCGAGACCGCGGCGACGGCGGCCCGGCTGGCCAGCCTGGTGAATGACGACTTCGCGTCCGTGGTGCGCGACCGGAAAGGCCGTTTCGCCGCGCTCGCCACCCTGCCGCTCAACGACCCTGCGGCGGCCGCCCGGGAATTGGAGCGCGCGATCACACAGCTCGGCCTCCCCGGCGCGATGCTGTTCAGCAACGTCAACGGCACAGCGCTCGCCGATCCGCGGTTCTGGCCCATGTATGAGGTCGCGAACGCGCACGGCGCCGTGCTGCACATCCATCCGACGGCACCGGTGGGCGTCGAGGCCATGACCGACTTCTGGCTGATGCCGCTGGTCGGCTTTCCTCTCGACACCACCCTCGCCGCCGCCAAGCTCGTCTTCGCCGGCGTCTTCGCCCGCTTCCCTCGGATCCGCTGGGTGCTGAGCCATCTCGGCGGAGCCATTCCCTATCTCGCGGAGCGCCTCGACCGCGGTTTCCACGCCTTCCGCGAATGCCGCGCCCACATCGAACAACCTCCGAGCGAATACCTGCGGCAGCTCTACTACGACACCGTCAACTTCGATCCCGCCGCCTTACAGCTCGCTATTTCCTTCGCCGGCACCGATCACATTCTGGCCGGTAGCGACTACCCGCACCAGATCGGCAGCATCCCCGCAATGCTCCAGGCGATCCGCGGCTTGCCGATTTCCGAGCATGACAAGGCAGCCATTCTGGGACGGAATGCGGCGGGGCTGTTGGGGCTTTAGCGCTCTTCAGCGCGGCAAGAGGTGCTTCTGCACCTTGCCCAACGCATTGCGCGGCAGCGCGTCCACGACGTGGATCGTCCGCGGCACTTTGAAGGCGGCGAGCTGGGTCTTGCACCAGGTGATCAGGGCGTCGTGGTCGAGCGTGCTTTCGATCACCAGAAACGCGACCGGAACTTCGCCCCATTCGGCGTGGGGACGCCCGGCGACAGCGGCTTCTTTCACTCCGGGATAGGCGGCGAGCAGCTCTTCGATCTCGCGGGGGTAGATGTTGAAGCCGCCGCTGATGATCAGCTCGGTGCGGCGGCCGAGGAGGGTGAAGGCGCCGGTCGCGGGGTCCTGGCGGGCGAGGTCGCCGGTGCGGAACCAACGCCGGCCGAGGTCGTCGTGGACGAAGCTCTCGGCGGTCTTTTCCAGCGCCCGCCAGTAGCCGGCGAAGACGTTGCTGCCGCGCACCAGAAGCTCACCTTCGCTTCCCTGCGTCACATCCAGCCCCTGGGCGTCGACGATACGCGCGGAGACTCCGGGAAGCGGGGTGCCGACGCTGCCCGGCACGCGGTCGCCGACGTAGGGGTTGCTCAGGTTCATGCCGGTCTCGGTCATGCCGTAGCGTTCGAGGATGGCGTTCCCGGTGAGATCGCGGAACGCTTCGAACGTCTCGGGCGCCAGCGGCGCGCTGCCGGAGCAGAAGAGGCGCATCCGGGCGAGCGGCGCGCGATCGTCCGTCTTGCGAAGCTCATCGACCAGGCGGACGTACATGGTGGGGACGCCGAAGAAGAGGCTCGCGGCACCTTGCAACAGCTCCTGGGCCGCGGCAGCAGCGTCGAAGCGGCGGCGCAGGAGGACCGTCGCGCCGGCCGCGAGGGCGCAGTGGAGGCCGACGACGAGGCCGTGGGTGTGGAAGAGCGGCAAGGTCAGGAGAAGAGTGTCCGCCGGCTCCCAGGCCCAGGCGGCGAGGAGGCCGGTCATGGTCGCCATCACGTTGCCGTGAGTGATCAGCGCGCCCTTGCTGCGGCCGGTGGTGCCCGAGGTGTAGAGCAGCATGGCGAGATCGCCTTCCTCGACCAGCGGCGGAACGAATCCGGCCCCGTCCCCGGCATCCGTCCAGCCGGCGAGGTCTTCGGCGAGGAGGACGGATTCCAGGCCCCGCTTCTCATCGTCCGCTAGCTCGTCGAGCACGGCGAGGTTCGCTCTCTCGGTGAGCAGCAGGCGCGGCTCCGCGTCGGCCAGCATGTGGGCGATCTCCCGCCGCCGGTAGGCGAGGTTCACCGGCACCATCACGGCGCCGAGCCGGATGACCGCCAGGTAGGCGGTGACGAATTCGGGCCGGTTGGAGAGGAAGAAGGCGACGCGGTCGCCCTTCCGCACTCCGCGGGCATGGAGGCCGGCGGCCAGGCGGTCGGCTTCGGCGAAGAGCTCGGCGTAGGAGAGGTCGGCGGCGGTGCCGTTCTCCGCGGCGAAGCGGAGCGCCGGCTTGCCAGGGGCGCGGTGGACGGGGATGGCGAAGAGGTCGTGCAGGTTCATGAGTGGTCCACGATCCTATCGCGGTGAGATAAAAAGACGCCACCCCGTGGCTCGGATTGCCCGAGACAGGGGTGGCGTTGGAGGGAAGCCCCGTCGTCGCCGGGGTTTGCTACGAGCTCTTACAGCATCTTCACGATGCGCTCGGTGAGGCCGCCGTCGCCGAGGATCACGGAGAGGTTCGCCTTTTCGGCGACCTTTTCCAGAACCTCCAGCTCACGCAGCCGCATCAGGGCCGGAGTCGACTCGAAGATGCGCGCCGTGTTCGCCTGGGAGCGCATGGCGGCCGTCTCCTCACGCCGGGTGATCAACGACGCTTCGGCCGCCTTGCGCGCCGCGGTCACCCGGTTGAGGATCTCCTTCATCTCGCCCGGCAGGATCACGTCACGGATTCCCACGGCCCGCACGTCCAGGCCGAACGGCGCCACGCGTGCCTTCAGAATCCCTTCGAGCTCGGCTGCCACGCCGTCCTTGTCGGCGAGCAGGGCGTCGAGCTCGCGGGTGCCGACCACGGCCCGCAAGGCGAGCTGCGCCTGGCGGTAGAGGGCCTGCACGTGTCCTTCGACCTCGGTCACCGCCTTCACCGCGTCGACGACGCGGTAGCTCACCACGGCGTTGAGGCGCAACGTCACCTTGTCCGCCGTCATGATCTCCTGGCCGGCGATGTCCGACGCCTGCTCGCGCAGGTCGACCTGGACGATCTTCACCGCGCCCTCGCCGCGCCAGAACGCGTGCACACCCGGCGACAGCGTCGCCGCGAGGCGTCCGTTCAGGAACGCGAGACCGATCCAACCCGCCGGCACGTCGGCCACTTCCAACCGCTGCGCTCCCGTCGAGGTCGCCAGGATCACCGGCAGCTCGGGATGCTCGAAACGCACCGCGCGGGCGTCGACGAGCTCCACACGGACGTCGTCGAAGACGGTCCACAGGACGTGCAGGCCCGTGCCGCAGACCGCGGAGAGACGCCCGTTGATCCACACCAGCGCTCGCTCGTGGTCCTTGAGGTCCAGTACCCGCACCTGGCCTTCGAGCGCTCCCGACTTCACGATCACTTCGAGGTCGGCGTGGGCGAGCCACGGCTTGCGGACCGAAATCTTTTCGATCCGCACCTTGCGCAGGGGATCGAACACCCGGTGCCGGCCCGGACGCAGCAACTCGGAGAAGACTCCGTCCCGGAAGAGAAGACCACGCTCGTGCTCATGAATCATGACTGAATGCAGCATCACACACCTCTCTTTTCCGCCTGCATCAAACTGCGGTCTCCCGAAGGGCGGCGGCGTGCGCTCACCGCACCTCCGGCGCGGAGCGCCGCGCAAGGTCTCGCAGAATCCGCCCCCGCAGACTTCTGGGGACGGAGCCGGCAGGACCGGGTCCGCGGCGCCGCAGAGCGCTTTCGTGTGCTGCCGGCCGTGCAACGCCCCCAACCACCCCGCGGCCGGCGGGCGGGCTGCATGCCCCGCCCTCCGGAAGACCTTCGACAAAAGGCCGTTTATCAGACGGCTTGGTGCGACGAAGGATTCGAACCTTCGACCCTCGGATTAAATGTCCGATGCTCTATCCATTGAGCTAGTCGCTGGTGGCTTCCCCTGCCCCGCTTTCAGAACCCGGTTGGGAATACGCGCCGCGCACCCCCGGAGCCGGGACAGGCTCCGCCTATGTCCTCAAGGCCCTGCGGCCCGGAAAACCTTTTCCAATGTACTCCTGACGAGCGCCCAGAAAGCGAAAAAGCCTTCCAGGGCGCTCACCCTGGAAGGCTTGATGGGTCGTATCCGATCACCAGAAGCGCTCTTCCTAGGGCCTGTTCTCCTCCCACCGCTTGTCAAAACACGGCCTGCCGGCATCAATACCGGTCATGCGGGAAGTGGTGGGTCGCTGGTATCTGGTCGCTGGTTTCATGATGGTGTTCCCGTTCAAGGGAGGAGGAGAATAAATCGGGTGAACAGGATTGTCAAGTCCTTTGATCACACCGGCGCCAACCGCGCCGTGAAATGCCGCAGATGCTCCGGCTCTTCCACGATCCGCAAACCGCGCAGCGCGCTCCGGCTCTCGGCAACGATCCCCGCGACTTCGATCAGGTAGTCGACGTGACTCTGGGTGTAGACGCGGCGGGGGATGGCCAGGCGAAGCAGCTCGAGCGGAGCTTGGCGTTTCAGGCCGGTGGCGGGGTCTTTGCCGCCGAACATGAGGGTGCCGATCTCGACGGGAGTTGTTGATCACCATCTTTCCCGCCACGGCGAGGCAGGAGAAAAGGATGCGCTCCGCGGCGCGCCCCTGGTGGGTGGGCACGATGTGCTTGAAGCCGGTCAGCTCGCGCACCCGCGCCTCGAAGCGGAACCAGGAACGGCTGCCGGCATAGGACTCGTCGCCGCGGTTCAACGCGGCCCACTGCTCCGCCGACATGGCGCCGGTGCCGGAGTCGGTCAACAGATCGATCAGGATGTCGTCCGCCGCGATCTTGAACAGGTTCCAGTCGGCCCGCTCCAGGATCGCGCGCCTCTCTTCCCGGGTGGTCATGCGCAGCGGCTCGACTGTCTTGATGCGGAACGGCTCGATGATGGTCTTCAAAAAATCTCCTTGTCTGTGGCGGGACTCAATTTCCAAAAATTTTCCCCAACAGCCGCTCAGCCGCCCGTTCCGCCTGGTGTTTGATCTCACGGCCGACGGCGGTACGGCCCATGGCGGCGAGGGCGTCGGTGTCGGCGCCGACGCGGGGGTGGTCGACGGTGCCGGTGACGCGCAGGGGGACGGTGACCATGCCGTCGGCGGCGACGAGGTCGAGGACGTGCGGCGGCACCTTCGCCAGGCTGAGGACGTCGCGCGGCGCTTTGACCCCGACGCGGACGTCCACCGGGCCGGCGAGGTCGGCCCAGCCGTTGAGGGCGAGCGCGAGGGTCGAGGTGCGTAGCTCGAAAGGCTCGAAGGTCATGCGGCCGCCGCGGATATGGAAAGGGATGTCGAACGGCTGGTAGGCCGAGCCGGTGAGCTGGGCGCGGCCGAGGACGGTCTCCAGGCCGGCGAAGACCGGCGAGCCCGGAACTTTGCCGGCCGCGATCTCCAGATGGCCGTCGCCCACCAGTTCGCGCACCTCGGTGCCGATGCCCTCGGCGGTGAAGGTGAGCTTGCCGGGGCCGAAGCCGTTCGCCTCCGCACCACCGGTCAACACTTGATTGGTGTCGAGCGGATCGACGTTGCAGGCGAAGCGGTAGGCGAATGGATCGCGGTTCAGGTCGGCGTCGAATTCGCCGAGCAGGAAGCGGCCCTGGGGGAGCCTGAGGCCGAACTGCTCGAGGCGGAAGTGGCCGGCGGCGAGCTTGATCGTCCCCGCTCCTTCGGCGGCCTTCAAGGTGCCGAGGTCGATCTCGCGCGTCTTCAGGTCGCCGGTGGCGCTGAACGCCTGGACGGTGGTCGGCGCCGCCGGGTCCATGGCGACCTCGCGCAGCTCGACGGAGAGACCCCGCACAGCGATGTCCGGAGCCGCCGCGCCATCGGCGCGGGTGGCGAGAGTGCCGTCCTGCACGCTGATGTGGCTGACCCGGAGAGCAACTCCAGATGTGCCGGCGCCTCCCGCGCTCGCTCCGGCGGACGGCTCCGGCGTCCCGGCGGGAGCGACGACGGCCATTGGGGATGAGAATGGCGCGCGGCCGCTCACGGGCGGCGGCGTGATCAGCTCGATGGTCGGCTGATAGAGGACGACGCGGTCGATTTCGACCCGGCCGCGCAGCAGCGGCAGCAGGCGGTGCTCGGCAAGGAGGCCGGCGGCGGTGACGCTCAGCCGGCCGCTCGGGCTCTGGGTCTCGAAATGGACGTTGTCGAGCCGGACACCACGCCAGAGGTTGAGGCGGAATCCCTCCGCGGTGATCCGCGCGCCGGCCTTCTCGCCCACCGCGGCCAGCACTCTCCGGCCCAACTCGGGAGAATCGAAATCGACTAGGACCAACGCGAGACCGCCGACGGTGAGAAGCAGAACGGCTGTGGCACCGATCCACAGGACTTTGCGCATGATGATCAAAGCATATCGTAGGGGCGGCGGAAGGAGGCGCGTAATCAGGGCGTAAGACGTGATAGAATACCGCCATGCAGGAGACCACGACACAGGCCCCGCGGGGCCGCGGCGCGGCGATCAATCCGCAGAACCGGTTCGAGACGATCGCCGTCGAGATGGAGGTCCCGGGGCCCGATCGGGTCGCGACGGAGCTGCTGCGCGACGGCTCACGGTCGATCATCACCTACAACGACAGCCCGGACGTCGGATTCGACGCCTCGCTCAACCCCTATCGCGGCTGTGAGCACGGCTGCATCTACTGCTACGCCCGCCCCACGCACGAGTATCTGGGCTTCTCCGCCGGGCTCGATTTCGAAACCCGCATCCTGGTCAAGGAGGACGCTCCGGAGCTATTGCGCCGCGAGCTCATGGCGAAGAAATGGACGCCGCAGACGCTGGCGATGAGCGGTGTGACCGATCCCTATCAGCCGGTGGAACGGAAGCTGGAGATCACCCGCCGCTGTCTCGCCGTGCTCGCCGAGTTTTGCAATCCGGTGGCGGTGATCACCAAGAACGCGCTGGTGACACGGGACATCGATCATCTCGCCGCTCTGGCCGAGCACGGCGCCGCGACGGTGTTCCTGTCGATCACGACGCTCGACGGCGACGTCGCCCGCGCGATGGAGCCGCGCGCCTCGCACCCGCGCGACAGGCTGGAAGCGGTGGAACGGCTGAGCGCCGCGGGCATCCCGACCGGCGTGATGGTGGCGCCGGTGGTGCCGGCGATCACCGATCACGAGATGCCGAAGATCCTGGAAGCCGCCGCCGCCGCGGGAGCACGCAGCGCGGGCTACGTGATGATGCGCCTGCCCGGCGCCGTCTCGGGTCTGTTCGCCGAATGGCTGGAACGGCATTTCCCGGACCGCAAGGACAAGGTGCTCCACCGCGTGCAGGAGCTGCGCGGCGGCAAGCTCAACGATCCGCGCTTCGGCAGCCGGATGCGCGGCGAAGGGGTCTACGCCGACCAGATCCGCTCCACCTTCCAGACCTTCCGCCGCCGCTACGGCCTGGACCAGCCCTTCCCCACCCTCTCCACCGCCGCCTTCCGCCGGCCCGGCGAGCAGATGTCGCTGTTCGGGCCCTGATCAGGACGTGAGCGCGGCGTCGGCGAAAAACTCTCCCACCAGCTCGCGCGCCCGCGTGGCCTGATCGCGCGGCTCGTCGATCCGTCCGAAGAGAATCCTCCAGGTGTGCTGGAGGGTTTCGAGGTCCTGCTGCTGGAGGAGCTTGATGATCTCGTCCAGGGCGCGCTGGCCGGCGGCGACGTGGATCTTGCGCTCGGATTCGCCTTCGAGGAGGACCAGCGCCAGGAGGAGCGGCTCGGGAAGCTCGGCGAGCGGCGGCGGCTCGGTCGACGGCGCGGAGAGGGCGGTGACTGGATCGGCGGGATCCGCGGACACAGGCTCTGCGCGGGCGGCGAGCAGCTCGGCCTGCGCGGGACGGCGGTCAAAAAGATGTTGCAGTCCCCGCACCTGGCTGGCGAAACGGGAGAAGAGACCGAAGATCTCGCGCTCCGAGGCGAAGTTGCCGACCAGGCGGGCGTCGCGGCCGATCTGCAGGCGCTGGGTCTCCTGGAGCACGATGTGGGCGCGCGCCGAGTCTTCGAGCAGGAGCGTTTTGGCGATGACTTTCCAGGCGGTCAGGAAGCCCTGGACGACGCAGGTGTCGGCGCAGCGCACGGTGGTGACTTCGACCTCGGCGCCGCGGTCGATGCGGATGGAGCCGCTGATGGATTCAAGGACGCCGTACTTTCCCGAATTCTGGACCACCAGGTTCCCCGGCGCGCGGATGGAGAGGTGTCCTTCGTCGTCCACCTCGATCCGTGTGCCCTTGGGAATCAGCATCGTGGGCGCCATCTCTTCGGCGGTGGCTCGGCTCATGGCGGATCACCTCCCGAGGGACTTGGGCAGAAATTCATAGCTGTTCGGAGGCGGAACGTTACGGCCGCCGAAGAGCAGGCGCTCTTCGTTCGGCCAGCGGCGGTCGAGGATGTACATCAGCGGGTCCACCGGGCGCGGCTCGCCTTCCGCATCCCGCTTGCGGACTTCGTAGTAGAGGTGCGGGCTGATGCTCCAGCCCGAGCTGCCGACGGTCCCGAGGACGTCGCCCCGTTTGATCGTCTGGCCCGGCCGCACCTGGAGCTGGTCGCAGTTGCCGAACAGGGTCACGAACAGGTCGCCGTTGCGAATGACGATCATGTTGCCGTAGCGCCACCAGGTGACGTTCTGTCCCATCGGAAAACGTCCGGCGAAGGCGACCACGCCGTCCGCGGTGGCGTGCACCGGCGTCCCCAGCGGCGCCGCGAAGTCGAGACCGGAGTGGAATTCGAGCTGCTTGGTGAACGGGCTCCTCCGGCTGCGGAAGGAGCTGGTGAGGACAAGCTCGCCACGCAACGGACAGATGGAGGGGGTCGTCCGCACCCGGTCCTGGTTGGCCTTTTCGAAGCCTTGCACCCGGCTGAGCGCACTGTCGATCTGGCGGAGCTGCTCGCTGATGCGGGCGTTGAGGCGGTCTCCCTGCTGGATGACGCCGGCATAGATGGAGTCGGGCAGCGCCTCGGCGACCTCAACGGGACCGGTGCGCGGCGCCGTGGTGCGCGGCAGGGCGTAGGCGAGGAGAACTTTGCTGACGCCGAAGCCGAGCCGCTGGGCGCGCGAGTGCAGGTGATCGAGCTGCCGCACGAGCGCTTGCAGCCGCTCCCCCTGCCGCCCGCGCTCCCCCGCCAGGGCATAGTACTCCTGGCGGTTCATGAACCCGCCGATGACGCCGGGCGCCAGGGCCACGGCGAGCGCGAGGGTGAGCAGATAGAGCAGGGCGACGACGCTGAGGAGGGTGACCTGGAAGCGGTTGAGAAAGAGATAACGGACGCGCTTCCGGATGTCGCTCGGATGGATCTGGATTTCGATTCTCCAGCCCGCCGCCGCCGGCAGACCGTCTTTCATCATGGGCCGTCCGCCGCGATGATCTGGGGAAGCGGAGCGGCCGGCGCGCTCAGCCCGCTCGGATTCAGGCGCTCGATCTCGGCCTCGCTGGCGTGGCGCTTGACGATCTCCAGAAGCTCCCGCTGCACGCGCGGCGAGCCGGCCACGATGTTCCCCCCGGCGAAATAGCGGCGACCGCCATCGAGATCGCTGACCACGCCGCCAGCCTCTTCAATCAGCAGAACGCCGGCTCCGATGTCCCACGGCGACAGGCGGAACTCGAAGAAACCGTCGTAGACGCCAGCCGCCGTATAGGCGAGGTCGAGCGCCGCCGAGCCGCACCGGCGGATGGCCTTGGCGTGGTGGAAGACGTCGCGGAAAAGGGCCAGATAGACGTCCAGCGTCGGCAGGGCACGGAAGGGGTAGCCGGTGGCGAGGAACGCGCCGTCGAGCCCGTCCGGCCGCACGAGATCCATGTGCCGGCCGTTCCACCGCGCGCCACCGCCGCGGGTGGCGGTGAACAGATTGCCGCCCTCGGGATCGAGAACCACGGCGGCCACCAGCTCGTCGCCCTTGCGGCAGGCGATGGAGACACAGTAGACCGGGAGCCCCTGCAGGAAGTTGGTGGTGCCGTCCAGCGGATCGATGAGCCACTGGTATTCGCTGCTGCCGCCGACGTCGGCGCCGCCCCCTTCTTCGGCCAGGATGCGGTGCTCCGGAAACTTCCCTCGAATGATCCCGAGGACGGCGGCTTCGCTCTCCTTGTCGGCCTGGGTGACGAAGTCGTTCTGCGCTTTCCGCCGCACTTCCAGGCCGGCATGCCGGAAATAGCGCCGCAGGACTTCAGCTCCGGTCCGCGCGGCGGCTTCGGCGGTCGTGAGCAGGTCTTCGTAGTCTTCAAACATCGCGCAACGTATTATGCCACCGTCTCTTACGGACAGGGCAGCGGCGCCATCGTATCGGTGACCGCCGGCGACGAACGGCCCAGGGGATTGCGGTAGACGGCGACCGCGCCGGTGGTGGTGTCGGTCACGGTGAGGGTGTATTCGACGTTGGTCGTCGCCGCGGCGAAGACCCAGTGATGGCCGGTGATGGCACAGCCGTCGAGGATCTTGACCAGCGCTTCCACGTTCTCGGGCGCGAAGAACCAGAAAAGGCCGGACTCCTCGCTGAGCGGCACCGCCGTGCCGATGCCGGTCTTGCTCTGGAAGTCGCGCCAGGCCACTTCCAGGCGGTAGCGCCCGTTGCCGAGGCAGAGTGTCCCCGGCGCCGCGACACAGGGGCCGGGCGCGGTCTTCACCGGATAGGACTTGCTCATCAGGAAGTCGAATCCCGCGGCCATGGCGTCGAGCGGCAGGTCGCCGTGCAGGAGGCCGGGGCGGATGTCCTCTTCCCAGGGCACACCGAGGCGGATCCACTGCTGCTTCAGCGAGGCGTAGGAGCCGCCGGTGTAGTTCGGGTCGGCGGTGCCGTAGAACATCCGGATCGGCGCCTTGTAGCCCGGGTCGGCCACCTCGGTCACGGTGTAGAAATGGGCGGCCAGGGAAAAGACGGCGCTGTAGCCGGAGCGGGTGGTGTAGGCCAGCAGGTAGGCGTAGGCGCCGCCGGCCGAATGCCCGGCGACCGCGATGTGGGCCGGATCGATGCTCATCTCCGTGCCCAGCAGGCGTAGCGTCTCGGCCACGGTCTGGTCGTCATTTCCCGTGCCCCAGCCCGACTCCGCGGCGGACTTCGGCAGCGCCACCACACAGCGCGCCTGCTCCGCCGCGTCGAGGACGAAGTTCAGATAGGCGAACGGCTTGGTGCCGGAACCGTGAAAGAAGAGGACGACGGGGACCGGGCGGCTGGTGTCCAGGCTCGCCGGGACGTAGCGGAAGAAGTAGGACCCGGTGGACGGGATACTCACCTGGCGCCAGCCCTGCGCCGGCGCGGCAGCAGCTCTCGGCTCAAACACTACGGATACCGCCAGGGCCATGCAGAGGCCCAGCACGAGCGTCTTGTTGACTGTCAGGACGTAACGCAAAGATCCTCCCGCAGAACCTCAAGGAATGGACGCCCCCAACCTTCCATCCTCGCCTCCAACCGCTCGGTGCAGTCGCAGTCGGAGCAGGCCCACGGCTCGGATCCATCCAGGTCTCGGCAACGGCGCCGGCTATGTGCGTCCTGCACCTTGACCAGATCAAAATACTCCTCCCAGTACGGCCGCTCCTCATCGAGCGGCTCCCAGCAGAAGCATACTTCCACCCAGCGCACACAACCATCTTGCACTTGCCGTGCCTGAGCCATGTTGCGCAGATACTCTCCCCCCGCCACCGAGCCCCGGCCGAGCCGGCCCTCGTCGACCGCGCGCAGGAGAGCCTCCTCTTTGCCCGGTTTCACCCGGGCGGTCACGAGATATCGCATCTTTTCTATGGTAGCAGCCCTGTCAACCCTGAAGCCCTCACCCCCGCCCCTCTCCCAGCTCCCCCCACACGCCCGCCGGGAGAGGGGAGACAAGAAAAAGCACGCAAGAGTTTCATTTGTCTAGCTTTTCTCCCCTCTCCCGGGGCTGGGCGGAGGGAGCCGGGAGAGGGGCCGGGGGTGAGGGCCCCTGTGCTAAGCTGCATTCATGCAGCCACAGGAGCACGCCGTCGTCAGCCGCGAGTGCCGCGCGATCCAGATCCCGGAGGGCCTGCCGGTCATCCTCTCCCCCGGCACCCGGGTGCGCATCATGCAATCGCTCGGCGGCAACTACACGGTGGTGACCGAACGCGGCCACATGCTGCGCATCGAAGAGAAGGACGCGGACGTGATCGGCAAGGCGGGCGCCTGGGCCGCCGGCGCCGATCTCACCGCCGGCCCGCTCGAAGAGCGCGTCTGGGACCGCCTGCGCACCTGCTTCGATCCGGAGATCCCGGTCAACATCGTCGACCTCGGGCTGGTCTACAGTTGCGAGATCTCCGAGGAATCGCCCGAAGCCGGCAGCGTGGTGGACATCAAGATGACGCTCACCGCTCCGGGCTGCGGCATGGGACCGGTGCTGGCGCAGGACGTCAAGGACAAGATCCAGGCGCTCCCCGGCGTCGCCCGCGCGGACGTCGAGGTGGTCTTCGATCCGCAGTGGAATCAGGGCATGATGACCGAAGCCGCGAAGCTCCAGCTCGGATTGATGTAGCTACGGCATCGGGGCCGGGGAGACGGGCTCGGCGGCCGGCATCTCCTTCTTCTTTCCCGCAAACATCCGCTTGAACGTCAGCCGCACATTGTCCAGCTCGGCCAGCGCCCACAGCTTGAGCCCGCGGGCCGCCATGTGGAACGGCGCCAGCTTCAGATTGTAGAAGGCCGTGATCCGCCGTCCGTCGTTGCGGCGTCCGGCCTCGCCGGCGGCGCGGCGGGCGAGGGAGATCGCCTTGAAGCGGCGGTTGTAGATCCGCATCATGTGGTAGCTGATGAAAGCCGGCTTCGGTCCCAGCACCGGCATCCAGTGGAACTTGCCGAAGAAGCGGTAGGCGGGGGTGACGACGAAGATGTAGTACTGCGCCGTCTCCACCAGGAACGCCGCCGTCAGCAGGTCGTGCTCCCCCATGTAGAAGTACTTGTCTTTGTAGATCGATTGGAAAAACCGGTGGTACGAACGGAGGAAGATCTCATTATGATCAGAAATCCGGCGCGCGGTCTTGCCGGTCTCCTCCCCCGCCGTCTGCGCCTTGACGATCTCCACCGTCGCCTCGACCGAAAACGAAGCGTGGTCGAGCCCCGGTGAATAGTAGGGATCGAGAAACGCCGCGGCGTCGCCGATGAGCGCCCAGCCGTTGCCCATGTATTGCCGGGTGAAATAGGCGAGATTCGAATACGTCTTCAGATCCTCGGAGCGCATCCGCGCCCCCTCGATCAGCTCGGCCATCAATGGATTCGCGCGCAGGAAGGCCAGATATTCGTTCGCCAGCTCCTTGCCGCGGTCGAGATGGACGAGGCGGGTGTCGAAAACGACTCCGATGCTGGTCTCGCCGTTGCCCAAAGGGATGAACCAGGTCCACGAGCCATGGCCCATGTAGTGGTTGGTGGCGAGCCGGCGCGAGCCGACGTTGCCGCGCGACAGCGACAGCGGCCCACGGGCGGCGACGTCGTCGATGTGGCGGACGTCTTCCCACCGGCACCAGACCGCCGCCGTGGGATGTTCCTTGTTGCGCTCGATCAATCCCAGCTTCTTGCCCAGCCAGGTGGCGCGCCCGGTGGCGTCGAGCACCCAGCGGCACGAAACGGTCTCCGTCTCGCCGGCACGCTCGAAGACGACCTTGTGATCGAACTCGCCGAGCTCGACGTCCTGCACCCGTGCCGGCCGCGCCAGCTCCGCCCCCGCGGCCACCGCCTCGCTCAGGATGTGCTCGTCGAGAGCATCGCGGCGGAGCTGGAACGACGGAACCGTGCTGCGATACCAGGGTCCGGACTCGCTCGCCTGGGCGTGATTGCTGACCTTGTCATTGCGGAACCAGTAGCGAAGCCCTTCCTTCGGAAGATGCTCGCGCTCCAGGTGCTGCCACAGCGCGAGCCGCCGGGTGAGGAACATCCCCGACATCTCGGTCGTCGCCTCACCCACCTTGGCGTCGAACGCCTCCAGCCTCTCGATGACCAGCACGGACAGATCCGGCCGGTCCCGCCGGAGAAGGAGAGCCGCCGAAGCGCCGCTGAAAGCGCCACCGAGGATGACCACGTCGTAGTCGTAGCGCTGTGCCGGAGTCTCCATGTCGACAGGAGTTTAGCAGGGTTCGGGGGGCCATTGACCGCCCTCGCGTGTCCGCTTAACATGTGGCACATGAAGGTTTATGCTACGTAAACCAGGGTTTATGCCATGTAAACCGAGGTTTACGCCACGCAAACGAAGATTTATGCCACGCAAACGAAGGTTTACGCCGCGCAAACCAAGGTTCACGCCACGCAAACCAAGGTTCACGCCACGCAAACCGAGGTTTACGCCACGCAAACGAAGGTTTATGCCACGTAAACCGAGGTTTATGCCACGTAAACCAAGGTTCATGCCACGCGAACCGAGGTTTACGCCACACAAACCAAGATTCATGCCACGCAGACCACGCGGCGCCAAGCTTAGTTCCGGACCAGCAGCCCGATCTTCTCCAACGCCCCGAGGTACTCGCTGACCGCGCCGATCGGCACCGGTCCGTAGATGGCGGCGACGTCGTCGTGGATCTGGCGTACGGTGCGCCGGCCGTCGACCAGATTCAAGGTCTCGTAGCCATACTCTTCGCCGCCGCCCCAGAAGCCCTGGACGGAGAGGAGGGCAGGTGTCGCGATCTTCTTTTCGGCCAGCTTGTCGGCGAGGTAGCTGTAGCCGAAGCCGCTCATCGGCCCTTTGGGCGCGGCGGCACGGCGGTAGACGACGGCTTCTTCGCCCTGAGATCGCGTCGGGGCCGCGGTCGCCTCCCCCACCAGCTTGCGCAGACCGGCGTGGAAGGCGGCGGCGGACTGGCGGACGCCGGGTGGAACGTCGGCGACGGAGGCCAGCGAGGCGACGACTGCCTCCTCGTAGGCGAAGTGGAAGCGCAGCAGATCGTCCCCCGCCGCGTTCTGACCCACAGCGCGCAGGCGGTCGCGGCGGGCCAGGGCTTCGGCGGTGCGCTCCAGGGTGTGGCGGCGGATGGTGTCCCAGAGGTCCGGCAGGCGGGCGGCGTCGAGGCCGGCCAGGTAGTAGGCGCTCGCCGAGCCGATGAAGGCGGCGCGCAGGAGCTTGGTGGCGTCGATGTGCGACACCTCGTCGGCGTTGGTGTGGATGTAGCGGTCCGGCCAGTCGTTCAGGTAGATGGCAGGCACGCGCCAGGAGCCCTCGGTCCACACCTGATGATCGCTCCCCTCGGTGTAGTCGACGACTTCGGCTTGCAGCGCCCGCTTGCTCCCCTCGGGATCGACGAGCGGATAGGCCGCCTCGCCGGTCGCGGCGAAGGCGAAGGACTGGTCGTTGACGAAGCGGCCGAAGGCTTCGCTCACGTCGTTGACGAAGGTCGGCAGGCTCTTCGGCGAGCGGGTGACGTGGAACACCGCCTTGGTGATCTCGGCGTCGCCGCCCACCATGTCCATGTGGATGACCGCCTTGGCGCGCCGCGCGATCTCCGGCCTTGCGTTGAGGAGCACGATGGTCCCCTCGATCTCGGGCGGGAAGACGAAGCGGATGGTCCGCGGCGGCGGCGCGATCTTCCCTTCCCGGATCAGCTTGGCGAGGGTGCGCGCCACTTCGAGGATCGCCGAGCAGCCGCTCGCGTTGTCGTTGGCGCCCGGGCGCAGATGGTCGAGGTGGCAGGAGAGGACGATCTCTTCGTCCCGGCGAGCGGGATCCGCGCCCGGAATCACCGCGGTCGCGATGTCGTAGCTCCCCGGGTGCTGGCCGGCTTTCACGCTCGCCCGCAGATGCACCGCCGCGCCTCCCGCCAGCCGCTCCTGCCAGGCGCGCGCCTGCTTCAGGGAGACCATGAAGGCGAACGTCTTGGGCGCCGGGAAGGTGGCCAGGTGCCCCCAGCGGACGAGCGTCTCGTCCTCCTTCCACCACGCGGTCACCTGGTTCTGGGCGGACGAGACGAGCCCGGCGGCGCCGTGCTTCTCGACCGCCTGCGGATAGGCCGCGCCGGGCTGGCCCGAGACCAGCACGAGCTTCCCCCGGACGTCCTTCCCGGCATAGTCCGCGTCCCTGGTGCCCGCTCCAACATCCACCAGGTCGGCCTCGACGTCACCGCTGCCGCTGTCCTGCGCCAGGGTGACCGGCCGCGCCTCCCAGGAGGCGACGCGCACGGAGTCTTTCCATCCCCCCGCTGTTTTTTCCTGCTCCCAGAGCTCCGCGAAGTCGGCATCCCAGGCGGGCCGCGAGCGCTGGGTGCCGTAGAAGATCGTGCCGTCGGCCGGGAGCTCGATCAGCTCGACGCCGGAGAGCCCGGCCTCCTTGAGCTTGTCGCGCACCCTCTCGGCGGCGGCGCGGAAGCCGCGCGAGCCGCGCATGCGGTGGAAGAGCGTCAACTCCTGCACCGTGCGGCGCGCGGACGTCCCGGAAACCTCGGCGGCGAGGGCGCGCACCACCGGCTCGGGGAGGAGCGGCGGCGGTGCGGGGGTCTCCTTGGTCTGGGCGGCGAGGGGGGAAAGAACAGCAAGGACTGCAAGGACACAAAGGACGGACTGCGGCAGACGGATCGACATGGCTCAGAGTCCTCGAGTGGCTACTCGTAGCGCAACGCTTCAATGGGATCGAGCAGGGCCGCCTTGCGGGCGGGATAGAAGCCGAAGGCGATACCGATGACGGCGGAGAAGACGACGGCGATCGCGATGGCGCGCGGCGGGATGATGGTGACCCAGCCGAACATGCTGGACAGGGTGCCGGAGACGATGACGCCGACCAGGACGCCGAGGGCGCCGGAGAGGGCGCAGAGGAGCAGCGCCTCGATCAGGAACTGGGTCTGGATGCTGTTGCGCGTCGCTCCCAGGGCGCGGCGCACGCCGATCTCGCGGGTGCGCTCGGTGACGGTGACGAGCATGATGTTCATGATTCCGATGCCGCCCACCAGGAGCGACACCGAGGCGATGCTCGCCAGCAGCACGGTGAAGGTGCGGCTGGTCTCCTGCTGGGTCTGCAACAGCTCCTCGGGGCTGCGGATGTTGAAGTCGTCGGCGGCTCCCGCGCGCAGGTGATGGCGCTGGCGCAGCAGCCGCACGATCTGCTCGCGGGCCGGCCGGATCGCCTCGGGCGACACCGCCGAGCACATGATGTCGTCGAGCCAGCTCACCCCTTTGATCTTGTGCATCGCCGTGGTGTAGGGCAGGAAGATCGTGTCGTCCTGATCCTGGCCGGTGGCGGTCTCCCCCTTGCTCTTGAGGACGCCGGCGTCGCGGAACGGCAGGTTGCCGATGCGCACCTTCTTGCCGATCGGGTCCTCGGCGCCGAACAGGGCGTCGACCACGGTACGGCCGAGCAGGCAGACGTTGGCCGACAGCTCCACGTCCTGATGCGTGAAGGCGGCGCCGCGCTCGACCGTCCAGCGGCGGATGCTCAGGTACTCCGGCGACACGCCGCGGTAGGTGGTGGACCAGTTCTGGTTGCCGTAGATCACCTGCGTGCGGGCGTCGACGTTGGGGGCCACGCTCTTGATCAGCGGAACGCTCTGGAGGATGGCCTGCGCATCGCGCACGGTGAGCGTCTTGGTGGTGCCGCTGCCGGTGCGCACGCCCTGCACGTTGCGGCTCCCCGCCTCGACCCAGACGAAGTTGTCGCCCAGCCCCTGGAGCTGCTCGCGGATGCGGTTGGAGCCCCCCTCGCCGATGGCGACGGTGCAGATCACGGCGGCGATGCCGATGGTGATCCCGAGCATCGTCAGCGCGGTGCGCAGTTTGTTGGACGACAGGGCGCCCAGCGCTTCGGGGAGGATGGTACGGAGATCCATGATGGATTCAAACCTCGTCCGCTATGATATGCCGCCGATGCCCGAGATTCAGACAGACCGGCGGAAGCTCTGGCTCAGCCTCGCCGGAGCTGGAGCCGCGCTCCTCCTCCTCGTTGTCTGGATCAGGGGGCGCGCCGAGCCGGTGCGCTACCTGACCGAGCCGATCAAGCGCGGCCCCATCACCGCCGCCGTCGAGGCGACCGGGACGATCAATCCGCTGACCACCGTGCCGGTGGGCTCGTATGTGTCGGGAACGATGAAGTTCCTCTTCGCCGACTTCAACACCCACGTGCACGCCGGGCAGGTGCTGGCGCAGATCGATCCCGCCGTCTACAAGGCGCAGGTGGACACGGCGCGCGGCAACCTGGCGGGGGCGGAGGCGAGCTTGCGCAACACGCAGGCGAGCCTCGGCTCGCTCCAGGCGGCGATCGAGACCGGCGAAGCGAACGCCGCCAAGATGGAGGCCGACCTCGCCTATGCCCGGGTCAACGCGCGCCGCCTCGGCAGCCTCGCGACCCAGGGGCTCGTCCCGCTCGATCAGCGCGACCTCAGCCAGTCGACGCTGGCGCAGGCGGAAGCCGCCCTCCGCGCCGCGAAATCGCAGGTGAATCAGACGCGGGCGCAGTACAAGGAGGGGCAGGCGCAGGTCGAGCAGGCCCGCGCCCAGGTGGCCGCCATGCGGGGCGCGCTGGCGCAGGCCGAGGCGAACCTGCGGTATACGACGATCCTCTCGCCCACCGACGGCGTCGTCGTCGCGCGCGCCATCAGCGTCGGCCAGTCGGTGGCCGCCTCGCTCCAGGCGCCCAACCTGTTCACCATCGCGCAGGATCTCCAGCGCATGCAGGTCTACGCCAAGACCGACGAGTCGGACACCGGCTTCATCAAGCCCGGCGCGGAGGCCACGTTCCAGGTCGACGCCTTTCCCAACGAGCCGTTCCACGGCCGGGTGAGCGCCATCCGCCTCAACGCCTACATCGTCCAGAACGTCGTGACCTACGACACGATCATCGACTTCGACAATCCGGACGGACGGCTGCTCCCCGGCGAGACGGCCTACGTGACCATCCCCACCGGCCACGCCGACGACGCGCTCCAGATCCCCAACGCGGCGCTGACCTGGACGCCCGATCTGCCGCCCGCGGAGCTGCAGCGGCTCTACCAGAAAGCGGGCATCGCGGAAGCCGCCCACACCAGCCATGCCGGCGGCTGGCAGGTCGTCTGGAAGCTCGGCCCCGGAGAGGCCCTGGAGCCGGTCGCGGTCAAGGCGGGGATCTCCGACTACGCCAAGACGCAGTTGCTCGAAGGGAAAATCCAGGAGGGAGACCACCTGATCACCGGGGTGATTGCGGCGGGCGCCGCGGCTCCGGGGAAGAGCACGCCCGGACAGCCGCGGCCGGCGGGAAGGCGCTAGACGATGATGAAAACGATCCTGCTCCTCGCCACTCTTTGCGCGATCTCCCCCACCGCCGCCGACGAGTTCTTCATCGTCTCCTCGATCGACGCCGCGCACAGCCGCCTCATCCTCAAGCGCCCGACCGACGTCACGGTCACCGTCCGCGTCACCGCCGGCACCAGAATCCTCGACGAGGAGGGCAAGGCCAAGAAGCTCACCGACCTCCGCGCCGGCGACACCGCCTGGATCATCGCCACCAAGGGCGCCGTCGGCGAGCTGACCGCGGTGCTCGTGCGGCTGGGGCCGATGACGGTCGAGGAATTGCAGCGGCGGTATTTGTCAGCCGGCTGAGCCCGGCTTGCCCCCCTCCACCTGCTTCTGCACCGCGACCATCATCTCGTTGAAGGCGTTTTCGACCTCGCCGAGATGCGGGTCGGAGCGGCGGAAGCGGAGGGTGCGGTCGAGCTTGCCGTCGCGGACGTCTTCGAAGGCGCGGCGGAGGGCGATCATCGGGCCGGCCAGGCGGTGGGTGGTGAAGACCGCGAGGGCGGCCACCGCCAGGATCACGAAGAGCGTCTGCAAGCCGAGGACGAGCAGCAGGCGCTGGCGGCCGGCCTCGGTCAGACGGTCGGCGAGCGACAGGTAGGAGGTGAGGGCGAACACCAGCACCGCGATGGTGGTCACCACGAGCCAGAGGCCCGAGAAGCGCAACACGTATGGAAGCGTCAAACGGACACCGGAGCCACGGACCTGCTGGATGCTCGTCATACAGACCTCCCTGTCGGAGAAAGAGACAACAAAGAATAAGCTGGATCTTAGCAGACCTACTCTTTGACCGCCGCAATCCGCCCCACCACCGGCGCTCCGGACTCGCAGAGGGTCTCGAAATCGACCACCAGACGGTTCGGCTCGCCCGTCGCCGGATCCAGGTCCACCTCGACGATGCGGAACTGGCCGCCCTGCGTGGTCTCGCGGCAGCCGGTGAGCGCGATGGAAAGGACGGGCCGCGACGGCTCCTCGGGATCGAGGGTGGTGTTGGCGAAGAGCGTCCGCGCGAAGGGGAAGCCCTGCGGCGGCGCGACCCGCACGTCCCAGCCGGGGGCCGAGAGGTCGGCCATCATCCGCTTCCCCGCGCCGACGCCGGACTCGTCGATGGTGAGCCGCACCCCCTGCCGGACCACCCACCGCGAGCCCTCGTCCACCGCCTCGCCGGCCCGGTTGAGCACACAGAGGAACGACGTGGCTTCGAGGGCACAGTCCTTGGGCACGTCCGCGATCTTCAGGATCCTGCCCGGCGCGGAGATCTCGGCGGCCGGCAGGGTCCATGCCGGCTGCCGGGCGGGCTGATGGGCCTCCTTGGCGTCCTTCGGCACGGCGGGACGCAGGTTGCCGAGCGCGTCCACCGGCGGCCCGGCGGATTTGACGGCGGCGGTCTTCTCCTGTGGGCTCGGGGTCGGCTTGGCATCGCGGTCGGTGCGATCGGCGCGGTCTCCGACCAGGAAGAACAGGCGGAGCACCAGGAGCGCGGCGGTGAAGGCCCCGGCGCAGCGCCAGAACCACAGCGCGGAGGACAACGCCGATTCGAGCGCCGCCGTGCGGTTGCGCCCGCGTTCCGTCAGCCGGTCGAGGGCGGAGGCAAAACGCACGATGAGCACCACGGCGACCGCCACGAAGACGACCGAGGCCACCAATCCCCAGAACACCGTGCTCACGGGAGCGCGCACGAAGATCCGGCCCTTCACCTGCGGCAGGAGGATCGACAGCAGCAGGACGATCGCCATGCACGCCCAGGCGAGGCCCGCGGCGGCCGCGGTGCGCATCCATGGCACCGTCCTCGCCAGGGTGTCGACCATCCGGGGCGTGACCTGGCCGAGGCTGATCGGCTCCGCGGCGGGAGCGGCCGGAGCCGGATTCTGCGGTGGCGGGTCCGGGCTCGGCGGCGTTTCAGGCGGTGTCTGGGGCGGCGTCATCAGCGGCCGCCTTCCTGGCCCGGACGGGATGAGATCCGTCCGACGATGACCCAGGCGCCCTGGGGGTCGGCGCAGACGCGCTCGAAGTCCGCCTGCACGTCCTGCAGCGTGCCGTCCGCCGAGCGGGCGAGACGGTCGATCCGGAACCGGCTGACGGTGCCGGCGCAGAGGTCCTGGGTGAGCGGCAGGGGCGGCGCGGCGAGGCGGGGCAGCTCGATCGGCGACGGCCGGCTGAACGACACGTCGAGGCGCGGACGTTTCCGTTCAGGCCCGACGCCGGCCGCTCCGGCAGCTCCCGTATAGAGACCGGCCAGCAGGGGCCGGCCGATCGGCGCATCGAGGACGATCGACCAGGTGCCGCTCGCCGGCACCACCCGCGCATCGAAGGCGAGACCGGCGTCGCCGCCGCCACGGACGCCGAGCTTCACCGCCCGCCCGCGCAGGACCACCCAGTCGCCGCGCGCCACCGCCTTCCCCTGTTGATCGTAGCGGACGACCGCGGTGCACAGCAGCGCCGCCTCCCCCTGCGGCGGGCAGGCGGCGGACAGGTCTTCGAAACGCGGGAACTTGTCGTTGCCGAGAGCGCCCGCCGCGGCGCGCAAGGCCGCGCGGCGATGCGCCGAGGTGATGTAGGAGCCGACCAGGGCGGCCGCGAACAGGCAGGCCGCCAGGATGCCGAGCAGGCGCCAGACCGAACGGTGCAGGGCGAGCGCCCACTCGATCTCCCGCTCGCCGTCCGGCCCACCCACCCAATTGAGCGAGCGGGCGAAACGGAGGACCGGGAACGCCAGGGAGGCGACCGCGACCGCGGCCAGCAGGGCGACGGCCGCCACCGGCCAGACCGGCGCGCCGGCGGGCAGGCCGGGGACCGCGCGCGTGCCGAGCAGGAAGCCGGCGCCGGCATAGATCAGCAGACCCGCCGCGATCACGCACCAGCCCATCGCGATCAAGGCCCAGAGGCGCGCGCTCCGCAGCGTCTCCACCATCGCGGCCGTGACCGGGCCGAAGCTCTCCCGCGCAGCCAGAGGACCGCCGCGCACCGGCGCCTGTGTGCCCATCAGCCTCCTCTCCGGTCCCCGGGGACCTCTGACGCATGAACGCGACGAGCGGATTCTAGGGCAAGCGCCGCCCTCTTGACAGATCTCACGGCGTCCCGTAACTTAACAGCGTTAAGACAAGGAGCGGCGTTTTGGGAACCAAGGAACGGAGAGAACGGGAGAAGGCGGAGGTCCGGGGGAAGATCCTGGAAGCCGCGCGTGAGCTCTTCGTCAGCGAGGGCTACGAGGCGGTCACCATGCGCAAGATCGCCGAGCGGATCGAATATTCGGCGACCGCCATCTACTTCCACTTCAAAGACAAAGAGGCGGTCATGCGCGAGCTGTGCGAGACCGACTTCCTGGCTCTGGCGCAGCAGTTCGCCGCCATCGGCATGCTGCCGGACCCGGTGGAGCGGCTGCGCGCGATCGGGCTCGCCTACGCCGACTTCGCCTTCGAGCACCCCAACCACTACCGGCTGATGTTCATGACGCCGCACCCCTACCACCAGGACGAAGACAGCTCGATCCAGAAGGGGAATCCGGAGGAGGACGCCTACGCCTTCCTCCGGGCGACGGTGAGCGAGGCGATCGCCGCCGGCCGCTTCCTCCCCGGCTTCGACGATGCGGAGCTGCTCGCGCAGACCATGTGGGCGGGGATGCACGGCGTCGTCTCGCTGCAGATCGCCAAGGCGGACGATCCGTGGGTGGAGTGGCGGCCGGCGCAGATGCGGGCGCAAACGATGGTGGACACCCTGATCCGCGGCCTGCTCCGCGGCGAGAGCCCCCTCTAGGAGAATCGTCTCATGGTCGACCTGGCGCGCAAGAACCTGCTCTACGACAAGCTGCGCTTCTTCATTACCGTCTCCGGCGTCGCCTTCGCGGTGACCCTGGTCTTCGTGCAGGTCGGCCTCTTCCTCGGCCTGCTCGACAACGCCTCGATCACCATCGAGCACCTCTCGGCCGATCTCTGGGTGACCTCGCGCAATACTGCCAATGTCGACTTCGCGCAGACCTTCCCGGAGACGGTCGTGCAGCGCGTCCGCTCGGTGCCGGGTATCGAGCGGGCCGACAACCTGATCGTCTGGTTCATGAACGTCGCGCTCCCCTCCGGCGCCAAGGAGGGGACGCTGGTCTACGCCCTGGAGGACTTCCGGCGCTGGAACCTGCCGTGGAACGTCGTCGAGGGGAACCTCACCGACCTGCGGCGCGGCAACTACCTCTTCCTCGACGACTCGGCGAAGAAGCGCTTCGGCGACTTCGCGGTCGGCGAATACCGCGAGCTCCTCGGGCGGCGGCTGAAGATCATCGGCCGCACGCGCGACGCGCTGTCGTTCAGCACCACGCCGATCGCCTTCGTCGACTACCGGCGGGCGCAGGAGATGGCACCCGATTCGCTCTCCGGCAACACCACCTACGTGCTGGTGAAGCTCGCGCCGGGCGCGGATCGGGAGGCGGTGCGCCGCGAGCTCAGGCGCCGGCTCCCCTACAACGACGTCTACACCCGCGCCGAATGGGCCGAGCGCTCGCGCCGCTACTGGGTGGAGAGCACCGGCCTCGGTCTCAACCTGATCATGACCGTCTTCCTCGGCTGCCTGGTGGGCATCGTGGTGGTGGCGCAGACGCTCTACACCTCGACCATGGAGCACCTCAAGGAGTTCGGCACGGTCAAGGCGATCGGCGGCAGCAACCGCGACATCTACCGCATCCTCGCCACCCAGGCGGCGATCGCCGCGGTGTTCGGCTTCGCGCTCGGCGGCGCCATGGCCTGGATGCTCCGTCCGGCGATGGCCGGGATCGGTCTCAAGCTGATCATCACCCCCGCGTTTTCGACCACGGTGGCGGTGGGCACGGTGCTGCTGTGCCTCGCGGCCGCCATGGTCTCGTTCCGCAAGGTCGCGTCGATCGATCCGGCCCTGGTCTTCCGAGGCTGATGGAAAGGACAACCATGAACGTTCTCGAAGCGACAGACGTCACCAAGGTCTTCCGCGAGGGGCGGGAGAGCGTGTCGGTGCTGAACGGCGCCACCCTCTCGGTCGCGCGCGGCGAGGTGGTGGCGCTCGAAGGGCCTTCAGGATCGGGCAAGACGACGTTTCTTTCGATCCTCGGCTGCATCCTCACGCCGACCAGCGGCCGGGTGGTGATCGATGGCACCGCGGTCGATCCACGGCGGCCCGAGGATCTGCCGGCGATCCGCAAGAAGTCGATCGGCTTCGTCTTCCAGCAGTTCAACCTCTTCCCGGCGCTCACCGCGCTGGAGAACGTGGAATACGCCCTCAACATCAAGGGGCTGCGCGGCCGGCCGGCGCGGCGGGAAGCGCAGCGCGCGCTCGAAGCGGTGGGCCTCGGCGACCGTCTGGGCTTCCTCCCCCGCGACCTCTCCGGCGGCCAGAAGCAGCGGGTGGCGATCGCCCGCGCGCTCTCCGGCTCGCCGGCCGTGGTGCTCGCCGACGAGCCGACCGCCAACCTCGACTCGCACGCCGGCGCCCAGGTGCTCGACATGTTCCGCGGCCTCGCCAAGAGCGAAGACCGCGCCCTGCTCATCGTGACCCACGACCCGAAGGTGAGAGACATCGCCGACCGGGTCATTTCGATTCGCGACGGCCGCATCGCGGCCTGAGGACCAGAGACCATGAACAGCCAGTCCGCAACTCTCAAGAAGTCGTTGCTCCCGCTCCTCGGCCTCACCCTGACGGCGGTCCTGGTGCTCCAGATGCGGGGCCACCTCTTCGCCGGTCTGTCAGGCGCCCGGACGGCGTCCGCCAGCGTGACGGCTCCCACCGCATCATCCGACACCGCGCCGGCCGCCGGCCGGGTGGTCGCCGAAGGGCGCATGGTGACCTATCCCGGCGCCGAGGTGGTGGTGGCCGCCGATCTGCCGGGCACCCTCGTCCGCCTCGCGGTGTCTGAAAAGCAGACCGTGCGCAAGGGGCAGCTCCTCGCCGAGCTGCGCGCCGACGACAGGCGGGCCGAGATCGCCGAGGCGCAGGCCAAGGTGGACGAAGCCGCGGCCGACATCCGCTTCGCCGACGTCGACGCCGCGCGCGCCGAGCGCCTGCTCGCCGAAAAGGTCGGCACCCAGGACGCCCTCGACCGCGCCCGCCGCAACCGTGACGCCGCCTACGCCCGCCGCGACACCGCCCAGGCCGCCGTCCGCCGCCTCGACGCGGTGCTCGCCAAGACGCGCATCGTGGCGCCGATCGACGGAGTGGTCATCTCCCGCCATGTGCAGAACGGCGAGCGGATCGACGCCGGAGCGCCCCTGGTGACCATCGCCGACCTGCGGCGCACGCGGATCGAAGCCGAGGTGGACGAGTTCGACGCCGGCCGCGTCACCCTGCACGCGCCGGTCACCGTCACCGCCGAGGGCTACACCGGCCAGTCCTGGACCGCCCAGGTGGAAGAGATCCCCGACGCCGTCATGGCCCGCCGCCTCAAGCCGCAAGACCCCGGCCGCCCCTCGGACACCAAGGTGCTGCTGGTGAAGATCGCTCTCGGGGGAAAGACACCCCTCAAGCTCGGCCAGAGGGTGGAGGTGGCGATAGCACCGAAGGGGTGAGGGGAAGAAACAGCCAAGGACAGCAAGGACAGCAAGGACATCAAGGACAAAAAACAGCCCCCCTGTCCTTGAGGTCCTTGCTGTCTTGAGGTCCTTGGCTTTTCCTACTTCCGGGCATCCAGAAACCGCCGCAGCACCCGCTGGATCAGCGGAGCGTTCCCGGCGGACTCCTCGTCGAAGGCGATGCCCACCTGGTCTCCCTCGCGCCAGGTGACCACTCCGGCGACCCGCAGGATCGAGGGCTCGCCGGGCAGGCCGAGGAGGAAACCGACGGTGTGCTTCACCTGCCAGGCGTCCGGCGCGCCGGCGAGGCCGACGCCGCCGAGCGACAGGTTCTCGAGAGTCATCTCCGCAACGGTTCCGTCTTCGTGGGTGACCAGGGCGGGCACCCGCAGGTGGATGCGCACATCGCGCTGGCCGGCCAGGCCGAGGAGCGCCGAGACGTTCAGCCCATGGCGGCGGATCACCTCGGCGCGGAACTTGAGCTCCAGCATCGGGTTGTCGGCCAGCACGGTCACCAGGTCGTGCTTCTCCATGCGCAGCAGGATGGTCGGCATCGAGGCGCGGGCAGAGGCGACCCGCCGCGCCTTGTCGTTGAGCAGCCCCATCTCACCGAAGAAGCCGCCCGGCTCCAGACGGGCGAGCACCTGGAGCGGCTTCCCCTTCTCCTCGCGGAACACGGTCACCAGACCGTCCTTCACCAGATAGAAGGCGTCGACGAGGTCACCCTCGCGGAAGATGACCTGCTTGGCCGCCACGGCCTCCTCTTGCACGAGCTCCTCCAGGCGCTGGACCTGGTCGTCTTCCAGATCCTTGAAGAGGCTCACGTTCCGCAGGAAATCTTTGAGCAAGCATCCTCCGTGGCCCACCGGTCCGGCATCATGGCCGGCTTCGGGCTCACAATTTTCACGCAGACGCCCCGTATTGTCGTGCGTCTCGGGGAATCCGGCAAGCCCGGCGGCCTTTCAGGGGCGAAATGATATGCTGCCGGCCGCCACTCCTGCAGATGTGCTGTGCCGCTTTCCACGAAAAGGGGAAACGATGCCTCGCTGGTCAGACCGCCCCGTCCTCCTGGTCCTCCTCAGTCTTTCCGCCCTTTGGGTTCCACAGCATTTGAGCGCCCAGGTGGCCCGTCCCGCGGCCGAAGGCCTGGGCCGCCTGACCCTCGTCGACCCGCGGCTCCGTGCGGCGAACGCCACAGTCCCCTTCGTGGAAATCCAGTCTTTGCTGCCGGCCGCCGTACACGACGGCTGGGGGCAGTTCCTCAGCGACGCCGGCGGCGAGTGGCAAGGGTATGTGGATGAACGGACCCAACTCGTGGAGGCGGCCGAAGGCTCCGGCATTCCCTGGATCCCGGGGAACGGCAACCAGCTCACGAGCCCGGGCAAGGTCGATCTGCGGACCCTGGAGACCATCGCCCGCGCCTTCCTGCCACGGATCGCGCCCATGCTCGGCATCGATCCCGCCGCTCTCGCGCTCTCCGCCGGGCGCTCCGGCCATCCCGCGGATTCCCTCTGGCTGGTGGACTTCGACGTGCAGCGGGAGGGCAGGACGGTCGAAGGGGCACGCGTGGTGTTCCGGGTGAGCAACGGCAACCTCGTCCAGCTCGGAACCGAAGGGCTGCCGCCACTTCAAATGGCGGCTCCCCAAGCGAGTGTGAGCCGCAGCGCCGCGCTCGCCGCCCTGGCCCGCTACGTGGGCGGCTTCAGCGCCGCCGACACCTTCGTCGACGGCGGCTCGCTCCACCTGCTGCCGGCCACCCTCGCGAACCCCGCCTTCGCGGAAGGCTTCGAGCCAGGCCGTGGCCGCGGCCTCGCCCTGATGTGGCAGATCACGTTCCGGCGCCGCAGCATGACCGGCACCTGGCGCGCCCGGGTGGACGCCGAGACCGGCCAGGTGACCGACTTCCGCGACGTCAACGATTACGCCAAGGTGAACGGCGGCGTCTACACTGACTCGTTCGCGACCGGCAGCGAGGTCGTGCGACCGATGCCGTTCGCCGACGTGACGCCGGGCGGTCCCGCCGACGCGGCCGGCCGGTACATCTATCCCGGCGGCTCCGTCGCCTCGGCGTTGAACGGTCCCTATGTGCAGATTTTCGACAATTGCGGCGGCATTCTGCAGAGCGGCAATCCCAGCGGCCGTATCTCCTTCGGCACCTCGCCAGGCACCGACTGCGCCACGCCGGGCTTTGGCGGCAGCGGCAACACGCACGCCTCCCGCACCCAGTTCTACCACTTGGACCGCGTCAAGGAGGTCGGGCGCGGCTGGCTCCCGAGCAATACCTGGATCAACGCGCCGCTCACTGCCGTGGTCAACATCTCTTCGACCTGCAATGCCTATTGGAGCGGAGACTCGGTCAACTTCTTCCGCTCCGGCGGTGGCTGCGGCAATACGGGTGAGATCGCCGCCTCCTCGATGCACGAATACGGCCACGGCCTGGATCAGAACGACGGCAACGACTCGTCGCCGGACCTCGGCACCGCGGAGAGCTATGCCGACCTCACCGCGGCCCTGGTGACCCATCAGTCGTGCCAGGGAAACGGCTTTTTCCTCGGCACCAACTGCTCCGCCTACGGCGACGCCTGCACCTCCTGCACCGGAGTGCGCGACCTCGACTGGGCGAAGCACACCTCCGGCGCGCCGCACACGGTGGCCAACTTCACCGCGACCCTTTGCCCCGCGGGCTTCGGCTACGACGGCCCCTGTGGCCGCGAAGGGCATTGCGAGTCGTACGTCATTTCGGAAGCGGTGTGGGATTTCGCGGCGCGCGACCTGCCGTCCCCGGGCAGCTCCGCCGCCTGGTCGACCGTCGAACGCCTCTGGTATGAGACCCGTTCGACGACCGGCAGCGCGTTCAGTTGCCGCCCGGGCAACGTGCCCATGACCTCGGACGGCTGCTCCGCCGACTCCCTGTGGCGGACGTTCCGCGCCGCGGACGACGACGACGGCAACCTCGCCAACGGCACACCCCATTCGTGCCAGCTCTTCGCCGCCTTCAACCGCCACGGCCTGGCCTGCGTGACCGATCCCGGAGCGGACGTCTGTTTCTCCGCCTGCACGCCGCCAGCGGTCCCGGCGCTCAGCCTGACACCCGGCATCAACCAGGTCCAGCTCTCCTGGACCAGCTCCGGCCCCGGCGTGCTCTACGACGTGTACAAGAGCGAGCTCGGCTGCAACGCCGGCTTCATCAAAATCGCCGCCGGCCTGACCGGCACGTCGTCCCTGGACTCCGCCGTGACCGACGGATTGACCTATTCCTACCAGGTGATCGCCCGGCCGTCCGGCAACGAAGCCTGCGGCGCGGCGCCCTCGGCCTGCCAGTCGGCGCTCGTCCAGGCGCCGGCATGCACGCCGCCCTCCACGCCGGGCGGCCTGCTGGCCCAGCCGGCCGGGATCGACGGCATCCGCCTCACCTGGAACCCGGTCTCCGGCGCGACGGACATCCTCGTCCTGCGCGCCACCGCGCCCGGCGGCCCCTATGCCCAGGTGGCCGACGTGGCGGGGAACGCCACGACGTGGACGGACACCGGCCTCGCCGAAGAGACGGCGTATTTCTATATCCTGCGGGCGTTGGCCGACGAGTGCGCGTCCGCCGACTCCGCCGAGGCGTCCGCTTCGACCCAGCACTGCGACCTTCTCACCCTCTACACGAACGACTTCGAAAGCGGCAGCGGCCTCTCCGGCTGGACGGTCGGCAGCCTCGACGGCGGCGGCACCGGCGACTGGCGAGGCGTGCAGACCTGCGCCCCCGCGCACTCCGGGAGCCGGATCTTCCGGTTCGGCGGCATGGCTTGCGACGAGGACTATGTCGACGACCAGTCGGCGTATGCGCGGCCGTCCCTCCCCATCACCGTCCCGGCGGGCGTGTCCAGAGTCCGCCTCTCGTTCTGGCACCGCTGGATGTTCGAATTCGGTTACGACGGCGGCCGCGTGCTCCTCGCGGTCGACGGCGGCGCGTTCGATTTCGTGCCCAGCGACACGTTGAGCGGCACCGCCTATACGGACGGATTCCAGTTCACCGGCACCCAGGACGACCTCGTCAACACCGTGGTCGACCTCGACGCCGCATGCAACGCGGTGCTCGGAGGCAGCGGCGGGTGCGCCGGGCACAGCATCGCCTTCGGTTTCAACGCGAGCTCGGACGTCGTCGGCGACGGCCTCGGCTGGTTCCTCGACGACGTGACGGTCACCGCCTGCGGCGGTCACGGCTGCACGGGCGCGCCCACCCTCGCCGCCGCGGCGACGGCCGGGGCGAACAAGGTCCAGGTCAGTTGGGCGAACGGCTCTCCGGCGTCGAGTGCCTTCCGGGTCTACCGGGCCGCGGGCTCCTGCGCCGCGCCGGGAGCGTTCCAGCGTCTCGGCGGTGCGGTGTCCGGCTCTCCCCTCCTCGACACCACCGTCTCCGGCGCCTCGACCTACGCCTATCGCATCACCGGCCTCGATCCCTCAGGGTTCTGCGAGTCGGACCCGTCCCTCTGCGTGCAGGCGACGGCCACCGGCGCCTGCACGCTCTCCCCCACCTTCAGCGGCCTCGCCACGGCAACCGACGCCGTCCAGGCGACCTGCGCGCTCGACCTCTCCTGGCCGGCGGGCACCTCGCGCTGCGCCGGAGCGGTGACCTACAACGTCTACCGGTCCACCAATCCGGGCTTTACTCCAGGGCCCGGCAGCCTGATCGCCGCCGGCCTCAGCGGCACCACGCTCCATGACGCCGGCGCCTTGAACGACCACGTGGCGTACACCTACATCGTCCGCGCGGTCAATCCGTCCAGCGGCCAGGAAGACACCAACCTGGTGCGGCGCACCGTCGAGCCGGGCGGACCGTTCGCCTCGCCCGTGACGCTGACCGACACCTTCGAGGGCGCGGCGTCCGGTGGCGGCTTCGACGTGGCGCAATGGAGCCACGTCTCGGGGCTCGGCGGCGCCGACTGGACATGGAGCGGCGACCGGTCGCAAAGCCCCTCCCACTCCTGGTATTCGCCCAGCCAGGCCGTGAAGGCCGAGCGCTCCCTGGTGACCCCGCCCTTCGTGCCGCAAGCCGGCAGCACGCTCACCTTCTGGCACACCTACGAGTTCGACCAGTGCTACGACGGCGGCACCCTGGAAATCTCGGTCGACGGCGGTACGGCCTGGACCGTGGTGCCGGACGCCGCCTTCCTCGAAGGCGGCTTCACCCAGACCCTGTTCCAGGGTTCTCCCATCGGCGGCAAGCGGGGATGGTGCCTCGGCCAGCTCGGCGCCATGACGCGGGTCCGCCTCGACCTCTCCGGCTGGGCCGGACAGTCGGCGCGGCTGCGCTGGCACGCCGGCGAAGATTCCATCGCCGCGCTCGCCGGCTGGTACATCGACACAGTGACCCTCTCCAACGTCGGCGCGGCCCAGGCCTGCAAGCCCGCGCCTCCCGTGGCCCTCGACTTCTACACCCTCCCGCCCTGCCGCCTCCTCGACACCCGGCTGTCCAACGGGCCGTCCGGCGGTCCAGCCCTGCAACCCGGCTCGTTGCGCCTGTTCCAGGTCAGCGGCGTCTGCGGCGTGCCGGTGACGGCCAAGGGAGTGGCGGTCAACCTCACGGTGACCCAGGCCGCCGGCAGCGGCTATCTGACCCTCGCTCCGACCGGCCTGCCGGCGCCGGTCGCCAGCTCGATCAACTTCCTGACCGGACAGACCCTCGCCAACAACGCCGTGCTTCCCCTGGGCGACGGCACCGGGGCGATCCAGGTGAAGACGGCAACCACCGGAACGGTGCAGCTCGTCCTGGACGTGAGCGGCTACTTTCAGTGACAGCTCATGGCGGCCCCTCTCGGGGCCGCCATGAACGATCGCGACAGCAAGAGCCAGGCGTTGCGTTGGTTTGAATCTCAGTTCGGAACGGCGCTGTAGAAGGGCATCGCCTCGAACATGGGCTTGGCGAACAGGTAGCCTTGGTACAGGTGCACGCCCAGATCGGTGAACCAACTGAATTCATCGACGGTCTCCACTCCCTCGGCGACGACGTCGATGCCAAGGTCGCCGCAGATCTGGACGACGGCGCGCGCGATGGCCTGCCGAGGGCTATGAAAATTGATGCCTCTCACCAGGTCCATGTTCAGCTTGACGATATCCGGCTTGAGCTTGGACAGCAGGATCAACCCGGAGTAGCCGGCACCGAAATCGTCGATCGCAAACTTCATCCCGTCCCGGCTGGCGCCACCGAGAACTTTCTCCAAGCTGGCGTAATCATCGATCGCCAATTCGACGACGATCCGCTCCAGCGGAAATAACCACCGATCCGCTGCCTCGATCGTGGATTTCAGACCGACGGCGGCGTTCACCGCGGTGGAGCGAAAAAGATTGAGATTCAGATGGGTGTGCATTCCAATGCGAGCCGCGACTTCGATCGCTTTGATCCGGCAGGCTGCGTCAAACACTTGTTTCTGGCTTCCCGAGCGCCGGTTGATCACCTGGGAGGCAGGCTCGTTGTTCAGACCTCGGACAAGCGCCTCATGGGAGAACACCGCCTGCGCGTGCGTATCGACAATCGGCTGAAACGCGAAAGAAAAACCCGAGGCGCTCACGTCCTCCCGGTTCGAGTGGGCCAGCTTGGTTAGGTCCATCGGAACTCTCCTTGTGTTGACTGGATCAGCTTAGGGCAAGCGCCGAGCCCGCTCTATAGGCGCAACGCTGCGGAGCTCGTCGGATAGCCGGAGGGGGGTTGTAGGTGTCAGTCTGACGCGCGAGCTCCTCTCGCGGCAATCCGGTGCGCCACTGAGCGGCGTAAGTCCTGCTGAGCGGGAGGAGTCGAAACAAATGAAGCCTTTACGTGCAGGGATTCCCCTGATGGGCGCAGCTTTGGCCTTGGGCCTGGCTGTCTTGCTTGGACATCGCTGGCTGGCCCTGGGTTGGAATGCCTGGCATTATCCAATCGCGGCGCCGGCGGCGCGCACCCAGATCGCGGTTGCCGGCGGGCGTGGGTATTTCGCCGCCGCCGTAGACGGGATCGAAGTCGTCGACCTGGTGAGTGAAAAACGCCGCGGTCTTCTGCCTCCGACCGCTCCGGTCGATCGGATCGATGATCTGACCATCGCCGATGGCTGGCTGTTTGCGCTCGATGCCACGCCGCCCGGCCATCTGATGGTCTATTCGCTGGCCAACCCGGACCTGCCCGCGCTGACCGGCGCGGCCGTGCCGGTCCCCGTGGGGCCGTTCTCGGGTGTGTCGGCGGCCGGCGGCTCCGTGATCGTGTCGGGAGGCACCTCACTGCTCACGCTGCGTGAGTACGGCTCCGATGGCCGTCTCGGCACCGAGGTGGCCACCGCCGATTTCGGCCGCGGTCAGCCCGATGTCGCGTTGCGTCCGGACGGCCGGATGGCAGCGATCTCGACCCATCTCTATGGCCCCGAGTTCGCGATCACATTCGCGGAGGTGGGGCTCCGGCCTCTGCGCCTGAAGAAACTCAGTCAGCTCCGATTGAAAGATGCCGGCTTCACCCAGGGAGGATTCAAGCCGGCGCATTTTCCGCTGGCGGCAGCCTGGCGCGGGGACCGCGTCTATCTGGCCGACGGCGGCGGATTGAGTGTGATCGATGTCTCCGACCCGCGGCGACCGCACCTGCTGGCGCAGGACCGGCTGCCGCGTCCAGCCATGGACGTGGTGGTATCGGGATCCGATCTGGACGTCCTTCGCGCCGGCTCGCGGCCGGCGGTGTTCCGCTATCGCTTGGATGAAACCGGTCTGCCCGTGCGGACCGGACGCTGGACCCTGCCCGCCGGCAGTCGCCCGGCGGCGATCGCCCGCAACGGCGCCAACGCTCTGATCACCCAGCTCGACCTCGGCTGGCAGACCGTGCCGCCGAGCATGTTTTCACCGATTTCCCCGACTCACCAACCTTGATGGATCAACCCAAAGGAGCAAGACGATGCAACGACAAATCAAGCCACTGATCATGCTGCTGGCTGTTCTCGGCGCCAGCGCCTGCGGTTCGAACGCCACGAAGAATGAGACCGCCAGCACGCCGGCCGCGAGCAGCACCGCCGCCATGCCGAAGGCTGGACCGGTCAAATACCGCGTGGAGCTCACGCCGCTGTGGACCAAGGAGAATTTCCCGTTTGAATATCCCGACACCTCGCTGATCCACAAGCCGCACTTCTCCGGGCTGATCGGCACCGCGCACCGCGCCAGCTACCACCTCTTCGCGGAAGGGCAGATGCCGAGCCCGGGTCTGGAGCGGCTGTCGGAAGAGGGGAAGCACGACCCGCTGGACGCGGAGATCAAAACCGCCATCGGCACCGGAGATGCGCTGGCGCTGACCGAATCCGAGCCCCTCAAGGACTTCACCAAGACCGCCACGGCGGAGCTGGCCGTGGATGACGCGCACCCGATGGCTTCCCTGGTCGCGATGATCGCTCCCAGCCCGGACTGGTTCGCCGGCATCTCCGGCGTCAACCTGATGGAGAACGGCGCCTGGACGGCCAACAAAACGGTTGACGTCTACGCGTGGGATTCCGGGGGCGACGACGGCACGACCTATCTCGCCGATGACAAGGACACCAATCCGAAGAAACCCACCGCCATGAACAAGAGCAAGCACTTCCTGAAGGACGGCCAACCCATGCCGGTGGCTCGCATCACCTTCACCCGCATGTAAAAGGCGAGCCGCCAGGCCCTCCTCGATGCGGTTCGAGGAGGGCTCTTGCAGTATCATGAGCCCCATCATCTGGATCATCATCAGACCTGCCAGAGCCCAAGGAGCCGATCAATGAGCAACGATCCCGAGATCCTGGAAATCCCGGTCCTGCCCCGGCTGGAGAAGCTTTCATCCTATGGTCTGAAGGCCCTCGTTGCGACCGTGCTCGCCACGTTCATCGGGAGCGCCATCGCCGCCGAGCTGGCAAACCGGCGGCGCAACCTGTTCCGGACGGCGGCGGCCCTTCTGACCGCGCTCTTTCTTGTGGCGGGCGGGGTCGCCCTCGAGCGGGCAGGAGAGCCCGGGCATTCACCGGTAAGCCAGCTTCGCTGATGACCTTGCAGTCCGCCATCCTCTCGTCACCTGCCGACGGGATGCTCAGCGCGGCGATCGCTCGCACTCTCCAGGCGCAGCCCGGAGAACGGCCCGCTCTCTTCCTGCGCCTGGTCCGTGACATCGAGACGTTCATGGCCGCGCACCCGCAGGAGCGCCCCTGGAGCTGTACCGTGTTCACCGGCACCGATGGATCCTGGATTTTCCGTGGCGGAGTCGGGCACTCCCTGGTCATCGATCCGGCCGGGCGCCTGTGGCGTGCCCGGAGCTACGAGGACTTCCACACCACGTACACCATCACCTCGAATTCCTGCGAGATCGCGTCTCTGACGCCTCTGTACGCTCAGATGTGCGAGTATCTCGCCGGGTGACGGCACCCGGACTTCTACGCCGCGCTCCCCGCACTACACTAGCGGCATGAGAAAGTGCAGGTTCCTCGTGATGGTGCTCGCTCTTCTGGTCTCCGCAGCCATGGCGGGCGCCGCGGTTCCACCCGATCCGGTTCCCGCGGTCACGGACGAAGTCACGGTCACGGCAACGCGCAGTGAGCAGCGGCAGGGGGACACGGCGGCGAGCGTCGCGGTGGTCTCGGCGGCGGAGCTGGCGGTGAGCGCGGCTCCGACGGTGGATGATGCGCTGCGCCAAGTGCCCGGGTTCAGCTTGTTCCGCCGTGCCGGGAGCCGTTTTGCCAATCCGACGACGCAGGGGGTGTCGCTGCGCGGATTGGGCGCGAGCGGCGCCAGCCGGGCGCTGGTGCTGGCGGACGGCATCCCTCTCAACGATCCGTTCGGCGGCTGGATCGCCTGGGGCCGGATACCGCGGGCCGAGCTCGAACGGATCGAGGTGATGCGCGGCGCCGGCTCGGACCTCTACGGCAGCACCGCCCTCGGCGGCGTGGTCCAGCTCGTCCGCCGCGCGCCGAAAGGACCGGCGGTGGTCGCCGACGTTTCGGCCGGCCAGCTCCACAGCGCCGATGGATCGCTCTTCGCGGGCGGCTCGTGGAAGGGCTGGGGGGCGAGCGTCGCGGCGGAAGGATCGCGCACGGACGGCTACGTGCTCGTGGATCCGGCGGACCGCGGACCGGTGGACACGCCGGCGGGGTCGCGGCACCGCGGTCTGGAAGCGACCGTGGAGCGCGAAGTGGCCGGAGCGCGCTGGTTCGTGCGCGGGTCTCGCTATTCGGAAGACCGCACGAACGGGACGCCGTTACAGACCAACGACAGCCTGATCCGGCAGTGGAGCGCCGGGGGCGACGTTCCGGAGGGCGGCGGGTTTGTCTCCCTGCGCGGCTGGGGCGGCGATCAGGAGTACCACCAGGGGTTCTCGTCCGTGGCGGCCGACCGCGCGAGCGAGCGTTTGACCCGGTCGCAGAGCGTGCCGGCGACGACGGCGGGCGGCAGTCTCCAGTGGTCGCGGCCGGTGACGGACGGCCACGCTCTGATCGCCGGCGCCGAGGTGCGGCAGGTCGATGGAACCAGTGATGAGCTGGTCTATGGCGGCGGTCCGCCGACTCTCGTTGCAGCCGGCGGACGGCAGCGCACGAGCGGGCTCTATCTGGAGGACGTGGCCCGCCTGGCGCCGCGGCTATCGCTGACCGTGGGTGGGCGTTTCGATTCCTGGACCAACGACGCGGCCCGCCTCCCGCACCGCGACGAGTCGGCGTTCAGCCCGCGCGCCTCGCTGCTCTTCCAGGCGACGGAGCGCTGGGCCTGGACGGCGTCAGCCTACAAGGCGTTCCGCGCGCCGACGCTCAACGAGCTGTACCGGGATTTCCGGGTGGGCAACGTGCTGACGGTGGCGAACGCGAACCTGCGCGCCGAGCGGCTGACCGGCGGCGAGACCGGCGCCCTGTTCTCCGGCCGGGGCGGGCGGGTGACGGCGCGCGGGACGCTGTTCTGGATGGACGTCGATCAGACGATCGCGAACGTAACGCTGACGGCGACACCGAGCCTGATCACCCGGCAGCGCCAGAACCTGGGGAGCACTCGTTCGCGCGGCATCGAGGCCGAGGTGACGGCCCGCGCGGGCGACCGCTGGACGCTCTCCGGCGGCTGGCTGCTCTCCGACGCGCGAGTGGTCGATGCGCCGGCCGTGCGCGGTCTCGAGGGCCTGCGCCTGCCGCAGGTGCCGCGCAACCAGGCCACGCTCCAGATCCGTTTCGACGATCCCCGATTCCTCTCCGCCGCCCTCCAGGCGCGCTGGACCGGCGGTCAGTTCGACGACGACCAGAACGTCTTCCTGCTGCGCAGCTACGCCTCGGTGGACGCGCTGCTCTCCAGATCCCTCTCCGGCGGGCTGCGCGGCCTCTCCGTCTTCGCCGCCGGAGAGAACCTGGGCGACACGCGCTACGACATCGGGCGCACGCCGCTGCGCACGATCGGTCCGCCACGAACCCTGCGGGTGGGCCTGCGGATTGAACGGTAGACCGGCGAGGTGGTCGCATTTTGCGACCACCTCGGGCCCTCTCCCCCTAACGAAGAGAACGACTGAGTGCCTTCCTCGCCGCCGTCCGTTATCATCGGCGCCATGCGCCTCCGGCTCTTCCGCAACGCGACTCAACGCCTCCAGTACGCCAAGCACGAGCTTCTGCTCGACCCCTACTTCGCACCGAAGCATTCGCGGCCGTCGTTCACCGGCCGCTCTCCGAATCCGCTCGTGGATCTCCCCTGCACTCCCGAGGAGATCATGGCCGGAGCCGAGCTCCTGATCGTCTCCCATCTGCACTCCGACCATTACGATCCCGAGGCCCAGCGTCTGCTACCGAAGGATCTTCCGGTCGTCTGCCAGCCGGGCGACGAGGAGACCCTCCGGAGCCATGGCTTCCGGCAGGTGACCCCGCTGGCCGACGCTCTCGAATGGCGCGGCATCACGCTGACCCGGACGGCAGGCCAGCATGGAACCGGCCCGACGGAGCTTGCGGACATGGGGTCGGTCTCCGGCTTCGTGTTCCAGGCGCCGGGTGAGCCCACCGTCTATTGGGCCGGGGACACGATTCTCTACGAGCCGGTGCGGAAGGTCATCGAGAAATTTCGCCCGGACGTCATCATCACCCACTCCTCCGGCGCGATGTGGAAGGGGTCCGGGCCGATTGTGATGGATGCCGCACAGACTCTGGAGGTCTGCCGCATCGCTCCCGAGAGCCGCGTGGTCGCCATCCATCTCGATTCGCTGGATCATGGCGAGGTGTCCCGGACCGATCTTCGCGACCAGGCACGAGCCGCGGGGATTCCGGATGAGCGTCTTCTGATTCCGGCCGATGGAGAAACTCTTGATCTCCATTCCTGATGTCCAGCGCAGCACGCTCCTTCTGATCCTCACGGTTCTCCCCACCGCGGCGGTGACGATCGGCTCAGGGGAATGATCGATGGTGATCGTCCAGGCTGTGCTCCTCGGCATGCTGGTCATGCTGGCCGGGACGATCCCCCGGAATCTCCTCTTCGCGGCGAACCTGCGGTTTTACCCGGCCGTGCCGTGGGCAGTGCCGCTGACCGCTGTCTATCTATGGTTCTTCTGGCGCTACCTGCAAGGCCAGGGACCGCCTGAATCGACAGCGGAAGAACGGCGCACGAGCCTTCGCGCCAATCGGGTTTCAGGCCGTGTCTGGGCCTGGGCGCTCCTCGCCGGCGGGCTCGGCATCGTCGCCCTGGTCTTCGCGCTCCGTGTGGCGAATCGAATGGTCGCGCTGCCTCCGCAGCAGCTTCCGAATCTCGGCAACGTGCCGAAGCTCACCGTTTTGTCCTTGCTCCTCATGGCCGCTCCGGTCGCCGGCATCATCGAAGAAGCGGCCTTCCGCGGCTACATGCAGGGTCCGATCGAACGACGCCAGGGGATGATCGTCGCGATCCTGATCACGGGAACGATGTTCGCCGTCGCGCATCTGGACTTCACATTGATCCTCTGGCCGTACTACGTGGCCGTGGCCGCGATCTATGGAATCGTGACGCACCTGACGAAGTCGATTCTGCCCGCCGTCGTGCTCCACACGTGCGGGAACCTCTATTCGAATCTCGATCTGTGGCTGCACGGTCAGGCGGAATGGCAGGCTGCGGCGGGGCCGGCCGCATTGATCTGGAAAACCGGGGCCGATCCATCGTTCTGGAGATCGAGCCTTGCGCTCGTCGTCGTCACGGCTGTGACGGTGTGGGCCTACTTCGGGCTCGCACGCGTTGCCCGGGGACTGGAAACCTGAGACTTGATGTCTGGTGACGATGTCTGGTGGCACGCTGGGGCTTCAGTCCGGCCCGAGAGCCCACAGCTCTTGGCCCTTGAGAGGCTCCCAGCCCGCGAAGAAAAGCCTGCCGCCAACGCTCAGGAGCGGTTCGTAGTCCCGCGATACGTCGGGCGAGCCCGCCACAGGCAGAGTGCCGGCCTGGGTACCGTCGGTCTGCCAAAGGATTGAACCATCGATGCCGGTGCTCCTGAAGTAGAGATGATGAGAGAGCGCACGGAGCAAGCCGAAGGCGCCCACCGGCTGACCATTCTGGGCCAGGACGGGCCCGGTCCCAGCCGCGGTTCCGTCGCTGACCCAGAGCTCCAACCCGCCGAATGAGAACGGCACGAAGTAGAAACGGCCTTGGAAGGCGGCGAGGCGCCCCAAAGGATCGTATGGAGCGTCAGGGTCGGCCGGGCCGTCCGGCAGGGCGACGACCTTGTGGGTTCCGGCCGCTGTGCCGTCGCTGCTCCAGAGCCCCCTCCCCGCTTCGTCCCGACCGAGAATGAAGAGAAGCGATCCGACGGACATCATGTGCTCGACTGCGAAGGAGTCCGGTCTCGGCACGAGATCGGCCACGAGGGTGGTCCCCTCCGTAGTGCCGTCGCTGCGCCAGAGCTTCCTGCCGTGCTCGTCGCCGCCGTCGGCGAAGAAGTAGAGGAAACCGTCGTGCTCGGTCAGTCGGCTGGGATACGAGGAGCCTCCAGGCGAGGCGTTGATGTCCTTCACCAGAACCGTTCCCTCCGCCGTGCCGTCACTCGCCCACAGCTCCTGCCCGCTCGCGCTGTCGCCGGCGGAGAAGAAGAGCCGGTCGCGGACTACGGTGAAGTACCCGAGATTGGAGATCTTGTCCGTCACGAGCTGCGTGCCGGCGACCGTTCCGTCGGTCTTCCACAGCCCGGGGTGCATCAGCTCGTCGACGCCAGCATAGAAGACGGCGCCGGCGAAGCCGCAGAGCTCGCTGGTTGCGGGCATGCCTGTGACGCCGTTCACGAGAAAGGTACCGGCCGGGGTGCCGTCGCTCCGCCAAAGGTCGAAAAAGGGCCGTTGTCTCGTCGAAAGCGTGAGGAAGAAAAGATTTCCCGCCGCCTCGGTGAATGCCCGGACGATCGGCGCTTCGGGCAACTTTTGGCCCGGGGCGAGGTCCCCGGCCAGCCGGGTGCCGCCTCCGGTCCCGTCACTCGTCCACAGCTCGAAGCCGTGGCTCCCGTCATTGGCGAGGAAGAAGGCCTTTCCACCTGCGGCCATGAAGTCCTGGGGAGCCGAGCCGGCAAGATCGGCGCTGGCGATGTCTTTGACGATCGCGGTACCGGCAGCGGTGCCGTCGGTGCGCCAGATCTCGGTGCCGTGGACCGGCTCGGTGGCGACGAAGAGCAGGCCGCCGGGGATTGGGTACCCGAAGGAATCGATACTCGTACCCGGTCCGAGGTCGGTGACGCGCACGGTCCCTTGCGGCGTGCCATCCGTGCGCCAGATGACGGACCGTCCATCGGCTGCGTTGGCAGCGAAGACGATCTTGCCTTTGGCGGCTTGCAAGCCGGAAGGGGAACCACTGCACTTCCCCGGGCAGAGATCGCGGACGAGGCGGGTGCCGGCCGAGGTCCCGTCCGTGATCCAGAGCTCTTGCCCCAGCGACGGGTCGGTCGCGGAGAAGTAGGCGACGCTGCCTGGATACTGGAAGAAGGACACGGCGCCGCTGCAAGACCCGGGACAGATGTCTTTCAAGAGGTGAGTCCCTGCAGGGGTGCCGTCGGTGACCCACGGCTCAGCGCCATGGGCCCCGTCGTCAACCGTGAAAAGAAACCTGCCAGGCAGGGAGGCCCAGGCAGAAAAGCCGGAGAGGGGGAAGGCGTGGGGAGACGCGAAGCTCTTCAGCAGCCGGGTACCGGCGGCGGTCCCGTCACTTGCCCAGAGCTGGAACGCGGTTTCGGTCTCGGCCACCAGGAGGAGACGACCTGCGAAGACGACAGCGTCGCGAAAATCGTGCTCGGAGGACGGCGAGGTGACCAGGGCCGGAGGATGGGACGTCCCGTCGCTGCTCCGCAGGGAGGGGTCACCGCCCGGCCCGGGGGCGACAAAGAGCAGTCGCCTGCCGAGGACCCGCAGCATTCGGAGTGGATCGTGGCTAAAATCCCCCGGAGCGGGATCCCAGAGGAGGACCGTGCCGCCAGGGGTGCCATCGCTGCGCAAGAGCGACGAACCGTGCAGGCCAGTCCGGCCGGTGAAGTAGACAAAGCCTTGGAGCTCCACCATCTCGTCGGAATCGGGCGTCACATCGGACAGCGGATAGGTCCCGGCAGCCGTTCCGTCGCTCCGCCAGAGCCCGGTCACCGTAAAGAAGAACAGCAGCCCACGGCTCGCCACCCAAACAGGATGCCGGGCATCTCTCACGCGGGCGAGGTCGAAGGTGTCGCGGGGGGTGCCGCGGGTCACCCAAAGGTCTCCGCCGGAGAGGAAGAAAGCGCTGTGCCCAGTGACCGCGAAAACACTCGGAAACCCCCAGCACTTCCCCGGACAGGAGTCCGCCAGCTCGTAGGTCCCGGCAGCGGTCCCGTTGGTCCGCCACAGCTCCCGCCCGTGAACGCCGTCGTCGGCAGCGAAAAGGTCGATCCCGCCAAACGGGACCACCCCTCCGGGCGAGGAGCTGGCCGGGAAAGGGATCGGGTCGATGTCCTTGACCAGATACGGAACCACCGCCGCTCCGGCGGAGAACGCGCCGGAGAGAGCGAGGGCCACGGCGACGAGAAGGCCACGTTTCGAGCTCATGCCGACGCAAAATTTTAGTTGAAAACGTGAAACAGTGGAAGTGCCCGGCCGCCGACACGACGGCCATCTAGAGTAGGCTGCGCAGGTTGAGGAGACCCACCCAGCAGAGAGGAGCGCTCACCCCATGGACATTCTTCAGGCCATCGGAAACACGTCGATGGTCCAACTTCGCAAGGTCGTTCCACCCCATTGTGCGGACATCTTCGTGAAGCTCGAGTGGGAGAACCCCACCGGCAGCATGAAGGACCGGATGGCGCTCGCCGTGATTTCGCAGGCCGAGGAAGATGGTCGACTGCGGCCAGGGGACACCGTCGTCGAGTATACGGGCGGCAGCACCGGGGCTTCGCTGGCATTGGTCTGCGCCGCCAAGGGCTACCGGCTGAAGATCGTCACCTCCGATGCGTTCAGCCGGGAGAAGCGGGATCACATGGCGGCGTTGGGTGCGGAGCTGACCATTGTCCCCAGCGAGTGCGGCCTCACCACGAAGAAACTGATCCAGGACATGATCGAAACCGCTCGGGCGATGAGCCAGGAGCCTCACACGTACTGGATCAACCAGCTCAACAATGAAGACAGCATCGCGGGTTATTACTCGCTCGGCGAGGAAATCTGGAGCCAGACGAACGGGGAGGTCGACGCCTTCGTGCACGCCGCGGGTGCCGCGGCTTCGTCGCGCGGAGTCGCCACGGTGCTGAAGCGACACAAACCGAGCGCCAAGCTCTTCGTCGTCGAGCCCGCAGAATCCTCGGTCTTGCTGGGAGGTCCTCCAGGGGCTCACAGGATCGAAGGAATCGGGATCGGCCGCATTCCTCCACTCTGGGACCCGGCTCTCGTGGACGACATCCTGGCGGTCAGCACGGACGCTGCGGAGAACATGGCGAGGCGGCTCGCTCGGGAGGAGGCCCTCTTCGCGGGGACGTCGTCCGGTGCAAACGTCGTCGCCGCGATTCAAGTGGCAGAGCGGCTCGGGCCAGATGCCAAAGTGGTGACGCTGATGGTCGACTCTGGCCTGAAGTACCTGAGCACCGACGTGTACAGGAGCAGATAAGACCCTGAGGAGCCTGAATGAAGATTCTCTTGCTGGTCGGCGCGATCCTGATCTTGATCGTCCTTGCTTTGAGAAAGAGACCGATGCGCCCTGCGGAGCCCCGGCCGCCCAAAGTGGTCGAGATTCATGCTGAGCCGGACCAGCCCCGCGGCTTCGGTTACAAATGTGCCTGGGTCGCCGTTCCGTCGTCGGACAGCCGCGCCGTGGCGGAGGGTCTTGGCTTGCGCGAAATCCAGCTTTCGGGTTGGAGCTCGGGACTCGAGGCTGCCTATGCGTACCCCAGCAGCTACGTTTTTGTAACGCCTCCCCTCAGCGGCTGGACCCTCGCAGTTGGCGTCGGTCTTCCAGATCCAAGCGACAGAGACGTCCTCTCTCGCTGGCGCGCGACGATGACGACGCTCTCCCAGCGCTTTGGCGAAGCGCAATACTTCGCAAGTCATCGCGTCTCCAGCTACGCAGCCTGGGCTCTCTACTCAGCCGGGACCGAGCGGCGTCTCTTCGCCTGGGCAGACGAGACGATCTACAACTTCGGGGAGCCGCTGCCTGAAGAAGCCGATCTCATGCGACACCTCCCAGGTCCTGCTGCCGCTGAAGGGGACCCGGATTACTGGGACCGGGAGGATCTTCAAACACCGGAGGAAGACGATGTCATCCGTCTGGCGGCGGCCTTGAGCTTTGATCCGTCCACGATCGATTCGCTCGATCTTCCGGCGAGCACGGGCCTCGTGGGGAAATTCCCGGAGTAAGAACAAACGAGCCCGGAGGTGCTTCCCCGGGCTCGTGGCACTTCAATGGATCGGCTGACTGCGGATCAGGGCTGGCAGAGATAGGCGGCGAATGCGTCCGGAACGCAGTTGTCGAACGACTCGTTGAGCGCCGTCACGAGCTGATTCATGTCGCCGAAGGAGCCGGCGTAGGCGGGCAATCCGTTGCCACCGAGCGCGCTGTTGGAATTCGTCAGCACACTCGACACCGAGGTGCCATTGAGCGCCGCGGCCTGCGTAGCGGTCAACGTCCAGGAGCCGATTGTGGAGCCATCCGCGAGGTTGCAGAGCTTGAGATTGCCGAAACCACCGGCGAAGCCGATGTTGAGTGTCAGCGCCGCTGTCTGCCGAGGCAGTTGGCCGCCGCTGGTGCTGGTCGCGTTTGTAGTGTCCGCGGTCAGTGCGGTGCTGGCGCCGCCGGCCGGGCTGGTGAGATACGTCTTGAGGGTGCTCTGACCGATGGTGGCGGCGGCCCAGGAGGCGCTGTGTTTCGGTCCTGCCCCGTCGGCGACACCCACTGTCAGACCGGAGGGAAAGACGATCAGGTAGTTGCTGTTGTAGAGCTGCCCGGGCGCGCCAGGACCTGCGTACCCACCTTTGGTGTAGGTGCAGAAGCTCGGAGGCGGAGGCGCGACACCGCCGCAGGCGACCGTCGCATTGGCACTGGCGTCGAGGTCGGCGGCGGTGACGCAGGGGAACTGGTACATCTGATAGATCGGCAGCCCGGTAACGGGGTCGGTGCCGATCTGGGGTCCCTGGAGTGTGACGGAGCAGCTCTGCCCGTCAAGGTGGGCCGTATTGGTGATCGTGCCGGCGCCGGGTGGCGCGCAGCTTGCGTCAACGCTCACCGCAGCGACCGTCGTCGTGGAGATGACTTCACCGCTGCCGGTGTTGTCGGCTCCGATGTTGGTGAGGAAGTTGGAAGAGCCGATTCCGGATCCGCTCACGGTGATATCGCTCTGCGCGTCGCTCAACGTGACAGTCTCGTTACCCTTCTTGAGCGGCGGGACTTCCTTGCTGATGCGGCAGGGCACGGTGCGGACGTTCGCTTCATCAGGATCGATCGTCGCATTGCCATTGATGTCGATGTTCGCCGCCGAGGCGCCACTCCCGCCGCGCAGGCCGGCATTGCCAAACGTCACCAAGGCCTCCGACCGCACCTGCGCTCCGGCCGCGAGGCCAAGAACCGAATTGTTGAAGGAGGCGGTGTACAGAAGGGTGATCGAAGCGCCGGGAGCCAGGCTCACCTGAGGCGCCAGACTGAACATGGTGTTGTTGCTCGCGTCGGTGAATTCGAGCGCTCCCGAGCCGGCCGTCTCGATGAAAGTGCCCTGGGCACCGCTCACCGTGTAGTTGGAGGCTCCCAGCGCAGCGTTCACAGCGGGATTCTCCGCCGAGCCGGCGGCGACAATGTGGGCCGAGGTCGCAGCGTCGCCGGACGTCGCATCGGCGACGTCCGCGGCCACAGAGACCCAGTTCGACGTGTTGGCGATTTTCTTCTGCAGATTGATGACGATGTTGCCCAGGGTGGCGTTGGCCGAACCGGTGTTGGTCACTGTCACGACACCGAACACGGAAAGAACGGTGCCGCTGGTGGCGCCGCGCGTCGCGGTGACGGTCCAGGAGATCGTCGGCGAGTCCGCCGGCAAATTGATACTCTGTGCCGAGGGATCTTTCGACAAGGACCAGGCGGTGTTGTTCGCATTGCACAGCTCGCTGTTGCAGTTGGTCAGCGTGATGCTCGCCTGCCCGGCGGACGGCGGCTTCGTACCGCCAAATACTGAGGACGCCATGAGAGTCGTCGCGGCAAAAGCCAGAACGAGTGAAACTTTGAGACGTTTCATCTTACTTCTCCATTGTGAGAGCCGATTGCCCCCTGAGGCAATCGTAAAGTTGACAGATTGTTGATGATGATGAGATCTGTCGCGTGCGCGATAGACTCTCAATCGTCGAGATTGTATGGGATGAAAGTTACGGTCTGTATTACGGACAAGACATCGTTAAATCGTTCCATAGCTATATTCCACGGTTTCTGATTGTTCCCAACAAACAAACGAGCCCGGGCTCACCTCGAAGCTTGGGCGAACGCGCTCATGCCATTGACGCGGATTAGGAACGAGTGTACGCTGAGGCAAGCTCATTGAAGTGAATAGGTTACGGGAGAATCCCACAGTCCAGGAGGTTTCGCATGCACGCTTGGCTCATCGGTCTCCTTTTTTTCGCTGCGACGGCGCCGCCGCCTGATCCCTCACCCTGTTCAAGCCTGAAGCCCTTGATTGATGGTGCCTACGGCTTCAGGCCGTCTCTCCTCGACAAGGCGGCGCAAGAGACGAAATCCCGGCAGATGGACGCGGTATGGCAGGCGGTCCAGAAGAGTCCCAAGGCCCTCATTCCGTGCCTGAAAGTTGAATTGGCCGAGCGGCGCGGGCTAAAAACAAACGAGCCCGGGGTTGCCCCCGGGCTCGCGGTCCTTCAACCAGCTTTTTTCGCTCCTCGTCCTACGTGTACGCTTCGAGCTCGGTCCAGGTGCCCTCTTCGAGGACCTTCTTGATGTCGAGCATGAAGCGGTCGGCGTCGGCAAGTTAAGTCAGAGCGTCAGCGAGCCAACGAGCGGTCTTCGATGTCGTGACGAGGGTAGAAACCATTTTTGCCTTGATCGCTCCGAGTAAGATACGTCGCCGCGCCTCTCCCCCACATATCAAGATAACCGTGCCACTCTCAGCAGCTTTTCTGAATCCATCATAACCCAAACCGACGATGCCATATTTATGGATGACTTCCTCCCCACTCTCTCTTAAAAAAACGCCGGAAACTACTCCATCAGCTTCAGCGAAGCCAGGATAGTACCGCTCACTCAATCCTGTATCTTTTATCAGAGCAGTACTTGTATCCCAGGGAGCCCCCGAGGTCAGAATCAGATCAGACTTCTCGAGGTCATCAATAAGCCTCGTGACACCGCCCGGAAAGGGAGATTCCCTAAGAGCAAAGCCGGCACAGTGAAACGCATCGACAGTTCCACCGTAGAAGTCACAAAACCCTTCCGCGATGACACTGGCTTCCCGCCCCGTAAGCTCTGCCCCAACGCTTCCAATAAGCGGAGACCAAACAACAGACTTACCAGGCTCTATCGAAGGCTTGGCAATGAACTCTTTTTGAGCAAACTCTTCCAAAGTCTTCAGCACCTCCCTTGCTCCCCAGCCCCATGCTATTCCAATACGGATACGAGGTCGCTCTTTTCGCCCGAGGAGATCACAGAGCATCTGGTGAAAATAGCCAGCTGCGGCTCGCACAATATCCCGCCCCAGATCAGGGCAATCCTTGTCGTCATCTCGCGGAACTATAACAACATCTCGGAGACCATAAGATTCACAGCGCTCCCTAAGAAACGCGGGCAGAAAAGGCTCATTAAATTCTTCTTCCTGCCGTAAGCCTTCGATCCATTTTTCCGCGGAAACTTTATCACTTACACATTCCGCGAATACCCCAGGAAGCTGAGATGTGTGCTCTAGGAGACGTATGTCATCGTTATGAGGATGGGCGGTCAGTGGGTCGTGAAAAAAGATGATCGAATGACACTCGTTGTGAAGCACCGATTCGGCAATCAGAACATCTCCGCCTAGAGGCCCTGACGGCATGGTTATTATTCGATCCGCAAGCGCCGAGCATCTCTCCAAATTTTTAACTTGGCGAAACTTACTGAGAAGATAGCCTAAGTCACTCTCTAATGGCGCTATTTCAAGGCTTCGAAGAATTTCCAAGAGAACACCAGCTAGCCTCTCCTCCTCTTTATCGCTCGCTTCTGCGATGATCGCCTCTTCATCCTTAGGCGCGGCTAAAAGGAGTTTCAGAAGGGTCCCGGTCGTCCCGGTTGTCAAAATTCTCTCGTGCCGCGCCAGAATGGCCGCATTGGCGTTGGCAAATTCGACCATCTCCAACTTCTTCTTGTCATGAGAAATCAGAGCGATAGTTCTCTTCCTGATCGGCAACTGACGAGGCTCACCTGAGTCCTTGACGTTCTTGGTACCTTTCGCAAGCGGCAGGTCAATCGGTTCAAGTCCATGACCGAGGTCACTGCTCTCCATTTTGTGCGCTTCTAAGAGTAGCCATCGAACGGCGGCGGCGTACGTCGTTATGAGCCGCGTCTGGAGTTGAATGCAAACACGCTTCAGCGCCCTCGTCTCAACCGCATCGATCCAGGGATCCGAAGGGTCCAGCAAGAGAATTGCGACATCGACCTCATGCCGTGCAATTGAAGCCGCCAATTCGCACAGACCACCTTCCGGCCCCCGTCGATTAATTTTTATATCTTCATCGCGAAACAGCCCCGTTGCGCATATGGCCTTTCCGGTGCCACGGGTCGTGTGCAATCTGAATCTCCGCAACACCGAGTTATAATCTCGAACCAACCTTAACAGGGGGCTACTCGTGCCAAATCGCGCGCCAGGACTGGCCACCAACACCAGGTTTGGTCTCGGTCTGTCGAGCATATACAGTAGCCTCTCTTTTCTTTAAAAGGGGAGAGCGCCTCATAAAAGAAGGGCAATATGTGAACGCCTCTACCAAACTTAAACATACGACATAATGCTACAGCAGTTGTTGAGTCTTGCCAAGCCAGTTGGCGCCAAAGCCCAATCTCGACAACCGCTAACAAACAAACGAGCCCGGGGTTGCCCCCGGGCTCGCGGTCCTTCAACCAACCTTTTTTGATCCCTCAGCCTACGTGTACGCTTCGAGCTCGGTCCAGGTGTCCTCTTCGAGGACCTTCTTGATGTCGAGCATGAAGCGGTCGGCGTCGGCGCCGTCGACCAGGCGGTGGTCGTAGGTGATGGCGAGGTAGGACATGGTCTTGATGACGATGGCGTCGTTGCCGTCCTCATCGGTGACCACGATCGGCCGCTTCTCGATCGTGCCGATGCCGAGGATCGCGACCTGCGGCTGGTTGATCACCGGGGTTCCGAAAAGGCTTCCGAAGACGCCTGGGTTGGTGACGGTGAAGGTGCCGCCCTGGGTCTCTTCGGGCTTCATCTTCTTGCTGCGGGCGCGATCGGCGAGATCGTTGGCGGTCTTCGCGAGGCCCACCAGGCTGAGTTGGTCGGCGTTCCTGATCACCGGCACGAGGAGGCCGCGGCCGGGGATGTCCACCGCCATGCCGATGTTGATGTCTTTCTTGTAGACGATGTTCGTGCCGTCGATCGAGGCGTTGACGCTCTTGTGCGCCTTGAGCGCCGTCGCCACCGCCTTGAAGATGAAGGGCATGTAGGAGAGCTTCGTGCCCTCTTTCTTCGCGAAGCCGTCTTTCGCCCGGTTGCGGGCTTTGTGGACTTTCGAGAAGTCGATGTGGAAGACGGTGGTGACGTGCGCCGAGGTGGCCTTGGAGTAGACCATGTGCGCCGCCGTGATCTGCCGGATCTTGGACATCGGCTCGATCTCGACGTTCTCCCCCGCGGTGTAGGCCGGCACGTGGAAACCGCCGGTCGGACGCTGCGCCGGAGCCGCGGCGGCGGCGGGCGGCGGAGCGGAGGGCGCTGCGGCGCGAGCCGCCGGTGCGGCGGCCGGAGCCGGCGCGGCCTTCTTCTGCTCGATGTGGCCGAGGATGTCGTCCTTGGTCACACGGCCGTGGGCTCCGGAGCCTTCGATCTCCTCGATGTCGACCCCTTCCTGCTCGGCGATGTTGCGCACCAGCGGGCTGGAGAACTTGCGCAGGCGGACTTCGAGGGACTTCTCCGGAGACGGCTTCGCCTCGGCGGCTTGCGGCTCACCTTCACGGGCCGTCTCTTCCTGCTTGGTTGCCTGGACGGGCTCGGCGGCTGGTGCGGCTGGTGCGGCCGGTGCGGCCGCCTGGGGTGCCGCGGGCGCGGCGGGCTCGGGCTTCGGCGCCGGAGCTTCGGCCGCGACGGGCGACGGCGCGGCGGCGGTGGGACCGGCTCCCGCGGATTGTCCGGCGCCGGCGGATTCGCCCGATTCACCGGCTTCTCCGATGACGGCCACCACCTGGTTCACCGGCACGGTCTCGTTCTCTTTGTTGCGGATCTCCAGGAGGACGCCCGAGGCCGGGCTCGGGATTTCGGCGTCGACCTTGTCGGTCGAAATCTCGAACAGGGGCTGGTCGCGCTCCACCTTGTCCCCCACCTTGACCAGCCACTTGGTAATCGTCCCCTCGGCGATCGATTCCCCCATCTGGGGCATCACGACTTCGGTTGCCATCCTTCGCTCTCCGTTCAAAAGCTGGCGAGCTCGCGCACTTTGGCGACGAGCTTGTCCACGTTGGGCAGGTAAGCATCTTCAAGCGTCGGGCTGTACGGGACCGGCGTGTCCGGGCAGCAGAACCGGGTCACCGGACCGTCCAGCCATGGGAACGCATGCTCGGCGATGCGTGCGGCCACCTCGCCCGCCACCGAGCCGGTCGTCTGCTCTTCCGTGAGGACGAGCGCGCGGCTGGTCTTGCGTACTGAGGCGAGAATGGCTTCTTCGTCCAGAGGCTTCAGGGTGCGCAGGTCGAGAACTTCGAGGTCGATCCCGTCGGCTTCCAGGCGCCCGGCGGCCTCCAAGGCGACCTGAAGCATAGCACCCCAGGTGTAGACCGAAAGGTCACGCCCCTCGCGCGCCACACGCGCCTTGCCGAGAGGCGTCTGATGAACAGCGTGGGCGCCCCCGGCCGGCAACTCGTCCTTGAGGCGCCGGTAGAGGAACTTGTGCTCGAAGTAGAGGACCGGATTCGGATCATGGATCGCCGCCCGCAGCAGGCCGTAGGCGTCGGCCACGGTGCCCGGCGCCACGATCTTCAGGCCCGGTGTGTGCTGGAAGTACGACTCCGGATTCTGGCTGTGGTACGCCGAGCCGCGCACGCCACCGCCGGAGGGGCCGCGCACGACGAGCGGCACCTTCTGGCCCCAGCGGTAGTGGTTGGGCGCGGCGAAGTTGATGATCTGGTTGAAGGCACAGGAGATGAAGTCGATGAACTGCATCTCGACCACCGGCAGGAGGCCCATCATGGCGGCGCCGACGGCGCAGCCGACCATGGCGGATTCGCTGATCGGCGTGTCGATGATCCGTTCCGGCCCGAAGTGGTCGAGCATGCCGGCGGTGACGCGGAAGGCGCCGCCGTAGGTGCCGATGTCCTGGCCGAGCATGAAGACGCGGTCGTCGCTCTCCATTTCATCCCAGAGAGCCTGGCGGATCGCGTCGAGGTAGGTGACCTGATTCTGCTGATCAGCCATTTAGACCACCCCCTCCGCGTAGACGCCTTCGAACGCCCGTTCCGGCGGCGGGAAGGGCGAGGCGAGCGCGCGGTCCACCTCGGCGCTCAGCTCCTCGTCGATCGCATTGGTGATCAGCCGCAGGTCGTCCTCGGTTGCCATCTCATGGTGCAGCAGATGGCGCTCGAAGCGTTCGATCGGATCTTTCTTCTTCCACTCCTCGACCATCTCTTTCGGCACGTAGCCCGCGTCGTCGTGCTCGGCGTGCCCCTTCATGCGGAAGGTGCGCGCCTCGATGAGCGTCGGGCCGCCGCCGCTCCGCGCCCGCTCGACCGCCTTCTTCACGCCTTCGTAGACGGCGAGCACGTCGTTGCCGTCCACCGTTTCACCGGGGATGCCGTAGGCGCTGGCGCGGGTGGCGATGCTCTTCACTTTCATCTGCTTGGAGGTGGGCGTCGAGTAGGCCCAGCCGTTGTTCTCACAGACGAGGACGAACGGAACGTTCAGGACCGCCGCCAGGTTCAGCCCCTCGTGGAAGTCACCCGTCGAGGTGCCGCCGTCGCCGATGAAGGTGAGGGCGACGAGGTTCCTGCCCAGCTTCTTGCCGGCGAGGGCGACGCCGGCCATCACCGGGATCACCGAGCCGAGCATCGAGATCGGCGCCACCAGGCCGCGCTCCATGTCGCCGAAGTGGGTGTTGCCGTCCTTGCCGCCGGTGGGGCTGTCGGCGCGCGCCATGTACTGCATCATCACCTCGCGCGGCTTGACGCCGCGCACCAGCATGGCGCCGAGGTTGCGGATGAGCGGTCCCATGAAGTCCTGCGGCTCCAGGGCGTAGGCGGCGCCGACCGACGTCGCCTCCTGGCCACGGCTCGCGTACAGGCCGCCGACCACCTTGTTCTGGCGGTACAGATTGCCCAACCGGTCCTCGGTCATCCGGTTGAGCTTCAGGAAACGGTAGAGCTCGAGCTGCCGCTCGCGCGACAGGTCGGACTTCGCCAGCCGCTCGGCCGGCTCTTCCACCGTTGGATGTAACGGACCCCAATTCTTGCTCAGCTTCGACATGTGCGTCCTTGCGATGAGAGGCGCCGGTAAGCGGAGCCTCCGGTGGATCGATGTGGCTCAGAGGCGGACGGCCGGGAAGCCGTCCTGGCCATTCCGGCGGCAAGTCTATCCGATCCGCCCCTGCAGAGCGAAGATCCCCCGCTCAGGCTTCAATCTGCCCCGGCCAGGCTTGAACCTGCCCTCACGTAGAGGTAGCCACTCAGTGGCGTCGAACAACTGCCGTCGCCGTCACTTCGTCGGCCTCCGGCGTGGCCGCTTCTTCGCAGCAAGCGTCTTATTCGTCTTGATGATGAGGCTGCCCTTCCCTTCGGATGGCAACGGAACGCTCGCATGATCAATCGCTGCGGCAATGAACGCCTCGATATCTGGATGTGCCAACTGCTTGGCCGCTTCCACCCGGACGAAGCGAGTCTGCTTTCCCGATCCCAGCAGAAGCTTCTTCGGGTCGGGCAACTGCGGTCCATGATTGAAGTACAGATCCACACGGTCCGCACGTGCGGCGATCGATACGATGGCATCGATCCCTCGGTCCGTCGGCGAATAGCCGATGACGAAGAAGCTGGAGTAGTCGTACACCAGCTCGTTGGCGGTCGGGAATCGCTTACGCAGAGCAGCCCGGACCGATCGAATGAACTTCTGATGCTTCGGATCAAACCTGTCGTAGAAAGACTGGAGCTGGGCCTCCGGCGTAGGCTTCCCGCTATCGATCGTCACTGTCACCTCCCCGAAATGTTCAGCTCTCACTTCAAGCTTCTTGCCGAATCGGGTGGAAACCTCTCCTGGTAGCTACCCGCATACCCGTGAGACTTTACATAGAGTCCGATAGCACGAATTTCACCGCTGCATCGACATGAATTCGCGTGGTATCAAACACAGGCACGGCAACATCCTGCTGACTGAGCAGCAGCGGAATCTCAGTGCACCCAAAGACAATGCCTTCGGCCCCACGAGCAACGAGCTGCGCAATAATGTCGAGGTACGCCGCCTTGGTGGCCTGAGTGAAAACATCACGGCCGAGCTCCTCTTTAAGCGTCTGCTGGATGAAATTCCGAGTAGCCGGCTCCAATGGAACTATGGTTTCAATGCCGTGCGACCGCAACTTGTCTCTATAGAACGGCAGCTCCATGGTGAATTTTGTTCCGACCAAGCCTACCGTCTTAAGGCCCGTTCTGGTGATCTCGGCCGCTGTCGCCGTCGCAATGTGAATCAACGGTAGCTGAACGCATGCCTCTAGTTCGTCAGCCAGCGCATGAGCTGTATTGGCACACAGTACGATGGCCTCAGCCCCAGCCGCCTTTAGGTGTCTGCAGCCTGCCGAGAGCAATCGGAAGGTCTCGTCCCAATCGTCCCAGCCGTGCCGCTGAATGTCACCGAAATTCAGGGAGTAGACGATGCACTCGGCGAAATCAAGTCCACCGAGCTGTCTGTTGATTCCCTCGTTGACGAGCCGGTAATAGTCCAGCGTCGATACCCAACTGATTCCGCCCAAGAGTCCCAACTTCTTCATCATCATCGAGTCTTTCATCCCTCCCAGATCCTTCAGCTCGTCCCTCGCTTCAGGAGACGGCGACCACTTGGCCATAAGCAATCCTGTGGCTTTCTATGGCCGCCGAGTCGCCGGGCAGGTCTCAGATGTGGATCGGCTGCCCCGCCGCCACGTGCGCCGCTTCGGCCACGGCTTCCGACAGGGTCGGATGCGCGTGCATGGTGTGCATCAACGATTCGTTGGTCCCTTCGAGCTGCAGGGCGACGCCGGCTTCGGCGATCAGGTCGGTGGCGTGGGCGCCGATGATGTGGATGCCCAGCAGCTCGTCGTATTTCTTCTCGCGCACGATCTTCACGAAGCCCTCGGTCTTGCCGATGATGCGCGCCTTGCCCAGGGCGGTGAGCGGGAACTTGCCGGTGACCACGTCGTAGCCGCGCTCCCTGGCCTTCGCCTCGGTCAGGCCGACGCTGGCGACCTCGGGGTCGCAGTAGGTGCAGGAGGGCACGCGGTCGTAGTTGATCCCATGCACCGGCCGGCCGGCCATGTGCTCGACGGCGAGGATGCCCTCCGCCGAGGCGACGTGGGCGAGCCAGGGGGTGTTGACGATGTCGCCGATGGCGTAGATGTGCGGCACCGCGGTCTGCATCAGCGGGTTGACCTTCACATAGCCGCGCTCCAGCTCGATGCCGAGCGCCTCCAGGCCCAGGTTCTCGGTGACCGGCCGGCGGCCGACTGCGACGAGCAGCTTCTCGGCTTCCAGCGTCTCGGTCTTCTCACCCTTTTCGAGCTGCAGGCGGACGCCGGTCTCGGTCTTCTCGAAGCCGGCCATCTTGGTGTTGGCCATCACCTTGATGCCGTGGCGGCGGAGCAGCTTTTCGAGCTCGGCGGAGACCTCCTCGTCCTCGATCGGCAGGACGCGGGGGAGCATCTCGATGAGGGTCACCTTGGAACCGAAGGAGTTGTAGATCGAGGCGAACTCGGTGCCCACGGCGCCGGCGCCCAGCACGGCCAGCGAGGCGGGCACGGTCTTGAGCTCCAGCACGTGGTCTGAATTGAGCACCTTGTCGCCGTCGGCCGGCGCGACCGGAATGTCGCGCGGCACCGAGCCGGTGGCGAGCAGGATGAACCGCGCGCTGTAGCCGGCCGTGTCGTCCGCTCCTTCGACCGTGACCTCGTTGGCGCCGGTGAGCCGGCCGCGGCCGGACAGGACGGTGACCTTGTTCTTCTTGAACAGGTAGTCCACGCCTTTGGCGTTGCTGTCCACCACCTTCTGCTTACGCTCCTGCGCCTTGACCAGGTCGAGCGTCGGCTCGGCGACCTGGATGCCCAGGGCGGCAGCCTCCTTGATCTCGTCGAAGACCGCCGCGGTGTGCAGCAGCGCCTTGGTCGGAATGCACCCGCGCAGGCCGCAGGTGCCGCCGAATTTCACGTCCTTCTCCACCACGGCCGTCTTGAGGCCGAGCTGCGAGGCGCGGATCGCCGCGACGTAGCCGCCGGGACCGCTGCCGATGATGATCAGGTCAAACTGCTCTTGCGCCATCAGGAATCTCCCACCCAGGTCGGGATTGTTGGTCTTGGAATTGCGGAGCGGGGAGAGGAGCGGACGGCGGCCGTCATCCTGTCGATGCTGGTGCCGCGCGGAATCGTCCCGGCTTCTCCTCCACGATCCGCGCCAGCGGCGTGACCGCGTCGTGCTCGAACACGCCCAGCCACCCTTCGGCCGCCGCCTGCGGCAGCCACTTCTTCTTGTTCTCCAGGGTGGTCAGCGGATACAGGTCGTAGCCCATGATCCAGGGGTACGGCACATGCGCCGTCGTCGGCACCAGATCGGCCCAGAAGGCCGCCTTCTGGCCGCCCCCTCCGTCCATGAGAACAATACACATGTCGGCGTTATGTCCGGGAGTCCGCACCGCCCGCACGCCGGGGATCGGCTCCGCCTCGTCGCCGAACAGCTCGGCCACGCCGGCTTCGATGAGCGGCTCCCAGTTCACCGGAAAGTAGCTCGCCCGGTCGCGCTCGTTGGGTTTGCGGCCGTGCTCGACCTCTCCCTGTTGCAGCCAGTAGCGGGCCTTGGGGAACGTCGGCACCAGCTTCCCGCCCTGCTCGCGGGTGTTCCAGCCGCAGTGGTCGAAGTGGAGGTGGCTGAGCAGCACGTGCGTGACGTCGCCCAGCTCATAGCCGGCGCGGCGGATCGCTTCCGGCAGGCGGACCGCGTTCGGGTCCATGCCGTAGTTCTCCTGGAAGCGGGCCTCGTGCTTGTCGCCGATGCCGGTGTCGATCAGCAGCAGGTCGTCACCGCGGGCGACCAGCAGGCAGTTGGTGCCCATGCGGATCCGGTTGCGCTCGTCCGCCGGCTTCTCCTTCTCCCACAGCACGCGCGGCACGACGCCGAACATGGCCCCGCCGTCGAGACGGAACTCGCCGTCGCTGACGACGGTCAGGGTGAGGTCGCCCAGTTTCATGGCGGGGAGCATATCAATCCGCGGTGTCCTTGTGGTCCTTGCTGTCCTTTTGGTCCGTGCTGGCCGCCGCCTCCACCATCGCCTGATACTCCTGCGGCGTCATCTTCGGCATCTTGAGCAGGAAGGCCACGATCGACCAGATCTCCGGGTCGGTGTGGGTGACTCCGAACGCCGGCATGCCGGTCATCTTGATGCCGTTCTTCACGATCCAGAAGAGCTCTTTGGGATTGGCGTCCTGCGCAGCGGTGGCCAGCTCGGGCGGATAGGGGCTCAAGCCCTGGCCGATCTCCGAAGCCTCGACGCCGGGCGCGCCGTGGCAGGTCGCGCAGTTTTCCCGATAGTGCAGGAAGCCGCTGCGGATCATCGCCGGATCGGTCAGCGGCGGCACCTGGACGTCTTTCATCCGCCGCGCCACCGAGCGCTCGCGCACCGTCTTCACAACCCAGCGGACGGCGCCGACGTCCGGGCTGCTGGCCGCGACGTCGAACAGCCCCGAATAGATGAAGCCGAACGCCAGCGCCACCAGGACGACGGCGAAGAGCAGGAGCGTCCGGAGCGTTTTCATGTGCGGGATCATGCCACGCTGCGATATCGAGTGGCCAGGGCAGGTGACCAGGGCACGCTTTTCGCAGACAATGGGCGCGGCATGGAGACGGCGGAGCAGAGCGGCACGGCCGCGAAACCGGTCGCGCCCGCGGGGGAAGGTCTGGCGATCGTCCTCACCGGCGGCGGCGCGCGGGCGGCGTATCAGTCGGGCGTGCTCCGCGGCATGGCGAAGCATCTGCCCGAAATGCGCTTCCCGATCATCTCCGGGATCTCGGCGGGGGCGATCAACGCCGCCTACCTGGCGGCTCACGCCGGCACCACCGCCGAGGCGGCCGTCGGGTTGTCCCACGTCTGGGAGAAGCTGCGGGTGGAGGACGTGTTCCACGTCGATCCGCCGTCACTCTCCAAGGACCTCCTGCGCTGGACCCGCTGGGCGACCCGGCTCGCCACGGGCAACGGACTGATCGGACCCGAGCTGCGCGGCCTGCTCGACACCGACCCGCTGCGCCGCACCGTCTGCCGTGCCGCGTCCACCGTCGACGGCGAGCTGCTCGGCATCGAGCGCAACCTGGCGCTCGGCAAGCTGCGGGCCATCTGCATCACCGCGCTCAACTACATGACCGGCCAGTCGGTGACCTGGATCCAGGGCGACTCCTTCGCCCCCTCCGACCTGCCGCTGCGCCGCAGCCACCACACCCGGCTCACCATCGAGCACATCATGGCCTCCTCTTCCCTGCCTCTCCTCTTTCCGGCCGTGCGGCTCGGCAGTTCCTGGTATGGCGACGGCGGCGTCCGCCTCCTCGCTCCCCTCTCCCCCGCTCTGCGCCTGGGAGCCACCCGCATTCTCGCCATCTCACCGGTCTACATTCCGAGTCACGAAGAGGCGGACCAGCCGCAGATCCCCGGCTATCCACCGATCGCCCAGATCCTCTCGGAGCTCCTCTCCGCCATCTTCCTCGACGTGCTCGACGAAGACGTGCGTCGCCTCGAAAGCCTGAACGAGCTGATCGCGAAGATTCCGCCCGCGGAGCGCGGCAACTACCGGCCGGTAGAGATCCTGGTGATTCGCCCCTCGGTCGACCTCGGCGAGCTCGCCGTCGCCTACGAGCCGCGCCTGCCCGACACCTTCCGCCTGCTGGCGCGCAGCCTGGGCAGCATGGAGTCCAGCACCTCCGCCTTCCTGTCCATGCTGATGTTCCAGCCCGACTACCTGGAACGCCTGCTGGAGATCGGTGAAGCGGATGCGGTCGCGCAGATGGACCGCATCCGGGCTTTCATGCACCCCGAAAGCTCAACCTGGTAGGCTGCGCCGATGATCGTTCATCTGGTCGACGCCAGCCCGTACATCTTCCGTGCCCACTTCTCGCTCCCTTCCTCGATCAAGAGCCCGGACGGCCAGCGGGCGGGAGCGGTCTACGGCTTCGCGAGCTTCCTCTTGAAGCTCATCGCCGATGAAAAGCCCACCCATCTCGGCGTGGCCTTCGACCGCAATCTGAACGGCAGCTTCCGCAACGACGAATATCCGCCCTACAAGGCGCAGCGCGACGAGCCGCCGCCCGAGTTGGTGGCCCAGATCGATCCCTGCTTCGAGATGGCCGCCGCGCTCGGCGCCGCCACCTTCATCGACCCCCGCTACGAGGCGGACGACCTCATCGGCACCCTCTGCGGCCGCCTGCTGCCGCAAGGGCATGGCGCCGTGATCGTCAGCTCCGACAAGGACCTCGCCCAACTCGTCGGCGACCAGGTGAGTCTGCTCGACTTCGCCAAAGGCGAGCGCTACGACGCCGCGGCCGTCCAGGAGAAATTCGGCGTCCGACCGGACCAGATCACCGACCTGCTCGCCCTAGCCGGCGATCCGGTCGACAACATCCCGGGCGTCGCCGGGATCGGGCGGAAGACCGCGGCCGAGATCCTCGCCGTCTTCCCGCATCTCGAAGACGTCTATGAGCGGATCGACGAGCTCCTCACCTCGAAGCTCCGCGGCGCCCGCTCGCTCCACGCCAAGCTCACCGCGAGCCGCGACATCGCCTTCCTCTCGAAGCGCCTAGCCACCGTGGCCTTCGACGCCCCGCTCCCGGCCGGCTTCGAGGGTCTGGACAATCTTGTCGATAACCTCGCCTACAAAGGAGCCGACACCGTCCGCGCCGAGGCGCTGTTCGACCGCTTCGGGTTCAAGACGATCCGCGACCGATTGCCTCAGGGTTTCTGATAGACGATGCCGTTGGAGCTTTTGTTGGCGATGTAAGCCGCTGCCGCCTCTTTGGTGAACGACGCCTCGTAGACGCCGCTCTCCTGGTCCTTCTGGCTCAAATGGGCCGTGCTGGAACCGATGGTGACCTTGATGAAGTGCGGATTTCCTGTCCCCACCTGCGCGACATATCCACCTTCCGCGAGACCCGTGAGGATCGTCTCGAGAGTCTCGGCGCTGGTGTAGTTGCCCTTGTTCGTATAGCTGCCGGCCAGAAATTCCTTCGCCGCCCCCACGTCTTCGAAAGCCTGGCCGATCGCATAGTCCGCGCAGTTGGCCCGCCAATCCGGACCGCTCACCATGACGAAGGGCGAGGGGTATTTGGCATTCCAATACTCGTTGATTTTCGAGGCCGGCAGCTCATGGATCACAGCGTCCTCCGCCGCGCTCTCCGCATAGAAAATCTGATCATCCGCCCAATCCGTCAGGGCCGCCCCGGTGCGCTTCAGCACCACCGCGGCAGGCGCTTCATCCTGGAGCGCGGCCGGCAGGAAGTTGTCGTCCACCAGGTATTCCAGCTCGTCGCGTCCAGGGACTCTCTGCACGATTCCCTGGATCGACCGCTGGACCGGCTGGACGGGAGCGAAAGGCCGCGCCGCGAACGGTGAGGTGCTTCGCGCTGCCGGCGACTTCAAGGAAGAGGATCCCGGCGCTTTCTGGTACTCGATTTTCATCCCGCGGGAAGCAACACGACTTTGGTGCAGCCTTCCAGCCGCCGGTCGAAGAGGTCATACCCATGCGGGCCTTCGGCCAGCGAGAAACGATGGGAGATCAACGCGCCCAGATCGTAGCGGCCGGACTGGATGAGCGGAAGAAGACGCTCGATGTAGCGGCGGACCGGCGCGCGGCCGGCGCGATAGGTGAGGTTCTTGTCGTAGACCTCGCCCGGCGCGAAAGCGAGGTGGCCTTCGGTGTGAACGCCCACGGCGGCGATCGTGCCGCCGGGCCGGACGAGATCGAAGGCCAGCCGGCTCGCCTGCGGCGAGCCCACCGCTTCGACGACGGCGTCGGCTCCCCGCCCCCCCGTGGCCTCGCGGAGCCGGGCCGGCGCGTCCGCTTGCGAGATGTCCACCGGCTCCGCGCCATACCGCTCCGCGAGCGCCAGCCGTTCGGCGATCGTATCGAGAGCGAAGACGCGCTCAGAGCCCAGCTCGCGGGCGGCAACGACAGCCATCAGTCCAACCGGCCCGCAACCGACGACCGCGGTCACCACTCCCGGAGCCGCACCGGCCGACTCGGCGCCGAACCAGCCGGTGGCGAGCACGTCGCCCGCGAAGAGAGCCAACTCGGCCGGAGTCCCTGCCGGCACCCGCACCAGCGTCGAATCCGCCAGCGGCACGCGCGCCAGCTCGGCCTGCACGCCCTGCAACCCCCTCCCCTCCTCCACCCAGCCGAAAAGCTCTCCGGAGACACAGCGCGCCGTCAGCCCAACGCGGCAATAGAAGCATTCCCCGCAGCTCGTGGTGAACGGGCTGACCACCAGGTCCCCCGCCTGGAAACCCGCGACACCCGCTCCGGCGTCGACGATCTCGCCGACGAACTCATGCCCCATCACCGTCCCGGCGTCGAGCCCGGTCTCCAGCCCCCGATAGACATGGAGATCCGATCCGCACACCGCGGCGGCGCGAACCCGGACGATGACGTCCCCGGGCTCGCGGATCGAGGGGTCGGGAACGGTGGTGTGGCGGATCTGGCGGACGGAATCGAAGACGAGGGCTCGCACGGGGGGATCATACCGCGGGTGTGGAAACGACGCAGAAAGTCGGCTACTTGTACCCCATCTTCAACAACAGATCCGCGTACCGGTGCACGGCCACGTCGTCCATCATCTCCCAGCCGAGAGCGTCGGCGAGGCGATTGATCAGGTTGAAGGCGGCGCAGACATGGATTGCGTCGGCGATCTCCTCGTCCGAGAGCCCGGCGGCGCGCAGAGGCTCTGCGTCGGCGGGAGTCAGCTCTCCGGGGCGGAGAGTCATCTTTTCCAGGAAACCCAGCATCACCCGCAGCTTTTCAGGGATGGGCGCGGTCCGCCAATCCTTCAGGACCGACGCCACCGTGGTCTCTTCCTTCAGCGCATGCGACGCGACCGCGCCGTGCTGCTGCAGTCAGAAGGGGCATTGGTTGCTCTGCGAGGTGAACGCGGCGAACAACTCGCGCTCCCCCACGGCCCAGCCGGACTCTTCCCGCATGATGGTGTGGAGCCACTTGTTGAAGGCCTTGCCGTAAATCTCCGGCCGGTAGGTGAGAGTGCGGAGGACGTCGGGCACGCGCACCCGGTTCTTCAGGGTAAGAAAAGCGATCAGCAGCTTGAAGGGAAAACGCTGGCCGGTCTCGACTTTTTTCAGTCTCATGACTTCTCTCCATCGAGAGCGGCGAGCCCGCGCTCCAGGCGGGACATGCCGGCACCAAGGGCGGCGCTCAAGGTGATCTCGAAGATGGCGTCCTCGCTGTAGCCGGCCCGCTTGAGGTCCTCGAGATCGCGGTCGGTGACCGTATAGGCGTGGCGGGCGACCTTGTCGACGTAGGCCCGCAAGTCCTCCGGAATGTCCTCGCCACCTGCCGCGCCCGGCCGACCGCCCAGCGCAGCCGAACGCGCCTCGATCGCCCGGCGCAACGCCGGATCGGTGTCCCCCGCCGTCGTGAGCACCGAGCCCACCAGGTTGTGGACCAATGGCATGTGTCTCTCCATGGCTTCCTCCAGAAGGTGGAACGATTGTACAGCGGGTTCGACCTCTCGCGGCTACCTGGACGGGGATCAGTCTTGACGCGGTTCAGGAAAATGAGTAGAACGAATCATGCGCTTCCTTACACCAGAACAGTGGCAGGCATGGTGCGTCGCGCGGCAGGTCCCGCTACGCGAGGCGAGCCGGATTCGTCCGGCCATCGGCGCCGACCACTTCCACATCGCCCTCCTGCCCTATCCATCGGACTCCGGCGGAAAGGTCCGTTTCGCGCGCCGGCTTCTCTCCCTCGTCGCCTCCGATTCCGAGGCGCTGGTCCTGGTCGATGACTGGGACGTGTGGCCGTCCTCCCAGCATTTGCCGCTCTTCACTCGATTCCGCGAGGCCCTGGGTGAACGCCGCCCGCTCCTTGAGGCCCCCGGTCACGTCGTCACCCGAGCCGATGAGGACGACGCCATCTCGATCGTCGCCCTGTCCCTTCTCTTCCTCTGGGATTGCTACGGTATCTCGTCGACTGGGCGCGATGCGTTCTACATCTCACACGACGAGCACTGCGACTTCGCCAGCCGCGATGCCGCAGTGGCAGAGCGCGTGACGGCGGAGCTTGCCGCCCCATGAGTTTTCTGAAAGCCGTCCGCTCTGTCCTGTCCGTGGTGGCCGGCTACCTGCTCTTCGCAGCATCGGCCTTCCTGATCTTCCTGCTGTTCAAACGACCACCTCACCAGGCGGCGCCGCTTTGGTTCATGGTCGTCACCACCATGATCGGAATGCTTTTTGCGTTTCTGGGCGGCTACATCGCGGGCCTTCTTGCCGGCAGAAATCCGCTCGGCCATGCGATCGGGGTTGCGGCAGTCTTGGCTCTGGGCGCCTCGGTGTCGCTGGTGTCCACTCTTGGCAAGGGGGCGATCTGGACTCAAATCGCAGCCATCACGCTGATGGCACCAAGCGCGATCGCGGGCGGCTGGATCAGGCTTCGTCGGTGCACGCGACTCCGCGAGCTCTCCTGATCACCGGCACCTGCGGAAGCGGCAAGACGACGATCACCACTCTGCTTGAACAGCACGGCTGGAACCGCGTCAGCGAAGACGAGATCTGGCCACATCTGTTCGGTAAGAATCGAGGGCCGTTCGGTTCGGAGGAGCATCGAGCCAAGCGCCGGCAGGTCCATGAGATCGTCTTTGAGCGTGTGCGGTCCGCGTTGGCTGCGGGGCAGAGCGTGGCGATCGATGCGACCGTGCATGAGGCTCCCCCGGAGGCGTTCGAAGAATACCGGGACTTCTTTGACCACCATGGAATCATTTGGCAGATGCGGATCCTGCACCCTGCGCTCGCGGTCGCAGTTGCCCGGGATGCAGGCCGGCTCCGAGGCACTCTCGGCGCTGAAAGAGTGGCTGAGCTTCACGCGAAATTCACCGGGCTGGTCTTCCCCAAGTCGTGGTTTCTCGACACGTCGGAGCAGAGCCCTGCCGAGACCGCGTCGGAGCTGCTACGCGTTGGACAATTGCGGAAAGGACTGAATGCCGACTGAAAACTCCGGTACGTTCGACGTTCACGCTCTGTATACAGCACTCGACGCGCAGCGCTGTTTGCGCCAGATGAGCTGGCAGGAAGTGGCGAGAGAGATCGGCAGCGTCAGTCCGTCAACGCTGACCGGGATGCGAGCCCGTAGCTCGGTCGAAGGAGATGGCGTATTGCAGATGCTCCGCTGGCTCGGACGGACGCCTGAGAGCTTCGTACCCGGCGATCAGGCGGCAACGGGCAAGGATCCTCTGCCGGAAGCTGGTCCTTCCCAGAAACTGCGGTTCGACACGAAGGCCATCTATGCAGCACTCGACGCGCGCCGGCTCGAACGAAAAATGACCTGGCGGCAGGTCGCGGACGAAATCGGGGAGACCAACCCCTCCAGCCTGACGCGCTTGGCCAATGGTGGAAGGATCAGCTTTCCGAATGTCATACGGATTTTCGGATGGCTGGGCCGTCCCGCTGCCGCCTTCATCCGGGTGTCCGACTGGTAGAAACGCACCGCTCACGACGTCCCAATCAACAAACCCGCCAGGAACACCAGCGTCCCACCGATCACAACCTGTACCGTGGCGCTGAACCAAGGCGTGTCCATATAGCGGTGGCGGATCCAGGAGATGGTGAGGAGCTCGGCGATGACGACGCCGAAGGCGACGCCGGTGGCGACTCGGAAATCACCAAGCAGGTAAGGGAACGTATGGCCCAACCCGCCCAGCGCCGTCATCAGGCCGCAGACGAGACCGCGGATGAGCGGCCGGCCGCGGCCGGTGAGGCTGCCGTCGTCGGAGAGAGCTTCGGCGAAGCCCATCGAGATGCCGGCTCCGATGCTGGCGGCGAGGCCGACGAGGAAGGCGTCGTGGCTGCTCTTGGTGGCGAAGGCGGCGGCGAAGAGCGGCGCGAGGGTGGAGACGCTGCCGTCCATCAGGCCGGCGAGGCCCGGCTGGATGACTTGCAGGACGAACAGGCGGCGCTTCGTCTCGTCCTCCTCGGCCCGCACCTGCGGCGTGAGGTGCTCGCTCTGCAAGCTCTCGGCGAGCGATTGATGGCCGCGCTCTTCGTTCGCCAGGTCGCCCAGGAGTTGGCGGATCGAGGCGTCCGCCGTCTTGGCGGCGGCTCGCTCGTAAAAGCGTCGCGTTTCGAGCTCCATCAGGCCGGCCTGCTGGCGGACGGTCTCCAGCCCGAGCGGACGCACCAGCCAGAGCGGCCGGCGCTTCAGGAAGCCCTTGATGTCCTCCCGGCGGACGTGCGGGATGTGCTCGCCGAACTTCTGCCGGTAGAGCTCGACCAGCCGGTGCCGGTGGCCGTCCTCCTCCGCCCGCATCTTGCGGAACATCTCGCCTGAGGCGGGGAAAGACTCCTTCAAACCATCCTCGAAGTCGCCGTAGATCCTGGCGTCTTCCTCCTCCAGGGCGATGGCCAGAGCGAGGATCTCGCGTTCCGAAAGAGACTCGAAGGTGCGCATTCCCGGCATCCTAACAGAGGACCGGGTCGTCGTTCGAGGGAAGCTCACGGAAGGGAGGACGAGCACCTTTCGGTGGATGAGGCTATAATATAGACCTGCATTCAAAGGATCGGCGCGAAAGGGAGGCGCTACCCTGAGCGACACCGAGGACAACCTGTCCAACTCCCAGGAGACGACCCAGTTCGATCGTCCTCCGGAGCCTGTACGACCGTCCGGCGAGGTGCCGGAACGGATCGGTCCCTACCGGCTGGAAGGCCCGTTGGGGCATGGCGGCATGGGAGAGGTCTTCCTCGCCTGGGATGAGCTTCTGGAGCGACGGGTGGCCATCAAGCGCATCCGGCAGGGCTCGCCGCAGACACACGACCAGCGCGAGCGGTTCCGCCGCGAGGCGCGGTCGGCGGCGCGGCTCAGCCATTCGGCCATCGTCCAGATCCATGAGCTGATCCCCGATCTCGCCGGCGACGCCATCGTGATGGAGTACGTCGAGGGAGCCAACCTCGGGGATCGCATCACCGCGGGCGCTCTGCCCGTGCGGGAAGCGCTGCGGCTGGCCCGCGAAATCGCCGAAGGGCTCGCCGTCGCGCACGGCGCGGGGCTCATCCATCGCGACCTCAAGGCGGAGAACGTGGTCATCACGCCGCAGGGCCAGGCCAAGATTCTCGATTTCGGACTGGTCAAGCCCATTGCGGGCGACGGCGAGGATCAAGCTCTCACGCGCAAAGGGATCCTCGTGGGCACCTATCGCTCGATGTCGCCCGAGCAGGCGAGCGGCGGTGAGGTGGACGAGCGGTCCGATCTCTTCTCGCTCGGCGTCCTGCTCTATGAGATGCTGTCCGGCCAGCCTCCCTTCCGCGGCGACAACCCGCTCGCCACACTGAAACGCGTGATCACCGATCACCCGCCCGCACTGTCCGGACTGCGCAAGGACATTCCACAAGGCGTCAGCGACCTCGTGGACGGCCTCCTCGCCAAATCCCGCGACGACCGCCCACCGAACGCCCGCGCGGTCATCCGGATGCTCCGCGACCTTGAAAAGAGTTTGCCGGCCACCAATTCCGATAGCGTGAGCGAAATGGCGACCGCGGATTGGGCCAAAGTGCTTCGGAAGGGCGAACGGATCTCCCAGCCACTCACCTCGACAGGGGGAATGTCTATCAAGCGCCGGAGCCGGCATGCCGTAGCGGCGGGAATGGTGGCGCTTTTGGCGGTCGCGGTCGCGGGTGGGGTGTCGTATGTGGTCCACGAGAACCGGGAGCAACAAGCCCTGAAAGATGATTCCGAGCGTATTCCTCTCCCTGTTCCCCCGAACCTCAACTCTGGTGTCGTCGAGCCCGAGGACTATGCCACCGTCGACTTGATCCAACAACAGATCGAGTCTGGCGAGGCGGTGGTATTGGCTCCCGAATTCGCACGACTCCAATCGATCATCGGTCGAGCTCCCCATTTCCAGAAAGCCCACGTCCTCGCAGCACGTATCGCTCTCAATCTTTTCGAGTCGAGCCGGGAGCCCGGTCTTCTCTATCAAGCTTCCGACTTGGCCGACAAGGCGAAGAGTTTTGGAGTCGTGGACCCCGACCTCCTCGAGGTGGAATTTCGCATCGCCCTTCAGACCAACCAGGCTCAAGCGCCAGAGATCCTGGCCGAGATGGAGATCCGTTCTCCCCACGACGCCAGGATCGGCGTCCTGAGATCTCAATTGCTCGAAAGGCAAGGCTACCGGAAAGAGGCGCTGAAGCAACTGACAGAGGCCACGAACGCCAAACCATCCTGGCGCAACCTCCTCTCCCTGGCACAGATGGAAAAACGGAACGGATTGCCAGACAAGGCGCGCGACCACGCTCAAAAGGCTCTCGATACAGCTCCCGGCAAGCTTCGGCCGCAGGAGCTTCTCGCCGAAATCGAGCTGGATTATGGAGATTTACTGGAAGCCGTCAGCCGTTTCCGAGCGCTCATTAACGTTTCTCCGCGGCGAAACCCATTAACCAACCTCGCCACAGCCTTGACTCTTCTCGGCAAATACTCTGAGGCTGAGGAGATCTATCGGCGTGCTTTGAAGCTCGATCCCTACCATCCCGTGGTTCTCCTGGATCTCGCCGATGTCGAATCGGAGCTCCATCAGACGGATGACGCACAGAAACACTACGCAAGCGCTCTTCGGCTGATCAATGAGATCGAGAAATCTGCCGCTCTGACAGTCCAGGACTCCATGATCAGGGCCCAGTGTCTGGCGCGTCTAGGGTATCCGCAGGAAGCCAGAGACGTCGCCGAGAGAGCGCTGCGCCGCTCTCCCGGCGATCCTGAGGTCATTCTCCAAGCAGCGATGGTCTTCAGCCTGATCGAGGACCGGCTCAACGCTCTCGTCCAAACCCGGAATGCCATCGCAGGCGGCATCCAGAAGCATTGGTTCACCGGCCCTGCTTTCAGCAAGCTGGCCCAAGATCCGAAGTTCAAGGATCTCATTCAGTAGGTGTCTTTTGGTCCTTCGGTGGTCCTTCACCGGGGTCGGGCGCTCCCTCCGTCGAGGAGCTGGTCGGTACTGAGTCCTGATTGGTTGTGGTCTGGCTGTTTTTGCTCGGCTTCTTTTCGGGCATGATCTTCTCCTTTCGGTTGTTGCTGCATGGCCTTCTGGAGAGCAGGTTGGATGCCCGCCTGCGCCATGAAGCGTAAACCGCTGAAAAAGAAGAGCTAATCTTCTCGAAGAGCCGAATTCGGAACACTCACGGATGGGATAGACTCTATCCGAAACGATAGGAACGAACGGTGGGAAGGCGCTAGACGAGAGCCCGCTCTGACCCTGGGCTCTCCACGGTCAACCGATTGCGCTGGGGTTCCGAAGCGGCGCGCTCTGCTTACGGAGCTTCGTGGCAGCGCGGCGGCCCCTCCGTCGGGTCGCAGACCAGCTCCGGAACGACGGCCGGCTTGTGGGCCGAGTTGAGCAGGTCGCCCGGGCCGGAGCAGTGCATCCCCGGCGCCTGCACCCGGACCTCATAGCGGTATTCATTGTGCCTCTTGTCTCCCACGTTGCCGGACCCGATGACGAAATGGCCGCTCGGCTTGAGGTCGACAAACGGACCGTTGGATTCGCCGGAGAACCCGATGCTGAAAGAGCCGCCCGGCGGGAGGTTGTCACACCACCAGACGACGTGCGGGATCTCGGCGGTGAGGACGATCCTCGGGATCTGGATCTCCACATAGCCGCGCTCGGTGACACAGTGCACAGCGACGCTCAGGTAGCTAGACATGATCTGCTAAACATATCACCCCCGGGCTCAACACTTCAGTGGGTGCGAAGGGAACCTCCGTCTCGGATAGACTCTCCGGATTCGAGAGAGCCTCGTGAGCCCGAAACTCGCCGCCATCGCCGGCCCCCTGGCAGGGCAAACCTTCCTTCTGGGTCCCCAGACCCTGACGATCGGCCGGGACCGCGCCAGCACGGTGCATCTGCGCGATCTCGCCGTCTCCCGCCAGCATTGCGTCGTCGAGCCGGAGGACGGCCGGTTCCGCCTGCGCGACCTCGACAGTCGCCACGGCACCTTCGTCAACGGCGTGCCGGTCCGCCAGCGGGTTCTGGAAGAGGGCGACCGCATCATCCTCGGCGCCTCGGTCTTCCTTTTCCAGCAGCACGATGCCGCCGGCCTCTGCTCCGCCGTCGCCTTGGACGACAGCGATTACGTCGCCGAGAGCACCGTCCATCTGGCGCCGGAAGATGCGCGCTACCTGCGCCTGGAAGCGGCCGGCGTGGCGTTCTCCGCGGAGTCGCGGACGGCGCGCGACCTGCACGCCCTGCTGCGCATCGCCAACACCCTGCAAGCCCTGCGGGCCACCGGTCCGCTCGCCAGCCGCCTGCTCGAGCTGGTGCTCGACACCGTGCCGGCCGAGCGCACGGCGCTCCTCCTCTTCGACCGCGCCCATGAGCTGGAGACCGCCTACGCGCTCGACCGGGAGGGCGGCCGCGACCCCTTCCCCATCTCGCGGACCCTGGTGCAGCGCATCCTCGCCGGCCGTTCCGCCATCCTCTCCAACGACGTCCTGCACGGCGCCGGCTGGAGCACCGTCGAGAGCCTTCAGGCGGCCCGCATCCGGTCGCTCATCGCCGTGCCGCTGAGCAGTCCGGAAGGGCCGCTGGGCGTCCTCTATCTCGACACCCGCGAGGAGGAGGTGCGTTTCGACGAGTCGCACCTGGAGCTGCTCACCGCGGCGGGCGGCATCGCGGCGGCGGCCCTCGCCACCATCCGTCACATCGAGTGGCTGCACGAGGAGAATCAGCGGATCGAAGCGGGGCTGCTGCACGACATGGTGGGCCAGAGCCCGCGCATGCGCGAGGTCTACCGCTTCCTCGCCCGCGTGGCGCCGACCGACTCGACGGTCCTCCTGCGCGGCGAGAGCGGCACCGGCAAGGAGCTGGCGGCGCGCGCGCTCCACCGCGGCAGCGTCCGCGACGGCAAGCCGTTCGTGGCGATCAACTGCGCCGCGCTCTCCGAGTCGCTGCTCGAGAGCGAGCTGTTCGGCCATGAGAAGGGCGCCTTCACCGGCGCCCTGGCGCGCAAGCCCGGCAAACTTGAAGTCGCCCACACCGGCACCGTCTTCCTGGACGAGATCGGCGAGCTGCCGCAGCCGCTCCAGGCCAAGCTCCTGCGCGCGCTCCAGGAGCGGGAGATCGAACGCGTCGGCGGCACACAGCCGATCCGGGTCGATCTGCGCGTGGTGGCCGCCACCAACCGCGACCTCGAAAAAGCGATCCGCGAGGGGACGTTCCGCGAGGACCTCTACTACCGGCTGAACGTCATCTCCCTGACCCTGCCGCCGCTGCGCGAACGCCACGAGGACATCCCCCTCCTCGCCGACCACTTCGCCGCGCTCTTCAGCCGCAAGCTCGGCCGCCGGATCGCCGGCTTCTCGCCGGAAGCCCGCGCCTGCCTGTTGCGCTACGACTGGCCGGGCAACGTCCGCGAGCTCGCCAACGCCATCGAGCGCGCCGTCGTCCTCGGCAACGGCGATCGGATCCACGCCGAAGACCTCCCCGAAACCCTCCTCGAAACCGCCCCCGCCGCCGGAGGCCCTCTCTCCGCCACGCCCTACCACGAGACCCTGAACCGAACGAAGGAACAGTTGATCCTCGACGCCGTGGAGCAATCCGGAGGCAACGTCACCCGCGCCGCCGAAACCCTCGGCCTCCATCCCAACTACCTGCACCGGCTGATCAGCAATCTGGGTCTGCGGGACCGGATCAAAGGGTGAGGGACCGAAGCGCTACGGAGTGGTCAGCCACACGATCGGAGGATCCACGACCACCGCATGCGGCTGCTGGCAGCGCAGGGCGGCGGTGGCGGCGAGTACCTGGCTTGGCGTCGCGGATGAATAGTACCGATTGGGCGCGCAGAGGCCAGGGCCTCCTCCTACAATGACATATTGCTTGGATGAATACTTCGAAGAGGTGACCGTCGTGCAGCTGCACTTGGTGACGCCGTTGATGCCAGGGCCGCATTGGATGTCGAGACAAAAGCCCCAACGGTTCGTGGCGCTCGTGCAAACCCCCATCTCTTCCACCAACGAATACCGCGACTGCAAACCTTTGCTGGTCCCCTTCTGGCAGGTTCCCGAGGTGACGGAGGCGACATTCGATTTCACCCGGCACGAGCAGGTCATCGTCGCCGCCCCCTCCTTCCACTCGCACGGCGCCTGCGTACAATCGGCAAAACTGCCATCAAGCCCTTCTCTGGCCGGGCAAAAAGCAAACTGAGAGGAACATCCATCCGCGGCGAAAGCGATGGACGCAAAGCTCAGCCCGAGCAGAGTCAACGTCAGGAGTCTGGTCATTTTCATGCTTCTCCTCAGCCTCAGTGCGGTTTCACAGCGCGATGAGATCCTACGCGCTTCGTCTCGTCAGCTCAATCCTCCGTTTGCCCGGCAGGCTGCCCGGCGATCAGTTTTCGTAGGGGCGGTCCGCAGGATGCCGTCAGGCACCCCGCGTGGCCGCCCTGGGTGGGGGAACGGTGCTCAGGCCAGGCACTCCTCCAACACCTCCTGGGCCCAGGCCAAATACGGCGAGCGAAGCGCGGCAAAGATCGCCACCGCACGCTCGGCGTATTCGCGGCCCTCGGCACCACGCCCCTGCCGCGCCAGAGCCATGGCCAGGCGTTCACAGTTGGAAGCGACCAGCTCTTTACGACCCAGCTCCTCGGCCAGCTTGAGGGCCTCGCTGGCAAGGCGTTCGGCCTCCGGCCACTGCTTGCGATCCAGAGCCAATAAGGCGAGATTGCCCGTGTAAATAGCAACACCTTCAGGATCGGGCAGGGCTTCGGCGATCGTGAGAGCCTCGCGGTAGTGGGTCTCCGCCTCATCGAGCTGGCCTGACTGGCGAAGAACCCCGGCGAGATCGTTCAAATCGATCGCCACGTCCACGCTCTTTGGCGACAGGTTGCGCGAGAGATCGAGCGCTTCGCGGTGAGCGTTGGTTGCGGCGGGATAGTCCTTCGCCAGCTCGTGCCCCATGCCCCGCAACCTGATGGCCGTAGCGCGCTCGCGCGCGCCGGCGCGCGCTGCCTGCCAATGGGCGTCGGCGCGGTCCGCGCAGGCCAGCACCTCGGCGGACTGGCCGCGCAGAAAGTGAACATAGCCAGCGTCATTGACACGCCAGCCGGCGTTCATGAAGTCGCCGGCACGCACGGCTTGAGCCTCGGCCTCCGTGCTGAGGGAGATCCGGTCATCCCAACGGCCGGAAAAATCAAGAAAATCGGTCAACGCAGCGCACATGGTCTGCAACCGGCTGTTGTCGCCCGCGATCAGCAGCGGCAAGGCGGCGGCGAGCCGCGGCCAGGCGGCTTCCAGAGTGGGGAAGCGGGCGTAATTCTCGTAACCGTTCTCGACGGCAAGGGCGTAGGCCTGACCGGCCAGGCGCTCCCCGCTGAGGCCGACCGCCTCGGGGCGAGAGCGGCGGAGGAACTGGGCGGCCAGCGGCGGGAGCAGCCAGGTGCCGGCCTGATCGTTCTCGACCAGCAGTGCGCGATCGCGCAGACCGTCCAGCGCGGTCTCCGCGGCCTTCCGGCTCAGACCGGCCAGAGGCAGCAGCCACTCGATGGGCACCGGCCGGGAGAAGTGGACCAGCGCGGCGAGCACCGCCGTCTCGTCCACCGTCACGGTGTCGGCCAGGTCACCGAAGACGAACCCTAGAGGATCGTTCCTTTCATCCATCCTCTCCAGGCGATGCGCCTCTTGCAGCCGCTCGATCGCTTCGGCCACCGTGCGGCAGCGGCCCGTCGTCCGGCCCAGTTGGCCCGCCACCCAGGTCAGCAACAACGGATTGCCGCCGGTTTCTCCATAGAGCCGGTCGCGCTCCTCTGGCGTGAGCCGGGCGACCGGCTCCCAACGCCGGCCCAACTCGTCCAGCAGCTCGCCGGCGGCGTCGCGTTCCAGCTTGTCGAGGCGGAGGTTGTGCGCTGCCGTCGAGCCGTCGGTGCGGCGGCGGCTGGTGATGATGGCGCGGCAGGCCGAGGGGAGGTTGTCCAGCAGCTCGACCACGCGGCGGCGCTCCTCCGCGCTGAACGTCTCCAGATTGTCCAGCACCAGCAGCGCGCGGTAGTTGGCCAGCGCATGGCGTACGAGCCGGGGCCGATCCTCCGGCACGGCTTTCGGAATGTCGTCGCGGCCGAGCGACCGGCCCAGCTCGTTGAGCAGCGCGTGATAGCTGGGCACGCGATGATCCCGCAACGGCTGAACGCCGTCGGGAAGCAGCTCGCGGTCCTTGGCCGTGAGCCACAGCTTGAGCGGGAAATGCTCGGCCGGGGCCCGGTGCGCCGCTTCGATCGCGAGCGCGGTCTTCCCCACTCCGCCGGGACCATCCAGCACGACGCCCCAACTGCGGTCCTCCGGGAGCAGGTATTTCGCGACTGTCTCCAGCTCCTTCACCCGCCCGAAGAACGGCCGCCGGGCCGGGAGTGTGGAGTGCGGGCCGGCGGCAGCAGGCGCTGGAGGGGCCGGACCGGCCGGCTCCGCACCCGCCGCCGCGGTCTTGACCGGTCGCGACCGGGAGGCAACAGGCTCCGGTGCCGTTCCCTGATCGGCGTCGAGCTCGGCGTGTTCCTGGTCGGGGATGAACCGCCACCGTCCCGTTTTGTTCGTCGCGATCATCGGCCAGAGACGGAAGCAGGCTTCTTTTTCATCGAATTCGATCCGTCCCGCCGCGTAGCCGTGGGCCCGCTGGGCTTTCGGCGGGTCGCCGTATTTCTCCATGCCGAAGACGGAGCAACCCTGGCAGAGCCGAACCGCTTGTCGCGAGCCGCCGCGGCGGGTGTAGGTGATTTTCGTCTCGTGCTGGTGACCGAACAGATGCGCCGCGAAACGCCCGGCCGGCGCGATCTCCGAATCACCGTGCTCTTGAGCTTCAGGCGTCAGCCAATTCGGCCCCTGGTGCGTGAGCAGCAGGCAGACGTCGTGCTGCTTCGACCAGGTGTCCACGGCACCATCACAGACCGCGTGAAGCTGGCGGGCATCCCAGACCAGCCGGCCCTCGTAATTTCCGCCGGCCAATTGGAGGAACGTGGTGTTCAACCCCACGATGCCGATGCGGTGCCCACCGGCCTGAAGCGTCACCGAGAAGTCGCCGGGCAGGGCACCGGACTTCACATCCGCCGGCCGATGCGGAGCCTTCGCCCACCACTGGCTGTAGGCCGCGAAGGCGTCGTTGATCACTCCGCGATAAGGACCCGCGGGGCGGTCCCAGAATTTCGCCGCGATGTCCTGGAAACCGTCCTTCTTCAGAAAGGCGTCGATCGCCGCATTGTCTTCGTTCGGATTGGGGCGATATAGATCGTGGTTGCCCGGCACAGCCAGGAGAACCGCGCTCCCCAATCCCAGCTCACGGAGCTTCTCCCACAAGGGATCGAGGACCTCGGCCTGCATCTCCTCGAACTGGGCGGTCTCGCCGGATTGCACGAGGTCTCCGGTGAAGAGCACGGCGTCCCAGGGACCGCAGCGCTTGTGCACCTCGGCGAGGCTGTCGAGAAACGGCTCACGCAGCGTGGGCCACAGGCAGTCCTGCCCTTTCAGCCCGTAGTGGAAGTCGGTGAGGTGGAGCCAAGAGAAAGAGCTTTTGAGCACGCCATAATGATAGAGGATTTCAGGACACCCGCGCTCCTGTCCCATAGCCTCGCGAAGGCCTCCTTACAAGACCACCACCCATTTGAGCTCTAAAATCGGGACGATGCATCCCTCCCAAACCTCATCATCGTCACTGCGAAGCTCGTCCGGCGTCCTCGCAGGAAGGCCATAGAAAACCGGGATGACCCTCGGATGACCGGCGGTGTGCCCAAAACGAATGTCCACCGGAATAAGCATGGCGATGAAGAACAGCGCCCATGCCGCGTACACAAGGCGCCGCCTTTTGTGAAGAGAGAAGGAAAAGAGCGCCGCGAGCACAACGAGAAACAGGAAGCATCCGGTGAAACGGCGTGCATCAAGAACCAGGATTGCGGAGAGGCAGAAGAGGAATCCGACTCCGACTTTCTTCAGGACCTTCTTGACGTCGGGCGACATGATTCACCTCTCAATGAATCGTTCGAGCTCTCTCCTGTATACGGCGCCTCCATCTGCGAGTTTCACGAGCCCGGCGGAAGTATCTACCGGCAAACGAGCTCAAACCCTGCGGACGTCTTTCGTCCGAGGATAAACAGATCGCCGTCGTGAAAGCCCCAGACAGGCAGAAGCGCGCGCTGGAACGGAAGCCGAACGAAGGCCTGCCCCAGGACGATGCCCGAGTAGGCGAGAAAGAGGATGTAGTCCGAGACGTCGTACATCTCTTCCCACTGCGGCTGCGAATAGACGGCGTGCAGAGCGTGGAGGCCAAGAATCAAGTGGCTCTCTCCGCGAAGCAGATCGCCATACACCCAGTCCAGCTCATCGTGCGACACGTCGCAGGCCGTGGTGCCGCCGATTTCGACGTTGGCGCCTTCGCCATCATCCATGTTGAGCGTGTCGAGCCCGAGATAGATTCCGGATGCCTCCGGCATCGCGGCCAACTGCGCCGATAGCCACTCCGTCGCCGCGGCGATATCTCCCGCCACGTCGGGCATGGGCAAGGCGTCCCAGAGATCGCTGGGTTCAGCGGTCCGGCACAGGGAGAGAGCTTCGAGCCAGGCACTCCGCGGATCCGACTGCCGGCGGACGATCTCCAGAGCTTCGTCAATTGGCATATTCATCGCTCAGCCCTCGGCTCGGAGACCCGGCGCCTCCCGCACGTAGCGCGATTCATGGTGCGGCCGGCCACCGCGCAGGCGGTGGATGCGGCCGCGGCTTTGCAGGCGGCGGAGGATATCAGAGATCTGGCGGAGGTCGGGCTTCTTGCGCGGCGGCTGCCGAAACGGTGGGTGACCTCGTCGAGCACTCCGTTCGGACCAAAGGGCTCCTGTGCGCCCAGCTCATCCAGGATTCGCGACCGATCAGGCGGCGGAGGTCGACTCTTGCTGGAGGGTCTCGACTGCCCCGCAGAAATTCGCGACCGAATCCGCGTTTTTCGCGACCTCGACTGGGCGGGAGGGACGGAAGCGCTCCAGGACCGCGCCGTGCAGTCTTTCGGCGAGGCGCTTGCGGTCGGTCTCGACCACCGGCTCCCAGGTGAAGTCGAGCGCCGCCTCGATGCGCGGCACCTTGAGCAGGTTCCAGAGGTGGGAGGAGAACTCCATGGCGCCCCACCAGCAGACGGAGAGATCGGGAGACGCCACGCCCGGCGGCGTGCGGTAGGAGAGCGCGGCGGCGTGGACCGGCCGTTCGAGGCGCGCGGCCGGCGCGAGGAGCGACGCGCGGAACGGGCCGACGGTTTCACCCGCCGAGCTGGTGCCCTCGGGAAAGAAGATGACGCCGTCGCCTTGCGCCAGGGCCTTCTCCATGTCCGCCAACACGCGCGGCACGTCCGAGCGCGAGGAGCGGTCGACGAACAGGGTGCCCATGCCGGCGCAGATCGGCCCCAGGAACGGCCAGCTCCGTACCTCGGACTTGGCGATGAAGACGCCGCCCAGCACGGCGCTCGCCAGGACGAGCACGTCGACATAGCTCAGATGATTGGCGACCAGCAGGAACGGCGGCCGCGGCGGCGCGCCATCCACCTCGATCCGGATGTGGAGAACAGCGGCCAGCGCTCGCGACCAGGCGCGAAACAGGCGCCGGCGCCAGCGGACCCGCAGGCGACCGGGCAACAGAAATCCGGCGAGGAGAGGGATCGATCCGCCCAGCAGCACGGCGAGCAGGGCCGCCAGGCGGATCCATGGGCGCAACCGATCGCGCATCCGGCCACGCATCCAGAAGCTCAGCCGAAAAACATCCGGTGCGAGCGGGGGTTCATGGCGTGGGTGTCGAGCAGCACCAGGAAGTCGATCGTCCCGAAGCGGCGGTCGAGCGCCGGCTCGCTGCACGCCTTGCCGCCGAAGCGCAGATAGGTCTCGAAGAGTTGCGGCAACTCCATCCCCCCGGCTTCAACGGCGCCCTCGGCGACGCACTCATACCCCGGCAGCGCCGGCACCCAGAGGTCGGAGTGGATGGCGCCGCGCTGCCAGAGATGATCGAGCGCGCGGAGACCGAGCGCCGCGTCCTGGCTGGTCAGCGAGCAGCAGCCGAAGAGATAGCGCTTGCGGTTGAACGCCATGTAGCGGGCGAGCCCCTTCCACAGCAGATAGAGCACCTGCCGCTTGCGGTGCTCGCGGGCGATGCAGGCCCTCCCCACCTCCAGCGACTGCTCCAGCATCTGCGCCGGCACGCGCGACAGGTCGTACTCGGTCGCCGAGTAGAAGCCGCGCTCGGCGGCCATCTCCAGCGTCTGGAGACGGTAGGTGCCGACGATCTTGCCGGTCGCCTTCTCCTCGACGAGCAGGTGATGGCAATAGAGGTCGAACTCGTCTTCGTCCCGCCCGGTCTCCCACGACGCCGCGAGCCCTTCGCCGAGCTCTTCGTTGAAGACCTCGAAGCGGAGACGGAGGACGGCGTCGAGCTCGGCCGCGTCGCGCGCGAAACCGAGCCGGTACAGGCCCTCCCCGGCCTCGGGCTCGGGCAGGGCGGCAGGCAACAGGGGATAGGGATGGAGTGACGGAACAGCCGCCAGGGTTGTGTCCATGCCGTCAAGGCTAGGAAACAGAGATGACGGGGATGTGGGGGCGGATTGACAGAGCTGCGACAGCGATCAGTCAGCCCCTTCCTCTCTTGATCCGCTGTCGACCAAAGACTTCAACTCCTGGGCCCGCGCATTGGCCGGATCGTTCGCGAGCATCGTCTGCAGGAGCGCCTTCGCCTCCTGCTCCTGGCCGAGGAAGAGATGACACAAGGCCATGTTGGCGAGTGTGCCGGTGTCCTGGCCGTACATTTCAACGGAGCGTGCCAGGAATTTCAGAGCCTGCCGATAGGCTCCCATTTCGAAAAGCAAGAGAGCGATCCCATTGGCCAGGTTCAGATTTTCACCCAGGGGGAAATAGAGATCCCAAACTCGATCGATGGTATCGCTCAGGGCTCTGTGCTCGTCACGGTCCAGCCCATCCGCCAGCGTGCACAGGCGCGGAAGAGAGAGAGAAAAAAGATGGCTGTCGTAATGGCTCAGCCGCAGGTAAGCGAGGATGTCGGCCACGGACATCTCCCCGATCGTCCGGCACGCATGCCGGGTGATCGTGTAGAAATCGTCAGGGCTGAAGTCCTGCACATGCCGCTGAAAGGCGCGCCGGGTCTCCAGATGGTCGACGGCGTCCTCGACCATCAGGCAGGCGCTCACATTGAGACTGCGATGTTGCGCGCGCGGAAACATCGCGAGCCCGCCGCCTCGCTCGCAATACATCTTGATGGCATGGTAGTTCACGTTCAGCGAGAAACTCCCATGGCGCACCAGGTCGGGCGCCGCCTTCCCTGTCAGGGCTGTCAGACGGTGGTCCCCCTTGTCCGCGGACAGCAGGAGCAAGCCTTGCTTCGACAGCGTCTTCAGCCGTTGCAGGCAGCGCAGACCCATCGCCGGGAAAAGCAAATGAGTATCCGTCAACGAATTTTGATAGCCGGCCAGGATCTGCTGCAGCCAGGGCTCTTCATAGGCCGGCGCGTCGAGCGGCTGGCGATCATAGTGACACTGCACATGCTGCAACAATTCCGCGGCGTCCATCGTGCCAGGGTCTCTATCCACGGCCAGTGAGACGAGACATTGCAGGCACTCCCCTTCATCGACATAGAAGAGGTCCTGCGGGATTGTGTCGAAAACGTAATTGGCGATCACCACGAGAGGCCTCTCCAGGCCACCGGCGGTGATCGTTCTGCCGCTCAAGTGCATCGCTATTTCGGTCGACTCGGAGATGTCAAACAGCGCCACGTCGAGCAATCCGCCGTCGATGAACGGCTGAAAGCGCCGATGATCCTTCCAGAACTGCAAATTGCCGTCGACCGGGTCGGTGAGAACATACCGGAAGGATTGAGAGGGAACCCCCGCCTCCACGCAGAGCCGCGTAAGCCGGTCGAGAAAATGGAATGCGAAACGTCCCGACCCTGCACCCAGCTCACAAATATACAATGGCTCATCATTTAATGGCTCCGCAGCCGCTCGATGACTCCTGTCGCAAAAAAGCCCAAAAACGATCTCTGCGTAGCTGGTGGCGACCGTCGGGTTGCAGGTGATATAGTGCGGAACCTCCCCCTGGCGCCACGCCTCGACACCTCGCGCGTCAAAATAGTGCCGCTGCAGGTGCCATAGCAAGGATTGAGCGAAAGGCTGCCGCTGCTCCAGTACATACCACGTCGTCTCGGCGGTTTTCTCCATCGCAGATATCCACCTACTCTCCGGCGTCAATCACACGGCGCGCCTGGAGCTCGATGCGGGCCACGGTCGAGAGGGTATTGGCCCCCTCGAGCTCGAGCTTGAGGCGCTGAAGGCTGGCTGCCACCGTTTTCTTTTCCTTAGCCCCTTCCGTTTCTTTCTCCAGCCAATCACCGACTCGTTTCCTCTCTTCGGGCTTGACCTCCCTGCCCCTGCGCAGGGAAATGGGGTTGAGGAATCCACCCTTGGTCCAAGCCTCATGAAAAGTCTGGCTCGGTTTGGAGCCATACATCTGAAAAAACCAGCGCTGTGTCTTCTGTTGCGCCGCCGATTCTCCCGCGACTCGAACCTTGACCCCCAGCTCCTGGAGCTTTTCCACGGCTTTCTCCATGCTGATGAACGACATTCCCGAGATTTGCTCGAAATCCTTCTGCAGTTTTTTCAGAATGCGCTCGGCATCGTCGGCCCGGTTGTAGTTTTCCAGAGTGACCGCATCGCCGCCGCTACGGGCGACGACCGCGGCGTGATGCTGATTCCATGGGGTATCCTGTGGCTTGGCGGCATCCAACTCCTTGGCCAAGTCTTTCAAAGTTTTCTTGTAGGCCTTCTCCGGATCGAACATATCTGCAGACAGCTTGCTGGTGTCCTTGTCTTGGGCTTCAGCCTCCAAGGAATAGCTTGCGAAGCTTTCTCCCACCTCCGGCATGGCTCCTTCGTTGACTCCAGCTCCGATCTTGGCGGCCTCAGGCAGGTGCATGTACCTGTAGACGGGGGCAAGCTTCGCGTACCGCCTCTGGACGGAGAGCACGCTGTCTCTATCGATTTTTTCGCCTTGCTCACCGCGCATCGCGATCTCTCGGCGCGCGTCCTTGGTCGTCTCCTCGGCCCAGAACAGATCGTACACCTCGACCAGGTCGGGGTTATCGATCCTGTACGCTCGATCTTTGCGCCACATGTATGCAGCGGCATACTCTTCATACTTGGCCTTCAAATCCGCATCGGTTATCTCAGGCTTGTACCCCCTGCGCCACAGGTGAGCAGCGGCGTAGAGTGGCCAATCCATGTTCGCTGGCTTGTGCTTGCGGAAGCTGTAGTATTGCCAGGGCCACATCTTGTCGACATATTTCACCATACCTTCAACTTCCGGTGCGATATCCAGGTACCGGTCCAACTCCGCCTTCGCGTCGGGCTTGGTCATCTCTGGCATGGGAGCAGGTTCGGCAGCTTTTATCTCCAGGGCTGGAGCTCCCTTCTCGTCGAGGGCTGCGGCAGCAACCGGTGCGGCGCCCGGCCGGAGCTCCGATGCGATCTGGAACGCGTTTCCCGTCTTCGTTTCTTGCGCGGCCGAGCCTGGAGATTGCAGGACGGCCTTGGTTTTCCCCACGATCTCCGCCGCAGCCCGATGGCAATGATCCGAGATATTTTCGAAAGCCTTCTCGGCGTCGGCATTGCGCAGAACAGGCTCGAGGCGGTACAGGACCTTGGCGCCGAGCTTGATCGTTCCGCCCGCTTCGCGGAGGGTGGAACGTGACTCCACCTTGTCCAGTATCGCTTGGCTTTCCCTGAGAAGACCAACCGTGGCGAAAAAGACTTTCGGCTCGTTCTCCGTATTCTCAATGGCCATCTCGTCGGTGTCGGCGACTTTGAGATTGGGGGATTTGCTGTACTGCTCCAGATCGGGGTCGATCCGGTAGGTGGTGGTGCCTCCGGCCGACTTGTCCGTCACTTTCGAGGATTGGGAACGGAACATGCCTTTCTCTTCCAGCTCCCGAGTAGGCTCCTCTGCGACGTACCCTGCCTTTGCTTCTTTCTCGTCACCTGCTGCTTCTTGCCGGTAGTTGACCAATTTGTACCGTTGGACAGGCGGTACGCTGCCGCTCGGCTTCGAGAGCTGGGGAGTGTCGCCTCTCGCGAACGCTGCAGCGCCCGCGTCAAACTTTGCCTGGAGCCACTCCTCTTCGTCGGTCAAAGCGTCGGACGCAGGTGCCGGCGCGGCGGGCAGCGGGGTCGGCGCCCGCTGGGCGGGAAGCCGCTGGCTCTCTTTCGGCGGCGCAAACGGCCGTGTAGCGAACGCAGAGGCTTCAGGTGGAGCCGGGGAATGCGGCGAAAAGGGTATCTTGCTCTGGTACACCATGGCGCGCCGCCATCTATTGGCCACTCACAACGACAGGAATTGCTTTGACCTTCTGTTTGTTCAACCGTTTGCCCATGTCGTCCAACTCGTAAGTCTTCATCAATTTAACGACCGCCATCTGGAAGCTGTCGATCAGGCGCTCCCGGTAGTCATCTCCGGCCTCAAGCACATAGTTCAAGAGCAAACGCCCGAGCTGCCGATAGTACTCACCAAGCTGTCGAGCCTGTGGGTCCTCCTTTTGGGCACCAAAGTCGACCGCCTCGACCATGGCCTCAGCAGCCCCCTGCGTGATCTCGGCGTGGGCCTCCTTGATCTTTTTCCCGTTCTCTTCTTTCGCATCTTCGGGGCGCAGGTTCATGAGGCTCATCATGTAGCGTTCGGTAACTTTGTGAGCCATAAAAATCTCTCTTTTATCCTTGGCCACCTGAAGCTCTTCGTCGACACTGACAGACTCAGTGAAGCTCTCGTAACCTGTGACAAGATTGTTGAATCCAGCCTTCTTCAGAAGACCGGCAAATATATCGATGAACGAGCCCCCCTTTTCGATCCCAGGCAGAAGTGCAGTTTGAAAGATTGATTTTGCCGGTATGCTTGCTGGTCAGCCCCATGGCCACCAGATGCTGGAACATCTCCTCGGCGGTCAGAGTGGCGACGCGAGGCACATCCCCTCCTCTGGCTGGAACACCGTGAGCCACAATGGTGATCTCCTCGCCAGGATCGATCGTACTGAGCGGGGGCACCTTCTCGTCAGAGTTGAGCTTTCCCGAAATCACACGCGCCTCGGGGGCCTTCGAATCTGACCGCTTATTCGTCGCCGTCTCTCTATCCTTGTGGATCCGGGCGGATTCGTTGATCGTTTTGTCGGTGGGGTCCATATTGATCACGATCCGCTGAACGACTCTCACAGGAAGCATCTGCGGCCCTGACCCTGCTGTCTGAAGCTTGGGTTCGCGCGGCGCTCCTTCCAGGGTATGAGGGTCGCCAGTCCTCCTGTCCGTTCTTGTTTGCATCGTGACGGGGTCGGCTGCGCTCGCGTCAAACTTCCGTTGCAAGAGCAGCTCTTCTTCATCCAGATCGCCCTGCGAAGAGGCGTCGAGCTGGTGCTGGCCGGCAAGGGCTCTTCCAACGACCGGCGCCCTTTTGGGAGCGAAAGGTCTCGGAGCGAACGGAGAGCTGGTCTCCGGAGAAGGGGACTTCTGGGCGAGCGGTCTGTGGGTGCGCTGGTATGCCATGGCACGTCTCGGGGCTCTCTCGACAGCTCTTTCTCGTGCCCGGCCATGCTACCACCGCGAAGCAGCCGGGAGGTACACTTGAGGCCGCCAGACCGGCTGCATTGAAGCGCCGGCGAGGGATTGGACGGAAGGGGGCTTCGTGATCAAGCTGGTCCTGCTGCGCCACGGCGAGAGCATCTGGAATTTGGAGAACCGATTCACCGGTTGGACGGACGTAGACCTCTCTCCCAAGGGAGTCGAGGAGGCCCACGAAGCGGGCCGCCTCCTGAAGGAGGGGGGGTACACGTTCGATGTCGCGTATACGTCGCTGCTCAAGCGCGCCATCCGTACCCTGTGGATCACCCTCGACGAGATGGACCTGATGTGGATTCCGGTGCAGCGGGATTGGCGCCTGAATGAGCGGCACTACGGAGCGCTGCAGGGCTTGAACAAGGCGGAGACGGCGGCCCAGTATGGCGACCAGCAGGTCCTGGTGTGGCGGCGGAGCTACTCCGAGCCACCGCCGCTGCTGACGCGGGACGACGAGCGGTACCCGGGGCGCGACCGGCGCTACGCCGGTCTCTCGCCTGAGGAGCTGCCTCTCGCCGAGTCGTTGAAGGATACGGTGGCCCGCTTCCTGCCCTACTGGCACGGGACGATCGTCCCCGACCTGCGGGCCGGCAAACGGGTGGTCATCGCGGCCCACGGCAACAGCCTGCGGGCGCTGGTGAAACACCTGGACGGCGTGTCGGACGAGGAGATCGTGGGCTTGAACATCCCGACCGGCATCCCGCTGGTCTACGAGCTCGACGACCACCTGCGGCCGCTCCGCCACGAGTACCTGGGCGACCCCGAAGCGGCGCGCAAGGCCGCCGAAGCGGTGGCGAAGCAGGGCCAGAAGAAGTAGACGCAACTTTCCGGACATCCGTCCGTATCTCGTAGGTTGGGCTGTCCTATGCTGTTTGTGGTGAATTTCAGGGAGATACCAATGAGAAGGTCGCTGGGTTGTTCGCTCGCCGGAGTAGGTCTTCTGCTGTTCGCCGGTTGTGGCGGCGGAACGCACGAAGCCGCCAAGGGTCAGGACGCCAAAGCCGGAACGGTCAACGCCCTGCCCAGCCGCGAGGTGCGGCTGGCGCGCGCGGAGACGGGCCGGCTGTCGCGCGTCGTCACGGTGTCCGGAACGCTCGGCGCGGAAGAGCAGGCCGAGCTCGCCATGAAAGTCGCCGGCCGGCTGGAGACGATCGCGGTCGACCTGGGGAGCCCGGTGCGGCAGGGCCAGGTGATCGCCCGTCTCGCGTCCACCGATTTCGAGCTGCGGGTGTCGCAGGCGCAGAACGCCCTGGAGCAGGCGCGGGCGCGCCTCGGCCTCTCCGCCGGTGAGCCGGACCGGGTGGTCGCGCCCGAGCAGACCTCGGTCGTTCGCCAGGCGGCGGCTAACCTGCGGCAGGCCCAGCTCACCCACGAGCGCTCCGCCAATCTTTTCAAGCAACAGCTCATCTCGCGCTCCGACCTCGACGCCGCGGAGGCCGGCCTGCAGGTCGCCGACGCGCGCTATCAGGACGCCATGGAGGACGCCCGCAGCCGGCAGGGCCTTCTCATGCAGCGCACCGCCGAGCTGAACATCGCCCGCCAGCAGCTCACCGACTCCGTGCTCACCGCGCCGTTCGACGGCATGATCCGCGAGCGCAAGGTGAACCGGGGCGACTACGTCACCGTCGGCCAGTCGGTGGTCACCCTGGTGCGCGTGCATCCGCTCCGCCTCCGCCTCGCGGTGCCCGAGCGAGACGCGGCCAGCATCCGCGTCAACCAGCCGGTCAAGCTGACCATCGAAGGCGATCCCCAGGAGCACAGCGGCCGCGTCGCCCGGATCAGCCCGTCGATCAGCGAGGACAACCGCACCCTCCTCGTCGAAGCCGAAGTGCCGAACCAGGACGGCCGCCTGCGTCCCGGCACCTTCGCCCGCGCCAACATCGAAACCGTCTCCGCCGAGCCCACCGTGCTGGTGCCCCTCTCCGCCGTGGTCTCCTTCGCCGGCATCGACAAGGTGATGGGCGTCGAAGGCGGCAAAGCGGTCGAGAAAAGAGTCCGCACCGGCCGCCGCACCGGTGACCGCGTCGAAATCCTCGAAGGCATCGTGGCCGGAGACCCCGTCGTCGTCACCCCAGGGAATCTGGTGGGTGGGCAGTCGGTGATGGTGGCAGAGTAGGGCGGCCGAATGGGGATCAAGGGGCTGGAGATCAAGGGGTTTCGTTCGCTCCGCGACGTTGTCTGGGAGCCGGGACGGTTGAACGTCTTGATTGGGCCGAACGGATCGGGAAAGTCGAATCTACTGGACGCATGCGCCCTCCTCAAGGAGGCAGCCCAAGGAAAACTCTCCGAGGGAATCAACCGTCGCGGCGGGCTGGTGCCTCTCCTCTGGGATCAGCGCGAGCAGGCTCTGAGCTGGAATCTGATCGCACAGATCGACAAGAAAATACACTTATATTCTCTGGATCTTCTGCAACTCGGCACGACGAGCAATTTCATCATCAATAACGAGGTTCTCGTAGAGGAAGATGACCGGTTTCTATCTCGAGGCCCCAGCTCGGCGTCCTTCGTTGACAATCAAGGAACGACCGTCGAATACCCTGATTCTCTCCCCGGGAGCCAGACTCTCCTTTCGCAAGTAGCCGGGCCGCTAGGCAACGTTTTCGCCCGAGCCTTCCAGCAAAGCCTGGAAGGCTGGTCCATCTTCCAAGGTTTCCGGGTCGACCCCAAGAGCTCGATCCGCCAAGCCTCCGTCGCCAGCTTCGAGAAACGAATTGATGCCGACGGTCAGAACCTGATCCCTGTCCTGCACACTCTCTACTCGGAAAACCGAGAGTTCAAGAGGGCTCTGGATTCGGCCCTTCGCGCAGCTTTCGGGAGAGACTACGAAGAGCTTGCGTTCCCACCCGCGGCGGACCAGAGGGTCCAGCTCCGATTGCGCTGGCGCTCCTTGCAAAGCGGACAGCCGGCAGCGAATCTCTCGGACGGAACTCTCCGGTTCATCCTCCTCGTGGCCATTCTGGCCAATCCGGAGCCTGGAGACCTCATCGCCATCGACGAGCCGGAGACCGGGCTTCATCCGAGCATGTTCCCGATCCTCGCCGAGCTGGCTGCCGAAGCGGCGGAACGAACCCAGGTGATCTTCACCACACATTCTCCCCAATTTCTGGACGCGTTCAGAGACGAGCCTCCGACCACGACTGTTGCCGAGTGGGTGGAGGGCGAGACCCGGCTCTCCACGATCGACGGAGAGGAGCTCAAGCGCTGGCTCGAAAGCTACAGCCTCGGCTCCCTTTTCCGCTCAGGCAGTCTCGAGGGTCTCGCGCCTTGAAATTTCTCCTCTTCGTGGAAGGAAGCACCGAAAGGGCTCTACCTGACTTCTTTCGGAGCTGGCTGGATTCCAGGCTCTCGCAACGCGTCGGCATCAAGCCCGTGTGTTTCGAGGGGTGGCATGACTACTACGACGGAATCGTACGGAAGGTGGAGCAGAGCCTCTCCGGAAAATCAGGGGCTGACGTCATCGGCGCGATTGGTCTGCTGGACCTGTACGGCCCGACCTTCTACCCCCAGGACCAGAAGGGCGCATCCGAGCGCTACGCCTGGGCCAAGCAACATCTAGAAAAGAAGGTCGGTCATCCCCGGTTCCGGCAGCACTTCGCGGTCCATGAGACCGAAGCTTGGCTTCTTGCCAATCCCGAGATCTTCCCCGATCAAGTCAGGAAGGCCCTTCCCGGCAAGCGTCCCGAGGACGTCAACTTCGACGAGCCCCCGGCCAAGCTCCTCGATCGGCTCTATCGAGCGAAGCTCGGCAAGCGCTATAAGAAGGTCATCGACGGAGCCAACCTCTTCCAGGATCTCCGGCCGGAGATCGCCGCCGAGAAATGCCATTCCCTGCAAGCCCTTCTGAACGACATGCTGCAACTTGCCCACGCCAGTGGGCTGGGCAAAGAGACGGATTCCTGAGGCACACCCATGCAGAAGCTCGCTGAGATCTGTATCCGCCGGCCGGTGTTCGCGGCCATGATCATTCTGGCTCTCGTGGTGGTGGGCGCGGCCAGTTATGGACGGCTGGGCGTTGATCGCTTTCCGTCGGTCGATCTGCCCACCGTCACCGTGCGCACCAATCTCCCCGGTGCTTCGACCGAGGAGATGGAGACCGAGGTGTCGCAGAAGATCGAGGAGGCGGTCAATACGGTGGAAGGGATCGAAGAGCTGCGCTCGGTCTCCTCGGCTGGCAGCTCGTTCCTCATCGTCACCTTCTCCCTCGATCGCAATATCGACACGGCGACGCAGGACGTGCGCGACCGCGTCGCCGGGGTGGTCCGCAACCTGCCGCTGAACACTTTGCCGCCGGTGATCTCCAAGAACAACAACGACTCCTCGCCGGTGATGACGATCGCCATCTCGGGCAACCGGTCGCTGCGCGAGCTGACCGAGCTGGCGGACAAGGTGGTCAAGATCCAGGTCGAACGCTCGGCGGGCGTCGGCCAGGTGAACCTCGTGGGCGGCCTGCAACGGGCGATCAACATCTGGGTCGACCCGGACCGCCTGGCGGCGTACCGGCTCCCGATCACCGCCGTGCGCGCCGCCATGGTCAATCAGAACACCGACGTGCCCGGCGGCAACGTCACCGGCCCGGACCGCGAGATGACGCTGCGCACGATGGGCCGCATGGTCGACGCGCGCGACTTCAACGACCTCGTGGTGCGCACGGTGAACGGCCAGGCGGTCCGCATCCGTGATCTCGGCTATGCCGAGGACGGCACCAAGGAGCAGCGTTCTCTCGCCCGTCTCAACGGCGTACCCACCGTCACCCTCGACATCCTCCGCCAGTCCGGAGCCAACACCGTCGAGGTAATCGAAGGGGTCAAGAAGGCGATGGAACGCGTCCAGGGACAGCTCCCCGCCGACGTGAAGCTCGAAGTGATCCGCGACCAGTCGCGTTACATCTACGCCGCTCTCCACGAGATCAATCTCCACCTGATCCTGGGCAGTATCCTCGCCTCGCTGGTGGTGCTCGCCTTCATGCGGAGCTGGCGCTCGACGGTGATCGCCGCGGTCGCCATCCCGGCCTCGGTGATCGCCACGTTCGGCGTCATGAAGGCGCTCAACTTCACCTTGAACAGCGTCACCATGCTGGCGCTGGTGCTGATGGTGGGCGTGGTCATCGACGACGCCATCGTGGTGCTCGAAAACATCTTCCGCTTCGTCGAGGAGAAGAAGATGGACACCTTCGAGGCGGCGCGCGCGGCGACCGCGGAGATCGGTCTCGCGGTGCTCGCGACGACGCTCTCCCTGGTGGTCATCTTCGTTCCGGTCTCCTTCATGTCGAGCATCTCGGGCCGCTTCCTCTATCAGTTCGGCATCACCGCCGCAGCGGCGGTGCTCGTTTCGCTGCTCGTCTCCTTCACCCTGACGCCGATGATGAGCGCCCGCCTGCTGCGCGCCGGGGACGCGTCGGGGCATGGCAGTGAGCATGGAGCCGAAGGCAACGCAAAGTCCCGCCAGGGCTTCTACGGCCGCCTCGACCACGCGTATGAAAAGCTGCTGCGCAAGACCATGGCGCACCGGAAGCTGGCGGCGGTGGTCTGCCTGCTGGTGATGATCGCGACGATCCCCATCTTCAAGCTGGTCAAGGTGGAGTACATCCCGAACGACGTCGACGAGTCCGAGTTCGAGGTCAACGTCAACGCGCCCGAGGGGACGAGCCTGGCGGCGATGGACGAGGCGATGCGCGCCGTCGAGAGCGAGATCCGCTCTCACCCGGCGGTGCGCACCGTGCTGGTCAACGCCGGCGGCGGTTTCCTGGGCAACATCAACACGGGATCCGCCTTCGTGCGCATCGCGCCGCACGAGGAGCGGAAATTTTCTCTCCCGCGCTTCTTGAGCAATCTGGTGCGCTTGCAGCCCGCCGCGGCGTTCCGCGGCAACTACAGCCAGAGCGACGTGATGGTCGATCTGCGCGCGCGCCTCGCGAAATTCCGGGACCTGCGCTGCTCGGTGCGCAACGTGTCCTCGTTCAACATCGGCGGCGGCAACTACGACATCGACTTCGCCCTGCGTGGTCCGGACCTCGAAGCGCTCGCCGCGTATGCCAACCAGCTCCGCGAGAAGTCGAAAGAGATCGGCGGCATCGTGGACGCCGACACGACGCTCAAGCTCGAAAAGCCGGAGCTGCGGGTGACGGTGGACCGCAACCGCGCCGCCGATCTGGGCGTGCAGATGAACGACCTCGCCACGGCGCTCCGCCTGATGGTGGGCGGCGACGACCAGGTCTCGCGCTTCCACGATCCCGGTGTGAACGACGACTACGACGTGCAGATCCGCCTGGTGCAGGGGCGGCGCAACGATCCGGAGGCGATCAAGCAGCTCTTCGTCCCTTCAAGCCGGGGCGGCCTGGTGAGCGTCGACAACCTGGTCACCATGAAAGAGGCGATCACCGCCTCCCGCGTCGACCGTCTCGACCGCCAGCGCCAGGTGAGCCTGCGCGCCGGCGTCGCCCCCGGCTACGCGCTGGCCGACCGGCTGGAGGCGCTCCAGAAGGCGGTGGACGACATGCACCTCCCCACCGGCTACTCGACCGCCGTGGGCGGCCGCGGCCGTGAGCTGGCGCGCACCTACAAAGAGTTCATCTGGGCGCTGGTGCTCTCGATCCTCTTCATGTACATGATCCTCGCGTCGCAGTTCGAGAGCGTGGTCCATCCGCTGACCATCCTGCTCTCGCTGCCGCTGGCGGTCCCCTTCGCGATGATCTCGCTGTGGGCGACGGGAAACACGTTGAATCTGTATTCGGCGCTAGGCATCCTGGTCCTCTTCGGGGTGGTGAAGAAAAACGCCATCCTGCAGATCGACCACATGAACAACCTGCGGGCCAAGGGGATGAGCCGCTTCGACGCCATCCTCCAGGGCAACCGCGACCGGCTGCGTCCGATCCTCATGACCACCCTCGCCCTGGTGGCCGGCATGCTCCCGCTCGCCATCGGCACCGGACCGGGCTCCGAAGAGCGCCGCGCCATCGCCGTCGTCGTCATCGGCGGCCAGTCGCTGTCGCTCCTCCTGACCCTCCTCGCGACGCCGGTCTTCTATTCGCTGTTCGACGACATGCGGAGCCTGGAAGGGGTCAAGAAGGTATTCGCGCGCCTGCGGCCGAAGCGGGAAGAGCTGCGGCCGGCGGCGTAGGATCAAACGAGCAGTCAGGAGGTTCAGACATGGCAGGCGCTCCGACGTCGATTTTGGTGCGTGTCCAAGCGAAGGGTGGAAAATTTCTCGCCGATGACATCGGTGGCGCCGAGGTGGTCATCCGCGACGCACAGACCGGCCGCTGGCTGGGGGGTGGACTGGCGACGGGGACGAGCTCCGGGGATCTCAAATCGGCATACACGCCGACGTGCTCGCTGTCGACCATCGTGACGCCCTCGAAGCTGGGAGTGCAGTGGCTGGAGGCAGGCTCGAACACGGCCGGGCTGTCTGTCAGCCTGGAGATCGACCGCCCGACCCTGCTCGAGATCACCGCCTTCGGTCCGATGGGAGGGCTGCAATCGGCGCACCGGGTGACCACCACGCAATGGATCGTCCCCGGGCAGACGATCGATCAGGGACCGGGATTCATCGTCGAGCTTCCCGGCCTCCTCGTGCAGGTGCTCGATCCGCCGACCCACGGGGCGCACGAGATTCGTGGAGTGGCGACCGAGGTGGCGCTCGTCGCAAACGTCACCATGATGTGCGGCTGCCCGATCTCCACCAGCGGCCCCTGGCTGGAGTCCGACTTCCAGGTAGCCGCCGCGATCAGTCCCCCCGGCAAGCCGACCACGACCGTCTTCCTCGACTATTCCGGCAAAACCAGCCGGTTCCTTCGCCTCTACCAAGCCACGACGCTGGGTGTCTATCAGGCCGTGATCACCGCGGTGCAGAAAAGCACCGGCAACACCGGCACGGGAACGGTGACTTTCACGGTGGTGCCGGGGAGCTGAGCCCGCAGCCCCTCAGCGGCGGAGCACGTTCTCGCGTCGCACCGCCAGGTCGGCCAGCGCGGCGTGCAGCGCGTTGACCGGGCTTTGCGACGCGAGGCCGGCGGCGAGCTCCTTTTCGAACTGCTCGACCGCCGAGGTCGCTTCCAGAAGGTGAAAGACCTGCAGACCCGCGTTGCAGGTCGGGCAGCCGGCTGTCAGATGACGGACGATGGTCGGACTCTCTTCACGTAAAGCAAACCCAGCCGTCCATCCGGTCCGCAAGCTGGTCTCCAGACTTCTTGTTGCCACGTCGACTTCCTCCTAGACCAAGAGCTACACGCCACCCCTCGCACCCCGTATACCTATTAGGTGGTCGGCAGGGCGATTTCGTTTCATCGGACTTTCCTGGTAGGCCGCCGGCGGCTCGGACGCCAGGTCCACCGGCCCGATCAGGCCTTGCAGCTTGGCGCAACAGACAGAGCAACCGCGCAAGAGGTGGAGAACGATCTTCTTTCCCTCTTCCCGGGTGGCAGTCCCTCGGGCGAATCGATTCAGGCTGGACTCGGAGATCGGATGTGGCGTCATGGACGTACCCTCCTTGCTTCAGTCTGCAAGGAAGTGACGTCAGACGCCGTTTCATTTCACCTGTCCTCGATTCCGGGTCAGTCCGACAGCATCTCGTACTGGTAGAGGACGCCGCGGGCGATCCAGCCGAAGGAGAGCACGTAGAGAATGTCGACCAGGCGCAGGAACCGGCTCTCCCCCAACGCCTGAAGGTAGGCGAAGACGCTGTCACCTGCGAAGGTGAAGACGATCCCCCCGAGCAGCGCGAGCCAAGTCTTCCACACCGCTCCGCCGCGGAAGCGGACGGTGATGCGGAGCAGCAGAACGGTGGGCACGAGAAGCACGAAATCGAGGACAGGATAGGCCACGTTGAGGAACTTTTCGAGCGCCGGTGCCGGCGCCGCCACGATCGGCCGCAGGATCGGAATTCCGGCGAGGACGCCGACGAGGAGCGTGACCGCCGCCAGAATCCAGCGCTCCCCCGCCCCGCCGATCGGAAAACCGGCCGCCGCATAGGAACGGATGAAGGCGAAGAGAGACGCGATGAGCAGCGGATAGCCGAGCAGGAAGAACACGTCACCGACCGACGGAAACGGCACCTTCACGCCGAGGAACAGCTCGTAGAAGCAGAGGCTCGCCTGGGCGAGGGTGAAGCACAGCAGGCCGGCGAAGAGAAGGAGCCAGCCGAGGCGCGCCGGGTTGCCCGCCTCGAAACGGCGGGTGTTCCGCCAGGCGTACAGAGCAGCGAGAAGCACGAACGGAAGCTTCCCCAGGGCGCTCACCCATTCGAGGGCCGTCTCGCTCAGCGGCGCGGCCAGCAGCACCGCGGCGCCGGCCATGACCGCGGCGAAGACCAGCGTCGTCCTCCCGCTCCGGGTCATGGCACCTCCTGCAATCCGTCGATCGCCCGCCGCATGGTCTCCACCACCGTCTGCGCCTTGTCCTTCCCGATGAAGACGATCAGCCCAAGCCCGAGCTTGCCGAGCAGGGCATCGACCTGGGCCCGGCTCATCGCTCCACCGTTGATCCCCAGGTCGCGGCAGTGCGCGCTCGCCGCCGTGCGAGCCATCAGCTTCCCGACGTAGGGGGAAAGGACTCCGTTGATCGAATCCAGGACATCATTCGTAGACCGTTGGAACGGCACGCTCCGGTCCTCCTCCAAAGATACAGAATGTTTGCTTCTGGAAGCGTCCGCAACTCTATCACGGCGCGGCAGGGACGCCCAAGGCCCCCCGTTCCAGATGGGTCAGACGGGGAGCGTGTCCAGGACGTCCAGCAGCTCCTGGGCCGACTGGTAGCGCTGCTCCGGATCCTTGGCGAGAAGGCGGTCGAGCAGGACGATCCACGGTTCCGGCGTGTCCGGGCGGAAGCGGCGGACCGGCGGCGTCGGCGCTTGCAGTTGCTGCAACATCAGGAGCGTGGCATCGCCGGGCTCATAGGGCTCGCGGCCGGCGACCAGGGTGTAGGCGAGGACGCCGAGCGAGTAGAGGTCCGACCGGGCGTCCGGCTCGCGGCCGAGGATCTGGTCCGGCGACATGTACATCGGTGTGCCCATGACCACACCGGTCTGGGTGAGCCGCGCGCCGAGCCCCGCCATGGAGGCGATCCCGAAGTCGAGGATCTTGACCCGGGTCGGGGTGACGATGATGTTGCCCGGTTTGAGGTCGCGGTGGATGATCCCCTGCGAATGCGCCTCGTGGAGACCGGCGGCGATCTCCGAGAGCAGGAACTGGATGCGCGCGAAGGGGATCGGATACTCGTTCGAGATCACTGCGTCCAGGCTCTGCCCTTCGATGTGCTCCATGGTGACGAAACGGCCGCCCGGGAACCGGCCGATGTCGTAGACCCGCACGACGTTGGGATGGGTGATCCGGCGGCAGATCTGGACCTCGCGCAGGAAGCGCGCCTCCTCGCGGAGCTCGTCCTGCGCGGGAGCCACCAGGGCCTTGATGGCCACGATCTCATCGAGCTCGGTGTCGCGCGCCTTGTAGACCTGGCCCATGCCGCCGCGGCCGAGCTCGGCGAGGATCTCGTAGCGGCCGGCAAGTTTCCCGCCGATCGTCGGCAGCTCGACGTTGGCCACGGAACGGCCGACCGGCTGCGGCGGCGGTTCCGGGCTGACCACCGCGGTGGTCTTCCGCGACCGCTTGAGATCCGCCAGCCGCTCCTTGACGTCGCGGTGGCTCGGGTCGCGCGACATCACCAGCTCGTAGCAAACCTTCGCCGCGTCTCTCTGCTCCAGCGATTCGAGGCTGCGGCCCTGCCAATAGTCACGCTCGATGTCCAACTGGGGGGAGACGCCGCGCGGGGTCTGGCGCAGCCGTTCGAGCGCCTGCTCGGCGAAGCCCTCCTCGATCAGCAGCGGCGCCAGGAGGATGGCGCTCTCGGGAAACCCCGGCTCTTCGGGACGGATCTGGAACAGCAGTGAGGCCGCCCGCGACTTGTCACCGGCCGCCAGGTTGCGGCGGGCCATTTCGAGCGTCTGGTCTCCCCGCGCCTCGAGCACCTTGGCGGCCCCGGAGCCGGAGCCCTGGCCGGGGGACAGCTCGGCCGCCCGCTCGGGCATCCCGGCCGCCAGGTAGCAGCGTGCCGCATCGCGCAGGCGGCCGGCCTTCTCATAGGCCTGGGCGGCACGGACCGGCTCCTGCGCGGCCTCCCAACGATAGGCGGCGCGCTTCCAATCTTTCGCCAGCTCATACGCTTCGGCGGATTCGCGGGCGAGGCCGAGTTGGGCGAGCAGATGGCCGGCCTCGGCGGGCTGGCCGGTGCGCAGGAAGATCTGTGCCCGCAGCCGGTCGCGGTTCGGCGCCCGGGCCGCCAGGCGGAGCGCTTCGTCCGTCTGGCCGAGGCCGAGATAGCATTCGACCGCCTCGGTGTGCTGTCCCTGGCGCTCCAGGACGTCGGCGAGACGGGCGCTCGGCGGCAGGGAGCGCAACAGCTTGGTGACCGCGTCGTTGCGGCCCAGGCGGATCAGGACGTCGATCTTGAGGAGGTTCAGCTCCTCGATGCGGCCGCTGCTCACCGCGGTGCCGCCGATCGTCCGTTCCAGGCTGCGCAGTCCTTCCTCGATCGTCTGCAGCGCCTCGCGGAGCTTACCGGTCTCTTCGTAGCAGCGGATCGCCTGGATCCAGGCGCCGGCCTGCTTGAAGTAGCGGACGGCGCGCATCGGATCGCGCGCGGCGACCGCCGCCTCCCCAGCTTGCAGGAAGGCACCGGCGCGCTCGAAGAGGAGGATCGCCTGGGTGGAGTGTTTTTGCGACGCCAGCATCTCGGCGGCCGAGAGCGTGTCCGGGAGGCGGCCGGGAGGGAGCCGCCCGTAGGCGTCCATCAGGGAGAAGCGGACCAGCTTCTCATCCTCCCCCAGCTCGGCGGCGAGATCGGCCGCGCGCTTCCACTCGCCGAGGCGGGCGAACGACTCCATCGCCGTCTTCCGGTCGCCCGCGAGCAGGGCCTCTTCGGCCGAGCGCTTGGGGTCCCGGGACAGAAGAGAGCGCAGTCGTCGCGAGGTCTCGCCGCCTCCAGGAACCATGAATCCTCCTCGTCGATCCGCCACACACAGAAATGCCCCAACCCTCAGCAGACAGTAGCCCTTGCCAGCTTACGAAGCGGATTACGCAACGGGAGCCTGGAGCCGGGGCCCTCTCCGGGGCAAAAGGGCTCTGGCGAAAAGGATAGCAGCTCACGGGCCGCGGCGGCCTTGGCACGAGAACCGGACGTCCATTCCGGCCGCAACGGTGCAACAGCTCGCCGCAAGGACGCAACGATTCGGGAGGCTCTGACGTCTTCTTCTCGCCTGAACGGGCCTGAATCAGCCTGGGCGCCCTGCCACAGTTCGCCCAGCGCGGCGATGACGATGACAAAGACGCCTATACTTCGGTCCGGCCGGCTTTCCAGGCCGTGCCCCGGTGCTGGAGCCGAGCCGGGGCAAGCTGCGGGGCTTCGGCGCACAGTGCCGGCGCTCCGACTCTCTGCCGCTGAGAGTCCCGCTCCTGCCGCAGTGCGCGCCTTCGGATCGACTTCGCGAAGCCCCCGTCGTCCTCTTCAGTTCACGCAGGAATACCCATACCCCGAGCAGCACCCCGTCCCGGTGCAGCTCCCGGTGATCATGTTCACCTGGATCACGCCGGTGTTGTTCTTGGCGCGGAAGTGGCCGACGCCGTCTTTGTCGCCTCCGCCGGTGTTGAAGATGGTCCAGTCGGTGAAGTCGTAGTCGAACTGGGCGGCGGTGGAGCCGCGGCCGACGTTGAGCTGGGCCTTGACGTTCGTGTAGCTGTCGAAGAGCGCGGTGTCGCCGCAGCCGGTGTAGAAAGAGGCGGTCGAGCAGGCGATCTGGTCGTTGTAGCCGGCGCGCAGGGTGTAGAACTGCGTCGCCTTGCCCGATGGCTTGTCGCGGTAGCCGCCGTCTCCCATCTTCGGATTGTAGGCCGGCGAGAGGTGCGGGAAGAAGCCGAAAATGTTGGAGTCGAAGATGTTCTGGCTGCCGCAGGTGGTGGCCGCCGGATTGGCGTAGCCGGCCCAGTAGCAGGAGGCCAGGCCGCGCAGGCCGCCGGAGATGCCGATGAACTTGCGCACGCTCCCCCACAGGCTGCCGTAGTCGACGCCGTGGATGCCCACCGTCACTCCCATCGAATGGCCGATGATGTCGACCTGGCTCTTGCCGGTGTAGGTCTTCACCGCGTTGATGAAGTCGCGCACCATGGCCGCCTTCGACGGCTGGTGGTAGTTGAGCTGCGGCGCGCCCCGCTCGGAGCTCGACAGCCAGGTGAGACCGAATAGCTCACAGTCGTTGTAGCCTGCGGCCTTGAACTGGTCGTAGACCGAGAGGACGCCGGTCGACGGCGGATAGTCGAAATTCTTCGCCTCGTCGCCGTTGCCGTGCAGGAACACGATCGGCGTGTGGGTCGCCGTGCAGGTGCCGCCTCCGAAGCCGCCGTTCGGCGCGTTCGAGGGGTGGAAGCTGCCGGCGAACTGGTTGGAGGCCCCGGCATAGTCGAGGGCGGCGGCAGGAGCGGCGACGGCGGCCAGGGCAACAGCGAACGACAGCCAACGGATCGGACGTTTCATGATGATTCCTCCTCCATCAGAAATTCAGGCGCGGAAGGCGACCGCGGCCTGGTTGTAGCCGACGCCGGAGCCGACCAGAACCACCAGGCCGCCCGGTTTGATCTTCCCCTTCTCGCGCGCGTCGTGGAGCGCCATCGGGACGCACGCCGAGCCGGTGTAGCCCCACTCCTCCATCACCGTGTGCGTGCGCTCCATGGGGAGACCGAGATCGGACATCACCAATTCGATCGACGGTTTGCGCACCTGGGTGAAGACGAGGAAATCGATGTCCGAGAGCGCGAAGCCCCCCTCCGCGGCGAGGCGGCGCACGAGGCGCGGCCACCCTTCGTGATTGATCTCCGGCGGATAGCGCTGCACGAGCTTGACCTGTGTGCGGCCGGCGCGCACCGACTCTTCGCTCGCCGGCTCGGCGGTGGCGCCGGAATAGATGCCCCAATACGGAGCGTAGGCGCCATCGGCCTGGAAGGACGCATTGACGAAGCCGGGGGTGTCGACGCCGGTGAGGACCGCCGCGCCGGCGCCGTCACCGTAGAAGAAGAGCGCGGGATCGTTCTCCGCGGCGAGCTTGTGCATCAGGTAGACGCCGATCACCACGACGGTCTTGAGAGCCGGGTTGGCGGCGATCAGGCCGGAGGCGGTCGCGAAGCCGGTCGGGAACGAGGCGCAGGCGCAGCCGACGTCGAAGGTGCCGGCGTTCTTGGCGCCCAACTTCTCCTGCACGACGACCGAGGTGGCCGGGGTGATGTAGTCCGGTGAGTCGGTGCCGAGGATGATCAGATCGACGTCTTCCGGATGCTTGCCGGCGTTCTCCAGAGCGTGGCGCGCCGCCCGCACCGCGAGGTCGGAAGCCGCCCAATCCTCGGGCGCCCACCAGCGCTTGCGGATGCTGGTGGACGCTTCGAATTTCTCGATCAGATCAGCGGGCAGCTCGGCGACCTTGGAGAAACGCTCGCGGAGCAGATCGTTCGAAATCTCCCGCTCGGGGAGGTAAATACCGGTGGAAATCAATGCGGCGTAACGGGTCATGCAGTCTCCCAGTCTCCGACATCAGATGGATTGCAAGAAGGACAGAAGGATTTCAGCCGCCCGGCCGGCCTGCTCGATCACCAGACCGTGCGGGGCGCCCGGAACGATCTCGAGACGGGCATTCGGAATCGCGGCGGTCAGCGCCCGCGAATGATCGAGCGGGAAGGTGACATCCGCTTCGCCGGCCAGCACCAGGGTCGGGCAAGCGATCCGCGGCAGATCGGGCGTGAGGTCGAGAGCTTCGAGAGACGAGAGGATCGCCACGGTGCCGCGAAACCAGGCCGCGGGCAGCGATGCGACCCAGATGCGGTAGAGCTTGAGCGCCTTGCCCTGCGCCTCCAGATACTCGGCGGTATAGGTGCCCGGCAGCAAAAGGTCGAGCACCGCACCGCCATCTCCGCCGGAGGCGCCGGCGAGTGCCGCTTCGCGCAGCCGGAGGGTCCCCTCCCACATCTCGGTCGTGATCCGCTCGGTGGTGGTGATCGCCGCGAGTGAAAGGAAACGGTCCGGATGGCGCGCCGCCAGCAGCAGGCCGACGATGCCGCCGAACGAGGTGCCAGCCACATGGACCCGCTCCAGGCCGAGAGAGTCCAGCAGATCGATCACATCGGCGACGTGCCCGTCCAGGCGCGGCTCTTCACCGGGCGTCAACGTCTGGCCGCGGAAGTCGCAGCGGACGACGCGATACTCCGGCTCCAAGCGCTGCGCGATCGGCTCCCAGGCGGCGATGCTCATCAGGCCGCCGTTGAGGAGGAGGACCGGCGGACCGGATTCGAGGCCCGCTTTCGATCCAGTCATGCGATGGGCGAGGATGGGTCGGTCGGTCATGTCAGCCTTTCCGAAGATCGTCCAGATACCGCTGCCGGAGCTCCCCTTTGACAACCTTTCCATAGGCCGTCCGCGGTAGCGCATCCACGAAAACGATCTCCCGCGGGATTTTGTACTTTGCCAGGCGGCCGGCGAGGAAATCGGTCAGCTCTGCGGCGGCCGGCGGATCGCCCTGCGCCACCACGAAGGCGACGCCGGCCTCGCCCCAGGTCGGATGCGGCACGCCGACGACCGCGGCGTCGCGCACCGCCGGATGGAGGAGCAGCTCGCCCTCGATCTCGGCCGGGTAGACGTTGACGCCGCCGCTGATGATCATGTCCTTCTTCCGCCCGGCAATGGTGTGGAATCCTTCGGCGTCGCGCCGCGCCAGGTCGCCGGTGTGGAACCAGCCGTCCGGGTCCAAGGCAACCGCCGTGGCCTCGGGATTGTTCCAGTAACCGCGGCTGACGTGCGGGCCGCGGAGCAGCAACTCGCCGACCTCGCCGTGCGCCACCTCAGCGCCGTCCTCATCGATCAGTCGGGTCTCGGTGTACGGCATCGGCTTGCCGATCGAGCCGGCGTGGGCCACCGACTCCTCCACCGTCATCGCGAAGCAGTTCACTCCCACCTCGGTCAATCCGTAGCCCTGCTTGAAAATCAATCCGCGCTGCTGATAGGCCTCGATCAAATAGAGCGGAAGCGGCGCGCCGCCGCTGATCAGCCAGCGGATGGACGACAGGTCGGTGACCGGAAACTCGGGAGATTCGAGCAGCATCTTGTAGATCGTGGGGACTCCGAGCACCACCGTGCAGCGCTCCGCCGCGATGGTCCGCCAGACCTCCGCGGCGTCGAACGCGCGGTGAAGGACGATGGTGCCACCGATCGTAAAAATCGGCACCAGGAAGGCGAAGACGCCGCCGGCATGATAGAGCGGGGTGAAGATCGGGCTCACGTCATCGTCGCGGAGCTGCCAGCCGATCACCGTGTTGTAGCCGTTCCACACCACCTGCCGGTGTGGGATCATCACGCCTTTCGGCTTGCCGGTAGTGCCCGAGGTGTAGAGCAGGCAGTGGAGGTCTTCGGGACCACGCACGGCGGGCGTCCAGGGCCCTGCGGGAATTCTTTGAAAAAGATCGGACAGATCGGTCGGATCCGTCCGATCGATCGCGATCCAATGATCGACGTGGGCCAGCTCTTTGAGCGCACGGACCGTCTCCGCGTGCTCAGCGCCGTAGAACAACACCCGCGGCGCCGCGTCGGCGAGAATGCCCGCGATCTCATGTGGGGTGAGGCGCGTGCCGAGCGGCACGGCGATCAGTCCGGCTTTGGGGGCGGCGAAGAAAAGATCGAGGAGCTCGACCCGGTTGTCCGTCAAGACGGCAAACCGGTCGTCCACCGCGAGACCGAGAACCTCGCGGAGAACGCGGGCGGCGCGAACCGCCCGCGCATCCAGCGCGGCGTACGAAAACCTTTCTCCCGTCGGCACATGGACCAGCGCGGTCCGTTCCGGCGTGAGCCGGGCGCGTTCGCCCAGAACGTCACCGAAGGTCATCGCAGACCATCCCCATCGCTTTACGTACCGATCACCAGACCGCCGTCCACCGACAGCACCGTACCGTGGATGAAACCGGCGGCGTCCGAGGCGAGCCAGGCGTAGGCCTCGGCGATGTCCTCGGGCTTGCCCATGCGGCCGATTGGTGTGTGCTCCACCATCGACGCCAGCACCTTTTCAGGCATCGCCTGCACCATCTCGGTGGCGATGAACCCCGGCGCCACCGCGTTGACGCGGATCTTGAAACGCCCGAGCTCGCGCGCCCAGGTCCGCGTCAGGTTGATCACCGCGGCCTTGGTCGCCGCGTAGTTGGTCTGCCCGAAATTACCGTGATGGCCGACCACCGACGAGGCGTTGAGGATCGAGCCGCCGCCGCCGCGGATCATGTGCGGCACGACGGCGCGGGTGCACAGGAAGACACCTTTCAGATTGACCGAGATCACACTGTCGAAATCCTGCTCACTCATCGCGGAGACCTGCTGGCCGTCCTTCCACTTCACGAGCTGGCCGTCCTTGAGAATCCCCGCGTTGTTGACCAGCACGTCGATCCGGCCCCAGCGCTCCGCCACGGCCGCCACGGCCGCCTCCACCTCGGAGGCGACCGTCACGTCGACTTTCTGAAAGATCCCATCACCACCCGCCGCCTTGAGATCGGCGACGAGCGCATCCGGATCTTCCGCTTTCACGTCCCAGGCCGCGATCCGCGCGCCATCGCGGGCGAACCGCCGGGCCGTGGCGCGGCCGATGCCGGCGGCCGCGCCCGTGATGATCACCACGCGATCGGTCATTAGAACAGCCACCGCAGACCGAGCTGGATCTCCCGACCCGGCAGCGTCGCGCGGGCGTGGCCGAAGTTCGGGTTCTTGACGAACGGCAGGGCCGGATTCGCCAGCGTGGGGCCGGAGAGATACTGCGAGCCGTCGATCGAGTTGACGTCATAGTTGGTGGTGTTGGTGAGGTTGAACGCCTCGGCGATCACCTCCAGCCGCTGCTCGCCGACCAGGCGGAAACCCTTGGTGAGACGCAGGGCGAGCTGGCGGAACGCCGGGCCGTCCTCGCTGTTGCGGCCGACGCCGGACGGGCGGTCGGAGTTCTTGCCGTCGCCGTTGAAGTCGTAGCCCAGGCGGTGATTCCACGGCTGGCCGGAGCCATATTCATAGATCGGCGCGATCTGCATCTCCCAGGGGAGATGGAAGACGCCGGTGATCACGATGTGGTAGCGCTCGTCCGAGCGGCTGCGGCCATACTCGGCCTTGAGGTTCGACGGATCGTTCGGATAACCGAACGGAAACTCCGGGCTGAAGTCGTCCGCGGTGCTCTTGCGGTCGGCGACGGTCACCGACGCGGTGATCAGATCGATGTCGCGCACCGTGCCGTTCAAGCGCAGGATGAGCGCTTTGTACTTCGACTCGCCGTCGTTGGTGTACATGTTGATCTGGTTGTAGGTGCTGTTGAGGCGGACGGGATGGGCGTTGCCGCCGAAGTTCACGTCGTGGATGACGATCTCGTCCTCGCCCTTCGAGTAGACACCCTCGGTGTCGAGGAAGAACCGGTTCCACAGCTCGTGCGTCCAGCCGAGGCTCGCCTGGGTGGACCGCGGCGTGTTGAGCGTCGGGCCGAGCAGGGAGATGTCGGGCTTGAGCGCGATGCCGGTCGTGGTCGGGTGGTTCGGATCGAGGATGAACGGCGCGAAGTTGAGGCCGAAGAGCGCGCCGTTGAGGCGGGTGTAGCTGACCCGGCCGGTGACGCCGTTCTGTTGCAGCTCGACGCCGGCCGGCACGAGGAGATAGCGGCCGTTGAAGATGCCGACACCGCCGCGGATCACGTCGTGGCCGTTCTTGGCCGCGTCATAGGAGAAGGAGAAGCGCGGCTGGAAGTCGTTGGTGTCCTTCTTGCGCGCCTTGGGGATCAGCGGGTGCGTGAACCCCGGATTGTTACCACCGTCGTCCAGGTCGTAGCGGACGCCCAGGTTGAGCGCCAGCGACGCGGTCGGCCGCCATTCGTCCTGGAGGAACGCGCCGTAGCGCCGGTCGTCGTAGGTGACATCGCTCGATCCGACGCCGTAGAGGTAGCCGACCGGAATGGCGCGCGTGTCGGTCAGATAGGTGAACAGTCCGGTCGCGAACGTATCGATCCGCGAGCGCTCCTTGTGGTAGAGATACGAGAGCCCGGCCTTGACGTCGTGCGAGCCGCCCTTGGTCTCGTGGTTCCAGTGGAACGTGTCGCGGACTTCATATTCCTTGCCGTCGCCGAGCAGGTCGCCGAGGATGTTGCCGCCGGTCTGCAACGTATTGCCGGAGGAAAACCATTCCGCCACGGCGGTGGAGTTGGGCGGCTCTTCGAACTTGCGGTGGCCGCCTTGGGCGCGCAGCTCGTTCAACTGGTTGTTGCCGAGCACCGCGAGATCCTCCAGCGTCAGGTTCCAGTTGTCCCGGTTGAGCTGCTGGCCGTACGACTGGTCGGAGACGCCGCCGACGCGGAAATTCTTCTCCTTGTAGGTCTCCCACGCGAGGTTGGCGTTGAACGTCTGCGCGTCGGAGATCTTGTGGTCGAGCTTGGCGAAGCCGAGCGTCTGATCGAACGGATGCCGCAGGTCCGCGGACTGGGAGATGAACGCGCCGCCGGGCCGGAAGGCGGTGAAGTTCTTCTCGTTGATCTCCTCGGCGGAGACGAAGAAGTGGGCGACGTCCGGCTTGACCGGACCGCCGAACGTCAGGCCGTACTGATCGCGCGAGTAGTCCGAGAAGCTCCGGTCCAGCTTGCTCGCCGTGCGGAGCTGGTCGGCGCGGTAGAAGCCGAACGCGCTGCCCGCGTACTTGTTCGTGCCGCTCTTGGTGACGATCGACAGGGCGCCGCCCGAGGTGCCGCCGACCTCGGTGTCGTAGCGGCTGTTGATGACGCGGAACTCGCCGATCGCGTCCTGGCTCAGGCGGATCTTCGAGAGGCCGAGGGCGGCATCGGTGAAGTCGACGCCGTTGACCAGGATCGTCGCGTTGCTGGCGTTGCCGCCGCCGCCGATCACCGGTCCGCCGCCGACGAAGCGGAAGCCGCCGCGCTCGCGCTCGACGCCGGGCGCGATGAACGCCAGGCGCTGGAAGTCGCGGTCGGGCACCGGCAGCGACTGGATCTGCTCGGGGACGATGTTGGTCGAGCTGTCCGTCTTGTAGACGTCGACCAGCGGCGCGGTCGCGGTGACGGTGATGTTCTCCGCCGCGTTGGCCGGGGTGAGCTGCACCCGCACCTGGAGCGTCTGGCCGACGCGGAGCACGATCTTGTCCTGCTTCGCCGGGGCGAACTGATCGAGCTCGAAGCTGCCGCGGTAGGTGCCCGGCGCCAGGCCCTGGATCGACGCGCCGCCGTTTTCACCGGTCACCGCCTGGCGGCGCAGGCCGGTCTCCACGTTCTCCACCGCCACCGTGACGCCCGGCAGGGCCGCGCCCTGCGCATCGGTGACCACGACCTCGACGTTCGCGGTGCTGAGCTGAGCCGGCGCCGGGACGGCGGCGAAGAGCGCCAGCGCCAGCAACAGGGGCCAGGCCGCCAGGTGTCGCCTGCTCCTGGGTGATTTCATGATGGTCATCCTTCCTTCCCTCCGTTCGGGTCGCGCCGCGGCACCAGACCGTAGCGCAGGATTTGTGAAAACTCACCCACCGCCTGATGCGAATCGAGGCCGAAGTGCATCGGCACCCCGAAGCAGCGCTCGACGGTGAAGAAATAGAAAAACCAGCGGGTGGCGAGCATCACCCCCACCAGCGGGTCCACCGCGCCCAGCTCGCCGCGCTCCTTCATCTCCTGGAAGCGGCCGGAGTAGGCCGCCGCAAAGCGGTCGGCCATCTGCTGGTAGAAGGTCCGGATGTGCTTCCCCTTGAACTCGATGACGTCGATGTAGATGAGTAGGATGTACGGCGAGTTCGCGGTGACCACCTCGTCGATCGCGGCGGCCATCACCTCCAGGTCTTCGGGGAAACGGGCGGCGGCGAAGATCTTGTTGAGCGGCAGTTCGGGGTCGAGCAGCACGTCCCAGTACTTGTCGATCAGGTGCTGGAAGATGCTCTCCTTGTTGCCGAAGTGGTGGTAGAGGTTGCCCACCGACAGCCCCGCCCGCCGCGCGATCTGGCGCATCGACGTCGCCCGGTAGCCCTGCCGCGAGAAGAGCGACAGCGCCGCCTTCAGAACCTTGCGGGCCGAAGCATCCGATTTGTCCGCCTGCGACCGCCGTGCCGCCATGCCGCTCCCTCCAACAGACTCGACGCTGAACGAGCGTTCGGTTTTTTTGTGGATCTTAGGGAGACGCCGGACAGCCGTCAAGCCGCGTTGCGGCAAGACGGCGGGACGGGCGGCAAAGGGAGCGGTGCAGGAGGGGCGAAGAGAGCGGAGAGCTAGCCGGTCGGCGGCTGCACGGCCTCGGGCGGGAGGTTGCCTTTGCGCTTCTTGGCGTTCCCCTGCGGCACGATCGAGGCGCCGTTGCGCGCCGCGAACTGCGCCGCGGACCGCGCCGCGAAGGACTGCTCCACCCGATTTTGCGCGTCGGAGGGCAGATGGCACTTCTTGTACTTCTTCCCGCTCCCGCACCAGCACTGGTCATTGCGCCCCAGGGTGTGAGCGGCGATGGCCGCCGCCGAGGGCTCCGAGGAGAACATCTTCTTGATCCTGTCCATCAGTCCCACGATCTGCTCCTTCACCGGCGAGGAATGCGACTCCGGTGGAAAGCGGCAAGGGTACTCCGGTCCGCGCGCGTTGGCAACGGTTGAAATCGGTCCGGATCGGTCCGGATCAGTCCGGATGATGGGATTGCTGTAGGCTGATGATCCACAAGCCGGGCTATACTTCCCCGGTCTTTCATACATTCTTGATCCGATGCGTCTTCACCTTCTTTGGGGCTTGGTCCTCGGTGCTGTCCTCACGAGCCCTGCCTGGGCACTCGATCCGGCGAGCCCGTTGGAGGACTACGATCTCCATGCCTGGAGCGCGGTCGAGGGGCTGCCGCAGACTTCGGTCGGCGCCGTCGCGCACAGCCCGGACGGCTACCTGTGGCTCGGGACCCGCTCCGGCCTGGTGCGCTTCGACGGGGTCCGCTTCACCCTGATCGAGGGGGAGAGCGTCGAGACCCTCGCCACCGATCCGGAGGGACGGGTGTGGGCGGGGTTCAGCGACGGCCGGCTCGTCACCTGGATGCAGGGGCAGCGGCACGCGATCCGCGGAGCTCGCGCCGGCCAGGGTGTCCTTTCGCTCCTCTGGGAGGCGCCGGAGACGATGTGGATCGGCACGGCGGGCGGGCTTGTGCAGTGGCGCGGCGGCCGCATGAAGAAGGTTCCCCTCCCCGGCTGCGCCGCCGGCTGCCGGATCACCGCGCTCGCTCACGGGCCGGACGGCAGCCTGTGGATCGGCACCGGCAACACCGGGGTCCTCCACCTCGGTGGGAAAGGGCCGGCGGCCCTGACCGCACGGGACGGGCTGCCGGACGACCGCGTGCAGGCCCTGACGGTCACCGCCGACGGAGCGTTGTGGGTGGGCACACAGCACGGGCTCGGCCGCTTCCAGGGGCGCTGGACGGTCTTCTTCAACGGCAGCGACCAGCCCGCGAGCGTGATCTACTCCCTGTTCCAGGACAGAGCCGGCAACCTGTGGGCGGGCACCCGGCGCAGCCTGTACCGCTTGCGCGGCGGCGGCTTTGAGGAGCTGCCCGTGAAGGGGGCGCCGTTCGGCGTGCGGGCGCTCTACGAAGACTCGGAGGGGGCTCTGTGGGCCGGATCCCATGCGAGCGGCCTCCGCCGGCTCCGCGACGTGACCTTCTCCACCGTGACGCTCGGCGACAGGCTCGAGGACGTCTGGTCGGTCTATGAGGACCGCGAAAAGTCTCTCTGGTTCGGGACGGGGGACCGCGGGCTCCTCCGGTGGCGCGCGGGCGAGGTCACCTCCTTCACCACCGCCGACGGCCTGCCCCGCAATTGGGTGCGCGTCATCCTGGAGGACAAGTCCGGCGCTCTGTGGGCGGGGACCCCATCGGGCCTCGCGCGCCTCGAGAACGGACGCTTCCGGGTGTGGCGGCGGCAGGACGGGCTGCCGGACGACTACGTCCGGGTGATCTACGAGGATCGCGACGCGGCGCTCTGGATCGGCACCAACGGCGGGCTCGCCCGCCGGGAGGACGGACGCTTCACGGTGACCGGACCGGCCGACGGCCTGCCGCTGGAGCGCATCTATGCCATGCTCCGCGACCGCAGCGGCACCCTCTGGGTCGGCGCGCAGAGCGGCCTGTTCCGCTCGGTGGCCGGCCCGGCCGGGCGGGAACGTTTCGAGCTGGTGCAGGGCGGCGCGCAAGTCTTTTCGCTGCTGGAGGACCGCGCGGGAACGCTGTGGATCGGCACCGAGCGCAGCGGTCTCCTGCGCTACCGGAATGGTCAAGTGACCCGCTTCCTGCAGGATGACGGGCTGTTCAACGACCTCCTGCTGGCGATCGCCGAGGACGGCCTCGGACGCCTCTGGATCGGCTCCAACGCCGGTATCTTCCGGGTTCGCAAGGCGGACCTCGACGCCGTCGCCCGCGGGACGATCCCACGCATCCCCACCGCCGCCTTTTCGGAGATGGACGGCATCCGGAACGCCGAATGCAACGGCGCCACCCAGCCGTCGGCCCTGGTGGCTTCCGACGGCCGTCTCTGGTTCCCCACCTATCAGGGAGCCGTGGTCACCGACCCCCGCCGTTCCGCCGGCCGGCAACACCCCGCCCCGCTGGTGATCGAAGAGGTCGTGGCCGACGGCAAGAGCGTCCCCTTCCCCGGCGGCAAGCTGCGGCTGAAGCCCGGCACCGAGAAGATCGAGATCCGCTTCGCCGTGCTCAGCGTGGCGGCGCCGGAAAAGGTGCGGACGATCTACCGGCTCGACGGCTTCGATCACAACTGGGCGGACGCCGGCACGCAGCGCTCGGTCGTCTACACCAGCCTGTCGCCGGGCCGCTACCGGCTGCGCCTCTCGGCCGGCAATCAGGAAGGCGCCTGGAGCTCGGCCTCTCTGGATCTCGAGCTCCGTCCCCAGATCTGGCAGACCGCCTGGTTCGCCGTCGCCTGCGCCGCCCTGCTGCTCGGCGCCTCGGCCGGCGCCTGGCGGCTGCGGCTGCGCGCGGTGCGCCGCCGCGAGCGCGACCTGGCGCGCCTGGTGGACGAACGCACCCGCGACCTGCGCCAGGAGAAGGCGCGGGCCGAGGCGGCGAGCCAGGCCAAGAGCGAGTTCCTGGCGAACATGAGCCATGAGATCCGCACGCCGCTCAACGCGGTCCTGGGCATGACCGGCCTCGTCCTGCGCTCGCCGCTCGCCACCGAGCAGCGCGAGCAGCTCGAGACGGCGCGGCAGAGCGGCGAGGCTCTGCTGGCGGTGCTCAACGACATCCTCGACGTCGCGAAGATCGAGGCGGGCGAGCTGGAGCTCGAGCGCGCACCGTTCGGCCTGCGCGACTGCGTGGGAAAAGCCTTGCGGCCCATTGAGGAAAAAGCCGCCGGCAAAGGGCTTCCGGTCCGTTGCCACATCGCGGAGGAGGTGCCCGCGGCGGTGGAGAGCGATGCCGGCCGCCTGCGGCAGATCCTGGTCAACCTGCTGGACAACGCGGTCAAGTTCACCGAACGCGGCGAGATCCGCCTGGAGGTGGCGGCCTCGCCGCCGGACGAGGACGGCTCGATCGAGCTGCGGTTCGCCGTGCGCGACACCGGGATCGGCATTCCGGCCGCGGCCCTCGACCGCCTGTTCAAGCCGTTCTCCCAGGTCGATTCGTCGACCAGCCGGCTCTACGGCGGCACCGGCCTGGGCCTGGTGATCAGCCGGCGCCTGGCCGAGCACCTGGGCGGCAGGCTGTGGCTGGAGAGCGGGACCGGCCCCGGCTCGACGTTCCGCTTCACCGTCCGCTGCCGCCCGGCGGCGGCCGCGATCGCGCCCGCGCCCGCCGAGGACCTCGACGTCGCACGGCTCGCCGAGCGCCTGCCTTTCCGCATCCTGCTGGCGGAGGACAATGCGGTGAACCAGAAGGTGGAGCAGCTCATGCTCGAGCGGATGGGCTACCGGGCCGACGTGGCGAGCGACGGTCTCGAGGTCCTGGAGGCGCTGCGCCGGCAGAGCTACGACCTGATCCTGATGGACCTCCAGATGCCGCGCATGGACGGTCTGGAGACGACGCGGCGCCTGCGCGCCGAGCTGCCGCCCGAGCGGCAGCCGCGGATCATCGCGGTGACCGCCAACGTGCTGACCGAGCAGAGAGCGGTCTGCCTGACGGCCGGGATGGACGATTTCGTCGCCAAGCCCGTGGGCTTCGCCGATCTGCGCGCGGCTCTCCTGCGGGCCGGAGGCCAGGAGGCCGCCGCCCCATCGACTCCCTCAGCCACATCGGCCGCTGCGCCCACCTCGTTCCCCACGGAGACCCTGGAGCTGGTGGACCTGGACCGTCTCGACGGCCTGCGCCGGCTGGGCGACCTGGCCGGCAAGCCCCTGTTGCTCGAAGTGGTGGACAGCTTTCTCGCCGAAACACCGCGGCGGCTGCGGCGGATGCGCGAGGCCCTCGCCCGCGCCGATGCGCAGGAGCTCACCTTCGTGGCGCACAGCCTGAAAGGGAGCAGCTCGCAGGTCGGCGCGCTGCGGGTGGCGGCCCTGAGCTTCGAGCTGGAGAAGCGGGGGACGACGAGCCCCGACCTGAGCGCACTGCCCGACCTGGTCGGCGACCTCGAACGAGAGTTCGCCCGCGTGGCCCCCCTCCTCGAAGAGCAGAAGGCGATCGACCGCCTCCGCAGCTAGCGGCCGGCGCCGCCGGTCCGCCTTACGACAGCCCAGCGACGACCGGATCCTCGGCGGAGACTTCGCTCAGCTCCCCTCTCCGTTCGTGCCACAGGCTCGCTGCCGGAGGCACGATGAGCAGGTTGCAGCTCGCGCTCCGCAACACTCCGGTGGCGACGCTGCCGATCATGAGACGCTCGAAGCCGCCGCGCCCGTGGGTGCCGAGCACCGCCAGGTCCGCCTTCTTCTCCTGGAGCGCGGCGAGGATCTCTTCCCGCGCATAGCCGTTCCGCACCTGCGTCGACAGCGGGCGCCCGTCGGCCGGCGAGCTCGCCGCCACGAAGCGGCTCAGCTCCTCACCAGCGAAGCGCTGGATCTGCTCCGGGGTGAAATGGATCGAGCCTCCGACCTCGAACGGATTGAGCACGAAGAGCGCTTCCCTCTCGGGAGGCGGCCCCCCGACCTGCCCGAGGATGTCGAGACCCTGCCGGAGCGCGTCGGCGGAGATCGGCGAGAGATCGACCGGGATCTCCACCCGGGCCGGTGGGAAGGTGGCCCCGGAGCGCAGCGCGAGCACCGGGCACGGCGCCTTGCGGATCACCCGGTCGGCCGTCGATCCCAGAATCCCGTGCGACTCCGCGGCCCCCACGATCAGCAGATCGGCGTGGACGCGCTGAGCGAGATCGACGATCTCGCGATGCGCCGAGCCGATCCCGAGCTGAACCCGATCAGGCGAGTATCCCGCGAGCGCGGTCATGCCGGTCCGCAGCGCCTGGCCGGTGATCAGCTCCCGCAGCGTCTTCCTCTGTTCCTCGATCCACTCCGCATCCAGCCCCACTCCGGGCGCCATCGCGATCGGAAGGTAGGCATGGATGAGCCACAGGGACGCTCCCGTCGCCTGCGCCACGGCGACGCCGGTGCGCACCACGCTGTCGCTGGCCTCGGTGAGAGAGGTGCCGATGACGATCGTCTTCAGGGATTTGGCCATGGTTCTTTCCTCCGTGAGGAGCCTGTCCGTCTGACATCTTCAAGGATCGATGAAGATCCGGCCAACTCCCCCGGGGTGGTCCCGGCTCCGCCGCCGGGCGGGGCGAACGGAGTGTTGAAGCCGCCTCCCCGGAAACCGGGCGGCCGGCCTTTTCCAAGTCGACCTCGCGCAGTAACACCCTGCCCCAGCGGCGGCTTCGCGCCACCCCTTCGGGTGGCGCGAAGCCGCGTAAAAATCACAACACTGAGGGCGATGAAGGAAGAAGGAGGAGAAGCATGGATCTTTCGACCCCCTGGCTCGGACTGCGCCTGAAGAACCCTCTCGTCGTCGGCGCCTCGCCGATGGCGGACGACCTGGGCACGGTGCGGCGTCTGGAAGACGCCGGGGCCGCGGCGCTCGTGCTCCACTCCCTGTTCGAGGAGCAGATCGTGCGCGAGCAGGTGTCGAGCTTCCGCCTCTTCGAGGCACACGGCAACTCCTCCGCCGAGGCCGGCTCGTACCTGCCGCCGGCGGACGACCTGCGGTTCGGTCCCGACGAGTACCTGGAGCTGATCCGCAAGGTCAAGTCGGCGGTGGCGGTGCCCGTCGTCGCCTCGCTCAACGGCACCACCGAAGGCGGCTGGCTGCAATATGCCCGGCTGATGGAAGAGGCCGGAGCCGACGCCCTGGAGCTCAACGTCTACGCTCTCGCCACCGATCTCTGGGAGAGCGCCGAGGCCGTCGAGAGGCGTACCCTCGCAATGGTGCGCGCCGTCCGCGAGGCAGCGGGCGTGCCGGTGGCGGTGAAGCTCTCTTCCTTCTACACCTCGTTCGCCTGCTTCGCCCGCCAGTTGGACCGCGAAGGCGCCCAGGGGATCGTCCTCTTCAACCGCTTCTATCAGCCCGACCTCGACATCGAAACGCTCGACGTGCAGCGGACCCTGCGCCTCTCCGACTCCTCCGAGCTCCCCCTGCGCCTGCGCTGGCTGGCGATCCTCTCCGGCAAGGTTCAGGCCTCGCTCCTGGCGACCGGCGGCATCCACACCGCGCTCGACGCCCTCAAGGCCGTCATGGCCGGAGCGCACGCGGTGCAGATGGTCTCCGCCCTTCTCAAGCACGGCCCCGACCATCTCCGCCTCGTCCTCGGCGACATGGCGCACTGGATGGCGGACCACGGCTACGACTCCATCGAGTCGATGTGCGGTACCCTGAGCCTCGCCCGCTGCCCCGACCCGGCGGCTTACGAACGGGGCAATTACATGCAGATGCTCCAGTCGTGGAAGATGCCGGCGGGCTGGTAGGAGTACGCCCGGCTTTTCGCAAATCTCTGGGGCTTGAATATACATCGATACCGGAAACAAAAAGTTTCCGGCGTAATGCCGCTCGTAACATCATCCCTCTAGCCTCCTCAAGAATCGGTTGGGTGCACAGAGGTGTACCCGGCTCTGCCTCAGCGTCCCGGCAGCACACAACAGTTGACTCATGGCGAATCACGGAGAACCACATGCCCAGTGAAAAGCAGGTTGTAGAGACCATCGAAAAAATTGGCGCCGACATGTCCGGTTTCATCGCCGGCTCTCTGGTGGACATGGAGTCGGGACTTACCTTGGGCGCGAAGAGCATGCGCTCGGATTTCGATCTCAGCGTCGCCAGCGCTTACAACAGCGAGCTGGTCAAACAAAAGTTGAAGATCATGCGGGCGCTCAATCTCAAGTCCACCCTGGAGGACATGCTCCTCACCCTGTCCGATCAGATCCACATGATCAAAATGATCGCGCCCAGCGTGTTCCTCTATCTTGCGGCCGACCGCGAGGGCACCAACATCGCGATCATGCGCGCCGCGGTGGCCAAGCACGTGGCGGGGCTGCGTTGAGGGAATAGGCGTGCCTTGGGCCGGCGTGCGCACTCGCCGCCGGCTGGTGCGCCGTCGCGTCATCGCAGAGACGGGGAACAAAGATGCCAGGGACAGTTCGTGGGGCGGTCAAAGGTCATTTGCACAATGTCTCTCCGGCGACATTCGCTCAGATGATCGCTGTCGAGCGGGAGACCTGTGCTCTCGGCGTGCGCGCGGAAAACCATCAGGGTGTTCTGTTTTTTGTCTCCGGCGACCTCTGTGATGCCATCTTCGACGATCTCCGCGGTGAGGAGGCGGCGATCCAGATTCTGGCCTGGGACCTTGCGGATATCGAAACCCAAGTGATCACCGAGGCGCCACCGCGGTCGATCAACTCTTCGCTCACCTTCGTCCTCCTGGAGGCGATGCGCCGCCGGGATGAAGGCATCACCGGGTCTCGAGACACATTGGTTTCGGCTCTCGTCCGTGAGCACGATGGAATCAACGGCGGGTGCCTGGTCGACCTCACCACCGGCTTGGCACTCGAAGAGCACTTCGCGGCAGGCGGGGAGATCGATACAGCCCGGGTCAGCGGCGCGGGCCACGATCTCGCGCGTACCGAGTTGGCACTCATCGCGGCGCTCGGCTTCGGCTCGACGCCCGAGGAGATCGTGCTGTCATTCACCGACCTGATCTTCTTCCTCCGCTTCCTGCGCCCAGGCCTGCTCCTCGTTTTGACCGCCGACCCGGCGCGGACCGGCATTCCGGGAATCCACTCCGCGCTGCACCGGCTGATGCCCGTCTATGCCGAGAAGCTCCCGTCATGGCTCGATTGACGCCGGAGCGCGACGCTCTGGTCGTTCGCCTGGTCTACGACGGCCCACCGCGCTCCGGCAAGACGACGAGCCTCGGCGCGCTCGCCGAGAGTCTGGCCTGCTCCCTCGTCACGCCCGCGGAAGCGGCCGGGCGCACGTTGTTTTTCGACTGGCTGGAGTACGTCGGCGGCAGCTTCGAAGGATTGCCCATCCGCTGCCAGATCGTGAGCGTCCCGGGCCAGCCGGAGCTCGCAGCCCGGCGTCTGGCGCTGCTCGCTGAAGCGGACGCCGTCGTCTTCGTGGCCAACAGCACGCCCGAGAGTCTTCCTGAAGCGGCGGCGCACCTGAGCGGTTTGCGCGACCTCCTGTCCGCGCGGCCGGCGCCGCGCCCGGGCGTCATCGTGCAAGCGAACCATCGCGACCTGCCGGAGGCTCTTCCGTTGCCGGCGCTGCGCCGCGAGCTTGGCATCGAAGGGCTCGACGGATTTGCCCTGGTCGAGTCGGTGGCGACGGAAAACCAGGGGATCCGGCAGGCTTTCGTGCTCTCGGTCCGCCTGGCGCTCGATCGCGCCCGCGAACTCATGGCGCAGGACGCGCTGCCAGCCGATTCCGGCGAGACCGACGATCCGGCCGCCCTGCTGGCTTGGCTCCAGGCGATCACGGGAGAGACGGCGTCCGTCGCGCCGGCGCGTCCGGTCGACGGTGGCGGCTCTCGAGCGCCGCGTCTCCCCGACAGCAACGCTCCCAGCGGCCGGGTCTGGCCGCCGGTCGACGGCAGGATCGTGCTTCATTCCGCGACCACGCCCGGTGCCGTGGCCCAGCAGGGATCGGACCGCTCCTGGCGTTTCAGCCGGGATGCCTGGCATTTTCGCTCGGCGCCGGAGCACGAATTCGAGCGCCTGGATGACGCCAAGCAGGAACTCCTGGGCTGGGCGCAACTCCACATGGTGGGCCTCGGCCGGCTGTCGCCGCAGCGCTGCATCGCTCTGGCGGACACCGGCACGGGCACATGGCGGCTGTGGCAGGTCGTCCATGCCGAGGATTCCTTGCGGCACAAGCTCCGGGCCGCGTTGACCAGCTCTGCAACCGCCGACACGGTGCGGCTCCTGCGCTCCTGCGCCGCGCGCCTCCTCGCCGCGCGCACCCAGTTCCGCCTCGCCCCGCCGCTCCCCTGCCGCCTGGAGGTGATCGGAGAAGACGGAGACCGTCCTCTCTACATCGGTCTGCTGCCGCCTGCGGGCTGGGAGCCGGCCGCGGATGAGTACTCTCTCGCGGACGCGGAGCTGGTGCGGCGTGAGATCCAGCCACTGATCGAGGCGACGAGCCCGCAACCTCCCGCCGTGAAGGAAGCCTGGCAGGCGATCCTGGCCGGTCCTTGAGCACCTCCAGGCAACTTACGGCGCCTTACGCCGCCCGCCTTTCGAAAGACCGCTCTTCTGCTTTCGCATCCTCGACGATCCCTTCAACTGATCGGCAGACTTGGAAGCGTCCTGGTGTACCATCCCGCCGTCCAAGTCGGGAGCCTCCTCATGTCCAAAGGTATCTACGCCCAGGGTCTGGCCGTGCTCCTGCAGCAGCCGGTCGACCTCGAAGAGATCGCGCGGCTCCTTTCCGCCTTCCACATCATCCGGCGGATCGAGAGCAACGCGGGCAGGGGCTGGCCGATCAGCGGGCCGGCTCTGTTGATCGCCTGCCCGCCGGGAATCAACGGCCAGGTGACGGTGGACCTGGTGGACCGTCCGTGGCCGGACGACATGGGTGAGCCCCAGAAGGCACCGGAGCTGTTCGCGGCGTGGAGCATGGGGCATTTCGGCCCTTTCACCTACCCGGGAGGCCTGGAGCGCTCGCTGCTGCAACCCTGGAGCTGGGCCGAGGCGCGGCAGGTTGCTGGACCGCACGGCGCCTTTCTCCGCATCCGGCTGACCGGCGCCGTCCGCGCGGCGGACAGTCATTTGCGATCAGCGAACGAAGCCCCCCTCGCCGAGCTCCGGTTCGTCACCTCCGTGACGCAGGCGATCCTGAATCACCCGCGCGCCCTCGCTTATTTCGATCCCAACGGAGAAGTGCTTTTGCCGCCGACGCTGGTGCGCGAATCCCTGGCGCAAGCCGCGGAGCACGGTCTCGCACCGTTTGAGCTCTGGTCTGGCATCCGTCTCTACAACGTGAACCAAGGCTGGATCGTGATGGACACCGTCGGCAATTGGCAGCTCGACATGCCGGATCATGAGGCGGCATTCCGCGGCCAGAGCTTCCAGCCGCCGGACGTCGACCGGTTTCTGCGCAATGTGTCCCTCTACATCCTCGAAAACGGCGAGGTGATCAAGGACAAGGACACGACCGACGGCCCGGGCGGCGTCCGCTGGCGGGCCAGGATCTGCGAGGAGTCGCTGCTCAAACCGCCACGGCGGGTCTACCGCTGGTTCCCGGCGAATGAGCCTGTGGTGCCGGCCTTTCTGCGGCCCAAGTCCTAAACCAGCCGGCGGGCGAGCGATGAACCGGAGATCAGCTCAAAGAACTCCGCCAGCCACAGCCAGACCCTAGTTACTCCATCACTCTGGGAGTGACGGGTATGCGCAGCTTCCTCCGCCGCAAGTGGGCCGCCGCAAGCTTGCGGACTGCCACCACAAGCTTCTGTGGGCCGCCACAAGCTTGCTTGCAAGCTTCTGTGGGCCGCCGCAAGCTTGCGGATCGCCACCACAAGCTTCTGTACGCCGTCGCAGGCTTACACTTACACGCCACTTCTATCGTGACGGCGTACTAGAGCAGGCCCTGCAGATCGGACGGGCGATCAAGGACCCTCAAATCATTCGGAACGCCACCGCCAATTTGGCCCGCCTACGCAGCGGGGCGTAGAGACGGGCCAGCCCTGTTCGAAAACTTGCCGGGGCCACCGCCGACCGGGCCGTCTCACCGGTTCGGGAAACGATGGCGGTGTGGCGTGGCTACCCCCCGGTCCTAAGAAGACCCCAGCGGGCAGGCCGTCGCAAACCTCGACAGGGCTCCGGAACTTGGACGGGCCGCCGCAAATTACGACAGGACATCGCGAAATAAGGCGGGCCACGGTAAATTGGGCGAGCTGCCTCAAACTACGGCGGGCCGCCGTAAATACGGCAAGGTGTCGCTCAGTTGGGCGGACCGCCGTAAACTGGGCGAGCCGCCATAAAGACGGCAAGGCGTCGCTAAACTGGACGGGCCACCGAAAAATCCGCAGAGCGTCGCCGAATTGGGCGAGGCGCCGAAAACTACGGCAAGCCGTCGTACATTGGACGAGCTGTCGAAAATTACGGAGAGGCATTGGTAAACCAGGCGGGCCGCCAAAATTACGGCAGAGCGTCGCTTAATTGGGCGGGTCGCCGAAAACTGGGCGAGCTGCCGTAAAGACGGCAAGGCGCCGCTAAATTAGGCAGGCCGCCGAAATTACGAGGACGTTCAAAAAAGGCAGGCGGGACGCCAGCGCTCCCAGGAACGGCGCTACCCCGTTCCCTGCGACGGTGCGGCATGCGCAGTGTGGTGCCGAAGGGCGGAAAGGTTCTGTTTTCTCCTCCGGCTCCTCTGCCCGCCCACCCGGGAGGGGGCAAGCCCCTCCCCTACTTTGGGTTAACGCCTGCACTCAAGTTAACGCCAATGGGGCAAGCCCCTCCCTCCTTCAGGTAACGGTGGGCCGGCTTTCACACCCCCAACCGGCGGGCGATCACGCTTCCCAGCCGGCGGATGCCCTCTTCGATGACCTCCGGCCGCGCGTAGGAGAAGTTGAGCCGCATGGTGTTCCGGCCGCCGCCGTTGGGGTGGAAGGAGGTGCCGGGGACGAAGGCGACTTTTTCCTTGAGGGCCTCTTGCAGCAGCTCCACGGTGTCGAGATGCTCGGGCAGGGTCACCCAGAGGAAGAGGCCGCCCTGCGGACGGGTCCAGCTCACGCCCGGCGGGAAGTGGCGGTCGAGGGCGGCGAGCATGGCGTTTCGGCGCTAGCCGTAGACTTCGCGGACGTGCCGCACGTGGCGGTCGAGGAAGCCGCCGCGCGCCACTTCGTAGACCACCATCTGGCTGAAGGTGCTGGTGTGGAGGTCCATCCCCTGCTTCATTTGGATGAGCTTCGCCACTACTTCCTCGGGTGCCACCATCCAGCCGATGCGCAGGCCCGGCGCGAGGGTCTTCGACAGGCTGCCGAGATAGATCACACCGCCGTGGTATGGATGGCCCGGGCAGCCGGAGCCGTGATGCTCGGCGTCGATTTTGACCAGCGGCGGCAGGTGGCTGCCCTCGTAGCGGAGCTGGCCGTAGGGGTCGTCCTCGACGATGGGCACACCGTAGCGGCTGGCCATTTCGACCAGGCGCCAGCGCCGCTCCAGCGACAGGGTGACGCCGCCTGGGTTCTGGAAGTTGGGCAGCACGTACATGAATTTCGGTCCGGCGCGCAGCGCCTCCTCCAAGCGGTCGGTACGCAGGCCCTCTTCGTCGATGGGGACGGTGAGGTACTGGGCCTGGTAGGCGGTGAACGCTTGCAGGGCACCGAGATAGGTGGGCTCCTCGGTCAGCAGGTGGTCGCCGGAGTTGATGAACAGCTTGCCCACCAGATCGAGCGCCTGCTGGGCGCCGGAAGTGACGAGGACGTTGGCCGGGGTGACCTCGATGCCGTAGCGCGCCATGTGGCGGACCAGCAGCTCGCGCAGCGGCAGGTAGCCCTCGGTCGCACCGTACTGAAGAGCCGAGGGCGCGTGATCGGTCAGCACCCGCTGCGCCGCGGCGGCGACCTCGGCGGCGGGAAAGACCTCGGGCGCCGGCAGGCCGCCGGCGAAGGAGATGATGGCAGGGTCTTCGATCAGCTTCAGCAGCTCGCGGATGGCCGAGCTCTTCATCCCCCGCGCACGGAGCGCATAGCGGTCGCTCCACAACGTATTCGTCGTGGTGACCGGGCGTACAACGGTTTCGAGACCTTCCAGAAGGCCTACTTCTGTGGCGTAATCCATGAAATCCCCCTCACCACCCTGAAATTATCCGGGGAACAAGTAGCAACGGTGCCGGGCCGCGGCGAGCAGCTCGGACCGGAAATCGGGATGGGCGATGCCGATCAGCGCTTCGGTGCGCTGGCGGATGTTCCTCCCCCAGAGGTCGGCGACGCCGTATTCGGTGACCACGTAGTGGATGTCACCGCGGCTGGTGACCACGCCGGCCCCCTCTTCGAACGTCGGCTGGATGCGGCTCACCGAGCCGCCCTTGGCGGTGGCCGGCAGCGCGATGATCGGCCGGCCACCGCGGCTGCGCGCGGCGCCGCGGATGAAGTCGACCTGGCCGCCGATGCCGGAGAAGAACCGCCCCTGCACCGTGTCTGCGGCCACCTGGCCGGTCAGATCGACCGCGAGCGCCGAGTTGATCGCCATCATCTGGTCGTTGCGCGCGATCTGGAAGGGATCGTTGGTGAAGCCGCTCGGCCGCATCTCGACCTGCGGGTTGTCGTGCACCCAGCGGTAGAGCTTGCTCGTGCCCATGATGAACGAGGTGACGATCTTGCCCGGCAGGAAGGTCTTGCGCCGGCCGGTGACGACTCCCGCCTCGGCGAGGTTCATCACGCCGTCGGAGAGCATCTCGGTGTGGATGCCGAGGTCGCGCCGGTCGCTGAGCGCGGCGAGGGTCGCGTCGGGGATCTTGCCGATGCCCAGTTGCAGCGTGGCGCCGTCCGGGATGAGCGAGGCGACGTTGCGGCCGATCTCGCGGCAGACGTCGTCGAGCGGCAGCGGCGGCAGCTCCGGCAGCGGGACGTCCACCGGCACGAGCTGCGCGATGCGGTTGACGTGCAGAAAGGAGTCGCCGAGGGTGCGCGGCATGTTGTGGTTGACCTCGGCGAGGATCAGCTCGGCCGAGTCGACGGCGGCACGCACGATGTCGACCGACACGCCAAGGCTGACGAAGCCGAGCCGGTCGGGCGGGCTCACCTGGATCAGGGCGACGTCGATGCGCACGCGCCCGGAGGTGATGAGCTGCGGGATCTCCGAGAGGAAGACCGGCATGAAGTCGGCCCGCCCCTCCTGCACCGCCGTGCGGACGTTGGCGCCGATGAAGAACGCGGTATGGCGGAAGCGCCGCTCCAGCCCCGGCTGGACGTAGGGAGCCGAGCCGAGGGTCATCAGATGGACGACCTCGTTGCCTTCGAGATGGGTGCCGTGCTCCACCATCGCCTCGACCAGGCTGCTCGGCTCGCCGGCGCCGGAGCCGATGAGGATGCGTTGATGGGCCGGAATCAGCCGCACCGCCTCTTCGGCGCGGGCGAGCTTGGCGGCGTAGCGGACTTGCCAGTCCTGCTGCGGATCGAGGTCCATGATCAGCCCGCCTATGCCGCGGCAGGCACCGCGAGCCCGTGGAGGTGGGCGATGACTTCGTCCACCTGGGCGCGCAGGCCTTCCCAGTCTTGGGTTGCAACGCTCTCGCTCATCCGGCCGCTGGTTTCGCGGCAGCCGCCGAACTGCTGATAGAACAGGCAGCGCGGGCAGGGCTCACCGGGTCCGTGGGCCGTGCCTGCTGCGGTGGCGGCGGCGCCGATCGCGACGGTCTCGTGCTTGGCGGTCTCACAGAAGGCATCGGCGGCGTTGATCTCGGTGAGCAGCTCCACCGGCGACGCGTTGCCGATGGCGTCCCGGACAGCGGTCCAATGATTGAGCTCGCGGTCCCGGGCCTCTCTCCAACTCATGACGGTTTCCATGGTGTCCTCCTCCCTGATTCGTCCTGGGGGCAGGCTAGCCGGCGCGGCGTCGATCCGCCATATCTCCCGGGGTAGCCGGCGGAAGATAAGCGGGTAGGGCCTGCCGTTTGGCGAAGCGGCGGGCGAAGATCTTGGCCATGGCCTTGAGCTTCAGGGTCTTCAGCGGATAGTGCCGCGGGCTCAAGGTCCGGCACTCCTCGGGCAGCATCACCAGGCTGACGTGAACGTTGGGCGCGCAGCCGATCGGCAGGCCGCGCTCCATGCACGCCTCGTAGAGACGGCGGAAGACGGGGACGAGGTCCTCGGTGCGCGGCGGCGCGGCGGTTTCGAGGTCGGTGCCGGTCAGCGGACGGAAGACGCAGACGGTGGGAATCGCGCCGACCGAGGTGATCCAGTCGATGGCGCGGATCGACGACTCCGCCGGCTCCAGGCCGGCGATGATCTCGCCGTTGGTCACCCAGGGCTCGTGCCGCGGCCCCTGGTTGCCCAGCGCGGCGCAGTAGCGGATCGCCTCCAAGTAGTGGTCCAGGCCGTATTCGGCATGCTTGCCGGGACAGACTTCCTGGAAGAGCGCGCGGTCGAAGATCTCGAAGCAGAACGACACCCGGTTGACGCCGATCTCGCGCAGCTCGTCGTAGCGCTTCAGGTCGCGGTGCGGCGGCGTCTGCACGCCGACCAGGAGGCCGAGCTCCTTTTTGATCCGCTCGATGTACGGAATGAGGAGGTCGAGGTAGGTGTCGCCCTCATAGTGGCCGGTGTTGAAGTCCACGTAGGTGATCCCCGACTCGTCGCGGGCGGCGCGGACGACTTCCAGCACCTCGTCGATCGATTTTTCGTCCGCGTCGTCGATGCCGAGGTTGAGGCCCACCGAGCAGAACTTGCAGTTGACCCGTTCCGGCTTGACCGTCCAGTACTCGCAGACCTTGGCCTGGTAGATCCCGAGGTAGGTCCCCTGCAAGGTGCCGATGCGGGTCATCGGCTTGCCGCTTGCGGTGCTGCGGTCATACCAGTCCGGCCGCGGCGAGAGGTCGACCGGCGCCACGTCGGCGCCTTCACGGCGCAGCAGATAGCGGCCGTGCTCCGGACCGGCCTGCCGGTGCAGGGTGTAGGGCGAGCTCTCGACGAAGCTCTCGGTGACCGGCACGTTGGTCCACAATCCGCCCGGCAGGATGACCTCCAGCCCGCTTCCCAGACCGGCGCGGGTGCGCAGGATCTTGCGGCCGCCGTCCGCCTCGACATAGCAGGAGCTGTCGAGGCGGACGCCGCGGCAGTAGAGGTCCAGCTTGAGCAGGGCGGGGTTGCTGCGCAGCGCTTCGAGCATGCGGCGATCTCCTTGCGTTTTGATATCAGGCGGCGTCAGGCGGTCTGCCGGCCGAACACCGCCGGCAGCACGCTCACCGGCTGGCGCCCGGCGAGGGCGAAGAAACGGACGAAATCGGCTTCGGTGAGGATTCCCACCACCCGTGAGCTTTCGACCACGGGCAGGCAGCCGTACTTGTTCTCGAACATGTTGAGCGCAGCGTCCTCGAGCGGCAGGTCCGGCTCGACGGTTTCGACCTCGGAGGTCATCACCTCCTCCACCCGGATGCGGCGCATCACGGTGCGTTGCAGGCCCAGGGGGAGCTCGGCGCGCTCGATCAGCGAGTGGCGCAGGAGGTCGCGGTGGGTGAGCAGGCCCACCAAGTCGCCCTCCCCGTCGATCACGGCCAGATGGCGAAACCGGTGGTCGAGCATCAGCTCGTACGCCGCCGCGACACTGTCGTCGGGGCGGACGCTGACGACGCCGGGCGTCATCAGGTCCCGGACTTTCAGATCGGTGATGGAAGTTGTCGAGGTCATGGCAGTCTCTCCTCCAGCGCTGCTCCATTCTTGGCGGGGGCGGCCTGCGGAGCGATACCCGCGAGGGCTGGCGGCCTTCTTCCGAGGGCGGGCGTGGACGGCGGAAGGGCCACCCCTGCGGGTAGTGGAGAACCTCAGGGCGAGAGATACAGTGAGCAGTCGAGGAGGCTCCATGAAGAGAATCGCAGTGCTGACCAGCGGCGGCGACGCCCCGGGCATGAACGCCGCCATCCGCGCCGTGGTGCGCACCGGCATCTCCCGCGGCTGGGAGGTCTTCGGCGTGCACAGCGGCTTTGCCGGGCTGGCGGGGATCGCGGTCGAAACCCCGGCGGATAGCCCGGCCGAGACGGCCATCGCGCGCCTCGACGCGCGGAGCGTCGGCGGCATCCTGCAACTGGGCGGCACGATGCTCGGCAGCGCCCGCTGCCCCGGCTTCAAGGAGAAGGAAGAGATCCGGCAGAACGCCCTGCGCAGGCTGGAGGAGCACGCGATCGACGGGCTGGTGGTGATCGGCGGCAACGGCTCGCAGTGCGGCGCCCAGGCGCTCTCCGCGATGGGCCTGCCGGTCGTCGGCGTCGCCTCGACGATCGACAACGATCTCTACGGCAGCGAGATCACCATCGGCGTCGACACCGCGCTCAACATCGCGCTCGAAGCGATCGACCGGCTCAAGGTCACCGCTTCGTCGCACCACCGCGGCTTCCTGGTCGAGGTGATGGGCCGCAACTGCGGCTACCTCGCCCTGATGGTGGGGATCGCCGGCGGCGCCGAGGCGGTGCTCATCCCCGAGGCGGAGACCGATCCGGAGGCGCTGGCCCGCGAGCTGAGCGCCGCCTACGCGCGCGGGAAGCGCCACGCGCTGGTCGTGGTGGCGGAAGGGTGCACGCTGAACGCCCTGCGCCTCAAGCAGCACTTCGACGAGCACCGCGAACGGCTGGGCTTCGAGCTACGGGCAACCATCCTCGGCCATGTCCAGCGCGGCGGCGCGCCGAGCGCCTTCGACCGCCTGCTCGCCACCCGCCTGGGCGCCGCCGCCACCGAGGCGCTGGCGGACGGCCGCCACGGCGTGCTGGTGGGCCAGCAGCAGGGCCGGATCACCACCACCCCGCTCGCCGAGGTGATCCAGGGGAACAAGCCGCTCGACCTCTCGCTCGTCGATCTCGCCCGTGTACTGGCCTGCTGAGCGCGCCGAATCCGGTTTATGCTATGGATAGAGAACCGAGTGGAGGTATCTATATGAGGATCGTGATCGCCGACGACCACACCCTGTTCCGCGACAGCCTGCGCAGCCTGCTCACCTCGCGTGGGTTCGAGGTGGTAGGCGAAGCCCGGGAAGGGAACGAAGCCGTCGATCTGGCGCGCCGTCTGCAGCCGGACATCGTCCTCATGGATCTGTCGATGTCGGGGCTCGACGGCCTGGCCGCGACCCGCCTGATCAGCGCCGAGATGCCGCAGGTGAAAGTGGTCGTCCTCACCGGCTCGGACGACGACGCCAAGCTCTTCGAGGCGATCAAGTCGGGCGCCCAGGGCTACCTGCTCAAGAACCTCGAATCGAAGGAGTTCTTCGCCCTCCTCGAAGGCGTCGGCCGCGGCGAGCCGGCGCTGACACCGCTCCTCGCCAGCAAGCTGCTCCAGGAGTTCGCCCGCCCGCCGCGGCCGGCCGCCGAGCCGCACGACCCCGACGCCCTGACCGACCGCGAGCGCGAGGTGCTCGAGTTGCTGGTCCGCGGCGTCACCTCGAACCGCAAGCTGGCCAAGCACCTGGGGGTGAGCGAGAACACGGTCAAGTTCCATGTCCGCAACATCCTCGACAAGCTGCACCTGCACAACCGCGCGCAGGTCGTGGGGTTCGCGTTGCGCCACGGCATGGTCTCTCCGCCGGGCCAGGCATGAGGGGGCGCAACCATTGCGATTTATCGCTTAAAAGCTTAGGATCGGGCTCCGAGCTTCTCCCATGAGCATGAGCCAAGAACCGGTCCCTCCCCTCGTTGATGGCGGCCGATCCGAGAACGAATCTCGCTACAAAGCGCTGTTCGAAAATCCAGTCATCGGCATCCGTATCTCGTCGGTGGCGGACGGCGGCCGGATCGTCGAGGCCAACCCCGCCTATCAGAAGATGCTGGGCTATTCCGCGGCGGAGCTCGCCGAGCGCACCATCTTCGATCTCACCCATCCGGACGATATCGAGAGCAACCGGCAGCTCTATGCCGAGATGACGGCAGGACAGCGCAGCGCCTACCAGATCGAGAAACGCTTCGTGCGCAAGGACGGCTCGCTCTTCTGGGGGCGCCTGACGGCCTACCCGCTGCTCGACGCGAGCGGCCAGGCCACCCACCACATCGGGCTGGTGGAGGATGTCTCGGAGAGCCGGCGAGCCCAGGCGGCGCTCGAAGAGAGCACGGAACGGTTGCAGGCGGTGCTCAACGCCGCGCTCGACGGCATCGTGCTGATCAATCCCAGGGGCATCATCCAGCAGGTCAATCCGTCCATCCAGAGGATGTTTGGATACTCCCCGGACGAGTTGCTGGGGCAGAACGTCAAGATCCTCATGCCGGCGCCCTGGCGGGAGGAGCATGACGGCTATCTCTCCCGCTACCGGGAGACCGGCGAGGCGCGCATCATCGGCATCGGCCGGCAGGTCGAGGGGCGGCGCCGCGACGGCTCGACCTTCCCGCTCGATCTCGCGGTGAGCGAGATGCGGTACGGCAACGAAGTGCTCTTCCTGGGGACGCTGCGCGACATCACCGAGCGCGTGCAGTTGGAGGCCGAGGTCCGCCAGTCGCAGAAGATGGAGGCGATCGGACGCCTGGCCGGCGGCGTGGCGCACGACTTCAACACCCTGCTCGGCACCGTGCTCGGCTACAGCGAGATGCTGCTGAGCGCCCTGCCGGCCAAGGAGTCGCTCCGCCATCCGGTCGAGCAGATCCACCGCGCCGCCCTGCGCGGCGCCCAGCTCACCCGGCAGCTCCTGGTGTTCAGCCGGCGGCAGGAGATGCAGGCCCAGGCGGTCGATCTCGGCAAGCTGCTCGCGGACGTGGACGTCATGCTCGACCGCCTGATCGGCGAAGACATCCGCCTCAGCCGCGACATCGAGGCGCAGCTCGGCCGGGTGTGGGGCGATCCCAGCGAGCTCCACCAGGTCATCCTCAACCTGATCGTCAATGCCTGCGACGCCATGCCGCTCGGCGGCTCCCTCTCCCTGTCGCTGCGCAACGTCGTGACCGGCCAGGAAATCGCCGTCGAAGGCGGCCGGCTCCCGCCGGGCTCCTACGTCCTGCTCCAGGTGGCGGACACCGGCATGGGGATGGACGAGGCCGTCATCAAGCGCATCTTCGAGCCGTTCTTCACCACCAAGGAGCCGGGGAAGGGCACCGGCCTGGGCCTCTCCACCGTGCACGCCATCGTCCGCCGCAGCCAGGGCGGCATCGGCGTGACGAGCGCACCCGGGCAGGGCACGACCTTTCAGATCTATCTGCCCTGCGCGACCCATGCGGAGACCGAGGCCGCCAACGCCGCCCTCGCCGTCCTCGCCGCCGAGACGGCAGAAGCCCTGAACGCCGCAAACGCCGGAGGCGACGGCAAGCCCGGCGGCACGATCCTCCTGGTCGAGGACGACGACATGTTCCGCGGGCTGCTGCGGCAGGTTCTGGAAGCCAACGGCTACAAGGTCCTCGCGGCCGAGCACCCGGCGGCGGCCCTGGAGATCGCCGCCACCCACGGCAAGTCCGTGCACCTCCTGCTGAGCGACATGGTGATGCCCGGCGGCAACGGCGCCGATCTAGCCGTCACCCTCGCCGGCCTGCATCCGAACATGAAAGCCGTCCTCATGTCCGGCTACACCGACGACGCCCTGGCCAGCCGGGAAGCCGACCTGACCATCGCCGACGCCTTTCTGGAAAAGCCCTTCGCCACGCAGGACCTGCTGCGCCTGATCCGCGGGTTGCTGAGCGGGTAGAAGCCGGGGCCCTCTCCCCCGTCCCCTCTCCCGTGCGTCCCCCATCCCCCTCCCCGAACGGGAGAGGGGCGCCACCGCCCAGCCCAAAAACAGCAAAAACAACAAGAAGGGTTTATGTCGTCGGGAGGGGGCGCCCTCTCCCGCTCGGGGCGGGGGGCGGTGGCACGCGCGGGGGAGGGCCGGGGAGGGGGCGGGCGGCGGGACGGTGCGGTCTTTACGGGGCCGCGGGGACCGACAGGTCGAAGGAGGGTCTCCCGCCCCGGTTCTCCGCCCGCAGCGTGCCGCCGAGCGCCCGCGCCAGCTCGCTGGCCATCGGCAGCGCGAGGCTGCGGCCGCCGCGTTGGCGGGCCGACCGGACCCCGTCGTGGAAGGGCTCGAACACGGCGTTGGGCAGCCCGTCCGGAAACGGCGGTCCGTCCGACGAGATGACGGCGCGCAGGCCGCGGTCGTCGATGTCGAGGCGGAAGAAGACCTCGGACTTCGCGTGGCTGACCCCGGCGCCCAGGAGCAGGACGAGGATCTGCCGCAGGCGGTCGCGGTCGGTGCGGAAGGCCTCGGGCAGGGCGGGATCGCGGGAATCCGTCAAGCCGATCCCCGCTTCCCAGGCCCGCGGCCGCACGACCTGCTCCACCTCGTCGACGAGCTTCTCCAGGACCACGTCTTCCGGCCGGAGCTGAACCCTGCCGGCCATCAGGCGCGCCAGCTCGCCCACCTCGCCGACCATGCCCTGGATGTCCTGCACCACTTCCCGGATGTTCTCGGAGTAGCGCCGCTCCTGATCGCCCAGATGGCCCTTGGGGGCTTCGGCGAGGAGATCGGCCAGCATGCGGAAGCTGGCGAGCGGCGTCCGCAGCTCGTGGACGAAGGCTGACAGGAAGCGTGTCCATTGCTCCGGTGTCTGCAGGTAGGTTCGGTCCCGTTCGTCCATGGAATGCTCGCCCCTCACGATCGCCGACGATTTCGCCGACCTCGAAGAATGCCCCATCATCCCCTTGCCTGCCGCGGAACGAAACGCTCCGCGGAGCGGGCAGATTCCCTACCCTTTGGGGTAGATTTTGCCGCCCTCCGGCATGGCGCAATCGGCACACTGTACCCCGTAGTCTTTCGCCATGAGCGAAGCACGCAGAGTCACCGTCGACGGCAACGAGGCCGCGGCCTCCGTCGCCTACCGCGCCAGCGAGGTCATCGCCATCTATCCGATCACGCCCTCGTCGAACATGGGCGAGCTGGCGGACGAATGGTCGGCGCACCGCCGGCCGAACCTCTGGGGCACGGTGCCGCAGGTGATGGAGATGCAGTCCGAGGGCGGCGCCGCGGGAGCGGTCCACGGCGCCCTGCAGGCCGGGGCGCTCGCCACCACCTTCACCGCCTCGCAGGGGCTGCTGTTGATGATCCCCAACATGTACAAGATCGCCGGCGAGCTGACGCCGTTCGTGATGCACGTGGCGGCGCGGACGCTCGCCACGCACGCGCTGTCGATCTTCGGCGACCATTCGGATGTGATGGCCTGCCGCCAGACCGGCTTCGCTCTGCTCGCCTCGGGCTCGGTGCAGGAAGCGCAGGACCTCGCGGCGGTCGCCCAGGCGGCGACGCTCGCGGCGCGCATCCCGTTCCTCCACTTCTTCGACGGCTTCCGCACCTCGCACGAGCTGGCGAAGATCGAGCCGCTGAGCGACGACGATCTGCGCGCCCTGATCGATGACGAGCTCGTCCGTTCCCACCGCGCGCGGGCTTTGACCCCCGACCGGCCGGTGATCCGCGGCACGGCGCAGAACCCCGACTCCTTCTTTCAGGCCCGCGAGGCCGCCAACGGCTTCTATCTCGCCTGCCCGGGCATCGTCCAGGCGGCGATGGACCGCTTCGCTGCGCTGACCGGCCGGCGCTATCACCTCTTCGACTACACCGGCCATCCGCAGGCCGAGCGGGTGATCGTGCTGATGGGCTCCGGCGCCGAGACGGTCGAGGAGACGGTGGACTGGCTGCTCGCCCAGTCGCAGGGCGAGAAGGTCGGCGTCCTCCGCGTGCGCCTCTTCCGCCCGTTCTCGATCCGCGACTTCCTGGCCGTGCTGCCGCCGACCGTGCGCTCGCTCGCCGTGCTCGACCGCACCAAGGAGCCGGGCGCGGTGGGCGATCCGCTCTACTTGGAGGTCATCACCGCTCTCCACGAGGCGCGCGACGAGGGGCTCGAGGCGCCGGACCCGAAGGTCATCGCCGGCCGCTACGGCCTGTCGTCCAAGGAGTTCAATCCCGCGATGGTCAAGGCGATCTTCGACGAGCTCAAGAAAGAGCAGCCGAAGAACCACTTCACCATCGGCATCGTCGACGACGTGACCCACGGCTCGCTCGCCTACGATCCGGACTTCGACATCGAGCCGGCCGACGTGGTGCGCGCTCTGTTCTACGGCCTGGGCTCGGACGGCACGGTGGGCGCCAACAAGAACTCGATCAAGATCATCGGCGAGGAGACCGACCACTACGCCCAGGGCTACTTCGTCTACGACTCGAAGAAGGCCGGCGCGGTGACCATCTCCCACCTGCGCTTCGGGCCGCGCCCGATCCGCTCGACCTACCTCATCCGCCGCGCCAACTTCGTCGCCTGTCACCAGGTCGACTTCCTCGACCGCTTCGACATGCTGGAGGCGGCGGCGCCGGGAGCGGTCTTCCTGCTCAACTCGCCCTACGGGCCGGAGCAGGTGTGGGATCACCTGCCGCGCGAGGTGCAGGAGCAGATCGTCGAGAAGGCGCTGCGCTTCTTCGTCATCGACGCCTATGCGGTGGCGCGCGAAGCGGGCATGGGCGGGCGCATCAACACCGTCATGCAGACCTGCTTCTTCGCCATCTCGGGCGTGCTGCCGGCCGCGGAGGCGATCGCCCAGATCAAGAAGGCGATCGAGAAGACCTACGGCAAACGGGGCGCCGAAGTGGTGCGCCGCAACTTCCTGGTGGTCGACGCCGCCGTGGCGCACCTGCACGAGGTGGCCGTGCCTCAGCCGACGCCAGACACCGCGATCGTGTGGACCTCGCGCCACCGGCCGCCGGTGGTCTCCGCCGCGGCGCCGGACTTCGTGCAGAAGGTCACCGCCGTGATGATGGCCGGCAAGGGAGACCTGTTGCCGGTCTCTGCCTTCCCGCCGGACGGCACCTGGCCGAACGGCACGACGCGCTGGGAGAAGCGCAACCTGGCGCTCGACATTCCGATCTGGCAGCCGGACGTCTGCATCCAGTGCAATCAGTGCGTCCTCGACTGCCCGCACGCGGCCATCCGCGCCAAGGTCTACGAGCCCGAAGCGCTCGCCAATGCGCCGGAAGGCTTCCGTTCGCGCCCCTACAAGGCGGCCGACGGCCTCGCGGGCCTCCTCTACACCCTCCAGGTGGCGCCCGAGGACTGCACCGGCTGCGGCCTCTGCGTCGCGGTCTGCCCGGCCAAGGACCGCACGAATCCGCGGCGCAAGGCGATCAACATGGCGCCGCAACCGCCGCTGCGCGAGAGCGAAAGGGAGAATTACTCCTTCTTCCTCGACCTGCCGGAGGTGGATCGCTCCAAGGTGACGCGCGTCGACGCCAAGGGCTCGCAGTTCTTCCAGCCGCTGTTCGAGTATTCGGGAGCCTGCGCCGGCTGCGGTGAGACGCCGTACATCAAGCTCCTCACCCAGCTCTTCGGCGACCGCCTGCTGATCGCCAACGCCACCGGCTGCTCGTCGATCTACGGCGGCAACCTGCCGACGACGCCCTACACCACCAACCGCGACGGCCGCGGCCCGGCCTGGGCCAACTCGCTCTTCGAGGACAACGCCGAGTTCGGTCTCGGCATGCGCCTCGCGGTCGACAAGCACCGCGAGCAGGCCGCGGAGCTGCTGCAAGCGCTCGCCGGCCAGGTGGGAGACGATCTCGCCGCCGGCCTGCTCGCCGCGGACGAGACGGGAGAAACGTCTGAGAAAGCCCTGCGCGGGCGGCGCGAGCAGGTGCTGGTGCTCCGCGAACGGCTGCGCCCGCTGGCCGATCCGCGGGCACGGATGCTGGAGACCCTGGCCGACGCGCTGGTGGCGAAGAGCGTCTGGCTGGTGGGCGGCGACGGCTGGGCCTACGACATCGGCTTCGGCGGCCTCGACCACGTGCTCTCGACCGGCCGCAAGGTCAACGTCCTGGTGCTCGACACCGAGGTCTACTCGAACACCGGCGGCCAGCAGTCCAAGGCCACGCCGATGGGCGCGGCGGCCAAATTCGCCGTCGCCGGCAAGGAGACGCCGAAGAAGGACCTCGGCATGCTGGCGATGAGCTACGGCAACGTCTACGTGGCCCGCATCGCCTTCGGAGCGAAGATCAACCAGACCGTGCAGACGCTCCTCGAAGCCGAGGCCTACCCCGGCCCGTCGCTGATCATCGCCTACAGCCACTGCATCGCCCACGGCTACGACCTCGTCCACGGCGCGGACCAGCAGAAGCTCGCCGTCGACTCCGGCGTCTGGCCGCTCTACCGCTTCGACCCCCGGCGCATCGACGAGGGCCTGCCCCCGCTCCAGCTCGACTCGGCGCCACCTAAGATCTCCGCCCGCGAGTACATGCGCAACGAGACCCGCTTCAGCATGATCGAGAAGCAGGACCCGGTACGCTTCAAACGCCTCCTCGAAGCGGCCAGCCACCAGGCGACGCAGAGGTTCGCGATCTACCAGCAGCTCGCGGGTTTGCACCTGCCGCCGGCGGTCACCCCCTAACAGCCCTCACGAAGAAGGCGGCGGGCCTCCGGTTGCGCTCGCTGCCTCTTTCGTGGGTGAATGGGGGGAGCAATGACGACGCTCACCCGAATCGCCAATCTGGCTTGGATCGCCGCCAATTCGGACGGCCACAAGCGCTACCACGCCGCTCTCGCCGATCCCGAAGGGACGCAGCGGGAGCTTTTGCTCGGGTTGGTGCGGCGCAACGCGGGGACGGCGTTCGGCAAGCGCTATGGGTTCTCGGCGATCCACTCGGTCGAGGAGTTCCAGGAGCGGGTGCCGCTGTCGATCTGGGACGACGTGGAGCCATGGGTGGAACGCATCGCGGCAGGCGAGGCGGGAGTGCTCACCAAGGCGCGGGTGCGCGTGCTGGAGCTGTCGAGCGGCTCGTCGGCGGCGGCGAAGCGGATCCCGTATACGGCGGACTTGCAGCGCGACATCCGGCACGCCGTCGCGCCGTGGATCTGCGACGCCTATCAGCGCCGGCCCTGGCTCACCCGCGGACCGGGATACTGGTCGATCACGCCACCGGCCTTGGAAGATGCGCGGTCCCAGCCGGCCCAAACCACCTCGAAGATCCCGATCGGGTTCGAGGAGGACGGCGAGTATCTGGGCGGCTTCTGGAAACGGCTCGCCGGCGCCACGCTGGCCGTCCCGGGGGCGATCCGGCTGGTGCGCGACATCGAGTCGTTCCGCTACATCACGCTGCTCTTCCTCCTGCGCCGGCACGATCTGACACTGATTTCGGTCTGGCATCCGAGCTTCCTGACGCTCCTGCTCGGGGCCCTGCCCGGATTCTGGGAGGGGCTGGTGCGCGACGTCGAGCGCGGCACGCTGAATCCACCGGCGCCGCTCGCCCCGGCGGCGCGGGCGGCGCTCGCGAAGTTCCTGTCCCCGCTGCCGGAGCGGGCCGCGGCGATCCGGAATCTCGGCCCGGCGGCCCCCGGTTTCCTGTGGCCGCAGATGGGGCTGATCAGTTGCTGGGGGGATGCCCACGCGGCGATCCATCTGCCGGAGCTGCAACGGCTGTTCGTCGGAGCCGAGGTGCAGCCCAAAGGGCTGATCGCGACCGAGGCGTTCGTCACCATTCCCTACGCCGGCCGGCATCCGCTGGCGATCCGCTCGCACTTCTTCGAATTCCTGCCGGATGCCGGAGACGGCGGCGACGGCCTCCCGCGGCTCGCGCATGAGCTGGAGACCGGGGACGTCGCCTCGGTGGTGGTGACGACCGGCGGCGGCCTCTACCGCTACCGCCTCCAGGACCGGGTGGCGGTGGACGGCTTCGTGGGGCCGACGCCCTCGCTGCGCTTCCTCGGCAAGGAGGGGCACGTCTCGGATCTGCGCGGCGAGAAGCTGCACGAGAGCTTCGTGACCGGCGCGCTGGCGCGGACGTTCGAGGGCCTGCACATCTCTCCCCGCTTCGCCCTGCTGGCGCCGAGCGACGAGCCCGGTCCGGGCTACGCGCTGTATCTGGAGATGCCCGATCCGCGGCCCCGCTGTGAGGAGATCGCCGCCGCCCTCGATGCCGAGCTCGCGGCCAATCCGCACTACAAGCTCTGCATCTCTCTCGGCCAGCTCGCGCCGGCGCGGATCTTCCTGATCGAGAAGGACGGCGTCGCCCGCTATCTGACGCATCGCCGCCAGAGCAGACAGGGGCTGGGAGACGTGAAACCGCTCGCCCTCGCGACCGAGACGGGATGGAGCCGCGTCTTCCGGTAGAATTGATCGCTGCGCCGGTGGGAACGATTCGCGTCGAAATCCTGTTCACTCTAACAATGCAAGCGATCGTGACTTTCGGCCTGTGGCGGAGATCGCTGCCCTGGACGGGTGACGGGCAACGGATCCTCTATGGCATCCACTGACGCTGGACGGCGCCCGTCCGAGCCGTTCCTGGCCTGGCCGGGAGCCGCGAATCTCAAGGTCACGATCCCGCTCTGCCTGAGCTTCATCAAGCTCTTCTCGTCCGTGTACGGCGGCACCAGCCTGCTCGCGGCGGTGCGCAATCCGCATCCGGACCCGTCGTTCCGCTTCGAGATGGGAGTGCCGTTCATCCCCGCGATGGCCGCGGTCTATCTGACCGTGCCGCTGATCCTGCTCATGACGCCGTTCATCCTGCGCACCTGGCGCGAGCTGACGCCGTTCTATCTGACGCTGACCGCGGAGACGCTCATCGCCGGCCTCTGCTTCCTGGTGGTCCCGTTCGCGCAGGCCTATCCGCCGCGCGTCGCGTCCGGTTTCTGGGGCGGGATCTTCCGCCTCGCCGACACGTTGAACCTGGAGTACAACGAGGTTCCGTCGCTCCTGGTGGCGTTCGCGGTCACCGCGGCGCTGGTGTTCAGCCGGCGCTGCGGCGGGCTCGGCAAGCTCGTGCTGGCGGTCTGGACGCTGGGGGTCCTCCTCTCGACGCTCCTCATCCATGAGCACCACCTGCTCGACATCGGTGCCGGCGCGGCACTCGGCGTCCTGGGCTTCGTCTTCGTGCAGCGGCCGGCGTCGCGGCCGGCGACGCTCGACACCTTGCGCATCGAAGGGCTCTGCCTGCGCGAGGTGAGCTTCTTCGCCCGCCGCCATCCGCGCCATCTCTGGACCGCCCTCGCCCTCTGGATGCACAGCCTGCCGCGCTGGCGCGCCTCCCGCCCGCTGCGCGCCGCCTGGTGCCTGGTGCAGCACGTGGACGACGTCCTCGACGGCGATCGCGAGGTGCCGGGCGCCGGCACGCCGGACGCCTACGTCGAGGGTCTGATTCGACAGATGACCGGCGAGGCGCCGCGCGGCAAGGCACCGGCGGAAATCCTCGCCGCTTTCGTGTGGGACGGCATGGACGCGGAGCAGCGCGCCGCCCTGCTCGCTCGCTTCGCGCTGCTGCGCGAGAACACCGGCCCCGATCTTGCACCTCTCTCCTCCGGGGCCTGAGCCCCGATCCCGACATTACTCCAAGGAGGAGGTCCCACCATGGCCCTGAAGAAAGCACGCGAGCTGATGACCGAGAACCCGACCTGCATCACCCCCGAGACGACCGCGCAGGAGGCGGCGCGCCTGATGGAAGACAAGGACGTCGGCAGCCTGCCGGTCGTCGACAAAGGCACCAAGCACCTGATCGGCATCGTCACTGACCGCGACCTCGCCCTCCGCGTCCTCGGCCGCGGCGAGGCCGGCAGCCTGCCGATTCGCACCGTGATGTCGCAGAACAACCTCGCCTGTGTCCGCGCCGAAGACGACATCGACGAGGTCGAGAAGCTCATGTCCAGCCATCAGGTGCGCCGCATCCCCGTGATCGAAGGCCAGAACCAGATCGTCGGCGTCATCTCCCAGGCCGACCTCGCCCGCGAGCGCAAGAGCGTCGGCGAGAAGGACCTCGGCAAGGTCCTGGAGAAGATCTCCGAGCCGGTCGGCGCCCGGTAGGGCCGGCTTAATTCGACTTTGCCAGACTCTTTTGGCCCCGGAGGGGCCGCTGCACGCACATAGCCCAGGGGGTCAACCCTGGGAAGGGAGCGGAGACGCCTCCGAACCCATGGATAAATCCCTTGGCTGTGTGCCCATGCCCCTCCGGGGCAGAATCTGACAATGTAGAATTAAGACGCACTCTCGATGATCTACAACCAAGAGCTCGGGCCGGCGGGGAGCAGGACGCGGAAACCCCGATCGTCGAACGCGATGCCCGGGTACCTGAAGTTCCGGTACGCAGAGCGCGCCCTGCCCGCGTCGTCCCAGAAGCTACCGCCACGCATCACGCGCCTGCCGCTGCGGGGGGCTTCGTCGGTGGGGACCTTAACAGCTCCGGGATCGACCCTCACGCCAACTTCCCTCCCCGCATAGCTGTCCGTCCAGACGCTCAGAGTCCACTCCCAGACGTTGCCGTGGACATCGTAAAGGCCCCAAGAATTGGCTGGCTTTTCGCCGACACGATGGGTTCGGCGACCGGAGTTGCCGGCATACCAGCCGACGGCGGCGAGATCTTCTTCGTCGCCGCTCCAGTAGCGAGTCTGGTCCCCGGCGCGGCAGGCGTACTCCCATTCCTCCTCGGTCGGCAGCCGGGCGCCGTGGGCCCAGGCGAAGGAGACGGCCAGCCATCGGCAGAACGAGCACGCCTCGAACCAGGTGATGTCTTCAACGGGGTGGTACGGCAGCTCCTCGGCCCTCACACGTTCGTAGGAGCTGGACTTGTGGTCCGGATCGAAGGCGGCGTACTGAGCATTGGTGACGGGAGCGGCGCCAAAGCGGAACGGTGTGATGATCGTCACTTCGTGTTGAGGGCGTTCGAAATCATATCCTTCGCGCTCTGGGCTCCCCATCCGAAACCGCCCGGCAGGAATCTCCCGCCAGAGCGGTACCCGGCCGTCCATGGGGGTGTCGATCCAGCGAAAAAGAACCCCCGCCGGGGGTGGGATGTGGCTGTAAAGGCCAGCGTGAATCTCGGCCGCCTCCCGGGAGTGATCCGGGAAGCGGCGGGCGATCTTCTGAACGGCCTGGTCGAGGAAGTAGAGGTCGTTGCCGTTGCGGGTCCGGCGGCGCAGCCGGTCGAGCAGGGAGAGGGCGCGCCCGGGCTCGCCTACGATATCGGGAACCCGCAGGTAGACCTCCCGGCGTTCCTTCCACTCGGCGGTGAGGAGGAGGATCTCGTCGAGAGTGTGATCGGTGAGGTTCTGTGCGGTCGCGAGGGCGCGCAGGCCGAGAGGGCGATTCGTTTCGACCAGTTCGCGCACGAGCTCGTCCGGGTTGTCAACGCGGCCGACCAGGAGCGCGAAGGGCTCCGCCCAGCGGCTGAGGTCGTCCTTGGTCTTGACCTTCCGGGCGCGCGCCGGAAGAGGGATCTGCCAGAGACGGGCGAGAAGGCCAGGTTTTTCTCTCTCCCTTCGGTAGTCCTCGGCAAGCTGTTCGGCCGTCAGGGCCTCACGGAAAGTCCGGTGCCAGAAGCGCCAATCGGCGGCGGGGCCGTCGTGGGGGCCGAGGATACCGGTCTTCTGGGAAAGGTCATCGAGAAACCGGCGCATCTGGCTCCAGCCAGCGACCCGTTCGAGCGTGACGCGCAGCCCGTCGAGCTTACGGCTACGTATACGTTTCTCTAAACCGATGACCGGCTCGGTGTCGCGACCCTCCGCGGTCATGTCGTAGGCCAACCGGCGCAGGACGGCGCGGACCGCCTCCTGGGCCTCAAGAGGCTCCCGCTGCCGTCCATGATGCCGGCCCTCGAAGAGGAGGGCGAAGACCTGATCATAGAGCCGGGTGCGGTTGCGGTCCGGCTCGATGCCGCTCTCGAAGAGGAGAGCCATCAAGGTGAGGTAGAGGGGGTTTCCGGCCAGCTCGCGCAGCTCCGGGCTGTCGAGAGAGGCGAGCGCGTAGGCGGCTCTCGTCGCATCGGGTGTGCCGGTCGCCCGGCCGAGCCAGCGGGCGAGGAAGTCCCGCCGGCGTTCGCGGTCGAGCGGAAGGAGCGTGACCTCCTGAAAGGCGGCTCCGGGGCTGCGGTAGCCGATCGGCCGGCTGGTGACGACGAGCGGCGACTCCGGCCAGCGTTGGGCGAGGCCACGGAGGATCTCTTCGGCCTCCTCACGCCGTTCGCGAGGAACCTCGTCGAGCCCATCGAGAAGCAGGAGGAGGTGCCCTTCCCGGCCACTTCGTTCGAGCGAGGCCTTGAACCTTTCGCCGGAGTGCCCCAGACGCTCCATGCGGCGGCCGATGGGATCGAGGATGAATTCCTCCTTGTTGCTGAGCAGCCGCGGCAGGGACTCGAACACCGGCACCCACGAACGGGCCGGCTCCGCGGCCAGAGAGGCAGTGAAGTGGCGCAGGAGGGTTGTCTTCCCCGCCCCCGGGTCGCCGAGGACCACCCAGCGGCGGGTCACCCAGGGATGATCGGCCGGATCGAGGTCGAGGACCTCGCGGAGCTCGGTCGGTGCTCCGAGCTCAGAGGGAGCAGAGGACCCCATCCGGTCGACCTCGGCGGTCAGTTGGAGCTCGACGTAGACGCGTTGGAGGAGATCGAGCTCCGGCTGACGCTGGAAGTAAGGAGTGAGCTGCTGGTGGTCGGCGGCCACTTCATGCAGCCAAAGCTCGAGAAGATCGCCGGCGATGGCCGCTGTGCCTGAGGGGAGAGCGAAGAACTGTTCGAGGAGATTCGGATCTCGGTGCACTCTTTCGTCGAGCTCGGTGCGCGCCCAGACTTCGCAGGCCATCGAGCCGGCGCGCTCGCGGAAGCGCTCGCGGGCCTGGTGGCTGGCGGTGCCGGCGACGATCAGGACGAGCTTTTGCGGTCGTTGGTCCGCGGGGAGATCGAGGATCTTATCGACGACCGCAGCGGCGTCCGAGGGAGAGAGTCGAGGATAGCGCTTGCACTGGAAGATGACGCGCTGGCCGTTCTGCTGGGCGAGGATGTCGCAACCCTCGTCGGCTCCGGCGGCACCCTCGTGCTCGGCGGCGTCGTAGCCTTCACGCCGCACGAGGGCGTAGCAGAGACGCTCGAAATCCTCGGGGGAGAGCTTCTCGAACGGCAGCGGGTGCCGGCTTCCGGTGGCAGGTGGGCGGTCGGTGGACATGGCGTCTCGGCGCGCGTACTGTTTCATTAATCCTACAGGAAGCCCCGGTCGGGGCTGTCCCTTGCGCAACCCTGGATGTCATCCTGAAGGGCGAGCCGTGCGAGCGTGAAGGGTCTGGGAGGGAGAAAGGTCCGCCCGCCCAGATCCTTCCGCTCGTCCCTCCTTGCTCAATACAGATCACCGCGGGTACAATACAGATCTACGGGAGGGCTCGCGATGAGAGCAGTTGCCGACAAGACAGGCTTGAAGCGGAAGAACCTGATCCTTGACCAGCGCAAGATCGATCGCGCCAAAGAGATCCTGGGAGCCGCCACCGAGACGGAGGCCATCCATCTCGCGCTCGATGAGGCTCTCGAGCTCGCCCGCTTTCGCGAAGAGACGGAGACGGGGCTCCGCGCCCTGCTTGGGCACGGCGGTTTCGCCGACCACTTCCCCCCGTCCGCCAAGTAGATCGTGTTCCTCCTCGACTCGAACATCTACATCGCCGGATTCAATGATCCCGAATTCGGCGAGGCTTTTCGAGCCTTCCACCAGAAGAATCTGCCACGCCTGATCCTCAGTTCGGTGGTGGCGCACGAGTTGCTCGTCGGCGCTCGCGACCGCCGGCGGATCGACGCTCTCGAACGGGGCCTGATCGAGCCCTTCCGGACCCGGCGCCGGATCCATGTGCCGACACTGGCCACATGGACTTTGGCGGCGGGCATCGATCGAGGCCTGCGGGAGCTTGGCAGCTACGACGGCAGCCTCGCCCAACGCAGCTTCGCCAACGACCTTCTGATCGCCGCCACCGCCCGCGAGCTGGGAGCCGTGCTCGTGACTCGAAACTTGAGGGACTTCGAGCTCATTCGGCGTGTCATTCCGATCCACTTCCAGCCTCCGTGGCCAGCGACTGGGTGAAGGCCGTCTCGTTCCGCCTCGGTGGTGGCTTCGGAGGGGAGGTGCGCGGGGCGCCCGCTCCCGCTATGATCAAGCCGGAGGGTTCTCTCTCATGATCTACGATCTCTCTCCCACGATCCGCCCGGAGATTCCGGTGTGGCCCGGGGACACGCAGTTCCAGTCCCGGCTCTCGTGGTCGATCGCGGAGGGCGCTTCGGTCAATCTGTCGGCGGTGACCACGACGCCTCACCTGGGGTCGCACGCCGATGCGCCGTTTCATACCGAGGCCCGCGGCGAGGGGATCTCGGAGATGGCGCTCGAGCGCTATCTCGGGCCGTGCCGGGTGATCAAGGTGCCGCCGCAGCCGCTGATCGAGCCGCGGCACGTGGAGGGGATCGACCTCTCGAATCCGGCGCGCATCCTGTTCAAGAGCGAGAGCGTACGCGACCGCAAGGTGTTCCCGGAGCGCTTCACCGCGCTCTCGCCGGAGATCGCCGCACTCCTCGCCGAGCGCGGTGTCCTCCTGGTGGGGATGGACACGCCGTCGGTCGATCCGTTCGACAGCAAGACGCTCGACGCCCACCACGCGCTCTTCCGCGGCGGCGTCGCCATCCTCGAAGGGCTGGTGCTCGACGGCGTGCCGGAGGGGGTCTACGAGCTGATCGCCCTGCCGCTCAAGATGGCCGGGCTCGACGCGTCGCCGGTGCGCGCGGTTCTGCGCAGTCTCGAAGCTTGAATGTAGAATAGCTGCACAACGATCGCCCCGGGTCCCGCGTCCGGATGTTCTGTCCAGACGCGACCGCACCGGGGACGCTGGCAAGGAGATTCTCGTGAACAGCAAACTATTCGTCGCCGGACTGGTCGAGGAGATGGACCGTCTGTTCGCGCGCCTGGGCGACACGGAGACGCTGGAGGCGGAGTCGGAGGGTCAGGTCGACGTCATCACCCTGCTCCGCCTGGCACTCAAGAGCGAGCTCGAAGCGAGCGAGCTGGCCGGCTACTGGATGCCGACGACGCCCGAGGTGGACGCCAAGATGGCGCTGGCCCTTCAGTGTGGCGATGAGATGAAGCACTACGGCCTGATCAGCCAGCGCCTCGTCGAGCTCGGAGAGGACCTCTCCGACTTCGATCCGCTGGCCGACGGCCACAGCCCGCTCTACCAATATCTCCGCGGCCTGCGCACCACGGTCGAGCGGATCGCCGGCGGCCCGTTCGCCAGCGAGGCGATCGCCGTCGTGCGCAACGCCCAGTTCGTCCGCTTCTGCCGCGCGGTGGGCGACGAAGGAACCGCCCGCCTCTACGCCGAAACGATCCAGCCCGAGGAGGCGCACCACCAGCATCTGGGCCGGGAGATCCTGGAAAAGTACTGCACGACTCCCGAGACCCAGGAGCAGGCGGCCGCCGCGGTGCGCAACACCCTGGCCATCGCCGATGAGCTGCGCAACCTCGCGGCCAAGACGACCGGCCTGTTCAGCATTCCCGTTTCCTGAAACTGCCCTGAGAGAACCATGAGCCCAGACATCAAGACCGCCGCCGTCCTCGGCGCGGGCACGATGGGGCGTGGCATCGCCCACGTCTCCGCCCTCGCCGGTTTTGCCACCCATCTCTTCGACACCAGCGCCGACGCTCTCAAAAAGGCGGAGTCCGGCATCCACCGCAATCTCGCCAAAGGGGTCGAGCTGGGCAAGGTGCCCGCCGACGCCGCCGACGCCGCGCGGCAGAACCTCCATCTCGACACCGACCTCGCCACAGCGGTCGCCGCGGCCGACCTGGTGATCGAGGCGGTGCCGGAGAGCATGGCGCTCAAGATCGACATCTTCCAGCAGGTGGCGCGCGCCTGCCCCGAGCACGCGCTCTTCGCCTCCAACACCTCGGCCCTCTCGATCACCGAGATGGCCACCGCCTCCGGCCGCCCGGAGCGCTTCGCCGGCATGCACTTCTTCAATCCGGTGCATGTGATGAAGCTGATCGAGCTGGTGAAGGGGCTGCAGACGTCTGATGAGACCCTGGAGGCGATGCGCCAGGTCGGCGTGCGCATGGGCAAGGAGGTGGTGCTGGTCAATGAGGCGCCGGGCTTCGTGACCAGCCGCATCAACGTGCTGATCGGCAACGAGGCGTTCCGCATGCTCCAGGAGGGAGTCGCCAGCGCCGAGGACATCGACAAGGCGCTGAAGCTAGGCCTGAACCACCCGATGGGACCGTTCGAGATGGCCGACCTCGTCGGCCTGGACGTGCGGCTCGCCATCCTGGAGTTCCTGCACAAGAGCCTCGGCGAGGCGTTCCGCCCGAACCTGCTCCTCGTCCAGCACGTCCGCGCCGGCCGCCTCGGCCGCAAGACCGGCCGCGGCGTCTACAGCTACGACGAGAACGGCAAGAAGATTGATCTGAAGGTCGGCGAGAAGAAGGCATGACCGCTCGGAGCGCCCCTGACGATCTGACCGGCCGGGTCGCCCTGGTCACCGGCGGCAGCAGCGGGCTCGGATTCGCCGCTGCCCAGGCGCTCGGCCGCCGGGGCGCCACGGTGGTGCTCGCCAGCCGCGGCGGCGCCAAATTGGAGAACGCCCGCGACAGGCTGGCCGCCTCCGGTGTCACCGCCTTCGCCCTCCCGGCCGACATCCGTGATCCCGAGGCGCTGGTCCATCTCGCCGCGGAGACGGTGCGGCAGGCCGGGCCGGTCGACATCCTGATCGCCAACGGCGGCGGTCCGCCGCCGAAGTCGGCGGCGGAGCTGACGGAGGAGGACTGGGCGCTGGCGATTCCCCTCATCTTCCTCTTCATCCCGCGCCTCTGCCGTCTGGTCCTCCCCGGCATGCGGGAGCGCCGCTGGGGCCGGATCGTCGCCATCAACTCGATCTCGTCCCGCCAGCCGATCCCCAACCTGTCGCTCTCGAACGCCCTCCGTCCGGCGGTGCTCGGCTACCTCAAGACGCTCTCCCAAGAGGTGGCCTCCGAGGGCGTGACGGTCAACGCCGTCCTCCCCGGCTACACGCAGACCGACCGCCAGGACGAGATCGCCCTCGCCTCCGCGGCGCGCACCGGCAAGAGGCCGGAGGAGATCATTTCCGGCTGGGTCGCCAACACGCCGATGGGCCGCATGGGCGAGCCGGCGGAGATCGGCGAGATGATCGGTTTCCTCTGCACCCCCGCCGCCGCCTACGTCACCGGCCAGTCGATCGTGGTGGACGGCGGGTATGTGAAGGGGTTGTAGGGCTGCACCGAAAGCAGGTCTCAGAGGGTGTTTCGAAAGCCCTACCGTTGCAGCCCCACCCCCATAGGCGTTAACTTGAGTGCAGGCGTAAACCCAAAGTAGGGGAGGGGCTTGCCCCCTCCCGGGTGGGAGGGCGGAGGAGCCGAGTCACGAGGACCGATCCTTCCCCGCCGCCCGCCCCCTCCCCGACCCTCCCCCGCGCGTGCCACCGCCCCCCGCCCCGAGCGGGAGAGGGCGCCCCGCCCGAAAACAACAGCGTCTCTTTCTCCCCTGCAGTTTTTGGGGCTGGGTGGTGGCGCCCCTCTCCCGTTCGGGTGGGTGTGTGGGGGACGCACGGGAGAGGGGACGGGGGAGAGGGCGGCCGGGCGGCAGGTCGTTTCTCCTCCGCATCCTCCGTCCTCCCAGGAGCCCAGGAGGGGGCAAGCCCCTCCCCTACTTTGGGTTTACGCCTGCACTCAAGCTAACGCATATGGGGGTGAGGCCCCACGGCGCGGCCTTCGACCCACTCTCTCAGTAGGTAATGACCACTTTGCCGATCATCCGCCCGGCTTCCACCATGCGGTGGGCCTGGCGGTGGTTGGCGGCGGTGAAGCCGTCGAGCGTGTCGCTCAGGGTGGTGCGGAGGCGGCCGTCGTTGACCAGCCCGGCGACGCGCTCGAGGATGTGGTGCTGCTCGATCATGTCGTCGGTCTCGAAACTCGAGCGGGTGAACATCAGCTCCCAGGAAAGAGAGACGCTCTTGCCCATGAGCTGGCTCACGTCGAGCTGCGGCGCGCCGAGGATGGAGCCGATCGATCCCTGCGGCCCGATCAGCTCGGCGATCGCCGGCCAGTGCGCCGCGAAGTCGTTGGTGCAGAGGATGGAGTCCACGTGCTGGTGTCCGAGGTTGCGCACCGAGGCCACCAGATCGTGATGGTTCGCGATCTCCTCGGCGCCCAGCTCCAGGCACCACCGCGCCGTCTCGTCCCGCGACGCGGTGGCGATGACGTGCAACCCGGTGAGCTGCTCGGCGAGCTGGATCGCCACCGAGCCCACCCCACCGGCGCCGCCGATGATGAGCAGGGTCTTGCCGAGACCAGCGCCCTCCGCGATCCGCATGCGGTCGAACAGCACCTCCCACGCGGTGAGAGCCGTGAGCGGGAGCGCCGCCGCCTCGGCGTCGCTCAAGCTCTCCGGCTTGTGGCCGGCGATCCGCTCGTCGACCCGATGGAATTCGGCGTTGGTCCCCTGCCGCTTGATGCTGCCGGCGTAGTAGACCGCGTCCCCCGGCTTGAACAGGCTGACCGCGGAGCCCACGGCCTCGACCACGCCGGAGGCGTCATAACCGAGGATCTTCGGGGTGTCGAGCACCGTGTCCACGGCCGCCCGCAGCCGCTGCTTGGTGTCCACGGGATTGACCGACACCGCGCGCACCCGCACCAGCAGGTCGCGCGGTCCCGGAGTTGGCGTCTCCGTCTCGAATTCAAACAGGCTCTGCTCGTCGTCGATCGGGAGGGAGGTGGAAAATCCGATGGCTTTCATGGCTGGGTAGGGTAGACAAAGGACCCAAAGGACTGCAAGGACCCAAAGGACTTCAGGTCCTTTGTCCTTGATGTCCCTGAGGTCCTTGATGTCCTTTTCACCACCCTACGCAAACGCTACTGCCGGCCGTGCCACCAGCGCCGGCAGCTTCTGACTCCGGGCCGCCTCGAGAAGCTGGCGCCTGGCTTCACCGGCCTGCGCCGGCATTTCAAAGAAGAGAGGGCGTGGCAGGCTGTACGGGTGAACGTAGACCTCGGTGCCCGGACCGGCGGCGGTGAGCTCGCGCTCCAGCCAGGCGACCAGGCGTGCTCCGTGGATTTCGGCACCCGGGCCGACGGTGAGGATCACCCGTCCGGCCACGGCGCCACGCTGCGTCTCGCGCAACGTGATCCCCGCGGCGGCGAGGCTCTTCTGATGAGCTTCAAGGAGTGAGACGACGAGCTGTTCCTCGGCACCCAGTCCTGAGTACGAGATTTCGATGAGATTGCGGAGAGTCGTGTTGTCTCGATACATCGAATTTCGTCCTGCATCCTCTCGTGTGAAGCGGGGCAACAGCGCCCGGCTCAAGCACTAAGCAATACGAATGCCACAGGAAAAGCGCTTGGGGTGCTTGCCGGATTCGGATGAAGCGGTGACAATGGGCCGCTCGATCCATTCTCCGAGCAAGGGGAAAACATGATCATGTCTCATCGAACCTTGGCGTTCGCTCTCCTCGTGGTGTCCTTGGTCTCCGCCGGCACCCTCCATGCACAGAGAACGCATCAGGGAACCGATCCCCTCAGTCTCCGCGTCTTCTCCGACGCCCGCTTCCAGCCGGCTCCCGCGGTGGCACGGATCGAAGCCGCTCCGGCGTCCGTTCCGGCCGAGGTGCGCGCCGGGTGGAACGGGTTCCAGGCGGGAACCCAGGTGCGATGGCAGGCCTACGTCGACCAGCGCACCGGCCACCTCGAATCGGCGGTCGGCGGCGGCATCCCCTGGATCACAGGGACCGGCAAGGCCGACCTCGCGACCCTGGAGACGGTGGCCCGCGCGGCGCTGGTGGAGTTGGAGCCGCTGCTCGGCGTCGACGCGGCCTCGCTGGTGCTCAACCGCGGCCGCTCGGGCCAGCAGGCGGAGTTCCTCTGGTATGTGGATTTCGACCTCCGCAAGGGCGGTCTCCCCGTCGAAGGCGCCCGCGTGGTCTTCCGGGTCAGCCACGGCAGCCTCATCGAGATCGGCGGCGAGAACCTGCCGGCTCCCGGTGCCGTGGTGCCGGTGGCGCTCTACGGCCGCGAGCAGGCGGTCGCGGCGGTCGCCGATTTCGTCGGCGGCTTCGGCGCCACCGATTTCATCGCCGACGGCGGCTCGCTCCACCTGCTGCCGGTCAATCTGGCCGATCCCCGCTTCGCGCAGGGGTTCGAGCCGGGCAACGGCCGCGGGCTCGCGCTGGTCTGGGAGATCACTTTCCACCGCCGCGGCACCCCCGGCTCCTGGCGGGCGCGCGTCGACGCGGAGGACGGCCGGGTGGTCGAGCTGGTGGACACCAACCGCTACGGCCAGGTGATCGGCGGTGCCTTCCCCATCTCGCCGACCGTCGGCGCCGAGACCAAGCTGCCGATGCCGTTCGCGGACGTCGATGCCGGGACGACCGACACCGGTGGCTTCTATCCCGGCCTCGCCACGGTGACCTCGCACTTGAACGGCCAGTACGTGAAGATCAGCGACACCTGCGGCGCGATCTCCAAGGCCTCGGATTGGACGGGATTTCTCGACTTCGGAACGTCCAGCGGCACCGACTGCGCGACCCCCGGCCCGGGGCAGGGCGGCAACACGCACTCCGCGCGCACCCAGTTCTACCATGTCAACCGCATCAAGGAAGCGGGGCGCTCGTGGCTGCCCTCCAACACCTGGCTGCAAGGGAAGCTGACCGTCAACGTCAACCTGAACCAGACCTGCAACGCCTACTGGGACGACATCGGCGGCACCCTGAACTTCTTCCGCTCCGGCGGCGGCTGCAACAACACCGGCGAGATCGCCGCCGTGGCGCTGCATGAGTATGGTCACGGCCTCGACCAGAACGACGGCAACGGCTTTTCCCCGGACAACGGCACGGGCGAGACCTACGGCGACTTCACCGCCGCGCTGATGACGCACAGCTCCTGTATCGGACCCGGCTTCCGCACCACCAACTGCGGCGGCTACGGCGACTCCTGCACCGCCTGCACCGGCGTGCGCGACATCGACTACGCCAAGCACAGCGCGGCCTCTCCAGCCACGGTCTCCAGCTTCACCCAGACCCACTGTCCGACGCGGCCTGGCTACGTCGGCCCCTGCGGCCTCGAAGGGCACTGCGAGTCGTACGTCTCCTCGGAGGCGCTGTGGGACTTCGCCGCCCGCGACCTGCCGAGCCCGGGGAGCGCCGGAGCATGGACGATCACCGAGCGGCTCTGGTATCTCTCGCGGCCGACCGCGACCGGCGCCTTCACCTGCACGCCGTCCGGAACCTGGACCTCGGACGGCTGCTCCACCGGCTCGCTGTGGCGCACCCTGCGCGCCGCGGACGACGACGACGGCAACCTGACCAACGGCACGCCGCACGGCGCCGCCCTGTTCGCCGCCTTCAACCGCCACGGCATCGCCTGCGCCAGCGATCCGGGCGCCACCATCTCCTTCTCCGGCTGCACGCCGCCGGCCGTGCCGAGCCTCACGCTCACCCCGAGCGCCGGCCAGGTGCAGGTCTCCTGGAGCAGCTCCGGCGCCGGCACGGTGTACGACGTCTACCGCAGCGAGCTGGGATGCGGCGCGGGCTTCGTGCGCGTCGCCGACAGCGTGGCCGGCACGGTGTACACCGACACCGCGGTCTCCGGCGGCTCCACCTATTCGTACCAGGTGGTCGCCCACCCGGTGTCCGGCACGGCCTGCGCCGCGGCACCCACCGCCTGCCAGTCGGCGACGGTGCCGGTGCCGGTCTGCTCGCCGCCCGCGCCGCCCGCGGCGGTGAACGTGAACAGCTTCTCGATCAGCCGGATCGATATCTCGTGGACGGCTTCGGCGGGCGCCACGGGCTACAACGTCTATCGCGCGACGAGCTTCGCCGGCCCCTATACGCTGGTGTCCACGGTGGCCACCGGCACGGCGTTCTCCGACCTCGGCCTGCTCGGGAACACCCCGTATTTCTACAAGGTGCGCGCGTTCACCGGTACCTGCGAGTCGGGCGATTCCACCGTGGCCTCGGTGGCGACGGCGACCTGCAAGACGGTCTCGCTCTACAAGAACACCTTCGAGACCGGCAGCGCTCTCGGCGACTGGACGACCTTCACCGTCGGCGGAGTGGGGAGCAACGACTGGCGCGGCATCCAGGTCTGCTCTCCGGCCGAATCCGGCAGCCACATCTTCCGCTTCGGCGGCGCCACCTGCACGGCGGCCTACGGTATCAGCGAAGCCGCCGTCGCCTCGTCGCCGGCCGTCGCCATTCCGGCCGGGACATCCAACACCAGGCTGTCATTCTGGCACCGGCGGGATTTCGAGACCACCTACGACGGCGGCCGGGTCGCCATGGCCCTGGACGCCAGCACCTCCTACATGTTCGGCCCCGACTCGGCGCTGAGCGGCGAGGTCTACGACAACACCATCGCGACGGGCGCCCACACCTGCCCGCCCGCCGGCCTGGGCGGCATTTCGGTGTTCAGCGGCTCGAAGACGGCGATGAGCAATACCAGGGTCGACCTGGACGCCGTCTGTAACTCCACCCTGTCGGGCACGAGCGGCTGCGCCGGCCACTCGGTGAAGGCGGGCTTCCTCTCCGTCTCGGACTGCGCGCTGGGCGCCGGCGGCTGGTACCTGGACGACGTCGAGGTAACGGCCTGCCAGCCGCTCAGCCCGCTCGACTACTACACCCTGACGCCCTGCCGGCTGATCGACACGCGCAGCGCGGCCGGTCCGCTGGGAGGCCCCTCGCTGCCGGCCGGAGGCACGCGCACCTTCACGGTGACCGGTGCCTGCGGTATCCCGTCGTCCGCCCAGAGTCTCGCCATCAACCTGACGGCGGTGACCCCCGGCTCCGGCGGCTTTCTGCAGATCTACCCCGGCAGCCTGACCACGCCGCCGGTGGTCAGCGCGATCAACTTCAATCAGGGAGTGACGCTGGCCAACAACGGACTGGTCTCGCTCGCCTTCGACGGCACGGGGACGATCACCGTCAAATCCGGCGCCGGCGTGGCGGTCGACTTCGTGATCGATGTGACGGGGTACTACCAGTAGGGTGCGCGGTGCGCATGCGTTAACTTGAGTGCAGGCGTAAACCCAAAGTAGGGGAGGGGCTTGCCCCCTCCCGGGTGGACGGGCGGAGGAGCCGGAGGAGAAAACAGAGCCTTTCCACCACCCGGGCCCTCACCCCCGCCCCCTCTCCCGTGCGTCCCCCACCCACCCTTCCCGAACGGGAGAGGGGCGCCGCCGCCCAACCCCAACAACAGCAACAAGAAGACTCAGGGTTCTAGTTTTCGGGAGGGGGCGCCCTCTCCCGCTCGGGGCGGGGGGCGGTGGCACGCGCGGGGGAGGGTTGGGGAGGGGGCGGGCGGCGGGAAGGTTCTGCTGCCTCCTCCGGCTCCTCCGCCCGCCCGGGAGGGGGCAAGCCCCTCCCCTACTTTAAGTCAGCACCCTACTCCAGATCGTCGATCACCGCCTCCAGCTTCTGCTTCTCCGCCGGGTTCGTCTCCAGGATGAGGGCTCGGCGGAAGCAGCGCAGGGCGTCGGCGTTGTCCTTGATCTCGTAGAGGTAGATGGCGCCCGCGGTCTTCCAGATCTCGCCGCGGCTCGGCTGGAGGCGGAGGAGCTGCTCGTAGAACTGCACCGCCTCGCGCTGCTGGCCGAGACGGTAGGCGGCCTTCGCCGCATTTTCGAGCGGCACCGGATTCGCCGGATTGCGCCGCGCCGCCTCGCGGAAGTCGCGCAGCGCGTCCGCCAGCCGGTCCATCTCGGCCTCGATCAGGCCGCGCTCCAGGTGGACCTCGGAGGAGTAGCTGCCGGCGGCGATCGAGGCGTCGAGCACCTTCAACGCCTCGGTCCGGTTGCCCTTCTCGCGCAGGATCTGCGCGAGATTGTCCGCCGCTTCGCCGAGGCTCGGGTCGAGAGTCAGCGCATGGCGGTACTCCTTCTCCGCTTCGTCGCGCTTGCCCAGCTTCTTGAGACAGCCGGCCGCGTTGGCCACCGGCACGGCGGAGAGCTCGTTCTCTTTCATCGCGCGCTGGAAGAGATTGAGCGCGGACTCCGCGCGGTCCGCCTCCAGCAGGCAGGAGCCGGCGAGGCTCAGCGCCGGGAAGTTGTGCGGATCGCGCTTGACGATCGCCTGGAGCTTCGGCAGCGATTCGCTGCACTTCCCCTGCTGGATGTCGGCCGCCGCGTCGTGCAGAGCCTGCGCGATGTCGGCCATCCCCCGCGGATCGGGCAGGTCCGGCCGCACCGCGCCGCCGGAGCCGCCGCCCGCATAGCCGAGGCTGGCGAGCTGCCGGCGCTGCTCTTCCGTCAGCACGTTTTCAGGACGCACCTCGGAGTCGAGCGGCTCTCCCGCCGCCTTGAGCTGGTCACGCAGCTTCTTCTCCCACAGCTTCATGGCGCCGGGCTGCTGCGCCGCGAGGTCGGTCGCCTCGTTCGGATCGGACGGGATCTGGTAGAGGCTGCTCTTCGGCGCATGGAGATAGAAGAAGCGGTCGGTCGAGAGCGAGCGCAGCGGATACCACTTGTAGGCGAAGAACGGCAGGAAGCTCTCGGTGTAGCTGGTGCGGTCGCACCCCTTGCCGGCGGCGCCGAGCGGCAGCAGGCCCTGACCGTCGAGCCCCGGCGGCACCGGCACGCCGGCCAGGCCGAGCAGGGTCGGCGCGACGTCGGCCGTGCGCACCAGGCACTCCTCGGTGCGGCCGGCGGGCACACCGGGGCCGGCGACGAGAAGCGGCACACGGCGCGCCGCTTTGTAGAGAAGAAGGCCGTGGTGCAGCTCGCCGTGCTCGCCGAGCATCTCGCCGTGATCGCCGACGACCACCACGTCCACGTCCTTCGGCAGCTTGGCGAGGAGCACGCCGATCTGCTCGTCCATGTAGGCGATCTCGCCGTCGTAGAGGCGGCTCGGCCCGGTGACCGAATCGGCGAAGCGGGTCGGCGGCCGGTACTCCTCGTGCGGATCGTAGTAGTGCACCCAGAGGAAGAAGGGCGGCTTCAGCTTGCCGGCCGCGGCGAGCGCGGCGGCCGTCGTCGCCTCGGCCGGCCGCTCGCTCACCTCGGTGCCGGCGGCATAGCCGGTCCCCAGGTCGTCGTCATAGAGCCGGAAGCCCTGATTGAGACCGTGCCGGCGCGCCAGGACGATCGCGGAGACCACGGCGGCGGTGTCGTAGCCGTGGGCGGCGAGCTGCTCGGCGACCGTCTCCACCTTGGCGGGGAGCACGAACGTGCCGTTGTCGCGCACGCCCGTCCGCGGCGGGAAGAGGCCGGTGAGGATCGTCGAATGGCTCGGCAGGGTCACCGGCGCGGCGGTGTCACAGCGCACGAAACGGACGCCGCGCGCCGCGAGAGCGTCCAGGTTCGGCGTCTTCGCATATTTCCAGCCCCAGGCTCCGAGATGGTCGGCGCGGGTGGTGTCGAGCGTGATCAAAACAATATTGCGGTGCGGTGCGGCCGGAGCCTGGGGAGCCGGCGCGCCGTTCGCGGTATCCGCAACGGGGAGCATGATCATGCCGCAAAAAAGCGCCAGCACGCCAATTGACGACATCTGTGTCGCGACGGCTCGCTTTCGGGGGTGGCCTGCACTATTACCCCATAGTGATGCCACAACTTCATTCCTGCGGTCCTGAGGGCTGCGAAGAAAAGATTGAGTGTCCATGGGCGGAGCGGGAGTATAGCAGCCGCCCGGCACGCGGTCCGCCACGGAGAGTCCAACCGGCTCTCCAGGACCCCGTTTGTGTTTGTCTGCTGTGATTGATGAGGTTTGGTCCAAATAGATTCGAGCCAACTGTTCTGTCAGAGGAGCTTTTCTATGAACCGTAGATCCTGTTTTCTGCCGATCTTTCTACTGCTGATCGGCATGGCGGTCGTCCTTCCGGGTATGGCGTCGGCCCAGGTGGCCAAGCCGGGCCACTCGTCCCTCGACGGCCTCGCCTTCGCGAGCCCGCGCCTCACGGCGACCGATTCGCTCGACGCGATCGACAACGTGCAGGGCATCCTGGCGGCCGACGTCGCCAACAACTGGGCCAGCTTCCGCACGGACTCCCGCGGCCAGTGGGACGCCCTGATCGACAAGCGCACCGGCCGCATCGAGATCGCCGAAGGCTCCGGCATCGCCTGGATCCCCGGCGCCGGCAACAAGCTGAACAAGGCCGACTTCCCGCGGGTCGACCTCACGGCCATCGACGGCATCGCGCGCGCCTTCATGCCGAAGGTCGCCGGCATCCTCGGCATCAACCCCGCCAACCTGGTGATCAACAAGGGCCGGTCCGGCCAGCAGGCGGACTACCTGTGGTTCGTCGACTATGACGTCCTCTCGTCCGCCGGCACGGTGATCGAAGGCGCCCGCGTCGTCTTCCGCGTCAACCACGGCAACCTGATCCAGTTCGGCACCGAGAACATGCCGTCCCCCGGCGCCACCGCCGCCCCCAAGGTGACGCTGAAGCGTGACGTGGCCCTGGCCAACGTCGCCCGCTACATCGGCGGCTTCACCGCGGCCGACACGTTCATCGACTCCGGCTCGGCCCACACGCTGGCGCTGGGCAACATCGACAACCGCTTCGCCGACGGCTTCCAGTTCTCCAACGGCCGCGGCGTCGCCCAGGTGTGGCAGTTCGTCTTCCACCGCGACGGCGTGATGGGCACCTGGCGCGCCCGCGTCGACGGCGCCACCGGCGAGGTCCTCGAGCTCGCCGACATCAACGACTACGTCTCGGCGGCGGCCACCGGCGGCATCTATCAGAACTCGCCGACCACCGGCAGCGAGATCGTGCGGCCGATGCCGTACACCAACGCCGGCACCGGCGTCTTCACCAACTCGGGCGGCATCTACAACAACACCGCCGCCGTGTCCTCGACCCTGAACGGCCAGTACGTCAAGATCACCGACACCTGCGGCACCATCTCGCAGGCTTCGGACGGCTCCGGCAACCTCATCTTCGGCACCTCCACCGGCACCGACTGCACCACCCCGGGCCACGGCGGCGCCGGCAACACCCACTCCTCGCGCGAGCAGTTCTACCAGATCAACCGGATCAAGGAAGTGGCCCGCGGCTGGCTGCCGACCAACACCTGGCTGAACGCCCAGGTCACCGTCAACGTCAACCTGAACCAGACCTGCAACGCCTACTGGCAGCCCTCCAACGGAACCCTGAACTTCTTCAAGTCGGGCGGCGGCTGCGCCAACACCGGTGAGATCTCCGGCGTCTCGCTGCACGAGTTCGGCCACGGCATCGACCAGAACGACGGCACCGGCACCGCCCCCGAGGGTGGCACCGGCGAGTCCTACGGCGACACCACCGCGGTCATCGCGCTGCACAGCTCCTGCATCGGACCCGGCTTCCTGACCTCCAACTGCTCCGGCTACGGCAACGCCTGCACCTCCTGCACCGGCATCCGTGACGTCGACTCCGCCAAGCACACCAACACCGCCGCCGCGACGGTGGCCAACCACACGCAGGTCCGCTGCGGCGCCGGCTCCGGCCCGTGCGGCAAGGAAGTCCACTGCGAGTCGTACGTCCCGTCCGAAGCGATCTGGGACTTCGCCAACCGTGACCTGCCCGGCGCCGGCACCGGCCCGGCGTGGACCACCCTCGACCGCCTGTGGTACCTGTCGCGCAACACCGCGACCAGCTCCTTCACCTGCCACGCCACCGGCACCTTCACCAGCGACGGCTGCGGCACGGGCAACTGGTGGAAGGTCATGCGCGCCGTGGACGATGATGACGGCAACCTCTCCAACGGCACGCCGCACGGCGGCGCCCTCTTCGCCGCGTTCAACCGCCACGGCATCGCCTGCACCACCGACGCCGGCGCCAGCACCACCTTCGCCGGCTGCGCGGCTCCGGCCGCCCCGTCCGTCACCGCGACCGCCGGCAACAACTCGGTCGGCCTGAGCTGGTCGGGCAGCTCCGGGGTCTACGACGTGTTCCGCAACGAGACCGGCTGCAACGCCGGCTTCACCAAGATCTCCAACGACAACGCCTCCACCTCGTTCACCGACAGCGCGGTGGCCAACGGCCTGACCTACTTCTACCAGGTCATCGCCCAGCCCTCCGGCAACGAAGCCTGCGGCAGCGCGCCGAGCACTTGCGTCTCGGTGACCCCGGTCGCCACCGTCACCCCCGACTTCACGATCTCGGCCTCGCCGGCCGCGATCTCGGTGGTGCAGGGCAACAACGGCACCTCGACGATCACCACCGCCGTCTCCGGCGGCTTCAACAGTGCCATCTCGCTGTCCGCCTCCGGCCAGCCTGCCGGCGTGACCGTCGGCTTCGGCACCAACCCGATCGCGGCCCCGGGCTCCGGCAGCTCCGTGGCGACCTTCACCGTCGCCTCGTCCACCGCGACCGGCAACTACCCGATCACCATCACGGGCACCGGCGCCAGCGTCACGCACACGACCACCGTCACCCTGACCGTCACCGCCACGCCCACCCCGAACTTCACGATCACGGCCGCTCCGGCCGCGGTCTCGGTCATCCAGGGCGGCACGGGCAACTCGACGGTCACCACTGCCGTCTCCGGTGGCTTCAACGCCGCCATCGCCCTCACCGCCTCCGGCCAGCCGACTGGCGTGACCGTCGGCTTCAGCCCGTCCTCGATCGCGGCTCCGGGCGCCGGCACCTCGACGGCCACCTTCACGGTCGCCTCCAGCACCGCGCTGGGCACCTACACCATCACCATCACCGGTACGGGCGGCTCGCTCACCCGCACCACCACGGTCAACCTCACGGTGACCGGCACCTCGCTGCAGCTCCTCGGCAACCCGGGCTTCGAGACCGGCACGGCCTCCCCCTGGGTCGCCACAGCCGGCGTCATCGACAACTCGGCGGGCGAGCCGGCCCACTCGGGCTCCTGGAAGGCGTGGCTGAACGGCTACGGCACCACCCACACCGACTCCATCTACCAGCAGGTGACCATCCCGTCGACCTCCACCACGGCGACGCTCACCTTCTGGCTGCACATCGATACGGCGGAGACCACCACCGTGACGCAGTTCGACACCTTCAAGGTGCAGATCCGCAACTCGGCGAACACGGTCCTCGCGACGCTCCAGACCTTCTCGAACCTCGACAAGAACACGGGCTTCGCCCTGAGGACCTTCAACCTGGCGCCGTACATCGGCCAGACCATCCGCGTCTACTTCCTCGGCGCGGAGGACTCCTCGCTGCAGACCTCGTTCGTCGTCGACGACACGGCCCTGAACGTCAACTAAACCAGACGTTCCACGGCTGCACACCCAAGGCCCCCTCTCTGCGGAGAGGGGGCTTTTTCTTTTCCGGATTTCCGGCGCAAGACATGTTCATGTCAAAAAACGGCTCACTTTGAGCTCTCGCCTGCACCAATCTCTTTGGGGATGACGCGGAGGTCGTCCCTGCCATTGATCCGCAACTTTCGGAATGTTATTTCCGGAAAGGGAAAAGTGAACTTATGCATCGATTCGTGCGTGTGCTCGTGCTCGGACTGTTTCTGGCCGGTCTCATCCCGGCCTCCCGCGCGCTGGCGGCGGGCCGCCTGGAGTGGCCAACCGTGCAGGAGCAGCTCAGCAAGGACCGCGTACAGCCCGGCTCGGCCCTCGAGCGGCTGATCGTGGACAACCAGGACTTCAGCGTCCTGAATCCCAAGGAATTCAACGACCACATCCGCGTCCCGCTCTGGCTGCGCGTCCTCTACCGGAAGAACCACCCGCACGATCAGTTCTCGCCGAACGATCCGACCGGCGGCTATCCGCTCGTGCTGCACGAAGTCTGGGAGTGGATGGTGAGTCACCAGGACCTGCAACGCGGCAAGGTCGAGGGCATCCACGGTGAGGACAAGTCGGCCAGCGAAACCGGCGAGATGCGGATCTCCGGCGCCCAGACGTCGCCGCGCAGCGAGACCGACATCCGGGTCAACTACCAGAACCCGCTGAAGATCATCGGCGCCTCGAACAACATCAGCTCGGCCGGCCGCCAGGCGATGTTCTTCTCCTCCAACGGCGGCGCCTCCTGGGGGCAGACCCTGCTGCCGCTGGTGACCGGCGACTCGTTCCAGTCCGATCCCACCGTGGAGTGGACCTCGGACGGCACCGCATGGTCCACGACGATCGGCATCGATTCCTCGCAGACCAACCTCAAGATGCGCGCCTACAAGTCGACCGACGGCGGCGCCACCTGGACGTTCGACGCGACCTTCTCCGGCACCTCGACCAACAACGACAAACAGATGATCTGGGTCGACCACTCCGCCACCTCGCCGTTCAAGGACAACATCTACGCCATCTGGCACCCCGGACTTCCCGCCGTCGTGGCGCGGCGCACCGGGCCCACCGGCTCGTGGCAGACCGCCGTCCAGGTCAGCGGCTCGGAGACTACCGGCACGGCGATCGGCGACGACATCAAGACCAACAGCTTCGGCGACGTCTTCGGCTTCTTCCCCGACACCGGCAGCCGCCGGCTCAACGTCGTCAAGTCGACCAACGGCGGCGTCTCCTTCGGCGCGCCGGTGCGCATCGGCACGAGCTTCGGCTCCTTCCAGTTCGCCGTCCCGGCGGACGCCAGCCGGCAGGTGCTGATCTACCTCACCGGCGGCGCCTACCGCACCTCGACCGTGAACAACGTCTACGCCGCCTGGGACGACCTCTCCGGCGACTCCGGCTGCACCAGCGGCACCGGCCCGGGCACCAACGCCGCCTCGACCTGCAAGAGCCGCATCTGGTTCTCCCGTTCGACCGACGGCGGCGCCACCTGGTCGGCGCCGGTGAAGATCAACAATCAGGCCGGTCTCAACGACCAGATCTTCCCGTGGCTGGTGGTGGACGAGACGAACGGCAAGGTCGCGATCACCTACTACGACACGGTCGGCGACTCGACGCGGAAGTCCACCAACGTCTATTACCAGTCATCGACCGACAACGGCGCCACCTGGAGCACGCCGTTCAAGGTGACGACCGTCGCCACCAACGAGACCACCACCGGCGCCGATTCCGGCAACCAGTACGGCGACTACACCGGGCTGTCCGGCATCAACGGCACCTTCTTCCCGGTGTGGACCGACCGCCGCAGCGGCGCCTCGGAAGAGGTCTGGACGGCGAACATCGCCGACGGCACGGTCTCCACCCCCGACTTCACGATCTCGGCTTCGCCGTCCGCGCTCACCGTCGTCCAAGGAAACGCGGGCACCTCGACGATCACCACCGCCGTCTCCGGCGGCTTCAACAACGCCATCGCCCTCACCGCCTCCGGCCAGCCCACCGGCGTGACCGTCGGCTTCAGCCCCTCGACGATTGCGGCTCCGGGCTCCGGCACCTCGACGGCGACCTTCACCGTCGCCTCCACCACGGCGGTGGGGACCTACCCGATCACCATCACCGGCACCGGCGGCACCACCACCCACACCACCACGGTGAACCTGACGGTGAGCAGCTCGACCGGAACGCAGCTCCTTGGCAATCCGGGCTTCGAGACCGGCACGGCCTCCCCCTGGGTGGCCACGACCGGCGTCATCAACAACTCGACCAGCGAGCCCGCCCACTCCGGCTCCTGGGACGCCTGGCTCAACGGCTACGGCACCACCCACACCGACTCGATCTACCAGCAGGTGACCATCCCGTCGACCTCCACCACGGCCACGCTCACCTTCTGGCTGCACATCGACACCGCCGAGACGACCACGACGACGCAGTTCGACACCTTCAAGGTGCAGATCCGTAACTCGGCGAACACGGTCCTCGCGACGCTCCAGACCTTCTCCAACCTCGACCACAACACCGGGTACGCGCTGAAGACCTTCAACCTGGCCCCGTACATCGGCCAGACGATCCGCGTCTATTTCCTCGGCGCGGAAGACTCTTCGCTGCAGACCTCGTTCGTCATCGACGACACGGCCCTGAACGTCAACTAGAACGTCAACTAAACCAGACGTTCCACGGCTGCATACCAAGGCCCCCTCTCTGCGGAGAGGGGGCTTTTTTATTTCATGGATTGTCTCGACATCAGGGCGGTAATGTTTTTGTTCTATTTTGATTTTGGAGGCCTTGTCTGATGAGCTCTCGTCTGAACCATCACTTTTTCTCACCCGTCTTGTACCTGCTGATCCTCTTGCCGGCTCTGCTGCCCGGCAGGGCGTCGGCGGGCTCCCTCGAAACGATCGACAATGTGCAGGACCTGATGACGGCGGACGCCGCCAGCAACTGGGAGAGCTTTCGCCTGACCGCCGGCGGCGCATGGACCGCCCTCGTCGACAAGCGCACCGGCCGCGTCGGGATCGCCGAAGGCGCGGGCATCCCCTGGATCCCGGGCACCGGCAACGAGCTCGCCAGGGCCGACTTCCCGCGCATCGACCTCGCGTCGATGGACGGCATCGCCCGCACCCTCATGCCGCAGGTCGCCGACCTCCTCGGCATCGACCCCGCCCACCTCGTGATCAACAAGGGCCGTTCCGGCCAGCCGGCGGACTACCTATGGTTCGTCGACTATGACGTCGTCACCGCGGCCGGGCAACCGATCGAGGGCGCCCGCGTCGTCTTCCGCGTCAACCACGGCAACCTGATCCAGTTCGGCACCGAGAACATGCCGGCCCCCGGCGACAAGCACGGCGACGACCTCGACCGGAACGACGGCACCGCCACCGAGGCTGGCACCTTCACCAGCAACGGCTGCGGCGTGGGCACCTGGTGGAAAACCATGCGCGCCGTGGACGACGACGACGGCAACCTGGCCAACGGCACGCCGCACGGTGGCGCCCTCTTCGCCGCGTTCAACCACGGCATCGCCTGCGCCACCGACGCGGTGACCTCGGGCGACTTCACGATCTCGGCTTCGCCGGCCACGCTGTCGGTTGGGAAAGGAAAGACGGGCAGCTCGACGATTTCCACCACCATCCCCAGCGGATTCAACAGCCCCGTCATCTTCTCGGCCACCGGCCTGCCCACCGGCGTCACCGTCTCCTTCAGTCCCGCGTACATCGCGGCGCCGGGTGCCGGTTCCTCGACCGCCACAGTCTCGGTCGCGGCGACCACGGCCACCGGAACCTACCCGATCACCATCACCGGCAGCACCAGCACCAGCGGTTGCGGCATCTCCCGCACAACCACCGCCATGCTCGCCGTCACCGAGGCACCGGGCTTCACCATCGCCGCCTCGCCGGCAGCGATCTCGGTGAGGAAAGGAAACGCGGGCACCTCGACCATTGCCACCGCCATCTCGAGCGGATTCAACAGCCCCATCGCATTCTGGGCCACCGGCCAGCCCGCCGGCGTGACCGTCTCCTTCAGTCCCGCGTACATCGCGGCGCCGGGCGCCGGTTCCTCGACCGCCACATTCTCCGTCGCGACGACCACGCCCACCGGGACCTACCCGATCACCGTCACCGGCAGCACCAGCACCAGCGGCGGCGGCATCACCCGCACGACCATCGTCACGCTCACGGTGACCGAGGCGCCGGGCTTCACCATCGCCGCCACGCCGGCAGCGATCTCGGTGAGGAAAGGAAACGCGGGCACCTCGACCGTCATTACCGCTATCGCCAGCGGGTTCAGCAGCCCCATCATCTTCTCGGCCACCGGCCAGCCCGCCGGAGTGACCGTCTCTTTCAGCCCGCCTTACATCGCGGCCCCGGGCGCCGGTTCCTCGACCGCCACCTTCTCCGTCGCAACGACCACGGCCGCCGGGACCTACCCGATCACCATCACCGGCAGCACCAGCACCGGCACCGGCGGCGTCACCCGCACGGTCACCATCACACTCACGGTGACCCCCCTGTAGCACGACCCCGCGTTTCTTCCGGCCCCCTCCCTGCGGAGAGGGGGCCTTTTCTTGTAAAATCCCGCCATCACATTCAATCGATCAGGAGGGGTGTCATGTCGGGAGCGCACGAGACGCTGGAGAGGGCTGAGCATGCAGCGCACAGTGGAGGACATGGGGATCACGGGAGCAGCCACAAGGGAAGCGCGAAGATCATCGGCCTGACCATGGCGTTGATCGGCGTGCTCATCGCCCTCTGCGCCGCCATGGTGGGCTCCGAACGCAACGAGCTGACCAAGGCCATGATCCTGCAGACGCAGGCCCATTCCGACTACACCAGCGCGAGCACCAAATTCCGCCTCGTGATGCTCGATCTGGAGAATCTGCGCGGCGCCCAGGCCGCCAGCGCCCAGGCCAGCCCGGTCCTGGAGCGCTTTATCCGCCTCTACATGGACTACTCCACCGAGCGCGCTCTCTCGAAGAGCTGGGCGGACAGCTATGAGCCGCTCGTCGAGGCGCACTTCGAGGCCGCGGAGGGCTATGAGAAAGCGCAGCTCATCGCCGAGATCGGCATCGTCATCGCCTCCCTCGGCGTCCTCCTCGCCAGCCGCACGGCCTGGATCATCTCCATCCTCATCGCCTCCCTCTCCGTCGGCCAGCTCGGCCGCACCCTCCTGCACACCCGCTCCACCGTCGGCAACGACAACGTGAAGGTCGAAAAAGCCGAGGAGGCCTACCAGAACCTCCGCAAGGCGCACACCGGCGCCAACGAGGATGAGAAGACGGTCGATCAGCTCGATCCCGGCGGCAAGATCCGCGCCGCGCTGGACGAGAAGATGAAGGCGGCCAACGCGGCGGCGAAGCATGGCGAGGAGAAGAAGGAAGAAGAGAAGAAGTAGCCTGGATTGGAGACGGGTCACACCGCGAGCGGTTGTGACCCGTCTGCCGGCAGGCCGGCGAAGCTGAGCATCGTCTGGTGCCAGCGCAGGAGCGCGGCGGAGAGGCCGAAGATGGTCTGCGGCCTTTCGGTCTCGGGAGGCCCGAGGGTCGCCAGAGCCCTCGCCAGATGGAGCAGCCGCCCGCGGTCGAGGGCCCATTGCACGACCGCGTAGCCGTCCGGCTTGCGCTGGGACGGCGAGGACTGGGGCGGCCAGGGTTGCAGCAGCCCGAGCCCGGCGAGCGCGGAGCGCAGCCGGTCGCCGTCCTGGTCGAGGGCGCGCGCCAGGGCGTTTTCGAGCGGCCGGATCCAATCGAAGTGCTGGTAGACGAGGACCGTCCGCACGTCGGCGGTCAGATCCGGGAGGCTGCGCACCGCCTGCGCCAGCGTCCCCTTCTCCCGGCGCCAGAGCTCGTCCAGGGTGGACGCCACTTCCTGGGATTTGTCCCTCGTCTTGAGCAGGTCCACGATCAGCTTGCCGGTCGGCTGCCGGCCGATCTTCGCAAACGCACCCTCGATCACGGGAGCCAGCTCGGGATCGCACGGCGAGGCCTCGCCGGCGCTCAAGGCCATCGCCAGGAGATCGCCCATCGGTCCGGAGCCGGTGAGCGCGGCGAGGCGCAGGATCCTGGCCTCCTGGCTCCACAGGTCGTGGTCGATCCGGCGCGCGGTGTCGCCGACCGCGGCGCGCAGGTCTTTCAGTTGCGGATTCCGCGGATCTCCTGACAGCCAACCTGCCGCGAGATGGGCGAGAACCTCGACCCTGGAGAGAGGCTCGGTCAGGAGCTGCAGGAGAGGAGGGATCGAGATCAGCTCGTCCACCGCAATCCCGCCCTTGGCGGCGAGCGTCGCCCAGGTGCGGGTCAAGGAGAGGGCGGCCCCCGCGGTGAGGTCACTGGACCGGCTGCGCGGAAGGAAACGGCTGACCACCGCTCCGGCCTCGCCCCAGAAACCGGCACGGCAGAGGAGACGGGCGGTGAGCGCCGCGACGTCGAGGTGATCGTCCAGCGCCTCGTAGCCGCTGCCGGCGGCGGCGCGGACGGCGTCGAGCGCGTCGTTGAGCCGTCGTTCGGCCAGCAGATCGGCTCTCCGGTCGTAGAGCCAGCCGATCGCGATCTCGCGCGGCAGGAGCGCGACCTCCTGCGGCAGCAGGCGGTCTTTCGCCTTGGCCCGCACGTAGACGTTCGCCGGGCCGCCAGCCGCGAATTCGTCAGGATCGAGGCGCGGATCGAAGCTCGTTCCGCTGCGCCACAGGCGGTCGAGGGCCTGAAGCGGCTCGCCGAGCCAGAGCCCGTGGTAGATGGCCTCCGCGGCGGACGCGTGGTCGTCGATGAGCCGGAAGAAGTCGTAGGCGAGCCGGTGCAACGCCTGGAAGCGCTTCGGGCGGCGCGCCTGGATGAGCGGCAGCATCTCCTGCCGCACGTCCTGGCGGTGGCGGAGGGCGTCGCCGTCCGGCTCGACGAGGGAGACCTCCCGCCGGAACGCCGCAAAGATGTCCTCGGCTTCTTCCTGGCTCACGATCCACGGCTCGGCCGGATCGGCGTCGCCGGGGTCCAGGTCGTCGGTGTCCGGCTTCGGCTTGGGCGTGCCGCGCGTCATCACCTGGCGGATGACCGCCGGGGTGATGCGGCGCACCACGAGGCCGGGGTCGGCGAGCGCACGCACGCGGCGGTCGAGGACATGGCCGAGGATGCGCCGCACGAGGATGCCGTCGACGAGCAGCCGGCCGCTGATCCCGTCCTGCGTCGGCGGCCGGCTCAGCTCGTCGCGCAGGGAGCTGACGATGGCCGGGCCGGCGGCCGTGCTCTGCTGCCGGAAGACCTCGCCCACGAAGCGGAGACGCAACGGATGGACCCCCTTGCGCTCGCCGCCCACGCTCTTGATGATGGCGTCCACCAGGCTCCGCGCCTCTTTCAGCGCGATCGGCTTGCCCGCATCGGCGGCGAGCGCCGCCAGCATCTCGGCCGACCCCTTGGGATCGAGCGGACCGAGCGCCAGCTCCTCGACCTCGCCGCAGAACTCGGAGACCTTCTTGCGCCCGGCGATGATCAGCCGGAGGCGCGGCCACAGCGCCGTCTCGCCCTCCAGGCAGAAGGCGCGGACGAAGCTCTCCAACCCCTGCGCGTCGCTCGGGCTGTACTGGACGACCTCGAAGGTGTCGAAGACCAGCAGGAACGGCCGCGCCCGCTCGAAGAAGGATTCCTCGTTGTCGAGATGGCCATCCACCAGCCGGCGGAATTCGCGCGCGCAGAGCGCCAGGAGGGAGGAGTACGACTCGCCCGACGGGCTGGCGTCCGACGGGCGGGCGAGATCGCGGATCCTGACGCGCAGGTCGGCCATCGGCTGCGTCAGCTCCGGGAGCTGGGCCCCCACCTGGAGGCACATCTCGGCGAGCAGGCCGCCGCGATGGCGGGCGCTGATCGTGGCGCGGTCGAAGTCGAGATAGGCGAAGGGGAACCGCGAGGCCGCGGCCTGTGCGTGCTCGAGCATGAACTTGGCGACCAGCGTGGTCTTCCCCACCCCGCCGATCCCCCAGACGCTCAACGGCTTGCGGCCGGTGATCGCCCGCGTCACCCCCTTGACCGCGCGCGCCGCCGCCATGGCGAAGGTCTCGGCGGCGATCACCCCGACGTAGCCGCGCAGGGTCTCCGTCTCCGCCTCGCGGCCGAAGAAGCGGTCGGGCCGCGCCCCCTCCCGGATACCGCCGGCTCCCGACACCTGGCCGACCATGCGCTCGAACTGGAGCAGCAGACGGCGCAGATCGATCTCGCGGTCGAGGTCTTCGAGCTTCGGCAGGCGGAGCCTCTCGCGCACGCCGCCCAGCCGGCCCACCGCCACCCGCACCGCTTCGAGCGACCGCAGGTCCGCCGCCGCGGGGAGCGCCGCGGTCCGGCCGAGAAGGCAGTCGCGGAGCGCGCCGCTCACCGGATCGGTGAACCGGCTGGCAGTCCGGTTGACCGCCGCGGTGATCTGATCGGCTGGCTGGTGCAAGGCCGCGTCGAGGACCGCGGTGCGCGCTTCCTGGGTCAGCGACCAGCGGGAGCCGCCGGGATCCTGGGTGATCTCCGCAAAGCCGAGGACCGCCTTCTCCGCCTCGCTCCGCTCCGGCGGCGGGAGCGCCGTGTCCTGCCCGAGGTCGCGGGGCAGGAACTCGGAGACCACCGCCGCGTCGAGCAGCAGCGGCCACGCCGGACCGTTCAGAGAGTCGAGCACCGCCGGCCGGCTCGGCGTTTCGACGCTCGTGTCCCCGAGCGCCGCGCGCGCCCACTCGGGAAGCCCTTCGAGATCCGGACCGATCACCGCCCTCTCCCGGGAGCCGCTTGCAGCATCTTGATCACATAGTCGGCGAGCACCTTCCGCACCGGGTTCTTGCCCGCGTCTTCTCCCACCTTGATCTGGGCCACGGCCTGCCAGGCCAGGTCGCTGCCCAGATCAGACTCCTTGTCCACCGCATGCCACGCCCGCCGCAGACAGGCGACGAAGTCCTGCGGATAGCTGTCGATCTTTGCGAGATCCTCCTCGAAGCGTGGAACCCCGCTGACCGGCAGGACGTCGAACGTCGAGCCGAGCAGCAGAAAGCGCAGATGCGGCTGCTCGACCGCCTCCTGACCCGGATCTCGGACCCCGACCAGGGGGGAGAGAAAATCCTTGAGGTCGTCCGCCCAGAACAGGCGCTCGCCCGCCGCCGTCGCGGCGTTGATGACGACCCAGGCGGGATAGCGGGCAGGATTGCGCGCCTTGTCCTCTTCCAGGCGGTCGCGGAGCCAGCGCGGAAGGTCGCCGCGCAGCCAGCGCGCGGAACCCTCGGTCGATGGCGGCTCGGGGATCGGCGGCTTGCCCGCCAATCCCAGGATGTTCAGCTCGCCGACCAGGGCCTGCACGAGCTGCTTGGGCGAGAGCTTCGACAGATCGGCGGGAGAGAATTCGACGACCGGCGTCTGTGCGCCGAGCGTGCGGCGCAACAGGTGGACCGAAAACCGCCGGCCGCTCCCCGGCGGACCGCTGACCACCAGCAGGCGCTCGGCTGCCGTTCCCGCCGTTCCCGTCATTCCCATCATTCCCATCATCGCTTGAACATTCTCACGGAACCGGGTGCGGCCGATGATCGGCTGCGGCGCGAGCGGATCGTCGCTCAGCGACCAGAAGGCCAGCGGGGCCTCGTCCGGCAGCGGGATCACCTGCCATGCCGGCACCTTCGCCGCCAGGTCTTTGGCGATGTAATCGATCCGCACTCCCTGGTTGAGGTGCTTGCCTTCCGGCTCTTCCTCGACTTCCGCGTTGTGCAGCGCGAAGAGACGTCCTTCCGTGTCCACCGCCGCGCCGCCGGACGAGCCCTTGGCGGTGCTCACGCTGTACCAGACGCGCGTACCGCTCAGGTCCATCCGGACGTACTCGCCGATGTCGAACTGCTGCGGCGCCTTGCCCGGGTGCTGGAACACGATGACCCGCTTCTGCCCACCGAGCAGGTCGAGCTCCTCCCCGGGCAACAGCAGCCAGCCGCGGTCCGGGCCGCCGCTCGGCCGCACCGGCAGGCTGCCCACGGGGCGCGCCAGGCGGATCACCGCGTAATCGTACCGGTTGTCCACGTCCTGCACGGAGCGGGCCGCACATTGCAGGGTGCCATCGAAGGGGAGTCGCCCGCGCGCATAGACCAGCCAGTCCTTCTCGGCGGCCTGCACGGCGAGACCCGCATGCTTGACCGCGCCGAAGGGCGCCTTGGGCGCGGGCTCCCAGAGATAGTCGAAAAAGAAGAAAATCTTTTCGCCGCTCTCCCGGGGACCGATCGTACCGTCCGGGAGCACCTCCAGAAACGGCTCGATGACGTGATAGTTCGTCATCACCAGATCGGGAGCGATCAGGAAACCGGAGCCGACGATCGAATCGAGCGGCGCTCCGAGCCCGATCGCGCACACGGTCCTCGAGACCCGGGGAAAGCGCTCCTGGAAAGTCGCCGAGCTGAGCAACGGCTCATATTCGTTGACGAATTTCTGCGCCGCCGCGTCGTCGCCGAAACGGCCGCCGCGCAGGATGTAGTTGAGGCCGGCGGTGAGGCGGCTGTTGCGGTGCGCTTCCTGGCGCAGCAGCCCGACCGCGTCAGGAATCCGCCCCGCGGCGTTCAGGGTCTCCACGATACGGCGCGCGAAGGCGGTGACGTCGCCGATCTCATTGCCCGCCTCCTGCAGCGCGGCAGGTCCCATCAGCACGGTGGCGAGCCGGGCGAGGTTCCCGCGCACCACGGTCTGCGCGAGCAGCTTCGCCAGATCGTCGAGTTGCTCCGTGGTCAGCGCGGCCTGCGGGGGCTCTGTCGCCAGATCGGTCGGGCTCATCGCATCTCCGCCGTCAGATCGTCCCGGTCCGCAGCAGCCCGGCCGCGGGATGCGCGCCGAGCCGCGCCAGGTCCAGGGCCACGTTGGCGCTGCCGATCCCCGTCGCCGCGTCCACGCCGAGGCCGGCGTAATGGAGTCCCGCCACCGTGTGGCCGGAGATCGTGAGCACGCACGATCCGGAGTTGCCGCCGAGCGTCGAGCAGTCGTGCTCGAAGGCGAGCGTCGCCGGATCGAGCCGGGTGACGAGCCCCGGCGAGCACCGCTTGAGGCCGTCCGCATCGCCGAACACCGCGCTCGACGCCGTGCTCGCCCGCGCACGATAGGGATGGCCGATCACATAGATCTCGTCGCCCGCCTCGGCCGCGCCGCCGAGGCTGAGCGCCGCGGGCAGCGGAGAGCCGCCGCCGGCAAGCCGCAGCACCGCCAGGTCGACCGGCTCCTCCGCGGCGCAGTACACCAGCTCGGTGATCAAGAAACGCTGGGGAGCCGGCGCGCCGTCGGTCGAGGCGAAGTCGACGGTCGAAGGCTTCGCCGGATCGATGCGCCACGCCGGGCACGGCGCATCGGGGTCCGCCACCAGAGCCATGGCCACATGCCGGTTGGTCACCACGAGGTCGGTCCCCAGCCGCCACGCCGTCCCGATGAGCACCGGAGCCGCCCCCGGCAACTCCACGGCGACCCGCCCCACCGCCGCCGCCGCATGATTGATCTTGGCGCGCGCCGTCGCGACCAGGACCCGCCAGCGGTCGTTGTCCCCCAGGCCGCTCGCCGGCATCTCGACCCGTCCCTGCGGAAAGCGCATCGCCGGCCGCCCGGTCACCCGCACGATCGCCTCCAGGCTAGCGACCTCCAGATCGGACAGATGCGCCGCGCTCTGCCCACCGGCCACCCGGTCCAGAGCGCTCTCGGCGTGGCTCACCACCTCCGCCACCGCCGCCTTGACCTCCAGTGGAGACGGTGGGCCGGCCGCATCCGTGCGATGCGCGGCGACGTCGAGCAGATGCTGCTCCAAAGCCTCCTGGAGAGGCCCGCTCTCGATCCGCTCTCCGCCCAGGGTCGACTGCAACGCTCCCCCCTTCGCAAGAAGAGAGCGCGCCATGCCGACCAGCCGCTGCCTGTCATCCGTCATGATAAAGCCAGCCCCCTTCGGTCCCTTTGACGGACCGGACTTGATGATTCCCCCGGCTATGGCACGCTGAACTGCGTGGCGACCCCGGTGTACATGTGCTGGGAATCAGGAGACATGATGCTGCCGCCGAGAAAGACGTCCGGACGGCCAGTCAAGTAGCGCCTCAGCAAGAATGCGGTGGGCACCATCTGCGAGGACCTCGTCCATTGGCCGGAGCCCTTGGAATTGCCGTTTGCATCATAGGACTGAAACGCCAAGGCCCAGGTTCCAGTTCCAATCTGTCCACCCGCCCCCGCGTAGATGTATCCGGAACTGTCCAGTGCGATTCCGGCGGAATTGGGATAGGGGTGGGAGAACACCAGGCGAAGACCTCCGCCAACCTGAAACTGAGCCGTTTTCGCCGCTTGGTTGTACCCGTCCGGAGTCGCGGTGCCCGTGATGTAGAGATAGCCGCTGGCGCTGTCCAGGACGGCACCGTTTGAAACGCCCACAGAGCTCAACGTCGTGGTCCGCATGAAACTGTGGCGGCCGGCGTGCTCGGTTGGCTGGGGGGAGTATGGAGCCACCGGCGTCGGATAGAGCCCTCCGTCGACGAATCCCGCCGCGGTGAGGCTGTGCTTTCCAAAATAGTAAGCCAGATGGTAGGGACCCGAGGTCCACAGGATGTCGCCATACAGGTAGATTTGGTTCGCAGCGACCGCCACGCTCTCTGTAGCATCCCTGGCGAATCCTTTCAGAAACAGAAAGTTGCCATCCGCCCGGCACGGCGTGTAGTCCGGGCTGCCGGCGCTGGCCAGGCTTTCGGGAAAAATATACAACACGCCGCCAAGTCCTGAGACCAGTCCTCCCGCGATCCAGCACTGCATGGCACGGTTCCCGACGACGGCGACCTGACCGCCGGCAATGCCGATTTCGACAGGCGTCCCAGCCGCGAGAGATACCGATCCGAACCGATACCACGCGCCACAATCCGGCACCGGATTGGGCAGCTTGAACCCCTCGACAACTCCGTAGTTGTTGGTGTCGGTCTCCAGCACGAAGATCTGTGCCGAGCAACCAAAGCCGTCCAAAACAAGCCGCAAAGGTTTGTTCGCCAAGGACAGGACCTGCGTGCCGGCATGGAGGTAGTGGCCCACAAGAACATCGACCCAGCCTCCCTCGGCGGTGAACTGCTTGTTGTATTCCGAGGTGAGGTAGTAGGCCGTTCCGGTGCCGTCCTGAATCATTTGCGCGACTTTGACATTGGACGCCGAGCTGTATTTGAGCTGCGCCGGAGACCCATAGCCATTGCTGTTCGCGTAGGTTGTCGCATAGGCCAAGGTGCTGGCGCCATTGAGCTGCGACCAGAAATATGACCCGTAGACCGTGACCGGCACCGGGGAGGAAGCCATCCCGGGCTGGATGCTGAGCTGGGTGCTGACTCCCGCCACCATGGGTGAGGGAGACTGATACTGAAAGCCCTGATTGGTGTACTGGGCGGATGCAAGACGTGCCGAGAGAACAAAAACGATTCCGGCGAGGAGTGGGAGCTTCTTGCAGAAGGTCGATTGTTTGTTCATGCGCAGTAGTGTAGTACGAAGACACGCACACCTGACGCACTTTCTTCTTGTCGTTTTGATAGGCTTCCCACCAAGAAGCAGCAAGGGCTGAAGTGTTTAGCGGAGGGAACCGATGACCAGAGTGTCGCGTGGTGTGGCTGTTCTTGCGCTGTTCCTGTCTCTTGTTTCGTCGTCAGCGGCCGAGCCTTGGCGCTCTTCTTTGCATGACCTGACCTACGTCGTCATCGAGAAGCGGGTGCGCACCGACCTCGCGCCTCCTTGTCCGGGTTGTCCGCTCCAGGGTCCCCAGGCCTTGGAGGCCTTGCCGGCCAATGTGCTGCAAGGTGCCGGAGCCAACGCCGTGGAGTACGAGAGCTTCTTGTCAATCTATCTGCCGGACCCGGCCGCCCGCGCTCTCGCCAAGGTGGCGCAGGCGCGCGGTTTGGCGGTGAGCGTCGGGACCGAGAGAGAGATCCATCTGCCCTGGCACACGTTCACCCCAGGCGCGGCCGACGGCCGGGACGATCCAGCCGTCACAGCCGCCGTGCCTCCCAACGCCGTGCCGGGGATGTACATCGTCCAGTTCGCCTATCCGATTCATCCGGACTGGATCGCGTCCCTCGAAGCCTGCGGTGTTCACCAGATCGCCTTCTTCCAGAGCCGAACCCTTCTGGTGCGCGCCTCCAGCCTGCAGGTGATCACCGGCTGCTCCGCCGCGCGCTACCTCTCCTGGAGCGAGCCGTACCGCGCTTCGGACCGCATCGCGCCCGCTCTTCTCACCCAGCCCAGCCCGCTCGGCTACTGGCTGCAATTCCCGGACGGCACCGACCTCGCCGCCAAGGCGACCCAACTGCCAAGCGACATGACCTTCCAGGGAAGTTGGGCATCGGCGCAGGATCACGTCGCCTACCTGCGCGTCCAGGCGAGCCCGGCCGGCCTTGCCGCTTACGTCGCCACAGAGCCCGACCTCCTCACCGTCTCCCGCCAGGCCGACGCCGCGCCGAGCGACGAACGTCAGGGACAAATCATCTCGGGCAACCATGGAGCGTCGAGCCTCTGCGCCAATCCCGCGAGCTGCCAGTTCCCCCGCTACAAGGACTGGCTGACCAGCCGCAGCCTGCTCACGGCGACCAACCAGCAGACCGTCGCCGTCATCGATCAGACCGGCTACGACGACGGAGGCGCTCCGACCGCGGGAGTCATCGATCATCACCCCGACATGGAGAGCCCGGAACGGCTGTCGGCCATCTGCGGCGGCACGACGGCTCCCGTCTGCAGCCCTCCGAACACCTCTCTGGGAGACGAAGCAGGCCATCCGACAATGGTGGCCGGCATCATCGCCGGAGACGGCTCCGTAGCGGGAGCCACCGGCGGCAAAGACACCGCGGGCTACTACAACGGCATGGGCATCGCACCGGGAGCGAAGATCTTCTCCTACAAGATCTTCGGCTCATTGACAGACATCGGCAATCAGCAGGTGGCTCTCAACTACAGCAGGAACCGGATGGAGGCAGGTTTCGCAGACCGGGCATTCATCGCGAACAACAGTTGGAATGAAAACAACCCAGGTTCTCAACCGTTCCCTGTCTACGATGCTGTGGCTCAGTTCTACGACAACCGCGTCTTGGATGCCAACGCCATCCTCGCGGGCAACCAGCCCATGACTCTCGTTTTTTCCGCCGGGAACTACGCTTATAACTGTAGCACCCAGACAATTTCTTGGGATTCCGTCAGCAGCCCGGCAGTCTCCAAGAACGTCATCGCTGTTGGCGCCACAGAGAGCTACCGGCCGGCGCCCGATCCTCCCCTTGCGTGCCGCGGCTGCTTTGATTCGGCCGGCAGACCAAACGGCCGGCCACCAGACGAGGACGCGACGAACTTCAACTTTGTCGCCAGCTTCAGCGGCCGGGGCCGTTATTTCGCCCCTTACCCCAACACCGCGACGGCCAGCAACACACGCATCAAGCCGGATCTCGTCGCGCCAGGTGTGCGAGTGTTTTCGACCGTACCCTATAGCTACTCGGCGTACGACAATCCGAACAGCACGCCCACGGGCTGCGTCAAGTACTACCCCAGCCCTACAACGACGTACCATACGTATGGCTCCGGAACGAGCTTTGCTGCGCCGGTGGTTAGCGCAGCAGCGGCCATTGCCCGCAAGTGGTTCCTCGACCGAGGGATCACCCCGTCACCGAGCCTCATCAAGGCCGCCCTCATCGCAACGGCCGACGACCTCGGCGGCTTTGCCGGCAACGACCATCGCCCGAGCCCAGCCTATGGTTGGGGCAGGGTCTCTCTCGACCGGCTGACCGACAGCATCCCGAAGAAGGCGGTTCCAGCCAGCGCTTCCAACCAGGTTGGGCTGGGACAGAGCGTTACATACTCTCTCACCGTCTCCAGCTCGAGCGCCCCCATCCTCGTCGTGGTCGTTTGGGATGACCCTGCGGCCAGCGTGCAGACCAACTCTTCCGCTCCGCTGACCAACGATCTCGTCCTCGACGTCGGAGACGGCGCATATCGGGGAAATTTCTTCAACGAAAACATGACCGGGACAGACGATGGTTGGTCCTATCGCTTCGGCTTTGGCACTGCCGCCAACGACACGGTCAACAACGTCGAGGCGGTGTTCATCCCGGCTGGGACCATTGCGCCAGGAACTGTCCTGCGTGTCAAAGTCACCGGAGTTAGCATGGCGCCCAGCACGCCCCAACAGCAGTTTGCGATCTACGCGTATAATTTGCTCTAGCGACTTTGGCCCGCAAGCCATTGTACGAAGGAGGTGATGTTCTGATGCCCAGCTCAAAGACACTCTCTTTTGCCCTTATCTTGAGCACCACACTCTGGGGCTGGAGGCCAGCCCTGGCCGCCTCCACAATTCATGAGTTCCCGGTTTCCACCCCAAACTCCGAGCTGGCCGCCGGAGCGGATGGGGCGGTGTGGTTCACGATGCCCGATGCGACCGCGCTGGGAAGGGTCGCTGCTGACGGCACGTTCAAATTCGTCGATCTCCCTGCTCCTCCAGTGCCGTTCGAAAACTTGGGGCTGGAGGGAATCACTTTGACGCCCGACGGGAGCCTGTGGGCGGCGGCCCCGCTTCGCAACGCCATTTTCCGGCTCTCGCTCGCAGGCGTCACCACGCAGTTTCCGACCCCAAATCTGGATCCGTATACCGTGACAACGGGACCCGACGGGAACGTCTGGTTCGCGGCCGCACGAGGAACCGTCGGAAAGATCACGGCCAGCGGGCAGATAACTCTCTTTGCCGCGCCGAACAATGGCTATGTCGGCCACATCACGAGCGGCCCGGACGGCAACTTGTGGCTGACCGAGAAAGCCGCCAATAAAGTCGCTCGCATCACCGTGGCTGGAAACCTCACGGAATTCACTTTGCCGCACCCCGGAAGCGGGCCTCTCTCGATCACGCCTGGTTTCAAGAACGATCTCTGGCTTACGGAAGTGGACGGCAACCGGATCGGGCGCATGACGACGAGTGGCGCTCTCACGGAATACGACCTCCCAAATCCCGGCTCTCGGCCAGTCGCGATCGTCAGAGGGCCAGACGGCAACATGTGGTTTACCGAGCAAGCTGGCCGTATTGGCCGCATCACACCCAGTGGCGCGATCACGGAGATCCCTGTACCCACTCCGACGTCGCAGCCGTCTGCCTTAGCGGTCGGCCCAGACGGCAACCTCTGGTTCACCGAGCTCTCCGATGGCAACATCGGCCGGCTCACCCTCGGCGGCACACCCGGTCCCTGCTCTCCCGGCGATACGGTGCTCTGCATCGACGACACACCCGGCGACCGGCGGTTCAAGGTGGAGGTTGAGTACTCGACGACGCAGGGCGGCGGCTTGGCCGGCAGTGCTCATGCCGTGCCTCTCGCGAGCCTGGACGTCAACCGGGGTGGCCTGTTCTGGTTCTTCAGCCAGGACAACCCGGAGCTCCTGGTGAAGGTGCTCGATGGCTGTTCCGACAACGGGCACCGCTGGGTGTTCCTCTCCGGCGGCACCAACGTCGGACTCATCGCCACGGTCGCAGATACCGTGACCGGCGAGGTCCATACCTACTACAACCGCGACGTGACGCCGTTCGCGCCAGTGCAGGACACCAAGGCGCACGCCTGCGCGCCGTAAACAGATCGCCATCTCAGATCAGAAAGGCCCCGGCATCGCGCCGGGGCCTTTCTCCGTTCAATCACTGCTTGCCATCAAGGGTGGCCACCATGGCACCCCACATTGTCATTGCGTGCTAGGAAGCCGCCGCCGGCTCGTCTTTCTTCTTGAGAAGCTCCACTTTCTTCTTGAGGAGCTCATTCTCCTGCTGCTGAAGCTCAACTTCCTGCTGCTTGAGCGCCTCTTCCTGCGTCTTGAGCTGGGCCGGTTTGCGCGGGCCGCGCTTGCGCAGCGGCTTCACCTGGAAGGCCACGAGCTTTTCGTTGCGCGGCCCGAGCTTGAACTTGGCCGCGTTCTGGATCTGGAGGGCCGCATTCTGGGCAGTTTCCAGAGCTTTCTTCATCTCCTGGGTCGCGAGCTGCTTGCTCCCCATGTGGGAATCCTGCCGCGACTTGGCATCTTCCGCGGCGGTCAACGCCGTTTCCAGGACCTCCACCTCCGACGCGACATCCGGCAGCAAGGCCGCGTTTTCCTTCGTGGTCACCACCAGGCGCCGCATGCTGGTGACGAAGAATCCATAGTTATTGAGATTCGCGGTCATGGCTTCTCCTAGACCAGGCTGGCAGCGAAATCGAGCTGCTTCCGGCCGATGACTCCGCTCCCCTCGCTGCGAAATGGCGCCAGCACGCTGATCACCACCCGGCTGCCGTAGAGACTGATCTGGACCCTCTGCCGGGTGCGCGCGGCCTCCCGCAGAACGAAGCTGGCATAGTCCGCCGCACCGAACGGCGACGGCAGGGACTGCGCCCGGTCGATGGCCTGGCCGTCTCGCGCCAGCGCCCAGCCCGGCATCTTCCGGAGGCGCTCCTGCACCCTTTCCGCCTTGAGCCGGTCTTCGGCCCCGGCAGCGTTGAGCTCGAATTGGACACGCTCGGCCTTCAGATCGAGCTCGGTTTCGGGATTGGTTCCCAACTGGGGATCGGTTCCCAACTGCACCTGCACATTGCTCATACTGCTCTTCTCCTTCAAAGCTCCGGGGCCGGAATGGCACCGGAAGGTCAAGTCGTATCGAGAAACCAAAGCGTAATCTTCGCGACAGCTTTCCGCGTCCTGGCCTGCTCGCGTTCCTGAAAGCTGTTGGGGGGATCTATCGGACCAAAGCGCGGACCAGAGCGCGGACTAAAGCTCGGGCGCCCACTGCCGGAGCTGCTGCTCCAGCCCGAGGATCTGGCGGAACTCCCGGGAATCCGCGGGCCACCCGGGAGCGAACACCCGCAGCCCCTCTTCCACCGCGGCCAGCGCCTGGCCCGGCCGGTCCAGGGCGAGCAGAACGGCCGCGAGACCCTGGATGAGCCGGCAGGCGAAGTCCGGCGTCAAATGCCGTCCGAACCGTCCCACCTGCTCCAGGTCGGCGAGAGCGCTCAACGTCTCGCCGCTGTCGAGCGCGAGCGCGGCCCGCTCCAACAGCACCGCGGCGTGCTCCCGGCCGTAGCCCACCTCTTCATACAGCCGCGCCGCCCGGCCCAGCAGTCCCGACGCTTCGTCCACCCGCCGCTGGTCGCGGCGCAGGCGCGCCAGGGAGCACAGATAGCCGGCCCGCTCGATCGGATCGGCCGCTTCGGTGACGAAGCGCACCGCCTGCGCGAAAGCCGTCTCGGCCTCGTCGAGCCGGCCGGCCGCGCGCGCCGCCTCCCCCACCTCCGACCAGGCGCCGGTCCCGAGGTCGACCGCCTGCGCGTCCTCCGTCAGGTCGCCCACCAGCCCTCCCCACAGGTCCAGGATCGCCGTGACGGCCTGCGCGATCTCTCCCCGCTCCGGACCGGTGCGGAACCTCGCCTCTTCGAGCAGCTCATGCGCCAAGGTCAAAGAGCGGCAGTCCTCACTCGCCGCCGCGATCCGCGCCAGACGCTCGCGGTGCGGCAGGGCGAGCAGCTCGCCGAGCAGCGGCGCCGCCATCGCGCGCTCCTGCCGGAGGCGCTCCATCAGCTCCCCCTGGCGGGATGCGACACGCCGCCAGACGCTCTCGTAGTCGACCTCGCTGCGCGGATGCGGTGAGAACGTCCAGCCCTGCTGATCAGCGGGCGCGAGCACGGCTTCCACCTCGACCTGGCAGGTCGGGCAGCGGACGAGATGGAGCACGAGCCCCGCCTCATCCGTGCGCAAGTCGGTCAGAAAGGCCTGCAACAGCTCGTTCTGGGGATGGCTCTTCATCGCGTGATCCTCGGTGGTCTCTCTTCAGGATTTTTTCTCAAGTCCATTCGTTCAGAGCTGCGTCACGATACGACACGTTCGTTTCGCCTGTCAAGGGGTGAAATCCACGGAAGGTCAACTTGCGACGCGGTCGCCGCTGACCCGACGTGCGACCGGGCTCCTTCTCTTGGCCGCGGGGGCTCTTGAAGTTTCGCTCTCAAACATCTATTTTTCCTGATCAGGGTACTTCCAAGCGCCGCGGGCCCCCCTCCGTCTCCTCCGAAGATGAGCAGCCGGCCGGGCGATGCGGCAAACTTCGGAGATACGATGAGCTCGCGAGACCCGCCAATTCCGGCTCCGGACTGGCGAGCTTCCAGGAGATTGACCATGTCGCTCAGCTCGAACACTACCGTCCGCCGCGTTCTCGCTCTTCTCGTCCTCACCCTCCTCCTGCCTGCCGTTCTCCCCGCGGCCGACAATCACACAGCCAAGCCCGCGCCCACGGCGTCCTTCTGGAGCCACCCGCTCCAGTCGCTCTGGAGCCTCGCCGTGAGCGCCGCCTGCACTCAGGGTGTCTCGCTCGCCGGCGACCGCTGCCCAACGCCCACCACCGCGGGAGGGTGCGAAAGGGGCAGCACCATCGACCCCAACGGCGGCTGCGCACAGTAGCCGCCGCGCCGGAGGCGGCCTTTCCGCGGGAAACGCGTACGAGTTCTCTCAATCGAGAATTCGCCACAAAAGACTTGTGAGACAATCCTGCGACCACGGAATGGGGGGAGCCCGCACTTGAGCCATGTCACCGAGCAGGACCTCCGGATGTTCGTCGCCGGCGCGCTTGACACCGCGAGCCGCCGGCGCCTCTTCAGCCATCTCCTCTCCGGCTGCACCGAGTGCCGGACCAGGGCAAGCTGGCTCGTGAGCCTCCTGGAGACGGACGACGGCCCACCGGCGGACCTGCCGGCTTTCGAGGCCGCGGAGTACGATGAGGCGGCGGCCCGCGTCGCCGCCACTCTGCGGGTCAGTGGCGAGCGCATCCGCCGCGAGCAGGAGGCGCGCGACCGCTTCCTCGCCGCGGTCCGCCCGCTCCACCTGTCTTTTGAGGAGATCCTTGAACGCGTCGAAACGAGCCGCCTGCCCACCCGCGCCCGCGCCGAGGCTCTCCTGGCCCTGAGCTTCGAGGAGCGGGCGCGCGACCCCAGGCGGATGCTCCAGCTCGCCAGCGCGGCCCGGCTCGAGGCCCTTTCCCTGCCGCTCGCCGCGGACGCCGCGGACTACTCACCGTGCGAGATGGCGGACCTCCAAGCGTGGGCCTGGAGCGAGCTCGGGAACGCCTACCGCAGAAACGACGACTTCCATGAGTCCGAGAATGCTCTCGCGAAGGCGATCGTCGCGCGGAATGCCGGCTCCGGCGACCTCCTGATCCATGCCCGCCTGCTCGACGTCCTGGCGTCACTCCGCACCGACCAGAGGCGGTACGACGAGGCCCATCGCCTTCTTGATCTCGTCATCGGGCTCTACCAGGAGGTCGGGGAGACGCATCTCGCCGGGCGCGCTCTGATCAGCCAGGGAAGCGGGCTTTTCTACGATGGCAAGGCCCCGCAGGCCGCCGCGCTGTACAAAAAAGCCCTCACATTGCTGGACCCGAAGCGCGATCCCCAACTGGTGGCCAACGCCCGGCAGGCGCTCCTGGATGCCATGGCCGCCAACGGCGAATACGCGGAGGCCGCGAAGCTCCTGCTCAAGAGTGGACTGCGCGAGGCGTTCGCGGGCGAGCCCGTGAGCTATCTCAAGGTGCGCTGGGTCGAGGGCCGGATCTTCGCCGGGCTTGGCAAGCTCGATCGCGCCTCGACCGCCTTCGCCGACGCGCGCGACAGCTTCATCGAGCATGGGCTCGAGTACGAAGGTGCCCTGGTCGGCCTGGAGCACGTCGCCGTCCTTCTCCAGCAGGGCCGCCTGGACGAAGTCGAGAGACTGGCGTCTGAGGCGCTGGAGATCTTCGAGATCCTGGACATCCAACGCGAAGCCGTCCGCGCCGTCGCCTACCTGCGGAAGGTCTGCGCCGCCCGCAAGGCAACGGTCGAGCTGGTGCGCGAGGTCGTCTCCTTCCTGGAGCGCCTCGAACGCCGGCCCAACCTGCGCTTCTTCTATTAGGCCCCAACCCCAAAGGAGGGGAGGGGCTTGCCCCTCCCGTGCGGTGGCCTCTCTACTCGGCCAGGCTTTTCGGCTGATCGACGGTGACGAGCCGCTTCAGAGTGCGCCGGACCGCCGCCTCGACCATCTGATCCAACTGCGCCTGACTGACTCGGAGAAGCTCCGGTTCCTCGGACTCGGACTCAGGAGCGCCTTCGGCCTCCAGAAGCGCCTTCACCAAAGGATTGCTGGGCCGCTTCTTGAGCCGGTACGCCAGAGAAAAGAACTCTTCCGGCGTCAGCCCGATCGCCCCGGAGAGCATCAGGATGTAGCTCATCTGCGGCCGGACGACCCCGGTCAGGATCTTGCTGATCATGGAGCTCCCCAGGTCGAGCTCCTCCCCCAGCATGCGCATGGACTTCTTGGACAGCCTCACCAGCCGCGCGAGAAGCCGCATCAAGCGAGCCGCCTCTTCGTCTGCCGCCTTCACCGCCTCGTTTTCTTGCGTCTCCATGAGAGTCAGTCTATCACCTCGCGACGCGTAATGCGCCAAGCCCTAATGAGGCGGCTCTCCGGCACCGAGCCGCTGCAAGGCCCGCCGGACAGCCGCATCGACCGTCTGGTCCAACTCCGCCTGGCTGAGCCGGAGAAGATCCGGCTCCTCCTCGGCTTTTTCTGCTGCGTCTCCATGGGCACAAACACTATCACTCTTCGACTCATTCGCGGAGCTCGCGGCGCAATCTTCGCGATGGCGTCCAAGGTTTACGCCACGCAAACCAAGATTCACGCCACGCAAATCGAGGTTTATGCCACGCAAACCAAGATTCACGCCACACAAATCGAGGTTTACGCCACGCAAACCAAGATTTACGCCACACAAACCGAGGTTCACGCCACGCAAATCAAGGTTTACGCCACGCAAACGAAGGTTTATGCCGCGCAAACCGAGATTCACGCCGCGCAAACGAAGATTTACGCCACGCAAACCGAGGTTCATGCCAGGTAAATCCCTGCCCGCCTCGGTGTACCCGGCACCCGCCGACCCGTCTAGTCGGCCCGGTTCTTCGGCAGCTCTCCGGTGACGAGCCGCTGCAGAGAGCGCCGGACCGCGGCCTCGACCATCTGGTCCAACTGCGCCTGGCTGACCCGGAGAAGCTCCGGATCCTCGGCATCCGGAACGCCTTCAGCCTCCAGAAGCTCCTTGACCAGGGCGTTGGTGGGGCGTTTCTTGAGCCGGTACGCCAGAGAGAAGAACTCCTCCGGCGACACCCCCACCGCTTTGGCGAACATCAGGAGGTAGCTGAGCTGCGGCCGGACGACCCCGGTCAGGATCTTGCTGACCATGGAGCTTCCCAGGTCAAGCTCCGCTCCCAGCGTGCGCATGGACTTCTTGGACAGCCGTACCAGGCGGGCGAGGAGCCGCATCAACCGGGCCGCCTCCTCCTCCGCCGACTTCACGAGTTCCTTCTTATGCGTCTCCATGAGCGCGAGACTATCACTTCTCGACGCATTCGACGACCCTCGGCGCCAAGGTCGTGTTCGCGAATGGCGATGCGGGAGGCGTCGCGGTGATGACGAGGCGCGCGGATCCCACGATCTGCTAATCTTCGGACCTTAACAGTTGGACCACCCAGGAGGTGACATGAGAAGGAAGCTTTTGGTGCTCGCTGGCCTGCTTGGACTCTGCGTCTTCGGTCTGCAAGTCCGCCCGGCGTCGGCCTTCACGTTCTGCAACGTTGGCTGTGACCCGGACGCGACCTGCGAATGTCCGGCGAACACGCTCAACCGCGGTGCCATCGTGGATTGCCCGACCTGGCACGCGGACTGTAATTTCCTCTGATCTCCCTCTGAATCGGGGCCGAGACGGGGCGGCACCTGGACGGACCGCCCCGTTCTCGTCGCCCATGCGCCTCCCTCCGGGCAGCCGCTGGGCCAAGCCTCGCGCGTCGTCCTGTGTACGTCAGCTTCGCGACGCTCGCGTCAACCCCGCCGGAACGCCAGTCGGGCGCCCAATAGGGTGAGCGCCAGAACCAGTGCGAGCCCGATGCCTCCGAAGAGCTGGTCCACCCTCGCGAAGCCGGTCCATTGCAGGTAGTGGATTCGGTAGAGAAGATCGATGCGGTCCGTATCCCGCCCGCGTTGCTGCAGGCTCATCCTGTCCCAGTCGAGAGTGACCTCGACCCCGGTGGTGGTCCGAGCGGTGAGTCCGGAGAGGCTGGCGACGGACCCGTACCGCGGAGAATTCGCTCGGAACGCATCCTCCAGCAGCAACTCGATTTCACGCGCGGACGGACGCTCCCGCGGCCGCCCGTCCGCGGGAGTGAGTTGCCGCCAATCCGCGCCGGTGCGGGCGAGCAGGTGATTCCCCAAGACCGTCCTTAAACAGCGGACCTCCAGCCATCCGCCGGCCGGCTGGACCATGCACGGCTCTACCAGCGGATAGGTCTTGATGGGCAGGATTTCATAGGCGGCCGCATATCCCGGCTTCAGGAAGAAGACGAAGCCGGTCGCGGCCCAACTCAGGAAGGGCAACAGCAGGACGATCCCGAGGAGCCGGTGGAGCTTCCTTGCGCGAGATCTCGTTTCCATGCGGTCAGAACCTCTCTTACGCCGATCGGCGGCATCTTGCCACAGGTCTCTGCGGCGTGAAGAGGCTGGCGGATGGGAGAATCAGACGGGCTGGCGCTCGATGGCGAAAAAACTACACGGCCTGGAGCACAGGAGTGAAAGAATCTGGACTCGGCGTCTGCGGTGCTGGCTCGGGACTGGATACCGGCCCGGGAGCCGGCTCTCTCCGGTTCAGGAAACCCTCGATCTCGTTCTTCATCAATTCGACCCGCAGATGAAGAATGGCCAAGCGTTTCCGGGTCCTCCGGGACTCCAGCATCACAGCTTCCAATCCCCTCAGAAGCCCTTCGTGCTCTTCTAGAAGCTCGTGAGGGCTCTTCGGGTCTGACATTATAGACGAAGGCGTATGCAAGCTCCGTGCAAGGGCTGTGCACACTTCGCCGTCTCAGCGCGGCCGCACTTCCAGAGTCACCGTCGTAAAGTCGCTCTCCCAATCCGTGCCGGGCTTCGAGGACCGGCGGAGCTGGGTGGCGCGCACGAGCCAGCGGCCGGCGCGGGCGAGGGTGAAGGTCACGCGGCCTTCGGCGTCGGTGGTGCGCAGGAGGCCCTGCTTGTCCTTCTCCCCCACCAGGCCGAGCGGAAAATTCGCCAGCGGCTTGCCGTCCTGCAGGAGGCGCACGGGCAGCTCGTCGCCGGGCCGCAAGGCGGTCGGGTCCTTCTCGGGCACGATCTCCAGCGCCATGCCGGCGGGCTCGGCCCAGGACCGGTCGGCGCCCGGATCGCCGACGCGCGCGAAGGTCTTCGCATGCTTGGAGTAGAGCTCCCGCCAGTGCCGCTCCTTGCCGCCTTCGTTCCAGACCTTGCGGACCTCCGCGGAGGCGCCGATCTCGTCGAGATACTCCGTCACCTGGGCCGGTTTCAGCTCGATCGACTTGGGCGCCAGCTCAACCCAGAGAGTGGCGACTCCGGGATCGGCAAGCCGAGTCTTGAAGCGGAGCGACTTGGACCCGGCGCTCCGTCCGGTGAGGTCGAACGTCTTCCCCGCCAGCCGGCCCGCGGCACGGGAGATCCGTTCGGGCTTGATCGCCGTCTCCAGGGCGGGAAAAGCCATGCCGCTCGTGAGGTCGAGAACGACGGCAGTGCCCGCCGGAACCGTGAAAGGGGCCGGAAGCAGCCAGGTGTCGTGCGCGGCGGCCGGAGCGGCCAGGAAGACAGTCAGCAGAAGGACGGCAACAACGAGCGAGCGCTTCATAGGCGAGATCTCCTCTGGGTTCTCTCGGGAGCTTAGAGGGTATCTCGAAAGCCACCGTGGGGCCTCACGGGGTTAGGGGGTGAGGGGATCAGGCGTGCAGCCGCTCGATGAGCACGAGGAGGTAGCGGATACGGGTCATCAGATCGTCCGACGCGGTGCGGAAGGCGCGGAATTTCGTCTCCTCGGTGCCTTCGACGGCCGTCGGGTCGGGGATGCTCCAATGGATGCGCTCCGGCGCTCCCGGGAAGACGGGGCAGGTCTCGCGGGCGTTGTCGCAGACGGTGATCACGTAGTCGAAGTCCTGCCCGGTCAGCTCGTCCATGTGCTTCGAGCGCTGGCCGCTGATGTCGATCCCCTTGTCGGCCATCGCGGCGACGGCGAGCGGATGGACCCGCGTCGCCACGGTGCCGGCGCTGTGGACCTCCACCCGGTCGCCGCCGAGATGGCGCAGGATGGCCTCCGCCATCTGAGAGCGCGCGCTGTTGTGGGTACACAGGAAGAGGACGCGGACGCGCCGCCGCACACCGGTCTCACTGCCGCCGGCCGTTTCAGGGTGATCGGAGACGTCGGAGACGCCGGAGGTACCGGAGATGCCGGGATGGAGGCTCTCGCCCGCCGCGAAATAGAGGCCCTTCAGACGATCGAGGTCGAGGCTGTAGTAAACGTCCCGGCCGTCGGCTGCGCTCCGCCGCTCGGTGACGAGCGCCTGGTCGCGGAGCTGGCGGAGGTGGTAGGAGACAAGGTTGTGCGGCTCGCCCACGAGAGCGACGAGCTCCTGCACCCGGCGGTCGCTCCGCGCGAGCGCTTCGACAAGCCGCCAGCGCAGCTCATGCGCCAGAAGCTTCAGGAACGAGGTCGGCTGGATCAGAGTGGCCGTCGTCATGATCTGGCAATCTAGTTTGAAACAACTTGGATTGCAAGAGACCTTCAGGGAGAAGCGGCCGGGTTTGCTATGGTGACCAGCGGTGAGACTCTTCGCTGCCTTGATTCTGCTCGCCGCGCCGGTTTGGGCTCAGGCGCCGGTGTGCCCGGCCGGCAGTCTCCTCGCCGGCCTGCGCCCGGTTGCGGCCAAGGGCACTGCTGGTGATCTTGGCAGGATGACCGACGGGCGCGCGGCTCCGGAGGGTGCGGCGTGGGATTCTCCGCCGGCGGTTGTGCTCGATGGCGGGGCGGCGATCACCTGGGATCTGGGCGCGGCTCGCGAGGTGCGCGCGGTGCTGCTGCAAGCGGACGCCAACGACCGGTATCCGCTCTCGGGCTCGCTCGACGGGCGGACGTTCGCGCCGCTGGCCGAGATCCAGGCGCTCTCCGACGTCTCCGGACTGCGGACGCGGACGGAGATTCTCTCCCGGCCGGTGACCCTGCGGTATCTGCGGCTCGAGCCCGCCGAAGGCGACGGCTTCGCGTCGGTGGCCGAGGTCGCCGTCTATTGCGACCTGCCGCGGCCGTGGCCGCCGGGGCTCGCGGTCGAGCCGGCGCCACCTCCCGCGACGAATCTCTGGACCTATTGGAACGACCGGTCGAGCCAGGCGTGGGAGTTGGTGCTGGCGCTCCTGGCGATCGTGCTGCTCGCCGCTGACGTGATCGATGCGCGGCGCGAACGGCAGGAGGGCGAGCCGCCGCGGAAGAGCTGGCGCCGCCGGCTGTTCGGCGTGGCGGCGGTGATGGCCGCGCTCACCTATTTCAACTTCGGCACCTTTCACTTCGGCAAGTACGTCCACACCTGGGACACCTTGCACTATTACCTCGGCGCCAAGTACTTCCCGGAGCTTTCCTACGACCGGCTGTATGAGTGCATGGCGGTGGCCGATGCCACCAACATCGAAATGCCGGGGCTGGCGCGGCGGGTGGAGCATCGGACGATCACCAATCTCCGCACCAACGTTCTGGAGCCCACGACGGAGATCCTCGCCCATCCCGAGCGCTGCACCGATCACTTTTCTCCGGACCGCTGGCGGCGGTTCACGGCCGACGTGGCCTGGTTCCGCGGCCGTGAGACGCCACAACGCTGGGAAGAGATCTCGACCGACCATGGCTTCAACGGCACGCCGGTCTGGCTGCTCGCCGGCTCGGCGCTCGCCAATCTCGGGCCGGCGAGCGATCGGCTGATCCTCGCCTTGACGCTGATCGACCTGATCTATTTCCTCGCTCTCGCGGCGGTGATCGGCTGGGCCTTCGGCCTGCGCGCTCTCGCCGTGGCGTTGCTCGTCTTCGCCACGTTCTTCCCCTGCCGCTTCTTCTGGACCGGCGGCGCGTTCCTGCGCTGGGACTGGCTGTTCTATACCGTCGCCGCAGTGGCGTGCCTGAAGAAAAATCGGCCCGGCCTCGGCGGCCTGGCGCTCGGCTATGCGGCGCTGCTGCGCATCTTTCCCGGACTGCTCGCGGCCGGACCGCTGGCGGCGATCGCGGCGATTCTCTGGCGCGATGGGCTGCGCGAGGGGTGGCGGCGGCCGGAAGTGCGGGCACATCTGCGCTTCCTGGGCGGCGCGGCGGTGGCCGTGGCGATCCTGGTGCCGGCAAGTCTGCTGGCTGCCGGCCCCGGCGCCTACCGCGCCTTCCTCGCCAACACCCAAAAGCACCAGGCGACGCCGCTGACCAATCACATGGGATTGCGGACGGTGGTGGCCTACCGTCCTTCGGAGGTGGGCAGGGTTCTGGCCGCGAAGAGCGGAACCGATCCGTGGCTGCGCTGGAAGGAGGCGCGCTTGGCCGCTTGGCGGCAGGCGCGGCCTCTGGCGGTGCTCCTCGCCGGCGCGGCGCTCTTCCTGATCGGCCGCGCGGCGCTCCGCCGGCCGGAGCCGTGGATCGCGGCGGCGCTCGGCACGCTGTGGATCGCCTTCGCGGTCGAGCTCACGTCGTACTACTACGCGTTTCTGATCGTGCCGGCGCTGTTGTGGACGGAAAAGCGGTCCGCCGGCATCGCCCTGTTGGCGTTGGCCGCCTTCTCGCAGTGGGTGTCGCTCGGGCCGCTTCTGAGGATGCCGGGGATGCCGACCTGGCGCGACGAGCAGTACACGCTCATCTCGTTCGCCACGATCCTGGTGTTCGGTGGGATTCTCGCGGCCTTCGCCTTCGGCCGTGAGGAAAAGCTCCCACGGCCGAAGGCCAAAAGCGATCGCAAAGAGCGGCTCAGCGGCCGCAGGTCTTGAACGTCTGCGTGTCCTGCACCGGCAGCGCCGCCTGGTTGAGAAGGTTTTTGTATTCCTTCGTCAAGCCGGTGTGGGTGTCGGTCACATGCACGGTGAAGTCGACGTTGGTGGTGGCGGCGAAGAAGACCCAGTAAGCCGGATCCGCCGTGAAGCTGCAGGCGTCGAGTACCTTGATCAGCAGTTCGGAGTTGTCCGGGCTGAAGAACCAGACCGTCGCCGAGTTGCCGCCGGCCTGCGGCACGATGGTGCCACGGCCGACCTGGCCGGTGGCAGTGCGGTAGGTGACTTCGAACTGGAACCGGCTCCCCTGCGCGCAGCCGGTGGAGTCGTCGGAGGTGCAGGCCGAGGTGGGGGCGTCGTCGTCGAGGATGTTGAGCACCGAGGTGTCGCGGCTGGAGTCGAGCGTCGCACCGCCGGTGGGGCTGGACAGCCGGAGATTGACCGTCTCGTTCCCCTCGTCGATCGTGTCGTTGAGGATCGGCACGGTGAACGTCTTGGACGTCTCGTCGCCGCCGGCCCACGACAGGGTGCCCGAGGTCTCCACATAATCGAGGCCTTCGGTCGCGCTGCCGGCGCTGGTCGTATATCGCACCGACACTGCGCCGGAGCTGCCGCGTGACCGTTCGACGCGGACCGTCGCGGTCGGCCGGTTCTCGATGACCTGGAAGGAGGTCTCGCCGAATTTGAGGACGCCCTGCGCCGTGCCGGGGCTGTCGTCGGTGCCGCCGTCGAGAATGGTGAGCACCGCGGTGCTGCGCACCGCATCGAGGCCGGCGCCGCCGGTCGGATTGCTCAGCATCAGCTCGACGGTCTCGTTGGGCTCCTGGGCAGAGTTCTTGAGGATCGGCACGGAGAAGAAGCGGATGCTCCCGTCACCCGCGGCCCACGACAGGGTGCCGGAGACGTCCTGGTAGTCGACGCCGGAAACCGCGGTGCCGGCATGGGTGGAATAGCTGACGGTGACCGCGCCGGTCTCGCCGTGCGAACGCTCGACGGTGATGACCGCGGTGCCGGCGCTCTCGTTCGCGAGATAGCTGCTCTCGTCGAACTTGAACGTGCCATTCCCGCCGCCGGAGCCGCCGGAGCCACCGCTACCGCCGGAGCCACCGCTGCCGCCAGAGCCTCCGCTGCCGCCCGAGCCGCCGCTGCCTCCGGAACCACCGGAGCCGCCCGAGCCGCCGCTCCCGCCCGAGCCACCACTCCCACCCGAGCCGCCGCTGCCACCGCTGCCGCCACTCCCTCCATCATTGGCGGCGATGGTGACCGTCGTCTGGCTGCCGGTGGGATCGATGGACGCGCCGGTGGCGCTGGTCAGCGTGAGATTGAAGGTCTCACCACCCTCCGCCAAGGTGTCGTCGATGATCGGGATGGAGACAGTCCGGTTGGTGCCGTCGCCGGCCGCCCAGTTGAGCGTCACGTCGACCGCGGCATAGTCACTGCCGGCGAGCGCCGAGCCGCCGGAGGAGAGCACGCGCACCGAAGCCGCGCCGTCTTCGCCCTGGGACCGCTCGACGATCACCTGCACGGTGGCCCCTTCGGCCGCGCCATAGCCCGATTGGTCAAACTTCAAGGTGCCGGGACCGGCGGCGAGCACCGGTACAGCAGCGAAAGCGAGGGCCGCAAAGACCCCCGAGAGGCTGATTCTTTTCATAGTGCCCATGATCGGTTCTCCTGGATCATCGGGAGGCCGGCGGAATCGCTCGATCATCCGTGGTCCTGAGGGGTGAGATCGCCGAGCCGCCTGACGGGAACACCAAAATCGGAAATCATTGGCAAGCAGACTCGAAAAGCAGCCCCTCCCGAGATCTTCACACGGGGAAGGCACGGTGTGCCCACCCCGTGGGGCGGCGTCCACGACTCAAAAAGGTAGACTTTCGTGTCGCCCGTTCGCGAGCCAGCTCAACACGGTCTCCAATGGTGGCATCCATATTGCTACCTTTTGAAGATTGAACCGGGGAGCAAGAACCAACCCCGCAGGAGACAACTATGAAAATTACTCCTTGGATCGCAGCCATCGCTCTCACCGTGGGACTGGCGCCCGCCGTCCGGGCTCAGTCCGGGCAATATGACCGACATGATCAGCAAGGGCATGATCACCATGATCAGCAGGATCAGCAGGGTAACGGAAGCTGGCAGTATGGAGCTCCCTCCCAGCAATGGCATGCCAACCGCGTCTCCGCGCTCGCTCATGAGATCGACGAGACGGCCACCAACATTCGGGTGCAGGCCCAGCGCAACAACCGGCGGCCGGACCGGGCCGAGGCGCGTGCTCTCGGGGAGCTGAATCAGCTCAACCAGGCGGCCTCCCACTTCCACGAACAGTTGGAGCAGAACGGCGCGAGCTACTCCCACACCCGGCACGACTTCGTCGAGCTGATCTCCGCCTACAACCAGACCGTCGAGGCGCTCCGCTCCGTCCGGCCGCGCCCCTACGTCGACCAGGGCATGAACCGGATCGCGGCGAACATGAATACGATCAGCCGCTACTACGGCAGGAGCTACGGTCGCCTTTTCAGCACCGGCAGTTGGAGCAACCGTTCCAGCCGCTATGACCGCCGCGCGAACGGCCATTGAGCCCACTACGGCGGCGGCTCTCCCGGGCCGGCCGCCGCTTTCACACCTCTGAAAACCTTCCGCTGAAAACCTTCCTCAAATCGACAGATCCACCCACCGCAGCCGCAGGGAGTTGGCGATCACGGAGACGGAGCTGAAGCTCATGGCTGCCGCCGCGATCATGGGGCTGAGGAGGAGACCGAACGCCGGATAGAGAACGCCGGCCGCCACGGGGACGCCGAGCGCGTTGTAGATGAACGCGAAGAGAAGATTCTGCCGGATGTTGTGGATCGTGGCCTCGCTGAGCCGGCGGGCGCGCACGATGCCGCGCAGATCGCCCTTGATCAGCGTGACGCCCGCGCTCTCCATCGCGACGTCCGTGCCGGTGCCCATGGCGATGCCCACCTCGGCCTGGGCCAGGGCCGGTGCGTCGTTGACGCCGTCGCCTGCCATCGCCACGACCGCGCCTTGCCGCTGCAAACGCTGGATGGCCTCGGCCTTCTGGTCGGGCAGCACCTCGGCGATGACCTCGTCGATGCCGATCTTCGCCGCCACCGCCTCGGCGGACGTGCGGTTGTCGCCGGTGAGCATCACGACGCGCAGGCCGAGACGATGGAAGAGGCGGATCGCCTCCGGCGTGCTCTCCTTGACCGGATCGGCCACTCCGAGCAGGCCGGCGGTGCGGCCGTCCACGGCGGCGAACAGCACCGTCTGGCCGTCGCGCCGCATCTCGTCGGCCTGTGCCGGAAGGTCTCCGAGAAACCCGGGAGGCAATCCGAGGCCGTCCAATATCTGATCTGCCATCAAGGCCCGATTGCCGAGCGCCACCTTGCGGCCGTCGATCGTCCCCGTCACTCCCTTGCCGGTGACGGATTGAAAGTCCGACACGCCGGTGAGAACGGCGCCGCGCTCCTCCGCTCCGGCGACGATCGCCGCCGCGAGCGGATGCTCGCTCGCGCGCTCGAGGCTCGCGGCCAGGCGGAGGAGGTCCACTTCACCCAATCCGGCCGGGCTGGCCGGGACGATCGAGACCAGCCGCGGCTTGCCCTCGGTGAGCGTGCCCGTCTTGTCCACCACCAGGGTATCCACCTTGCGCAGGACCTCGATCGCCTCGGCGTTGCGGAACAGGACTCCGGAGGTCGCCCCTTTGCCCATCGCCACCATGATCGACATCGGCGTCGCCAGGCCCAGCGCGCAGGGGCAGGCGATGATCAGCACCGCGACGGCGTTGACGATCGCGTACGCCATGGACGGGGGCGGCCCGGCGAGAGCCCAGACGATGAAGGTGGCGGCCGCGATCCCGATGACCGTGGGCACGAACCAGCCCGAGACCTGATCGGCCAGCCGCTGGATGGGAGCCCGGCTGCGCTGCGCCTCGCCCACCCGGCGCACGATCTGCGCGAGCAGCGTGTCGGCTCCCACCTTCTCGGCCCGCATCACAAAACCGCCGCGGCCGTTCACCGTGCCGCCGATCACCCGGTCTCCCACACCTCTTTCGACCGGCACCGGCTCACCGGTCATCATCGACTCGTCCACCGAGCTGGCGCCTTCCGTCACCACGCCGTCCACCGGCACCCTCTCGCCGGGACGGACGCGCAGCCGGTCGCCGGGCTGGATCTGGTCGAGCGGCACGTCCTCCTCGGTGTCGTTGCCTGCCCCGGAACCGCGCAGGCGGCGGGCGGACTTGGGAGCGAGCCCGAGCAGCGCCTTGATCGCCGCTCCCGTGCGGCTGCGCGCCCGCAGCTCCAGGACCTGCCCCAGGAGGACGAGGGTGACGACCACCGCCGCCGCCTCGAAGTAGACCCCGACCGCGCCGTGCTGGTCGCGGAACGAAGCAGGAAAGATCCCCGGCGCGATTCGCGCGATGACGCTGTAGACGTACGCCGCGCCCGTGCCGAGAGCGATCAGGGTGAACATGTTGAGACTGCGATGGACGATCGAGGCCCCGCCGCGGACGAAGAACGGCCATCCTCCCCAGAGGACGACCGGCGTGGCGAGGAGCAGCTCGATCCAGCCGAGAGCCTGCGGGGAGAGCCGGCCGGCGAGGAGGCTGGCTCCCAGGTGAGGCATCATGGCGATCAGAACGAGCGGCGCGGAGAGCGCCGCGCTCACCCAGAAACGGCGGGTCATCTCCCGCAGCTCAGGGTTCTCCTCCTCGACCCCCGTGACCGTACGCGGCTCAAGCGCCATGCCGCAGAGCGGACAGGTGCCCGGCTTGTCGCGCACGATCTGGGGGTGCATGGGGCATGTCCACTCCATCCGCGCCGAATCATGTTCATGCCCGTTCATTCCAGTCTCCTTTCGGGTCTTCAGTGAGCGGCCGGCGCCGCCGGGAGCTTCACCTGCTCAGCGGCTCCGTCGGCCCCGAGGTGGACGACCACCTTCTGCCCGACCTGGACGTCGGCGGCGCCGGCCTTCTTCTTTCCCAGGTAGAACCGGGTCGTTTTGGCGAGCGGCACGTTAACGACCTTGCCCTCCTTCGTCTTCACTTCGAGGTGATCGGCGGCGGTGGCGGCCACCGTCCCCAGGACATGGCCATTCCCGCCGTGGGCCAGCGCGAGCGTAGAGTCCAGCAGGATCAGCAGAACGGTCAGGACCATCGAGATTTTTCGCATGGCGGGCTCCTTGTCAGTGTTTGTGCTCGTTGCCGTTCAGAAACTCTTCTTCCTCGGCCTGTTCCTTCAGCTCTCCCGGGCTCACCGGATTGAGCGCCCGCATCTCCTCCATTTCCTCCTCCGTCATCGTGGGAAAATGCCGGATGAGGTGGACGAGCTCCCAGGAGGCGCGGTCGTCCTGCGGAGTCTTCGCGCCCCAGGCGGGCATGCCGGTCAGCCGGATGCCGTTTTTGATGATGGAGAACAGCTCGCCGTCCGACAGACCCTGGGTGCCGGCCAGGGTCATGTCGGGCGACTTCGGATAGAGATTCCGGCCGATCTCCGTCTGCCCGCGGCCGTCGTTGCCGTGGCAGAGGGCGCAGTGGTCGGCGAAATGGGCGCGGGCCTCGGTCAACAGCTCCGGCGTCAGGGGAAGCGGATTCTTCATCTCCCGCATGGAGCGCGGCACCGCGAGGTGCCGCGCCTGGCGGGCGATCAGAGTCTCAAACCCGCTCGGCTCATCGCGGGCGCTGAACCCCTTCCGCACCACGAGGACGCCGTACACCGCGGCCAGAAGGAGCGCTCCCAGCACCAGGATCAGGACCTTGTGGCGTCTGAGACTCATCGCGGCACCTCAGATCCGTACCCGGAAGAAACCCATCCAGGACAGTGGCTGGTCTCCGTAGGCGTCCTTGAGCGCGCTCGGGACCTCCGCGACGCTGCCGACCAGGCCGACGCCGGTCTTGAAGGTGTCGGTGGCCACCACGTCATACAGATAGCCGAGGGAGACCTTGCCGACCGTGAAGACCTCACCGGTATGCCCCATCAGCTCGTCGTTTTGCAGCCGCTCGGCGCGGCCGAAGAGGGTGTGCCGGCCGTGGGAGACCGCGGATTCGAGGAGCCAGGCGTCCGTGGAGCCGCCGGGCGAGCGCATGTTCCGCCCCCAGGCGAGCGTGGTCTGCCAGTTGCCGCCGGCGAGCGGCCGGTTGTAGACGGCGGAGAGGGTGGCGCGGTCGGTGTCGACCTCGGGTTCGAGCTGCTCCGGGCTGTTCAGGTGGCCGTAGCTCGCCTGGAGCGCCCACTCCGGGGCCGGATTGAACGAGACGCGGGCGGACCAGGAGTCCATCTTCGGGCTCTCGATGTCAGTGCGGTTCTGATCGGGCTCGCGGCCGGTGAAGACCGAGCCTTCGAGCTTGAGCGGACCGCGCACCCAGCCGAGCGTCGCGACGCCGAACGTGATGTGGGTCGAGTCCAGCCAGTGGTGCGACAGCGGCGCCTCGGGGTTCTCCAATCCTGAAAAGCGATGCATGAAAGCCGGCGGTCCCAGCGCCGGCTCGCCCGGCAGGCCCAGGTAGACGAAGACCGAGCCGTCCGCGGGGTCCGCGCCCAGCGGCACCGAGTAGGTGCCCGCAAGCTCCATGAACAGATCGTGCGGGTGCTGGCGGTCGACCAGCGGATCGTGCCCGTTCGCCGTCTCGCCGGTCTGCAGGAGGAGCGGGTAGCCCGACCGGCCGATCGTCCACGGCTCGGCGGAGATCATCGCCCGCAGGCCCAGCCGGCCCGGCCCGAGCGGCCGGTTGGCCATCCCCATCAGCATGTTCTCGCTGAACGTCTTGGTGTCGCCCCGCGGCCCGTCCTGGCGGTCGTAGAGCACCGTGGCATAGCCGTGCAGCATCAGCTCCCACGGCCCCGCCATCTGGTGCAGGCCCGAGTGGGGCGCGGAATCCGGCTGCCACGACGTGCCTGAGGCTTCCCGGGTCATCGGATAAGACCCGAGCAGGGCGTGCATCTCGTGCATCGAATGCGCCGAGTGATCCATCCCTTCCATCCCTTCCATGCCGGGCATGCCCTGCATGTCCTCGTGCTGCGCCCACACCGGCGCCGCCAAAGCCAAGGCGAGAAGCGCTGCCGCCCCTCGATTCCAGAATACTCTCGTCATACATCCTCCCTGAACGTTGTTGCCATTCCAAAGCGTTGCGGGCTCGCGAGGAAACCGCAAGGAAAACGATCGACGCTCGAAAAAGGCTTACGCCAGAGGGATGTGATCGATCGGATTGGCGACGGGAGGGAGGGAGCGGTCGAACACCGGCAGCGGGGCCGGAGCGACGGCGCGGACGACAGGCAGGGAGATCCTGGCGCTGAAGGCCGCCGCCATCTGGCAGGAGCTCTCGCACAACCGGCTCTGCGCGTCATCACGGCAGCAGTCATGGCGCGCCGCGGACACGACCGTCTGGGCCGTGCCGCTCGCCTCTGCTCGATGCGCGTGGCACGCCGGAATGGCAGCCATCGCATCGGTGGCATCGGTGGCATCCGTCTTGGCGGCTCGCGCGGCATGGCACGGGTGTGGACCCGCCATCAGGCCGAAGCCCACCAGGAGCAGAAGGAGAAGGGTTGCGAAGCGCCGCATTGTCGTCTCTGGGCCTCCCCGTCGAGCGGAGGCTTCCGTTTACGCTAACACAAACTGTGCAAGAGGAATGCCCGAGCCGGACCTATCCTTCGCGGCCGGCTCGGGATCGTACTGTCACGGCACGCCTCGGCTCAGTGCCGTGGCACGGCCAGCGCCGGCTCGCAGGCCGGATTGCCGTCGAAATAGCCGACGAAGTGTTTCACGTCTTCTTTCGTGCCCTTGAGCAGGGTGACCTTGCCGCTCTCGATCGGCGGGACCGAACCGGGAAAGAAGGAGTTCGCGATGATCAGCCCGTCGAGCACCTTCTGGCTCATCTGGAGCGCCACGTCGACATGGGTGAGCCAGTCGGCCTTGGTCCCCTGCCAGTTGGTGATCTCGACGATGCCGTGGCGCAGTTGCAGGATGTAGCCCTCGCTGCCGAAATCCTGCTCCGTGGGCTCGAACCAGAAACCGAGCGCCATGCCGGCCTTCTCCTGGGCCGCCTTCTGGCCGTCGAGATGCCAGGTCCAGGAGGCCACCCAGTCGGCGATCGGGATTCTCGACTGGATCACCGGCGACACGAGGCCGGCCGGAAGATAGTTGATGAAGCAGGTGCCGGGCGGGTTGTCGAGCTCCTTGGCGGCGGTGAAATACCAGTCGCTCCAGTTCGGATCGATCGCCCGCGCGCCGAGCTTGCGGAAAGCGTCCGCCTTGATCTTGCGGGCGGTCATGTCGTCGGGGTGGGCGCGGACGAGGATCGTGGCAAGCTCCGCCGCCCATTGGAAGTCTTCGCGGCTCTTGCCGGCGAGGGCGCTCCGGGCACCTTCGAGCACGCTCTTGTGGCTGTCGACCAAGGCGATCATCCGCTCGGCCGCCTGGGTGGGCGGAACCGGAGAGAGGGTGACCGGATCGGCGTTGTACCAGCCGACGTAGCCGAAATAGGTCTCCCGCACTCCTTGCGGCACCGAGCCGTAGAACGGTATCAGGTAGTCCTCGGTGTGGACCGGACCCTGGAATGAGTCGTTGCCCGGCGCATTGGGCCAGGGCACCAGCGTCTTCAAGTCCTCGACCACCACGTCGGGCACTTTGACCTTCTCGACCAGCTCGTCGGGGGTGTACCCCATGTTCATGTAGCGCAAGGTCTGATCGTGCGTGAACTGGATCGCGTCGCGAAAGTTGGTCAGCAACAGTTGGATGTTCTTGCGCTGGCAGACGGGTGGACCGTGGCTCGGCACCATGCACCAGGAGTCGAGGTTGCGCAGCTTGTCGACACTCTCGTACCAGGTCTCGGGGCTGCGGTATTGCGTGCCGCGCAGGCTGTAGAGGTTGGGGAAGGCCGGTCCCTGGACCACCTCGGCGGAGAACAGGAGGCCGCTCTTGCCGACGCTCGCCGCGGCGCCGTTTTCAGCGTCGGGAACGAACACGGCCAGCTCGTCGTTGGTCTCGCTCGGCACGTAGATCACCTGCATGTTCACGCCCGCGGCGGAGAGGTCGAGCTGCTCGGTGAAGGTGCGCGACGGCATCCGGTAGCCGGAGAGGCCCTTGCTGAGGAAGGGTCCGATGCCGTTGGTGATCGCCTTGCCGATGTTGGATCCCGGCGGGCTTGCCGCTCCGATGCCGCTGTCGAGCTTGATGCCATACATGTAGATCGAGCGCGCCTGGATGATCTGGCCCGACACCGTCGAGGTGTTGACCACGGCGTCGGTGACGCCCTCCTGGCAGATGATCTCGACGCAGTTGCGGCGGCCGACATACGCGCCGTCGGCCCCAGCGACCGAAGGGTTCTCGATCGGACAGGCCTCCTTGTCGGCCATGTCCAGGTAGCCGAGCACGCCGCCGGTATGGTCGATGTGGTTGTGGGTGTAGATGATCGCGTCGATCGGCAGCTTGGTGAGCGCCGCGTTGTACTTGCGGTTGTAGAGCGCCAGAAAGTCGCCGCCCGCCTTCCGCGCGCCGCTGGCGTCTTCGAGGGTGTCGATGATGATCACCCGCCGGTGCCCATCCGCGTCGGTGGCCGGGCCGACCACCATCATGCTGGTGGCGAGGCCGTAGGCAATGGCGCTGTAGGTGTCGTAGTCGAGCCCCGCCGGCCGTTCGGCCAGGGCATAGGCGCTCGTCTGCAGATCGAGGATCTGCGCCGGCTGGGCGGTGTCTTTCGACAGGAAGAAGTTGTTGTGCTCCTCCTGGCGCTTCGTCGCCTCACCCGGCTCGATGAAGTTCTGGTTGATACCGGTCTTCGCCGCGCCGGCCGCGGGCTGTGCGGCGAGACCGCCCGGCCCGAGCAGCGCCGCCGCGATCGCGAGCACGGCAACGAGCAAGACAGGTTGAACGGGGCGCCTGCCCCAGGTCGCAAGGCTCCTCCCAAGGATCATGCTCAAACCCTCCTTTCATTCGTGTCCAGCGACAAGTCCGGGCATGGTACCGCAAACCGCCGGCCACGAACGTCCAGGGTCTGGCGTGGAGTCGCCGATCTGGGCGCTTCACTTCGGAGGCAGGGAAACCCACCGGTGTCTGAAGGTCTTTCGCCACGGATCAGGAAGGTCTTTGCACGCCGGGATGGTCCCGACGGGCTCGCCGCCGTCATCACTCAGGAGCTGGACCTTATTCCGCTTCGGGTAGACGACGATCGCCTCCGGATTGAGGTTGGAGAGGTCGGCGCCCTGGATCCGTTCGGGCTGCTGCGCGAGGTCTCCGGACCATTGATAGAGCTGGAAGGCGCCATGGTCATCGAAGGGTCCGGCCACGATCAGATAGGTGCTCCCTGGCAAACGCTCGATGCTGCGCACACCGAGGCCTCCGAGATCGAGCTGAATGGGATCGCCGAACACGGCTTTGTCCCCTTCGATCACGCGGGCCGGATTGGTCAGTGGGACGAGCAGAGCCTTGCCGTCCGGAATCGGATTGCGGAAGGCGATCAGCAACTGACTGTCCCGCCAGGCGCAAAGGCCCTCGATATTCGTGGAGCCCTCCTTTTCGGGCGCCCGTTTCGGATCGTCTTTCTTGGTCAATGGATCCAGCTTGAATCTCTCGAGCCGCTGGTCCGCCAGCAGGTCCTGCATCAGATGCGTGTAGGGCTTGCCGACCCCGGCGATCGAAACAGCGGCGCCGCCCTTGTCCGTCAGAGCCAGGGCGAAGAACTGATAGCGATTGGATTTGATCTTGCCTTCTTTGTTCCTGCCATGGGACGTGATCCAGTACAGAGTCTTGCCGAGCGCCGCGGAGCCTTCGATGTCCGCCTCCTTCTGCGGGTTCTCAAGGGCAAGAAAATCTGTGATGTCGCGGCTGACAAGGGCACGTCCCGGTTGATCTGCCCGGTAGAGCCGGAGGATGTTATCCTCGTCGTTGGCCACGAGGAAGCGGTCCGAGCCGACGGCGAGGGCCGCCGAAGCGTCGCACATTCCCGAATAGGCTGGTGCCGGGGCTTTCGGTTTGGGCTTCGGCGCTCCCTGCGCGGACACCATTGCGGGCCCGAGGGCACAGAGTACGGCGAGGATGGGGATCGGGGTGAAACGGCTCATGGGGCCTCCTTTGGAAGGCGGACGTCTCTTCAGAGGACGGACAGGATCTTCGTTTTCCTGACCCCAGGATGGTGGTGGGCGGATCCGCCCCGCTCGGGATTCAATCTGCCCTCGTCTGGATTGACGATTCCCCAGGGGAAGTTGAGGATCCCTTGGGGTGAGTCGGCGATGCTCCGGGGTAAGTTGACGTTCCCCCAGGGTGGGCCGACGATCCCCTGGGGTAAGTTGACGTTCCTCCGGGGTGGGCCGACGATCCCCCAGGATAAATTGAGCTCCTGACCAAACTGAGGCGCTGAGGCACCTTCAGAGCGGCTGAATCCACACCTCAGGATGTGCTGCGGCGAGGCGCTCGAGATCTTCACGGTCTCCGGTGAGGATCTGCGCTCCCCCGACTTCAACGGCGTGCGCCACGACGAGGGCATCCACCGTATGAGCCGTGCGAGCTTCTCCCAGGAGCTGACCCGCGATCCGCCCATGGACCTCGCGCAGGTCAGGAATCGACCCCACCGCCTTCAGAACCCGATGGACCGGCGCGTCCCATGGTCCGCCGCGGACGGTCTCTGCGACGACGACCACAGGAATCTCGACGGCGGTCATCTGCTCCAAAGCCCGGGCCAGGAAGGCACGGGCTCTCTGGTCTCCTCGCGCCAGAGCGATCACTGCTCCGGAATCAAGGATCAGGCGCTGCGGCGCCGGGCGGGTCTCTCTCCGGGGGCTGGCCATGCCTGGCGGACCTCCTCCATGACTTGCGGCTCGATGGGCCCATGCTCCTGCTCGAGCTCCGCCAACAGGCCGGCGAGGCGGTCGCGCTGCAACTGGTGCCGGAGCGCGCGGTTGACGTAACTGGAAAGCCCACGCACGCCCGCCACCTCACGAGCCTCTGTGACCAGCTCCTCTTCGAGGGTGAGAGAGACTTTCGCGATGTCCATTTGGGAATCGTACTCTGAGTAGGATTGAGGAGCAAGAAGCGGTGGCACCCGTTGCTCCGACACAACTGATCCACCTATAATCAACTTCTTCAGAGCCAAACGTCGGCAAGGAGGGTTGTGATGGGACGGTCTTTCGGCGGTCGTCTGCCTTTGGCGCTTCTGCTTCTGGTGGGATCCGCTTGCGCGGTCCGGAATGCGCAGCCAGTCCGGGAGGCTTCGCTCTCCCACCCCGAGCCGGAGGGGGACTTCGACCGCCTGCGGCAGGATTGGATCGAGAGCATGCATCGGGCGGCGCCGGGGGTGCACTGGCGCGAGATCGAACGAGGGAACCGACTGCGCAACCGGGCCCGGCTGGCGGAAACCGCATCGCTCAGCGCGGCGAGCCCGCTCGCGGCCGGCGGAGTCTGGCTGCAACGCGGCCCGACGTCGCAGACCGGAAGAACCTGGGTGACCGCGCTCACCCCCGACGGCAGCACGTTGCTGATCGGCAGCGGTGACGAAGGCGGCGGGCTCTTCTCCGGGGCGCCCGGCTCGGGCGTCTGGGCCCAGCGCGGCAATCCCATCGGCTCGGGAGCGCAAGAGCTGGTCGTTGTGCCGGGCACGCCAGAGACCTGGGTCACGGTGGGGAACAACTACTCCGACGTCTCGGTCTCGCGCGACCAGGGGGTCACCTGGCAGACGCCCGGCGGTCTTCCGAGCCCCGTCTGCGGCTTCGTCGCTACGCGGCTCCTGCGGGAGCCGGGCTCGCGGCGGGTCTACCTCCTGGTGACGGTGCCCTACTGCGTGGCGACCCCAACGTATACGCTCCTGCGCTCCGACGACGGCGGGCTCAATTTCATCACCCTGCAGAGCGCCGCCTACACCGCGGTCCCCGACATATGGATGGACCGAGTGAACGGCGGACCGCTGTACGGCCTCGCCGATTCCGGCCTTCTGTCCTCCTCGGACCACGGTGTCTCCTTCCTGCTTCTCGGCAGTCTCCCAGCAGGCGCCGGCGACAAGCTGCGCCTGGCGGGATCCGAGGCGGGAGCCCCCACCTTCTACGCCATGCGGAGCAACTCCAGCACGAACACGAACACCCTGTACGCCTCGACCGACGGCGGGAGCACGTGGAGCAACCGCGGCACCATGTCGGACTACTCGCGCTCGAACGGCGCGTTCACCGCCTCGATCTCGACCCCCAACACGCTGCTCCTGGGCGGCGTCAACGCCTATCGCTCCACCGACGGCGGAGTCAGCTTTTCGCTGGTGAACGACTGGACCGCGTACTACAGCGATCCGGCGCACAAGCTGCATGCCGACATCGACGGGATCGACTGCTTCTCCTATCAAGGCCGGGAAACCTGCTTCGCCGACACCGACGGCGGAACGTACATGTCCACCGACCTGGGCGCCACCTTCTTGAACATCACCCAGCTCGGGATGATGAACAGCGAGATCTACAGCACGCTGACCAGCAAGAACAACCCGGACCTGGTCGCCTCCGGCACGCAGGATCAGGGCCTCCAACAGTCGGCGGCGGCCTCGCTCGCCGCGATGAGCTTCACACAACTGATCAGCGGCGACTACGGCCACCTGACCTCGACGGCCGGCGACCACAACCGGCTTTACGCCGCATACCCCGGCTACCTCATGGTGCTCGACCATGAGGCGGCGCCGCACAGCATCGGCAGCACCGTCTTCCCCACCGCGAGGAACCGCTCGTGGATGCCCAACATCCTCGCCGACCCGGCTGACGCCAACGCCGTCTATCTGACCGGCGATCCGCTGTTCCGCGTCAACCAGGACGCATCCGGCTGGCACTCGACGGCGTTCGCGCAAAATTTCTCCGCCGGCAACGGCGACTATCTGACGGCGCTCGCGATCTCCAAAGTCAATTCGAGCTATTGGTACGCGGCATCGGCGCAGGGCCGCCTCTGGTATTCGCACAACCAGGGGGCGACCTGGACGCTGTCGGCTTCCCAGGGCCCCGCCGCGCACTATTTCTACGGCACGACGATGCTCGCCTCAACAACCGTGGCGACCACCTGTTTCGTGGGAGGCAGCGGCTACAGCGGGCCGGCCGTGTACAAGACCACGGATGGCGGCGTGACCTGGCAGGCGATGGGGACCGGCCTTCCCAGCACCCTGGTGCTGAGCCTCGCCTTCGACGATCCGGCGAAGCAGAGCCTCTTTGCCGCCGCGGATGCGGGAGCGTTCACCTATGACACGGCGAGCGGGTCCTGGAAGAGTCTCATCGCCGGCAATGCTCCGATCCAGGGCTATTGGTCGGTCGAGGGGGTCCCGGCCCTGCAAGCGGTGCGGTTCGGTACCTACGGCAAGGGCGTCTGGGACTACCGGCTGGTGCCGCCCGGCACGGGGTTTTACACCGTCTCGCCCTGCCGGCTGGTCGACACCCGCCTCACCGCCGGCGTGCTCGCCGGACCGGCTCTGCAGGCCCAGGCCAACCGCGTCTTCGCGGCCACGGGAGTGTGCGGCATTCCGAGCACCGCCCGGGCGATCTCCGTGAACGTGGCCGTAGTCGCCGGCGCAAGCGACGGCTACTTCACCTTCGGAGCCAGCGGCAAGGCCCTTCCGTCGACGTCAACCATCAATTTCACCGCCGGTTCCAGCAAGACCAACAATGCGCTCCTCGAGCTCTCCAGCGACGGCGCGGCGGCCTTCGTCGTGTTCAACGGGAGCCCCGGCCCGGCGCACCTCATCCTGGACGTGAACGGGTACTTCCTGTAGCCGGCTCACCTCAAGATAGACAGCATAACCATGCTTGATCCATAATAAGTTCTTACACAAATAACATGAGGAGGATTTGTGGAAAAGCATTTCGGCTTTCGAATGTCATCGACAGCATTACTGCTTTTGCTTGGAGCCGCTTGCGCCGCCCCGCATTCGAAAGTGGCAACAGCACAGAAACTACAGCCCCCGCCCACCGAGGGACAGCTCACAGAGGCCGAGGGCGGATCCATTCGCGAGCGGCAGGCGTGGATCGAGAGCATGCATCGTGCGGCACCGGGAGTGAATTGGCGGGCGATCGAGAAAGAGAACCACCTGATCAACTTGGCCAGGCAGGCGGAAGCCGCGTCGCGAAGCGCGGTGACCGCATCGCCGGCCGGCGGTGTCTGGCTGCAACGCGGTCCGACCAACCAGACCGGGCGAACCTGGGTGACCGCGGTCACCAGTGACAACAGCACTTTGCTCGTTGGCAGCGGCGACATAGGCGGCCTCTTCTCAGGAACACCCGGCTCCACCAGTTGGGCCGAGCGCGGCAACCCGCTCGGCTATGGAGTGCAGGAGTTGGTGGTTGTGCCGGGATCGCCGGAGAGCTGGGTCGCGGTCGTGAACAGGAATTCGGAGGTCTTCGTCTCGACCGATCAGGGAGTCTCCTGGCAGACGCCCGGCGGCCTTCCGGGCCAGGCTTGCGGCTTTGTCGTCCCGCGTCTCGTACGAGAGCCCGGCTCACGCAGGGTCTATCTCCTGGTGACGACTCCCTACTGCGCAACTTCCACTTTCACCCTGCTGCGTTCCGACGACGCCGGGCTCAATTTTGTGCCCGTCAAGAGCGCTAGCTACACTGCGGCCCCCGACATGTGGATGGACCGGATCAATGCGGGACCTCTCTACCTCCTCACCGATTCCGGCTTCCTATCCTCCTCCAATTACGGAGCTTCCTTCACAATGCTCGGTGTTCTTCCTTCGGGAGCCGGCGACACGCTGCGCCTCGCAGGCTCCGAAGCCGGTGCGCCGATGTTCTATGCCTTGAGGACCAGCTCCAGCAGCAATACAGGCAACCTGTTCGCGTCGGCAAATGGCGGACTGACGTGGGCCAGCCGAGGCAGCCTATCCGGCCTCACTCAAGGAGATCCCACCCTCCCGAACGGAGACCCCTACCTCGTCAACGACCTGCTCACCGCCTCGATCTCGAACCCCAGCGTTTTGATGCTGGGCGGCATTGATGCTTACCGCTCGACCGACGGCGGCGTGACGTTCCAGCCGGTGAGCTACTGGTGGCAGGCTGGCAATGACCCGGCGCACCTGCTGCACGCAGATGTCCGTGGCTTTGACTTCTTCTTCTACCGGGGCACCGAGACCCTCTTCGCCGACACCGATGGTGGAACCTACATGTCTTCCGACCTGGGGGCCACGTTCAACAACATGACTCAATACGGCATCATCAACGGAGAGTATTACAGCACTTTAACTAGCAAAAACAACCCGGACCTGATCGCTGCCGGATCGCAGGATCAGGGTCTGCAGCAGTCGCAACCGGCGCAGCTCGCCGCCATGAGCTTCAACGCACTGCCGGGCGGCGACTGTGGCCATTTGACCTCGACGGCCGGCGACCACAACCAGCTCTATGCCTCCTCTCCCGGAGCCATCGTGGTGCTCGATCATGAGTCCTCTCCTCACAGCGTCTCCTACGTCAACTTTCCTCCCGGGAACCGCTCGTGGATGCCCAATATCCTCGCCGATCCGGCCAATGCCAACGCCGTCTACCTGACCGGCGATCCGCTGTACCGCCTCTACCAGGACTCCGGCGGCTGGCACCCGACGGCGTTCGCGCAGAACTTCTCCGCGGGCGACGGCGACTACCTGACGGCGCTGGCGATTTCCAAAGTCAATCAGAGCTACTGGTACGCGGCGTCGTCGCAAGGCCGGATGTGGTATTCCCACAACCAGGGTGCGACCTGGACGCTGTCGGCGTCGCAAGGCCCCTGGGCTCACTATTTCTACGGCACCACGCTGCTCCCGTCGACCACCTCGGCAACCACCTGCTACGTGGGGGGAAGCGGCTATAGCGGCCCGGCTGTCTACAAGACCACCGATGGCGGTGTGACCTGGCAAGCGATGGGGACGGGCCTGCCCAGCACCCTCGTGCTGGGCCTGGCCTTCGATGATCCGGCGACGCAGAATCTCTATGCCGTCGCCGATGCGGGACCGTTCGCCTTCGATTCGGGATCGGCGTCCTGGCGGAGCATCCTCTCTGATCGTGCCCCGCTCACGGGCTACTGGTCCGTCGAGGGCGTCCCCGCCCTGCACGCGGTACGGTTCGGAACCTATGGGAAGGGCATCTGGGACCTTCGGCTGATACCGCCCGGCCGGGATTTCTATACCGTTCCACCCTGCCGGCTGGTCGACACCCGCCTGGCCTCCGGCGCGTTGACCGGGCCGGCCTTGCAGCCACAGGCCAACCGCGTCTTCGCGGTCGCGGGAGTGTGCGGCGTTCCGAGCACCGCCCGGGCGGTCTCCGTGAACGTGGCCGTGGTCGCCGGCTCCAGCGCTGGCTACTTCACGTTCGGAGCCAGCGATAAGGCCCTTCCGGTGACGTCGACCGTCAATTTCACGGCGTCTTCGACCAAGGGCAACAATGCGCTCCTCGAGCTTTCCACCGACGGCGCGGGGGGCTTCGTGGTGTTCAATGGGAGCCCGAGCCCGGCGCAGCTCATCCTGGACGTGAACGGGTACTTCCAATAGCCGGATCGCCCGGCGAGACCTTTTGCGGTCCGTGGGCGTCGACCGTCACCGCGGTTGACGCCCCCTCCCCACGGGCCATAGGCTCTCGCACCAGTCGGTAACCCCGGGAGGGCTCTCAACATGCAGCGGCGTTCGCTCTTCGTGATCCTGGCCGTTCTCGTCGTCCTCATGGCCTGCGGGCGTGGCGGGCCGGCGCAAAAGGGCGGACGGCCGCTCACCATCGGCCTGTCTCTCGATACGTTGCGCGAGGAGCGCTGGCAGCGCGACCGGGACCTGTTCGTGGCTCGCGCCCAGGAGCTGGGGGCCCGGGTGCTCGTGCAGGCGGCCAACAACAACGAGGTGGTGCAGAACGCGCAGGCCGAGAACCTGCTCACCCAGGGCGTCGACGTGCTGGTGGTGGCGCCGCACAACAGCAAGACGGCGGCGACGATCGTGGAGGCGGCACACCGGGCCGGAGTTCAGGTCATCGCCTACGACCGCCTGATCAGCGACTCGGACGTTGACCTCTATATCTCCTTCGACAACGAGCGGGTCGGCGAGCTGCAGGCCGGGTACGCGGTGCAGCGGGCACCGCGGGGACGGTATGCGCTGATCGGCGGCTCCCCCGCCGACAACAACGCGCTGCTCTACCACCAGGGGCAGATGAACGTGCTCAAACCGTTCGTGGAGCGGCACGAGATCGAGATCGTCACCGACCAGTACGCCGCCGACTGGCAGCCGGTGCAGGCGCTCAAGATCATGGAGAACGCGTTGACCCGCAACGACAACCGCATCGATGCCGTGGTCGCCTCGAACGACGGCCTCGCGGGCGGCGCGATCCAGGCGCTCGCCGAGCAGGGGCTGGCCGGCAAGATCGTGGTGACCGGCCAGGACGCGGAGCTGAGCGCCTGCCAGCGCATCGTCGGCGGCACCCAGAGCATGACGATCTACAAGCCGATCCGGACGCTGGCTCGCAAGGCGGCGGAGATCGCGGTGGCGATGGGCAGGAAGCAGCCGTTCGAGACGCCCGCGGCGCGCATCGACAATGGCTTCAAGAAGGTGCCGAGCCTGTTGATCGCGCCGGTGGCGGTCGACAAGGACAATCTCGCCTCGACCGTGATCGCCGACGGGTTCCATCCCCTGGAGCAGGTCTACGCAGGGATTCCCAAGGAGCAGTGGCCGAAGCACTGAGGTTACCGTCTCTCGATGCCTCTCCTCGACCTGCGTTCGATCAGCAAGGATTTTCCGGGCGTCCGCGCTCTGGACGGGGTTTCGTTCGATCTCGAGCCCGGCGAGATCCACGCCCTGTGTGGCGAAAACGGCGCAGGCAAGAGCACGTTGATCAAGATTCTCTGTGGCGTCTACCCCGCCGGAAGCTACGGCGGCGAGATCCGCCTGCGCGGCGAGGTGGCCCGCTTCCGCACCCTGCGCGACAGCGAGACGCAGGGGATCGCATTGATCGCCCAGGAGCTGGCGCTGGTGCCGGGGCTTTCGGTGGCCGAGAACCTCCTGCTCGGCCGCGAGCCGCGGCGCTTCGGGCTGGTGCGCTGGAGCGAGGTGGAGGCCACGGCGCGCCGCGCTCTCGAGCGGGTCGGGCTCGACGTACCGTTCGCGACGCCGGTGCGCGAGCTCGGCATCGGCCAGCAGCAACTGGTGGAAATCGCCAAGGCGCTGGAGAAGAACGCCGCGATCCTGGTGCTCGACGAGCCGACCGCCGCGCTGCCGGACGGTGATGCCCGGAGGCTCCTCGGGCTGCTCGGCGATCTGCGCCGGCGTGGCGTGGCCGCCATCTACATCAGCCACCGGCTGGACGAGGTCTTCGCCATCGCCGACCGCATCACCGTGCTGCGCGACGGCCGCTCGGTCGGCGCCGCACGGCGGGCGGAGACCACGCCGGACCGGGTGATCTCTCTCATGGTCGGCCGCGAGCTCGATCCCCAGATCAAGCTTCCGGAACGCCGAAGCGGTGAGACCCTCCTGCGAGTCGCGGACTGGTCGGTGGAAGATCCGCAGAATCCAGGCCGCCGGGTGCTCGACGGCGTCTCGTTCGAGCTGCGCGCCGGGGAGGTGCTGGGGATCGCCGGCCTCATGGGCGCCGGCCGCACGGCGCTCCTGGCGTCGCTCTTCGGCGCGGCCCGCAGCCGGGCCGCAGGGACGATTCAGACCGCCGGAGCCGGCGAGCGCGGACCGTTCCGCGACCCGGCGGAAGCGATCGCCGCCGGCCTCGCCCTGGTCAGCGAAGACCGCAAGCGCTACGGCCTGGTGCCCCACGGCTCGGTGCTCGACAATATGACGCTCAGCCTGCTGCGAACCTTCCGGCGTCATGGCCTGCTCGACGACCGGGCGCGACGGGCGGCGGTGCGCGGCCAGGCGGAGGCACTGCGGCTTCACGCGGCGAGCCTCGACATGCCGGTGTCGCAGCTTTCCGGCGGCAACCAGCAGAAGGTGGTGCTCGGCCGCTGGCTGCTGCGCCGGCCGCGGGTGCTGCTGCTCGACGAGCCGACGCGCGGCATCGACGTCGGCGCCAAGCAGGAGATCTATGAGCTGATCGGCCGCCTGACCGAGGAGGGTTTGGGTGTGATTCTCGTCTCGTCCGAGCTGCCTGAGCTGCTGAGCCTCTCGCATCGCGTGCTGGTGCTCTGCCAGGGCCGGCCGGCGGCCGAGCTGGCGGGCGAGGCGGCAACGCCGGAGCGGGTGATGGCCGCGGCGGCGATCACGACGGTGGCGGCGAGAGGCTAACCGATGGGGAACAAACGGATCGATTGGCGGGCGTGGACGATGGCCGGCGCTCTCCTCGCCGTCTGGATCGTCTTTTCCATCGTGACCGACGGCACCTTTCTGCTGCCGCGCAATCTATCGTTGCTGGCGCGCCAGATGTCGGTGACGTCGATCCTCGCGGTCGGCATGGTGCTGGTGATCGTCGCCGGCCAGATCGATCTGTCGGTCGGCGCTCTCGACGGTCTGTGCGGCGCGCTGGCGGCGCTCGCCTACACCCGGCTGGGCTGGCCGCTCGCTCTCGCTTTCCTCGCGGCGCTGGCGGTGGGCGCGGTGCTCGGCGCTCTCCAGGGGAGCCTCACGGCGTGGCTGCGCATTCCGCCGTTCATCGTGACGCTGGGCGGCATGCTCCTCTTCCAGGGCGCGCTCCTCGCCATCACCGGCGGCGTTTCGGTCTCGCCGGCGCGCCCGTTCCTCGCCGTCGGCCAAGCCTATCTGCCCAAACCGGCGGGGTGGATCGGAGCGGTGCTGATCGCGGTGGCGCTGGGGACCGCCGCCGTACGAGCAACGTCTCCCAACAGCGGCCGGCGGCGTTTCGGTCTCGCCGCCCTCGCCGTCGCGGTGATGGCTGCCGTCGCGGTGATGAACGCGTACGAAGGCGTGCCGGTGCCGGTGCTGGTGGTGCTCGCGCTCGCCGCCGTCCTCTCCACCGTCGCCCGCCACACTCCGTTCGGCCGCCATCTCTACGCCATCGGCGGCAACCGCGAGGCGGCCTTCTACTCCGGCATCTCGATCGAGCGCCACCTGGTGGGCATCTTCGCGCTCATGGGGCTGCTCGCCGGCGCGGCCGGCGTGGTGCTCACGGCGCGCGTGGGCTCGGCCACGCCCAACGCCGGCCAGCTCATGGAGCTCGACGCCATCGCCGCGGCGGTGATGGGCGGCACCTCGCTCCTCGGCGGCCAGGGGTCGATCTGGGGAGCGCTCCTCGGCGGCCTGCTGATGGCCTCGCTCGACAACGGCATGAGTCTGCTCAACACGGAATCCTTCTGGCAGCTCATCCTCAAAGGAGCGATTCTGGTGGCTGCCGTGGCGGTGGACATGGCGGGCCGTCGAAGGACATAAAGGACTGCAAGGACTGCAAGGACAAAAGATACCGCGGCGACACTGTCGGTGTCTTCGTCCTTGGTGTCCTTGGTGTCCTTGAGGTCCTTTAGGCCCTTTCCCTCCTTCCCAGCTCCCACTCCTTGATCATGGTCCACAGCACAGGGGTCACGATGAGCACGTGAACCAGCGAGGAGACCATGCCGCCCAGCACCGGCGCGGCGATCGGCTTGGCGACTTCGGAGCCGGTCTCCGACGACCAGAGGATCGGCAGCAGGCCCGCGATGACGGTGGCGACGGTCATCAGCTTGGGGCGGAGGCGGAGGACGGCTCCCTCGACCGCCGCTTCGCGGATCGCCGCGCGGGTCAGCTCGCCGGCGGCCACCTTGCGGCGCCAGGCCTCCTCCAGGTAGACGACCATGACGACCGCGGTCTGCACCGCGGTGCCGAAGAGCGCGATGTAGCCGACCCAGACGGCGACGCTGAGATGGAATTCGGTCTTCCAGCCGTATTGCAACGCGGCGGCATGGAGCGCCCACAGCAGGAGGTTGCCGCCGGTCAAGGCGAACGGAATGGCGAGGATGACGTGCGCCGCCTCCTTGGCCGAGCGGTAGGTCAGCCAGAGCAGCAGGAAGATGATGGCGAGGCAGGCAGGCACTACGAGCAGCAACCGGTTGCGGGCTCGCTCCTGGTTCTCATACTGGCCCGACCATTCGAGATAGGTTCCGGCCGGCAGCGCGACGCTGCGCTCGACGGCGCGCTTGGCCTCGTCGACGAACGAGCCGACGTCGCGCCCGCGGACGTTCAAGAAGACGCGATCGCGCAGCAGGCCGTTCTCGGAGGAGATCATGGCGGGACTGGGCCGCAGACGGATGGCCGCCAGCTCGCCCAGCGGCACCTGGGTCATCTGGGTCGGGCCGGCTCCACCGGGCGAGCGCACCGGCACCAGGACGTGGCGGATCGCCTCGACGTCGCCGCGCAGCTCGCGCGCGTAGCGCACGCGGACCGCGAAGCGGTTCCGCCCTTCGATGGTGGTCGTCAGATCCATGCCGCCGATCGCCGCTTCGATCACGTCCTCCACGTCGCCGACTGTCGCGCCATAGCGCGCCACGGCGTCGCGGTCGACTTCGATCTCCAGCGAGGGCGTCCCCAGGATCTGTTCGGGGTAGACGTCGGCGGCGCCCGGCACCGCCTTGACGGCCGCGGCCACCTCCTGCGCCTTGTGCTCCAACACCGCGAGGTCCGGCCCAAAGATCTTCACTCCGACCTGCGTGGGGATGCCGGTCGCCAGCATGTCGATCCGGTTGCGGATCGGCTGCTGCCAGATCGTCGTCACGCCCGGCATCCGGCTCTCTTCCGTCATCTCCGCGATCAGTGCGTCCCTGGTGAGGCCCGGCCGCCAGTGCTCGCGGTCCTTGAGCTCCACCAGGGTCTCGTACATGTTGACCGGCGCCGGATCGAGCGGGCTCTCGACGCGGCCGACCTTGCCGATCACCGCGGCGACCTCCGGAAACGAGCGCAGGACGGCGTCCTGCTTTTTCATGATCGCCACCGCCTCGGTGAGCGAAATGGCGTTCGAGGCCACCGGCATGAACAGGAGCGTGCCCTCGTCGAGCGGCGGCATGAATTCCTTGCCGACGCCGGCGACCAGGACCAGCGAGAGAAGGAACGCCCCGGCGGACGTGAGGAGAACCGTCTTCCTGTGGCCCAGCGCCCAGCGGAGCGCCGGCTCGTAAAGGCGCCGCGCGGCGCGCATCACCGGATTCCTCTCCTCCGGACGGAGCTTGCCCTTGAGGAGAAAGGACGCGAGCACCGGAACGAGGGTCAGCGACAGGAACGTCGCCCCGATCATGGCGAACGTCTTGGTGAAGGCCAGGGGATGGAACATCCGCCCTTCCTCGCCGGTCAGGGAGAAGACCGGAACGAACGCGAGAATGATGATGACCATGGAAAAGAAGATCGGCCGGGCGACCTTCTGCGTGGCGTCGCGCACGGAATCGATCAACGGACGGGCTCCTCCTTCCCGCTCGATCTCGCGGAAGCAGCTCTCGGTGATCACGATGCCGGCGTCGACCAGGACTCCGATCGCGATCGCGATGCCCATCAGCGACATGATGTTCGAGGTGATGCCGAAGATCCGCATGAGGATGAACGCGATGAGGACCGCGATGGGCAGCGGCGCGCTGACGATGAGGACCGAGCGGAAATGCATCAGGAAAAACACGTGCGCGAGCACGACCAGGAGCGTCTCCTCGAGGAGCGAGCGCTTGAGCGTGCCCACGGCGCGGGCGATCAGCGCCGAGCGGTCGTAGGCCGGCACGATGCGGACTCCGGCCGGCAGGCCGCGCTGGACCTCTGCGATCTTTTCCTTCACGCGGGCGATGATGGCGGGAGCGCTCTGGCCATAGCGCATGGTGACGACGCCGCCCACCACCTCGCGGCCATCCTTTTCCAGGGCGCCGCGGCGAAACGCCGCGCCGAGCTGGACGGTGCCGAGATTGGAGAGCAGGACAGGCACGCCTTGCGCCGCGCCGACCGCGATCTTGCCGAGATCGCGCAAGCCGCGGATCAGGCCGACGCCGCGCACGACGATTTCCATTCCATTCTGCTCGATCACCTTGCCGCCGACGTTGTTGTTGCTGCGCGCGACAGCTTCCATCACGGAGTGCAGGGAGACGCCGTAGGCGCTGAGCTTGCCTGGATCGAGATCGATCTGATATTCGCGCACGAAGCCGCCGATCGAAGCGACCTCGGCGACTCCGGGCACGGCGTTGAGCTGGTAGCGGACGAACCAGTCCTGCAACGCGCGCAGCTCGCCGAGGTCGTGCCCCTCGCCTTCGAGGGTGTACCAGAAAATCTGGCCGACGGCCGAAGCGTCCGGCCCGAGAATTGGGGTCACCCCCTTCGGCATCAGGTTTTGGATCAAGCTCATCCGTTCAAGGATGCGCTGGCGGCCGAAGTAGAGATCCGTGCCGTCCTCGAAAATGACGTTGACCATCGAAAAACCGAACGCCGACGAGGCGCGGACGGCTTTGACGCCGGCCAGGCCCTGCAGGTTGGCGACCATCGGGTAGGTGACCTGATCTTCGATCTCCTGCGGCGAGCGGCCCGGCCAGTCGGCGAAGACGATGACCTGCGGCTCCGAGATGTCCGGAATGGCGTCGACCGGATTGGTGCGGAGGGCGTAGAGGCCCGCGGCGATGACGAGGAGCGTGACGCCGAGAACGAGGAAGCGATAGCGCAGCGAGACATCGATCAGCCGGTCGATCACTGCGCGCCTCCCTTCCTGACCTCGCGCTTGACTTCAGACGCTCCACTCCACTGCAGCGACTTTCCGGTGCTGAGCTGCGCTTGCGAATCGATCAGGAAGTTGGCTGCGGTCACCACCTGATCTCCTTCCTGGAGCCCGGCGACGACCTCGACCAGATCCCCTGCTCTCTGGCCCAGCCGGACCTCGCGGCCGGCGAAACGTGTCGCGCTCTCGCGGACGTAGACGACCTGACGGACGCCGGTGTCGAGGACGGCGCTGGCCGGGACCGCCAGCCGCCTGCCGAGGTCGACGCGCAGCTCGGCGTTGGCGAACATCCCCGGCTTCAGCAGGCCGCCCGGGTTGGGCAGCTCGATGCGCACTCCCGCCGTCCGGGTGGCGGGGTCGACGACCGGGTCGATGAAGCGGATGCGGCCGGAAAAGTCGCGTCCGGGCCAGGCCGCGAAGCGGGCGACGGCGGCCTGGCCGACCCGGATTCCTCCCAGCTCCTGCTCGTAGACTTTGGCGGAAAGCCACAGGTTGGACAGATCGGCGAGGACGTAGAGGTCCTGCCCCTCCGTCACGTACTGGCCCTGGACGACCTTCTTCTCCAGCACCGTGCCGCCGATCGGCGCACGCACGACGAGGTCGACCTCCGGCTTGCCGGTGCGCGCGATGCCGTCGATCTGGTCGCGGTCGAGACCCCAGAGAGCGAGGCGCTCGCGCGCGGCCTGGACCAGGGATTCCGCGGAGCCGGTGTAGCCCGCATCCCCGCCCCGCCGCGCCCGCTCGAGGTTGGCCAGCGCGAGCGCGTACTCGCGGCCCGAGGCGACGAGGTCCGGGCTGTAGATGGCGTAGATCGGCGCGCCCCGGCGGATGGTCTCGCCGGTGAAGTCGAGGTAGAGCCGGTCGAGGCGGCCGGCCACCCGCGCGGCCACATGGACCAGGCGGGTCTCGTCCGTCTCCAGCGTGCCCACCGCGCGGACGGCGCGGAACAGCGCTGCCAGCTCGACCCTGGCGGTCGTCACCCCGGCGCTGCTCACCGCCTGCGGGCTCAGCTCGACAGTCGCGCCGGGCGCGGACGGCCCTCCCTGCGGCGCTCCCTCGTCAGCGTACTTGGGCACCAGGTCCATACCGCAGTCGGGAGCCTTGCCCGGCTTGTCGGAGGTGTACGACGGGTGCATGGGGTCGACCCAGTAGAGGATCTTGGCTTTTTCCTCGTTCCGGACCTGCGGGGCCACCGGTGGTTTGTGGCATGCCGCGAGCAGCACGCCGAGCGCCAGAACGACGGCGACGGGGCAGCCTGTCATCCTGACGCGAGGGACGAGCGGAAGGATCTGGGCGGCGGGACCTTTCCTTCCCCCAGATCCTTTGGGTCGCCAAGGCTCCCCGCAGGATGACAATGCAGCGGCTTCGCTATTCCTCACCATGGGAGCCTCCTCCGCCGGTTGTTCCTTCGAGCAGCGGCAGACCGGAGACCTTTTGCAGCGCTGCCAGAGCGCGGCCGATACCCGCCGTGCGGGCCGCCGCTTCCCGCCGATAGAGATCGAGGTTGGTGGCGGCGTGCAGCAGAGTCAGGAAGTCGATCTTGCCGACGACGTACGCCTCGCGCGCGGCGCGCTCATTGATCTCGGCTTGCGGCAGGATCGAGTCGCGGTAGAGCAGCGCCTGCTCGCGGTTCTTCTCCAGGTCCGCGTAGGCCGCCTCGATCTCACCCTGGAGCTGGTTCCTGGCGCTCTCGACGCCGGCGCGCGCCGCCGCGAGCTCCGCCGCCTTTTCCGCCCGCTTCTCCTCCAGGCGCCGGCGGTGCGCCCAGGGCAGATTGATCGCCGCGCTCACTCCGATGAAGTCGGGCAGCCGCTCGCGGCGCCCGTAAGAGCCCATGAGCATCCAGTCCGGCCGGCCCTCCAAGCGTGCCAGCTCGACCTCCTGCTCGGCCCGGTGAACCTCTGCTTCAGCCGCCGTGACCGCGGGGCTCTGTTCCGCGGCGCGCGCCACGACGTCGGCCACCGCCGGCACCTCTGAGCCAGGCGCGGCCGCTCCAATCATCGAGATCGGAGACACCGGCGTGCCTGCGGGCAAACCCTGAAGAGCGTTGAACCGGGCCGCCTGCGCCCGCCTCTCCGCCCGCAGGGTCGAGAGCTTCTCGTCGAGGCTCGTCGTCTCGAGGTTGGCCTGCAGGACGTCAGACTGCCCTCCCTTGCCGACCTTGTAGAGGTCGAGAGCGGAGGCGGAGGCGTCCTCCAGCCTCCTCCGGGCCTCGGCCAGAATCGCGAGGCTGCCGTCGGTCTCCGCCAACTGAAAGAAAGCGTCCGCGGTGTCCGCCGCGATCTCGACCGCCTCGCGGGCGCGCACCGCCGCCGCGCCCTCGACGCCGGCCAGAGCCACCGCCCGCTGCGCCGCGCGCTTGCCACGCCCGGGGAGACTCTGGCGGCCGGTGACCATCTCCATCGTGAAGTCGTCCCGGGACAGAGAGGGGTCGCGGACCGGCACGTCTTTGAGACCGATCTCGATCTCCGGATCGGGGAGCGCTCCGGCTTGCAGCACCCGGTGCCGGGACGCCTCCGTGCGAGCCTCCGCCTGCCGCACGCGCGGATTCTGCGCGGTCGCGCGCTGGATCGCCTCCGCCAGGCGCGCCCGCCACTCGGTGGCGGGGGGCGCACCTTGCGCGGCCACGCTGCCGGCCGCTGCCAGGCAGATCAAGAGCACACGGAAAATGGCACGAACCGTTCGAGACATCGCGTTCCTCCGGAATGAAAGTGGCTGAGCACCGCCGGCCCTGGCCGGCGGCGGGACACACTTCTCCCCGGGGAGCGCTTAAATCAGGAAGACGGCGAACAGAGTGAACAGGCCAAGGCCCTGCAGGACCGCGGGAGCGGCGAGGGGCTCGGGAAGGCGAGAGACGCGGGCCGCTTCAGCGGCCGGCGGCACGACCGGCGCAAGGCTCGACGCCACGGCGCCGAGGGCCGGGGCCGGCATTGCCGGAGCGTGCGAGACCTGGCCGCCGAGCGTGCCGCAGCACTCTCTCCCCATCGCGCGGCACGCGGACCGCTCGGCGCTGCTCATCGGACACGCCGCGGTCAAGCAGACCGGCAGCCCCAGGAAGGCGGCCATCGCGATGACGAGGGAGAGCGCGACGAGGGCGCGCGGAAGCTTCTTCACAGAGGCAGTCTAGCAGGCTACGGCGCGCTCTCATTCCATTCGCGGCTCGTTTTTCCGGAATCAACGCACCCTTGACTAGTAGTGACGTCTTCCTGTGGCCGTGTGCCGTCCCCCCACGATGCGCCGCGCGGGCCTCCCGCGGTCCCTCTCCGTCTACCTCATCCCCGTTGTGCCACCGTCGTTCAAAGGAGAGGAACAGAGCCTATGCGCAAGTGTCTTGGTTGGATATCGATGCTCTCGTTGGTCGTCCTCCTGGTGCCCGTAGGAGCACAGGCCCAGGTCGCGAAACAAGGCAACTCGTCTCTCGATGGACTCGCATTCACCAGCCCGCGCCTGAGCGCGGGCGAATCGCTCGACACGCTCGAAAACGTGCAGGCCTTGGTGCCCGCTGCGGTGTCGGACGCGTGGACGGCGTTCCGCGTCGGCGCCGGCGGCGAGTGGAACGCCCTCGTCGACAAGCGCACCGGCCGCGTGGAAATCGCGGAAGGCTCGGGCCTCGCCTGGATCCCGGGGCGCGGCAACAACCTGACGGCCAAAGAGGTGCTGGTCCAGCTCGGTGCTTCCAAGATCGACCTCGCGGCGCTGGACACCCTCGTCCGCGCCTTCCTGCCGCGCGTGGCCACCGCCCTGGGGATCGAGCGGTCCTCCCTGGAGCTCAACAAGGGGCGGTCCGGACAGCAGGCGGACTATCTCTGGTTCGTCGACTACGACGTGCTCGCCGCGGACGGGACTCCGATCGAGGGCGCCCGCGTGGTCTTCCGGATCAACCATGGCAACCTGATCCAGTTCGGCACCGAGAATCTGCCGGCCGGCGTGGCCCCCAGGGCGACGGTCAAGAAAGAGACCGCCCTGGCCAACCTGGCCCGCTACATCGGCGGCTTCTCCGCCGCCGACTCCTTCCTTGACGACGGCTCGGCCCACACACTCTCGCTGGGCAAGCCGGACAGCCGCTTCGCCGACGGCTTCCAGTTCGGCAACGGCCGGGGCGTCGGCCAGGTCTGGGAGTTCACCTTCCACCGCGACGGCGTCATGGGCAACTGGCGCGCTCGCGTCGACGCCTCGACCGGCGAGGTCCTCGAGCTCAAGGACACCAACGATTACGCCACCGCGCAGGTCACCGGCGGCGTCTTCCTGAACTCTCCCACCACCGGCGCCGAGGTCGTGCGGCCGATGCCCTTCGCCGACGTCTCCGGAGTCGGCGCGGCGAGCTCCGCCGGCACCTACAACTTCACCGGCGGCACCCCGGTGTCGACGCTCAACGGCACCTACGTCCGCATCAGCGACACCTGCGGCGCCATCTCGCAGGCCGCGGACGGCAGCGGCAACATCGCCTTCGGCACCTCGGCCGGCACCGACTGCACCACGCCGGGCCACGGCGGCGCCGGCAACACCCATTCCACGCGCACCCAGTTCTACCAGGTCAACCGGATCAAGGAAGTCGGCCGCGGCTGGCTGCCCACCAACACCTGGTTGAACGCCAAGGTCACTGTCAACGTCAACCTCAACCAGACCTGCAACGCCTACTGGCAGCCCGCCACCGGAACCCTGAACTTCTTCCGGTCGGGCGGCGGCTGCAACAACACCGGTGAGATCGCCGCCGTCTCGCTGCACGAGTACGGCCACGGCCTCGACCAGAACGATGGCACCGGCACCGCCCCCGAGGGTGGCACCGGTGAGGCGTACGGCGACACCACCGCGGTCATCGCGCTGCACAACTCCTGCATCGGACCCGGCTTCCTCGCCTCCAACTGCTCCGGCTACGGCAACGCCTGCACCGCCTGCACTGGCGTCCGTGACGTCGACTTCGCCAAGCACGCGACCGGTGTCGCGGCCACGGTGGCCAACCACACCCAGGTGCGTTGCGGCGCCGGCTCCGGCCCGTGCGGCAAGGAAGTCCACTGCGAGTCGTATGTCCCGTCCGAAGCGATCTGGGACTTCGCCAACCGCGACCTGCCGGGCCCCGGCACCGGTCCGGCGTGGACCGTGCTCGACCGCCTGTGGTACCTGTCGCGCAACACGGCGACCAGCTCGTTCACCTGCACCACCGGCGGCACCTTCACCAGCAACGGCTGCGGCACGGGCAACTGGTGGAAGACCATGCGCGCCGTGGACGACGATGACGGCAACCTGGCCAACGGCACGCCGCACAGCGGCGCCCTCTTCGCCGCCTTCAACCGCCATGGCATCGCCTGCACCACCGACGCCGGCGCCAGCACCACCTTCGCCGGCTGCACCGCGCCGACCACCCCCAGCCTCACCCTCACCGGCGGCAGCAACACCGTCGGCCTGAGCTGGACGAGCTCCGGCGCCGGCGTGGTCTATGACGTCTACCGCAACGAGGCGGGCTGCAACGCCGGCTTCACCAAGATCGCCAACGACGCCACCTCCACCTCCCTCACGGACAACGGAGTCGGCAACGGCCTCACCTACTTCTATCAGGTCATCGCGCATCCCACCGGCACCGAAGCCTGCGGCGGCGCGCCGAGCACCTGCCAGTCGGTGACCCCGTCGCCCGGCGTGTGCACGCCGCCGTCGGCGCCCACCGGGCTGACCGCGACCACGGCGAGCGCCACCGCGATCAACCTCTCGTGGACCGCCGTCTCCGGCGCCACCGAGTACCACATCCTGCGCTCCACCACCTCGGGCGGACCGTACACCCAGGTCGGCACCAGCACGACGGCCAGCTTCAGCGACACCGGCCTGACCTGCAACACCACCTACTTCTACGTCGTGCGCGCCGCCAACAGCGGCACCTGCGAGTCCGGCAACTCGGCCCAGGCATCCGCCACCACCTCGACCTGCCCGATCTGCACCACCACCACCCTCTACTCGCACAACTTCGACGCCGCCAGCGGCCTCGACGGCTTCGGCACCGGCGTCTTCAACACCGGCGGCAGCGCCGTCGACTGGCGCGGCGTGCAGACCTGCACGGCGCACACCGGCGCGCGGATCTTCCGCTTCGGCGGCAGCCTGACCTGCACCGCGGCCTACGGCAACAACCGCTTCGCCTTCGCCCAGCCCAACGGCACCGCCGGCATCTCCATCCCCGCCGGCTCGACCGTCTCCCGGCTGTCCTTCTGGCACCGCCGCGGCTTCGAGAGCGGCTTCGACGGCGGCACCCTGACCGTCTCCGTCGACGGCACCAACTACTCCTTCGTGCCCGCGTCGGCCGTCCTCACCGGCGCCTACAACGGCACCATCTCGGCCTCCTGCCCACCGGCGGGCGCGGCCGGCGCGTCGGCCTGGACCGGCTCGTCCTCGACCTTCACCAACACCACCGTCGATCTCGACGCGGCCTGCAACCTGGCCAGCGGCGGCACCGGCGGCTGCGCCGGCAAGGCCGTCCGCATCGGCTTCACCGGCATCACCGACTGCTCGGTGACCAGCTCCGGCTGGTTCCTCGACGACGTCACCGTGACGGCCTGCACGCCGTAGCCTGAGCCCCTGAAAGCCCCTTCTCCCCCGCGGGAGAGGGGGCTTTTTCCCGCCGCCGGACCTCGCCGCAAGGCATCAATCTTTTTTCTTGACTTGACCAGTGAGGTCGCGTAGCGTCGGCCGGCTGTCAATTCTTTCAGCACCGCCCCGTCCTTGAAACGTCCGCTCAGGCCAACCAGCTCGGCGGTCCATTCGACAGGAGATGCGTCCATGCGTCTGGGATTTTTGTTGTACTGGCGACCCGCCGCGTTCCTCATGGCAGCGATGACTGCGCTGGCTCTCTCGTCGAGCCCTGCCGCCGCCCAGGGACCGCCCAAGATCAAGGCCAGCGCGGCGCTCCAGATCCAGGCGATCAAGAGCATCAAGACCTCGCGCACCGCCGCGCAAGCCAAGCTCGAGTCGCGCCTCCTGATGGCCGTCCTGAAACAGCACCGGGATTCGCGTCTGGCCGCGTTGCCCACCTTCCGCTTCGTCGCGCCTGACGCGGACGGCAGGATCGAGGTCGACATCGACGCCCGCGCGACGGCCGACGTCAAGGCGGTGGTCGACAAGGTTCAGGCCCTGGGCGGTGACGTCCGCACCTTCCACCTCCGCTACCGCGCCATCCGGGCGCATGTGCCGCTCGGCGCGATGGAAGAGCTGGCCGCCTTCGACGGCGTGCGCAAGGTGCATCTGGCGCGGAAGTCGTTCAAGAACGCCATCAACGTCTCACAAGGCGACGTGGCGCACCGTGCCGCGGATGCGCGCAACTTCTTCGGCGTCACCGGCGCGGGAGTCAAGATCTGCGTCCTCTCCGACGGCGTCGACTCCCTGGCGGCGTTGCAGGCGAGCGGCGACCTGCCGCCGGCCGTCGACGTGCTGCCCGGCCAGGCCGGCTCGGGCGATGAAGGCTCGGCGATGCTCGAGATCGTCCACGACCTCGCTCCCGGCGCGCAGCTCGGCTTCGCCACCGCCGACCCGGACATGGCCACCTTCGCCACCAACATCATCGCCTTGAAGGATTCGGGCTGCAACATCATCGCCGACGACGTCCTCTACCTGGTCGAATCCCCCTTCCAGGACCTGGAGATCGCCGATGCGGTCAACCAGGTCACGGCAGCCGGCGTCCTCTACTTCTCGTCGGCGGGCAACGAGGGGAACCTCGACGACAGCTCCTCCGGAACCTGGGAAGGCAATTTCAATGGCAACGGCACGCCTCCGGCGCTGGCCGGCGGCGGTATCGCCCATGACTTCGGCGACGGCGGCCAGTCGCAGCCCGTCACCGCGGACTCCGCGGTCGTCACCCTGCACTGGACCGATCCGTTCGTCACCGCGGCCGACGACTACGACCTCTATGACATGGACGGCACCCTGAGCACGGTCTTCGACGGTTCCTTCGACACCCAGGACGGGGTGGGCGGAGACGACGACTCGGTCGAGATCTCCGGTCCCGCCTTCGCCGGCGAGCGCCTGGTGGTGATGCAGTTCTCCGGTGCCGACCGCATGTTCAACCTCAACAACTTCCGCGGTACGGTCCAATTCCAGACGCAGGGCTGCACCCGCGGCCACAGCGCGGCGGCAGCCGCCTTCAGCGTCGCGGCGGTCGACGTGGCCACGGCCGGCGGCGGCGCCTTCACCGGCGGCGCGGCCAATCCGGTCGAATTCTTCAGTTGTGACGGCCCGCGCCGGATCTTCTTCGACTTCGCCGGCAACCTGCTGCCGGGCGCTCCGGCCGGCGACTTCTCCGCCACCGGCGGCGTGGTCCGCCAGAAGCCGGACGTCGCGGCAGCCGACGGTGTCGCCACCGCGGCTCCGGGCTTCAACCCGTTCTTCGGCACCTCGGCGGCGGCGCCGCATGCCGCCGCCGTCGCCGGCCTCGTCAAGTCCGCCTTCCCGGCGATGACCCCGGCGCAGATCCGCACCGCGTTGATCAATTCGGCCCTGGACATCGAGGCGGCCGGCGTCGACCGCGACTCGGGAGCCGGCATCGTCATGGCCTTCCAGACCTTGCAGGTCAACGGCGCGACGCCGCAGGCCTACCTGGCCGCCGCCGCGCCGGTCTTCAGCCAGGTCGGCGGCGACGGCGACGCCTTCATCGAGATCGGCGAGGACTGGGCGATGAGCGTGCCGCTCACCAACGTGGGCGGCGCCAACGCCACGGGCATCAGCGCCACCCTGACCTCCTCGACGCCCGGCGTGGTGATCCTGCACGGGACCTCCACCTACCCCGACCTCGCTCCCGGTGCCGTGCATCGCTCCCAGACCAACCTGACGCTGTTCGCGTTCACCACCACCCCGGCCGTCCCCTGCGGCGCCGCGCTGCAATTCACCCTGACGGTCAGCTACACGGGCGGCAACCAGAGCCCGCAGAGCTTCAACTTCAGCGTCAAGACGGGCGCTCCGGGCACGCCGGCCACCTTCAGCTACACCGGCCCGGCGGTCCCGATCCCCGACGGCGCCGACCTCTCCGGCGGATCGCCCGGCGCGCCGGTGAGCGCCAGCCTCGCCGTCGCCGGCCTGGTGGGCAACGTCTACGACGTCAACGTCAGCATCGACGGCACCGCCTGCACCACCACCGCCGGCGCCACCACGGTCGGCATCGACCACTCGTTCGTCTCCGACCTCAAGCTCACCCTGTTCGCGCCCGGCGGCTCCTCCGTGCTCGCCGTCTCGAGCGTCGGCGGCTCGGGGAACAACTTCTGCCAGACCGTTCTCAACGACGAGGGCGGCGGCCCCAGCATCCAGGGCGTGACCTCGGCGAACGCGCCGTTCACCGGCAACTTCACCCCCAACCTCCCGCTGGCCAGCCTTGCCGGCGCGAGCCCGAACGGCTCCTGGCAGCTCCAGGCGCAGGACTTCTTCCAGTTCGACACCGGCAACATCCGCGCCTTCTCGGTGACCATCACGCCGGCCGTCTGCAACGCCACGCCGGTGAAGCCCGTCGTCACCGCCACCAAGGCGGTCACCGGCGGCACGCTCACCGCGGGCGGCACAGTGGTCTACACCATCACCCTCACCAACTCGGGCACCGGCACGCAGCCGGACAACGCCGGCCCCGAATTCACCGACACCCTGCCGGCGCAACTCACCGTGGGCACCCCCAGCGCCAGCGGCGGAACCGTCTCGGGCCCCGGAGTCAACCCGGTGACCTGGAACGGCACCATCCCGCCCGGCGGCTCGATCATCATCACCATACCGGCGACGATCCAGGCCGCCACCCCGCCGGGCTCGACGATCAGCAACCAGGGCACGGTCAACTACGACCCGAACCGCAAATTCGCCAACGACACCGCCGTGCTCACCGACGCACCGGGCGGCGCCGCCAACGATCCGACGGTCTTCGCGCTCGCCGGAGTCCCGGTCGTGACGATCCCCACCCTATCCGAATGGGGCCTCGCGCTCCTCTCCCTGCTCCTGTCCGCGGCGGCCGTCCTCGCCCTTCGCAGACGGCGCCAGGCCGGCGCCTGAAGCACGAAACGCCGATTTACTCCAACCCCCTCTCCCTCGGGAGAGGGGGTTTTTTGCGTCGAACCGGGACCTCGACCTGAAAGGCGTCGAGGAGCCGGCGGGCCCATTTCCAGGCGGTATGGGGGCTGAAGCCGGCGGCGATTCCGGCGGCGTAGACCGTCCTTCCGGCCTGGATCGCCTCGGCCCAGGGCAGCGCTCGCGAGTCCTCAAGACCGGCGATGCTCAAGATCTCCAGGAGATCCTCGCGGCCGTAGGCTTTGAGGATGCCGCGGACGGCCTGGTCCAGGCGAGGGGCTCGCGAGACCTGGGGTCTGTACTTCGCAACGGTGACCGGATGGACCTCGAGAGCCTCGGCGATCTCCTTGTCCGTCGCACCCGGCCGGGCGAGAAAAAACAGGCGAATGCGCTTCTCCATCGACAGCGCCTGCCGCGGCTTCTTGCGCCCGCGGTGAGCGGCAGCGAGCTGCTCCCGGTGCGCCGGGGCCTTGGGGCGCGCCGCCGCCTGTAGAAGAGCCTCCCGCATGCGGGGAGTGACCTCCCGCGCCCGGCGTGCGTCCCGCCGTCTGGCGCGATCCCCCTCGGTCTCGATGACGCCCAAGGCACGCCGCCAGTTTCCCACCGTCTGGCGGTGGACCTGCCAGGCCAGCGCGATTTCCCTCGCGGACTCCTGGCGCAGCGCGCGCAGCAGATCCCCCATGACGACCGGCCCCGGATCTCCCCGGTACGCGGCGACGGGCCAGTTGTCGGTGGCGCGGAGCGCGAGCACCTTCACCTTCTTCTGGCGATACGAACAGAAGACGAGAGCGCCGGGCTCGACAGCCGGGGCAGAGTAGGCTCCGAAACGAAGAGTCTTGACCGTCAAGGACTCGGAAGACATCGGTTGCGTCTCCAATGGATCGGACTGAAACGTGAACGGTGGAAAGCCAGGAGAAAGCATCCGCGGGCGACAAAAGCCTCGAGGCTTCCGTCACCGGGACGCGACCGAGAGCTGTTACCTTCCGAGTTTCAGAGTCTGGCGATCAGTCCGAGACGCACCGCGCGCGGCGAGCCGGGCGAGATGTTCGTATTGCTGTCCGCGTTGGCCCAGTACCTCTTGTCGAAGAGGTTCTCGACGTTCACCTGCAAGCGCAGATCGCCGGTCAGCGACCAGTAGGCCGCCGCGTCGACCCGCGTGAAGCCGGGCAGGGTCACCGTGTTGTCGATCGTGGCGAACATCTCCGAACGGTAGATGACACCCAATCCGGCGCCGAACCGCGGGTTGAGCTTGACGTTGTTCCAGAGGGACACCGTGTGATGAGGCACCTGCGCGACGACGGCACCGGCCTTCGCCGCGGTGGTCGCGCTGGTCACGAAGGCGTTCTGGTGGGCGTACCCACCGGCGATGCTCCACGCCGAGGTGACCTGTCCATTGATTCCGAGCTCGTAGCCGTTCGTGCGCTGACTCCCCGTCTGGACGATCCGCGTCGGGTCGTTGGGGTCCGTCGAGCGGGTGTTCGTGCGGTCCAGCCGGTAGACGGACGTGGTGAGAGACAGCCTGTTCGACGGATCCCACTTGGCGCCGATCTCATAGTTCTCGAACTTCTCCGGCTTGACCTGCTGGGTGACGGTCGTCAGCGAGGAAAACTGATCGCCGGAGCTGGGCAGGAACGACACGCTGTAGCTGCCGTAGAGGGAGACCTCGGACACCGGCTTGACGATGATGCCCGCCCGGGGCGAGACGAGATTGTCGACCCGGCTCAACCGGTCACCATTCCGGTTGTTGTCGTAGGTCAGATCGAAGCGGTCAAAGCGCAGCCCGGCGAGCAGTTGCAGATGGGACGTCAGCTCGATCTGGTCCTGCGCGTAGACGGCGCCCACGTTGGTGGTCAGGTGGTTGTCCGCATCCGTCGCGCTCTGCCGGAAGGTGACCGGCGTATCGATCGTCGGGTTGCCGAACGGCACCAGGATCGACGTCGCGGTGTTGTTGAAGAAGCCCGTATTGCGGAAGTTGTCGGTGACCTGCCGTCCGAATTCGGTGCCGACCAGCAGCGTATGGCGGATCGCTCCGGTCTCCAGGGCATAGGTCAGGTCGGTCTGGTTGAACAGGTTCTGGCGCTTCGTGGCGTTGTTGTAGGCGGTGAGAGTGACCTTGCTCTGGTCCGCCGTCACGGCGCCCGGAACGAAGTTCTGATAGCCGCGGTCGTAGTCGCCGAAGGTCGTGCGGTTATGGAAGATCAGGCCGCCGAAGCGATGCTCGATGTTGGCGGACGCGAGGTCGACGGTCGCCCGTACATGGCTCTGATCGGGATCGCCGTAATAGGTGTCGAAGTCGACGTCGGCCGGCCGGCCCCGGAACGAGGTGATCCCGCGGTCGGCCACGCGAGTGTCGCGCAGATGCTCATAGCCGACCGTGATCTTGGTGTCCTCGCCCGGTGCATAGGTGAGGGTCGGCGCAACGCCGGAGCGCTGCAGGTCGACCCCGTTGCGGAAGCTGCCGGAGTCCTCATAGAGGCCGTTGACGCGCAACGCGACCTTGTCGTTCAGCGGCTGGTCGAAGTCCGCGGTCACGCGCTTGTTGCCGAACGAGCCGCCTTGCAGGTCGACTTCCCGCAAGGAGCCGAACAGGGCCTCCTTGGTCACCTGGTTGACCACACCACCGCCGCCGCCGCGCCCGAAAATCATGGCATTCGGCCCCTTGAGCGCCTCCACCCGGTCGAGGTTGTACAGGTCGCGGTAGTACTGGACGTCGTCGCGGACACCGTCGACGAAGAAGTCCGCCGAGGTGCTGTTGCCGCGGATGATGAGTTGGTCGCGGTTGTTCTCCCCCTGGTGGAGGCTGATGCCCGGCGTGTAGCGGACGACGTCGCCGATGCTGGTCATGAGCTGGTCCTGCATCAACTGGCGTGTGACGACGGTGATCGACTGCGGCACATCGCGCAGCGGCGTGGGCGTCTTCGTGGCGCTGCTGGTCACCGGAGTCTGATAGCCGGTCGGCGCCTGCACGGTGATCGAGTCGGTCACCTCCAACTGCGGGGTGTCGGCAGCGGGCTTATCGGCGGATGGATCAGCGGGTTTGCCGGCGGTCGCCTCGTCGGCGCCGCGCGGCGTGGCCTGCGCCACCGCGGGGAGGGGCAGCAGAACCGAGGCGAAAAGGAGGAGAACGGCGGAGAACGACGACACACACGGCCGCTTCATATAAGATGCCTCCTGGCAGAAGGCGGTACCTGTGGACGCGAGTCCCCAGGCCGCTGGGTTGCTGCGGAGGTCCGGTTCCCGGCGTCAACTGAGTGCCGGACCCTCGCTCTTGCCGATCTATTGAGATTTGTTCTCAACAGAGTACGATTATCCTGGACCAATCCAGTCCTGATTGTCAAACCCCTGTTCCTCTTCTCGTGAAAGAGGCGCATGTCCATGCTGGAGACGGTGGTTTTCGGCAGCCTGCCGGCGCTCTGGACTCGTACCGGATCCTCCCCGCGATGGTGCGCGGGGGGAGCCTCGGGAGGAACTAAGGGGGCACGAAAGATTCGTCTCAAGATCCAGGCCGAGACTCTCTCGGCAGCCCACAAGCTTGCGGTGCGCCTCAGAAGCCTGCGGCGGCGGTCCGTAAGCTTCCGCCGCGTTCCAGAAGCTTGCGGTGGCGGTCCGCAAGCTTCCGCCGCGTCCCAGAAGCTTGCGGCGGCGCTCCGCAAGCTTCCGCCGCGTTCCAGAAGCTTGTGGCGGCGCTCCGCAAGCTTCCGCCGCGATCCAGAAGCTTGCGGCGGCGCTCCACAAGCTTCCGCCGCGTTCCAGAAGCTTGTGGTGGCGCTCCGCAAGCTTCCGCCGCGATCCAGAAGCTTGTGGTGGCAGATCGTAAGGTTCTGGCTGACGACTGAAGCTTGCGGTGGAGGAAGAAAAGCCGGGGGGGTGCGCGGTGCACGCCCCCGGTGAGGGGACTTGTGGGCGGAGGAGCCGAGTCACGAAGACCGAGCCTTCCGCCGCCCGCCCCCTCCCCAACCCTCCCCCACGCGTGCCCCCTTCCCCCCACCCCGAGCGGGAGAGGGCGCCCCCGCCCGAAAACAACACCGCGACTTCTCTTTCTCGTCTTGTTGTTTTTGGGGCTGGGTGGTGGCGCCCCTCTCCCGTTCGGGGTGGGCGGCAGGGGGCACGCACGGGAGAGGGGGCGGGGGTGAGGGCCCGGGCGGCGGAAAGGTCCTGCTGTCTCCTCCGAACCCTCCGCCCACCCGGGAGGGGGCAAGCCCCTCCCCTGCTTTGGGTTTACGCCTACGTTCAAGTTAACGCCTATGGTGAAGCTCCCCCCGCCCAGATCCTTCCGGCTCGCGGGGCTCGCCCTCAGGATGACGTGTTCTCTCCGGTGTCGCTCAGCCTGCCGCTTATTGGCTCCAGTACCTCGAAAATGCGCGGCTAGAACACGTACCGGATCCGTCCCGCGATCGTGCGCGGGGGGATGACGTGGGTACCTCCGAAGACGGACTGGAAGTTGTAGAGCCCCTTCGCGTCGAAGGCGTTCAGCACGTCGAGCTGGAGCTCGAAGGGCAGACCGTACTGCTGCATCTGCGCGCCGAGCGAGAAGCTCCAGATCGTCCTCCCCTTCACGCGCTGCGGGTCTTCGTTGAAGCGGAGGAACGGATAGGCGTAGGCGGTGTCTGGGCTCGCCAGCACGTCTTCGGGTGTGCCGGCGTCGGTGACCAGACCCGAGTCGTACCGCTGCGTGACTCCCAGCCAGAAGCCGCTCCGCGGGATGTCCCAGAAGAGGCCGGCCTGCTCCTGGAGGTCCTGGTCATGATCGATCACGAAGGGACCGCCGGTCAGTGAGTCGAGGGCGCCGCTGTCGAGGAAGAGACCGCCGACGAAGGGCGGATCGTAGATGGCGTGGACGTGGCCGAGGGAGAGATAGCCGCGCAGACCATCATACGGACCGGCGTCGAGGCGCGCGTTCCAGCCGCTCAGGTCGCCGCCTTTGAAGTTGAGCGGGAAGACGATGCCGGTGTTGAAGAGCTGGTCCTGGTCGGCGGCGTTGACGACTTTGCGCTTCCAGTACGACAGGTCGAGACGCAATCCTGAGCCGATGCCCTGTTGCACGCCGAAGTTCCAGGCGGTGTGGCGCTCCGAGACGTTGAACAGCTCGCCGAAGCCGAGCTGGCGGGATTGCTGGACGTCCGGCGGCGCCAGCGAGGCCGCGGCGGCCGAGGAAGAGAGCAGGATGTTCTCGTACTCCGGTGTGATGAACATCCGGTCGTAGGAGGCGCGCAGGACGGTTTTCGTCCGCGGGATGTACCAGGCCAGACCGATGCGCGGCTGGAGCAGGTCCTCGGTCTTGAAGAGGCTGTTCTCGTCGTAGCGCAGACCGGCGTTGACCGTCAGATCTTTCCACTTGAAGGTGTCCTGGGCATAGGCGGCGTAGTACTTGCCGGTGCGTGAGCCGTTGAAGCTGAACGGCGTGCCTCCGCGCGACAGGTCGTAGGGTGCGAGGCTCGGGTTGTAGCCATCCGTGTCCGGGTCGTTGGGATCATTGAAGGTGGGATCGGTGATGCCGAAGCGGAAGGATTCACGGATTGGGAAGCGCTTGGCCTGAATCCCCACTTTGAAGACATTCGGTCCCACCGCCTGCGACAGCGCGAGGTTGGTGCCCTGGTTGGCGAGCGAGCGGTTCTGCGACGCGGTGACCGGCGTGTCCGCGTCGGATGGGAAGAGGCGCAGCCGGTTGTCGCGGCCGTAGAGCTGGGCTTCGAGCACGGCGCCTCGCCCAGTGATGAGCTGGTAGCCGAGGTTCGCGTTCCAATCGGCGGAGGTCACCTGCTGGTCCTGCCCGGCGGCCTGCTGCGAGGGCAGGTTCGTCACGTCGCGCTCGGTGCGCCCGCCGCTGCCGGTGAAGCGGAAGGAGCTTGCGTTGTCCGGCGCCAGGTCGTAGCGGAGAAAGCCGCGCCGGGTGGTGCCGTGGTTGTGCAGATCGTCGAAGGAGACGGGATCGAGGAAGCGGTCCGAGCGCGAGCCGTCGAGGTTGAGGAAAAGGCCGGATTTCGCGTTGCCATGGCCGACGGCGACAGAGCCCTCCAGCGTCGAGAAGCGCGCGGCGCCGAGGCCGGCGTCTCCCTTCCAGCCGTTCTGCCCGAGGGCGGAGCGGGTGGTCAGATTGATCACACCATTCGCTTTTTCGCCGTACTCGGCGGCGATGCCGCCGGTGACGATCTCCATCTCCTGGGCGATCGCCGGGTTGAGCGAGTTGGAGAAGGTGACGCCGACCTGGTCGCCGATCGGCTGGCCGTCGATCACCAGGAGCTGCTGCGAGTGGCCGCCCTGGAAGTGATAGCGGCCGTTCTCGTCCTGGCTGAAGCCGGGGGCGGAGAGCACGATCTGCTCGAAAGCGCGTGAGGCGACGGCCGCCGGCATGCGCTGGATGAGCGACTTGTCGATGTCGACGTGACTCGACGAGTCGTCGGTTTCGAGCGCCACCGCCTCTTTGTCGGCGGTCACCGTGGTGGTCTCGCCGAACGCGGCGAGCAGGGTCAGGGTTTTGTCGACCGGGAGGCTTCCCCGCACGTCGACGTCGACGTGCGCATCGCGGAACTGATCGAGCGAGGCCAGCAGGTGGTACGGGTTGTCGGGAACGTTGAGGAAGCGGAAGGTGCCGTCCGCTTCCGCGACGGTGGTCTGAGAATAGCCGAGGAGATCGTTGCTCAAGGTGACGGTGGCTCCAGGCAGCGGCTTGCCGTCGGAGCCGACGATATGGCCCCGGACCTGGCCGGCAAAGGCGGCGGCGGGGATGAGGAGAAATCCAAGGAGAAGCACGGACAGCTTTCCAAACATTGCAAACCTCCGGAAATCGCCGGCGGAACAGAGCCGCGACGGCGGTTCAATGCGCACGAGCACGGATCGGCCGCGCCAACGGAGGCGCGGCCAGACGATGGACGGGCGGAGGAGGTCAGCGGGACGGAGGGCCGCGCGTGGAGCACGGGCGGAGGGCGGGGCGTCCGGCCCGCGGCGGTGCGGCGGTCGGAACGCGGTCCTGGGCGACCAGCGGGACCGCCTGCACGGATTCGAGCAGATGAGCGCCGGCCGTCTGCAGGCGGAGCAGGCAGATCTCGCAGACCGGCCTTTTGACGATCTCGGACGCCTCGAAGTGGAGAGGCTGGCCGGGGTGAACCGCGGCATGCGAGTACGAGGAGGATTCGGAGCCGGCGGCCTCCGCGAAGACGTGGCCGGCAGCGGGGTGATAGTCCCCTGTGGCCGCGAAGACGGCCAACGCCAAGAGCAGCGCCAGAATGCGGCGGGTTCCAGCGCGGGGGTGGACAGGGCTCTCCATCGGCGAGGGACAGGATAGCAGCCCGCTCGGCGAGCTACTCAGGCTCCATCAAAAACCTGTATCCCACCCACGGCTCGGTGCCGATGTAGCGCGGCTCCCCGGGATCGGGCTCCAGCTTGCGGCGCAGGGAGCCGACATGCACGCGGACGGTGTCCTGCGTCGTGGCGGGCGCGCCTTTCCAGACGGTCGCGATGATCTGGCGCAGGGTGACCGGCTTCCCCGCCTGGCTGGCCAGCAGCTCCAGGATGGCGAGCTCGGTCGGCGTGAGACGGATTTCGCGGTCGTCCTGGAGGACGGTGCGCCGGGCCGGGTCGATCACCAGGCCGGGGAAGCGCAAGACGCCGGAGACGCCGGGCGTGCCTGGGACGGTGGAGAGATGGCTGCGGCGCAGGTGCGAGCGCACGCGGGCGAGCAGCTCGCGGAGGGAGAAGGGCTTGGTGACGTAGTCGTCCGCGCCCAGGTCGAGCGCGCGGACCTTGTCCTCCTCTTCGCCGCGTACCGAGAGGACGATGACCGGCGTGCGGCCGGCGCGGCGCACGGCGGCGAGGACGGCCATGCCGTCGGCGCGCGGCATGGCGAGGTCGGTGATCACCAGGTCGGGGTCGTGGCGCGCGAAAAGATCCTTCCCTTCTTCTCCATCCCGGGCGGTCAGGGTCTCGAAGCCGGCCAGGGCCAGCTCGCGCGCCAGGGTTTCGCGGATCACCGGATCGTCGTCGATCACCAGCAGCAGGGGCGCCGTTCGGGTCATGCAGGATCTCCAAGTACCGCCGGCACGGCCGGCAGGGTCAGACGGGCGATGCTCCCGCCTCCTGGCCGGTCGAGGAGGACGAGCGTGCCGCCGTTGGCCGTGGCCAGGCTCGCGGCGATCCGCAGGCCGAGGCCGCCGGAACGGCTGTCCCCGGCGCTCCCCTCCCCGCCGCGCGGCGCGCCGGCCGGGCCGAGGAGCAGCCGCTTGACCGCCGCCGGCACACCGGGGCCGCGGTCGCGCACCTCCAAACGGACACGGCCCTGCGTGCCGCTCTCGGGATCGGCTTCCGCGGCAAGCTCGAGAGAGGTGTCCTGGCCGTTCGCGCCGTTCTCAGGCGTCGCGCGCGCCGCGTTCTCCAGCAGATTCACCACGATCTCCAACGCCAGTGAAGGATCGGCCCAGAGATCCGGACAGTCGCGGGTGACCCGCACTTCCAACGGGCGGCCGGCGAGGACCAGCGCAAGGCTTTCGCGGGCGGCGCGGAAGAGGGCTCCCGGCGCCACGTCCTCGGGATGCGGGCGGGCGACCCCCGCTTCCAGCCGGGCCAGGGAGAGGAGGTTGTCGATGCGCCGCGTGAGGCGCTCCTGCTCGCGGGCCACCTCGCGCAACGCGGCCTCGGCGGCCGGGCGGCCCGCCACCTCGCGGCCCAGCCCTTCGAGGCCGAGCTGCATCGCGGTCAACGGCGTGCGCAGGTCGTGGGACACCGCGCGCAGCAGGGAGGTCTTGAGAGCGTCGCTCTCCTGCACCGCTTCGAGGTGGGCCGCCTCGGCGAGCAGGCGCTCGCGTTCCAGGGCCAGGGCAAGCAGGCGGCCGGCCGATTCGAGCACCTTGCGCGACGCCGCCGCCCCTTGCGCCACCAGGATGCCGCCGAATGCGCCGCCGACCAGGAGCGGGATGTAGACGGTTTTTTCAAGGTCCGTCTGCGTCTCGACGAGAGACCACAGCGCGCGCGTCTGCTCCAGAGCGGTTTCATCCACGACCGGAGCCCTTTCGCCCATGTCTCCAATAATGCTCACCGGCGCCGGCTGATCGAGGAACAGCATGCCGGAGCGCGCGCCGAGCGCGCCGAGGGTGCGGGCCGCCGCCTCGCCGAGCCCACCCGGGCGCTGGCTGGCGGCGAACAGGCTGAAACAGAGCTCGTAGAGGATCTCCACCTCGCGCCGCCGCAGGTCGGCCGCCTCGGCCTGCCGGCGCGCGTTGACCACCAGGCGGCTGGCGACGGTGGTGGCGGTGAGGAAGGAGAACAGCGCCACCCAGTTGGCCGGCTCGGCGATGACGAGGGTGCCGAAAGGCGGCAGGAAGTAGTAGTTGTAGCAGCCGGTGGCGGTCAGCGAGGCGACCACGCCGGCCTGCCAGCCGCCCCCGGTGGCGAGGCCGAGCACGAGGATGAGATAGAGGAAGCCGGCGGTGAGCGCGTTGGCACCGGTGCGATGGGCCACGGCGGTGAGGAGCGCCACGGCGACGGGCGAGACGAGCCAGGTGAGCGCCGCTTTCCGCACATCCACGCGCCCAGTCTACCGGAGCCGCGCCTCCAAACCCGCTTTGACCCGCGGCCAGTCGTCGCGGATGATGCTGTAGACCACCGTGTCGCGCAGCACGCCGTTCGAGCGCATCTGGTAGCTCCGCAGCACCCCCTCGCGCACGGCGCCGAGCTTTTCGATGGCGCGCTGGCTGTGCAGGTTGTTGACGTCGGTCTTGATCTGCACGCGGGCGGCGCCGAGCGTCTCGAAGGCGTGCCGCAGGAGGAGGTATTTGCTCTCCGGATTGACCCGGCTCCCCTGCTGCGCGCGCGCAATCCAGGTGCGGCCGATGCTCAGCCCGAGATGCTCCGGACGGATCTCCAGGTAGCCGGTCATCCCGACCGGCTCGCCGGTCGCCGTGAGCACGATGGCGAAGACGAGGGAGTCCCGCGCCTCGATACCGCGCGCCCGGATCCACTCCTCAAACGCTTCGAAGCTGTCGTCGCGCGGCCAGTCCAGCACCCAGGTGAAGATCTCCGGATCCGCCAGCCGCCACAGCGCAGGCACATGCTGCACCGTGAGCGGTTCCAGGTGGATGGCATTGCCCTCCAGGCGCACCGGCCGGACGTCCATCATCGCCTGACTCGCCATCATTGCGTGCTCCTCCCGGGGTGCTCCCCCCGATCGATCCGCGCCACGAGCGCGCGGAACCGCGGCTCGTTGCGCACGATGTCCCACTCCCAGTCCTGGTTGGAAGCGAAGAGGACAGCCCCCGGAAAGCCGCGCCGGTAGGACTCTTCGAGGAAGTCCAGGGTCTTCCCGCGGTCGCCCAGCTCGACGTACACGTGCGCGATGTCCTCGGGCGGCAGGAGCTGCTTCTTCGCCATGTTTTCCAGCGCCGTGGCGGCGGATTGCAGCGCGGCCTTCCGGCCGCCCTTTTTGTACGCTTCGTCCATCGCCGGCATGATCTCGGGAAAGCGCAGCTCCAGCGATTTGCGGAAGCTCAGGAAATCGAGGTCGGCCTTCCCCTGCTGCCGGTAGAGGACGGAGAAGTAGAGGTAGACGATGCCGAGGTCGGGCGCCAGGGCCTGCGCTTTCTGGAAGTGCTGCAACGCCTCGGCCGCATGGCCGGTGTGCGCGGCAAGGTAGCCCTGGTTCAGATTGACCACCGGCGAGAGGGGGTCGAGCTCCGCGGCGCGGCGCAGCTCCTCGCCGATTTCCCTGTCCTTGCCGCGGGCCATCAGATAGAGGACGTAGAAGTGGTGCGCCGCGCTGTCGTTGGGATTGAGGGTGAGCGCGCGGCGGAAGTTGTCCTCGGCCGCGGTCCAGCTCTGGTCCGCGAACATGTGGATGAGACCCAGCGAGACATAGGCGTCGGCCAGCTCGGGATCGATCTCCAGCGCCGCGTCCGCATGCTCGCGCGCCTTGGCGAAGGCCTCCGGCGGAGTGACCACGCCGTAGAGGGCGGAGAGGGTGTAGACGTTGGCGAGGCCGGCGTGGGCCAGGGCGAAGCGGGAATCCCGGCTGAGCGCCTCCTGGAGATAGCGCACGGCGCTGGTCAGGCCGCCGGCGGTGCGGCGGTTCCAGGCGTAGCGCCCTTGCAGATAGGCGTCGTACGCCTGCGGATCGACCGGCCGGGCGGCGGCCAGGCGCTTGCGGTCCCCCGGCTCCAGCTTGACCTGGACCTCCTCGCTGATCGCCTGCGCCACCTCGCTCTGCAGGGTGAGCACGTCGCGCAGGTCGCGCTCATAGCTGTGCGACCAGATCTGCTGCTCCGGCTGGGCGCGGATGAGCTGGGCGTTGATCCGCAGCCGATTGCCCGAGCGGATGACCGAGCCCTGGACGATCATGTCGACGCCGAGCTCCTGCGCGATCTGCGGCAGCGGCTCGGAGGATTTCTTGTAGCGCATCACCGACTGCCGGGAGATGACGCGGACCCCCTGGATGCTGGACAGCGAGGAGATCAGGGCGTCGGTCATGCCGTCGGCGAAGTACTCCGGATCGTTCGAGAAGTTGCCGAGCGGCAGCACCGCCAGACCGGGACGGTGCGCCTCGCCGGCCGCCGGAGGTTTCACGCCGGGAGTGAAACGCCATCCCAGCCAGGCGAGGAACAAGGCGGCTGCCGCGGCACCGATAATCCCGGCGACGAACAGCGGGTTCCTCCAGCGCCCCGGCCGGCGGCCCGCGGCGGGCAGGAGCCGCGAGGCGGAGATCTCGAGCAGCAGGGCCTGCAGGCGCTCGCGCAGAATGCCCGCGGTCTGCACCCGCCGGTCCGGATCTTTCTGCAGACAGTCGGCGATCAGCTCGTCCACCACCGCCGGGATCTGCGGATTGACGCTGGACGGCGGCGGCGGCGTGTCGCGCAGCACCGCCGGGAAGACCTCGCTGGCGGTGCTCCCCGGGAAGGGGCGCTGCCCGGTGGCCATCTCGTAGACCAGCACTCCGAAGGTGAAGAGGTCCGCGCGATGGTCGACCGCCTCGCCGACGATCTGCTCCGGCGACATGTAGGCGGGCGTGCCGATGATCAGGCCGGCCTGGGTCAGCGTCACGTCGCGCCGCGGCTGGCCGTCCACCAGGGTGACCTGGCGGGCGGACTTGGCGATGCCGAAGTCGAGCACTTTGACCCGCCCGTCGCGGCTCAGCATGATGTTGTCGGGCTTGAGATCGCGGTGGACGATGCCCTGCTCGTGGGCGGCTTCGAGCGCCTCCGCCAGCGGCAGCGCGATCTCGACCAGCCGGCGCAGCGGCATCCCGCCCGGCTGGATGAGCCCGGTCAGCGTCTGCCCCTGGACCAGCTCCATGGTCAGGAAGTGCAGCCCCTCGTGCTCTTCGACCGAGTAGATGGTGACGACGCTCGGATGGTTGAGCGCCGCGACCGAGCGCGCCTCGTGCTTGAACCGCTCCAGGTTCTGCAACTCCGCGGCGCGCGCCGGGGAGAGGATCTTGAGCGCGATCTGGCGCTGGAGGAGACCGTCCTCGGCGCGGTACACGTCGCCCATGCCGCCGGAGCCGAGCTTCTCCACGAGTCGGTAGTGTTTGATCTGACGGTTGAGCACGAGGGCCTCTAGCTTGACAGTTTACTCCCGCTTTGTCAGCCTCTATCCAAACCGAACACGACTCAGCAGCGCCGTTCCCGATTCACGAGGAGATCGCCTTGTCTACCCCCCGTCCATCCACCTGGTCCGCCGTAGTGCTCACCGCCGTTGCCCTGCTGGCCGTCCTCCCGCTTCCGGCGCGGGCGCAGGGCAACCCGTTCAAAGTGAAAGAGGAACCCGTCCAGGCGCCGGCGGCCCCCCGGCCGGCTCCTCCCAAGCCTGCCCCTCCCAAGACGGCTCCAAACATCCAGACAGTGGCGCAGAAGCCGGGAATCCCGCCGGTCCGCATCCAGGGCAAGGCGCCCCAGGGGGCGCGCGGCGGCTCGTTCAAGGTGGTCTACGGCGCGATCCGCGACCAGCATTTCCAGGAGATCCAGAAGGTCTTCCGGGAGACGCGTCTGCTCGAGGACACCGCCAAGACGCTGAACGAAAACTTCGTCCTCCCCGCCGACGTCACCATCACCATGACCGAGTGCGGCGAGGCCAACGCCTTCTACACGCCGGAGAAGAAGACCGTGGCGCTGTGCTACGAGCTGATCGACGAGCTGTCGGACATGTTCCTCGCCGACGCCAAGTCGAAGCAGGAGGAGGAGAGCGCGGGCCAGGCGATCGCCGGCGCCACCATGTTCACCCTCTACCACGAGCTCGGGCACGCCATGATCGACGTCTACGACCTGCCGATCACCGGCAAGGAAGAGGACGCGGTGGACCAGCTCGCCACCATCCTCCTCGTCGAAGGAGGTGACGAAGGCGAGGCCGCCGCTCTCAACGGCGCCATCTCCTTCATGAGCGAAGGCTCGGCCGCTGGCGAGGGTGAGGACGAGGACGGGGAGCCGGCGGAGCCCTCCTACTGGGACGAGCACTCGCTGGGCGAGCAGCGCTTCTACAACATCATCTGCTGGACCTATGGCAAAAACCCCGACGGCTATGAGGACCTGGTCAGCGATGGTACCCTCCCCGAAGAGCGCGCCGGGCGCTGCGAGGACGAGTACGCGAAGATGACCAAGAGCTGGGACGCCCTGCTCGCGCCGCACATGAAAGCGAATTGACCGATGCCGGAGATGGTGGAGACCGAGAAGGACGCCGGGACCGGGCTGGTCCGCGGGCTCGGCACCTGGGACGCGGCGCTGCTCACCATCGGCTCGGTGGTGGGCACCGGCATCTTCATCACCACCGGCGACATGGCCAAGGTGCTGCCGAGCGCCGGCCTCATCCTCCTCGTCTGGGCCGCCGGCGGGCTGCTCACCCTGGCCGGCGCGCTGACCTACGCCGAGCTCGGCGTCCTCTTCCCGCGCGCCGGCGGCATCTACCACTACATCCGCGAAGCGTACGGACCGCTGTGGGGGTTCCTCTACGGCTGGATCGCCTTCCTGGTCATCATGTCCGGCGGCAACGCCGCGCTCGGCGTCGCCTTCGGCGAATACCTGGGGAGCTTCCTGCCGTGGTTCTCCACCCGGCACATCCTGCTCGCGGTGCCGATCGGGCATTGGACCTGGACGCTGTCCGGCGGCCAGGTCGCCGCGGTCGCCGCGCTCGTCATCCTCACCGCGATCAACCACATCGGCCTGAAAGAAGGAGCGTGGGTGCAGAACGCCCTGACGGCGCTCAAGGTCGGCGCCATCCTGCTGATCGGCGTCTTCGGCCTGATGGCCGCGGCGCCGTCGCCGAATGCGCTGACCGAGCCGCACCATGCGGTGCCGGGCAGCCTGCTCGCCGCGTTCGGGGTCGCCATGATCGCCGCGCTGTGGACCTACGACGGGTGGTACGGCCTGACCTGCTCGGCGGGCGAGGTGCGCAATCCGGCGCGCAGCCTGCCGCGCGGGCTGATCCTCGGCACTTTGGCGGTGATGGGTCTCTACATCCTGCTCAACGTCGTCTACGTGCGCGCCCTGCCGATCGCCGGCATGACGCTGACCTCGCGCATCGGCGAGACCGCGGCCGCCGCCCTCTTCGGTCCGCGCGCCGCGCGCTGGGTGTCGCTGGCGGTCCTCGTCTCCACCTTCGGCTGCCTCTCCTCCACCATCCTCTACAGCTCCCGCATCTACCTGCCGATGGCGGAGGACGGCCTCTTCTTCCGCTCGCTCGCCAAGGTCGACCCGCGCTACCGCACGCCGGTGCGTTCGCTGTGGGCACAGACCGCCTGGTCGGTGGTGCTCACCGTGTCGGGGACCTACGATCAGCTCTACACCTACGTGGTCTTCTCGTCGGTCCTCTTCCACGCCGCCACGGCGGCGGCGGTGTTCGTCTTCCGGCGCCGCCTGCCCGACGCGCCGCGACCGTACCGCACCTGGGGCTATCCGTGGGTGCCGGGCCTGTTCATCCTCGCCTGCCTGCTGCTGATCGGCAACACGCTGCACGAGAAGCCGGTCGAGTCGCTCCTCGGCCTCGGTCTGCTGGTCCTGGGCGTCCCCGCCTTCCTGATGTTCCGTGCCCGCTCGTTGAAACAGTTGGAGTGAAGCCCGCGGCGCGCGGCGCGTAATGTGCGCCGCAATCTCCGGCCGGTATGTTCCCCATCGGCCGATGAATAAAATTCGGGTATTGATCGCTGACGATTGCACTCTGCCGCGAGCCGGTCTTTGCAGCCTCCTGCGCGCCCAGCCGGATCTCGACGTGGTCGGAGAGGCCGGCAGCATGGCGGAGGTGATCGAGAAGGTGGGGCACCTCGCGCCGGACGTCGTGCTGCTCGACCTCGCGATGCAGGCCGGCGGCCTGGACGCCATCGCCGAGGTGCGCAAGCGGGGAAGCCGCTGCCGCTTCCTCGCCCTGGCGGTCCACGACGAGCCCGGCCTCCTGCTCACCGCGCTGGCCGCCGGAGTCTCCGGCTATCTCCTCAAGACCGCCGATCTCGCCGACCTCGGCTCCGCCATCCGCGCCGTCGCCAAGGGGCGCATCTTCGTCGCCGCCACGCTGGAAGGCCCCCACCTCTGGGAGGCGCTCTCCAGCCGCGCACGCCGCCGCGCCATGGAAGCCGTACCGCAGGCGCCTCCCTTGAGCCCGCGCGAAAAGGAGGTCCTGAAGCTGCTCGCCCTGGGCCACACTTACCGCGCCATCGCCGTGCAGCTCAATCTGAGCGAAAAGAGCGTCGAGACCTACCGCGCCCGCGCCGGCGACAAGCTCGGCATCCGCAAGCGCACGGCCCTGGTGCGCTACGCGATCGACAGCGGGCTGCTCGACCAGGAGATGGGCAAGCCGGCGGAGTAGAAGGGCCCCCCTACCGCCGCGGCAGGCTCGGCACCCGGTTCAGGGCCTCGGCGGCGGCCTTCTGCTCGGCGGTCTTCTTGCTCGGCCCCTCGCCGCGGCCGGCCACCTCGCCGCCGACCAGGCATTCCACCGTGAAGATCTTGCTGTGATCGGGACCGGCGGCGCCGGCCAGCCGGTATTCCGGGAGATCCCAGCCGAGCGCCTGGGTCATCTCCTGGAGCTGGGTCTTGGAATCCGAGCAGAGGAGCTGGTTCCGCTCCTCCCCTTTCTGCTCCAGCATCGCGAGGATGGCCTGGCGCGCATCGTCGACACCGCCGTCGAGGTAGATGGCGCCGAAGACGGCCTCCATCGAGTCGGCGAGCAGCGACGCCTTGGTGCGCCCGCCGGAGCGCTCCTCCCCCACCCCGATGCGCAGCGACGGCCCGAGGTCGAGCCGTTCGGCGTGCTGGGCCAGGGAAGTGCGGCTGACGAGTTGCGCCTTGAGCTTGGACAGCTCGCCCTCGGGCAGCTCGGGATGCCGCTCGTAGAGCCAGTCGGCGGTCACCATGCCGAGCACGGAATCGCCCAGGAACTCCAGGCGCTCGTAATGCTCGGGCACTCCCTGCTCGTTGGCCCAGGAGCGGTGCGTGATGGCAAGCTCCAGCAGATCGGGCCGCTTGAAGCGGTGCCCCAGGCGTTTTTCGAGGGGCGTTGTGGGTCGGCGTCCAAAGACCATCATCAGGCTCGCATGGTAGCAGGCGGCATCGGGTTAGCCTGTTATACGGAAATCCGTCTGCAAAAGTTTGGCCATCCCGGACACGCCCCCCTACCGCCGCCCGAACCGCCGCTCCAGATCCGAGTCCGTCATCTGGAGCACGATCGGCCGGCCGTGCGGGCAGGCGTAGGGCTGATCGGCGGCGAACAGCTCGCCGACCAGGGCTTCCATCTCCAGCGGCGAGAGCGGATGGTGCATCTTCACCGCCGACTTGCAGGCGAGGCTCGCGGCCAGGGCGTCGAGGACCCGGCGGCGCAGGTCCTCGGCCATGGCTCCGTCGACGTCGCCGTCCTCGTTGGCGAGAGCGCGCAGCAATCGCTCCGCGTCGTCGGCGGTGAGGACGGAGGGCACGGCGGTGAGCGCCAGGGTGTTGCCCGAGAGGCTCGCCACGCCGAAGCCACATTCGTCGAGCGACGGCGCGAGCTCCAGCAGGCGGGCTCGCTCGGCGGGACCGAGCTCCAGGAGCGGCGGCGTCAACAGGCGCTGCACCGCCGTGCGCTCGGCGCTCATCGCCCGGCGCAGCCGTTCGTAGAGGATGCGCTCGTGGGCCACGTGCTGGTCGATGAGATAGAGGCCGTCCGGCCCTTCGAGCAGGATCAGCGTCCCCTTGTACTGGCCGAGCAGGCGGAACGGCCGTGCCTCGCCGCTCCTCCCCGACAGCGGCACCATCGGCCGCTGCACCGGCGCGTAGGACGGCGTCGCCAGACGGTTGTCGCGTTGGTCCGGAAAGCTGGCCGGACCGGCATCCGCACCGGTGACGGTCACAAACGGATCAGCATCTCGATCACTGCGACTGTCCCAGGCGACCGGCCGCCGCTCGCCGAGGCCCTGCCAGGCAAAGGGGACGTAGGGATCGGCGGCCGGGGGACGCAACGGCGCCGCCTCTTCACCACGCGCCTTTTCGAGGCCGCGGCGCAGCGAATCGTGGACGCGGTCGAGCAGGCCGGGATCGCGGAAGCGGACCTCGGACTTCTGCGGATGGACGTTGACGTCGACGTCCTCCGGCGGCACGTCGAGGAACAGGAAGAGCGCCGGGAAGTCCTCGCTCTTCCACTCCTCCCGCACGGCGCGGTAGTAGGTGGCGAGCACCAGCCGGTCGCGCAGCAGGCGGCGGTTGACGAAGACGAACTGGCGCCGCCCGCTCGCCGTCTGCGGATCTCCCAGGAAGCCCGAGATGCGCTCGCCGGTCGACCCGATCGAGGGGATGCCGACCGATGGGATCTCCGCCAGCCGGTCGGCCAGCTCACGGCCGAAGATCTGCCCGATCCGCTCCCGTGGGCCGTGCTCGCCGCTGTTGGGCAGGACGTCGAGCAGATTGCGCCCGTCGTGGATCACCAGGAAGCGGACGTCCGGCCGGGCGAGCGCATAGCCCTGCACCACCTCCAGGCAGCGGCGCAGCTCGGTCTGCGGCGTCTTCAGGAACTTGCGGCGCGCCGGGACGTTGAAAAACAGCGAGCGCACGTCGATCGTCGTCCCCTTCGGCCGGGCCAGCGGCTCGGCCACCCGCACCCGGCCGCCCTCGATGAACACGCGGTGGCCGTCCCCCGGCTGCTCGGCGGTGGTCAGCTCCACCCGCGACACCGCGGCGATCGAGCACAATGCTTCACCGCGAAAGCCGAGCGTCGCCACCCGCTCCAGGTCCTCGAAGCTGCCGATCTTGCTCGTCGCGTGCCGGTCGAAGGCGAGGAGCGAGTCGTCCCGCCCCATGCCCCAACCGTCGTCGGACACCGCGATCCGCGCCTTGCCGCCGGCCTCGAGCTGCACCTCGACCTCGCGGGCGCCGGCGTCGAGCGAATTCTCGACCAGCTCCTTGACCACCGAGGCGGGGCGCTCCACCACCTCCCCGGCGGCGATCTGGGAGACGAGGGTGTCGGAGAGAAGGTGGATGCGCGACATGGAGGGGATTGTACAGGCGGATGAAATCGCGTGGGGACGTCAGGAGACCGAGCGGCAGATCTTCGCGAAGAGCACGTCCGGATCGATCGGCTTGCCGACGAAATCCGTGAACCCGGCGGCCTCCAGCTCGTGCTGGTGGCCCATCCGGGTCGACGCTGAAAACGCGAGGATCGGCAGGCGGGCAAACCGCTCTCCCGGCAGGGAGCGGATCCGGCGCGTCGCGGCATAGCCGTCGAGCTCCGGCATCCGCAGGTCCATCAGCACCAGATCGTATTCGCCCTCCTCGACGCGCTCGACTGCCTGCCGCCCGTCCGTGGCCACGCCGACCTCGACGCCCCACGACTGGAGGAAGGCGGTGAGGACGAGCACGTTGACCTCGTTGTCGTCCACCACCAGGGCCTTGAGGCCGCGGAGCCGGCCGGCGCGCTCCGTGGCCGCCACGGTCGTCTGATCGGCGGGATCGGACGGAGCGACCTTCAGGCGCAGGCTGAACGAGAATGCCGTCCCACGCCCCGGCTCGCTCTCGACGGCGATCCGGCTGCCGTGCAGCTCGACCAGCCTCTTGACGATCGCCAGACCGAGTCCGGTCCCACCATATTTCAGGCCGATGTCGTAGCTCACCTGGGTGAAGTCGTCGAAGATGTGAGGCAGCCGGTCCGCCTCGATTCCGATCCCGGTGTCGGCGATCCGGAAGCCGATCGATGCGGAGTCCGGCGTGACCTCCTCGGCCCGCAGCGCGACGGTCACCTCGCCCGCGGCGGTGAACTTGACGGCGTTGCCCACCAGGTTGGTGAGGATCTGGCCGATCTTGACCGGATCCCCGAGCAGGTTCGGCGGCACCCGCTCGTCGATCCGGACCTCCAGGCCGAGGCCCCTTTCCCGGGCCTTGGCGCGGAAGCTGCCGGCGATCTCTCCGGCCTGCCGCCGGAGATCGACGCTGCGCTCCTCCAGGGCGACTTTGCCGGCCTCGATTTTGCTGAAGTCCAGGATGTCGTTGACCAAGCTCAGCAGGCTCTCCGAGGAGGTGCGGAGGACGTCGACGAGCTCCTGCTGCTTCGCGTCGAGGCCGGTCGCCGCGAGGAGGTGCCCGACGCCCGCGATCGCGTTGAGCGGAGTGCGGATCTCGTGGCTGACCATCGAGATGAAGTCCTCCCGCGCCCGGGTCGCCTGCTCGGCCCGCCGCCGCTCGCGCACCAGCTCGCGCTCGTACTCCTTGCGGTCGGTGGCATTGAAGACGGTGGTGCGGATCAGCAGGGGCTGGTCCGCCGCGTCCTTCTTGACCACCGAGTTGATCAGCACCGGCAGCCGGCGGCCGTCCGCGCACAGGATGTCGACCGCGATCTCGCGCACCGCCTCCTGCATCCGCAGCAGCGGCGCGTAGTGCGTCTCGTGGAAGATCCGGCTGCCGGTGGTGAGCAGGTCCACGAACCGCCGGTGGCCGACGAGGTCGTCCCGCCGGTAGCCGGTCCAGCTCAGGAACGTCTGGTTGACCTTGACGAGGGTCCCGTCGAGCTGCACCGAGAGATAGCCGCACGGGGCGTTCTCGTAGAGGTCCTCGGCGCTCTCGTCGTAGATGGCCGCACTCATCGACCGAGACTACAAGAAGCGTCTGATTGCTGCGATGGTCTCTTCGGGAGCGCTCAGGTTCGGGCAGTGCCCCGTCGCTTCCATCAGCACCAGCTCGCTGCCGGCGATCTGGCGGTGCACGTACTCGCCCACCACCCGCGGGGCGATCACGTCCTCGGAGCATTGCAGGATGAGCGTCGGCGTCCTGACCTTCGGGAGGTCGGCGCGGTTGTCGGAGAGGAAGGTGACGCTCGCGAAGTGCCGCGCGATCTCCGGGTTGGTGCGGCAGAAGCTGTTGGTCAGCTCGGTTCCCAGCTCCGGACGGTCCGGGTTGCCCATGATCACCGGCGCCATCGCGCTCGACCATCCCAGGTAGTTGCTGTCGAGCGATTCGAGCAGCCCGTCGATGTCCTCGCGCTGGAACCCGCCGGTGTAGCCTTCGTCATTGATGTAGCGCGGCGAAGGGCCGATCAGGACCAGCTTCGCGAACCGGACCGGCTCGCGGACGGCCGCCAGCACCCCGATCATCGCGCTCACCGAGTGGCCGACGAAGACCGCCTGCCGGAGGTCCAGGACCCGGCAGATGTCGAGCACGTCGCCGGAGTAGCCGTGGAGCGAGCCGTACTTGCCGCGGTCGTAGGCCGCGGCGTCCGACCGGCCGGCTCCGACGTGGTCGAAGAGAACGACCCGATGGGCGTCCGTGAAGGCGGGAGCCACGAACCGCCACATGTTCTGGTCGCAGCCGAAGCCGTGCGCGAAAAGGATGGCCGAGCCCGTGTCCCGCCCCGACAGAGTGACGTTGTTCCTGCCGAGGATGTCCATCAGTTGATCATACACGGGCGTTCGGTCTGTGAAGGAGCGCTTCTACCAGACGAAGGTCGTTTGAACGCCGGCGGACGCGGACATCCCGAGCTCAATCTTGGTCGCCTTGAGCGGCGACAGGGGAAGGCTGGGCTCGACTTTGACGCCGTTATTTCCGAGTGTGCCCTTCAGGCTCACGTTGGATGGACCGACACCGACCGACGCCTTCGCGAAGTAAGCGACCGAGACCGGCAAGGCTTCACCCTGACAGTCGTCCGGCCCACCATCCGGGTCCATGGAAACTCCGAAGCCGACTCCCAGCCCTGCCTGAAGTGTCAGGAACGGGCGGTGACGGGTTTTCGTCCAGCCCGCCGTCACTCCGAACCCATCGAGCGTAAATCCTGCGCTCGCCAGCCCCGTCGGGTCCACCCGGTCGAGCGAGTCTCCATCCGCGTATGCATAGACGTTCTGCCCCGCGCTGACGCCCAGCGGATCGGCTTCCAGGTAGCGGCCGAGCGTCGGATCGTAGTCCCGGAAGCCGTTCTGGTGCAGGCCGGTTTCCGCCTGCCGCCACTGGCCCGGCAGGCGCAGATCGAGGGCCGCGCTGGACCCCGCGAACACCTGCGCGGCGCCGAACGGCTCGGAGGAGGCGTTCCACACCTGGGCCTTGGAGGCGTTGGTCATGGCGAGCGGCTCGTTGAGCTGGCCGGCATGGATGAAATAGGTCGCGGGGAGCCCTGTCGAGCTGTCGATCACCGCCACCGGGACCTCGTCGAGCCAGACGTACTCCCGGATCACCGCTCCGGTCGCGGCGTCGTGCTCGGCCAGGAGGTGGCCGGCGTCGTCGAAAATGTAGCTTTCGTTGACCGCCCCGGTCCCGAAGGTCTGCCGCGAGACCCGCCGGCCGAAGGCGTCGTAGCCGTAGCTGCCGACCGTGACACCGTTCTTCTGGACCGCGGCCAGCCGGCCGTGCGCGTTGTAGGTGTAGGCGTAGAGCGGCCCGCCGGTCTCCTGATCCTGGCTCACCGCGCCGCCCGTCTGATAGGTGAGAGCGCGCAGCAGGCTCCCCGCGCCGTCGCGGAGCTCGGTGATCCGGTTGTCCGTCGCGCCGATGGTGGAAATGCGCAGCGAGGTGACGCCGCTGAGGAGCGACGAAAGCTGGGAACGGTTGCCCGCCGCGTCATAGCTGAAGCCGAGCTGGCCGAAAGGTCCGGTGGCCGCGGTGAGGCGGCCGCTCGTGCTGTAACCGGCGGTGCCGCTCCGGCCGGTCGAGGCGTTGTCGGTGACGGCTTCCACCTGACCGTTGGCGTTGCGGCCGAAGCTGAGATCGAGCGGTGTCGCGGCGCCGTCGGTGACCTGCACCCGGCTCAACTGGTAGCTCGCGTCGAAGCTGCGGGTGAGCTGCAGCCCGTTGCCGTAGGTCCATCCGGAGAGTGGGCCGAACGGCAGATAGGTGGCGCTGTCCGCGACCGTCTCCGCGATCGATGCCGCGCTCGCCTGCGTGCTCACGCCGGTGATGCGGCCGCTCCCGTCGCGCGCGGTGCTGACGATGCGGCCCGAGGGGAACGTGACCTGCACCGGCAGGCCGTTCGCGTCATAGGCAAAGGCCAGGTTGTACGTCCGGCCACCGAGAATCCGCGCTTCCGCTGTCACCCGGCCCTGCTCGTCATAGGTCAACGCCGTCGAGCCGGTCGCGTCCGTGACGCCGGTCAGCCGGCCGGCGCCCTTGTTGCCATTGGTGATCGTGTCGTAGCTGTAGGCGGCGTTCTCTCCCGGGACCGCCGGCAGGGTCTCCGCGGTCAGCCGGCCCGCGGTGTCGTAGGCGAAGTCGATCTCGTTGCCGTCGCCGTCGATCTGCCGGGTCAACTGTCCGGCCTCGTCGTACCAGTACGTCCGGGTTCCGCGATCCGGGCTGATCTCCAGGATCACCTGCCCGAAGCCGTCCACGATGCGCGTCGTCGCCAGGCCCCGCCCGTCGGTCAGGGTGGCGGGCGCGTTCTGCGGCGTGTAGGCGTAATGGACGCTGTGACTCTCCGGATCGGTCGCGATGATCAGCCGGTTCAGCGCGTCGTAGGCGTATTGAAAGGTATTGCCCCGCGCATCGGTGACCGCGGTCGGGTTGCCCACCTTGTCGTAGGCGAACGACCAGGTCTGACTGCCGGCGCCGATCGACTGCAAGAGGCGTCCGAGCTCGTCGTAGGCGAAGGTCTGCTGGCGGACGATGGCGCCCGCGGTGGTCTTGATCTGGGCGGAGGTGACGTCGCGGTTGGCGTTGGAGCTGTAGTCCTCCTCCTCGCCCTGGTCGTTGGCGATGCTGGTGACCCGCCGGGCATCGTCGTAGGTGGCCTGCAGCCAGCCGCCGCCCGGCAGGGTGAGCTTGGTCAGGTCTCCCGCGGCATCGTATTGGAATGCGTAGAGAGACTGCTGCGCCCCCGGATTGCGCGTCGCGGTCAGGATGCGGCCGGTGACGTCATAGGTGAACGCCGTGGTCACGCTGTTGGCGTCCACTACGGTCAGCGGCAGACCCAGACCGTTGACGGAGGTGATCTGCGTCGTCTGGCCGAGCGGGTTGGTGACCGTGGCGAGATATCCGGTCCCGTCGTAGGTGTAGCTCGTCGTATCGCCGCTCCCGGAGAGCGGGCCGTCGACGCTCGCCAGCAGGCCTGCCGCGGTGTAGCTGAAGGCCCAGGTGCGGGCTCGGCCGTTGGTCGCGTAGGGGGTCGTGAAGCTGGTCGTGTCGGTGAGCGTGATCGACGTCATGTTGCCCGCGGTGTCGTAGGACATCGTGCGCGTCAATCCCGGCTCCGCGATGCTGAGCGGGAGCGGCCGCGTGGTGTCCCAGGTGGTCGCGATCGTCCGTGCGACCGGAGAGCCTGAGCCCTCGGTGCGCGAGGTCTCGCGTCCAGCCGCGTTGGGGACGAAGGTATCGGTCCGCGCCTCCTCGTCGACGCGGCTGGTGACGAAGGCGGAGGCGTTGTACCCGAGGCTGCTCGACGACGCCGGCACGTGCGTCGACGCCTGGCCCGTGATGCTGGTGAGCATCAGCCGGCCGCCGCGCGGGTCGAAGTGGAAGACGTCCTGTCTGCCCAGCGGATTGGTGACCGTGCGCAGGTTGCCGGAGCTGGTGTACGACACTGAGACGTCGTCGACGCCGCCCGCGTGCTGGGTGTCCGCGACGTGCGCCTCCACGTCATAGCTGTAGGTCGCGTAGCGGACACCACGCGCGTCGGTGATGCCGGTGAGCGCGAATGGATAGCGGGTGTCCTCATACAGATAGGCCGTGGTCCGCGTGTCGGGATCGGACGCCCGGCTCAAGGTCGCGCTCTGCAGTCGCAGCCCGCCGGTGGAGGCGCCCGCCGTCCCCGACGCGACCGTGGCGTAGGTGTAGTCGACGGCGTAGCCGCCCGGGAAGGCGATGTGGCTGATCGCGTCGCCGCTCCAGGTGATCGCCGCCGCGCGTCCGAAGCTGTCGGTGAGCGCCGTCGCCAGGCCCGCGGCATCGCGTGCGATCGTCACCGCGTAGCCGTTGCGCTCGGTGACCTTGTCCGCCAGCGCCTCGTCGGGAGCGACCGTCGAAGCGACCGCAGAGAACTCGGTCTGCTGCCCTTCCGGCGACGTCCAGATCCAGGTGCTGGAGGACGTTTTCACCAGGGTGTCCCGCCGCCCGGCGGCGGCCGGCGTGTAGGGCCCGTTGCCACTGAAGCCGTAGGCCTGCCCGCCTTCGAGGACGACGACGGGGCTGTAGGACGTCGGGTTGCGGATGTACCGGTCCATCAGGCTGGACCAGCCGAATCCGAAGCTCTGCCCGGGCTGGCCGCTCAGGTGGCTGTACGCCCGCTCGAAACGGAAAGCCTTCTGCCCGGAGGTGCGGAAGTCCACCGCCCGCGCGAGCTTGTCGCCGGAGGCCAGATACACCGGATTGCCTTCCGTCGGGAACGGTTTCGTGACGTTGTCGCGCGCGAAGATGACGGGCAGCGGCGAATTGGCGATGTTGGCGGCGCTGAACGTCTGAAGGTCGGGAGGAGTCCGGATGGGCGGCTTGGATTTGTCAGAACAGTTCGGCTCTTCCACCGTCTGCAAGTCGATCACACAGCCGACCGCCGCGGCCTTGCGCGTCGAGTCGACGCACCTCACGTTGAGCGGCCAGGAGTAGAAGGTCGTCCTGTTCCCGTAGTAGTCGCCCCGGCAGATCGCGGTGACCTGTCCCGACAGGGTGCGGACAAACTTCCACACCCGGGAGCTGTTGCCATACAGAGGCTTCCACGTTTCGCAGACCTGCTCTGGATCGTCGTAGCAGGTCATCGAGTTGGACGTGGGCCAGGCGTTGTACCAGCACACGTGCTGGACGTTCGTGGTCTGCGCGTGGGCGGTGCCGCCGGTGATCCCGGCGAAGGTGAGAGCGATGAAGATGAGAGCTACAGGGGCGAAAGCCCCGGCCCTCGGGGTTTTGACAGGGCGACAAACAGCGGACATCGGTCGATCTCCCGGTGAAGCACAATCCAAGGAAAGTGCATATTGAAGATCGACTCTATGATGAGATCCTGCTCCATGCCAACCCCTCCAGGCCGGTCGAACGCCGCCTCTACCGCCGGAACTCCCGCATCTCGCCGTCCGCCAGCTCGAGGAGCAGCACCAGGCCCTGCACGGACTTCACCTCGCCGCGGCCGTAGATGGTGAGATTGAGGATGTCCCCGGTCTTGAGCCCGGCGGGATCCGGCCCGCTGACCAGCGGCGGCAGCGGCAGGACCTCCTGGCGGCCGGCACGGCGGGGCAGAACCTCCGGCAGGGAGCCGGGCTCCTGGATCGGCTTCGCGCAGTTGTCGCAGTGGCCGCAGGTGCCCTCCATCTCCTCGCCGAAGTAGTCGGCCAGGATGCGCCAGCGACAACGCGCGGTCTGGGCATAGAGCACCATGCGCTTCAGCCGCTCGCGGTCTCTCTCCGCCCGCTGCTCGTAGCGCACTGACAGCTCCGTGACCTCCTCCGGCGTCAGACCGGCGCGCAGCAGCCGGATCTCGCCGGGCTCCGGCTCCTCGACCATCTCCATGTCCTTCATCGCCGCCAAGACCACCCGCACCTTGGCCAGCGCCACATCCGACCGCCGCTGGATGTCGGCGATCGGCGCCGGCTGCTGGTCCGCCTTGTGGCGCCCGAGAGCGCGGTAGACGGCGCTGAGCTGCTCCGGCCGCGGATAGCGGCCGTTCAGGAAGAAGAGCTGGGTGTTGCGGTCCTCCGCCTGGTAGAGGAGGATGCAGCGCGCCGGCGCGCCGTCCCGGCCGGCGCGGCCGGCCTCCTGGTAGTACGACTCCAGGGAGCCCGGCATGTTGTAGTGGATGACGAAGCGGATGTCCGGCTTGTCGATCCCCATCCCGAACGCGTTGGTGGCGACGATCGCCTCCACCGTCCCGGCCATGAACCGCTCCTGCGCCTTCTTGCGCTCGCGGGCCGAGAGCTTGCCGTGGTAGCGCGCCACCGGCATCTCCAGGGATTCCAGGTACGCCGTCACCGTCTCGCAATCGCGCACCGTGGAGGTGTAGACGATGCCCGTGCCGCCGATCTCGCGCAGCAGGCGCGCCAAGTGCTCCTGCTTGGCCGCCTCGTCGCGCACCGGGATGACTTCGAAGTGGAGGTTCTCGCGGTAGACCCCGGTGTCGATCACGACCATGTCCTCCCGGCCGAGCTGGCGCAACACGTCCTCGATGACGTCGGCGGTCGCGGTGGCGGTGAGCGCCAGCACGGGAGGATTGCCGAGCGCCTCGATCACCTCCCGCAGACGCAGGTAGTCGGGGCGAAAGTCGTGCCCCCACTGCGAGATGCAATGCGCCTCGTCGATCACGAACACGTCGACCTTGTTGGTCTTGAGCGTGCTCAGGAAGTCCGGCCGTGCCAGCCGCTCCGGCGTCACGAAGATGAACGGGTGCTGCTCCTTCAGGATCGCCTCCATCACCTCGCGCTCCTCCTCCGCGGTCAACGTGCTGTTGACCTGGACCGCTTCGATCCCCAACTCGTGGAGCTTGTCGACCTGGTCCTTGATCAGCGAGAGGAGAGGCGAGACGATGACGGTGATGCCCGGCAGCTCCGACCCCGGGAGCTGATAGCACAACGACTTGCCGGCCCCGGTCGGCATGATGGCGAGGGTGTCCTTCCCCGCCAGCACGGAGCGGATGACCTCCTCCTGCCCCTCGCGAAGCGACTTGAACCCAAATTTGCGCCGTAAGGTGCGGCGTAGAGTGGTCATTCCAATGTCTGCCATGGTGTCCTTTTCTAGCAACCAGCGTGCCGAACGGGCGGCACGAATCCTCCAAGACTTGCTCAGAGTCTCGGGCGAAATGCAAGGCGCCCCCCGCCGCGTGCCCACCGAGGAGAAGACGCTTGACTTTGGAGGTGGCCACCAGGAGACCGGCCGGCAGGCTGGCAGAGCCCGAGGATCGTCCCCTGACGTCTGGTATCTTCCGCAGGCTGAACCGCGCTAGCGTTGCGGCGACTCGCGGGGTGATGGCTCAGGAGGTTGTCCCGAAATGGCAAGATTCAAGAGTCTTCAGGTCGGAGCTTGGAAGGCGCTGATGATCGTCGTGTCCATCGTCTTCCAGGCCGTATCCGCTCTCCGTCTGCTCACGCTTGCCCAGATCGCCCGCTTGAAGTTCGAGGCTCGGCCGGACGACATCTTCATCGCGACTTTCCCCAAATCGGGGACGACGCTGATGCAGATGATCGTCTATCAACTCACGACGGACGGCCGAGACTTTCCCCACATCAACAGGGTCTGCCCATGGATCGAAGTCGCGTTCGAACGGAACGAGATGGCGTTCGTGGAACAGCTTCCGTCACCCCGCTGCTTCAAGACGCACTTGACGCCGAACAGGCTTCCGATCGAGACCGGAAGGTACATCTTTATCCTGCGCGACGTCAGGGATGTCATCGTCTCGGCCTACCACCACAACCGGCTGCTCGGCGCTGATATCACCTTGGACCAGATGACGCAGCGGTTCCTGAAGTCCGCCGACCATCGGTTTTCCTTCTTGCCCTCCTGGTTCAGGTTCGTGGAGTCCTGGTGGCGGTACCGAGACCGGCCGAACGTTCTGTTCGTGAGCTATGAGTCGATGGTGGCCGACCTCGAAGGGACCATCCGGCAGGTCGCCCGCTTCCTCGGCCTCGATGTGCGCGAGGACGACATGCCCCGGATCCTGGAGCGGTGCAGCCTGCCGTTCATGAAGCAGCACCAGGAAAAATTCGATCCCCGGCTTCAGTTGGCCCTGCCGGACTCCGAGAGCTTCATCCGCCAGGGGAAAGCCGGAACAGGAAGCCGGCTCGACCCGCAGCACCGGGAAGCTCTGGAGAAGAAACTCGCGGAGCTCGCCGGGAAGCTCGGCTGCGCTCGCGGCGAGCCCTATCGCGAGCTGATCGCGACCCTGGAGGAAGCGCACGCCAGGGCTTGAGCCGTGGGGAGCATCCCAGCTTGCGTGAGTAGGCTGAGGGTCATTTCACGACCTCCCAGCGGCCACCTCTTGAAGGCCCCACATGACGGATCACACCAGCGAGCTTCATCTTGTTGAGGTGGTACCTGATGCCATCGCGGGTCAATCCCAGTGCATCGGCCAGTTCCTGCTGTGACATCTCGGGGCTCTCCGAGATCAGGGAAACCAATTGGATTGGGGTAGTCGGGTCTGCGATTGGGGTAGTCAGGTCTACGATTGGGGTAGTGATTGGGGTAGTCGAGTCTGCGATTGGGCCCCCCTCCTCCAAAGCCGCCTGCAGGTGCGCAGGGTTCGCCCGGAAGGTCAGCAACAAGCCCGCCATGCCGAAGTCGTAGACCGGCGGCTCGATGCCGTGCTCGCGGCATTCGCGCTGGATCTTCTGGATGCCCCGGCCCCAGGACTCGATGTAGCCGGCGCGGAAGAAGGCGTTGGCGATCAACGGGTTGAAGGGGCAGGAAGGGTGCTTGCCCAGGAGCTTCGCCAGCGTCCAGCTCTCCGGCAGATCGCCGGGATTCCAGAGCACGATCTGGTCGTCGTAGACGCTGATCTGGATCGGGATGCCGCTGCTGTAGTCCTTGTGCACCACGGCGTTGAGCAGCGCCTCGCGCAGCGCCGCGTGCGGGAAGAGAAAGGTCTCGCGCCGCTGCAAGCCGTGGTAGCTGATGTAGGCCTTGAGATACTTGGTGTGCAGGAGGTCGAGAGTCTTCTCCACCTGCTCGAAGAGATTGCCGTGGATCTCGTCCTGATAGCGGAGATCGTCATCGGTGACGAAGAAGCCGATCTTGATCCAGGCGCCGCTCACGTACTGCTCGGGGCGGTCGGAGAACAGCAGGCAGGCGGCGCGCCGGAGGCCGTGCTTTTCGATCAGCTCCAGGTTGCCGAGCAGGAGCTCCCGGCCGTCGCGCAGGACGGTCCGGTCCATGCGCCCGCTCTCTGAAGCCCTCTGCTTGAACAGCCGCAAGGCGCCGGCGCTGCACGAGCGCGCGGTGAAGGAAGGCTCGGGCGCATCGTCCCAGTGGCGCCCGCGCTTCTTCAGCAGGAAGCGCTCCAGCGCCGCGCCCTTCAGTTCCTGTTTGGTGCTGCCGCTGCGGTAGTGGTATTCGCCCTTGTAGCTGATCGGGCTGGGATAGGGCTCGACGCGGATCTCGACCAGATCCTTGCCCGCCTCTTCGACGAGGTGGACGTCGGCCATGATGCCCAGCACGTCGCGGATCTTATTGGGCAGGTCGTCCAGCAGCTTGCGGGAGTTGTCCACGCCGATGGGTTCGCCCTCGTCGTTCCGCCCGAGGACCAACACGCCGCCCTCGGCATTGGCGAAGCCGCAGATCCAGCGCAGGTATTCGTCGCGCCAGGTCTCCTTCCACTCGATGTGCTGGCTTTCCTTCATACCGTCGCGCCCCCCGGCGCCAGAACCGGTAAGTTTTTCGTCTTCATGGGCTCCAGAATACCCCACTCGGCGCCCGTCCTGCGCGTCAACCGAGGACAACGGCGCAGAGCCCCAGGTCGATGAACCCGACGACCTCCACGCTGGAAGCGTGTAAACTGCAGCCATGAGTCGCACGGCCCTCACTCTTCATTTCCACAGCGAGGAAACGCTCGGCAACCTCGAGCGAGCCGCGAAAACACTCGGCGTCTCCATGGATGACCTCGCCGAGGTCGCCATCGAACGGGAGCTCGCGGCAGTCGGCGCCGGTCTCGAGGGCCGGCTCACCCGAGCTCTGGAGAGGTTGAGGTCCTATGGTCCGGCGGATCTCGACCGGGATATCCGGGCCTTTGCACAGAGTGAGGTCGAGATTGAGGACCCTCTCCAAGCCCGGCGTATCGAATCGCCAGATGCGTATGGGATCGGGGCCCTGTTTGGCGATCCCGTGGAATGAGGATGATCCGCGCGATGCGGCCCTCATCGTTCAGAACATCACGAATCTTCTCCGCCGAATCAGCCGTCGAGCGCGCCTCCGCCAATCACCGACAGTAGGAATGGCCCAAACCTGGCACCGCCAGATCTACAAGGGCGCGAGGCTGCCCGTTCACTACTTTGCGGGCGAGATCCGCGACAGCGATGTGAAGTTTCCCGAGCTCTACGGCTATGAAGTGGGCGTCGGTCCACAGCGAGGAGTCGATTCGAGTCTGGTGCCACAGCAACTCGCAAGCTTTGAAGAGGCCATGAAAAAGGCCGTCGCCGTGATGGATCCGGCAATTCCAGCGGGCGGCAACCCGGCCGACCCGGCGCAACTGCGATCGGTGCTCACTCTTTGCGCCTATACGCACGGCGAGTGGATCCGCATTCATCCGTTCGCCAACGGAAATGGGAGGACTGCTCGCCTCTGGGCGAACTGGTGCGCCTTGCGCTACGGCGTGCCGCCCTTCGTACGGCTCAAGCCCCGGCCGGAGGGAAACCCTCTACCCGACCGCATCAGCGCTCTCGATGCAAGGAGACCATCAAGCGATGGTCGCGGTTTTCGCTGAGATGCTCGATCGGCACCTCGGCGTTCATTGATCGCCGCGCCGGTCAGGACGATCGGCTCGAGCTGTTTGAGCGTCGGTTGCGCTTCGCCCCGCGCCAGGCATTCAGCCGGGGGTGAGGGCGATCTGCCGGTAGTCATGCGGCCTCCACGTCGATCTGGCCCGTCAGATGGAAAGCCTGGTTCTCGGCAGCACCGGGAGGAGCGATCTCCCATTGTCGGAGATCCGAAGGATTCGGATCTCCGCTGGGGAGTGAAGGGAATCCGGACAAAGAGGTGCCCTGCCTGTCCGTCCGGTCCGTCAGATGGCAAAGATCTCCCCGCCACCCGACTGGACGGAGAAGCTCTCCGGCGCGTACTGGCTAGCAGCCCGTGGTAGAAGTCGATTTCGCGGAGCGGTCAGTTGAGACTTATCGGCAATGCTACGCAACGGCTTGCGCGTTGGACGCCTGACCTATCTGAAGCATGGCCCCGCCGACTCCTGCGCCGAGAGGGCGCCAGATAGCCGTCAGGCACTTCCAAAGGGCGAAAAAAAGACGGAACAACACCGACAACCCGTCTTGCAGGCGCCGCGGCTTGCCGATGCCCCAATGCTTTCGCATGACCAGACTGAGATTAAAGCCAGCAGTGTGGATCAGCAGACGCTTGAGGATATTGGGATGATGCCGAAGGTGAGTTCGGCGCATGCCTCCGGTCTCAAAGGAGTGAGCAAAACTGCGTTCGATCAGCTCTCCGCGCTGACGCATCAGACGCTTACCCCGACGGCCACGCATCCGTCGACGGTTGGCGTACACCGCCTTTTTTGCTGACGGCTGACCCTGCCAATTCCGACGACCGCGCTTCGGCTCCGCAATGTAGGTTCGGATACCGAGCGTCGCCTGCGCAAGCAGCACCGCGTTGCTGTGATAGCCCTTGTCAGCGACAACCTCCGACATGACCTCATCGCTGAGGTGCTCGGCCGCCTCACTATCCTCGACCAAATCGCTCAGAACCGCTTGGACCTCTTCCAGCGTCACCTCAATGCTGGCCGTGTCGCCACGATCGGCAGGTTGAAGCGTCACCGCAACAATCGCTCCGGTCTCCATGTCCACCGCGTGCTCGGCCTTGTGAGCCAAGTGGGTCCGGCCATCTTTCATCTTGGTGATCTTCGCGTCCGGGTCGAAGGGATGCATCCACTCCTGGTTCGACCCCTTCTTGTCCCGCTTACGGTCCAGACGAGCCAGATCCTCTCGCGTCGGCGTCTCAATCCCAGAGGACTTTGCCAAGCCTTCCAGATATTCTTGATAGCCCTCCTGGGTATCTCGACGGACGATGCTACGCAGGGCCGCGTTGGCCTCCAAGGTCGTCGCATCCACGCCCAGCGTCTTACCGCGCAGCAGCCCTTCTTTGGCCAGCATCGCCAAGACCCAAGTGAACACCTCTTGATGGGCCGTCTGGTCGATCAACCGACGGTTGCGCGAAATCGTCGAGTGATTCGGCGGGGTGTCCGTCGGCTCGTAGCCGAGGAACTCCCGCAACGTCAACGAATCCGCCACCCGCCAAGCAATGCCTCGCTCCGAGTCGATCCCTTCGAAGTAGCCGATCAGCATCAAGCGAAAGTAGACCGAGGGAGGCAGCGAGGGGCGGCCCATCAACTTGGCGTAGAAGCGCTGGCACACTCCCTCGGCGTAGGAGTCGAAGTCGTTTTGGGCCAGCAACTGGTTCAACCGGCCATAGAACGGATGGCCCGGCCCTTTGGCCATACGCTTCGCTTCAACCCACAACTGCCCCTGTCGCTGCTTCGACCGCCTGCCCATTGCCATCGGAGCCTCTCCCTTGAAAGCGAGGACATTTTACCGCAGGCGATGCCGCGTTTCACCTGCTCCGGGGCTAAAAGGCCGACTTTTACCACGGGCTGCTAGACCTGCTTCGAGCACACAACGGGTGGTCTAGCTTCTGCCCGAAGACATTGGAGCTATACGTTCCGTTTCTGCTTTCTGTCTAGACTATTCGGCATGCTGATGCGTAGAACTGGAGACGAGCCTCTCTGAGCAAGGAGAGAGTCTCCGGGTTCATTGACAACTTGAATCGTGAGAAGGGCTGATCGCGCAGCTTCTTGGCAGAGCTGCGTGCAGCCCAGGGTGAGTCGCGCCCTCACCCTCGACCCCTTTCTTGGCCTGGAGCCGGGAGAGGGGCCGGGAGTGAGGGTGCGCGCGCGACCCGTTGGAGTCCTCCAACGAGCCGTTGGGTCGCGGCAACGGACAGGGGGAGCGTCCAACGGCTCGATGGACAGCCTCACCACTCGGTACGGCGGCCAACAGCTCGTTGGCGGGCTCCAACGGCTCGGTGGCTGGCCGTAACTACTCGCTGGAGGTGAGCAACTGCTGGTTGGAAACGGCCAACGGCTCGTTGGAGGCGCGCAACGGCTCGTTGGATGCCTCCAACGGCTCGTTGGCGCTCTCCCACGGCTCGGTGGTGCGGTGTGCTGCGGGATGACGGAGCTTTTCCGTAGGGGCGGTCCGCGGGATGCCGTCAGGCACCCCGCGTGGCCGCCCTCAACGGTTCGCGCTTTCTCCGAGGGCTCGGCTCTCCGTAAGGCAGCCGAGGGCTTCCGCGTGGAAATCCCGGAGTTGAGTCTTGCGGGAGCCTTCCCCCACCCAGGGCGGCCACACGGGGTGCCTGACGGCATCCCGTGGACCGCCCCTACGGTCTATCGCGCCACCCTTCCCCCGTCACTTCCCCGCCGGCACCAGCGTCAACTTCGCTTCGGGATTCTTCCGCACCGCGGCCTCTCCGAAGACCATAGGGTAGCTCTCGACGGCCTCCCATTTGGGGATCTGATCCTCGCGGTGGCGGTGCCAGAGTTGGGCATTCTGGCCGGTGCTGTTGACCCAGGTGGAGCCTTCGAGGTCGGCGAAGTCGACGATCATGCGCTGCGAGGAGCCGAAGTTGACGGCGAAGGGGGCGGTGAAGTCGACGCTCGAGGCGTCGACGGTGAAGGCGGTGCCGCGGGCGGGGAAGGTGGCGCTGTTGAACAGGCGCTCGAGCGGCGGGATGCCGCTCTGGCCGAGCGGTGAGTGGACGAAGGTGACCGAGTGCATGCGGCCGTAGGTCCAGCCCGCGGGGTCGTCGCCGTAGCGCTCGGCGAGCCAGGCGACGGCGTGGGTGAGGCTCAGACGGATGATGTCGTCGCGGTGCTCGACGACCTTCCGCGTGGTGTGGTCGTCGAACAGCGGATCGTCCGGCCGGGAGAGGAGGTCGAGGATCGAGGGCACCTGGCTCAAGCCGACGTTGCGGTACTCCTTGAGCACGTCCGCGCCCAGATCGTCGGCCAGGACGTCGCCGAGCAGGAACCAGTACCAGACCTCATAGACCGAGGCGCCGACCGATTCCGGCTCGTAGCGGAGGTCCCAGCGGCGGACCTCGTCGAGGGCCTTCTTCTCGCGCTCGCCGGCGGGCGGCACGGCGAGGAGATAGGGACGGACGGCCGCCGCCTGGAGGCCGTAGGTGTCGGCCTGGATGGTGCGCAGGCCGTCGCGGGTGAAACCGTGGCCGCCGGCGAGGAGATCGGTGATGCGCTTGGCACGGTAGGGATCGGCCATGTCGTAGGCGATGAAGTGGGGATAGTCGTCCCCGACGACCTTGTTGTTGGCGGTGACGATGAAGCCCGACGGCGGATCGAAGGAGAAGGGCATCTCCTCGTAGGGGATGAAGCCCTGCCATTCGGAGCGGCCGTCCCAGCCGGGCACCGGCACCAGACCCTGATGGCCGGCGGCGCGGATGGGGATGCGGGCGGTCGACTGGTAGCCGATGTGGCCGGCGGCGTCGGCGTAGACGAAGTTGACGCTCGGGGTGTCCCAGTTGGCCAGCGCGCGGTGGAAGGACGGCCAGTCCTGCGCCAGGTTGAGCGCGGCGAGGCCCTCGACCAGGTGGGTGCCTTGGAGAGCCGGCCAGCTCAGGGCGGTCGGCGGGCTGCCTTTCAGCTCGCTGATCGCGTCGTTGATGATCGGACCGTGCAGCGTCTCGCGCACTTCGAGCACGAGGTTCGGCTTGCCCTTGATCGCGATCTCCTCGCGGCGCACGGTGAGGTCCTTCCAGGCGTCCTGGAACTGGTAGCGCTTGGGGTGTACCGGATCGTCGAGCTTCTCCATGTAGAGGTCCTGCACGTCGGCGCAGAGGTTGGTGATCCCCCAGGCGATCTTCTGGTTGTGGCCGATGACCACGAACGGCATGCCGGGGAAGGAGAAGCCGACCTCGTCGTAGCCGGCGCCGTGGAGGCCGACCTGGTACCAGATGGACGGCAACTGGAGACCGAGGTGGGTGTCGTTGGCGAGCAGCGGCCGGCCGCTCGCGGTGCGGCTCCCCGCGACCACCCAGCCGTTGCTCCCCCAGAACTGGCCTTGCACACCGGAGATCATGCCGAGCCCTGGAAACGCGGCGAAGCTGGCGCGCATCTCGCGCCGCGGCAGGAAATCGGCGAAGGCGTGGACGTTGGCGGGCACGGCGCCTGGCACGATCACTGGCGCGTTCGCCGGGTAGGGGGCCATCAGGCTCCGGGCGGCCGGCTCGCCGAGCTTGGCGATCAGGTGGGCGCGCAGGATCTCGAAGGGGTGGTTGAGGCTCAGGTTCAAGCTCATCAGCTTGCCCCAGGTCAGCGAGTCGATGGGCGTCCACGGGCGGGGCTCGACGCCGAGGATGGTGAACTCGACCGGCAGCCGGCCCTTGTGGGTCGCGAGGTAGGCGTTGACGCCGTCGGCGTAGGCGGTGAGGAGCGCCCGGCTGTCGGGCGAGATCACCTGCCAGTCGCGCGCGGCGGCCTGGGAGACGCCGAAGACGCGCATGATCTTGTCGAGCTCGAGCGCGCTCTCGCCGAACAGCGCGGAGACGCGGCCGTCGCCCACGATGCGGTTGAGCTCCATCTGCCAGAGGCGGTCCTGGGCGTGCACGTAGCCCTGGGAGAAGAAGAGATCGTGGGCGTTCTGCGCATAGATGTGGGGCACGCCGGGCTCGACGCGGACGATCTCGACCGGCGCGGTGAGGCCGGGGACGGCGAGACGGCCGTCGACCTCGGGCCAGGCCCGGCGAACGAGCCAGTAGAAGACCGCGGCGAAGACGGCGAGGAGTCCGATGAGGAGGAAGGCGATCCGGAGCAGGTACTTCCAGAAACGGGATTTCATGACGTGTGCCGAGTCTCCTTGATCCGGTCAATGCGGGCGCGCAGCCGGGCGGCCAGAGCGCGCACGTGCGGCTCGGCCAAGGCTGTGATGTGGTCGCCGGGGACGGTCTCGATGTCGACCGGCCGTGGCGTGAGGGGTGCCCATCCGAGGGTCGGGTCGGCTTGACCGTTGGCCTCGGGCCGGAAGAGGGTGATCGTCCCCGGGTACGGGTGCGGCCGGAACTGGCGGAAGGCGCGCACGTTGGTTTTGAAGACACGGAGGAGCCGGCGGAGCGTCTCGACGCCCGCACTCGCACCGACACCCGCCCCGAAGGGGGTGTCCTTCAAACCGGCGAGGAAGCGACGCTCCTGCTCGTCGGGAGGCAATGCCTGCAAGGCCTCCCGCGAAAGGCCGAGGTCGAGCCCCCACAGGCCGTGCAGGTAGTCAGCGATGTCGATCAGCCAGCGCGTATTGTCTCCATCGTCACCATCGTCCGTGCCCTCGTCCTCCGCCGCCTCGCCGGGCGGCCAGGGTCCGGGGGTGCCGTCGACGATGGCGAGGAGCGCCACCTCTTTCCCTTCGGCGGCGAGCTGGCGGGCGAGCTCGAAGACCACGGCGCCGCCGAGCGACCAGCCGCCGAGATAGTAGGGGCCGGGAGTGACTTTGGTGATCTCGGCGCGATAGCTCGCGGCCATCTCCGCGATGCTCGCGAGCGGCTCCTCACCGGCTCCGAGGCCGCGCGACTGGAGACCGTAGAACGGCTGATCGGTTCCCAGATGATTCGACAAGGCCTGGAAGCAGAGCACGTCACCGCCGGCCGGGTGGACGCAGAAGAACGGCGGCCGGGAGCCGGCGGGCTGGATCGCCACGAGAGAGGCCGATGGCGGTGGGGCTGCCGGCGCTGCATCCGGCCGTGCGGTGCGTGAACGGAGGCGCTGTTGCAGCAGGGCCTGCTGCTCGGGAGAGAGCTTGGAGCGGCTCGCGGCGATGGCGGCCTGGCGGCTGGCACGGTCGTCGGCGGGAGGCTTGTCGGTCATCGGGGTTCTCATCGGGGTTCCAGCGGTTGGATCAGCCGTTGAAGACACCACAGTGGGCCGGGGAGCGATCTCGGCGGGCAGCTCGGAGAGGCGCAGATCCGGATTCGCCACGGCGGCGGCGAACAGTGAAGAGAAGTGCCGGAGCATCCGGTCGATGGTCTCCGCGTCGAAAAGATCGGTGCTGTACTCGGCGGCCAGGGTGAGACCGCGCGGACCGTCGGCGGCGGACATGGTGAGATCGAATTGCGATGTCGCGGTGTGCACGTCGACCGGCTCCGCCTGCAGACCGCCGGAAAAGCGGAGCGGCGCGGCGGGCGCGGACTGGACCAGGAGCAGCACCTGCACCAGGGCGTTGCGGCTCTTGTCGCGCCCGGCGTCCAGCTCTTCCACCAGACGCTCGAAGGGGAGATCCGGATTCGCATAGGCGCCGAGGGCGACCTCACGGGACCGGCGGAGCAGCTCGCGGAAGCTGGGATCGCCGCTCAGGTCGAGGCGCAGGACCAGATTGTCGACGAAGAAGCCGATCATCCCCTCGGTCCCCGGCCGGTGCCGGTTCGCGGAGGGAGAGCCGAGGACGATGTCCGTCCGCCCGGTGTAGCGGCCGAGGAGCGCCGCGAAGGCGGCGAAGGCGGTCATGAACAGCGTGCTCCCCTCCCGGCGGTCCAGCTCCCTGATGCCGGCGGACAGCTCCGGGGAGAGCACCAGCCCGCGGACGCCGCCGCGGAAGCTCTGGCGGGCCGGGCGCGGGCGGTCGCCGGGGACGTCGAGCACCGGCGGCATGCCGGCGAGCTGCCGGCGCCAGTAGGCGAGCTGCGGCGCGAGCGTCTCGGCGGTGAGCCAGCGGCGCTGCCAGACGGCGAAGTCGGTGTATTGGAGGGACCTCACCCCCGACCCCAGGGCGTTGCCCTGGGCTGAATCAGCCCGAGCCTTCGGCCCTACCCCCAACCCGGAGGGTGACTTCCCGTGGTACAGCCCCGCCATCTCCCGATCAAAAACCTCCAGCGACCACCCGTCCACGATGATGTGGTGGAACGTGACGACCAGGCGGTGCTCGTCGCCGTCCAGCCGCAGCAGGCGGGCGCGCCAGAGCGGACCCGCGGCGAGATCGAACGGCCGCCGCGTGTCCTCGTTGGTGACACGGCGGCCCTCCGCTTCGCGGCGCTCCGGCGGCAGCGCGCTGAGATCGGCGACCGGGAGCGCGCAGTCCGCGGGTGGCGCGATGAGCTGACGCAGGCCGGCGTCTCCGTAGGCAAACGTGGTGCGCAGGGAGGCGTGGCGGCTCGCGATGCCTTGGATCGCGGCGGCGAGCGCGGCGGGCTGGAGCGGTCCGGTCAGGCGGAGGGTGTGCGGCACGTTGAGCACCGAGCCGTGCGCGTCGAGCTGCTGGAAGAGCCAGAGCCGCTCCTGGGCGGCGGAGGCCGGCGCGTCCGTGCTCCCGGTCGCTTCGATGGGCGGCAGCGCCGCGGCGCCCGGCGCCCGCAGGGTGCGCTCCACCTCCGCGGCCAGGGTGGCGACGGTCGGGTGCGCGAAGAGGGTGCGCAGGGTGAGGTCGACGCCGGTCGCGGCGCGCAGGGCGGCGAGCATGCGGATGGCGAGGAGCGAGTGGCCGCCCAGGGAGAAGAAGTCGTCGTGAAGGCCGACCCGGCCGGAGCCGAGCAGCTCGGTCCACAGGCCGGCGATGAGCTCCTCCAGCGGTGTACGCCGGGGCTCGGAAGTGGTCTCTGAGACGTTCGGAGCGGCGGGCGGCGGCAGCGCGCGGCGGTCCACCTTGCCGTTCGGCGTCAGCGGCAGGGCCGGGAGCACCACGACGGCCGACGGCACCATGAACTCCGGCAGCCGCTCCCCCACCCAGGCGCGCAGCGCCTCGGACTCGACTTGGTCCACCGCAGCCACCCAGGCGACCAGGCGGAGATCCTGCGGACCGTAGGAGTGGGTTCCGACCACCGCCCGTTCGACCGCGGGATGCGCTGCCAGCACGGCCTCGACCTCGCCCAGCTCGATGCGGAAGCCGCGCACCTTCACCTGATGATCGATGCGGCCCAGGAAATCGATCTCGTCGCTGTGCTGGCTCGGCAGGTGGCGCGCCAGGTCACCGGTCCGGTACAGCCGGCCTCCGGGCTCGGCGGCGAACGGATCGGGGATGAAGCGCTCCGCGGTGAGATCCGGCCGGCCGTGATAGCCGCGCGCCAGGCCGGCGCCGGCCAGCACCACCTCGCCGGGGATACCGAGCGGCGCGAGCCCCAGCCGGCGGTCGACCAGATAGGCGCGAGTGCCGGAGACCGGCCGGCCGATCGACGGGGCGGTGGATGTGCCGCGCGGGATCGTCGCCCAGGTCGAATACGTGGTGTCCTCGGACGGCCCGTAGAGGTTCATCACCCGCTCGACGGTGCCCAGCTCGTAGATGCGATCGACCAGGGCGCGCGGCAACGGCTCGCCGGCCAGGTTCACCGTCCGCACCGTCGCCGGGACGGCCTTGAGATTCACCAGCTCGGCCATCGCGGAGGGGACGGTGTTGATCAGGGTCAGCCCCTCGGCGATTCCCGTGCCGCCCTGAGCGATAGCGAGCGCGTTGTCGGCCAGGTGGATACTGCCGCCCCAGCTCAGCGGAACGAAGATCTCGAAGACCGAAAGATCGAAGCAGATCGAGGTCGCGGCAAGCACCGCGGCGAGATCCTCCGGCGGGAACAGACTCCGCGCCCAGTGGATGAGCGCGACGGCGCTCCGGTGCTCGATGGCGACGCCTTTCGGGCGGCCGGTCGAGCCCGAGGTGTAGATGAGGTAGGCGAGGTTGCGTAAACCCAAAGTAGGGGAGGGGCTTGCCCCCTCCCGGGGGGACGGCGGAAAGGTGCCGTCCACTCCTCCGGCTCCTCCGCCCGCGCGGGAGGGGGCAAGCCCCTCCCCTACTTTAGGTTGGACGCCTCCGAACGGAACGTCAATGCAGACCGGCCGCGCCGTGCTGCCGGCGAGGAGCGACAGCAGGGCCTCGCGGGTGATGGCGACCGTGGCTCCGGAGTCGGCGAGGAGGAACTGGCGGCGCTCTTCCGGATAGGCCGGATCGATCGGCACATAGGCGCCGCCGGCCTTGAGGATGGCGAGGAGCGCCACGACCAGATCCGCGCTGCGGTCCAGACAGACCGCGACCGGCATTTCCGGCCTGATGCCGAGACCGAGCAGATGCCCGGCCAGGCGATCGGCCGCGGCGTTCAGCTCGGTGTACGTGAGACGCGCCGCGGAGGTGACCAGCGCCGTGGCTTCCGGAGTCCGCCAGGCCTGCTGTTCGAATAGCTCATGGATCAGCCCCGGCGGCGGGCTGAAATCCGTATCGTTCCATTCGTGGAGGAGGACCTGCCGCTCCGGCCTGGAGAGCAGCGGGAAGGCGGACAGCCGCTCGTCCGGCCGCGCCACGATCGCTTCCAGCAGAGCCGCGAAATGGCCCCGCCAGCGATCCATGGTCGGTGATTCGAAAAGATCCGTTCGATACTCCCAGGTGGCGATCAGGCCGCCTTCCAAGACATCGAGACCGAGCGTCAGATCATATTTTGCGGTCTCGTTCTCGACCGGAATGGGAGCGAGCGTCAGACCCGGCGCCAGCTCGCGGCCACCTTCTCCCACTCCAAGCACGAACTGCACCTGGAACAGCGGGCTGCGGGCCAGGCTGCGCTGCGGTTGCAGCTCTTCGACCAGGCGCTCGAACGGCAGGTCCTCGTGCGCGTAGGCGCCGAACGCCGCGTCGCGGACGCGGGCGACGAGGGCGTCGAAGCCGGGATCTCCTGAAAGATCGGCGCGCAGCACCAGGGTGTTGACGAAGAAACCGATCAGCCCTTCGATCTCCCGGCGCCCGCGGTTGGCGACCGGCGTGCCAACCAGGACGTCCGCCGCGCCCGTGTAGCGCTCCAGGAGCGCCGTGAACGCCGCGAGCAGCACCATGAAGAGGGTCGCTCCCTGGCGCCGCGACAGCGCCCGGACGGCGGCCACCAGGGCCGGCGGCAGCGACGCGGTGAGATGGGCGCCGCGCGAGGTTTCGATCGGCGGGCGCGGCCGGTCGGTCGGCAGGTCGAGCGCCTCGGGCGCGCCAGCGAGCTGTTGCCGCCAGTAGGCGAGCTGCGATTCGAGGCGCGGACCGGTGAGCCACTGCCGCTGCCAGGCGGCGAAGTCGGCATACTGGACCGCCAGCTCCGACAACGTCGACGGACGCCCGGCAGCAAACGCTTGATAGAGCGCGGACAGCTCGCCGAGCAGGACGTCCAGCGACCAGCCGTCGCTCGCGATGTGATGCATCGTTACCAGCAGGATGTGCTCCGCGGTGCCGGTCGCGAGGAGGAGGGCGCGAAAGAGCGGACCGGCCACGAGATCGAACGGCTTCGCGGCTTCTTCGTCCGCCAGTCTCCTGGCCTCGGCGGGGCGCGCTTGCGGGGACAGACCGGAAAGATCGACGCGGGGCAGCGAGAACGGGCCCGGCGCGGCCACAGACAGACGCGGCTCGCCGCTCCCGGCCGGCACCTCGAAGGTCGTGCGCAGCACCTCGTGCCGGCGTACGACCTCGCCGAGGGCGCGCTCCAGGAAGGCGGGTTCGAGCGGGCCACGGACGCGGTAGGCCAGCCCCAGGTTGTAGACCGCCGAGCCCGGCTCCAGACGGTCGAGGAGCCACAGGCGCTGCTGCGCGAAGGAGAGCGGGAGATTGGACCGCTCCGGCGCACGCTCGATCGGAGCCGTCGTCGTATCGCGTGTGGTCAGCCCAGCGATGACCGCCGCCAGGGCCGCGACCGTCGGTGCCGCGAAGAGCGCGCGGAGAGGCAGCTCCACGCCGAGCGCCGCCCGCACCCGCGAGACCACCCGGGTGGCGAGGAGGGAATGGCCGCCCAGCTCGAAGAAGTTGGCGCCCGCGCCGGGCGGCTCGGCGAGGCCCAGGACCTCGGCCCAGATGCCGGCGAGGAGCTCCGTCACCGGATCGTTTGGATCGGACCGATCAGACGGATCGGTCCGATCAGTCGGACCAACCGGGCCGCTCTCCGGCATCGGCAGGGCCTTCCGGTCCACCTTGCCGTTCGGCGTCAGCGGCAGTTGATCGAGCCGGATGAGGTGGGTCGGCACCATCGGCTCGGTGAGCCGTCCACGCAGATGAGCGCGCAGCTCCGTGGCCATGGCAGCCGGCGAGACGGCCGGCTCGCCGGCGGCCACGAACCAGGCCGCGAGCGAGCGGTCGCCGCCCGGCTCGCCGAGCGCCACCACCACCGCCTCGCGCACGCCGGGATGGGCGAGCAACGCCGCCTCGATCTCGCCCAGCTCGATGCGGAAACCGCGCACCTTCACCTGATGATCGAGCCGGCCCAGGTATTCGATCCGGCCGTCGGGCAGATAGCGACCGAGGTCGCCGGTGCGATAGAGCCGCGCGCCGGGCTCATTCGCGAGGGGATCGGGCACGAAGCGCTCGGCGGTCAGCTCCGGCCGGCCGAGATAGCCGCGCGCCAGGCCGGCGCCGCCGAGATAGATCTCGCCGTGGGCTCCGACGGGAGCGAGGCGCAGCTCCGGATCGAGCAGGCGTGCCCAGGTGCCGGCGATCGGCCTTCCGATCGTCGGCTCGCGCCGGCTGCCTTTCTCGACCAGTTCGAACGTCGAATAGGTTGTGTCCTCCGACGGGCCATAGAGATTCCGCACCCGCTCGACGCCGCTCGCATAGAGCGCCTGCGCCAGCGCCCCCTTGAGCGGCTCGCCCGCCAGGTTGACCGAGCGCACACCGGCCGGCAAAGCGCCTGCCCGCACCAGCTCGGTCATCGCCGATGGCACGGTGTTGACCAGCATCACCTCGCCCGCCGCGGGTAGCTCCGGTAGCGCCAGGGCGTTCTCGGCGAGGATCACCTGGCCGCCGGAGGCGAGGGGCACGAACAGCTCGAAAACCGAGAGATCGAACGAGATCGACGTCGCGGCGAGCATCGACGCCAGCTCTTTCGGATCGAACACGCCCTGCGCCCAATGGACGAACGCCACCGCGCTGCGATGCTCGATCGCCACCGCCTTGGGCCGGCCGGTCGAGCCCGAGGTATAGATCAGATACGCGAGATTGCCGGGCGTGGCGCGTAGTGGCTCGGCGACGGCCCCGTCTCGCCATTCGCCATCGAGCCGCAGCACCCGAGCCCGGGACGGCGGCAGGCGGTCGGCGAGAGATGATTCGGTGACGATCACCGCCGCGCCGGCATCCTCCAGCATGAATTCCAATCGCTCCCGCGGATAGCTCGGATCGAGCGGCACGTAGACGCCGCCGGCTTCGAGGATGCCGAGGAGCGTCACCACCAGCGCCGGTGTCCGCGGCAGGCAGACGCCGACCCGGACTTCCGGTCCGACGCCGAGCGCCGCCAGCCGCCGCGCCAGCTCGCCGGCCCGCAGGCTGAGATCACGATAGGTGAGACGTTCCGAGCCACCACTGCCGCCGATCACTGCGACCGACGACGGCGTGCGCTCCGCCTGGGCGGCGACGAGATCATGCAGCCCGGCGTCCGTGGCGGGCCAGAACGCCGGCTCGTTCCATTCGCCGAGGATCTGCCAGCTCTCCCCCGCTCCCAGCAGCGGCAGCTCGGAGATCCGCAGGGCCGTGCCTTTTTCAACCAGCCCGGACACCAGATCAATAAACGAGCGCCCGAGCCGCGCCACGGTGGCGGGATCGAACAGATCGGTCGCGTACTCCAGGAG